>Ga0187873_1000012_pt1 | contig 200972 bp, 237 predicted proteins | sample June2016WEW_16_1_2_FD_133012 | JGI IMG/M metagenome (GOLD analysis project Ga0187873, IMG submission 133012) | Peatland microbial communities from SPRUCE experiment site at the Marcell Experimental Forest, Minnesota, USA - June2016WEW_16_100 | ecosystem: Environmental > Terrestrial > Soil >...
AAACGCGGCGCATGCCGTTGTCCTCGGTCGGCCGCATACCTACGGGTATGCGGCCTCCCTGCGTCCTAGGCCTGCTTGGTTTGCGAACCGCCAGACACGAACGAACTTATGGCCGCGTCCACTCATCGTCCACTAATACTGAAGCTGCGCGCGCCGCTCGGCGCGCTCGAGCGCGAGCTCGATCAGACGGTCGAGCAGCTCCGGGTACGCGATGCCGGACGCCTCGAACAGTCTCGTGTACACGCTCGTCGCGGTGAAGCCGGGGATCGTGTTCAGCTCGTTCACGATCACCTCGTTGTCGCCTTCGCGGACGAACAGGTCGACGCGGGCCATCCCCTCGCAGTCGCTCGCGACAAACGCGTCGACGGCGCGCTGCTGCACGAGCTGAACGGTCTCCGGCGGCAGCTCCGGCGGGATCACGAGCTCCATCCCGCCCTCGTCGTACTTGGACTCGTAGTCGTACCACTCGTGCTCGAGCGTGTCGATGCGACCGGGCAGCGACGCAACGGGCGGCGGCCGGAGGTTCCCGAGCACGCCGCACTCGACCTCGATGCCGCGCACGAACTCCTCGACCAGCACCTTCTCGTCGTGGCGGCGCGCAAGCTCCACCGCTGGTCCGAGCTCCGCCTCGTCGTGCACCTTGGAGATGCCAACCGACGAGCCGAGTCGCGCCGGTTTCACGAAGACCGGATAGCCGAACGGGTTGTCGACCGGATCGCCCAGCCGGATTGCATGGTGGCGCGCGACGGGGATGCCGCTCGCGCGCATCACCTTCTTGAACAGGTCCTTGTCCATCGCGAGCGCAGAGGCGGCGACGCCGGCGCCGACGTACGGGATGCCGGCGAGCTCGAGCAGGCCCTGCACCGTCCCGTCCTCGCCGAACGGCCCGTGCAGGATCGGCAGCACGACGTCGACGGCGCCGAGCGCCGCGAGCGTGGCCGCTCCCGCGGGAACGGGAAGGGTCTCAGCGGACGAGCTGCCGATAGCTGCCGGCGCGTCAGCGCCGGCGGCCAGCGCCCAGCGGCCGTCCCGGCCGATGGCGACGCTCACCACCTCGTACCGCACCGGGTCGAGCGCCTCGAGCACCGAGCGGCCGGACGCGAGCGAGATCTCATGCTCGCTCGAGCGGCCGCCGGCCACGAGCGCGACACGGAGGCGCCGGCTCACGGGGGCGGGGTCGTGGTGGTGGTGGTGGTGGTGGTGGTCGTCGCCGTGGTCGTCGCCGTGGTCGTCGCCGTGGTCGTCGCCGTGGTCGTCGTCGCGGTCGTCGTGCTGGCCTGGTAGCGGCCGACGGTGAGCACGACGGTCGCGCCGGGCCTGACCAGGACGCCGCCGAGCGGGCTCTGGGCCTGCACGATCCCCTCTTGGTTCGGGTCCGACACGGTCTCGAAGACGACCTTGAACAGCAGGTTCGAGTTCTGCAACTCCTGCGTCGCCGAGCCGTAGTCGAGACCGGTCACCTCCGGCACGTCGACCGACGTCGGGCCGTTGGAGACGGTGAGGCTGATCGCGGAGCGCTTCGCCGCCGTGCCTCCGGACGGGCTCTGGTCGATCACCGTGTTCTTCGGCTTCTGCGAGTCGACGAACGTCGGGTTGACCGTGAAGCCGAGCTGCTGCAGCGTCGTGGTCGCGGCGTCGATCGTCTGCCCGACGACGTTCGGCACCGCGATCGGCGTCGGGCCTTTTGCCACGTTGATCCGCACCAGGGCGCCCTCGACCACCTTCTTCCCGGCCGCCGGAGCCTGCGCGGTCACCACGCCGGCCTTCTTGCCCCCGGGCACCGAGTGCACGTCCGGCTTCAGATGGAGCTGCGTGAGCGCTGCTTCCGCGTCGGTCGACTGCATGCCCGTGAGCGTCGGCACCACGACCTTCGGCTTGCCCGTCGAGACCCAGATCGTCACCGTGCTCCCCTTCGGCCGATGGTTCCCCGCCGTCGGGTCCTGCTTGAAGACGAGCCCGGCCGCCGTCGTCTTGCTGGCGTGCGTGTTCACGACCGGAACGAAGCCGTCGGCCTTGATGTTCGCGCGAGCGTCTGCCTCCTGCTCGTTGAGGTACAGGTTCACGGCGACCGGCGCGTTGCTCGCGAGCTTGTTCGAGATTTGGTGGTAGAGGAACCAGCCGCCGACGGCCGCGGCGGCGACGAACAGGAGCGCGGCCACCCACGGCCAGATCGGACGCCGGTGGATCGGCTCCTCGATGTCGTAGTAGATCGGCGGCGGCAGCGGCGGGATCGGCGCGACCCGGTGCGGCGGCGCGATCATCGTCGCGGCCGTCACCGCCAGCGGCGCCGTCGGCGCGCGCATGATCTGCGTCGCCGAGTCCTCGGTCGCCTGCGAGACGCCCGCCCCGCGTGCGACGCGCTCGAGATCGGCCTCCATCTCCTCGGCGCTCTGGTAGCGGTCGTCGGGGTCCTTCGCGAGTGCACGCATGACGACGAGGTCGAGCTCACGCGGGATCTCGGGCCGCTTCACCGAGGGCGGCTCCGGCGGCTGCGACAGGTGTTTCATCGCGATCTCCACCGGCGTGTCGCCGTTGAACGGCACCGCACCCGTGAGCAACTCGTACAGCACGATGCCGAGCGAGTACACGTCGGAGCGCTGGTCGACGGAGGCGCCGCGCGCCTGCTCGGGCGAGAGGTACTGCGCGGTGCCGACGATCGAGCCCGCCTCCGTCATCTGGCTCGCGCCCGCACGCGCGATGCCGAAGTCCGTCACCTTGACGCGGCCGTCGCCGGCGACGAGCACGTTGTGCGGCTTGATGTCGCGGTGGACTATCCCCTTCAGATGCGCGAAACGGAGCGCCGACAGGATCTGGCGCGCGTACTCCACGGCGACGTTGATCGGCGCAGGCCCGCGCGACACGATCAGCTCCTTGAGCGACCGTCCCTCGAGGTACTCCATCGCGATGTAGTAGGTGCCTTCGGCCTCGCCCCGGTCGTAGATCGAGACGATGTTCGGGTGCGAGAGCGCAGCCGCGTTCTTCGCCTCACGGCGGAAGCGCTCGACGAACTGCTCGTCGTTCGCATGGCGTTCGTTGAGGATCTTGATCGCCACCCTGCGACCGAGCTCCTGGTCCTCGGCGAGGTAGACGTTCGCCATGCCGCCGGCGCCGAGCTTGCGCAGTACCTGGTAGCGCCCGTCGAAGAGGGTGCCGATGAGCATGTCTGAAACGGCCACGGAGTCCCTAGAGGGTACTGGCCTCAGCCATGGAGGAGCTTCTCCAGCACGAGTTTGGCGATCGGGGCGGCTACCGCGCCGCCGAATCCGTTCAGCTGCTTCTCGAGCACGACCGCCACGGCCACCTTGGGGTCGTCGGCCGGCGCGAAGCAGACGAACCAGGCCGTGTAGACCCCCGGCACCCCGGTCTCGGCGGTCCCGGTCTTCCCGGCCACGTCGATCCCCGGGATCTGGGCGGCGGTGCCCGTACCCGCCTGGACGACCGAGATCATCATCTGCGTCAGGTCGGCGGCCGTCTGCGGCTTGATCGCCCGGCCGAGGTTGTCCGGCCTCGTCGCGCGGACGATCGAGCCGTCGGGGCCGACGATCCTCTGCACGAGGTACGGCCGGGGCACGAGGCCGCCGTTTGCGATCGTCGAGGCGACCATGAGCATCTGGAGCGGCGTCACCGCGAGATGCTCCTGCCCGAACGCGAGCCGGCCGGGATCGACCGCCGTGTCCGGATGCCTCGGATACTCGATCTTGCGGTTGTAGTAGAGGCCGCTCGGCGCACGCTCGTTCGCGGGAGTCTCGAGCGGCGGCGTCGAGTAGAAGCCGAATTTCTTCGCGTACTCGAGGATCGTCGCCGCACCGATCTTCTTGCCGACGTTGCAGAAGACGGAGTTGATCGAGTGCTGGAACCCCTGCGCAAGCGTCACCTGCCCGTACGCCTCCGGGCCGTTCTGATCGGGGTTGCCTGCGTTGTACACCGGCTTCCCGTACTCGGTGCAGTAGCCCGGATCCTTGAAGGTCGACTTCGGCGTGAAGGCGCCGGTGTCGAGCGCGGCCGCGGCGGTGACCATCTTGAACGTCGATCCCGGCGTGAAGAGTCCGGCGGTCGCGTTGTTGAGCAGCGCCGACCCGTCACCGCACGCGCCCTTCAGCTTCACGATCTTCGCGTAGCCGCCCGCTTTCTCGATCAGGTTCGGATCGTACGTCGGCGTCGACGCCATCGTCAGGATGGCGCCTGTCCTCGGGTTCATCGCCACGACGGCGCCGCAGCGGTCGCCGAGCTGCTGCAGCGCGAGCGCCTGCGCGGCCGGATCGAGCGTGAGCACGAGGTTGTTCCCGTGCACCGTCGCGCCGCCGAGCTGGTTGAGCTGGCGGCGGATGGCGTTGCTGAGGTTCGTGTTCGCGCCGGTGAGGTAGTCGTTCATCGATTCCTCGAGGCCGGTCTGCGTCCGCGCCGAGGTGGAGTAGCCGACGGTCTGCGCCGCGAGCCCTTTCTGCGGATAGCGACGGAGGTAGAGCGTCTGTCCGTTCTCTCGCTCCCTGTGGTTCGCCGCGAGCAGCGTCTGGCCGTTGTCGGCGAGGATGAGCCCGCGCGCGACCTGGAGCTGCGCCACGAGCTCGACCGCGTTGTCCTGCCTGTCCTGAAGGCCGCCCGCAGCCCACGCCTGCCAGTAGGTCGTCGCGACGACGAGCGACGCGAGCAGGACGACGGCGACGAGCGCGAGCCGCGTGAGCTGGCGGTTCACGAGCCGCTCTCCGCGTTCGCACGGTGAGAGACGAGCATCAGCCCTGCGAGCAGGACGAAGTTCGAGACGATGCTCGAGCCTCCGTACGAGACGAACGGCAGCGTGATGCCCGTCAGCGGAATCACGCGCAGGATGCCGCCGACGATGATGAACGTCTGCAGCGCGAAGCCGAACGTGAGCCCTGCGGCGAGCAGCTTCGAGAAGCCGTCGCCCGCGAGCAGGGAGACGCGAAAGCCGCGCAGCACGAACACCATGTAGACCAGCAACAGCGCGGCGGCGCCCGAGAGGCCGATCTCCTGCGCGAGCGCCGAGTAGATGAAGTCGGTGTTGAGGTACGGGATCAGCTGGTGCCCCTGCGCGTTCGTGAACGTGCCCGCGCCAAGGCCGGTGCCCCCGTAGCCGCCGTGCGCGATCGAGTACAGGGACTGCACCTCCTGGTAGCTCGTGCACTCCTGGCGCAGCGTCATGGTCCCCGAGAGCGGGCAGAACACCGTGTGCGTCGTCCACGGATGCAGCCAGTTCGTGACGCGCTCGCGGACGTGCGGCGTGCCCTGGTAGACGACGACCGAGCCGGCGAGGAAGAGCCCCAGCGCGACGGTGACGAAGGTCAGCCGCGCGGTCGCCGCGTAGAGCATGGCGAGGAAGATCCCGTAGTAGAGAAGCGCGCTGCCGAGGTCGTCCGTCACGAGCAGCACCAGCATCGCGGCGCCCCAGATCACGAGCAGCGGCCCCCAGTCCTTCACCCGCCCCTGGGCGAGCACCTCGCGCTTCTCGCGCAGGTAGGCGGCGAGGAAGACGATCAGCGCGATCTTCCCCAGCTCGCCGGGCTGGATCTGCAGCGGGCCCGCGTGCACCCAGAGCCGCGCACCGTTGACCGTCTGCCCGATCCCCGGCAGCAGCGGCATGAACAGCAGCGCGATCGCGCCGAGACCGAAGAGGTACTTGTAGTTCTCGAGCAGGCGGTAGTCGCGCCGCAAGGCGAGCAGCGTGCCGGCGAACACCGCGACGCCGATCACGATCCACAGGCCCTGCCTGAACGCGTCGGACGGGCCCAGCCGGTAGATCTCCGTCAACCCGACCGCCGTCAGCAGGCCGGTGATCGGCAGCAGAAACGGGTCGGCACGCGGGACCGCGATGCGCGCGACGAGATGCGCGGCGAGGTAGAGGGCGAAGAAGAAACCCGCGTACGTCAGCGACGCAGCGGAGATTTGCGACTTGCGCGCGATGTAGACGCTCGCGAAGCCGATGCCGGTGAGAACGCCGACGACGACGAGATACAGCAGCTCGCGGTTTCGGTTGGTCAGTGTCAGCGAACGAGCCCCCAGACGAGCAGCACCGCGGCGGCGGCGAGCAGTGCGAGCATCGTCAGCACGAGTCGCGCGCGGGCGGTCGGAGAGCTCGGCCCCCGCCGCACCGCCGCCTGTGCCTCTGGGGAGTCGGGCTCGAGTTCCAGCACGTTCTCGACCGTCTCGGCCGGGATCGACAACGTGTCGGCGGTCACCGCCGGGATGCCGTGCAGCGTGTCGTCCTCGCGGCCGACCACCGGCATCGTCGCCGTGTCGCCGCCTTCGGCCGCGATCGCGAACGTGATGACGGTGATGTTGTCCTCGCCACCGCCGCGGTTCGCCGCGGCGAGCAGCGACTTCGCGGCACCCTTCAGGTCGTCGCGGTTGTGCTCGAGCAGCTCGAGGATCTCCTCGTCGTCGACCATCGAGGTCAGTCCGTCGGAGCAGAGCAGGAAGAGATCGCCTGCGTGCGTTTCGATCGTGAACGCGTCGACGTCGACGTCGGGGTCGGTGCCGAGGGCACGCGTGATCACCGAGCGCTGCGGATGGGTTTCCGCCTCCTCCGGTGAGAGCTTGCCGCTCTTCAGCAGCTCGTTCACGAGCGAGTGGTCGTCCGTGAGCTGCTTCAACTCCCCGTCGCGGACAAGGTAGGCGCGCGAATCGCCCACGTGGCCGATCGTCACCTCCGCGCCCTCGAGGAGCGCGACCGTCATCGTCGTGCCCATTCCCGACATCGTGGGGTCGGCGCTGGCCCGTTCGTAGACGCGCCGGTTAGCCTCCTGGATGAGCGAGGTCACGCGATCCGGGCCGGAGAGCGAGCCCGGGTCGACCCCCTCGAGCGCGCCGGCGGCGAGCTTCGACGCGACCTCGCCCGCCTGCGCGCCGCCCATCCCGTCCGCGACGGCGAAGAGGGGCGGCGCGACGACGTAGGAATCCTCGTTCCGCCGCCGCTTGTGCCCGGTGTCGGTCGCGCCCGCGTAGCTGCCGAGGCTCATACCTCGAACCTCAGGTTGGTCTCGCCGACGCGGACGACGTCGCCCGGGTCGAGCCTGCACGACTCGTCGATGCGGGCCCCGTTCACGAATGTGCCGTTCGTCGAGCCGAGATCCTGCACCCAGACGCCGTCGCTCCGCGGCTCGAACCGCACGTGCCGCGACGAAGCGAACTCGTCGCCCTCGAGCACGACGTCGTTCTGCCCGCCGCGGCCGACCGTCACCTCGACCGAGTCGAGCTCGAACTCCGCGCCCGGGTCGAGGATCGGGCTCTGCGCGACGACGAGCCGGCCCCGCCGCACGACGAGGGCAGGCGCGCCCGCGGGCGCGGGACGCAGGATGACGCTCTCCCGCGGCAGCCGGAGCCCTCGCCCGGCGGTGCGCACGATCCGCCAGATGAACGCGTAGAGCAGAACGAGGAAGGCGATCTTGAGTGCGAGCAGGACCTCCTCGAGCGCCGTCGAGGCGACGATCATGCCGTCTCCGTCGTGAACGCCACCACCGTCGACCCGACGGTGAACGTGTCGCCGGGATCGAGCTGCGCACGCTTGACGCGGCGGCCGCTCACCTCGACGCCGTTGGTCGAGTCCAGGTCGACGATCCAGTAGCTCGGCCCCTCCCGGCGCAGCTCCGCGTGACGGCGCGACACGTTCGGGTCCTCGACCTGGACGTCGCAGTCGCGCGAGCGACCGAGCACGGCCCGGAGCCCCTCGACCCGCTGGCTATGGCCACCCCAGGAAAGCACCGCGACCTTGCGCTCGACGCCGGGCTCGCCGGGCTCCGCTTCCTCCTCGCCCGGCTCCACAGGGGGCGTATAGACCATGGTCGCGCCGGGCTCGGCCTGCTCGTCAAGCTCCTCGTGAGAACCGCGTCGCGGCTGCACCATGCGCGCCGAGATCCCGAACTCGCCGACGGCGAGGTCGTCGTCCGTCTCCAGCAGCACGCGCGACGGCGTCAGCAGCGCGTAGCGCTCGCGCGCGGCGTGCTCGGCCAGGTACTCCTCGAGCTCGCCCAGCAGCGAGTTCTCGTAGCCCTCGAACTGCTCCCGGTCGGCGGCGGAGAGGTAGACGGTGTACTCGTTCGGAGCGTAGACACGGGAGACGGAGACCGTCCGGTGGTCGTCCATCTCCTTCGCGAGCTTCCGCGCGATCTCCACCGGCTGGACGTTGGTACGGAAGGCCCGCCCGAACAGGCCTTCGACGAACGCCTCGATCCTCTGCTCGATCGCCCTGAGACCCATGGCTGTCGCCTGACATTACCCCCGGCGGAGGCGGAGCAAGCCCACTTAGAACGGTTTGGCGGAGCGGACGGCGACGACCACAGCCGTCAGCCAGGCGGCGGCCACGAGCGGCGCGGCCGCGGCCGAGGGCACCGCAAGCACGGTCGCGAGGAGCATCGCGGCGCCGAGGGCCGCCGCGCCCCACCGCCCACGGGCCTGCGCGAACGGCAGCATGAGCGCGACCGCCGCGAAGGCGCCCGCTTCGACGAGCAGCGCCGGATGGGCCGCGGCTGCGCGAGCGAGCGAGCCGGCGACGTCGAGCGGATCGGCGGCGCCGGCGATCCCGAGCCCGAGCGGCGCGTGCGCGCCAGTGAACGGCAGCGAGCCGTGGCGTAGGCCCGCGACGACCCCCGACACGAGGACTGCGACGGCCGCCTGCGCGGCCCGCCGCGGGCCGGCGCGCAGCACCGAGGTGGCAAGGGGCACGAGACCGAGCGCCGCCAGCGGCACGAGCACCGGGCCCAGCGCGAAGAGCAGGCCGCCGCGGGGCTCCCGCCAGGAGAGGACGAGCCAGCCGGCGGCGAGCGCGGCGTAGAGCAGGGCCAGGCCGAGCGAGACGTTCCCGAGCGGCAGGACGGGCACCGCAAGCGCCAGTGCAAGCCCGAGCCGCGCCCGCAGGGCCGTCACAACGGCGGCGGCGAGCGCGAGCCCGAGCGCCCAGCCGTGCGGGTAGAACGGCAGCTCCGCCGCCGTCCAGCCGGCGAACGCGCCGGCAAGCGCCGCGGCGCCGATGCAACCAGGTTGCAGGACGTGTCCTGCAACCTGGTTGCGGCCTTTCCGCCGCCGCCGCGGCGCCGCGGCGCCGCGGAGCGACCGGGAGAGCTCGGCGGCGCCCGGCCGGCGCGCCGGGTTGAGCGAGAGCGCGCGGTCGACGAGCTGGACCACGGCCTTCGGCAGGTCGGGCCGCAGGACGGCGAGCGAGGGCGCGCCGGCCTCGATCGCGCGTGCCGTCTCGAGCATCGACGTCTGCCAGAACGGGTGGCGCCCCGCGAGCGCCTCCCAGAGCATCACGCCGACGGCCCAGACGTCGGACGCCTCCTCCGCGCTCTCGCCGGCGAGCCGCTCCGGCGAGATGTACGCGAGCGTGCCCGGCACGTCGCCCTGCGCGGTGAGCGTCTCCGCCTCAGCCATCCGCGCCAGCCCGAAGTCGAGCAGCCGCACCGAGACCCGCTCGCCCTCGGCGAGCAGGACGTTCGACGGCTTCACGTCGCGATGGAGGATCCCGGCCGCATGCGCGTGCGCGAGCCCGTCGCAGATCTGCGCGCACGCCTCGATCGCCTCACGGTCGCCGAGCTCTCCTGCCCGCAGGGCCTCCCGAAAGGTCTGGCCGGGCACGAACTCGTACGCGATGTACACGTGACGGGAGTCGCGCGCGAACGCGTAGGCGCGCAGGCAGCTGGGGTGGCGCAGGCGCGCCGCAGCCGCCGCCTCGCGCTCGGCGCGGGCCGCCGCCTTGCCCTCGCGGGCGACGATCTTCAGCGCGACTTCGAGCCCCGTCTGCTCGTCTCGCGCGAGCCAGACCGACCCCGAGCCGCCGCTGCCGAGGGGCTTTAGCGGGCGGTACCTGTTGAGGACGAGCCCGCTGCCCTCAAGAGCGAGCGCAGCATTCGGCATGGGTCTGGACAGGTTGGCGGCCGAAGGGTTATTTCCTCTCTGAGCGAACGCCGGGGTACAGTCTTGCCCGACCAGAGGACGGCATGAGCACGTTCGACGACAACGACATCGAGTTCGATTTCTTCGACGAGCCGGAGACGGTCGAGGCAACCCGGCGCGGGCGCAGGCGGCCGCGGCCCCAGACGCCTGGCGGTGGGAGCAGCGGCGACGGCCCGCGGCGGCCGTCGATGCACGCCCCGACCGGCATCGTCCCGCTGATCCGCCTCGTCGGCCTGATCGCGATCGCGATCGTCGTCGTGGTCGCCCTCGTCTTCTGGGTCGGCGCCTGCCAGGGCAAGAGCAAGCACGACGAGTACGCCGCGTATGCGGGCAAGGTGCGCACGCTCGCGCAGAGCTCGACCCGGCTGGGAACGGAGTTCGCGACGAAGCTCGTGTCGCCCGGACTGAAGCAGTCCGATCTCGAGACGAGCCTCCAGACGTACGCGCAGCAGGAGCAGCAGGCGTACGACGAGGCGCAGCAGATCCGCCCGCCGGGGCCGCTGCGCTCGCTCCACCAACGGCTCGCCGACGCGATCGAGCTCCGCGCGAAGGGGCTCGCCGGCCTCGGCAACGCGCTCGCGCAAGCGCCGGCGTCCAAGACGGTGGCTGCCACAACCGCCGAGACCGATGCGCTGACCGCGCAGGCACAGCTGCTGACGGCGAGCGACGTCGTCTGGGACCAGCTCTACCGCCTGCCCGCGACGCAGCAGATGAAGGCGCAGGGCGTGACGGGGGTCGTCATACCCGAGTCGCACTTCATCTCCAATCCCGATCTCGTCAGCGCCCGCTCGTTCGGACTGCTCCTGACCCGCCTCAGCGGTGCCTCGTCGGGCGGCACGCCGAGCGGCAAGCACGGCGACGCGCTCGTCTCGGTCCAGGCGAACCCGGGCGGAGTCACCCTCTCGACCAGCGCGGCGACGACCGTGAAGGTGTCGGCCGGCCTCACCTTCGTGGCGACGGTTCAGGATTCGGGCGACTTCCAGGAGGTCAGCGTCCCCGTCACGCTGACGATCTCGATCGGCAAGGGCACGCCGATCCTGAAGCGCCACCTGATCCCGCTGATCCAGCCGGCGCACACCGCCACCGTGACCTTCGGGAACTTCAACCTGCCGACGAACGCGTTCGGCGCGAAGGCGACCGTCACGGTGAACGTCGGCGCCGTTCCCGGCGAGATCAACACCTCGAACAACAAGGCCGGCTACACGGTCTTCTTCACGCTCAGCTAGGCGCTTCGCTAAGGTCGCAGCGATGCACCTCAGTGCCTCGGTCGCCGGCTGGATCGCGATCGGCGCCGCGGCGGCGGCGGGCGTCGCGCTCCTTTTCGCTCTCGGGTATCTCCTCTCGCTGCGGCGGGTGCGGCGGGCCCAGCTCGTACTGCTCGGCGGCGGGAAGGCCGACCTCGTCGACTTCGCCGTCTCGCTGCAGAGCCGGATCGACGATCTGCACCGTGCGGTGGACGAGATCGCCGCTGCGCTGGCCCGCGTCGACCGGCGGGTGGACGACACGGTCTCGAAGACCGCGATCGTCCGCTACGACGCCTACGAGCAAAGCGGCGGCCACCAGTCGGCGTCAGTGGCCCTGCTCGACTCGGCCCGGACCGGCATCGTGCTCAGCGCGATCCAGGGCCGCGACTACGCACGGATCTACGTGAAGGAGCTCGACCGCGGCCGCGCCTCAGTCGCCCTCTCCCCGGAGGAGCTCGAGGCAGTGGAACGCGCGATGGCCGGCTAGCCGCAAGGCCGCAACCAGGTTGCAGGGCTCGTCCGCAGGGGCGACACGTTGCAACCTGGTTGCAGCATTGGGTTTCCGTGCCCTCGCGCTGCTAGTTTGTGGCGCAGGGTGCAGCAGGTTCTCGTCCTCAACGCGAGCTACGAGCCGCTGAACGTGTGCACGCTCCGGCGCGCGCACGTCCTGGTCTTCAAGGGCAAGGCCGAGGTCGTCGAGCGCCTCGACCAGCCGCTCCGGTCGGCCACGGGGAGCTTCATCTGGCCGCACGTGATCCGGCTCCTGCACTACGTGCGGGTTCCCCGCGCCATCCAGCGCAAGATCTCGCGCCGGGCCCTGTTCGCCCGGGACGGCTGGCGCTGCGTCTACTGCGGCACCACCAACGGCCGTCTCACGCTCGACCACGTCGTCCCCCGCTCGAAGGGGGGCGAGTCGATCTGGGAGAACGTCGTCACGGCCTGCGCGCCGTGCAACCTGCGCAAGGGCGACCGAACGCTCGAGCAGGCAGGGATGGCGCTGCGGACGACGCCGCGCCCGCCCCAGCCGGTGCTCTTCATCAAGCTCGCCACGCCGCGCATCCCGCACCGCTGGACGCCGTACCTCGGCGAGCTCGGGACGGCGACAGCAGCCGCCTAGCTGCGCTCGAGCGGCAGCCCGCGCGCCGACCAGTCGCTCCACCCGCCCGGGTACAGCTTTCCCTCGCGGCCGGCGAGGAACGCCCAGTGGAGGACGACGCAGGCCGTGACGCCGGAGCCGCAGTAGGCGACGAGCTCGCCCGCGGGCAGCTCCGGCTGCGGCTCGGCCCAGGGCGCGTTCAGGGCGCCGGGAATCCGTCCCGGCGGACAGTCGATCGGATTCAGGTGTCCCAGCCAGCGATTCGCGCTGCGCGCATCCACGAGCACGAGCGTGCGGTCGGCGAGGCGCCGCGCGAGCTCGAGCGCGGAGACGGTGTCGCCGACGCGCGCGCTCGGCAGGAACTCCGCCGGCTCGACCGCCTCCTCGCCGGCGCGCAGCGGCCCTCCCCAGGCCTCGATCCCGCCGAGGAGCACGGCGCAGTCGTCGTGCCCAAAGTGGCGCAGGAGCCACCAGAGGCGCTCGGCGCCGCCCATGTTCCCGTACGGGACCGCGAAGACGCCCGGACCGATGCCGGCGCGCGAGGCGGCGGCCGCGAAGCGCTCGGCCGAGGGCAGCGGGTGCCTCCCCTGGTCGGAAACGGACAGGTCGGAGAGGTCCTCGTCGACGTCGAGGAACGAGGCGCCCGGCACGTGCCCGGCGGCGTACAGAGCGCGGCCGTGACCGGGTGTCCCGAGCTCCCAGCGACAGTCGACGAACTGGTGGCGCACGACAGCGAGCTTAGTGGACGTCGCTCGGCGAGCTCCGTCAGCCGACGATCCCGCTGCGGCGCTCGAGCGTGAGCACGTCACGCCAGAGCCCATTCAGCTCGCCGAGCCGCTCGCGCACGCCGACGATGCGGAACCCGCACGCCGTGTGCAGGCGCAGGCTGGCCTCGTTCTCGGGAAAGATTCCCGCCTGCAGCGTCCAGATCCCATGCTTCCCAGGACGGCACACCGGTCTCGAACGTTGCGTCGCCGGTGCGAATCCCGTCCTCGTAGATCGTGGCGACCTGCGGCCAGTCATCCTGCCGCAGGTCGCGCACGACGGTTTGCACCGCGAGCGTCACTAGGCGTCGTAGTACAGGGAGAACTCCATCGGGTGCGGGCGCAGCCGTACGACGTCGACCTCGTTCTCGCGCTTCCAGTCGATCCAGGTGCGGATCAGCTCTTCGCTGAACACGCCGCCCTTCGTCAGGAACTCGTGGTCGGCCTCGAGCGCGTCGAGGGCGTCCTCGAGCGAGCCCGGCACCTTCTGCACGCCGTGATCGTCCTCGAAGAGGTCGACGTCGTGCGGATCACCCGGGTCGAGCCCACGCTCGATCCCGTCGAGACCCGCCATCAGCATCGCCGCGAACGCGAGGTACGGGTTGGCGGCCGCATCGGGGCAGCGGAACTCGATCCGCTTCGCCTTCGGCGAGTCGCTGTACATCGGGATGCGGATGCACGCCGAACGGTTGCGGGACGAGTACGCGAGGTTGACCGGCGCCTCGTAGCCCGGTACGAGCCGGCGGTACGAGTTCGTCGTCGGCGCGCAGAACGCGAGCAGCGCCGGCGCATGCGCGAGCAGGCCGGCCACGTAGGCGCGCGCGAGCTGCGACAGCCCGGCTGGACCGGACTTGTCTGCGAACAGCGGCGTGCCTTCCCTCCAGAGGGACTGGTGCGTGTGCATGCCCGAGCCGTTGTCCCCGAAGATCGGCTTCGGCATGAACGTGACGGACTTCCCCGCCTCGCGCGCCGTGTTCTTGACGACGTACTTGTAGGTCATCACCTGGTCCGCCATCCGGACGAGCGACTGGAAGCGCAGGTCGATCTCGCACTGGCCCCCGGAGGCGACCTCGTGGTGGTGGAACTCGCACGGGATTCCGAGCCGCTCGAGCGTCAGCACCATCCGTGAGCGGAGGTCGTGCAGCGTGTCGTGCGGCGCGGGCGGGAAGTAGCCCTGCTTCTCGCGGATCGTGTAGCCGGTGCCGGGCTCGCCGGAGTTCCAGTGGCCCTCGCCGGAGTCGACCTTGTAGCGCGCCTCGTTCGGCCCGCTCGCGTACGAGACCTCGTCGAACACGAAGAACTCGCACTCCGGCCCGACGTAGCAGGTGTCGGCGACGCCGCTCGCGCGCAGGAACTCCTCGGCGCGCTTGGCGACGCGGCGCGGGTCCTTTGCGTAGGGCTCTCTCGTCACCGGGTCGGCGATCTCGCAGGCGAGCGACAGCGTCGGCGCCTCGGTGAAGGGGTCGAGGATGGCGGTGGACGCGTCCGGCATGAGCAGCATGTCGCTCTCCGAGATGCCCTGCCAGCCGCGGATCGAGGAGCCGTCGAAGCCGAGGCCTTCCTCGAACGCCGCCTCGTCGAGGCCGGCAACCGGCAGCGTCACGTGCTGCCAGGTGCCGAGGAGGTCGCAGAACTTCAGGTCTACCATCACCGCGTTTGCCTCACGCGACCACTCGAGCGCGGCGCGGGGCTCGACCTCTCCCTCGAGGTAGTGCCGTAGCTCCCTCTCCAACTCCGCCATCACGATCCTCCTCTGGTCCACAAAAAAGCCCCACGACTCCACGAGTCGTGAGGCGCCGTTGCCTCGCCGCCCGCCTGCGCCGGCGGACGTCCTGCCGGCACGTTAGCGGCTCCGGCGGACAGGGGTCAAGTCAGTGCGAGCGGTGCGGGCCGATCAGTGCGGCGGCAACGCCGAGAGTGACGAGAATGCCGCCGCCGAACCAACGCTGGAAGCCGGCGACCCGCCGCGAGGCGCGCAGCCGGTCGGCGACGGTGCCGGCGACGACGGCGTAGAGGCTGTCGCTCATCATCCCGAGCGTGGCGAAGCTGAGGCCGAGCACGAGCACCTGCAGCCAGACGTGGCCGCGCGAGACGTCCACGAACTGGGGCAGGAAGGCGAAGATGAAGACGATCGTCTTCGGGTTGAGCACGTTGACGACGATGCCGTCCGTGTAGAGACGGCGCAGGCTCCGCGGCGCGGGCCCGTCCAGCGCCTCGCTGCCCGCATGCGTCAGCAGCCGCCGGACGCCGAGGAAGACGAGGTAGGCGGCGCCGACGTACTTGACCGCGTTGAACGCCACCGCCGACGCGAGCACGAGCGAGGAGAGCCCGACCGTCGCCGCGGTGATGTGCACGAGCGTCCCCGTGCTGATGCCGAGCACCGAGACCAGCCCCGCCCGGCGCCCCTGGTCGATGCTCCGGCCGACGATGTAGAGCACGGCCGGCCCGGGGATCGCGAGCAGCCCGATCCCGGTGGCGAGAAAGAGCGCGTAGGTGGACAGCGACGGCATGTTCTGCTTACCCGTGCCAGGCTGAAGACCTGGCACGGTGGAGGTCAAACGTACAGCGCGGCAACTTCGCGCCCCGTCGCCGCGACGCGCTCGCGCAGCTCGGCGGGCTCGAGCACCTCGAGGTCGGCGCCGAAGCGGAGCAGCTCCCGGTGCGCCTCTCCCAGGTTCTCGAAGCCGAGCACAGCACGACCGTCGGGCTCGATGCGCGAATCGTGCGGGAGATAGCGGCGGACGTGCTCGGAGACGCGCACGGTCACCTCCACGCGCGGAAGCTCACGCTCGAAGGCGCGCGACCACTCCTCCCAGAAGACGGCCAGCTCGAAACCGTCCGGCCGCTCGAACGCCTCGTCGAGCGGACGTACCGAGACGACGCGCGAGACGCGATAGACGCGCATGCCGGCCGAACGGTGCGCGACCAGGTACCAGGCGCCGCCCTTCAGCACGAGCCCGAGCGGCTCGATCGTGCGCTGGACGGCACGAGTCCCCTCGCGGTAGCGAATGCGCAGGCGGCAGCCGCGCCAGACGGCGGCGGAGAGCGCGGGCAGGTACGGCACGCGGTCCTCGGCGCGAAACCAGCCGCGCGTGTCGAGGTGGAAGAGCCGCGAGGCGCGCGCCGCGCGTTCCTGCAGCTCCGAGGGCAGCGCGGCGAGCAGCTTCAGCCGTGCCGCGGCGAACTCGCCGCCGAGCCCGAGCTCCGCCGCCGGGCCGGGCATTCCGGCGGCGAAGAGCGCCTCGGCTTCGTCGGCGGTCAGACCGGTCAGCCGCGTACGGTAGCCGCCGGCGAGCCGGTAGCCGCCGGCCGGCCCACGCAGCGCCTCGACCGGCACGCCGGCCGCGGCGAGCGACTCGACGTCGCGGTGCACGGTGCGGACGGAGACCTCGAGCCACCCGGCGATCTCGGCCGCCGTCAGCCGGCCGCGCGTCTGCAGCAGGAGCAGGAGGGAGACGAGGCGGGTCGCGCGCATCGCTTTCGACGGTAGGCGCTAAACATGACAGAAGATGTCCTGTTTGTCTGCAAGGGTGCAGGCATGGCCGACACGAACATCTGGAGCGACGACTGGGGCGAGCAGCCCGAGGACTGGTCCGGCGGCGGCGGCCGCTCGAAGCGCCTGCCGCGAGCGGTCGAGCGACCCGGGCTCGGCGTGACCCTCTACGAGCTCGATCCGGGCAACTTCGTCGTCTACCACTTCCACCACGCCTGGGAGGAGCTGCTCGTCGTGCTGCGCGGCCGGCCCACGCTGCGCACGCCGGGCGGGGAGCGGCAGCTCGCCGAGGGCGAGTCCGTCTACTTCCCGCTCGGCGCGGCGGGCGCGCACGGGCTCCGCAACGAAACCGAAGGGCCGGTGCGCTACCTGATGGCGTCGACGATCGCGTCGCCGGAGGTCTGCGAGTACCCCGACCTGAAGCAGATCACCGCGCAGGCGCGGACGCCGTCGCTGACAGGCGAGCGGCTGTGGCTGATCCACGACGTCGAGGAGGAGGCATGAGCGAGCGCGAGGAGGGTGGGCCCGCGGCGGTCGAGCTGCTGCTGCTCGAGCCGGAGATCGTCGCGTGGCTCGACGACTACCGGCGGGAGCCCGAAGAGACGCCTGACGACGACCCTCCCGAAGCGGCATGAGCAGGCCGAACGTCTTCGACGACGAGCCAGACACGACGGCGGAGCAGATGAAGATCCGCAGCCGTTTCGTCGGCAAGGCCGCGGGCGCGAAGGAGCTCGGGGCGTCGGTGCACGTGTTGCTCCCGGGCTCGACCGGCTTCCACTTGCACGCGCACTACGGGATGGAGGAGCTTTTCGTCGTGCTGAGCGGCCGCCCGACACTGCGCACGGGCAGCAGCGAGGAGGAGCTTGCGCCGGGGGACGTCGTCTCGATGCCGCGCGGGATCGACGGGCTGCACACGTTCACGAACCCAACGGACGAGCCGGCGCGCGTGCTTGCGGTCTCGACGATGCCGGTGCCGGAGGTCGTCCTCTATCCGGAGATCGGCAAGTTCGGCGTCGCGACGCGCGACCCGTTCACGCCTGTCGATGAGGGGGGCGACAGGGGCGTCGTCGGCCTGTTCGACCTGCCGGGGGACGCGTGATTTGACGTTGTCCGGTTAAGCGCGTATCGTTCGGCGGCCATGTTGCTCTCGAACGTGATGAACAGGAAGGCGCGCACTCCGGGCGGCCGTTAGGTCCGCCCGCCGCCACTCGCGCGCGCTCTCTCCCGTTCTCCGTTCCCTTCTCGTTTCACAAGGAGCAGCATGTCTACGTTCGCACCACCAACATTTCTAGACGCGCCTGTCCGCCGCGACGTCCCCGCGGTCGAGGTTCGGAACCTGACGAAGGTCTTCCGGCGCCGTGACAGGCGTGCGGGCCGATTCGCCCGGCGGCGCTTGCCGGCGCTGAAAGACGTCACGTTCACGATCGCGCGAGGCGAGTGCATCGCCATCCTGGGCCAGAACGGCTCGGGCAAGTCGACGCTGGTCCGGCTCCTGTCGACGCTGCTCCTCGACGACGGCGGCGAGGCGCGCATCTTCGGGCACGACGCGTTCCGCGACACCCGGGCGATCCGCAGGCTCGTGAACCGCGTCTCGGTCGAGGCGAGCTTCTTCAAGAAGTTGTCCGCGTACGAGAACCTCTCCTACGCGGCGCGCTTCTACGGCATGCCGCCGTCGGTGACGCGCACGGAGATCCCGGCGATCCTCGAGAAGGTCGGCTTCCCCTCGGAGCGGCAGGGCGAGCCGATGGAGAACCTCTCGCGCGGCATGCAGCAGAAGGTGGCGCTCGCCCGCGCGCTGCTGACCTCACCCGTCCTGCTCCTGCTCGACGAGCCGACGACCGGGCTCGACCCGCGCTCGAAGCTCGAGGTGCAGGACTTCGTCAAGGACGTTCGCGCGACCCATGACGCGACGATCCTGCTCTGCACGCACGACATGGCGGAGGCGGAGAGCCTCGCCGACCGCGTCGGCCTGCTCGACCGCGGCGAGCTGCTGTTCCTCGAACCGGTGGCGGACGTGAAGCGCCGCTACGGCGTCGAGACGCTCGAGCAGGCGTTCTTCGCCGCAACCGGCCGCACGTTCGAGGAGGACAACGAAGAGGACGACGAGCTCAGGGAGGTGTACGGATGACCGCCGTCGGAGCGACCCTGCGCAGCGAGCTCATCGGCCTCGGCGGGATCGTGGAGCGCAACGTCTACCTCACGAAGCGCTACTTCCTCTGGGACGTCGCGTTCATGGTCTGGACGATCGCGAACACGCTCACGATCGTGTTCATCGCCCGCGCCGTGCACGTGTCGCCTGCGCGGGAGAACGTGCTCGCAACGAGACTGCTCGTCGGAGCGGTCATCTGGGCGTTCCTCGGGATCATCTTCGAGTTCGTCACGGAGACCGTCGCGTGGGAGCGCTGGGAGGGCACGATCGAGTACACGTTCATGGCCCCGGTCTCGCGGCCGATGCACCTGTTCGGCATGGGCGCATACGCGGTGCTCTACGGTCTCGTGCGCGCGACGATCCTCTTCTTCGCGGTCGCCGCATTCATCGGCATCCACATGCCGGACGCGAACTTCGGCGCGGCGCTCGCGCTGCTCGGGATCGCGTCGATCTCGTTCATCGGAATCGGGATGATGACCTCGGTGCTGCCGCTGATCTCGCCCGAGAAGGGCGCGCAGCTCGGGTTCATCGCGCAGGGTCTCATGCTCGTCGTCTCCGGCGTCTACTACCCCGTGTCGGTGATGCCGCACTGGATGCAGTGGCTCGCCAAAATCTCGCCCGCGACGTACGCGCTGCGCGGCGACCGGGCCTCGATCGTGAACGGGGCCGGCGTCGCCTGGGCCGACGTCTGGCCGCTGCTCCTGATCGCGGCCGCGGCGATCCCGCTCGGCCTCGCGATCTTCCGTCGCGGTGAGCGCTATGCGAAGAAGCACGGGAAACTGAAGAGGTCCGGCTGATGACCGAGGACCATTTCGGCGAGCGAGTCGCCGCGCGCTTCGACGAACGATACGCCTACCAGTCCGGCCCTGCCGTCGTCGGCCCGATCGTCGACGTTCTCGAGGGTCTCGCCCGCGACGGGGCCGCACTCGAGCTCGGCATCGGCACCGGCCGAATCGCGCTGCCACTCGCACAGCGCGGCGTACGTGTGCATGGGATCGACCTCTCGGAGGCGATGGTCGCGCGGCTGCGTGCGAAGCCGGGCGCCGAGTCCATCGGTGTGACGATCGGCGACTTCGCCACGACCAGGGTCGACGGAACGTTCTCGGTCGCCTTCCTCGTCGCCAACACGATCATGAACCTGACGACGCAGGATGCGCAGGTTGCCTGCTTCCAGAATGTCAGCTCGCATCTCGAGGCGGCTGGCTGCTTCGTCATCGAGGTGCTCGTGCCGGGGCTGCGGCGGCTTCCACCCGGCGAGACATTCCAACCCTTCGACGTGAGCCCGAGGCACGTCGGCTTCGACGAGTTCGACGTCGCCCGGCAGGGTCTGATCTCGCATCACTACTGGATCGACGGCGGGAAGGTCGAGGTCTTTTCGCCGCCGTTCCGCTACGTGTGGCCGTCGGAGCTCGACCTGATGGCGCGGCTCGCCGGGATGACGCTGCGAGAGCGCTGGAGCGGCTGGAGGCGCGAGCCGTTCACGAGCGACAGCGACAAGCACGTCTCCGTCTGGGAGAAGACGGCCTAGAGCAATCGCTCGAGGCACTCGCGGAGGCCGTCGCGCCAATGGGGCAGGCGCGGGGCCTTCGGCCGCTCGCTCCGCAGCACCGAGTACGCGGGACGCCGAGCGGGCCGGCCGAGCTCCTCGGTGGTGATCCGGCGCACGCGGCAGCCGAGGCCGGCCTCCTCGAAGATCGCCTCCGCGAAGTCGGCCCAGGTGCAATCGCCGTCCGCAGCGACGTGCCAGAGACCTGGCGGCAGTTCGACCAGCTCGCGGGTCGCGGCGGCGAGATGCGCGACATAGGTCGGGCAGCCGCGCTGGTCGGAGACGACCGCGACCTCGTCCTGCTCGACGCCGAGCTGGAGCATCGTGCGCACGAAGTTGCTGCCCGTCCAGCCGTACAGCCACGACGAGCGCACGATCCATGCGTCCTCGCCCGCGACCGCCTCGCCGTGCAGCTTCGTGCGCCCGTACACCGAGAGCGGATTCGGCGCGTCCGATTCGACGTACGGCTCACGCTTGCTCCCGTCGAAGACGTAGTCCGTGGAGAAGTAGACGAGCCGCGCGCCGAGCTCGGCGGCGTGCTGCGTGCCGCCGACGTTGACGGCGGCAGCTCCCTGCGGGTCGGCCTCCGCGCCGTCGACGTCCGTCCAGGCCGCCGCGTGCAGCACGAGGTCGAGGACTCCCAGCTGCGGCGGCGGCAGCGTCACGTCCCACTCCGCACGCGTCAGCGCAAGCGCCCCCGGAAAGACCTCGCAGAGCGCCGCGCCGAGCTGGCCGCCGGCGCCGGTTACGGCGACGCGTCGCGTGCCGACAGAATCGGCGATGACGTACTCCAGAGGTGGCGGACGCGCTCGTCGTCCCACGGGACGCCGTGCTCGTCCGGCTGCGCCGGGTCGTACTCCTCGGTGACGACGTATGCGAACAGGCAGTCGGTCAGCGCCTCGTAGCCGTGCGCGTGGATGCCGGAGAGGTAGACGGCGACGGGGTTCTCGTCGCCGATGTCCTCGGTGAACACCTCGCCGGTCGTCCGGTCGAGCACGACGACGCGCACCATTCCCGCGAGGCAGACGAAGAGGTCGTCCTGGCCCCGCTCGTGGTAGTGCAGCCCGCGGATGACGCCCTTGCGCGAGCGCGAGAGGTTCACCTGCCTGATCGGCTTGGGGAGATCGCTCGCGCGCACGAGCTCCGCGAACCAGCCGCGCTCGTCCTCGTGCAGTGTGAGCGGGAACGTCCGGACGTTCATCGGTTGACGCCGTTCGCGCGCACGAAGTCGTTCACCGCGTAGTAGGCGTCAATCGACTCGCCCGCATCGCCCCAGAATCCCTCGACGACGTCGGCCTTCATCAACCCCTGCCCGACGTACCAGTTGTTCACGTCGGTGATCTCGAGCTCACCGCGTCCGGACGGCTTCAACGTCGGCAGCACGTCCCAGACCTGCGCATCGTAGAAGTAGACGCCGGTGACCGCGAAGCTGGACGGCGGCGACTCGGGCTTCTCGACGATGTTCGCGACCCGGTCACCCTCCATCGCCGCGACACCGAGGTGGCGTAGGTGCTCGTCCTCGTCGACGCGCGAGAGAACGATCCGCGCGCCCGCATCCTGCCGCGCGAAGTTCTCGACCGTCGGACGCAACAAGTACTCGAAGACGTTGTCCGCGAGCAGCACACACACCTTGTCCCGGGCGACGAAGCGCTCCGCGAGGCCGAGCGCCTCGGCAATGCCGCCGGCCTGCTCCTGGTAGGCGTAGAGGAGCCGGTCGATGCCGTACTCGTCGCCGTTGCCGAGCAGCCGGAAGAACTCGCCGGCGTGCGTCCCGCCCGTGACGAGCATCAGCTCGTCCATGCCGGAGCGCACGAGCGCCTCGACCGCATACGTGATCATCGGCCGGTCGTAGAGCGGCAGCAGGTGCTTGTTCGTGATCCGCGTGAGCGGATGCAGCCGCGTCCCGGAGCCGCCTGCGAGGATGACGCCCTTCACGACTGCCGATGCTACGCCCGACGCGCCGTCCGCTGCCGCCGAGAGGAACGGGAGGAAGGGAGGGCCCCCCTCAGCGGCGCGGCGAACGGGTGGTTACGGGTGAACGGGAAGCACGAGGAAGAGAACGGTCAGCGCAGCCGTGAGGGCGACGATCAAGCGCATGTCTGCCTCCTCGTGTTCACGAGAGAAACGATAGAGCCGCTGCGTCAAGGGTCCGTTTCGGCTCTGCAAGGAAACGGTTAGGTTTGCGCCGATGTTCACGAGGCCCCGACGCTCGTGCCTGACCGTGCCGGCGTCGAGCCCGCGGATGCTCGAGAAGGCGGCCTCGCTGCCGGCGGACGAAGTCGTCGTCGACCTCGAGGACGGCGTCGCGGTCGATGCGAAGGAGGAGGCGCGGGAGCGGCTTGCGACCGCGCAGGCACGGGGGACGCTCGCCATTCGCGTGAACGGCCTCGCTACTCCCTGGTGGCGCGACGACCTCGCGGCGGCCGCCGAGGTTCGGCCGGACGTCGTCGTCGTGCCGAAGGTCGAGTCGGCCGAGGACGTCGCGGCCGTGGCCGAGCTGCTTCCCGCGGGAGTCGGGCTCGAGGTGCAGATCGAGACTGCGCGCGGCCTCGTCGAGGTGGAGCGAATCGCTGCGGCCGGTCCACCGCTCGAGGCGCTCGTGTTCGGGCCCGGCGACTTCGCCGCCTCGCTCGGGGTGCCCGTGCTCACGATCGGCGCCGGCTCGTGGGAGTACGCGCTCGCACGGATCGCGGTCGCCGCGCGCGCATTCGGCCTCCAGGCGGTCGACGGTCCGTACGCCGTCCTCCGCGACCTCGACGGGCTGCGCGCCTCGGCGCACCGCGCCCTCGCTCACGGGTTCGACGGCAAATGGGTCGTGCACCCGGACCAGATCGCACCGGTGAACGACGTGTTCACGCCTTCGCCGGAGGAGCTCGAGCGCGCACGCCGCATCCTCGCAGCCGCGGACGGCGCGGTGCTCCTCGACGGCGCGATGGTCGACGCCGCATCCAAGCGACTGGCCGAAGCGGTGCTCGCCAGGGCGGGCCTCCTCTAGCGACGCCGCGCGGCCTTGCGCCGCTTCACGAGCGGCAGGTTGCGCACCGCGGCGAACCACGTGTAGAGCGCGAACCCGCACGCGCCGAGCACAATGCGGAAGACGCGGGCCATGTGACTCACATTACGCTGAAGCTCGAGAAGAGCAGCGCACAGGCGCCGTCGGTGTCGCCTTTCCCGGCTGCATCCTGGCAGTACAGCTCGTATTCGCGCTTGCCCTGGAGCAGGAAGCCGATCCGCGCGTCGTAGCCGCGGCCGTTCGCCGGACGGGCGCCGAAGCGGTACGCACGGATGCGCTTGCCGTCGACCGTCGACGTCACGCGTTCGGTCAGCTTCGCGTTCGAACGCGCCACGAGCTCGGCGGCCACGCGGTCGAGCTCACGCGCGGCGCGCGCGAACTGGGCCGGGTCGTACGGGTTCCGGAGGGTGAAGACCCGCACGGAGACGAGCGTCCGTGGGCTCTCCTCCGGCTTCGCGACGACCCCCGTCCCGACACGGCCGATGTTCCAGCCGGCGGGCGCCCGGAACCGGAAACCCGGCCCACGTACGAGCTGTGCAGCCGCTCCGGCGTGCTTCGAAGATCCTCCGCATGAGGCGGCGATAAGAGCAACAATGAGCAGGACGGCTGTTCGTCTCCAAACTCCGGCGCAGGGCGCCGGCACACGAAAGGAACCGCCCAGAATGGCCACCACGAGAGAGAAGGTCACGGACGCGGCCGGCAATGTCAAACCGTACGTCGAGCGCGCGCTCACCGATCCGGAGCTGCGCGAGAGCGTGCGCAGCGCCTACCAGTCGGCCCGCTCGATCTACGACGAGCTGCTCGGCAACAGAGGCGTGGCCGGCATCGCCACGCGCGTCGCAACCGACAAGGACATCCAGGACGAGCTTCGCTCGGCGGTTTCCGATTTGCGCCGGGCGGCGGATCGGGTGCAGGGCAAGGAGGAGCGGCCCGCCCGCAACTCCGGCCTGCTGCTGATCGGGCTCGCGCTGGCGATCCTCTTCAACCCGTTCACGGGCCCGCAGACGCGCAAGTGGCTGTCCGACCGCCTGTTCGGCGGGGGCGGCGACTTCACGTACCAGGGCGGGAACGGCTCGGCCGCGTCCTAACGACCGGCCTCGAGGCGGACGGCTGCGAGCCCGAGTGACTTCGGGTCGAGGCCGCTCGCGTTCGAGATGTCGCTGCTCTGCAGCAAGATCGCGCCCGCCTTGGGCGCGGCCGCGGTGACCGTACCCCGGACCCAGCCGGCGGCCGCTTCAATGCGCACGTCCCGCAGCCGGCGCCAGCCGCCGAGGTACGACGTCGGGTCCACGGCCCCGTCGTAGCCGAGCCCGAGCAGCCCGACGGGATGGATCTCGAAGTGGAGGTGGTACGACGTGCCCTCCGCGTCGCCGCTGTCGCCGACGAAGCCGAGCACGTCGCCGGCGTCGATGCTCGCGCCGTCGACGGCCAGCGGCGAGTAGGCGGAGAGGTGGGCGTAGTAGAACTCATTGCCGTGGTCGTCGCGTAGCCAGAGACGCCAGCCGCCGACCCGGTTCCAGCCGACCGAGAACACCGTGCTGTCCGCAACGGCGAGGACGGGCGTGCCGAGCGCAGCAAAGATGTCGTCGCCGTGGTGCCAGTTCCCCGGGACGTCAGCCCGGAAGGCGCCGAAGGTGTCGACGAACGACGAGTTGCCGTAGACGGGGAAGACGTAGCCCGTCTCGCCGAGGCTCGGCGTCACCGACAGCGGCTTCGAAAGGAGTGAGGGAATACCGTGCCCGCCGGGCTCGGGCGGCTGCTTCGTCGCGGGCTCCGAAGGCGCAGGCGGTAGCGGCTCGGCGTGGCCTGCCTGCGCGTCTGCCTCGGCGTAGCCGATCTGCAGCTCGCTGCCGGCCGGCAGCCCGCCGTGGCGGGCGGTCAGGAACACGTCGAGCGCGGTGATGAAGTCGTGATAGCCGGGCGCCGGCTTGTCGGTGCGCCGGCCTGCCTGCTCGAGCGCGATCGCGTAGCCCCAGTCGGCGAGCGCTATCTGACGGTTTGCCGTGGGCTTCACCGCACGCCCGAGCACCACGAGGCCGGCGATCCCGCTCACGCCGGTGCCGCCGGAGGCGCTCGCCGGGCTCGCCAGAGCGTGCGTCCGACCGCCGACCGCGGCGGCGGCGATCTCGCCCCTGAAGAGCGACAGCGAGGTGACCCCGGCGACAGCCCGGGCGCGCGCCTCTGCACCGCTCGTCGCCGCCACGTGGGTCGCGACCGAGCGTGCCGTGACGACCGAGCCGTCCGCCGGATACACAAACCGGCCGCCGGAGACGGCGCGGGCCGTCGCCGGTGCGGCGAGCACGCGCGTCCCCACGGCGGGACGGCCCGGGACGAGGATCCTGATCGCCCAGGCGCGGGCGGTGGCGCCGCCCGCAAGCGCCGTCGTACCCGCGGCCGGTCCCAGCGCCAGCGCGAGCGCAGCCGCGGCTCCGAGCGCGGCAAGAAGCAGGAACGGGCGCTGCCTCACCGGCGCCGCGCCCGCCAGGCGATCTGCCCGGCCGTGAGGATCATGAGGACGGCGAACAGCCTGCGCAGCGTCGCCTCGGGCAGCGACTCGGCGACCTGCGCGCCGCCGACTGCCGCGCCGATCGAGGCGACGCCGATCACGAGCGCGCTGCGCCAGCGGACATAGCCGTGCCGCTGCTGCCTCCAGACGCCGACGAGCACAGTGGGGATGATGGCGAGCAGTGACGACGCCTCGGCGTGCAGCTGCGTGAGGCCGAGCGCCGTCAGGGTCGGCACGAACAGGATGCCGCCGCCCACGCCGAAGAGGCCCGAGAGGACGCCGGCGGCGACCCCAAGTACGACGGCGAGCGCGTACGTCACCGGACGAGCAGCCTGATCGCGATCGCGACGAGCAACACGGAGAAGAGGAACGAGAGGGTGCGCACGGGCAGGCGCTGCTGGAGCGCCGTCCCGCCGAGCGCTCCGAATGCGGCGGGCACGCCGACGAGCGCGGCGTAAACCGGACGCACCTCGCCGTGCACCACGTACACAGCGACGCCGGCGGCGGCGGTGATCCCGATCGCCGCAAGGGAGGTCGCCGTCGCGGAGCGCATCTCCCAACCTCCGACGAGCAGCAGCAGCGGCACGATCACGATTCCGCCGCCGACCCCGAAGAGGGCGCTGAAGAATCCCGCGGCGAGGCCGATCAGGATCAAGCGCACCCGCCTATGCTAAGCCCGTGGCCGAGACCGCCGAGGCACTGCTCGGACGCCTTTCGTCGGCGCCGAGCGAGGCGGGTCTCTTCCTCGACTTCGACGGCGTGCTCGCGCCGATCGTCGCCCGCCCGGAGGACGCTGCCGTGCCGCCGGAGACGCGTGCCGAGCTCCGGCGCCTCGCCGAGCGCTATGCGCTCGTGAGCGTCGTCTCCGGCCGTCCCCACGACGACGTGCGCGCACGGCTGGGCGTCAACGGGATCGTCGTCGTCGGCTCGCACGGCCTCGAGCTGAGCCGCGAGGCCGAGCGCTGGCGCGGCCGAGTCCTCGCCTTCGCAGAGGCGGCGCCGTGGCCGGCCGCCCAGACCGAGCTGAAGGGGCTCTCGGTCGCCTTCCACTTCCGCAACATGGCCGACGAGCCGGCTGCGGTGCGCGCGCTCGAGGACCTCGCGGTGCGTGCGACCGACGAGGGCTTCATCGCGCGCTTCGGACGCAAGGTGATGGAGGTGCTGCCACCGGTCGACTCCAACAAGGGCACCGCAGTGCGGAGCCTGTTGAACGATGCCGGTCTGGTGCGGGCACTCGTCGCCGGCGACGACACGACCGACCTCGATTCGTTCCGCGCGGTGGACGGGCTCGAGTGTGCAGTGCGCGTCGCAGTGACCTCCGAGGAGTCGCCTGCGCTGCTTAGCGACTACGCGGAGATCGTCGTCGGGAGCACCGGCGAGTTTCTCGAGCTGCTGCGCCTGCTCTGATGCACGTCGACGAGTCCGTGCTGGCGCCGCTCCGGGAGCGTTTCGGCTCGCCGGTCGAGCTGCCGTGGGAGGGAGAGATCAGCGACGCCGAGTGGGACATCGCAACCCACAACCCACGGCGGACACACGACGTGACGCTGTTCATCCTCGATCCGGCGCGGCGGCTGGCGCTGATCCGCAAGCCGCACTTCGCCGCGGGTGTGTGGCGTCCACCGGGCGGTGGCATCCATCCCGGCGAGGAGTTCGTCGCAGGGGCGGTGCGCGAGGCGCTCGAGGAGACGGGACTGCACGTCGAGTTGCGCCGCTACCTCGTCGCATCGAGAGCGCTGTTCCGCAACACCGGCCGCGAGCTACCGTGGCAGACGCACGTCTTCCTCGCCGAGACGGGCGACGAGCACATCGTGCCGGGCGACCCGGTCGAGATCGCCGCCGCCCGCTGGGGAACGCTCGACGAGCTCGCGGGCCCGCTCCGCGCGAGCCTGCTGGCGACCGGCCGCGCCTTCTGGCGCTACCGCGTCGCTCTCCACGACGCCGCCCTCGAACGACTGCGACCAGGTCGCTGAGGCGACCTGGTCGCGGCCTCTCGGCTACGTCTTGTGAGCACGCACCGCAGTGCCGTAGGCGCAGATCTCCGTCCACTGGCCGCCCATCTCCGAGGTGTCGAAGCGCATCGCGATGATCGCGTTGGCGCCCGTCGCCTCGGCCTCCTCGACCATCCGCGCCATCACCTGCTGGCGGCTCTCGACGAGCGCCTTCGTCATCCCCTTCAGCTCGCCGCCGAGGATCGACTTCAGCCCGGCGCCGATCTGCGAGCCGATGTTGCGCGAGCGGACGGTCAGCCCCATCACCTCGCCGTACACCTCGTCCACCGCGTAGCCGGGGATGTCGTTCATCGTCGTGACGATCATCGCGCTGCCTCCCTGTTGAGTATGTCCCATGCCCTGCGCACGTCGGCCTCCGTCGTGCGCGCATTGCCGATCGCCAGCCGCAGCACGTAGCGGCCGTCGAGCTTCGTGTGCGAGAAGAACATCTCGCCGCTGCGGTTCACGCGCGCGAGCAGCTCCTCGTTCTCCGCGTCCGAGCCGTTGCGGCGGAAGACTACGAGTGAGAAGCGTTGCGGCGCGCACAGCTCCCACTCCGGGTCCGCCTCCACCCATTCGGTGAAGAGGTTCGCGAGCCGCACGTGCTCGCGCAGGATCTGCTGGAGCCCGTCGCGGCCGAAGCAGCGGAGCACCGCCCACAGCTTGAGCGAGCGGAAGCGGCGGCCGAGCGCCGGACCGTAGTCGGAGAGGGCGTACGCGTCGTCCGGAGTCCGCAGGTACTCCGGCGTGAGCGAGAACGCCTGCCGGAAGTCGTCTGGCCGCGAGGTCCAGAGCAGCGAGCAGTCCATCGGCGTCATCAGCCACTTGTGCGGGTTGATCACGAGCGAGTCGGCAAGCTCGACGCCGTCCTGCGACCAGCGCTCCTCTTCGCAGATCCACGACGAACCCGCGTACGCCGCGTCCACGTGCAGCCACGCGCCGGCCGCGTGAGCCCGCTCGCCGAGCTCGCGCACGGGGTCGACGGACGCGAACGACGTCGTGCCGACGGTGGCGACGACGGCCGCGACGTCGCCGAGCTCGAGCCCGCCGGTTCGCATCGCGAGCTGCTCGTCGGTCGCGACCTTGCGCAACTCCATCCCGAGCATGCGCGCCGCCTTCTCGACCGACGAGTGCGCGTGCTCGGAGCAGACGACCGCGTTGCGACCGGTGATGTGCCTGGCAGCGATGAGCGCCGCGAGTGTCGAGGTCGACGCGGTGTCCTCGATGTGGCCGTGCCAGCCCTCGGGCAGCCCGAGCAACTGCCGCACCCAGTCGACCGTGCGCAGCTCGAGCTCGGTCGACGCCGGCGACGCGCGCCAGAGGATCGCGACCTGGTTCAACGTCGCCGCGAGCAGCTCTGCAAGGATCCCCGGCTCCGAGGCGGTGACCGCGAAGTAGGCGAAGAAGCGTGGGTGCTGCCAGTTCGTCAGGGCCGGCACGATCAGCTCGTCGAGGTCGCGCAGGACGTTCGCGAACGGCTCGCCGTGCTCGGGCGGCGACAGCGGCAGCTTCGCCGACAGCTCGCCCGGCTGCACCTGCGCCAGCACCGGCAGCTCGCCGACCCGCTCGAGGTACCGGGCGGCCCATTCGACGGCCGCGTGCCCGTCCTCGCGAAAGTCGGTCACGGCCGCCTCCGGCGCAGCTTCTCGACCTGCTTCCACGTCCTCGTGTTGAGGACGTCGTCCTTCGTCAGCCAGCCGCGCCTGGCCTGCCCGATCGCAAGCTCGACGTAGTTCTGTGCACGCAGCTGATGCGCGTCGGACGAGATCACGAGCTTCACCCCCGCCTCCTTCGCCGCGCGCGCATGCACGTCGCGCAGGTCGAGCCGGTCCGGCTGGCCGTTGATCTCGAGGAACACACCCGTCTCCAGCGCCTTCTCGACGACGCGCTCGACGTCGACATCGCGCGGCCCGCGCTTGGAGATCCGCCGTCCGGTGAGGTGGCCGATGCAGTCGACGTATGGGTTGTCCATGGCGTCGAGCACACGCTCGGTGGGGCGGTTCTCGGGCGCCTGGTGCACGGACGCGACCACCCAGTCGAGCCGGGCGAGCTCCTCCTCGGGCACGTCGACCTCGCCGCTCGAGCGGATGTTCGCCTCGACGCCGGCGAGGATGCGCAGCTTCGGGAACTGCTCGCGCGCCTGCCCGATCTCCTCGAGCTGCGCGGCGAGGCGCCCCTCGCGGAGGTTGTGCGAGTGGTCGGTGACCGCGTAGTACTCGTAGCCGCGCGCCGCCGCCGCGGCGACCATCTCCTCGAGCGTGTTCTTCCCGTCCGCGGACCAGTGCGTGTGGGTGTGCAGGTCGCCGCGCAGCTGCGAGAGCTCGACGAGCGCCGGCAGCTCGCCGCGGCGTGCCGCCTCCAGCTCGCCGGCGTTCTCGCGCAGCTCCGGCGCGATCGGCTGGTAGCCGAGGAACGCATAGAGCGCATCCTCGTCCTCGCTGTGGAACACGTCGCCGGTCTCGACCGTCGTCACGCCGTACTCGGAGATGGAGAGGCCGCGGCGCACTGCGTCCTCGCGCATGGCGACGTTGTGCTCCTTCGAGCCGGTGAAGTGCTGCAGCAGGTTCCCGTACGACTCCGGCGGCACGACGCGCAGGTCGAAGCGCAGGCCGTCGCTCGAGACGACGGTCGCCTTCGTGTCCCCGTGCGCGGCGACGTCCACCACCCACGGGAGCTGGACGAAGAACGCGGTCAACTCCCCCGGGTCGGTCGCGGTGGCGATCAGGTCGAGGTCGCGAAAGGTCTCCTTGCGACGGCGCACCGAACCGGCCTCGGAGACGCGCACGGCCGCAGGATGCCCGCGCAGCACGGCGACGGCCGCCTGCACCGCCGGCAGGCCGTCGCCGAGGAGGCGCCGGCCGGCGTCAGGGTTCTCCGCCTGGAAGGCGAGCGCCTTGAGAATCTTCTCCTCCGACTTGGCGCCCAGCCCGACCAGCGAGCGCAGCCGCTCCGCCTCTGCCGCCTGCCGCAACTCCTCCAGCGTCGTGACGCCGAGCTCACGCCAGATGCGCGCCGCGGTCTTCGGCCCCAGGCCCGGCAGGCGCATGAACTGCACCACCCCGGCCGGAACGGCCGCTTTGCGCTTGGCGAGCGCCTCGATCTCACCTTGCTCGACGACCTGGACGATCTTCTCCTCGATCGTCTTGCCGATCCCCTGGAGCTCCTTCGCACGCCCGTCGAGCGCGAGCTGGGCGATCGAGCCCGAGGTCTCCCGCATCCGCGCCGCCGCCCGGCGGTAGGCCAGGACGCGAAACGACTCGGCGCCCTCCAGCTCCAGCAGATCGGCGAGCAGGTCGAACTGCTCCGCGACCTCGGCGTTGCGAGGCAAGGCGGCCACCCCGTCGATCATACGGGCGCCCCCGGTAGCCTGGGACCTCGTGCCGGATGTCATCGTCTGCCTGCCGACGTACAACGAGCGGGAGAACCTCGAGTCGATGGTTCGCGCCCTCGCGCCGCACGGCTACCGCATCCTCGTCATCGACGACAACTCCCCCGACGGGACAGGGGAGATCGCCGACCGGCTCGCGGCGGAGCTGGACCTCGTCTCCGTCCTCCACCGGCCGATGAAGCAGGGTCTCGGGCCCGCCTGCATCGCCGGCTTCAAGCAGGCCCTCGCCGACGGCGCCGAGATCATCGTCGAGATGGACTCCGACTTTTCGCATGATCCCGCCGACGTGCCGCGCCTCGTGGCTGCCGTCGAGAACGGCGCCGACTTCGCGCTCGGCTCGCGTTATGTCGAAGGTGGCGGCACCACCAACTGGGGCCTGGGACGCCGTGTCCTGTCGCGCGGCGCTTCGATCTACGGGCGCACGATCCTCGGCGTCAAGCTCCACGACGTGACCGCCGGCTTTACGTGCTACCGGCGCGGCGTGCTCGAAGCGCTCGACCTCGCCTCGATCGACTCACAGGGCTACGTCTTCCAGATCGAGATGAAGTACCGCGCTCTTCGGAAGGGTTTCAAGGTGGCCGAGGTGCCGATCGTCTTCGCCGACCGGACGGCGGGGTACTCGAAGATGACCCGTGCCATCATCCTCGAGGCCGTTTGGAAAGTTCCGCTGCTACGCGTCGCGGCAGTGAAGGGTGAGCTCTGATGCGCGAGCTCGACGGTACGACGTTCGACGCGGCGATCGCCGCAGGGCCGGTGGTCGTCGACTTCTGGGCGCCGTGGTGCCGCCCGTGCCGCGCGATCGAGCCGATCCTCGCAGAGCTGGAGAGCGACGTGCCCGTGGCCGTGGCGAGGGTCAACATCGACGAGTACCCGGAGATCGCCGCGCGCTTCGACGTCTTCTCGATCCCGACGGTGATGCTCTTCTCCGGCGGCGAGCCCCGCGGCGCCGTCGTCGGCGCCCGCCCGCGCGCGGCCTTCGAGCGGTGGCTAGCGGAAGTGCTCCCAGCCGGCGAGCTCGAAGGGCTCGCCGCGCAGGGTCAGCAGGACGCCTGAGCCCTCCTCACACCTGCCGATCGCCGTGAACCCGAGCGGGTCCGGCGTCGCGGCCAGCAGCTCGTAGTCCTCGCCGAAGCCGAGGTCGTCGATCGTCGCGCCGTCGGCGAGCGGGACGCGCTCGAGCTCGATCGCGAGGCGGCAGCCGGAGCGCCCGGCGAGGTGGCCCGCGTCCGGGGCGAGCCCGTCCGAGAGGTCGAGCATCGCCGTCGCGACGGCCGCGAGCCGCCGGCCCTCCTCGACCCTGAGCGGCGGGCGGACGAGACGGCCCGCGCGGAAGGCGGCCCCGGCCGCGCCGAGCGGGCCGGTGACGACGAGCACGTCTCCCGGGCGCGCGCCCGCGCGTCCGGGCACACGCTCGGCGCGCCCGAGCGCCGTCACACTCAGCAGCACCGCCTGCGCGCACGTCGTGTCGCCGCCGCGCACCGGCACGCCGGCCTCGTTCAGCCCCTCGTAGAGCTCGATCACGTCCTCGACGCTCGCGTCGCCGGGCAGCCCGAGCGAGACGATGAGGGCGAGCGGCTCCGCGCCGGAGGCGGCGAGGTCGCTGATGTTCACCGCCGCGGCGCGGAAGCCGAGCTCGCGCCAGGACAGTAGGTCGAAGCGAAAGTGCACGCCCTCGACGAGCGCGTCCTGCGTGACGAGGAGCCCGCCGACCTCGGCCGCGTCGTGCTCGATCCCCTGCGCGAGCCCGCGCCGCTCGAGCTCCGCGAGCAGGCTGAACTCTCCGAGCTCGTCGAGCCTCATACCGGGGCCCCCGGAAGATGCGCAGCATTTTCTGGGGTGGTCATAGCTCGGTGATGCGCGTGCGCGCGTCAAGCGTGTCGGGGTCGAGCGCGTACAGCGCGTCGTAGAGCTGGACGTGGAACGTCCCTGGACCCTCCGCCTTCGCCGCCGCGTCCTCGGCTGCGACGCCGAACGCGGCGAGCGCCTCGGCGGCCGCCTCGAGCGGCTGCTCCGGCTTGCCGGCGAGGAAGCAGCCCGTGAGCGTGCTCGAGATGCAGCCGGTGCCGGTGACCGCAGCGAGCAGCTCGTGCCCGTTCGCGACCGCGAGCACGCGCTCGCCGTCGGACACGTGGTCGACGGGCCCCGTCACGGACACGACGACGCCGAGCCGGCGCGCCGCCTCGCGCGCAAGCTCGGCCGGCTCGACACCCATGGCCATCGACTCGACGCCGCGCACCTCCGCGTCCACACCGACGAGCGTCGCCACCTCGCCCGCGTTGCCGCGCAGAACGGTGACGCCGACCTGGTCGAGGATCCGGCGCGCGGTCGCCGTGCGATATGACGTCGCGCCGGCGCCGACGGGGTCGAGCACCACCGGAATCTCCCGTGCCGTCGCCACGCCGCCTGCGAGCAGCATCGCCTCGACCCACCGCTCCGACAGCGTGCCGATGTTGAGCACGAGCGACGAGGCAAGCCGCGCCATCTCCTCGACTTCCTCGACCGCGTGCGCCATCACGGGCAGCGCTCCGAGCGCGAGCGTGGCGTTCGCCGTCTCGTTCATGACGACGTAGTTCGTGATCTGGTGGACGAGCGGCTTGCGCTCGCGGATCGTGCGCAGCGTGGAACCGGCGGAGATCAACGTTTCACTCCGAGGACGTCGACGGGGCCTTCGCCTGAGCCGAGCTCGACAAGCCCTTGCGCGACCGCGCGCGAGGCGGCCTCGGCCGCTCCGCGGGCCGCGTCGAGCAGGCTTTCGCCGCGGGCGAGCAGTGCGGCGAGCGTGGCCGAGTGCGTGCACCCGGCACCGTGTGTGGCCGCGACCTCATGGCGCTCCACGGCGATCTCGACGTGCGCGGAGCCGTCGAAGAAGTGGTCGACCGGCTTGCCGTGGCCGCCGGTGACGATCACCGCGGGCGCCCCGAGCTCGTGCAGCCGCTCCGCGAGCTCGCGTTTCGATGCTTGTAACAGACTGTTACTTGAACCGGAAAGGAGGGCCCGCGCCTCCATCAGGTTCGGCGTCACGACCGTCGCGAGCGGGAACAGCCGCCCGACGAGCGCGTCGACGGCGTCGTCCTCGAGCAGCTTCGCGCCGGAGCTCGCGACCATCACCGGGTCGACGACGAGCGGGACGGGGTGACCCTCGAGATAGTCGGCGACCGTCTCGATCAGCTCCCGCGAGAAGAGCATTCCGGTCTTCGCCGCGTCGACGCCGATGTCGTCGAACACCGCGTCGAGCTGGGCGCGCACGAACGCCGGCGGCAGCTCGTGAATCGCGATCACGCCCAGGGTGTTCTGAGCCGTCAGCGCGACGAGCACGGATGTCCCGTAGGCGCCGGCCGCGGCGAACGCCTTGAGATCGGCCTGGATGCCGGCGCCGCCGCCGGAGTCGGAGGTCGCGATCGTCAGTGCGCGAGGCGTCAAGCTCTGCTCCCTTCGCCGGCATGACCCGGATCAGGTTCGACGGGTGTGTTCTCAGCCGCGCCGTGCGGCACCCCGGTGTCGTCAGGCTAACAGCCCATCATTGAGCGGGTGCGAGCTCTCGCGCTTCTGGCCCTGCCGGGGATCTGGCAGACGGCCTCGCTCCTCCACGGGTCGACCGTCGTCACCGCGCTCTTCACGCTCGGCGTCGCGCTGCTCGGACTCTGGGCGATCGCCGTCCTGCGCGAGGAGTGAGGCTCCCGCCGGCGCCGGTCGCGACGCTTCAATAGCGGAGTGACCGCCGTCGCCCAGTGGGACGACCTGCTCCAGGGTGAGGAGCTCGCCCACCTGACGACCGAGCCGGCCCGGGCGGCCCGAACGGCGCCGTTCCCGGACGAGCTGCACCCGAAGCTGCGGGACGCACTCGTGCGCCAGGGGATCGCCGAGCTGTACGCGCACCAGGCGGAAGCGTGGCAGGCCGCCCGCGCCGGCGGCCACGTGATCGTCACGACCGGCACCGCCTCCGGCAAGACGCTCGCGTTCAACCTGCCCGTGCTCGACGCGCTCGCGGCCGAGCCGAAGAACCGCGCCCTCTACCTCTATCCGACGAAGGCGCTGGCGCAGGACCAGGCACGCGCCCTCGGCGAGCTCGCGGTGCCGGGCGTTCACGCGGCGATCTACGACGGCGACACGCCGCAGGAGCAGCGGCGCCACATCCGCCGCTCGGCCAACCTCATACTCACCAACCCGGACATGCTCCACATCGGCGTGCTGCCACGGCACGACCTTTGGGCGGACGTCCTGCACAACCTCCGCTACGTCGTCGTCGACGAGGCGCATGTCTACCGCGGCGTGTTCGGCTCGCACGTCGCGAACGTGCTGCGCAGGCTGCGCCGGCTTGCGCGGATCTACGGCGCGGAGCCGCAGCTGTTGCTCGCCTCTGCGACGATCGCCAATCCGGGCGAGCTCGCGCACGCGCTGCTCGGCGTCGAGGCCGTGGTCGTCGGCGGCGACGCGGCGCCGCGGGCCGAGCGCACGGTCGCGCTCTGGAACCCGCCGCTGCTCGACCCGGAGCTGGGCCTGCGCGCGAGCCCGCTCGGCGAGGCCTCCCGCCTGGTCGCGTCGCTCGTCAAGCGGGACCTGCGCACGATCTGCTTCACGAAGAGCCGCAAGGCGGCCGAGCTCGTCCACCGGATGACCGCCGACCGCGTGGACGCAGAGACGGCGAAGCGGCTCGCGCCCTACCGTGCCGGCTACACGGCGCAGCAACGTCGCGACATCGAGCGGCGACTCGTCGAGGGCGAGCTCCTCGGCGTCGCGGCCACGGACGCGCTCGAGCTGGGGATCGACATCGGCCTGCTCGACTGCGCGATCTCCGTCGGCTTTCCCGGCACCGTCGCCAGCCTCCGCCAGCAGTGGGGCCGGGCAGGCCGGCGCGGCCACGGCCTCGCCATCCTCATCGCGTCTGAAGATGCGCTCGACCAGTACTTCATGCGCGAGCCCGAGACCCTGCTCGGCCGCCGCGTCGAGGCGGCGATCCTCGACCACGCCAACCCGCGGGTGCTCGACGGCCACGTCGCTGCGGCCGCGTTCGAGGCGCCGGTGGACGACGGCGACCGCGCGACACTCGGTGACGCGGCGCTCGAACGCGCTCCGCATGTTCCCGATTTGCGGCACACGAAGCGGGGCTGGGTCTGGGCCGGGACCGACTACCCCGCCGGCAGGACGCCGCTCCGCTCCACCTCCGCCGACGCCGTCACGGTGATCGACGCGAGCACCGGCGCCGTCCTCGGCGTCGTCGAGCAGGAGCGAGCCTGCTCCACCGTGCACGAGGGCGCGGTCTACCTCCACCTCGGCGAGCAGTGGCTCGTCCGCGAGCTCGACCTCGCCGCACGGCGGGCCGTGGTCGAGCCGTTCACCGGCGACTGGTACACGCAGGTCAAGAAGGAGACCTCGACCGACATCGACGAACCCCTGCGAGTGGAGCGGCGACTCGGTCTCGAGCTCACCTTCGGCCGCGTCTCGGTCACCGAGCAGGTCGTCGCGTACCAAAAGAAGGGGATCCGCGACCAGACGACGATCGGCGTCGTCCGGCTCGACCTGCCGCCGACAACGTTCGAGACGGAGGCCGTCTGGTACGTGCCGACCGAGGCACAGCTCGTGGGGCTGGAGCAGATGCCGACGCTGCTCTCGTCGCTGCACGCCGCCGAGCACGCGATGATCGCGCTGCTGCCGCTCTGGGCAATGTGCGACCGCTGGGACATCGGCGGCCTCTCGACGAACTTCCACGACGCGACCGGCGCGCCGACGGTCTTCGTCTACGACGGCCACGCGGGCGGCGTCGGCATCACCGAGCGCGGCTTCGGCCAGTTCGAGGGCTGGGTCGCCGACACGGCACGCATGCTGGAGGGCTGCCCGTGTGAGCACGGCTGCCCTTCCTGCGTGCAGAGCCCGAAGTGCGGCAACCTCAACGAGTACCTCGACAAGCAGGGCGCCCTGACGCTGCTCCGCCGTATGCTCGCGTCGTGATTCGACCTCTGAGGCGCGTGCTCGTCCGCCCGCCGCGCCCGGAGGATGTTCCCTCGTGGCAGGCGCTGGGCTGGCGCGCGGAACCCGCCTGGGCCCGACTGACGGCGGAGCACGAAGCCTTCTGCACGCTCCTCGAGGGCGCCGGCGCCGAGGTCGTACGGGCGGTGGGCGAGCCGGGGAACCTCGACTCGATCTACGTCTTCGACCCGGCCCTCGTCACGGACGACGGCGCAATCCTGCTGCGACCGGGGAAGGCAGCGCGCTGCGGCGAGCCGGACTCGCTCGCCCCCGACCTCGAGGCCGCCGGCGTGCCGGTCGTGGCCCGCCTGGCCGAGCCGGCGCTCGCCGAGGGCGGCGACACGCTCTGGCTGGACGAGCGGACGCTCCTCGTCGGCCGCTCGTACCGGACGAACGACGCGGGGATCGAGGCGCTCCGCGTCGCGCTCCCGGGTGTCGACGTGCTCGCGTTCGACCTGCCGCACGTGCACGGTCGCGACGAGGTGCTGCACCTCCTCTCGCTGTTGAGCCCGCTCGACCGCGACCTCGCGGTCGCCTACCTGCCGCTCATGCCCGTGCGGCTCGTCGAGCTGCTCCAGGCACGCGGGATCACGCTCGTCGGTGTCCCCCACGACGAGTTCGAGACGATGGGCCCGAACGTGCTCGCCCTGGCGCCACGGGTCGGGCTCGCCGTTGAGGGGAACGACGTCACGCGGCGGCGCCTCGCCCACGCCGGCGTCGAGGTGCTCGTCTACCGGGGCGACGAGCTCTCGAAGGGCGACGGCGGCCCGACCTGCCTCACCTGCCCGCTGCTCCGCGAGTGACCTGTCGATTTCGGGCCGCCCTGTTCGTCGTAGTGTCGTCAACCGACCTGAAGGAGGAGCCGTGAAGTACATGCTGCTGGTCTACGACAACCCCGAGAGCTGGACGGACATCACCGAGGAGGAGATGAAGGGCCTCTACGCGGAGTACGCCGCCGTCTCGCAGGATCCGGCGACGACCGACAGCAATCAGCTGGCGCCCGTCGAGACGGCGAAGACCGTCCGGATCAAGAACGGCGAGACACTCACGACCGACGGCCCGTTCGCCGAGACGAAGGAGCACCTCGGCGGCTACTACCTCGTCGAGGCCGACTCGATCGACGCGGCGACGAAGATCGCCGCGCGCATCCCGTCGGCGCGCCTCGGCGGCTCGATCGAGGTGCGCGCCCTCGTGGAGATGTAGCGATGCAGTACCTGCTGCTCATCTACAGCGACGAGGCAATCTGGGAGTCCCTCTCGGAGGACGAGAGGCAGGCGGTCCGCCGCGAGTACTCCCGGCTCACGAGCGACCTGCGCGCGCAGGAGAAGCTCGTCGGCGGTGACGAGCTGCGGCCGGTCGCGACCGCGACGAGCGTGCAGGTGCGGAACGGTGACACGATCGTCAGCGACGGGCCGTTCGCCGAGACGAAGGAGGCGCTCGGTGGGTACTACCTGGTCGAGGCGGACAGCCTCGACGAGGCGATCGAGTGGGCGGCGCGGATCCCCGCCGCCCGCGGGGGCACGATCGAGATCCGGCCGATCGTCGACCACTCGGGAGGCGCCTCGTAGAGGAGATCGCCCGTGCCTACCGGGACGAGCGTGCGCGTTCGATCGCCATCCTCGCCCGCGTCCTCGGCGACCTCGACCTCGCCGAGGACGCTGTGCAGGATGCCTTCGCGACCGCGGTCGAGCGATGGCCGCGCGACGGCGTGCCGGCGAACCCGGGTGCGTGGATCGTCGCGACGGCCCGCAACCGCGCGATCGACCGGATCCGACGGGAGCAGACCCTGGCGCGCAAGACGGAGCTGCTCGCCCGCCTGCAGGAGCTGTCGCCGCAGAGCGCTGAGAACGAGGAGGCGGTGGTGATGCCCGACGAGCGGCTCGAGCTGATCTTCGCCTGCTGCCATCCCGCACTCGCCCCGGACGCACAGGTGGCGCTGACGCTCAGCCTCCTCGGCGGCCTGACGACGCCGGAGATCGCGCGCGCGTTCATCGTGCCCGAGCCGACGCTCGCGCAGCGGCTCGTGCGGGCGAAGCGGAAGATCCGCGACGCCGCCATCCCGCTGCGCGTCCCGCCCGACCATCTGCTCCCGGAGCGGCTCCGCTCGGTGCTCGCGGTGGTTTACCTCGTCTTCAACGCGGGCTACGGGCCGCCGGTGCGCGGCGAGCTGTGCGCCGAGGCGATCCGGCTCGCGGCACTGCTCGCGACGCTGATGCCCGACGAGGCGGAGGTGCACGGGCTGCACGCGCTGCTGCTCTTCCAGGACGCCCGCCGCGAGGCGCGGGTGCGCGACAGCGGGCTCGTGCTCCTCGAGCAGCAGGACCGCTCGCTCTGGGACCGCGACGAGATCGAGCAGGGACGGCTGGCGCTCGAACGGGGGCTCGCGCTGCGGGCGCCGGGCCCTTACCAGCTCCAGGCCGGGATCGCCGCAGCGCACTCCGAGGACGAGTCGGACTGGGTGCGGATCTCGCTTCTCTACCGCCGCCTCGCCGAGCTCGCGCCGTCGCCAGTCGTCGACCTCAACCGCGCCGTCGCCGTCGCGATGGCCGACGGGCCCGCGGCGGGGCTCGCGCTCGCCGATCTCGTCGAAGGGCTCGACGGCTACTACCTCCTCCACTCGACGCGTGCCGACCTGCTCCGCCGGCTCGGCCGCACGGACGAGGCCGCGGGGTTACCCGTTTGACAGATCTTGCTTTGTGTTGCCAAGTCCTCTGCGTCTACGGGGAGGCGCAGCGTGAACGGCATCGACAACGTGAGCACGACGCGAACGCGCCTCCGCTCGCTCTGGTACCCGCTCGTTCTCTTCGGTGCAGCGGCGCTCGGGGCCGCAGGCGTCGCCGGCGCCGACTCGAAGTGGGTCAACGCGTACTGGATCCTCGCGTTTGTGGCGTGCTTCGTCGCCGTCGGCCGCTACTACGCGGCCCGCGGCCGGCGGGTCGGGATCCTTTGCATGGGTGCGGTACTCGTCGTCGGAGGCCTCTACGCACTCAGCCGCGAAGAGACGCCGTGAGTCATCCCACAACCGAGCTCGACGACGTCGTCCATCAGCGCGCGCGGCTCGGCATCCTGGCGGTGCTCGTCGAGGCCGACCGCGCGGACTTCAACTTCCTGCGCACGACCCTCTCGCTCACGGACGGGAACCTCTCGCGCCATCTGCAGGTGCTCAAGGAGGCGGGCTGCGTCGAGATCCGCAAGGTGTTCGAAGGGACGGCCGGGACGCCTTCGCGCGCGAGCTCGAAGCGCTACGCGCGCTCGTCGACGCCCACTCATGGCGGAGGCGCCGTCCGTTCGAGCGCGGCCCAGCCGACCTCGGCCTCGCGCGCGCGCTCCTCGGCCGCCCCGCCGCCGCGGAGCCCGAACAACCGCTTCGCGAAGAGGAGATACAGGGCAATCAGCAGGTTGAGAGCAAGCGCGGCGACCTTCAACGGCGTGACTGTCCGCAACAGCTCGTAGATCTCGTAGGGCAGGAAGACGAGGGTGGCGACGAACGTCAGGTACTCCGCCCAGCGCCGCTGGAACCACAGTCCCACTGCTTCGGCGCCCTCGAGAGTCGCATACGCAGCGGCGGCCGCGGCGACGAGGTAGAGGGTCGACGACTTGAGCGTGAACAGGTGCTCGAGCGTGTGGAGGAAGCCACCGTGCGAAGGGTGTGCCGGACTCACGTTGGTTCCCTGCACGGCGTTGACGACGCGGTAGAAGACGTCGCGTACGCGGACCTCGTGCGCCGCGAAGAGGATTACCGCGGCAGCGAGCAGGCCGAGCACGAGGAAATGGATCGCCCGGTCGATCGCGATCAGCCGCAGCACCACCTTGTCGCGAAGCGCCTTGCCCCGCAGAGGCAGCTCGATCTCCTCGCGCGCCGGCGACAGGTCGCGCTTCGGCTTCGCCGGCGGCAGCAGCGGGAGCCACGAGTCGCACCGGACGCACCGGTACCAGCGAATTCCGCCCAACTCGCGCGCCACGATCGCGTCCTCCGGGCGCAGGTGCGCGGCATCGGTGCCGATCAGCTCGTGCCCGTGCACGCCGCAGACGAGCAGCTCCCAGTGAAAGCGCGGCCGGAAGAGGCGCGGCTTCTGCGTACCGGGCGGCCTATGCAACGGCGTCCAGCGCGAGCTCGACCGCCTGCTCCGGCGTCCGCGCGCGCACCGTCCCCTCGACCTGCCACCCCGGCTCGAGCACGACGACCGGTCGCCCGAGCGTGAGCGCAAAGCCGATCTCGGCGAGCGTCCCGTAACGGCCGCCGACCGCGATCACGACGTCGCCGGAGGCGACGACCGCGAGGTTGCGCGCGTGCCCGATTCCCGTGACGACGACGTGGTCGTTCCAGGCGTTGCCGCCTTCGCGCGTCTCGCCCGGGAGGATCCCGATCGTCGTGCCGCCGGCGCTCTTTGCGCCGCGCGCCGCGGCGGCCATCACCTCGCCGCGGCCGCCGGTGACGACGGTGGCGCCGCGCTCGCCGAGCAGGCGGCCGACCTCCTCGGCGCGCCCCTCGTGCTCGACGCCGCTGCCGATCACGGACACCTGCACGGCGGCCATGACGCTGATGCTAGAAGAGAAGGGTGGAGCGCGATGCGCGCGGCGGCGTGCTGATCCTCGGCGGCGGGTTCGCAGGGGCGTACGTCGGGCGCCTGCTCGGCGGCCGCGGCGCGACGATCGTGAGCCCCGAGAACTTCATGCTCTACACGCCGCTGCTGCCGGAGGCGGCGTCGGGAACGCTCGAGCCACGGCACGCCGTCGTGCCGCTGCGCGTGATGTGCCGCCGGGCCGAGCTGCTGCTCGGGCGCGCGACCGGGGTGGATCTCGAGGCGCGCACGGCCGCGATCGAGACGGACGAGGGCCCGCAGACCGTCCGCTGGCAGGAGCTCGTGCTCGCGCTCGGCGCGGTGCCGCGCGTCGCACCGGTGCCCGGACTCACCGAGCACGGCCTCTCCTTCAAGTCGCTCGCCGATGCGATCCACCTCCGCAACCACGTGCTGCGCGAGCTCGAGGCGGCCGACGCCGCCGGCGACGACGGCGAGCGCCGCCGGCATCTCGCCTTCGTCTTCGTCGGCGCGGGCTACGCCGGCGTCGAGGCGCTCGCAGAGCTGTCCGATCTCGTCGAGGACGCGGCGCGCTACTACCCGGAGCTGCGGACCGTCCCGCGCCGCTGGGTGCTCGTCGACGCGGCGCCGACGATCCTGCCCGAGATCCCGTCACGGCTCGGCGAGTACGCCACACGGGAGCTGACCGATCGCGGAATCGAGATTCACGTCGGCACGACGCTCGAGTCGGTCTCGGCCGACGAGATCGTACTTGCCGGCGGCACGCGGATCCCGACCAGAACGCTCGTCTGGACGGCGGGCGTCGCACCCAACCCGCTGCTGCGCGAGCTCGGCCTGCCGCTCGACGAGCGCGGCCGCGTCGAGGTGGACGAATACCTGCGCGTGCGCGGTCACGAGCACGTCTGGGCGCTCGGCGACTGCGCGCGCGTGCCGAACCGAAAGGCCGAGCAGCCGGACCCGCCGACCTGCCAGCACGCGCTGCGCCAGGCGCGCCGCCTCGCGGCGAACCTCCAGGGCGAGCCGCGGCCGTACGGCTACCGGATGCTCGGCCAGGTGGCGACGCTCGGCCGCTACAAGGGGATCGCCGACGTCCTCGGCATCCGTCTGCGCGGCTTCGCCGGCTGGTGGGTGACCCGCTCGTACCACCTCTACCAGCTGCCGCTGCTGTCACGGAAGCTGCGCGTGGTCGCCGACTGGACGACGTCGCTCCTCTTCCGACGCGACATCGCGGAGCTCGGGACGCTCGGCCACCCCGAAGGACTGGGGCGAGATCTCACCTAGACAGGGCGCGCAGCGCCCTGTCCAGCCGCTGCTTCTTCGCCAGCACGCCCGCGAAGAGATCGCCGTGGCGGCGCACGCGCTCGAGCACGGCGTCCATCGTGAACGCAGTGGGGTCGAGCCGCTCGTTCACCTCACTCCAGCGCAGCGGCGTCGAGACCGGCGCACCGGCCTGCGGCCGCACCGAGTACACCGACGCGATCGTCTTGCCGGCGCCGTTCTGGTTCGCGTCGATGAGAACGCCGCGACGGCGCGACTTGACCCACTCGGTCGTCGCGAGCCCCTGGTGCACGCGCGCGATCGCACCCGCCACGATCTCGGCGAACTCACGCGTGTCGTCGTAGGTGTGGCGGCGCTCCACGGGCACGAGCACGTGGATGCCATCGGCGCCGCTCGTCTTCGCGAACGACTCGAGCTCGAGCGCGTCGAGCGCGGCCTTCACGAGGAGCGCCACCTGCACCGCCTCGCCGAAGCCGACGCCCGCCGCGGGGTCGAGGTCGAAGAGGACGAAGTCGGGGCGGTCGGGCTTGTCGACGCGCGAGTACCACGCGTTCATGTCGATGCAGCCCATGTTCACCATCCACAGCAGCGTGTCCTCGTCGTTCACGAGCGGCGCGCGGATCCACTTTCGCTTCGCAGGCGACTCGCGCGTCGAGACCTCGACGCGGAAGGTCGGGATCCAGTCGGGCATGTGCGACGGCGCGTCCTTCTGGAAGAACGCCTTGCCGAAGGCGCCGTCGGGGTAGCGGCGCATCGTGAAGGGCCGGTTGCGCAGGTGCGGCACGAGCACGGGCGCGACCGCGCGGTAGTACTCGATCAGGTCGCCCTTCGTGATCCCCTCGTCCGGCCAGAAGACCTTGTCGAGGTTGGACAGCTTCACGCGCCCCTGCTCCACCTCGGCGGGATTCTCCCTGCGCACCTCGCGCGCCGGCTTGTCGTCGCGCAGGCCCTTGAAGGACGGCGCGCGCAGATGGCCGTCGTGCGTCCACTCGGCGAACTCGACCTCGCACACGAGCCGCGGCTCGGCCCAGACGACGTCGCCCTTCGCCACCTTCGGCATCTTCGGCACGACGGCGAGCGGTGACGCGTCGGCGCGGAGCGGCTCGAGCTTGCGCAGCAGCGCCTCGATCGTCTGCTCTGTGAAGCCGGTGCCACAGTTGCCGACCCAGTGCAGCTCGCCGCCACGGTGGGCGCCGAGCACGAGCGAGCCGAAGCTGCCCTCGCGGCGGCCGTGGCCCTTCGTCCAGCCGCAGACCACGAACTCCTGCCGTCCGTGCGTCTTCACCTTCAGCCAGTCGCGCGTCCGCTTTCCCTCCGCGTAGCGCGAGCCCGCCCGCTTGGCCATCACGCCCTCAAGCCCCTGCGTCTTTGCCGCCTCGAGCAGCGCCTCGCCGTCTGCGAACACCCCGGAGACCTGGACGGAGGCGCTACGCGCGATCAGGGCCTCGAGCCGATCGCGCCGCTCGCGCAGCGGCAGGCCGACGAGCGGGACGCCGTCGAGCTCGAGCAGGTCGAACACCTCGTAGACGACCGTCGTCGCTCCCTGCTGCATGGCGGAGAAGCTCGGACGCCCTTGCTCGTCGAGCGCGCACACCTCGCCGTCGACGACGCAGTCGGGCGTGCGCACCGCCTTGACAAGCGCCTTCGTCACGTCCGGGAAGCGCTCGGTGAGGTCGTTGCCGTTGCGCGAGACGAGCCGCGCCTCTCCCGCCCGGATGTACCCGATTGCACGGTAGCCGTCCCATTTCGGCTCGTAGACCCAGCCTTCGCCCGCAGGCAGCTGCTCCGCCAACGTCGCGAGCATCGCCCGGTAGTCATTCCGCGCAGCGGAATGACGAGACCGGATGAGCAGCCAGTTCCTAGGGTCACCACCGAGCTTCGCCGGCACGAGCGTCCACGTGCCGTCGAGCCGCTGCCCGTGCAGCCGGACCGTGAGCCCCCCGTCGCGCTTCTCCTCGACGAGCTCGTACGTGCCGCGGTCCCAGATCTCGACCGTGCCGGCGCCGTACTGGCCCGTGGGAATCTCACCCTCGAAGCCCGCGTAGTCGAGCGGGTGGTCCTCGACGTGCACGGCCAGGACGCGCTGCCCCGGGTCGAGCGGCACGCCCTTCGGCACGGCCCACGAGGCGAGCACGCCGTCGCGCTCGAGCCGGAAGTCGTAATGGAGGCGCCGAGAGTCGTGGCGCTGAACGACGAAGATGGGCGCCTTCGCCCGCCGCGGACCGACCGTGAACGGCTCCGGCGTCTGCTGCGGATCGCGCTTGCGCGCGTACTCGCGGAGCTTCTCCGGCACCGGGTCAGTGTGTCTTACGCACGTGTTTTACCGTTTTCGCACCGTATTGATCTGACTTACGCGGTCCACCGAGGGGCCGGGGATAAGCCTGTGGATGCTGTGGACAGGGCCACCCGGCATGGCTCGCGAACCTAGTCAAACCTGACCAAAGCTGCTACGCAAAAACGCCCAGCGAGCGGAACTTCGCCCGCCGGCGCCGCCGCAGCTCAGCTCGCGGCAGCTCTGAGAGCTCGTCGAGCGCCTCCCGCAGCGACTCGCCCAGGAGCCGGGCCGCGGCGTCGTGATCGAGGTGCGCCCCGCCGTCCGGCTCCGGGACGATCCCGTCGATCACACCCAGCTCGAGGCAGTGGGCCGCGTCCGGCTTGAAGGCCGCCGCCGCCTTCTTCGCCTCGCCGGCGTCGCGCCAGAGGATGGCGGCGCAGCCCTCGGGCGAGATGACCGAGTAGATCGCGTGCTCCTGCATCAGCACGCGGTCGGCCAGGGCGATCGCGATCGCGCCGCCCGAGCCCCCTTCGCCGATCACGCAGGCGACAATCGGCACCAGAAGCCGCGCCATCGCCGCCTGGGAGGCGGCGATCGCTCCCCCTTGCCCGTGCTGCTCGGCGGCAACGCCGGGGTAGGCGCCCGGCGTATCCACGAGCGAGATCACCGGCAGGCCGTGCCGGTCGGCGAGCTGCATCACACGGATCGCCTTCCGGTAGCCCTCCGGGAACGGCATCCCGAACTGCCGCGTCGTCCGCTCCTGGATGTCGCGGCCCTTCTGCTGACCGATCAGCGCGATCGTGCGGCCGCCGAGCTTTCCCAGCCCGGTGACCATCGCGCCGTCGTCACCAAGGCCGCGGTCGCCGTGTAGCTCGAACCAGTCGTCGAGCAGCCGCTCGACGTAGTCGAGCGTGTAGGGGCGCTCGGAGTGCCGGGCCAGCTCGACCGAGCGCCAGATGTCGTCGTCGGTCGCCTCGCGGCCGATGCGGTCGAGCTGGCGCTGCAGCCGCTCGAGCTCGCCGGACAGCTTCGCGCCGCCGAGTAGCGGCATGTTGCGGAGCCGGCTCAGCCGCTCGCGCAGGCGCAGCTCGTGCTCACTCAGGGGCATCGAACAACCTCAGCAGGCGCGAGACAGTCGGCCGTATCTCGGGGCGCGGGACGATCGCGTCGAGGTGGCCGAAGCGGAGGTTCTGTGCCGCGAGCCCGAAGTCGTCCGGCAGCTTCTCCCGCGTCGTCTGCTCGACGACGCGCGGACCTGTGAACGCGATCAGCGCGCCCGGCTCCGCGAGGAGAACGTCGCCGAGGCTCGCGAAGCTCGCGAGCACACCCGCGGTCGTCGGATGCGCCATGACGACGATCAGCGCCTGGCCGGCGTCGTGCAGGTCCCCGACGGCACAGACGGTCTTCGGCAACTGCATCAGCGAGAGGATCCCCTCCTGCATGCGGGCGCCGCCGGAGCTTGTGACCGTGACGAGCGGCATGCCGCGCTCGGCGGCCGCATCGCAGGCGCGAGAGAGCTTCTCGCCGACGACGCTGCCCATCGAGCCGCCCATGAAAGCGAAGTCCATCACGGCGAGCTCGCAGCTGCGGCCGCCGATCGCCGCCCGGCCGATCATCATCGCGTCGGTGAGCCCCGTGGTCATCTCCGCCTCGGCAAGACGCTCCGCGTACGGGCGCAGGTCGAAGAACTGCAGCGGGTCCTCCGAGTGGAGCTCTGTCGCCTCTTCGATGAACGAGCCGTCGTCCGCCAGCGAGGCGATCCGCGCGCGGGCCCGCATGGGGAAGTGGTGGCCGCACTGGGCGCAGACCCACAGCGCCTGCTCCAGCTCGTCGTCCCGGTAATGGGAGTGACAGCTGGGACAGGTGTTCGGATGCTTCGGCGGCGGAGCCGGCTTGTCGTCGGTCTCCACCGACACGTCGATCTTGGCCACGGCGCTAGCTTAGACCGCCCCCACCGGCGAGAGGTTGCGGCGGACCGGAGTTTCCGACCCTTCGCCCCGAACCAACCGGCCGGGCCGGAGCGAACGCGAGCGCAGCCGCGTTCGCGGAGGCCGGATCCACGCGCGCGGGGATGCGCAGCACCGCCGCGCGCGCTCCCGGGACCCTCAGCTCACGCCAGATAGGAGGCCGCGGGCTCGGCCCGCGGCCGCTCTGCGGAGCACAACCCACCCTGAGTGAAGTGCGAAGCACTTCACTCAGTAGCCCAAAGCGGCGCAGAGCCGTTCGAGCTTCTCGACGTTGGCCGGATCGGGAGCGAGGCCGGTGAGCCCGGCGCCGACGACGGCGCCCCGGTCTCGGAGCCCGCCGAGCAGCTTCTCGACCTCGGCCAGCGTGGGCCCGCCCGGCTCGGGCATGAAGACGGTGAGCTCGCTGGGCTCCAAGACGTCGCAGTCGAGCGCGACATACACCGAGCCGACCCGCTCGAGCACCGCCTCCGCGCTGTCGTGAATGCCCGTGGCGGCGATGAACTCCACCTCGGGTGGGTCGAGGTTGCGAGCACCGATGAGTGCGACGTCCTGCGCATCGACGGCGCCGCCGTCGATCAGCATGCGTAGCGGCATCCCCCACTGGTTGCCGGACCGGGAGGTCTGAGGGGTGTTGAGGTCGCCGTGCGCGTCGAGCCAGATCACGCCGAGCCGGTCGTGTCGCGCCGCGAGCCCTTCGACCGCACCGATGTGCGAGCAGCAGCAACCGCCCAGGATCAGGGGCCGCAGCGGTAGGTCGGAGGCGACGGCGAGCGTCTGCATCAGGAGCGAGTCCTCCTCGACCACCGAGGCCTCCGGATAGTCGAGCGGCAGCGACGCCGCCTCCACCATCTCCTCGCCGCCGTCGCCCCATGCGCGTGGCACGCGCACGAGGCCGGCGGAGAAGGTGCGGCCGCACGAGTGGCACTCGTACTCCAATCCGAGCGCGACCGCCGTGTGCGCGCGACAGGTCGGGCACTTTGCGCGCAGGAGGCTCATCGCAGGTCCTTCTCGAAAACGACCGGCTCGAGCTCGACGCGCGAGAGCCAGTTCGCGACGTCTTCCGGCCCGAGGCGCGAGGGACGCCCGTGCAGCGCGGCCTCGTCCGCCGCTGCGATCGCCGCGACCTCCGCCACGTCGTCGGCTGTATAAGGCCGGACGTTCACGCGGCGAGCTCGTCGAGCGCGTCGCCCAACCCCGTGAGCGACCGGAGCTCGACGTCAGGCCGCGGCTCCGCGTCCTCGCCGAGCCTGTTGATCCACACCGTCGGCAGGCCGAGCTCGATGGCGGGCGCGACGTCGTGGAAGAGGCTGGCGCCGATGTGGACGTGCGCGTCCGCGTCGACCACCTGTTCCTCGAACGCCCGCCAGTGCCGCTTGCCGGGCTTGTACGAGCCGATCTCGGAGGCGACGATCGAGAGCTCGAACGGGACGCCGATCAACGCGAGCGAGGCGTCGATGTAGTCGCGGTCGGTGTTGGAGAGGATCGCGAGCTTCCAGCCGCGGTCGCGCACGTCTTCGAGTGCCGCACGCACTTCCGGGAACGGCTGCCAGCTCGGGAGCGACCGCGCGAGGGCGTCGTGCTCGTCGGCCGGCAGCGGTAACCGCTCGCGTTCCGCGAGCCTCGCCAGCGAGACGGTGAGCACATCGCGGTAGGTGCGGGTCGGCTGCTCGCGCTCCACCCGTGGCTCGACCTCGTGGTATGCGTGCAGCAGAGATCCAACGCGGTCGGCGCCGAACAGCCGCTCGAGCTCGCGTCCGATGCCGCCGTTCCAGTCGATCAGCGTGCCGTAGCAGTCGAAGGTGGCCCAGCGGTTCACGCCGGAAGACTATGCCCTCCTACGCCGCGGGACGAAACGCGAGCAGCTCCGGACCATGCTCGTGCAGCCAGTCGCGCTGCACGCGCCAGTCGGGCCTGCGCGACTCGACGAGCCGCCAGAAGCGGCGTGAGTGATTTGCCTCCTTCAAGTGGCAGAGCTCGTGCACGACGACGTAGTCGAGGACCTCGAACGGCGCGAGCACGAGGCGCCAGTTGAACGACAGCGTGCCGCGCGTCGAGCACGAGCCCCAGCGCGTCCGCTGATCGCGGATCTCGATCCGCCGGAATTCGACGCCGAGCTCGGGCGCCTCCTCCTCGACGAGCATCTTCACGAGCTCGCGCGTCGCTGCGCGGGCCTCGGTCTCCGAGATCCCGCGCGGGTCCAGGCGCAGACGCGGCCGCTGCCGCGCGCGTTCCTCCGCGATCCACCCGCGGTGCAAGTCGATCAGGCGATCCACCTCGTCCTCGGACATCCACACGGGAACGGTCAGCATCGGCGGCGTGCCCCAGGGCACTGCCAGGGTCCAGCGACGCACGCGCCGCGAGCGGCGGACCTCGACGAGCTCATCCATGCGAGAAGCCTAGAAACGGCATCCGACGGCTCGGTGCAGGAGATCGTCACGTTGGACCTCCTTGACCGCAGAGGCCGCGACGTAGCCGGAGCAACAGCGGAGCTACGGCGCGGCCGGATCCACGCGGTCGGGGACGCATTGGCGCCACCGACCGCGCCAGACGGCCCGTCGCCCCGAACCACAAGAGGCCGGCGGCTTTGCCGACGGCCGCTCTGCGAAGCAGAACCTACTCGTCATCAGGCGCATAGCGCCTGATGACGACACACGCGTTGTGGCCGCCGAAGCCGAACGAGTTGTTCACGGCGATCTTCACGTCCGCCTTGCGCGCCACGTTCGGAACGTAGTCGAGGTCGCACTCCGGATCTTCGACCTCGTAGTTGATCGTCGGCGGCAGCACACCCTCGTAGACGGCGAGCGTCGCGAACATCGCCTCGACCGCGCCCGCCCCGCCGAGGCAGTGGCCGGTCGCGCCCTTCGTGCCGGAGACCGGGATCCGGTACGCCTGCTCCTCGCCCATCGCGAGCTTGATCACGCGCGTCTCGCATGCGTCGCCGATCGGCGTCGAGGTCGCGTGCGCGTTGATGTAGTCGATCTGCTCCGGCGTCACGCCGGCGTCGCCCATCGCCATCGTCACCGCGCGCGCCGGATTGACTCCGGTCGGATCGGGCTCCGTGATGTGGCTCGCGTCGGCCGAGACACCGTAGCCGGCGATCTCCGCGTAGATCTTCGCGCCGCGCGCCTTCGCATGCTCGAGCTCCTCGAGCACGAGCAGGGCGCCGACCTCGCCCATCACGAAGCCGTCGCGACCGGCGTCGAACGGGCGCGACGCGCGGGCGGGGTCGTCGTTGCGCCGCGAGAGCGCGCGCATCGCACCGAAGCCCGCGATCCCGACCTTGTTGATCGCCGCCTCGGTGCCGCCGCAGAACATCACGTCGGCACGCCCGAGCCGGATCGCGTCCGTCCCGTCGCCGATCGCCATGTTCGACGCCGCGCACGCGGTGCACTCCGAGGCGAGCGGACCCTTCGTGCCGAGCTCCATCGAGACCCAGCCGGCGCCCATGTTCGGAATGATCGCCGGGATCGCGAACGGGTTGACGCGGTCCGGGCCGCGGTCGCGCAGGGTGTCGTGGCAGTCCTGGAACGACGTCAGCCCGCCGATGCCGGTGGCGATCGCCGCGCCGACCCGGTCCGCCTCGGCGGCGATGTCGAGCCCCGTGTCCTGCTCGGCCTGCCGTGCCGCGGCGACGATCAGCTGCGCGAAGCGGTCCATGCGGCGCGCCTGCTTGAAATCGATCCAGTCGGCCGGATTGAAGTCCTTCACCTCGCACGCAAACGTGACGGGGTAGCCGGCGGCGTCGAACTGGGTGATCGGGCCGGCGCCCGACTCGCCCCGGATCAGGGCCTCCCAGCTCGAGCGTACGTCGTTGCCGAGCGGAGTGACTGCCCCCAGCCCGGTGATGACGACCCGTCGTCTGCCGTTGAGTGATCCGTTCTCGCCGCTCACATTCCCAGCCCGCCGTCGACGAGCAGCACCTCGCCCGTGATGAACGAGGCCTCGTCGGAGCAGAGGAAGCGTACCGCCCCTGCCACGTCCGCCGGTTCCCCAAGGCGGCCCAGCGGCGTGTTCTGGAGCATCGCGGCCGTCGCCTCCTCGGGCAGGACGCCGGTGAGCTGGGTCTTCACGTAGCCCGGCGCGACCACGTTGGCCCGGACGTTCCGGCTGCCGAGCTCCCGGGCGAGCGACTTCGTGAACCCGATGATCCCCGCCTTGGAGGCGGCGTAGTTCGTCTGGCCCCAGTTGCCGTGGACGCCGACGATCGACGAGACGTTCACGATCGAGCCGGCCCGCTTCTTCATCATCGGCCGGCAGACGGCACGGCAGGTGTAGAAGACCGAGGAGAGGTTCGTCTCGATCACAATGCGCCAGTCCTCGTCGGGCATCCGCGCGAGCAGACCGTCGCGCGTGAGGCCGGCGTTGTTGACGAGGATGTCGAGGTCGCCGGCCTCGGCGACGAGCCGTCGCGCGTCTTCGGCGTTCGCGACGTCGGCCTGGACGGCGCGCCCGCCGATCTCGGCGGCGAGCGCCTCGGCCTCGGCCCGCCCCGTGCGGTAGCCGATCACGACCGTTGCGCCCGCTCGCGCGAGCTCTTCCGCGATCGCCCGACCGATGCCGCGCGAGGCCCCGGTAACGAGCGCGCTCTTGCCTTCCAGCGAGGCGAAGCTCACTTACGTTTCCGCGAGCGCCTCGTGGAGCTTGTCGAGCGCAGCGAGATTGTTCACGGAGATCGCCTTCACGCTGCGGTCGATCCGCTTCACGAGCCCCGACAGCACGTTGCCCGGGCCGACCTCCACGAACGTGCGGACGCCTTCGCGCATCAGCTCGGAAGCCGCCTGCGTGAACCGCACCGGCGCGGTGAGCTGATCGACGAGAAGCGGGCCTATCCGCTGCGCCGACTCGAGCCGCGCTGTCACGGTCGACATGAACGGCGCGACCGGCTCCTGGAACTTCACCCGCTCGACGGCCGGACGGAGCCGGTCGGCGGCCCGTGCGACGAGGGGCGAGTGAAACGCCCCCGAGACCTTCAGCTTCACTGCGCGGCGGGCGCCGGCCTCCTGCGCGCGCTCGCAGCACTCCTCCACCGCGAAGGTCTCGCCGGAGACGACGATCTGCCCCGGGCAGTTGTAGTTCGCCGGCCACACGCCGAGGATCTTCCGGCACAGCGTCTCGACCACCTCGTCCTCGAGCCCGAGGATCGCGGCCATCGAGCCGGGATGGCGCGCCGCCGCCTCCGCCATCGCGATCCCGCGCTCGCGCACGAGCGCGAGCGCCTCCTCGACCGTCATCGCCTCTGCAGCGGCGAGGGCCGCGAACTCACCGACGGAGTGGCCGACGACGAAGTCGGGCTCGATGCCGCGCGCGCGAACCGCGGCGAGCACGGCAAGCGAGGTCGCGACGAGCGCGGGCTGCTGCACGGCGGTGTCGACGAGATCCTCCGCGGCCGCGTGGAAGCAGAGCCGTTCGAGATCGAGCCCGGACGCGGAGCTGCCGCGCTCGAAGACGCGCCTCGCCTCTGGCACGGCGTCGGCGATATCACGCCCCATCCCAGCCTCGATCGACCCCTGCCCGGGGAAGCAGAACGCGATCTTGGTCACGCCGCCATCTCCTTTGTCCAGCGCATCAGCGCCGACCCCCAGGTCAGGCCTGCCCCCATTCCCGTCATCAGGACCAGCCGGCCGGGCCGCAGCCTCCCGTCCGCTGCCGCATCCGCGAGGGCGAGCGGGATCGAGCCCGACGAGGTGTTTCCGTACCGGTCCACGTTCACCACCACCCGCTCCGACGGGACGCCGAGCTTTCGGGTTGCGTAGTCGATGATCCGCACGTTGGCCTGGTGGGGGACATAGAGGTCCACATCGTCTATCGAGACGCCGCACTTCGCGAGCAGCTCCTCGGCCGACTGGACGAGGATTCGCGTCGCGAACTTGAACACCTCTCGACCGTTCATCTTGACGTATTTCTCCGCTTCGTCGAATGCCCTCGAGCCGCTGCCCGGCAGCCAGAGACTCGGACCGCCGCTGCCGTCGGCGCCGAGCTCGAAGCCGATGAAGCCCCGCTCGGGGACGGCCTCCATCACGACGGCGCCTGCCCCGTCCCCGAAGAGCACGAGCGTCGAGCGGTCGTCCCAGTCGAGGATCTTCGACAGGACGTCGCCCCCGACGACGAGCGCCCGCTGCGCGAGCCTGCCGGCGAGCATTCCGTACGCCTGCGCGATCGCGTACATGAACCCCGTGCAGCCGGCCGAGAGGTCGTAGGCGGCCGCGTCGACCGCGCCCAGCTGGTCGGCGAGGATCGCGGCGGTCGAGGGAAACGCCATGTCCGGCGTGACCGTCGCCACGATGATCAGGTCGACGTTTCGCCCGGAGACTCCGGCCTGTCGTAGCGCTTCCTGCGCAGCGGGCAGCGCAATGTCTGAGAGCGCCTCCTCCGGCGCCGCCATCCGGCGCTCGCGGATGCCGGTGCGCTCCATGATCCACTCGTCGGAGGTGTCGACATGCCGCGCCAGCTCGTCGTTTGTGACGACCCGGTCGGGCACCTTGCACCCGAGCCCGGTGATCGAGACCGCGATCCCCTCGCCCGCCGTTCCGATCATTCGCCTACGAAGACGGTGAGCGTTGCCTCGGCCGCGAGCTCACCGTCCACGCTCGCGCGCCCGCGGCCCTTGGCGAGCGGCCCGCGCACGCGCACGAACTCGCACTCGAGCGTGAGCGTGTCCCCGGGCTCGACGATCCGCTTGAACCGGCAGTCGTCGATGCCGGCGAAGAAGGGCAGCTTGCCGCGGTTCGCCTCGTCGGCGAGCACGGCGATGGCGCCGGCCTGGGCAATCGCCTCGATCGTGAGCACGCCCGGCATAACCGCCCGCGCAGGGAAGTGACCGGCGAACCACCAGTCGTCGGCCCTCACCTCTCGCTGCGCGAGAACGCGCTTCCCGGGCTCGAGCTCGAGCACCTCGTCGACGAGCAGAAACGGCGGCCGGTGCGGAATGAGCTGCTCGATCACGTCCCGGCCGAACGGCGCAACCGGGACGGTCACGCGACGTCTCGGTCCTCGAGGCGTTCCCGGAGCCGGTTGCGGCCCCGGTGCGCATGGCACTTCGCCGTGCCCACCGGCATCCCGGTGGCCTCAGCGATCTCCTTGAAGGAGTAGCCGAGGGTGTCCCTGAGCACGACCACCTGCGCCTGCTGCGGCGAGATGCCGGCGAGCGAGTCGCACAGCTCACGGCGCAGCTCCGAGACGCGGGCGGCAAACGCGGGATCGCCGTCCGGCCCGGCGCGCAGGTCGTCGGCGAGTGGCTCGTGACTGCGCGCCGCGCGCCGCTCGGCCGCGTCCCGGCAGGTGTTCACGACGAGCCGGTGCAGCCAGGTCGAGAACTGCGACTCGCCGCGGAACTGCTTCAGCCGGACGCAGACCTTGGCGAGCGCCTCCTGGGCGGCGTCGCGCGCGTCCTCGGGATCGCGCAGCAGATGCCGGGCGAGTCGTTCGACCTTCGGCGCGTGCCGCGCACAGAGGGCTTCGAGCGCGAGCCGGTCGCCGTCCTTCGCCCTTGTCACCAAGATGGGGTCGCTCAGCTTCTCGTAGACGAGGCCGCGGTCCTGCCGCAGCGGTTGCCTGATCGGACGCCCGTTGCTCCGAAGCGGTTGCATCACCGAACTAGTCTAAAGGGGCGTGTCGGACCTGAGCCCCGAGTCGGTGCTGCCGTTGCTCCGCGGCCGGCTGGGGAAGCCGTACCGCTTCGTCGAGTCGTGCCCCTCTACGCAACGGCTGCTGGGCGAGGACGAGCCGGAAGGCGCCACGGTCGCCGCGAACGTGCAGACGGCCGGCCGCGGGCGCCTGGGTCGTATCTGGGAGGCGCCGGCAGGGCGGGCGATCCTCTGCTCCGTGCTGCTCAGGCCGCAGCCGCCGCTGCCGCTCTGGCCCGAGCTCTCGCTCGTCGCCGGCGAGGCGGTCGCGGCGGCGCTGCACGCGGAGACCGGCGTGGACGCCTCGCTCCGGCACCCGAACGACGTCGTCGTCGCGGGCCGCAAGCTCGTCGGCGTCCTGCCCGAGGCGGTTTCCGGCCGCGTCGTGCTGGGGATCGGCGTCAACGTGAACCAGACGGCGGACGAGCTGCCGCGGGAAACCGCGAAGCCGCCGACCTCCCTTCGGATCGAGCTCGGCCGCGAGCTGGAGCGGGCGCCGCTCCTGGCCGCGATCCTGCTCGAGCTCGAGCGCGGCTACGACGCCTGGACCGCACGGCACCGCCGGTAGCATTCACATGGCTGTGGACGGCCGTTTCGTGCGCGCTCTCCTCGCGGCCCTAGGGGCCGCGGCCGCCGCGCTGCTGCTCGCGGGCGGAGCGACGGGCGCGGCGGCGCAGCCTCGCGTCCTCGCGATCCGTTTCGGGCCGGATCTCGAGATCAACCCGGTCACGCAGGACTACTTCACGCATCAGCTCTCGCGAGCCGCCAGCGACCACTACGACGCGGTCGTGATCCTGCTCGACACGCCGGGCGGGCTGTCGACTTCGATGAAGACGATGTTCAACGCGGAGCTCAACGCCAAGCTGCCGGTGATCGTCTACGTCTCGCCCGACGGTGCGCGCGCGGCGTCGGCCGGCGTGTGGATCTCGCAGGCCGCAGACGTGCTTGCGATGGCGCCGACCACGAACATCGGCTCCTCGACGCCGATCGACGCGAGCGGGGCGAACCTCGGCTCCGACCTGCGCCGCAAGGTGATCAACGACTCGGTGGCCTCGCTCACGGCGCTGGCGGCCGCCCACCACCGCAACACGACGTGGCCGGGCCGGGCGGTACGTGTCGCCTCCAACCTGACTGCGTCGCAGGCGCTGATGATGCACGTGATCGACCTCACCGCACCGAGCCTGCCCGCGCTGCTCGACAAGCTCAACGGCTATCGGACGAAGGACACGGAGCGCCCGTACACGCTGCATCTCGCCGGCGCTCACATCGACACGACCTCGCCCGGCTTCTTCACGCGCCTTCTCAACACGCTGATCGACCCGAACATCATCAGCCTCCTCTTCCTCGCCGGGATCGGCGGGATCGGCTTCGAGATCTTCCATCCGGGGATCGTCCTGCCCGGCGCGCTCGGCGCCGTCTGCCTCGTGACCGCGCTGTTCGGCTTTTCCGTGCTGCCGGTCTCCTGGTCCGGCCTGGCCCTGATCATCCTCGGCGTCGCCCTGCTCGTGATCGATGCCCACGTCGTCACGCACGGCGCCTTGACCATCTCGGGCCTCGTGAGCCTCGCCGTCGGGATGCTCATGCTCTTCCACAACGCGCCGGCGCCGTATCACACGTCACTGCCGCTCGTCCTCTCGATCACGCTCGTCCTCGGCGGCTTCTGGGCATTCGCGCTCGGCAAGGCGGTGCAGGTGCGGCGGCGGCCGGTCACGGTCGGGCCGAAGCGCGTGATCGGCTCCGATGCCGTCGTGCGCACGCCGGGCCAGGTCTACGTCGCCGGCGAGCTGTGGCACGCTCACCGCACTGACGGCGGAGAGCTCGTGCCCGGCGAGCACGTACGTGTCGAGGAGGTCGAGGGCCTCGAATTGACCGTCCGCAAAGAGGTAGGCTGAGGGCATGGCCGCTCTCCTCGTCGGGCTCGCCGTCGTCATCTTCTTCGTCGTGCTGTTCCTGATCTCGGCGATCAGGGTGGCACGCGAGTACGAGCGCGGAATCATCTTCCGGCTCGGCCGGCTGCTGGCGGAGCCGAAAGGGCCGGGGCTGTTCTTCCTGATCCCGGTCGTTGACCGGATGGTGAAGGTCGATCTGCGCACGATCACGCTCAACATCCCGCCGCAGGAGGTCATCACCAAGGACAACGTGCCCGTGCGGGTGAACGCGGTCGCGTACTTCCGGATCGTCGCGCCGAAGGACGCGATCGTGCAGATCGAGAACTTTATGGTCGCGACGTCGCAGATCGCCCAGACGACGCTGCGAGCGGTGCTCGGACAACACATGCTCGACGAGCTGCTCTCCGAGCGCGAGAAGATCAACTCGATTCTCCAGGAGATCATCGACGGCGCGACCGGCCCCTGGGGGATCAAGGTCTCGATCGTCGAGGTGAAGGACGTCGAGATCCCGAGCGGCATGCAGCGGGCGATGGCGCGCCAGGCCGAGGCCGAGCGCGAGCGGCGCGCAAAGGTGATCAACGCCGAGGGCGAGTACCAGGCGGCCGAGCGGCTCAAGGACGCCGCGATCGTGATCGAGGAGCACCCGATCGCGCTCCAGCTGCGCTACCTGCAGACGCTGCTCGAGCTGGGCGCCGGCAACACGTCCACGATCATCTTCCCCGCGCCGATCGACCTACTCAAGCCGTTCCTCGGTCGCACTGGATCTTCGGGCTGACCCGCTTTCCGGGCGGCTCGTCGTCGTCGCGCCGAACCGGCACCGGCGGCCCGGCACCTCGGTCGGGCTGATCGAGGAGGCGACCGAGGGGGAGCTCGAGTACTGCCCCTTCTGTGCGGGGCGCGAGGACCGCACGCCGCCGGAGACGTTCCGGATCGGCGGCGATGCGGAGTGGACCGTGCGCGTGGTGCCGAACCTCTATCCGGCGTTCGAGCGCCACGAGGTGGTGGTGCACTCGCCGCGGCACGTCCGCACGTACGCGGAGCTCGTGGACACAGAGATCGAAGCGGTTGCGACAGCCTGGGAGGCACGGCGACGGACCGCTGCCGCGGAGGGGTTCCCGTACGTGTACGCGATGATCAACGAGGGGCGTGCGGCCGGTGCAAGCCGGCCGCATTCGCATTCGCAGCTCATCTGGCTGCGCGAGCCGCCGCCGGAAGTCGCGCGCGAGTCGGCCGCTGGGCTCGCGGAGGTGAGCGCCCATGATGAGCTCGCACTCGGGAACGAGCCTGTCCGTGCGGTCGTCCACCCGTGTGGTCGCACGCCGTACGAGACGGTCATCCTCGGCGACCCCTTCGACCTCGGCCGGGCCCTGCTGGTCCTGCGAGACGTGGTGCGGCGGCTGCGGGCCGTGGAAGGGCCCGTGCCGTGGAACGCATGGCTGCACGAGAACCATCTGGAGCTCGTCCCGCGGCTGAGCATCCTCGCGGGCGTCGAGCTCGGTGCAGGGATCTACGTGAACACGGTCGCGCCCGAGGACGCCGCCGCCGCGCTGCGCGCCGTCTGAGGGCTCGGTTCTCGAGCTCTCAGAGGTTCGGGCTCTGAGGCTCAGGTCTCGCGCGTCGCGCCGGCGCGCTCCTCGCGGAAGCGACGGGCGGCCTCGATGGCCGCGCCGAGGTTCAGGCCCTTGTCCTTGGCCTGCTTGATCAGCATCACGGTCTCGAGAGCGTCCATGTCGTAGATGCGCTGCTTCTTCCCCTTCGTCGGAATCTGGGCCTTGTTGGTCCAGTAGTCGAGCTGCATCTTGGAGATCCCCGCGATCTGGCAGACCTGGCCGAGATAGAGCTCCACCCTGTCCAAGTGGTCGGCGAGATTTACGGGTTCAAGAAGGTCAACTTGCCTGCTGATCACCATACGTATCCCCGTCTCGAATCAGAAAACACGACCCCTCGACTTGAGAGTTATAAACGGGAAAGTTGCACTTTGGAAGGTCCCGGCGGCGAGGTCTCGCGCCCGGGACGGCGAGGGCTACACCTCGACTTCGGGAGCCACGCCCGCGCCGTTCGACTCCTCGTCCTCGGTGTCGACGACGGGCGCCAGCGAGGAGACGATCTCGTCGCCGCGTAGCCGCATCACGATCACGCCCTGCGTCGCGCGGCCGAGCCGCTTGACGTCCTCGACGGGCATCCGGATCACGGTGCCGCCGGTCGAGATGAGCATCACCTGGTAACCGTCCCGCACCACGCGCGCGCCGGCGAGCGTGCCCTTCGCCTCGGTCAGATGGATCGTCTTCACTCCCATGCCGCCGCGCCCCTTGCGCGGGTAGTCGGCGATGCGCGTCCGCTTGCCGTAGCCGTTCTCGGTGACGACGAGCAGGTCGGCGTCGTCTTGCGCGATGTTGATCGAGATCACCTCGTCCTCGCCGCGCAGCCGCATCCCGTGCACGCCAGAGGCGTCGCGGCCCATCGCGCGCGCTTCCTTCTCCGAGAAGCGGATCGCCTGGCCGAGCTTCGAGACCATGAGGATGTCGTCGTCGCCCGACGAGTGGCGCACGGCGACGAGCTCGTCGCCCTCGCGCATCTTGATCGCGATGATGCCGTCGGCCTTCAGCGGCGTGTTGTACGCGACAAGCTCGGTCTTCTTGACGACCCCCTTTTTCGTCCCGAAGACCAGGTACTTCGCCTCGCCGAAGTCGCGGGTCTGTACGACAGCCCGCACCTGCTCGCCCTGCCGGAACGGCAGCAGGTTGACGATCGCACGGCCCTTCGACTGGCGCGAGCCGAGCGGCAGCTCGTGCACCTTGAGCCGGTAGACCTTGCCGACGTTCGTGAAGAAGAGGATGTAGTCGTGCGTGGAGGCGACGAACAGGTGCTCGATGTAGTCGTCGTCCTTGAGCTCCATCCCCATCACGCCGACACCTCCGCGCCGCTGCTCACGGTACGCGGTCACCGGTAGGCGCTTGACGTAGCCGGAGAGTGTGATCGCGATCACCATGTCCTCTTCCGCGATCAGGTCCTCGAGCTCGAGCTCCTCCTCGGCGTGGACGATCTCCGTTCGACGATCGTCGTTCTTGCCGTAGACCTGCTTGATCTCCAGCAGCTCCTCGCGGATGAGGGCGTCGATCTTGGTCTGGTCGCCCAGAATCGCGCGCAGCTCCGCGATTCGCTCGGTCAGGTCCTTGTGCTCAGCCTGGACCTCCTTGCGAGCGAGCCCTGTAAGCCGTGCGAGGCGCATGTCGAGAATCGCCTGCGCCTGGATCTCGGAGAGCGAGAACTTCGACATCAGCTGCGTGCGCGCGTCGTCCGTGTCGTCGGCGGCGCGGATCAACGCGACAATTGCGTCGATGTTGTCGAGGGCGACGAGGTACCCCTCGAGGACATGCGCACGCGCTTCGGCCTTCTGGAGCTCGTCCTTCAACCGACGCGTCACGACCTCGCGCTGGAAGTCGAGGTAGTGGCTTATCAGCTCCAGCAGCGACAGCGTCCTCGGCACGCCGTCGACGAGCGCGACGGCGTTGTAGCCGAACGTCGACTGCAGCGGCGTGTGCTTGAAGAGCTTGTTCAGCGCCACCTGCGGTACGGCGTCACGCTTCAGTTCGATCTGGATGCGCATCCCGGTGCGATCGGAGTGATCGGCGAGATCGGAGATCTCGGTCAGCACCTTCTCGTGCACGAGATCGGCGATCTTGCGGATCACACCGGTGTCGCCGCCCTTCTTGATCCCGTACGGCAGCTCGGAGATCACGATCGCCGACTTGCCGCCGCGCAGCTCCTCGATGTGAGCTCGCGCACGCATGACGATGCGGCCGCGGCCGGTCCGGTAGGCGTCGCGGATCCCGGAGCGGCCGACGATGAATGCTCCCGTCGGAAAGTCGGGGCCCTTGACGTGCTTCATCACGCCTTCGACGTCGATGTCCGGTTTGTCGATCATCGCGACGATCGCGTCGACCGTCTCGCCGAGGTGATGCGGGGGCATGTTCGTCGCCATGCCGACCGCGATTCCCGAAGACCCGTTCACGAGCAGGTTCGGGAACCGTGACGGCAGCACCGACGGCTCCCGCCGGGATTCGTCGTAGTTCGGCCCGAAGTCGACCGTGTTGGCGTCGATGTCGCGCAGCATCTCCGTTGCCAGCCGGGCCAGGCGGCATTCCGTGTAGCGGTCGGCGGCTGGCGGATCGTCGTCGACAGATCCGAAGTTGCCCTGCCCGTCGACGAGCGGGTACCGCAGCGAGAACGGCTGCGCCATGCGCACGAGCGTGTCGTAGATGGCGAGGTTGCCGTGGGGGTGGTACTTGCCCATCACGTCGCCGACGACGCGCGCGCATTTCACGTAGGGACGATTCGGCTGAAGCCCGTTCTCGTGCATTCCGTAGAGCACGCGGCGATGCACCGGCTTCAAGCCGTCGCGTACGTCGGGGAGCGCGCGGCCGACGATGACGGACATCGCGTAGTCGAGATAGCTCGAGCGCATCTCTTGCTCGAGCTCCCGCGGCTCGATGCGGCCGGGCCCGAGCGCGCCCGTGTCGACCTCAGACATCCAGGAACTTCACGTCCTTCGCGTTCTCCTCGATGAAGAGTCGCCGTGGTTCGACCTGGTCGCCCATCAGCATCGAGAACAGCTGGTCGGCCGCGTGCGCGTCTTCGACGTCGACGCGGATGAGTAGTCGGCCCGCGGGGTCCATCGTCGTCGCCCAGAGCTGCTCGGCGTTCATCTCGCCCAGGCCCTTGAAGCGCGAGAGTTGGATGCCGGCCTCTTTTGCGAGGTCGAGTGCGCCGCTGCGCAAATCGGAGAACGTCTCCGCCTGCGCGCTCTTCTTGCCGAGGGTCAGCCCGAACGGCGGTGGCCCCGTTGTCTCGACGAGACGCCCATACGCCTTGCGAAGATTCGTGTAGATCGGCGAGGACAGCAGCTCCGCCGACAGCGCGATCGTCTGTGCCGTGGACGTCGCCTCTTCGACCACCTTGACGCGGAGGCCGGAGTCGTCCTGCTCGAGTACCGAGAGCGTGTAGCCGTTCGCGGGGAGCTTTTGGAGCGCCTTCTCGACCGCGGCAGGCGTGACGGCGTCGAGCTCGACGAGCCGGCGCGAGATGACGAGCTCCGCCGCATGGTGCCCGTAATCCGCACGGAGGCGGGCCGACCAACCCTCGAACTCGGCAAGCGCGCTCGTGAACCTCTTCCATCGGGCCTCGCTCAGCTTCACCTGCTTCCCGTCGCGGTCGCGCACGTCCAGATCGTTGAAACGCTCGCGCACGAGCAGCTCCTCGAGCTGCGACTCCTTTTCGAAGTAGAACTCCTGGTTGCCGAGCTTCACGCGGTAGAGCGGTGGCACGGCGATGTAGACATGGCCGCGCTCGATCAGCTCCGGCATCTGGCGGTAGAGGAAGGTCAGGATCAGCGTTCGGATGTGGGATCCGTCCACGTCGGCGTCCGTCATGACGATGATCCGGTGGTAGCGGATCCCCTCGATGTCGAACTCGTCCCCGATCCCGGTGCCGATCGCAGTCACCATCGCCTGGATCTCGACGTTGGAGAGAACTTTGTTGATCCGGTTCTTCTCGCTGTTGATGATCTTCCCGCGCAGAGGCAGGATCGCCTGGTAGGTGCGGTCGCGGCCCATCTTCGCCGAGCCGCCTGCGGAGTCGCCCTCGACGATGAAGAGCTCGGCCGACTCGGGATCCTTGATCGAGCAATCGGCGAGCTTGCCCGGGAGCGACGAGCCTCCGAGCGCGGACTTGCGCGTCAGCTCACGCGCCTTGCGAGCGGCCATACGGGCTCGCATCGCGGTGATCGCCTTCATTGAGATCTGCTTCGCGTCCTGCGGGTTCTCCTCGAGGAAGATCGCGAGCTGCGCATTCACCGTCTGCTTGACGAGGCCCTCGACCCCGGGGTTCCCGAGCTTCGTCTTCGTCTGCCCTTCGAACTGCGGGTTGCGCAGCTTCACCGAGACGACTGCCGCGAGCCCCTCGCGCACGTCCTCGCCGTCGAGGCTCTCGTCCTTCTTCAACAGCTTCAGGTCCTGCGCCTTCTTGTTCAGCGTGCTCGTGAGCGCGCTGCGGAAGCCGGAGAGGTGGGAGCCTCCCTCGATCGTGTTGATGTTGTTGGCGAAGGTGAAGACGGACTCCTGGTAGGAGCTGTTCCACTGCATCGCCACCTCGAGCGAACCTTGGTCGCTCTCGCCCTCGAAGTAGACGAGCCGCTTGTGGATCGGGTCCTTCGCCTCATTGATGTGCGCGACGAAGTCGCGGATACCGCCCTCGTAGCGGAACTCCACCGTCTTACCGTCCGCACGCTCGTCGACCAGCTTGATGTGCAGGCCCCTTGTGAGAAAGGCCGTCTCGCGCAGGCGCTGCGTGACCGTGCCCGCGTCGACGTCGAGCTCGTCGAAGACCTCGGCGTCCGGCAGGAAGCTGACGGTCGTGCCGGTCTGTTCGTCCTCCATCGGCCCGACGACCTCCATCTCGCCGAGGGGCTCGCCGCGGCTGAACTCCTGGCGGTAGATCTTCCCGTCGCGGCGTACCTCGGCGACGAACCGCTCCGAGAGCGCGTTGACGACCGAGATGCCGACGCCGTGCAGGCCGCCGGAGACCTTGTAGCCCTCGCCGCCGAACTTGCCGCCGGCGTGGAGCTTCGTCAGAACAACCGTCAGCGCAGGCAGGCCCTGGTCCTTCATCACGTCGACCGGGATGCCCGAGCCCCAGTCCCGGACCGTCACCGAATGGTCGGGGTGAAGGGTCACCTCGATGCGGTCGTTACGTCCCGCAAGCGCCTCGTCGACCGAGTTGTCGACGGCCTCGTAGAGGAGGTGGTGGAGGCCGCGCAGGCCGGTCGAGCCGATGTACATGCCCGGCCTGAGCCGGACCGGCTCGAGCCCCTCCAGAACGGTGATGTCCTTTGCGGTGTAGGTCGTCTTGGCCATAAAAAAGCCCTGCAAATTCCGCATTTGCGGGCAGGAAGAAGTGTATCAGAACGAGCGGTCGGCCGCTGCCCTGGCGAGGCTCGCGCGAGCCGCTCGAGCGACGAGCTCACGCAGCCGTTCGTCCTCGATCGCGGACGCCCAGCGGGCGGCTTCGCGGGCCTGCTCCAGGGTTGCTTCCGGCGGCTGCGCGCGCGGCTGCTCGGCGGCGGGCGGAGCCGCCTCCGGCAGCGGTCCCAGCACGAACTTCAGCACCGGTTTCTTCGGCAGGCGCGCCGCGATCTCGCCCGCGCGCTGGGTCAGCTCGAACGCCCAGACGGCGTCGCGTGTGTGCACGACGAGCGCGCCGTCGCGCTGGAATCGCGCGGGCCACGCGTTGCGCGCGATCTCCGGCCCCACCGCGCCCGGCCATGCCTCGACCGCGGCGCCGATCTCAGCCTGCGGCCCCAGCCGGCGCAGCTCACGGTTGACTTCGTCGCCGAGCGGATCCATCTCACACAGCTTGCCGTACCGCGCCCGGTGACACCTTGAGCAACTGATCCGGCTCGACCGGCAGCATCGCGGCGTCGGTCGCCGTCACGAGCGCCTGGCCGGCTGTGCCGACACGGGTCGCGAGAATGCGCCGTCGGGCCGGGTCGAGCTCGGACAGGACGTCGTCGAGCAGGAGCAGCGGCGGGGCTCCGCGGCGCTCTGCGATCAGCTCCGCCTCGGCGAGCAGCAGCGCGAGCACGGCGAGCCGCTGCTCCCCCTGCGAGCCGAAGCTGCGCAACTCGCGTGTGCCGGAGGCGAGCACGATGTCGTCGAGATGCGGTCCCGCGCCGGTGGCGCCGCGCTCCACGTCACGTTCGAGCCGCTCCTCGAGCGCGGCTGCCGTGGGAGGACTCCCGCTGTAACGAAGCTCGACCTCCGGCACTCCGAACTCGCCCGCCCGCTCCGCGAAGAGCGGCCCGAGCAGTGCGAGGACCTCGCGCCGCGCGGCGACAAGCTCGGTTCCCAACTCGGCGACGCGGGCCGTCCAGGGCGCCAGCGCCTCGCGCGAGGAGAAGCCGCCGGCGACACGTCGAAGCGACGCGTTCCGCTGCGCGACGGCGACACCGTACTCTGCGGAAAGATGTGCACGCGCCGGAGACAATCGCCCCAGAGCGCGGTCGAAGTACGCGCGGCGAGCGGCCGGAGCTCCTTTCACAATCCCGAGCCGATCGGGCGTGAACACGAGCGTCGTCGTCTCGCTTCGCAACAGCTCCGCCGTGCGCAGAGCCGCGCCGTTGACCTTTGCCCGCTTCCCCGCGCCGGCTTCGAGCACGACCTCGATCTCGAGCGGCACGCCGTCGCGGCGACCGTGCACGGCGACACGCGCTGCAGTCGCGCCGAAGTGGATCAGCTGCGTATCGGTGCGCGTTCGCGGCGAGAAACCCTGTGTGCCGACGTGTAGCGACTCGAGCAGGTTCGTCTTGCCGACTCCGTTCGGCCCGACGGCGAGCACGAGCCCGGGCTGCAACTCGAGCTCGAGCCGCTCGTACGACCTGAAGTTCCGGAGCGAGGCGCTCTGAACGATCAGCTTGTGAAGGCGCCGCTTGCGGCGCCGTCCTCAGGACGTGCGCGCTTTGCGCACACGTCCGTCTGAAATGACCGGTCGATCCACTTCAGGACTCTCGTCACCCGGGTAGCCGTATCGGCATCACGAGGTACGTGAAGTCGTCCCGCTCGCCCTGGAGGACGGCAGGTCGCAGCGGGCTGATCAGCTTCACGCGGACGTCGTCACCATGGATCGACTCGAGCCCGTCGCGCAGGAAGTCTGCGTTGAAGCCGATCTCCAGCGGGTCACCGCTGAACGCGGCGGGCATCGACTCCTGGGACTCGCCCACGTCCTGCGTCCGCGCGATCACCGTCAACTCGCCTTCCGCGAGGCGCACCTGCAGCGGCGTTGAGCGCTGGATCATGACCGACGCGCGGCGAACGACATCTAGCAACTCGACACGTGGCAACGTCAGCTCGTGCTCGAACGCCTCGGGTAGGAGCTGACGGTAGTTCGGGAACTGCCCGTCGATACGGCGCGTCGTCAGCCAGACTCCCGAAGTCGAGAAGAGCACCTGGTTCTCGTGCACGCCGACCTCGACCTCGCCGCCCGTGGTGGCGATCCGCGCTAGCTCCTGCAGCGCACGGCTTGGCACGATCGCCTCGATCTCGGGAGCGTTGCTCTCCAATGGCGTTTCCTTCACCGCGAGCCGGTAGGAGTCCGTGGCAGCCATCACGAGCTTCCCCGTTCCAAACTGGACGAGAATGCCCGTGAGGACCGGCCGCGACTCATCGCGTGAGGCCGCACGGGCAACCCGGCCGATTGTCTCGAGCAATGACTCGCGGTCAACCGTGAAGGTAGACACCGCCTGTAGCTCAGGCAGGCGTGGGAAGTCTTCGGGGTTGTACGTGTGCAGCGTGTAGCTCGCACTGCCAGAGGTCACGTGGACAACCGACTCCGCCGCACTGTGCTCGATGACCACTTCGTCGGCCGGTAGGAGTCGTGCGATGTCTGTGAGCGTTTTTCCCGGCAGTACCACGACGCCGTCCCCTTCCGTCTGGGCCGGCACCGTTGCCCGCAGCGACACCTCCATGTCAGTCGCGGCTAACCGGAGTTCTCCCTCCTGCGCCTCGAGCAAGATTCCGGACAGAATCTGGACCGACGTTCGCGTCGAGACCGCTCGAGCCACCACGCTGAGGCCCTGGACGAGAGCATCCTTGGAGCACGTGATCCTGAGGCTTGTGTCAACCACGATTGCAGTTTCAATCATCTATAAAAATCTAGTAGCAGTCATAGAGAGTGTGGACGACGGGGAAGACGGCGCAAGTGGGCATGGTTGAGCCGAGTCCCGGTGGGACAGGGCCTGTGCAGAGAAGGGTGTTCTCGACAGGGCCATTCGGCTAACGGACTTGCTTCACCCGTGCGGTCAGCTCTTGCACCAGGTTGTACACCGATCTGTCCTCACGAATGAGACGGGCGATCTTCGAGGTAGCGTGGATCACGGTGGTGTGGTCGCGGCCACCGAACTCCTTGCCGATCTTTGGCAGCGACGAGTCGGTGAGCTCACGGGAGAGGTACATCGCAACCTGCCGGGGGTAGACGATGTTCTGTGAGCGCTTGTCGCCGCAGAGCTCCTGGAGCGACAGACTAAACCGCTCCGCCACGAGATCCTGAATCCGCTTGATCGAGACCTGTGCAGCCTCTCCTTGCGGGAAGACGTCCTTTAGTACGTCCTGTGACAACTCGACAGACATAGCACGAGCGGTTAGGGAGGAGAACGCAACAACCCGAGTCAGCGCGCCCTCCAACTCGCGAATGTTGCTGGAAACACGACCGGCGATGAACGTCAATACTTGCGGATCCGCGATGTGGATTCCGTCCGTCTTCACCTTCTTCCGCAGGATGGCGATGCGCGTCTCGAGGTCCGGTGGTTGGATGTCGGTGATGAGCCCCCACTCGAACCGGCTTCGCAGTCGCGCCTCCAGTGTCGCGATCTCACGGGGCGGCCGGTCGCTCGACATGACAATCTGCGAGCCGGCCTCGTAGAGCGAGTTGAAGGTGTGGAAGAACTCCTCCTGGATTCGCTCCTTGTGTTCGAAGAACTGCACGTCGTCGATCAGCAACACGTCGTAGGTCCGATAGCGCTGTTTGAAGCCCTCGATCCGCTTGTCGCGCAGCGAGTTGATGAAGTCGTTCATGAACGTCTCGCTCGTGACATAGCGCACACTCAGACCCCTCGAGTGCTCGCTGACGTACTGCGCGACCGCCTGGAGAAGGTGTGTCTTCCCAAGCCCCGTGCCGCCGTAGATGAAAAGCGGGTTGTACGCCTGCGCCGGCGCCTCAGCGACCGCAAGCGCGGCCGCGTGCGCGAAGCGGTTCGACGAGCCGATGACGAAAGAGTCGAAGGTGTACTTGGTGTTGAAGCCGCCGCTCTCGGGGCGATGGGGGATCGGCTCGGCCACCGGGGCGATAACCGGCTCGACGAGACCCTCGGCGATGTCGTTCTCCACGCCGGGAATCTCCACCAAGCGGAGCTCGATCGGCCGCTCGGAGCCGGTCACGTCACGGATCGCCGCGCCGATCAGGCCGAGGAAGTGACCCTCGATCCAGTCACGCGTGAAATCGTTGGGAACGCCGAGGACGAAGTGATCGTCCGACAGCTCGAGGCCGGCCGCCTCACGGAACCAGGTTCCGTACGTGGTGTCGTTGAGCGCCCCTCTGAGCCGACCGGAAACTTCGCCCCACAGGCCCTCCGCAGTCAGCTCTGTTTGGTGCTCCACCCCGACGCCAACTCCTCCCTCGCGAACCCGGGAGGGCGAGCATACCAACCTCCCGAACAGAGACAAAACAGCCTGATTTGCAGGCATTTACCAGCTAGGACTATTCCCTCCACAACTGTGGAAAGGGATGGGGAAACTCCACTTTCGCGCTTCCTTGCAGGCGGCGCGCCTGTGGAGAAGGCGGTGGACGATCGTCGTCTATACTGGCCGCGCGTCCCCCTTCACTTCGGGGGACCTTCTTTCTCCCGATCTCTTTACTCGTGAAGCGCACTTACCAGCCTAACGTCCGCCGGCGCAAACGCAAGCACGGTTTCCGGGTCCGCATGTCGACGCGCGCCGGCCGGCTGATCCTGAAGCGGCGGCGTGCGAAGGGCCGTACGCGGCTCTCCGCCTGACGCGTCTAAGCTCCACGGCACCGTGAAGCGCTCGAACCGTTTGTCCCGCTCGCGGGACTTCGACGCCGTCTACCGCCAGGGGCGCTCGGTGTCGTCACGCTTCCTCGTTCTCTACTGGTTTCGCCAGGAGGAGCCCGCGGAGCCGCGCTTCGGCTTCTCCGTGCCGAAGTCGGTCGGCGGTGCAGTCGAGCGGAACAGGATCAAGCGGCAGCTGCGCGAGCTCTGGCGCGAGCGGCTCGGGCGGGTCGCCGCAGGGAACGACTACGTGCTGATCGTGCGCCCCGGCTTGCCGGAGGCCGTCGCGGCGAATGGCTTCGAGTGGCTCGGCGAGCGCGTCGACGAGGTGCTGGCGATGACCAAGGCGGCGGCATGAACGCCTTGCTGCGCGCGCCCGCCTATCTCGGCATCGGCCTCGTCTGGCTGTACCGCGCCACCTTCGGGACGCTCTTTCCGACGTCGTGCAAGTACCACCCGTCCTGCTCCGAGTACGCGGTGCAGGCCCTGCACGCGCACGGGCTCGTGCGCGGCAGCGCGCTGGCCGGCTGGCGGCTGCTGCGGTGCAACCCGTGGAGCCGCGGAGGGTTCGACCCGGTGCGATGAACCTGCTCGCCCTCCTTCTCGGCTCGCCGCTCACACCGCTCGAGCACGCGGCTCGTCACTGCCTCAACTGGCTGCATTTCTCGCTTCACCTGCCGTGGGCCTGGTCGATCGTCGCGCTGACGGTGATCGTTCGGATGGTGCTCGTGCCGCTGACCGTGCGGCAGATCCACTCGATGCAGAACCTGCAGCGCTTCGCGCCGCAGATGAAGGAGATTCAGAAGAAGTACAAGACAGACAAGCAGAAGCAGAACGAGGAGTTGATGAAGTTCTACCGCGAGAACAACATCAACCCTGCGGCCTCGTGCCTGCCGATGCTCGCGCAGCTGCCTGTGTTCCTCGCGCTCTATTACTCGCTGAAGCACTTCTCGCGCGAGCCGGCGGCGAAGCACCCGGGAAGCCTCGGGTTCCTGCACTTCATCCCGTCGATCGCCGCACACACGACGACGCACTGGGGCGGTTTCGTGCTGCTCGTCGTGTACGTGGGCAGTCAGCTCGCGTCGTCGTATTACATGTCTGCGTCGGCGGACAAGATGCAGCGCACGCTGCTGATGGTCATGCCGGTGGTATTCGTCTTCGTGATCGCGCGGTTCCCGGCCGGCCTCGTCCTCTACTGGGTGACGACGAACCTGTGGACGGTGGGGCAGGGTCTGATCACGCGGCGCCTGATCCCGAAGCCAGCCGCGCCCGAAAAGCGGACCTCGCGGACCGCGCCCCGAGACGAAGGGGACGGTGGCGAGAACGGGACGAAGTCCGAACCGGCGGGCCGACCGCCGTCGCAGCCGCAGCGCGCCGCGGGACCGCCGCGCAAGGTGCGGCGCAAGAAGAAGGCGGGTAGGCGCTGAACGCCGGCGAGCTCGTCGAGACGACCGGCGAGACGGTCGGCGAAGCGAAGTGGGCGGCGCTGCGGGAGCTCGAGCTGCGCCATCCGGGCCTGGACAAGTCGGCGGTGCGCTTCGAGGTCGTTTCCGAGGGCGAGCGCGGCCTGCTCGGCGTCGGCTACGCGCCGGCGCGGGTGATCGCGACCGTGCCGGCCGATGCGATCGAGGCGGTCGTGTTCGATGCGAGCGAGACGGCCGCCGACCTGCGCAAGCTCGTCGCGCAGATCGCGCACGTGCTCGGCGTGGAGTGCCGGGTCGACGTGCGCGAGGACGACGAGGCGGTCACGATCACCTGCTCGGGCGCCGACGTCGGGCTGCTGATCGGCCGCCACGGGCAGACGATCGACGCAGTGCAGTATCTGCTCAACGCATCCTCGCACCGGGCCTATGGCGACGAGCGCAAGGAGGTCGTCGTCGACGCCGCCGGCTACCGGGAGCGGCGACGCGCGACACTCGAGGCCATGGCCGTCCGGATCGCACAGCAGGTGCAGACGACCGGCGAGCGCGTGGAGCTCGAGCCGATGACGGCCGTCGAGCGGAAGGTCGTGCACCTGAGGTTGAAGGAGCTCGCGGGCGTGCAGACGACCTCCGAGGGGACGGAGCCGAATCGCTACGTCGTCGTCCTCCCTGCTGACTGACTGGCTCGCCGCCGTTCTGGCGACACCAGGCCTGACGGCGATCCGCGACCCGGCAAAGGCGCGGGCGATGCTGCTTGATGACGCGCTGCGCGCGGTCGAGATCGTCCGCTCCCTGGACGGCCCGGTCGTCGACGTCGGCTCGGGCGGGGGCTCGCCCGGGATCCCGCTCGCCGACGCGCTGCCGGAGCGCGAGGTGACGCTGCTCGAGTCCGAGCGGCGCAAGTGCGACTTTCTCGAGCGCTGGGCGCCGCCGAACGCACGCGTCGTTTGGGGCCGCGCCGAGGAGCAGGAGCCGGGCACGTACGGCGTGGCGCTGGCGAAAGCGCTCGCGCCGCCGCCGGTCGCCGCCGAATGGTGTCTGCCGCTCGTGCGCCCGGGCGGTGCGGCCGTGCTCTGGCTCGGTCCGAGCGCCGATCTCGCCGTGCTCGCACGAGTCTCCGGGCTGCTCGGGGGTGGGCCGCCCGAGGAACACGACGGACTCGTCGTGCTGCCGAAGCTCGGCCCGACGCCCTCCGGATTCCCCCGCCGTGCCGGCGTCGCGAGGAAGCGACCCCTCGCCTGAGGGACGCCCCACGCGAGGGAAGCGGTCGAGACCGGCCTCCGGCAGGACCGGCAGGCGGCACGGCATGCCCTCGCGGCGCTCGAGGTGAGCTCGACCACGGAGGTGCGCAGACCATCCGGGCCCGTCGCGACAATGGGGGCGTGGCCCGGATCTACGCGATTGCCAACCAGAAGGGCGGCGTCGGCAAGACGACGACCGCGATCAACCTCGCCGCCTGCCTCGCGGAGGCCGGCGAGCGGGCGCTCGTCGTCGACCTCGACCCGCAGGCGAACGCGACCTCGGGTCTCGGCATGCGCGCCAACGGGCACTCGAGCTACGACCTGCTCGACGGCGCGCCGCTCGCGGAGCTGACGAGGCACACGGCGTTCGCCAACCTCGACCTCGTGCCCTCGAAGCCCGACCTCGCCGGCGCCGTCGTCGAGCTCGCGCGCCGCGACGACGGCGAGCGCTATCTCGCGCAGGCGCTGGCGTCGGGGACGTCCCAGTACGACTTCGTCTTCCTCGACTGCCCGCCGTCGCTCGGTCCGCTGACGGTGAACGCGCTCGCCGCCGCCGACCGCGTGCTCGTGCCGGTGCAGGCCGAGTACTACGCGCTGGAGGGGCTGACGCAGCTGATGCAGTCGATCGAGCTGATCCGGCGCCGGCTCAACCCGCGTCTCGGCGTCGGCGGCGTGCTCCTGACGATGGTGGACTCGCGCACGCGGCTCGCACACGACGTCGAGGTGGAGGTGCGCCGGCACTTCGGGCCGCTCGTGTTCAGGACGTCGGTGCCGCGCTCGGTGCGCCTTGCAGAGGCGCCGAGCCACGGGCTACCGGCGATCGCCTACGACCGTCGCTCCGCCGGAGCCGACGCCTACTGGAAGGTGGCGATGGAGCTTGTCGAGCGCGCCTAGACGAGGATTGGGCCGCGGCCTGGAGCTGCTCGTGGGCGGGCTCGACCCGGTTGCGACCGAGCTGGTCGAGCTGCCGGTCGACGCGCTGCACGCGAACCCGCGCCAGCCGCGCAAACGCTTCGACGGCGAGGCCGGCTCCGGGCTCGCTGAGTCGATCCGCGTGCAGGGCGTGATCCAGCCGCTGCTCGTGCGGCCGCGCGCCGCGGGCGGCTACGAGATCGTCGCCGGCGAGCGCCGCTGGCGGGCTGCGCGGGAGGCCGGCCGGACGACCGTCCCCGCCGTTGTGCGCGAGACCGACGACCGTGACACGCTTCTGCTCGGCCTGGTCGAGAACGTCGCGCGCGAGCAGCTGACGCCAGTCGAGGAGGCGCGCGCGTACGCGGTGCTCATCGACGAGTTCGCACTCTCGCTCGGCGAGGTGGCGGAACGGGTCGGCCGCTCGAAGCCGTCCGTCTCGAACCGGATCCGCCTGCTCGACCTACCCGACGACGTGCTCGGCATGGTCGAGCGCGGCCAGCTGAGCGAGGGCCATGCGCGCGCAGTGCTCGCGGTGCCCGACAATGAGGGCCGCCGCCGGCTTGCGCGCGAGATCGTGCAGAAGGGGCTCTCGGTCCGAGCCGCCGAGCAGCGTGCAAAGTGGGCCGGCGCGAAGCAGAAGCCGCGCGTGCGGGCGACGCCGGTCGACCCTGCGCTCGCCGCGCGCGTGCGAACGGCGCTCGAGCACCTGACCGGCTTCCACGCGAAGGTCGGCGCCGGCCGCGTCGAGCTCGTCTTCGCGGACGAGCACGAGCTCGAAGAGCTCACCGAGGCGCTCGAGCGCGCCGCGGCTCGCCTTTGACAAAGCGCCGCCGGCGGGGGGGCTGCCGCAATCAGCCGGCCGCGAGTTCGTGGGCAGGGGGCTGAGGCCCGCGCTCGAGCAGGTGGGCGTACTGCGTCAACTCGCCAAGCTCCATGATGCGGTCAATCCGCAGCTGGATGCAGTCCAGCCCTTCGACACCTAGGGCCGATTCGAGGCGGTCGACCTGGTTGCGCTGGGCGGTCGTATCGCTGCGCAGTAGGACGAGGAGACGCGCAGGCCCGTCAACCCGCGCCGCCCAGAGCACAACGGGGTCTGCGGCGATCATCGCTGCGGCACGTGCGAACGCAGCCCCGTCACGGCTTGCGACCAGAAGTAGGCGACGCTCCGGTTCAAGTTGGCCGCGCGGGGCCTCAGAGGCTACCGCCTCCAGGAGGGAGGGCCGGTGCTTCTGGACCAGCTCGTAGGCCTGGCCCCTCGCGTGCGGAACCGTGGTTTCCCGCAGAATGCCCTCTGACACCAGGCTCCTAATCACGGTCGTTACCGAGCCTGTCTCGGTCGCAAGCTGGCGAGCTACCTCGGCCGTGGTGCGTGCTCCGAAGCTGCATGCGCGGGCGACCTCGCGTCGGCGTGGCCGCTGAAACGGCGATTCCATACCGGCCGACCGTGACCTCATAATCACATTATGACCTCGCTAGCGATTCGCGCGAGGACGGTCATCGACCGTTGCTACTGCCGACCTACGCCTCGCTACCCTGCTCGACGGTGCTCAGAACGCTCGTCGCAGGGCCGTTTCGAGAAGGTGCTCACCCGTCGGGGAGCACTCCGCATCTCAGGCTGGAGGTGCAGCTCCTTGCGTCGCGATGAGCTCGCTGAGTTGCAGAACATCGTCCACCGGGACAACCTTCAGTCGATTCTCCAGCAGGGGATCCTGAGTCACGACGGAGTTGCGAGGCTTCCGCATCGGTCGGTGGCCGACCATAGCGTTCAAAGTCGTCGGGCCGGCATCACGGTTCCGCCGACACGGCGGCGGCTGCACACATACGCGAACCTCTACCTCAACGCCCGGAACATCATGATGTACCGAGTCCTCTGCGACCTGGGCTGGCAGCACGATCAACTCTGCGTGCTCGGTGTCTCGACCGACGTCCTCGACCTTGCCGGCGTCATCGTCACGGACCGAAACGCCGCGAGCTGGCCATGGTGGAAGACACCGGATGAAGCGCTCCCGCTACTCGACAGGCCGACGATCTTCGCAGAGCGCTGGAACCACGCGGACGACATGGAAAAGCGCGATCACCAGCAGCGGATGTGCGCTGAGGTCCTGGTTCCCGATCTCGTCGCTCCAGAGCTGATCCAGCGGATCTATGTGCCTACCGACTCGTGTCGCGCAAGCGCCGAGGCGGTCGGCGGTGGGATCACGGTTGAGGTGAAAGGATCCCTGTTCTTCCGCTGATGAGCAACGCCGCCAACATCGACATCCGCGTCGGCGACATGTTCGCCTCCGGCGCCCAAACCCTCGTGAACACCGTCAACACCGAGGGCGTGATGGGGAAGGGGATCGCACTCGAGTTCAAGCGACGCTTCCCGAATATGTATGACGATTACGCGTGGCGCTGTGCGCGGCGCGAGGTACGCCTTGGCGAGCCGTACCTGTACCGCGGGCTCTACGAGCCGTGGATTCTCAACTTCCCAACGAAGCTCCACTGGCGTTCGCACTCGCGACTTGCCGATATCGAGGCGGGTCTCCGCTACCTTCGCGATCGCTACAACGAATGGGGCGTCACTTCCATGGCTGTACCGCCGCTCGGCTGTGGTCACGGGGGACTCGAATGGCGCGTGGTTGGGCGGGTGCTCTACCAGGCATTCCGGGAGTTCGAGATTCCGATCTTGCTCTACGCACCGTACGGAACGCCCGAGGAACAGCTGACCGTGAAGTTCCTCGCGAACGCGGACCCACAGCTCGCAATGGACAGTGGGCCCGTGCGGATCCCGCCGGCATGGGTCGCAATCGTCGTCATTGTTGCGGCGCTTGAGCAGCAGCAACCGTACCGCTGGCGCGTGGGCCGTACGGCATTCCAGAAGATCGCGTACTTCGCTACGGAGGCTGGACTCCCGACGCATCTCGACTTCATCAAGAGCAGCTATGGCCCATTCGCGTCGGATCTGAACCGGATGAAGGCGGTGCTAATCAACAACGGCCTCCTGGCGGAGGAACCGCTTGGGCGCATGGTGGAGGTCAAGCCTGGTCCCGCGCTCGACCATGCTCGCGAGGCCTACACCCAGGCACTTAGCGAGTGGGCCAGCATCGTTGCGCGAGTGACGGATCTGTTCTTGCGGATGGACACGCGTCAAGCCGAAGTAGCGGCGACGGTGCATTTCGCCGCTACACGCCTTATCGAGAACAGGGGGCCCACGGAGCTCGACGTGATGAACGCGGTGAAGGACTGGAAGGCACGACGCCGGCCAGTGCTCACCGATGAAGAGATCGCGGTCGCAATCAGGAACCTTCTCCTGCACGGTTGGATCGACGTCGAACCGAGCCGAGCGCTCCCGCTACCGTTGGATCTTCGGTTGACTGACGAAGCTGACCTGAGTGCGGCGTAGCCTCAGGCGCGCTCAACTCCATCGCTCAGCCAAAGGTTGGCAGGCCGTCCCTCGAGCGGTATCGACGGACGTCCAACCAGCGCATTGAGTGGGCTGCAGGGTTTCGCCGGCCCCTCCGTGAGCGTCGCTAGGCTCCACGGCATGAGCGCTCAGGCGCCGCTCATCCATGCTCGCGGGCTCGTGAAGATCTTCGGCAGCCTCACGGCCGTCGACGAGATCGACTTTGACGTCCAACCGGGCGAGGCGTTCGGCTTCCTCGGGCCAAACGGCGCCGGCAAGAGCTCGACGATGCGGATGATCGGCTGCGTCTCCCCGGTGACGGCGGGCACGCTCTCGGTTTTCGGCCTCGACCCGGCCCGCGACGGGCCGACGATCCGGTCGCGGCTCGGAGTCGTGCCTCAGCTCGACACGCTCGACAACGAGCTGACGGTGCGCGAGAACGTGATCATCTACGGGCGCTACTTCGGCCTCTCGCGAAAGGAGCTGCGCGGTCGCGCCGACGAGCTGCTCGAGTTCGTGCAGCTCTCCGAGCGTGCGAGTGACCCGGTCGAGCCACTGTCCGGCGGGATGAAGCGGCGCCTGACGATCGCGCGCTCGCTCGTGAACAAGCCGGACCTCATGCTGCTGGACGAGCCGACGACTGGTCTCGACCCGCAGGCGCGGCACGCGGTCTGGGACAGGCTGTTCAGGCTCAAACAGCAGGGCGTGACGCTCGTGCTGACGACGCACTACATGGACGAGGCGGAGCAGCTCTGCGACCGGCTCGTGATCATGGACAGGGGCAAGATCGCGGAGGAGGGCTCGCCGCTCGAGCTGATCCGGAGGCTCTCGTCGCGCGAGGTGGTCGAGCTCCGGTTCAACAACGAGGCGCCCGAGATCCAGGCGGACGCCTTCGGTGGTCAGGTTTCCCGCGTGGAGGTTCTGCCCGACCGGATCCTCCTCTACACCGACGACGGCGACGCGCTCGTGCCTGCCGCGCACGAGCGGCTCCGCCCGCAGTCCGTGCTCGTGCGCCGCAGCACGCTCGAGGACGTCTTCCTTCGTCTGACCGGGCGCACACTCATCGACTGATGGAAATCGCGCTCCGCTCGTTCGAGTACTGGGCAATGTCGTACCGCCGCGTCTGGCGCGGCAGCGTCGTCTCGAGCCTGCTCAACCCGGTGCTCTACCTCACGGCGCTCGGGATCGGCCTCGGCAAGCTCGTCAATCGTGGCGCCCACCCGCTCGGCGTGTCGTACGTCGCGTACGTCGCGCCGGGGATGCTCGCCGCGACAGCGATGCAGGTGGCGGCGTTCGAGAGCAGTTACCCGGTGATGGCGGCGATCCGCTGGACGCGCGTGTACCACGCGATGCTCGCGACGCCGCTCCGCGTCCGCGACGTCATCGCCGGCCACCTCATGTACGTGGTCGCGCGGGCCGCCGCCGTGGCGGGGGTCTACCTCGCCGTACTCGCGGCGTTCGGAACGCTGAAGTCGCCGCTCGCGATCCTCGCGTGGCCCTCTGCGATCCTGCTCGGGCTCGCGTTCGCGGGGCCGATCGCCGCGCTAGCCGCGTGGGCGCAGCGGGACAGCGTCTTCAACGCGCTCTTTCGCTTCGTGATCATGCCGTTGTTCCTGTTCTCCGGGACCTTCTTTCCGGTGACGCGGCTGCCGGAGCAGCTCCGGTGGCTCGCGTACGCGACGCCGCTCTGGCACGGCGTCGACCTCATCCGCCGACTGACGCTGGGCACCGCGACGGTGGGTCTCTCGCTCGTGCACGTCGCGTACCTCGCGGCGCTCGCCACGGTCGGCATCGCGCTGGCGCAGCGCACGTACACGCGGAGGCTCGTGCGATGAGCACGCTCGCCGGAACCCGTGCGCACCTGCTGTTCGAGCGCAACCTGATGGTCTACCGCCGCGCGTGGCTCGTCATCTTCAGCGGCTTCTTCGAGCCGCTCTTCTACCTCTTCTCGCTCGGCCTCGGCCTCGGACACTTCATCGGCAAGGTGCAGGGCGTTTCGTACGCGAGCTACATCGCGCCGGCGCTGCTCGCGTCGTCGGCGATGAACGGTGCCGTGTACGACGCGACGACGAACGTCTTCTGGAAGCTGCGTTACGGGAAGGTGTACGACGCGATGCTCGCGACGCCGGTCGGGCCGACCGACGTCGCGCTCGGCGAGACGTCGTGGGCGCAGTTCCGGGGTCTCCTCTACGCGACGGGCTTCGTGATCACGGCGGTCTCTCTAAACCTCGTCCACTCCTGGTGGGGCCTGCTCGCGCTGCCGGCGGCGGTGGTCGTCGGCTTCGGCTTCGCCGGCCTGGGAATCGGCGCCTCGACGTTCATTCGCAGCTGGCAGGACTTCGACATGGTGCAGCTCGTACAGCTGCCAATGTTCCTCTTCAGCGCGACGTTCTATCCGCTGTCGATCTACCCGGTCGCGGTCCAGTGGATCGTGCGCTTCTCGCCGCTGTACCACGCGATCGTGCTCATCCGCTCGCTCACGCTCGGCTCGGTCGGCCCGACGAACCTCGTCGACGCCGGCTATCTCCTCGCGCTCGGCGCGATCGGCATCTGGGTCGCGCGGCGGCGTATGGCCGGGCTGCTGCTGAGTTGAGAAAGGCCCCTTGCGGGGCCTCGGGATGGGCGATCGTGGATTCGAACCACGGACCTCCGCCTTATCAGAGCGGCGCTCTAACCAACTGAGCTAATCGCCCGGCGGCGGGCATTGTAGCCAGCCGGTCGAGCACCGGCGGCTCGGGCCCGGACGAGTGACCTTGTTTCAGGGATCCCGCAGCCCGCGGCGTTGGCCGATGCAGAAAGCGGCGGCTTTCCAAGCACCCGCGGCACATGCGTATCGGCGATCCAGTCACCTATCACGGCCGCGCGCTCACCCTGCGCGGTCTCGACCCGATGAGCGTGCCCGAGCGGCGCGCCGAGGTCGAGGATCCCGAGACGGGCGCCCACTTCTTCGTGCCGTTCCAGGAGCTCGAGGAGGTCCCTCCGGATCTGCAGGGGTTAGACCCCGTAGCCTGAGCTATATTCGGCTCGAGGTCGGGGATGCAGCAGATGCTCATCTACGGTGTGAGCTTCGATCTGGTCGGCAAGCAGCCGATCGTCTTGCTCAAGACCACCGACGGGAACAAGTTCCTGCCGATCTGGATCGGCCACAACGAAGCGGCCGCGATCCTGATGAAGCTGCAGAGCCAGGCGCCCCCGCGTCCGATGACGCACGACCTGCTCAGCGACATGCTCGAGCAGCTCGGCGCGCAGGTCGTCCGGATCACCGTCACCGAGCTGCGCGAGAACACGTTCTACGCGCAGATCACGGTGGCGCAGGACGGGAACGAGATCGAGGTCGACTCGCGGCCGTCCGATGCGATCGCACTTGCGATTCGCGTGGAGGCGCCGATCTTCGCGGCCGACCGCGTGATCGAGGAGTCCGCGATCGAGTTCGAGGGCGACGAGGTGACCGAGGAGCAGCTCGAGGAGGAGGTCGCGAAGTTCAAGAACTTCCTCGAGCAGGTCACTCCCGACCAGTTCGCCACCGAAGACGGCGAGGAAGAGAGCTAACTAGTCCTCGCGCGACAGCTCGCGCTTCGTCAGAGCGAGCACTGCGCCGAACAGGTCTTCGAGCCCCTGCTGCGAGAGCGGCCCGCGGTTCGCGCGCGAGAGGTACTTCAGCATCCACTCCTCGCGCTCCGGATCGAGCACCTCGAGCCCGCGCGAGCGCTTGTAGTCCCACATCATCGTCACGAGCTCGAGCCGGCGGTTCATCGCCTCGATCAGCGCGCGGTCGTTGTCCGAGACCTGCTCGCGCAGCCGGCGGAGCAGCGGGTCGTCGTCCCTCGTCCCGGCGCCGTCAGTAGACGTACACCGTCTCGCCGTAGTCGTTCGTGGCGTAGAGCAGCGGCGCGATCCACATCGGCACGCGGATGCAGCCGTGGCTTGCCGGGTACGGCGGCACAGACGGGTTGCCGTGGATCGCGTAGCCGCCGGTGAAGTACATGGGGTCGTACAGCGTTCCGAGCGGGCTCGGGTCGAAGCCGACGACCTTGCGGTAGATCGCGAACCGCCCGGTCGGCGTGTAATCCCCGGGAACGCCGGCGGTCGAGACGGGGACGATCGCCGTCACGCGACCGCCGCGGACGACGTAGAGGACCTGCTTCGTCTTGTCGATCTCGATGTGATCGGCCGGCCCCGGATAGCGGGGACGCGGCTGCAACGGGTGGCCGAGCCTTGCCCAGACGGCGGCGCTGACGATCCCCGTGCGCGGCAGGCCCTGCACCTTCTGGAAGGCGTAGACCGAGTCGAGCAGGGGGGCATCGAAGGCACCGCTCACCGGCGGGACCTGGTAGCCGAGCGCGGCGAGCCGCGCGCGGAGTGCGCTCACGGAGGACCCGCTCGCTCCCTCGGCGAGCTGCGGGTACGCGACGGTCGTGCTCGCGGTCGCGCGCGCCGGCGACCAGCCCGGCGCCGCCTTCGCAGCGGCTGTGACGACGACGTTCCCGGGGACACGCGTGTCGAGGGGCACGACGAGGTCGTCGCCCGACCGCGTTTTCACGATTCCGCCCGCGCGGCGCACGGTGAGGGCCAGCGTTCCCGCCGAGGCGGGGCGAATCCGGGCGACGACCCTCAGCTTCCCGTCGAGCGTCTGCCGCCCCGCGAAGGCGACCGTCACCACAGGACGCACGGCAAGCATGAACGGCGACGATGCCGCCCGGTCCGCGTGCGCTACCACTGCGCCGGGCACTCCCGCGCGCGCGTAGATGCGGAAGCCACCGCGGGCGCCGGTCGTTCCGCGCGCGAACGTGCGCCCGCGGCTGTCGAGGAACACGCGCACACCCGCAGCGGCCGGCTTCAGCGAGCCGGTGAAGAGCGTGACCTTGCCGTAGGTTGTAGGCGACGCGGCGGTGAGGGTCACCGACTCGGCGCGTACGACGACGTTCGCCTGCGCGGTCTCGCCGTCGGCTGAGGTCGCGGTGACGGTGGCCGTCCAGAGCCCGGCCGCGTACACGTGCTGCACGCTCGCGCCGTCGGCGGCCGCTCCATCCCCCAGCCCCCAGTGGTACGTCGCGGCGTCGCCGGAGGCGGCCAGCGTCACGCTCAGCGGCGCCTGCCCGGTCGCCGGTGCTGCGGTTGCGGTCACGGCGGGCGGTGCGGCGAGCGCCCACGGGGCGGCGACGAGCGTGAGGAGGAGCAGCAGGGCCGGCCAGCGGATCATTGCCACAGCATGCCTAGCTGAGGACCGCCGCGGCGAGTGCGATTGCGTTGAACAATCCGTGCACGACCATGCCCGGATAGACGCTCTGTGTGCGGTCTCGCAGCCACGCGAGCGCGATCCCGAACGGCACGAGCACGAGCAGCGCCTCGAGCAGGCCGTGGGCGAGTCCGAACGCAACCCCGACCAGCACGATCGACGGCCACCGGCCGAGGAACGCGAGCAGCGACTGCCCCAGGCCGCGGAAGGTCAGCTCCTCGACCACCGGCGCGATGATCGCGAACAGCGCGAGGTTGGCGGCGAACGCTCCTGCGTGCGACGGCTCCCAGTGCGTCGGCGTCAGCCCCTGCTCCTTGCCGGGGCTCTGGGGCAGCGGCACCAGCGACACGACGATCTCGAGGATGTAGACGGCAGCGACCGCTGTGACCGCCAGGCCGGCGGCGCGGCGCACGGAGCCCGGCCGCCGCAGCGCGAGCAGATCCCAGCGCTCGACGGCGATTGCGAGCACGAGGCCGAGCCAGAACACGTAGACCACGGCTCCACCCACGAAGGTCGAGTAGCTGTAGACGGCGTTGCGCGCGCTGCTCGTCGTGGCGGCGCTGCTGCCGCTGAAGCGGGCGGCGTAGTTGAGCGCGGCGATCACACCGACGAGCGCGGTCCAGCAGGCGAGTCGCGCGCGGTTCACGCCAGAATCCTGGCGGCGGCGTCGGCGAGCGGGGCCGGCTCGAAGCGCAGGCCGGCCGCCCGGGCTCCCTCCGCATCGGCCTCCGCGTCGCCGACGTGCACCGTCCGCTCCGCGACCGCGCCCAGTCGCGCGAGGGCGAGCTCGAACACCTGCGGCGCCGGTTTCGGCGCGCCGGCCTCGGCCGACGTGACGACGGCGTCGACGAGAGGCCCGAGCCCGAGCGCGTCGAGATGGTCGTGGAGGCCGACGTCCCAGTTGGAGACGACTGCGAGCCGGAGGCCGCGCTCGGCGAGCGAGCGGCAGGCGGCGCCGGCGCCGGGCACCTCCTCGAAGACGAGCGAGCCGAGGAACGCGGGTACGAACGCGTCCGGGTCGAGCTCTGCCTGCGCCGCAGCGAGGAACACCGAGGTGCAGTCGCGGCGCAGGAGCGCGAGCGTCGCCTCGTCGCGGCCCTCGTGCGAGCGCTCGCCGTAGAAGGCCACCTCGGCCGCGAACGCGGCGCGCACCTCGTTCTCGGTTCGCGCTACGCCCTCGGCGGCGAGCTCCCGCCGCAGGCGCGGGACCGGGTCGCGCAGCGTCACGAGCGTCCCGTATGCGTCGATTGTCACTGCGTCGACCTGCACCGAATGCTGATCATAGGGTTGTGTCGATGCGCCACTTCACTCCGGAGGAGGCCAACGCGGCCCTGGGGCGCGTCCGGCCGCTCGTCGAGTGCATGGTCGCGCACCGGCAGGCCCACGCTGCGGCGCTGACCCGCCAGGAGGAGCTCGAGGGCCACATTCGGGGCAACGGCGGCGGCATCGCGCCGGCGACCCTCGCCGATGCCGCCGCCGAGGTCGAGCGCGAGGCCCGCGAGCTTGCGCGGCTCGTCGACGAGATCGCGGAGCATGGCGCCGAGGTCAAGGATCTCGACGAGGGGCTGATCGACTTTCCGGCGCTCCGGCGGGGGGAGACGGTGCTGCTCTGCTGGAAGCTGGGCGAGGACGAGATCCGCTACTGGCACCGGGTCGAGGACGGTTTCGCCGGCCGCCGGCCGCTGCCGCTCGACCGCTAGGGGATCCGGCGGGGCGCCGTCGAACTACACCCGGGTATGCCCTTCTGGCACCGGATCGTCATCGCCGCGGTCGTGTTCGCGGCCGTGTCGCTGCTCGCGCGGCTGGTCGACTGGTGGCTCGGGCGGCGCCCGCTTCCGCCCGAGGCGGCGACGCGCTACCGCGTTCTGCGCCGGAGCATCACGACCGCGATCCTCGTCGTGGGGCTCTTCTCGGCGCTGCTTGTGATCCCGCAGGTGCGTGCGGTCGCAGGCGGGCTGCTCGCCTCCTCCGCGGTGATCGCGGTGGTGATCGGCTTCGCGTCTCAGCGCACGCTCGGCAACTTCGTCGCCGGGTTGCTGATCGCGATCACGCAGCCGGTGCGGCTCGGCGACCGTGTGACCTATGAAGGCGCCGACGGCGTGGTCGAGGAGATCGGCCTCACGTACACGTTCATCCGCGCTCACGACGGCGCTCGGATCGTCGTCCCGAACGAGAAGCTGGCCTCGGATACCATCCGCAACGCCACGATTCGCAGCCGAGAGACGTTCGCGGAGGTCACCGTGCAGGTCCCGCTTACAGTAGACGTCGGCGCCGCGGTCGACGGGCTTCGCGAGGAGGTCGCCGGCGAGCGCCACGCTTCGGTGCTCGTGAGCGCGCTCGACGCCAGCGCGACCCTGACGATTCGCGCTGCAGCGCAGGACGAGGATGCAGCCTTGCGGCTCGAGGGCGACCTGCGCGCACGCGCGCACGGCCGCCTGCGGGCACTGGGCGTCTGGGGATGAGTCCGAGCTCACCCTCCAGGCGGCGGCGGCCCGCACCTGAGCGGCCCGCCGCCACGCGCCGCCGCCGCAAGCGGCGCGAGCGCGCACGCCGGCGGCGCGGCCGGCGCACCGTGCTGCTGGCCGTCCTCGTTGTCGTGCCGGCCGTCGTGCTCGGAGTCGCCGCGGTCGGCGGCACGGCCGTGTTCGGCTCGGGGTGCAACCTCGATACGCTGCGCCCCGTCGCCGTGGGCGAGAACTCCTTCGTCTACGCCGCCGACGGCTCTGTGCTGGGCGCGATCCCGGCGGAGCGAAACCGCACTCCCGTCTCCCGAGGGCAGATCAGCCCGTGGATGGCGAAGGCGACCGTCGCGATCGAGGACCGGCGCTTCTACGAGCACGGCGGCATCGATCCGGTCGGCATCCTGCGCGCCGTCGTTGCCGACGTCCGCGCGCGGAAGTTCGTCCAGGGCGGCTCGACGATCACCCAGGAGCTGGTGCGGAACCTCTACCTCTCTCGCGAGCGGACGCTGAAGCGGAAGCTGGTCGAGGCCTGCCTCGCGATCAAGCTCGCGGACCACTGGTCGAAGAACCGGATCCTCACCGCCTACATGAACGAGGTCTATTACGGCAACCACGCGTACGGTATCGAGGCCGCCGCTGAGACGTACTTCTCGGTGCCCGCGAGGCAGCTGACCCTCGTGCAGTCCGCGCTGCTCGCCGGACTGCCGCAGGCGCCGTCGCTGTACGACCCATTCCACCAGCCCGCCGACGCGCTCGCTCGGCGCGACCAGGTGCTGCACGCGATGCTCGTGAACGGCGACATCACGTCGTCGCAGTACCAGGCTGCGAGGAGCGACCGCGGGCTGGGTCTCAACCCCGGGCGCCGCTACACCCACATCCGCGAGCCGTACTTCTTCACCTACGTGGAGGACCTGCTGCAGCAGGAGTACGGCTCGAACACGGTGCGTGAAGGCGGCCTGCAGGTCTACACGACGATCAACCCGGCGTTGCAGCGTGCCGCGCGTGCCGCGATCACGCACATCCTCAACGAGAAGGCCGACCCGGCGTCTGCAATCGTCTCGATCGACCCGCGCACCGGCGCGATCCGCGCGATGACCGCGGTGACGCCGGGGATCAGCGGCAACCAGTACAACTTCGCGACCAGCGCACGCAGGCAGCCCGGCTCGACGTTCAAGATGATCGCGCTGACGACGGCGGTCTCGCGCGGGCTCGACCCGTTCACGACCCAGTACCTGTCAGCGCCCCTGCACTACCAACCCGATCCGACCTGTAACTCCGCCGATCCGAACTGCGCGTGGAACGTGACCACGTACTCGCACACCTACGCTGGTGTCGAGTCCGTCCTGTCCGCGACACTGCAGTCGGACAACACCGTGTACGCGCGGCTTTCGCTCGATGTCGGGCCGGAGAACATCGTCGCGATGGCGCGCAAGCTCGGCGTGCGCACGTCGCCGCTCGAGCCGTTCCCCTCGATCGCACTCGGCTCGGAGGGCGTGACGCCGATCGAGATGGCGTCGGCGTACGCGACGATCGCCGCCGGCGGCGTGTACTCGAAGCCGATGGCGATCACGAAGGTCGTGCTTCCGAATGGGAAGGTGGACACGGACGTCGGCTGGGGCAAGCCGCAGCGCGAGCGCGTGATCCCGGACTGGGTCGCCTCCACGGTCACGCAGGTGCTCGAACAGAACATGCTGTACGGCACCGGCACCGCCGCCCATCTCTCCGGGCACACGGACGCGGGCAAGACGGGGACGACCGACAACTATGCCGATGCCTGGTTCTCCGGCTTCACGCCCCGGCTCGAGGCGACCGTGTGGATCGGCTACGCGCGCGGCGAGGTGCCGATGCTCGACGTGCACGGGATCGCCGTGTCCGGGCCGACCTTCCCGGCGCAGATCTGGCACCTGTACATGGGAACCGCGATTGGCAACAAACCGGACGTGCCGTTTCCGCCGGCGACGACGAAGCCAGCATGGACGTTCTGGCGCGGCCAGTACGAGTTCAGCGGCTCGTACGGCACGACGACGACGGCGACCACGACCACCGCGACCGGCTCCACGGCGACGCTGCCGTCGCTGCCGGTTACGCCGAACACGGTGTCGCCGACGTTCACGGAAGCGCCGCCGCCGACGACGGTCGAGCCGACACCGCCGCCGCCGGCCACGACCGCCACTACCACCACCACCGCCACTACCACCACCACCGCCACTACCACTACTACCACCACCACCACGACGACGACGACCATCGAGCCGCCGCCCACGACGACGACCACGCAGACGACGCCGTAGCGTGGCGCCGCTGCTCACCGTTGCGGAGGCGCAGGGGCGCGTGCTTGCCCGCGTGCGGCCGTTGCCGGCGGAGACGGTCCGGATCGAGGACGCGGCCGGGCGCGTGACGGCCGAGGCGGCGCGCGCCGTGGTCGATCTGCCGCCGTTCGAGAGCTCCGCCATGGACGGCTTCGCCGTGCGCGCCGCCGACCTGCCGGGGACGCTGCCGGTCGTTGCGCACATCGCCGCCGGCAGCCCCGCCCCGCGCACGCTCGCGGCCGGCGAGGCGATGGCGATCTCGACCGGCGGGGTCGTGCCGGACGGAGCGGATGCCGTCGTCCCTGTCGAGTCCGTTGTCCAGAATGACAACACGATCGAGGTTGCGGAGGGTGTGGCGGAGGGTGCGCACGTTCGTCCGCGCGGCGGCGACGTGGCTGCAGGCGAGGTCGTCGTCGGCGCGGGCGTGCGTCTCGGCGCGACGCAGATCGGAGCGCTCGCGGCCGCCGGCATCGCCGAGCTGCGCTGCGCACGGCGTCCGCGCGTGGTCGTGCTCACGACGGGGAGCGAGCTCGCCCGCCCTGGCGAGCCGCTGCGTCCGGGGCAGGTCTACGAGGCGAACGGGCTCATGCTCGCGGCCGCGTTCGCCGCCGTCGGCGCGGAGGTGGAGACGCTGCCGGCGGTCGCCGACGACGAGTCGGCGCACCGGGAGGCGCTCGCGCGCGGGCTGGCGGCCGCGGACGTCCTCGTCACCTCGGGCGGCGTCTCGGTCGGGCCGCACGATCTCGTGCGCGGGATCGAGGCCGAGCTCGGGGTCGAGGAGGTCTTCTGGCAGGTCGCGGTCAAGCCCGGCAAGCCGGTCTCGTTCGGCGTCCGCGGCGAGTCGCTCGTGTTCGGGCTGCCGGGCAACCCGGTGTCGTCGCTCGTCGGCTGCGAGCTGTTTGTGAAGCCCGCGTTGCGGGCGCTGCAGGGGCTGCGCGAGTCGCTGCCGCGCTTCGAGCCGGGCCGGCTCGGCGCGCCGCTCAGGCGCAACGCCGCCCGCGACGAGCTCGTGCGGGCGCGCTCCCGGCTGGACCGCGACGAGATCTTGCTCGAGCCGCTGGCGGGCCAGGAGTCGCACATGATCGTCGCGGCCGCCGCGGCCGACGCGCTCGTGCACGTGCCGCGCGGTGAGGGCGAGCTTGCGGCCGGCGCCGCCGTGTGGTGGCTGCGCCTCGGCCCGGACGGCTGAGCCGGCTCAGCCGGGCGACGCCCGCCGCCGCAGCTCGACGGTCCGGCGTCGGCGGCGCTGGGCGAGCACGAGGCGACGGATCGTCTCGCGGATCGGCCCTCGCGGCCGCCGCTCGGACGCGCTCGGGTAGGGCGCGTACCGTCCGCCGGCAAGGGCGACGAGCTGTCCTGCCGCCGCCGCCCAGGCGAGGCCGATCGCGAACACCGGCACCGGCGCGTAGCCGAGAACGAACAGCCAGGCGACGTACCAGGGGGCGTCGAAACCGAGGCCGTAGCGGCTCGCGAACGACCAGAGCAGCAGCGCCGGCCCGGCGAAGCCGGCGAGCAGGACGGCGGCCCGCGTCCAGACCGGGCGCCCCCGCACCTGCGGCAGCCACAGCCAGGCGTGCAGCGACGGGAGCAGGAAGACGAGCGCGAACGGGTTGGTGGCCACGACGAGGAGTGCGACCACGCCGAGCGAGAGGAGCACGGCGGCGTGGCCGGCGAGCTCCTCCTCCGGTCGGATCCGGCGTCGCGGCAGCAGCCGGTCACGGGCAACGAGCCAGCCGATCGCCGCGAGCGCGCCGAGCGCGATCAGGCCGCCGGCCGGCCAGTCGACGCCGGTGAGCGCGGGCGGCCGCGGCGCGCCGTGCGGCCAGATCCCCAGCACGCCGAACAATCCGAACAGCCCGCCGCACCAGATCCAGAAGCCGAGCCGGCTGCGATAGCTGCGCAGCGCGGGCGCGACGCGGATCCGCCGTCGCCGGCACCGTGCGAACAGGTCGACGGTCGCGGCGAGGAACGGCAGCAGCGCGGCGACGAGCACGACCTCGATCGCCCAGCCGCGCACGATGCGGCTGCCGAGATACACGTAGCTCGACGGCCCGCTCGAGAGCGCAAGCCCCTGCTCCATCGCGTCGAGTGCACTTTGCGTCGCGCGGCCGATCTGGCCGAGCCGGGTGGTGTCGAGCCGCTCCGGCGTGTCGCCGAAGCCGGCCGCCGGCCGGTCAGGCCCGGTCGTGATCGTGACCGTCGGGATGCCACGGCTGATGAACGGCGCCTGCTCGTACTGGCTGAAGGGAAAGCCGAGGTCGACGAGCTGGCGTAGCGTGCTCACGCGGGTCGGCTCGGCGCCGGTCTGGGCCGCGAGCTGCGCGCGCATCGTCTCGACGAGGTTCGCAGACGGGGAACGGGACGTGTCGCCGGTGAGCTCCAGCCGCGGCCGCGCCGCACCGGCGACCGTGTCGAGGTTCACGACCGCGATCACGTTCTGCCGCTCTGGCGAGTGCGCCGCGAACTCGGCTGCGCCGAGGCCGCCGTAGACGGAGCCGTCGGTGGAGAGGAACACGAGCGAGTACGGCGGCTTCAGACGGGCGCCGCCGCCGGTCGGCGCGTACGCCCGCGCCAGCTCGATCAGTGCTGCCGTCCCCGACGCGTTGTCGTTGGCGCCGGGCCCGCTGCCGGTGTCGTCGCGGTGCGCCATGACGACGATCGCCTTCTGCGACAGGCCGGCCTTCGAAGCGACGAGGTTCTCGAGCCGCAGCCGTCCGCGGCCGGGGACGGTCGCCGTGAATTGCTCCATGTGCACGTGGAAGCCGTATGGCGCAAGCTGGGCCGCGAACCAGCGGGCGGCCCCGGTCGCCCCGGCTGTTCCCGGCACGCGGCTCGGATACCCGAGTGCGAACTGTGTCGCGGTCGCGGCAGCTGCCGTCGGGTCGAACGCGGCCGGCAGGTTGGGCGGCTGCAGCGCCGCGGGACGCGCGACGCTGAACGCGAGCACGAGCAGCGGCAGCCCGACGAGCAGCCACGTACCGCGGTAGAGGCGCCCGTTGACGGGCCGCTCGAGCGATCCTCGACGCGGACGGCGCCGCTCCGGTGCAGGCGGGACGGCAGCCACGGCGGCTCTATAGTAGGACGCGAGGACAGGGCAGGCACTCACTCATGGCCGATTCCGCCACCATCCTCCTGGTCGACGACGAGGACGCCGTCCAGAAGCTCCTCACATACCCGCTCGAGCACGAGGGCTTCCGCGTGCTGCAGGCCCGGGACGGCGAGGAGGCGCTTGCACGCTTCGAGGGCGAGCGGATCGACCTCGTCGTGCTCGACGTGATGCTCCCCAAGCTCGACGGGCTCGAGGTGTGCCGCCGCCTGCGGGCGCACAGCACCGTGCCGATCATCATGCTCACGGCCCGCGACGACGAGCTCGACAAGGTGGTCGGGCTCGAGCTGGGGGCGGACGACTACATCACGAAGCCGTTCTCGATTCGCGAGTTCCGCAGCCGGGTCCGTGCCCTCCTGCGCCGTGCCGCGATCGGCCCCCAGGCGGACGGCCGCGACCTGATCAGCGCGGACGGGCTGAAGATCGACCTGGCGAAGCGGACGGTCGAGGTACGTGGCGCCCCGGTGAGCCTCACGTACGTCGAGTTCGAGCTGCTGCGGACGCTCGCCGCGCGGCCCGGGCGCGTCTTCAGCCGCCAGGCGCTGCTCGAGTCGCTCTGGGGCGACTACGCGTACCGGGAGCCGCGGACGATCGACGTCCACGTCCGCCACCTGCGGGAGAAGCTGGAGGCGGATCCGCGCGAGCCTGAGCTGATCCTCACCATCCGCGGCGTCGGCTATCGCTTTCGGGGCTAGTGAACCCCTTCCGCAACGTCGGAGTGCGCCTGAGCCTCGCGGTGGCGGTCGTCGTGGCCGGAGCCCTCGCCGTCGTCTGGGTGGCGCTCGTACCGACGCTGCAGCGCCGGCTCGTGGACGGCCGGCTGACCCTCCTCGCCCAGTCCGCCCGGCAGATCGAGGAGCAGGCCAAGGGCATCACCGTTGACCAGGACTTCATCGACGATGCCGCCCACACCGCCGACGCGACGCGGGTCGTCTACCTCCAGCCGATCGGCGGCGGCAACGGCACGTTTCTGCTCGAGCTCGCCGACTCGCGGCAGACCTCCCCGGCGCAGGGCGTCGCGGCCGACCCGGTCGCGCTGCGGGCGGTCAATCTCCTCTCGCTCCAGCGCGGCGAGGTGACGCGCGGCGGCGAGGCGTTCGCGGAGGTGGCGATCCCCGACCGGCTAGGCAACGTCTTCCTCTTCACCGCCTCGCTCCATGCCACGCTCGAGAACGTCGACCTCGTCCGCTCGCGTCTGCTCTGGGCCGGCCTCGTGGCGCTCGGCCTGGCGATCCTCGTCGGGTGGAGCGGTGCCTCGGTGTTCGCCCGACGGATCCGGCGCCTGGAGCGCGCCGCCGACCGGATCGCGGCTGGCGACTTCAGCCACCCGGTCGCCGACAGCGGCGGCGACGAGCTCGGCGAGCTTGCGACCGCCTTCGATCGGATGCGGCTTCAGCTCGCCCAGCTCGACGACGCCCGGCGCGCCTTCATCGCCAACGCCTCGCACGAGCTGCGCACGCCGCTCTTCTCGCTGGGCGGCTTCCTGGAGCTGCTCCGGGACGAGGAGCTCGACGAGGCGACCCGGGCCGAGTTCCTCGGCACGATGTCCGAGCAGGTGCAGCGGCTGTCCAAGCTCGCCACCGACCTGCTCGACCTGTCGCGGCTGGACGCGGGGGGCATCCGGCTCGTGACGGAGACGATCGCGCTGGGCGAGCTCGCCGAGGACCTTTCGGGCGAGTTCGCGGCGCTGGCGCTGCGCGGCGAGCACCGGCTCGAGGCGGCGACCGACGCGGACGGGGCGGCGCTCGGCGATCGGGAGCGGGTGCTCCAGATCGGCCGGGCGCTCGTCGACAACGCGCTCCGGCACACCCCTCCGGGTACGGCCGTGCGCATCGTCGCCCGCGGCTCGACGCTTGCGGTCGAGGACGACGGGCCGGGGATCCCGGCCGAGTACCGCGAGCAGGTGTTTGCCCGCTTTACGCGGGTGGAGGGCTCACGGGCCTTTGGCAGCGGCCTCGGGCTGGCGATCGCCCGCGAGCTGGCCGAGCGGATGGGCGGCGAGCTTCGGCTGACCTCGAACGACGGCCTGACGGTGTTCACGCTCACGCTGCCGGCAGGGGTACCGGAGGCCGAGTCCGCCCTCGCCTAGCGTTTTCACGGGAAATCGAGGCCGCAGCCGGGCGGCTACAGTGGTTCCAGTGCGCGTTGCCCTCTTCGTGCTGATCTGCGCCGGTCTCGGCGCGGGCGCTGCGCTCGGGATCGGCCGTGTCACCGGCCTCGTCGGCGGGTCGACGACCGACACCGTCGTGGTGCACGGCCCCGCCGCGACCTCGACCGCGGGCACGCTGGCCGCAGTGCACGCCGCCGCGCCGCTCGGGGGCGCGGGTTTCTCGCCGGCGCGGATCTTTGCCGCTCGATCGCCCGGTGTCGTGACGATCTTCGCCTATGTCGGCAGCAGCGGTGCGCAGGGCTCCGGCTTCGTCGTCTCGCGCGACGGCACCATCCTCACGAACGCGCACGTGATCACGAACGCCGGCGAGACCGGGCCCGGCGCGAACGTCAAGGCTGCGTCGCGCGTGTACGTGGAGTTCTCGGACCACGACCGCGTTACAGCGAGCGTTGTCGGCTGGGACGTCTTCGACGACGTGGGCGTGATCCGCGTCGCGCCGTCCGCGCACCGGCTCGCCCCGCTGCCGCTCGGCCATTCGGCCGCGGTCGTCGTCGGCGAGCCCGTGGCGGCGATCGGCAGCCCGCTTGGAAACGAGGACTCGCTCGCCGTGGGCGTCGTCTCCGCGGTCGGCCGCTCGATCGCGGCGCTGACCGCGCCCCGCTTCCAGCTGGTGGACGCGATCCAGACCGACGCGCCGATCGCGCACGGGAGCTCGGGCGGGCCGCTGCTCGACGCGGCCGGCCGCGTCATCGGGATCACGGCGCAGATCCGCGACGATTCGGGCGGCCCCGCCGGGATCGGCTTCGCCGTCCCGATCGACGCCGCCCGCCGGTCGCTGCACGACCTCGTTGCGACCGGCCACGTCGCCTACGCCTACGCCGGCGTCCAGGCCGAGGACCTCACCCCGGCACTCGCGCAGCACCTGAAGCTGGGCGTCCTGCACGGCGCGCTCATTGACGCGGTCACCCCCGGCGGCCCCGCGGCGGCCGCCGGCTTGCACGGCGGCTCGCGCGAGGCGCAGTACGAGGGCCAGGCCGTGCGGCTCGGCGGCGACGTCGTGGTCGCCATCGACGGCACACCCGTCCAGAATGCGGACGATCTCGTGCGGATTGTTACAAATAATCTCAGGCCCAACACGACGGCCGTCTTCACCGTCCTCCGTGACGGCCGGCGCCGCTCGATCCCCCTGCGCCTGAGCGCTCGCTGAGCGAACCCGCAAGTGCCCTGGCCGGCGCCCGCACTATCGTCGGGCTGCGGACATCCCTCCATACTTCAGCTCGTCAACGTCGGCCACAGTCGCTCGCGCACTACGCGACGCTCGCGACCCGCGGGCTGAGGGACGAGATTCCGCAGGAGCGGCTCATCGCAGAGCGGCGGCCGGAGTTTCTCGTGCTGCGTGTCGACAGGACGGACCCGTCGAAGAACGTCGTGCGCGGGTTCCGCGCGTTCGCGCTCCTCCTCGACATGCATCCGGAGTTGCACGGGCGCGTGGCGATGCTCACCCTGCTCGATCCGTCGCGCCAGGACGTTCCCGAGTACTCGGAGTACCTCGCTGCGATCCAGCGCGAGGCGCGCACGGTGAACGACCACTTCCAGCGAGAAGGCTGGCTGCCGATCGACCTGCAGATCGCGGACAACTTCCATCAGCTGGACGATCTCGACTGGCCCGGCGGCCGCGGCTCGCCATAGCGGCCGGAGTACGATTCCGCGCATGGCGACGACGGCCGCTCCCGAGCTCGTCTCGGTCAATCCGGCGACGCTCGGGCCTGTCGGTGCGGTGCGGCGCACGGATCCCGACGAGATCGGCGCGATCGTCGCCGCGGCGCGGCTGGCGCAGGAGCGCTGGCACGCGGCCGGTCCCGACGCCCGCGCACGCGTCCTGCACCAGGCGGGGCGTGTCCTCCGCGCGCGCGCCGACGCGATCGCCGACTCCGTCGTGGCCGAGACGGCGAAGCCGCGCACGGAGGCGATCGCGCACGACCTCTATCCCGCGGTCGACCACGCCGCATGGCTCGCCAAGCATGCGAGCCGCGTCTTGCGCGACGAGCGAGTGCGCTTCCCGCAGCTGCACCTGAAGACGAAGAAGGCGTGGCTCGTGTACGAGCCGCTGGGCGTCGTCGCGGCAATCACGCCGTGGAACATCCCCTTCGGAATCCCGTTCACCGAGGTCGCGACCGCGGTCGCCGCCGGCAACGGCGTCGTCCTGAAGCCGTCCGAGCTGACGCCGCTGACAGGTGAGTGGGTGCGGCGCGTGCTCGAGGAGGCGGGCGCGCCGGTCGGCCTCGTCCAGGTCGTGCAGGGCGAGGCCGAGGTCGGTGAGTCGCTCGTCGCCGACCCCGGAATCGCGAAGGTGTTCTTCACGGGTTCGGTTGCGGTCGGCCGGCGGGTTGCCGCGGCCGCGGGCTTACGTGGCTGCCCGGTCGTGCTCGAGCTCGGCGGCAAGGATCCGATGGTCGTGTTCGCAGATGCCGATCTCGACCGGGCGGTGGAGGGCGCGGTGTTCGCGTCGTTCATCAACGCGGGTCAGGCGTGTGTGAGCGCGGAGCGGATCTACGTCGAGCGTCCGCTCTACGCGGAGTTCACGCGGCGGCTGGTCGAGCGCGCGCGGCAGCTGAAGCTCGGCGACGAGGTCGGCCCGCTCATCTCGGAGCGGCAGCGGGACAAGGTGGAGCAGCTCACGGGTGCGCGCCGCGCGGAGCGGGGCGGCTGGTTCCTCGAGCCTACGGTGCTCGAGCATCCGCTCCCGGACGAGGAGATCTTTGGCCCTGTCGTGACCGTCGAGCCATTCGACGGCGAGGACGAGGCCGTGCGCTGCGCGAACGACACGCAGTTCGGGCTCGCCGCGAGCGTGTGGTCGCGCGACGTCGGCAAGGCGAAGCGCGTCGCGCGCGAGATCGAGGCGGGCATGGTCTGGGTGAACGACTTCGGCTACTCGTTCACGATCGGGCAGGCGGCGTGGGGCGGCGTCAAGGGCTCGGGGTTCGGCCGGACGAACTCGAAGCACGGCCTGTACGAGTGCGTCGCGGTGAAGTACGTCGATTCCGATCGCGGCCGCCTGCGACCGGCGTGGTGGTTCCCGTACGACGTTGAGACCGAGCGGTCGCTGCGCGCGCTGCTCGACGTCCTCTACGGGTCGCGGGGCGAGCGAGTGCGCGCGGCGTGGCGCTACCGGCGCGAGCTCGTGCATGCGGTGAAGAGATCGCTCGGTCGATGAGCGAGCTGTCGCACATCAGCGAGGCCGGCGATGTCCGCATGGTGGACGTCGGTGGGAAGCCGCTCTCACGCCGCCGCGCGGTCGCGCGCGCGGAGGTACGCATGGCGGCCGAGACGGCGCGGCGGTTGCGCGAGCTGCCGAAGGGAGACGCCCTCCTCAGCGCGCAGGTCGCCGGGATCCTTGCCGCGAAGCGAACGAGCGAGTTGATCCCGCTCTGCCACCCGCTTCCGCTCACGCACGTCGAGGTGACGCTCGACGTGCTGGAGAACACGGTGGAGATCGTTGCGTCGGCGGAGACGACGGCCCAGACGGGGGTCGAGATGGAGGCGCTGACGGCGGCGTCGGTTGCGGCGCTCACCCTCTACGACATGGCCAAGGCGATCGACAAGGAGCTGGTCATCGCCGAGGTGCGCCTGCTCGAGAAGACGAAGGAGCAGGTCTGAAGGCTGCAGTCCTGACCGTCTCCGACCGTGTGTCGCGCGGGGAGGCGGACGACCGCAGCGGCGACCTGCTGGACGAGTTGCTGCGCGGCGAGGGCTTCGAGGTGGAGCGGCGCGTCGTGCCGGATGAGCTCGACGAGATCGCGGCCGCCGTGCGGGGGCTCGCCGCTAACGCTCGGCTCGTGCTCACGACCGGCGGCACCGGCCTGGCGCCGCGCGACGTCACGCCCGAGGCGACGCGCGCGCTTCTCGACCGTGAGGCGCCGGGCATCGCAGAGGCGCTGAGAGCCGACTCGATCGCGAAGACACCGCACGGTCTGCTCTCCCGCGGCGTCGCCGGCGTCCTCGGCTCGTCGCTGGTCGTGAACCTCCCCGGCTCGCCGGGCGGCTGCCGCGACGGCTTCGCCGTGCTGCGGCCTGCGCTCGTACACGCGCTCGAGCTGCTCGCCGGCGGGCGGGACGTGGCGCATCGGCAGACGTGAGCCACGTCGCCCTCGCACCGCTGCCTGCGCGCTTCGCGCAGCTCGTGAAGATCGAGCACACCGTCTTCGCGTTGCCGTTCGCGTACGTGGGCGCGTTTCTTGCCGTGCGTGGGACGCCGTCGGCGCACGATCTGCTCTGGATCACGCTCGCGATGGTCGGCGCGCGCTCACTGGCGATGGCGCTCAACCGCCTGATCGACGCCGGCATCGACGCGCGCAACCCGCGCACCGTCGATAGGGAGCTGCCGAGCGGCCGGCTGTCGTCCTGGCAGGTGGTGCTCTTCTGCGCCGGCTCGCTCGTGCTCTTCCTGGTTGCGGTCTGGCAGCTCGCGCCGCTCACGCACCTGCTGTGGCCGATCCCGGTCGCGGGCTTCGTTGTCTACCCGTATCTGAAGCGCTGGACCTGGCTCTGCCACTTCTGGCTCGGCGCGATCGACGGGCTCGCGCCGGTGGGCGCCTGGGTCGCGATCACGAACAGGCTGCCCTGGCAGTCCTGGGTGCTCGGCGCCGCGGTCGCCCTCTGGGTGGCCGGCTTCGATCTCTTCTACGCGCTCTTCGACATCGAGGTCGACCGTGCGCAGGGGCTGCGCTCGGTCGCGACGCGCTTCGGCGTGCGCGGCTCGTTCCTCGGCGCGCGCGTCTCACACGGTGCGACGGTCGCCTGCCTGGTCGCAGCGGGTGTGGGGCTCTCGGTCGGCGCGCTCTACTGGGCCGGCGTCGCTGCCGTGGCGGCGCTGCTCGTCTACGAGCACGCGCTCGTGCACCCGGGTGATCTGCGCAGGCTCGACGCGGTGTTCTTCACGATGAACGGCGTGATCAGCGTCGTCTTCGCCGCGTTCGTGATCGCGGACGCGGCTCTGTAGCGCAGCTGCGTCCGCGATCGACGTCCTGTTCAGCGCTTCGAGGGGTTCTCGAGCTGGTCGCGCAGAGCCCCGTCGGGATTGGCCGACGTGGTCAACAGGACGTAGTACCCGTGCGGGTTGGCGAGGAGGGCCTGGAGCAGCGATGCCGAGGCGCCGGTGACGACCTTCGTCAGGTTGCCGCCGCCGTCGTTGTCGGTGATCGTGTCGATGCTCGCGTCGAGCACGACCGATCCGTTCGAGCCGCGTGCTCCCTGGTACAGCGCGAGCTTCGTGATCGTGACCGCGGCCGGGAAGTCGTAGTTCACGTTGAAGACGACGTTCCCGCCGGTGACCGTGCCCGACGTGTCGCGGGCGAGGTCGAGCGTGAGGTTGCCGTTCGCGCTTGCGTGCAGGCCGGTGACCGGCGGTACCACCTGATTGGGAGTGAGGCGAAGGCCGAACACCTCGGTGGCGATGGGCCGCTTCGCCTGCGAGCACGAGCCCGACGTGAAGATCACGCCTGCGTTGCTCGCGCTGCCGGTGCCGAGCTGGCCCGACGTGAAGCCTGCGCCCGGCGTGAACGAGGACGAGAAGCTCGCCATCAGCCGACCGTTGCCGTGGCGCATGTCTCCGCGCAGGAAGCCGACGGCCTTGGCGCCTGCGAGCGCTGCATCGAGGTCGGCGGTCGCGCCCGTGCCGCTCGTGTTGCGCACGTTCAGCGTGCCCGACACCCAGCCGAGCTGAGTGGTGGTGTTCAGGACGCTGCGCACCCGGATCGTGACGGGCCCGCTGAGGCGCGAGTCCGTGCTCGTCGAGGTACCGCTGTAGGTGGCCGTCGTGTCCTGGTAGATGCCGTCCGTCGACGTGCAGGTGCTCGAACGGCTCTGCGACACGGACGCGGCGTCAAAGGTGGCGGTGGCCTGTTGCGTCGTCTGCGAGTTGTGGCTCGCTGCGGCAACGCCTGCCCCCACGAGCATCGCGATTGTCAATGCTCCGGCTGCTGCGAGTCGTGGTCTCAACATGAGTTGTCGTCCCCCTTTGCGGGCGTTTGGATCCTCCTCTCGCATATGACGCCGCGCACCCCTGGTGCTCGTACGGGGGGCGTAAAGCCTGTGTAAATTGGCGCTCCGGCCTAGACTGGCCAGGTGATTCGCTTCCGGAAGCTCGGCAAGCGCTTCGGCGAGAAGCGCGTGCTGCGCGGCGTCGACCTCGAGGTCGCGCGCGGCGGCTTCGCCGTCGTCACCGGGCCGAACGGCTCCGGCAAGACGACGCTGCTGCGCATCTGCGTCGGCCTGGCGCTGCCGAGCGAGGGCGAGCTGCAGGTCGCCGTCGGGCGCGCGCAGATCGGCTACCTCGGACACGAGCCGCTCGTCTACCGGGAGCTGAGCGCGCTCGAGAACCTCGACCTGTACGGGCGCCTGTACCGCGTGCCCGAGCGACGCGAGCGGATCGGGATGCTGCTCGAGCGCTTCGGCCTCTGGGATGTCCGCCGCGACCGCGTGGCGTCGTACTCGCGCGGGATGACGCAGCGGCTCGCGCTGTGCCGCGTGCTGCTGCACGAGCCGTCGCTGCTCGTGCTCGACGAGCCTTACACTGCGCTCGACGCCGCCGGCGCCGAGCTCCTCGACGCGCAGCTCGCGGAGCTACGCGGCGAGCGCACCTTTCTCGTCTCGACCCACGACCCCGACCGCATCGCACCGCTGGCGAGCGCGCGGCTTGCGCTCGCATGACGTACCTGCGGGACGTCGGTGCGCTCGCGCGCAAGGACCTTCTGCTCGAGCTGCGCGCGCGCGACACGCTGCCCGCGATGCTCTTGTTCGTGGTGGCGATCTTCGTCGTCTTCCACTTCGCGCTGCCGGCGCATTCGTCGCAGCTGGCGGCGAGCGGACTGCTCTGGGTGGCGATCGTGTTCACGGCCTTGCTCGGCCTCGGCCGCGCGTTCGTGCCGGAGCGCGAGCAGCGCGTGCTGGACGGGCTCGTGCTCGCGCCGTGCGACCGCAGCGCGATCTGGCTCGCGAAGTCGCTGGCGACGCTCGCCTTCCTCGCCGCGGCCGAGGTCGTCGCGCTGCCGTTGTTCGCGCTGTTCTTCCACGGGGTGAGCGCGTCGACCGTGGGCGGCGTCGTTCTCGCCGACCTCGGCATCTGTGCGGTCGGCACCTTCCTCGGCGCCATGGCGGTCGCCACCAGGGCCCGCGACCTGCTGCTGCCGCTCATCTTCCTGCCGCTGGCGATCCCGATCGTGATCGGCGGCGTCGGAGCGAGCGTCGTCGGCTCCCCCGGCCGCTATCTCGGCTTCCTCGTCCTCTACGACGCCCTGTTTGCGCTGGTCTGCTGGGCCACGTTCGAGTACGTCGTCACGGAGTGACCGCTGGAGGGGCACAATTGCACGAGGTGGGTCGGAGATACCGGATACCGCTGCCGGCTCTCGCCGTGTCGTCCCTCGTCACGGTGACGCTCGCGCTCGCGCTCATCTTCTTCGTCGCGCCGAACGACGCCGACCAGGGCTTCTCGCAACGGATCTTCTACTTCCACGTCTCGATCGCGTTCACGGCGTATGCCTGTTTCATCGGCGGCGCGTGGAAGGCGTTCGTCCATCTCTGGAAGCGTGACCCTCACGCCGATCTCGAGAGCTACGTCGCCGTGCACCAGGGACTGATCTTCGGCTCGCTCGTGCTCGTCACCGGCTCGATCTGGGCGAAGATCTCCTGGGGGCACTGGTGGCTCTGGAGCGAGGACCAGCTCGTGCTCTTCCTCGTCCTGTTCCTCTTCTACGCGGCCTACTTCATGCTGCGCTATTCGGTCGACCCCGGCCCGCAACGCGCGAACCTGAGCGCCGTATACGCGCTGTTCGGCGTCGTGCTGATCCCCGTCAGTTTCATGGCGATCCGGATTGCGAAGGGCTTCATCCACCCGGTCGTCTTCACGCGGCACGGGCCGAACTTCGGCGGGTGGATCCTCGTCGCCTACTGCGTTGCGCAGATTTCGATGCTCGTGCTCGCGTACACGCTCTATCGCGTCGAGCTGGCCGGCAAGCGCCTGGACGAGCAGCTACGCGCCCTGCGGGAGGTGCTGGCGTGAGCACCGCCGAGAAGTACGTCACCGCTGCGTATTGCGCAGTTTTCGCGGTCGTGCTCGTGTACGTCGTGATCATCGCGCTCAAGCTGCAGCGGCTCGAGCGCGAGGTCGACGAGCTTGCCGAGCGCGCGGAGGCGGCGCCCGCGGACGAGCGGGAGCCGGCCGCCGTTGGCTGAGCTCCTGTTCTGGCCGGCGCTCCTCCTGTACGGCGAGGCGGCCGTCGGCTACCTCGGCGACGCGCGCAGGCCGGGGGCGGCCGGGCGCGCGGCGACCTGGGGCGTGCGGCTCGGCTGGGTCGCCCAGACCGCGCTGCTCGCCGTGCAGGCGGCCCGCGAGGCCGGCTTTCCGTGGGGGACGTGGGCGGGCTCGCTCAACCTCTTCGTCTGGCTCGTCGTCAGCGCGTACCTGATCTGGGGCTGCCGCAAGCCGTACCGCCTGCTCGGTCTCGGCGTGATGCCGCTCGCCGTGGCGCTGCTCGCCGTCGCACGCGCCGGCGGCGGCACCGGCGTCGGTGCGCGGAGCCACTACTCGAACCTGTTCCTTGTGCTGCACGTCGGGCTCGTGCTCGCCGCGTTTGCCGGCTTCACGCTCGCGGCGGCGCTCTCGGCGCTCTACCTCTGGCAGGAACGGCGGCTGAAGCGGCGCGTGACGACGATCTTGCGGCGGCCGGCGCCCTCCCTGGCGACGCTCGACCGGCTTGCGGGCCGGACGGTCGCGTTCTCGCTGCCTGCGCTGACGCTGGGGATCGGAGTCGGGATCGTGCGGCTCATCGGTGACGGCGACCGTGTCGATGCGCTCGTCGCGGCGACGCTCGTCACCTGGGTTGTTTGGGCCTCGTACCTCGTGCTGCGGGCGGCGCGCGGCTGGACCGGCCGCCGCGCCGCGTATCTCGCGCTCGCCGGCTTCGCGCTCGTGATCCTCGTCCGGCTGGCACTCCCCGCGACCCACTTCGCCTGATGCGGCTCGTTCTCGTCGGCACCTCCCACCACCATGCTCCGATCGAGCTGCGGGAGCGCGTCGCGCTCGACCGCGAGCAGGCGCAGGCGCTGGCGGTTCGGCTCGCCGCCGGCGGCGGCGAGGCGGTCTGCCTCTCTACCTGCAACCGGACCGAGCTGTACGTCGTCGGCGCCGACGGCGAGGAGGCCGAGCGGAAGGCCGTGGGCGCGCTCGCCGAGCTCGAGCCGGACGTGGAGCAGGCGCTCTACCGCCTGCGCGACCACGCCGCCGCCCTGCATCTCTTCCGGGTCGCGGCCGGGCTCGACTCGCTCGTTCCGGGCGAGGGCGAGATCCTCGGCCAGGTGCGGGCCGCGTACGAGTCGGGGACGACCGGAACGGTGCTCGACCGTGCCTTCCGGCAGGCGCTCCACGCCGGCCGCAAGGTGCGCGCGCAGACGGCGATCGGCGAGAGCCCCGCTTCGGTCTCGTCGGCGGCGGCCGCGCTCGCGGAACAGGTCTTCGGCGAGCTCGAGGGCCGCGCGATCCTGCTCATCGGCGCGGGCAAGATCAGCGAGCAGGCGGCGCGGAACCTGCTCTCGCGGCGGGCGCGGATCGCGTTCGTCGCCAACCGGACGCTCGACCGGGCCGAGGAGCTCGCGCGGCGCTTCGGCGCCGAGCCGCTGCCCCTCGAGCGGATCGCGGACGAGCTCGCCACCGCCGACGTCGTTGTCGCGTCGACGAGCGCTCCGGGCTACGTGCTCGACGCGGAGACGGTCGCGCTCGCCATGCGCCGGCGGCGCGGGCGCCAGCTGCTGCTGATCGATCTCGCCGTGCCGCGCGACCTCGACCCGGCGATCCACGAGCTGGACGGCTGCTACCTCTACGACGTGGACGACCTCGAGGCGATCGTCGCCGAGACGCTGGCCGGCCGGCGCGGCGAAGCGGAGCGGGCCGAGGCGATCGTCAGCGCGGAGGCGGAGAAGTTCCACGAGTGGCACGCCTCGCTCGAGATCGTCCCGGCGATCGCGTCGCTGCGGGCGCGCGCCGAGGAGATCCGCGAGGCGGAGCTGCGCAAGGCGGAAGGGCTGCTCGGCCGGCTCGACGAGGGCCAGCGCAAGGCGGTCGAGTCGATCACGGCGCAGATCGTGAACAAGCTCCTGCACCTGCCGACCGTGCGGCTGAAGCAGGCCGCCGCGGCGGCCGACGGGGTGGTCTATGCTGAGGCGGTGCGGCACCTGTTCGGTCTCGGCGAGGACGAGCACTGAAGGTCGGGAAGCTCACCGGACGGCCGCTGCCGCTGCAGGTACCCACCGCGTTCGTTCGGGTCAGGCCGCGTGGCGCCAGCCTCTGCGGCCAGCCGGTCCGGCGCCGCGCACGCTGTGTTGATCCGCGTCGGCAGCCGCGGCAGTAGGCTCGCGCTCACCCAGGCGGAGCTGGCGGCGTCGCGCCTGAGGGGGCCCGGGATCGAGATCGCGCTCGTGCCGATCACAACCGCCGGCGACCGTGACCGTACGAAGCCGTTCGGGGAGATCGGCTCGCGCGGCGTGTTCGTGAAGGAGCTCGAGGAGGCGCTGCTCGAGCACCGCATCGACGTCGCCGTGCACTCGGCGAAGGACATGACGGCGATCGACCCGGAGGGGCTCACGGTCGGCTCCTACCTCGAGCGCGACGACCCGCGCGACGCGCTCTGCGGCGCGGACGCGATCCGGCCCGGCATGCGCGTCGGCACCGCGTCGGTGCGCCGGAAGGCGCAGTTGCTCGCGCTCGAGCCGACGCTCTCGATCGAGCCGCTGCGCGGCAACGTCGACACGCGGCTGCGCAAGCGCGGCGAGCGCGGGCTGGACGCGATCGTGCTCGCGGCGTGCGGTCTCGACCGGCTCGGCCTGCGGCGGGAGATCGGGCACCGGTTCGAGCCGGAAGAGCTGCTGCCGGAGGCTGCGCAGGGCGCTCTCGCGCTGCAGGTACGGGTGGGCGAGGAGCATCTCGTCGCGGCCGCCGACCACGCGGGGACGCGACGCCGAGTGGAGGCCGAGCGGGCGGTGGTCGCCGCGGTCGGCGGCGGCTGCCTCGCGCCGGTGGCGGCCTACCACGACGGTACGACGCTGTCCGGCCTCGTCGCCGCGGAGGACGGCTCCTGGCTCGAGCGGCGCAGCGGCGACGATCCCGTCGCGCTCGGGCGCGAGCTCGCCGCTCTCGCCGCTGCGCGATGAGGATCGTCGTCACACGCGCGCAGGCACAGGCCGACTCGCTCGCAGAGCGGCTCGAGGCGCTCGGCCACGAGGTCGTCCGCTGCCCGCTGATCGAGGTCGAGCCGCTCGGCGACGAACCGGTCGACCCGGGGCCCTACGACTGGGTGGTCGTCACGAGCCCGAACGGTGCGGCCCAGCTCGCCCGGCGGCTCGCCGCGCCTCCGCGCCGGCTGGCCGCGATCGGCCCTGGCACCGCGGCCGAGCTGCGCGCGCACGGGCTCGAGCCCGAGCTCGTCCCGCGCGTGCCGACGCAGGAGGGACTGCTCGCGGAGCTGCCGCGCCCGGCGGGCCGCGTCCTCTTCGCCGCCGCCGAGGGAGCGCGCCGGCTGCTCGCCGACGAGCTCGGCGCCGACTTCCTGCCGCTCTACCGCACGGTGGAGCTGCGGCCGGAGACGACGCCTGCGGGTGATCTCGCCGTGCTGGCATCGCCGTCGGCGGCGCGCGCGCTTGCCGCCACCGGCGCGCGGCTGCCGGTCGTCGCGATCGGCCCGCAGACGGCGGCCTCGGCGCGTGCGGCCGGGCTGCACGTTGTTGCGGAGGCGAGGACACACGACCTGGAAGGCATCCTGGCGGCGGTCGCTTCGCTTGCCGACTCCCCCGAAGGCCGGAGGCCGGACAGACGCGGGCGGGGATGCCGGAGGCACCACCGCCCGCGCTAACAAGGCGATTGCCTCGAGCTGTAAGAGGACGGCGGCTTGGCCGCCGTCCGCTCTGCGGAGCACACACCTCAACCGCTGGAAACCGTAGGTTTCCAGCGGTGGTCTTCATCACCTTCCTCACCGACTTCGGGCTGCAGGACGACTTCGTCGGCACCTGCCACGGCGTGATGAAGCGGATCGCGCCGGAGGCGCAGATCATCGACATCACGCACGGCATCCGTCCCGGCCGGGTCCTGCAGGGAGCGCTCGTGCTCGCGAACACGCTGCCGTACATGCCTGCCGGCGTGCATCTTGCGGTCGTCGACCCGGGCGTCGGCGGCGTGCGGCGCGCGCTCGCGCTGCGCGACGCGGAAGGGCGCCTGTACGTCGGCCCCGACAACGGGCTGCTCCTGCCGGCGGCCGACCGCTTCGGCGGCATCGTCGAGGCGCGCGAGCTCGCGAATCCCGCGTATGCGCTCGGGCCGGTCTCGCGCACGTTCCATGGTCGCGACCTCTTCTCGCCCGCGGCCGCGCATCTGGCGCTCGGCGTGGAGCCGGCCGAGCTCGGCCCGCCCGTCGACCCCGACGGGCTCGTCCGTCTCGATCTTCCCGAGCCGGACGTCGGCTCCTACCGGATTCGCGCGACCGTGCTCGGTGTCGATCGCTTCGGCAACGTCGCGCTGAACCTGACGCGCGAGCATCTCGAGCGCGCGTCGATCGTGCCGGGCACCCGCGTCGAGCTGTCCGCGCGCGGCGAGCGCTACTTCGCCGTCACCGCGCGCACGTTCGGCGACGCGCGCGCCGGCGACCTGATCCTCTACGAGGACAGCTACCGGAACGTCGCCGTCGCCGTCTCGCGCGGCAGCGCCGCGAACCTGCTCAGCGTCGAAGAGGGGAGCGAGCTCCTGATCCAGACCGACGCTCCGTGACCAGAGGGGCGCGCTTCGCCCGCGTCGTCACGGAAGTCGTCGTGCGGCGTCCGTTTCTCTGGCGGCTGCTGCGCGGCAGGCTGCGCGACATGTTCGACGCGATCGCGCCGACCTGGGAGACGCGGATCGGCCCGGATCACGTCGCCGCGCTCGAGCTCGCGCTCGCAGAGCTCGAGCCGCCGCGGCGCGCGCTCGACCTCGGCAGCGGCACGGGTGTCGCTGCCTGCGCGGTAGCCGAGCGTTTTCCCGGCGCAGAAGTCGTCGGCGTCGACCTCGCGCCGGCGATGGTGGCCGAGGCGGAGCGCACGCTGCCGGCGCACCTCGCCGGGCGTGTGCGCTTCGAGGTCGGCGACGCCTCCGCGCTCGGCTTCGGCGACGGCGCGTTCGCGCTCGTCACGCTCGCGAACATGATCCCGTTCTTCGACGAGTTGGCGCGGGTCACGGCGCCCGGCGGCGCGATCGTCTTCTCGTTCTCGCGCGGCGCCGGGACGCCGATCTACGTCGCGCCGGAACGGCTGCGGCGCGAGCTCGGCCGGCGTGGTTTCGCGGAATTTGCGGCTTTTTCGGCCGGGCCGGCGACGGCGCTGCTCGCGCGCAGGCGCTAGGGTGCGCGCACCGGGAGTTCGAGACACGGTCGCACCGGTCCGGACGCCTGAAGCCCCCGAGAACGCTCGCGCGCTCTCGGGGGTTCTTCGTCTCAGGCTCGAACGCGGCGCTGCGCGGCGAGTGGCGAGGGCCGGACTCGAACCGGCGACACCCCGGTTTTCAGCCGAGTGCTCTACCGCCTGAGCTACCTCGCCAGGTGCGGCGGGAAGTCTAGCCGCGGCGAACGGCCGCCAGCCGCTCGACGAGGCTGTCCACGAGGTCGCCCTTGAGCAGGACGGCGTCGGCGCCCGCCTCGGTGACCGCACGGTGCAGCTCCGGGTCCGGGTCGCCGGTGAACGCGATCAGGCAGAGCTGCGGATGGTCCTTGCGTATGCGCGCCACCGCGGTCACGCCGTCGACGAGCGGCATGTGCAGGTCGATCACGACCGCGTGCGGCAGCAGTGCGTCGGTGAGCTCGATCGCGTCGAGGCCGTTGAGCGCGGCACCGACGACGGTCAGCTCGGGCTGGCGCTCGACGAGCGGCTGCAGGGCCTCGAGAAAGTCTCCGTCGTCGTCCGCGAGCAGGACGCGAATCGGTGCGTTGTCAGCCCCGTCTGACTGGCCCATCAAGGCGGGGACGTTAGCCTTGGGGCCGTGGCCGTGCAACCACCCGGACGCCGGGTCGCCCTGATCGGTGCGCCGCTCGACCTCGGCGCGGGTCGTCGCGGCGTCGACATGGGGCCGTCGGCGATCCGCTACGCAGGGCTCGAGCAGCACCTCAGGGAGAAGCTCGGCATCGACACCGTCGATCTCGGCAACGTCGCGGCGCCGGTCGCCGAGGCAATGGACGAGGGCGACCCGCATGCGCGTTTCCTGCGCCCGATCCTCGACCTGTGCGACCGCGTGGCGCAGCTCGTCGCCGATGCCCGCCGGAACGGGCAGACGCCGGTCGTGCTCGGCGGCGACCACTCCGTGGCGCTCGGCTCGCTCGTGGGGATGGCCTCGGTGCACGGGACCGGCGGTGTGCTCTGGATCGACGCGCACGGCGATCTCAACACGCCGGAGTCCTCGCCGAGCGGCAACGTGCACGGGATGGCGCTCGCGGCGGCGCTCGGCCTGGCCGGCCCGGCGTTCGCGTACGACTCGTGGACACTGCCGGCGATCGAGCCGGGCCGCCTTGCGCTCGTCGGCGTACGCTCGCTCGACCAGGGCGAGCGCGAGCTGCTGCAGCGCATCGACGCGAAGGTGTTCACGATGAACGAGGTCGACCGCCTCGGGATCGAGTCGTGCATGCGCGAGGCGCTCGCGCACGCCGCGGGTGCGTCGTTCTTGCACGTCAGCCTTGACATGGACGCCGTCGATCCGGACTACGCGCCGGGCGTCGGCACGCAGGTGCGCGGCGGCCTCTCGTACCGCGAGGCGCACCTCGCGATGGAGATCGTCGCCGAGTCGGCGCTCGCCGACTCGCTCGACGTCGTCGAGGTGAACCCCGTGCTCGACCGCGAGAACGCGACGGGGAAGCTCGCGGTCGAGCTCGTGGCGTCCGCGCTCGGCGCGCGCATCATGTAGCGGCCCGCGCGGCGTCCCTTAACGGATCACGCGCGCGCGTGGACCTTCGGGCCCGACCCGCCCCCTACTCAGGTCCAGCCTAATCCCGCGCGGGCGCGCGCAACAGATGTCCTTCGACGCGACTTCGTGCCGTCTTCGTCAGGCGGTCAGGAACCGCTCGGCCGCAGTTGCGACGATGTCGAACGCGTCCCACATCACCATGTGCATGCCCGGCACCTCGACGACCTCCAGCCCGTCGCCGAGCGCCTCGCGGTAGGCCGCGATCTGCTCGTCGCGGACGAGGCCGAACGCGGGCGCGTAGAGCAGCAGCGTCGGGACGCCGCGGAGCGTCTCCGGTGGAGGAGGCGGCGCTACGAGCTCGCCATACACCGATACGGCTGCCGGCTGGCAGGTGCGGCGGCGCAGGCTGCCGTCCGGCTGCTGCTCGAAGTGCTGCTCGGCGTCCCGCTCGACGTCCTCGCGCGACGTGAGCGCGCTCGCCGCAAGCCGCAGCTCCACATACTCCTCGACGCTCCTGTGGCCGCCGCCCTCGAGCTCCGCGTTGGCAAGCTGGAGGGACGGCCCCGGCAGCGGCTGGATTGCGGGGTCGAGGAGCACGGCGCGGCGGACGCGCTCCGGGTTCGCGGCGGCGAGCTCGAGCACGAGCCGGCCGCCCCAGGAGTGGCCGACCCAGTCGGCCTGCTCGATCCCGAGCGCGTCGGCCGTCTCGGCGAGATCCGCGAGCTGCGTCGGGATCGTCCAGGGCGGTTCCCAGCCGGAGCGGCCATGTCCGCGCAGGTCGGGCGCGACGACGTGGAACCGCGTCCAGCGCTCTTCGGCGAGCCGCCGGAAGCGCTCCCCGTGGCCGGTCAAGCCGTGCAGGCAGACGACCGGCTGCGCGGCCGGGTTCCCCCATTCGTGCACGTGCAACCGCATTGGTCGCCGCTACCCCTCTTCGCCGTTTCCGGAGGGACGGTAGTACGTTCGCCCCTTCAGTTCCTCCGGAAGGTAATCGACCTCGAAGCCGCGCGGATCGTCGTGCGGGTAGATGTAGCCCTCGCCGTGGCCGAGCCGGCGGCCGTAGTAGCTCGCGTCCCGCAGCGACTTCGGCGGCTTGACGTTGCCGTGCTCGCGCACGTCGGCGGTCGCCTCGTTGATCGCGACGTAGCTCGCGTTCGACTTCGGCGCGCGCGCAAGGTAGATCGCCGCCTGCGCGAGATTGAGACGCGCCTCGGGCAGGCCGACGTGCTCGACCGCCTGGGCGGCGGCGACGGCGACGAGCAGCGCGCGCGGATCGGCGTTGCCGATGTCCTCGGAGGCGAGCACGATCATCCGCCGCGCGACGAAGCGTGCGTCCTCGCCGCCCTCGAGCATCGCCGCGAGGTAGTAGACGGCGGCGTCCGGGTCGGAGCCGCGCATCGACTTGATGAACGCGGACGTGAAGTCGTAGTGCGCATCCGCGTCCTTGTCGTACACGACGGGTCGCTTGCGCGCCGCGTCTTCGACGTGCGCCTCCGAGACCGGAGAGCCGTCGGCGCGCGCCGTCTCGACGGCGAGCTCGACGATGTTCAGCGCGTTGCGCGCGTCGCCGCCGCTACGTCGCGCGGTCAGCGCGACGAGCTCGTCCGTCATCTCGGCGCCGACGTCCGCGACGCCGCGCCGCACGATCTCCTGCACCTCCTCGAGGGTGAGGGGCTCGAGCTCGTAGATCTGGCAGCGCGAGAGCAGCGCCGAGTTGACTTCGAAGTAGGGGTTCTCGGTCGTCGCGCCGATCAGCGTCACGAGGCCCTCCTCGACGGCGGGCAGCAGCGCGTCCTGCTGCGCCTTGTTGAAGCGGTGGATCTCGTCGAGGAAGAGGATGGTCCGGCGCCCGCCCGTGCCGAGCCGCTCGCGTGCGCGTGCGAGCACCTCGCGGACGTCCTTCACCGTCGCCGACACGGCGGACATCTCCTCGAACGCCGCGCCCGTCGATGCCGCGACGATCCGCGCGAGCGTCGTCTTCCCGGAGCCCGGCGGCCCGTAGAAGATCGAGGAGCGGACGCGGTCCTCGGCGATCGCCAGCCGCAGCGCCGAGCCCTCGCCGAGCATGTGCACCTGGCCGACGAACTCGCCGAGCGTACGCGGGCGCAGCCGCTGCGCGAGCGGCGCCACCTCGCCGGCGCGCTGCGCGGCCGCATCGGAGAACAGGTCTGCCACGTGCAAAGTATCCGTCTAGGCCAGGCGGGTCGCGAGCACCGCTGCGAACGCGAGGAAGAAGAACCGGTGCCCCTGCTCGAGGACGAACAGGTTCTGCGCGCCGATCGGCGTGATCAGCGCCAGCCCGAGCGCGAGCCCTGACGCATCCGCGGCTGCCACCGTTCCGTAGGCTATGCACGTGGGTTTGCGCGACGAAGTCACCGATCTCCTCTGCCGGCTCATCCGCGTCGACACGACGAACCCGCCGGGGAACGAGACGGCCGCGGCGGAGCTCCTCCGCGAGTACCTCGGGGCGAACGGCGTCCAGTGCGAGCTGTACGCGCGCGTTCCCGAGCGCGCCAACCTCGTCGCCCGCATCCCGGGCCGGGGGGACGGCCCGACGCTCCTCCTGCTCTCGCACACCGACGTCGTCTTGGCCGATCCGAGCGAGTGGTCGGTGCCGCCGTTCGCCGGCGAGGTGCGCGGCGGCGAGATCTGGGGCCGCGGCGCGCTCGACATGAAGGGGCAGGTGGCCGCCAATGCGGTCACGATCGCCTCGCTTGCACGCGAGGGCTTCCAGCCGGCCGGCGACCTGATCTTCGCCGCCACCGCCGACGAGGAGGTCGGCGACGGCTTCGGGCTCTCCTGGCTGTGCGAGCAGCACCCCGACGCCGTGCGCTGCGACTACGCGATCAACGAGGGCGCCGGCGACCGGCTCGAGCTCGGCAGCGTCGTCTACCTCTGCTCGACCGCGGAGAAGATGAGCGCGCCGTTCCGCCTCCGCGTGCACGGCCGCTCCGGGCACGCGTCGATGCCCGCGATCGCCGACAACGCGCTCGTGAAGGCGGTGCGGCTGATCGAACGCCTGGCCGAGTACCGGCCGGAGCCGCAGCTGCAGCAGGAGGTGGAGGCGTTCCTGCGCGCTGTCCTCGGCGAGGTGCCCTCGCCGGGTTCGGCCGTCGAGCGAGCCCGCGCCGTGCACCCGACCGCGGCCGAGCTCGTCCAGCCGCTGCTCGCGCCGACGTTCGCGCCGACGATGATCTCCGCTTCGCGCAAGCGGAACGTGATCCCCGCGCTCTGCGAGATCGTCGTCGACTGCCGCCTGCTGCCCGGCCAGCATCCCAAGCTCGTCGAGCCGCTCCTGCGCGCCGTGCTCGGCGGCGACGTCGAGTACGAGCTCGAGTGGCTGGAGGCGCAGGGTGGCACGCGCTCCGCGCTCGACACGCCGCTGTGGGACGCGGTCGAGTCCTTCGTCTCGGAGCGGGAGCCGGGCGCGCACGCCGTGCCGATCTGCAGCGCCGGCTTCACGGACAGTCACTGGCTGCGCGAGGCGTTCGGCGCGGTCGCGTACGGTTTCTTCCCTGCGCGCGCGCTGCCGGCCGGCGTCGCCGCCCAGCTCGTCCACTCCGCGGACGAGCGGGTGCCGGTCGACGACCTCGAGCTCGGGCTCGACTGGCTGCGCCACGCTGCCCGTACCGTGTGCGGGTGATCCTCGAGCTCGACTCTCCCGCGGAGCTGGAGCCTGCGCTGGCGGCGGAGGGGTTCTTCGGCCGCGACGACCTTGTCGCGCGCGTCTACGTCGGCTACGGCTGCTCGGACCCGCTGCGCCGTACCGAGCTGCCGCCGCCGCCGGAGCCGTGCCCGCTGCCGCCCGTCGCCCTCTCGATCGAGGCGCGCGGCCGACGCGTTCCACCGGCCGGGCGCTACGCCGTCGGGGACTGGCGCGCGAGCTGGCGCGAGGCCGAGTACGCGGTCGCGGTCGACGCGGTACGGGCCGCGATCGCCGAGGGCGACGTCTACCAGGTGAGCCTCGTCCAGCACCTGTGCGCGGAGTTCGACGGCGATCCGGCCGGTCTCGCCCGTGCGCTCGCGCCATTGCGGCCGCTCGAGCCGGAGCCGCTGCTCGGTGACGGCTGGGCGATTGTCTCCGCCTCGCCGGAGCTGCTGCTCTCGCGGCGCGGCCGCCGCGTGCGCACGTCGCCGATCAAGGGCACGCGTCCCGCAGGCCTCCCGATCGAGTCGGCGAAGGACGCCGCGGAGCACGTGATGATTGTCGACCTCGAGCGCAACGATCTCTCTCGCGTCTGCGCGCCGGGCACGGTGCGCTGGCCCGAGCTGCTCGCCGAGCAGCAGCTGGCCGGCGTGACGCACCTCGTCGCCACCGTCGAGGGTGAGTTGCGTTCGGAGGTGACGCTGACGGAGCTGCTCGACGCCGTGCTGCCCGGCGGCTCGGTCACCGGCTGCCCGAAGATCGCCGCGCTCGATCTGATCGCCGCGCTCGAGCCTGTCGGCCGCGGCGCGGCGATGGGCGCGCTCGGGACGATCCGGCCGAACGGCGACCTCGACCTTGCGCTCACCATCCGCACCTTCGCGGTCGCCGAGGGGCTGCTCCACCTGTGGGTCGGCGGCGGCGTGGTCTGGGACTCCGACCCCGAGGACGAGGTCGAGGAGTCGTGGGTGAAGGCCCGGCCGCTGCTCGCAGCGATCGGCGCGCCGCTGCCCCTGCCCCTGCGGGTGCCGTGACGCTGCTCGCCGTCATCGAGCTCGGGCGGGGGCTCGTGTCCGTCGACGAGCCCGTGCTGCATCCGGACGACGAGGGCGTGCTGCGCGCCCGCGCCGTCTTCGAGACCGTGCGCGTGTACGGCGGCACGCCGTTCCGGCTCGGCGCCCACCTCGACCGCTTCGCCGCCTCCGCCGCCCGGGTCGGGCTGCGGCCCCCCGAGCGCGGGGCGTTCACGGCGGCCGCTGCGGAGGCGGTCGCCGCGGCCGGCGCCCCCGACGCCATCCTGCGCCTGCTCTGGACGGCGGGCCGCGAGGGCGCAGAGCGCCCGCTCGGGCTCGCGCTCGTGTCCGAGCTCCCGGCCGGGCTCGACGAGCTCCGCGCGCGGGGGCTGCGCCTCGCCACCGTGCCGTGGACGCCGGGCGCGCTCGCGGGCGCGAAGTCTACGAGCTACGCCGAGAACCTCGCCGCCCGCGACGCCGCCGCGCGCCGCGACGCGGACGATGCGCTGCTTGCGGCCGCGGACGGAACCGTGCTCGAGGCGCCGACGGCGAACGTCTGGTGGCGGGAGGGCGACCGGCTGCTGACGCCGTCCCTCGCGCTGCCGATCCTCGCCGGCGTCACCCGCGGCGCCCTGCTCGAGCTCGCGCCGGCGGCCGGCTACACGGTCGAGGAGGGCTCCTTCCCGCTCGAGCGGCTCACCGGCGCCGCGGAGGTCTTCCTCAGCTCCTCGGTGCGCGAGGTGATGCCGGTGGTCGCGGTGGACGGCGCCCCGGTCGGCACGGGCGTCCCCGGGCCCGCCGCGGAGGCCCTGCAGCGCGCGCTGCGCGAGGCGGCTGGCTACGCTCTGAGGCGATGAGCGCAGAAAAGATCCGGCTCGGCGGCATGGCCCTCCCGAACGGTGTGCTCGTGCACGGCCCCAGCTCGTGGGCCTGCGCGATCCGCCATCCCGATGGCCGGCTCGAGGTCGCGTCGGCGCGCAAGCGCTTTCGCACCACCCACGTCACGAGCCCGCTGCTGCGCGGGCCCGCCCGGCTCGCGGAGGCGGTCGCCGTGCTGCCGCAGGTGAAGAAACGGTTGCCCGCGGCGCAGCTGCCGTTCCAGAACCGGCGCTCGGTCGCGTCGATGGTCGGCGTCGTGGTCGCGGTGCGCGGGATCCGGGAGTCGACCCGCCTGCGCCCGGCGGCACAGGAGCTGCTGTCCGGCCTGCTTTCGCTCGCGCCTGCAGCGTTCGCGCTGCGCGGCTCGGAGCTCGCCGCCTACCACGGCGCGGAGCACATCTCGATCGGCACCTACGAGCACGGCGAGGGCGCGACGCGCGAGCACGAGCGCTGCGGCGGCCACCTGCTCGGGCCGCTCGTCGCGACCAGCGCCCTCGGCAACATGCTGGCGAGCTTCGCGCCGGAGCACGTGCGCGACCGCGCCCGCGCGGCCGCGCAGTTCGGCGCGCTCGCCGCGTCCACCGAGATCTTCGGCTGGATGACGCGGCATCCGGACAACCTGCTCGCGCAGGCGCTTTCGAAGCCCGGACACGAGCTGCAGCACCGCTTCTCCACCGCCGAGCCGACGCCGGAGCAGCTGGAGGTCGCCGAGGCGGCGCTCGCCGCGTGCCTCGAGCTCGAGCATGGCGCACGCTAAGACCAGGACGCGGCTGCCGCCCGAGATCTTCGACCTCCCGGTCGAGAAGATGCGCGCGGGCTGGTACACGGACGCGTACTTCAACCACGCGAGCACGACGCTGCTCCAGGACGGCCGGCATCCGCAGGTCGTGATGCAGGTCTTCCAGAAGCAGCAGGCGTGGCTGGGCGGCATGGACGAGGCGATCGCGATCCTCAAGCTCTGCGCGCACGAGAACGACGGGCTCGAGATCCGCGCGCTCTTCGACGGCGACCGGATCGAGCCGTGGGAGACGGTGATGACGATCGAGGGCGACTACACCGCCTTCGCGCACCTCGAGACGGTGTACCTCGGCACGCTCGCGCGCCGCACGCTGATCACGACGAACGTCGTGCACGTGCTCGACGCGGCGAACGGCAAGCCGATCATCTTCATGCCTGCCCGGCACGACCATCACCGCGTGCAGACGGGCGACGGCTACGCCGCCTACGTCGCCGGTCAGATCACCGGCAACGAGATCGGCGTCACCACCGACGAGCAGGCGTCATGGTGGGGCGGCCGCGGCATCGGCACTGTGCCGCATTCGCTGATTGCGTCGTACGGCGGCGACACAGTGCTCGCGGCTCAGAAGTTTGCGGACTGGGCGCCGCGCGACATGAACGTCACCGTGCTCGTCGACTTCGAGAACGATTCGGTGCGCACGGCGCTCGACGTCGCCGATGCGCTCGGCGGGCGCCTATGGGGCGTCCGGCTCGACACCGCCGAGTCGCTCGTCGACCGCTCTCTCTGGAACGACCTCGGCGACTTCAAGCCGACCGGCGTCAACGAGCGGCTCGTCTGGAAGGTGCGCGAGGCACTCGACGCGGCCGGTCACAGCGCGGTGAAGATCGTCGCCTCCGGCGGCCTCACGGTCGAGAAGATCCGCGCCTTCGAGGACGCGGGCGTGCCGGTCGACGCCTACGGCGTCGGCTCGTCGCTGATCCGCGGCTCGAACGACTTCACCGCGGACGTCGTCATGACCGACGGGCGGCCGTCGGGGAAGTTCGGGCGGGAGCTGCGCGAGAACCCGCGGCTCGAGCCCGTCACTTGATCTCGAGGCAGACCGCGCCCGCGCCGGGCCGGCGCCGGAGCAGGCGCTGGAGGCGTGCCTGGAGCTCGAGCGCGCGCCGCTGCCAGCCGTACTTGCGCCGCAGCAGGCGGGCGACGAGCGGTTCAACCTCGGGCCCGAGCACGCGTGCCCGTCCGGACAGGCGCGGCCCCGTCTCGGCGCCCTTGTAGTTCGACGCCGCGACGAGCACGCGCGGGTCGCGGCGGATTCGCTTGACCTTCCAGGTGCCGGCGCCGGTCCAGACGAGCAGCCGCTTCCCGTCATCGCTCACGACCCAGACCGGGGTCGAGGCGGTGCTGCCGTCCCGCCGGAACGTCGTCAGGCTGATATAGCGCTCGCCGGCGAGGGAGCCGACCATGCCGATCACCTCCGATGTATACATCGTATACCAGCGAGTATACACTGTATACTCAACCTGTGGCAACCCTAACCCGGGAGCGCATTCTCGTGACGGCCCTCCGGCTCGCCGACCGGGATGGGCTCAAGGGCGCGAGCCTCCGCCGCGTCGCCGACGAGCTCGGCGTGACGCCGATGGCGCTCTACCGTCACGTCGCCGGCAAGGAAGACCTGCTCGACGGGATGGCCGACCTGCTCTACGCCGAGCTCGGGGAGCCGGCTCCTGCCGCCGACTGGTGGGACGACCTTCTCACGCTCGCCCGCGCGACGCGTCGCTCGCTCCTCAAGCATCCGGGCGCCGTCTCGCTCTTCTCGCGACCGATCGCGGGGCCCCACGGGCGGCGCCTGGCCGATCGTCTGCTCGGCGCGCTCCGCCGCGCCGGCTTCTACGAGCCCGAGGCGCTCGAGCTGCACGAGCAGCTGACGCAGATGGTCTTCGGCCTGATCCTGCCGGAGCTTGGCCGCCGACGCTCGCGTGCCCACGACGCCGCGTTCGAACGGGGCCTCGAGCTTCTGCACGCCGGCCTGCTCGTGCGGCTCGGGACGGCGGCCGGATGAGCCTCGAGATCCATCCCGCCACGCCGGAGCGCTGGCCGCACCTGGTCGAGCTGTTCGAGCGCCGAGGGCCGCGCGGCGGGCACCGGAACACGCCCGCGTACGGGTGCTGGTGCATGTACTGGCGGGACCGGATGCTTCCCCACGGCGAGCCGAAGAAGCGCGCGCTGGCGAAGCTCGTCCCCGCCGGTTGCGAGCCCGGGCTGCTCGCCTACGACGGCGACGTGCCGGTCGGCTGGGTGTCCGTCGCGCCACGCGAGGAGTACACCGCGATCCTCCGTTCCCCGCAGTACTGCTTGGGCAACAATGACGCTCGTGGCAGGCCGCATCCTCTGGGACGTCGACACGCAGGTCGACTTCATGCAACCGTCCGGGAAGCTCTACGTCCCCGGCGCGGCCGACGTCGCGCCTGCGATGGAGCGGCTCGTCGACGCGGCCCGCGCCGCTCGCATCATCCACGTCGCCTCCGCCGACGACCACGAGCTGACCGATCCGGAGCTCTCCGACTCGCCGGACTTCCGGAACACGTACCCGCCTCACTGCCTGCGCGGGACGCACGGCGCCGAGAAGATCCTCGAGACGAAGCAGCGCGACCCGCTGCCACTCTCGCTCGTCCCCTTCCCGCCCGGCCTTGTGCCGGGACTGATCGCGGGCCGGCGCGAGATCCTCCTCCTGAAGAAGAACTTCAACGTCTTCACCAACCCGAACACGGATGCGCTGCTCGACGCGCTCGACCCCGAGGAGATCGTCGTCTTCGGCGTCGCCACCGATGTCTGCGACGACGCGGCGATCCTCGGCTTCCTGCAGCGGGGACGGCGCGTCCGCTTCGTCGAGGACGCGGCGCGCGGCCTGGACGAGGGCCGCGTCGCCGCCTGCACCGCCGTCTGGCGCGAGCGCGGGGTCGAGTTCACGACCGTCGAGGAGGTGATCGGCTCCCTCGGCTAAGGGATTCGCCCTGGGCTGCCGATGAGCATGGGGATGGTGGGGCATTGGTTCCATTCGGCCGCGAACTTCGCCACGATGTGGCTGCCGCTGGCGTTCTTCGGGATGCTCATCGTGACCGTTTGGCTGCTCTGGAAGACGGTCGGGATGATGCCGCGCGTCCGGCCGACGCACCTCGACGCGCGCGCGAAGTCGCGCGTGACGTGGGCCGACGTGGCCGGGGTCGAGGAGGTGCGCGCGGAGCTGATGGAGGTCGTCGACTTCCTGCGCGACCCGAAGCGGTTCGAGCAGCTGGGCGCGAAGGTGCCGAAGGGCTTGCTCCTTTACGGTCCGCCGGGTACCGGCAAGACGCTGCTCGCGAAGGCAGTCGCGCACGAGTCGGGCGCGAACTTCTACTCGGCGAGCGCATCCTCGTTCGTCGAGATGTTCGCCGGCCTCGGCGCCGCCAGGATCCGCAAGCTGTTCGTGGAGGCGCGCAAGAATGCGCCTGCGATCGTCTTCATCGACGAGCTCGACGCGGTCGGGGCGCAGCGCACCGGCCACGGCTTCAACCGCGAGCAGGACCAGACGCTCAACCAGCTGCTCGTCGAGCTCGACGGCTTCGAGGGCTCCGAGCAAGTGGTCGTGATGGGCGCCTCGAACCGCATCCAGGATCTCGACCAGGCGCTGCTGCGCCCGGGCCGCTTCGACCGGCAGATGCTCGTGCCGCCGCCCGACCTCGCCGGCCGCGAGGCGATCCTCGGCGTGCACACGCGCGGAAAGCCGCTCGCGGCCGACGCCGACCTGCGCACGATCGCGCGCCAGACGAGCGGCCTCACGGGCGCCGAGCTGGCGAATATCTGCAACGAGGCCGCGATCTTCGCGGGCCGCCGCGCCGCCCAATACGTGGCACAGATGGACTTCGACGCCGCGCTCGAGCGCGTCGTCGCCGGCCTGCAGCAGAAGAAGGTGCTGACGGAGAAGGAGCGCCGCATCCTCTCCTACCACGAGGCCGGGCACGCGCTGATGGCGCATTTGATGGGCTCCGCGATGGAGCTTCAGAAGGTGACGATCGTTGCCCGCGGCGACGCGCTCGGCTACGCGTTCTACCTGCCGGAAGAGGACCGCTACCTGCACACGAAAGAGGAGCTCGTCGACCGGATGGTCGTGGCGCTTGCCGGGCGCGCTGCCGAGGAGGTCGTGTTCGGTCGCGTCACGAACGGCGCCGCGAACGATCTCGAGAAGGTGACCGAGATCGCACGGGCGATGGTCTTCGAATGGGGGATGTCGGACAGCGTCTCGTCACGCACCATGCGCGCCGACAATTACGCGCTCTCGGAGGAGACGAAGCGGCTGCGCGACAGTGAGCAGGCGCGCCTCACCGACTCTGCATATGCGGATGCGGTGCGGCTGCTGCAGAAGCACCGCGCGCCGCTCGACCGACTCGCCTCTGCGCTGCTCGACAAGGAGACGCTCGTGCGCGACGAAGTGATGGAGTCGCTCGGCGGCGTCGAGCCCGAGTCGCGCGCGTCGGAGACCGTCGGCGTCCCGCGTGTGGTCGCCGCGACGCGCCAGCGCCTCGTTTTCTAGTAGGCCTAGCCGCCGACCGAGCCGATGTTGACGGCGCCCTTCGGCGCCTTGATCGAAACGGTCTTGTTCCAGTCGCCGAACGTCATCGAGCCCTGCTTGGCTGCGCTCGGGCTGACCATCGCGACCGGGTACGGCGTGCCGGTGGCGGCGACGTAGAGCGTGGCACCGTTGCTCGTGTCCTTGAGGGCGACGACCTTCTGTCCCTTGTACGTCGTCGCGCCCTCGTTCTTGAGAGTACCGTGCGAGCCGAGGACGCCCTTGAAGAGCTTCGCGATGTCGGTGAGCGACGTCAGCGAGGCGAGGTTGCCGCTCGTCGCCGACCCCTCCAGCCACTTGTTGTGCAGCAGCGACGCGACCCCCGTGCCCGCGAACTTCTTGTAGAAGGCGTCGCTGCCCTTGATGTACGCCTTGCTGCCGACGCGGATGAGCGAGAACGCGAGCCCCTGCTCGGACACATCGCCGCTGCCGCCCACGCCCTTGACGATCCGGATGTCGAGTGTGAGCGGCGTGCCGGAGCTGACGATCGAGCCGGACACGTGCACGCCGGTCGCTGCAACGGCCGCGTTGGTCGCGTCGGTGATGACCTGCTGTGCGGTCTTCTGCGCCTCGCCGTTCGACTTGGCGCCCGAGCTGCCGCACCCCGCCACGAGCAGGGTGGAAGCGAGGAGAAGGGTCAGCGCTCCCGTCCGCACAACGTAGAGTCTTTCACATAGCATCGACCGCGTGGAGGCACGAGGGATCCACCACGTCGGCGTCGCAGTCGCTGACCTCGACGAAGCGGTGCATACGTACGAGCGCCTCTTCGGCGGCCGGCTCGAGCACCGCGCCCGGGTCGAGGCGCAAGGGGTCGAGGCGGCCTCGATCCGCGTGGGCGAGAGCCGGGTGGAGCTGCTGGCGGCGCTCGGCGAGGACACCCCGGTCGGAAGGTTCCTCGCCAAGCGGGGCCCTGGGATGCACCACGTGGCCTACGAGGTCGACGACGTGCGCTCGGCGCTCGCCGACCTCGCCGAGAACGGCGCCGAGCTGGTCGACGCCGAGCCGCGCCAGGGAATGTTCGGCCTCGAGGCCGCCTTCGTGCATCCGGAATCCGTTCACGGCGTTCTTTCGGAGGTGGTGTCGCGTGGCTGACGGCGAGCGCGTGCGAGTCGAGGTCGGCTTCGACGGCGGGCAGGTGATCGGCAGCTTCGCCGATCCGGAGTCGGCGGACCAGCTGGAGCGCGCACTGCACGAGGACGGCCCGCGCGTGATCGTGCTCGAGACGGAGGACGGCCCGTTCCACGTGGTCGTGCCGCGGGTGGCGTACTTCCGCCGCTTCGCCCGGGCCGGCCGCGTCGGCTTCGCGTAACGCGCAGCTAGCCTGCGGCACGTGGCGCTGGAAGTGGGAATCGTCGGCCTGCCGAGCTCCGGCAAGTCGATGCTGTTCGAGGCTCTCACGGGCGCGAAGGCGCACGGCGAGGTCGCGATGGCGGCGATCCCTGATCCGCGGCTCCAGCAGCTCGCCGAGGTCGTGCACGCGCGCAAGGTGACGGCGGCGGCGGTGCGCGTCGTCGAGGTGCGCGGGACCGGGCCGGCGCTGCTCGGCAACCTGCGCCAGGTCGACGCGCTCCTCGTGGTGCTCGACGGCTTCTCCGGCACGCACGTGCCGGCGGACGACCTCGAGACGCTGAAGCTCGAGCTGCTCGTCGCCGACCGCGACCACGTCGAGCGGCGCCTCGAGCGGGTCGCGAAGCAGGCGAAGTCCGGCGACGCGAGGCTGAAGCGGGAGGCGGAGCAGCTCGAGCGCCTGCTCGCGCACCTCGACGCCGGCGAGACGCTCGCCGAGTGGACGGAGGAGCTGCCGCCGGAGCTGGAGCCGCTGACGGCGAAGCCGCTGATCGCGATCGAGAACGGCCCGGGCGGGACCGACCTGAAGCTCGAAGCCGAGCTGGCGGAGCTGCCCGAGGCGGAAGCGGCCGAGTTCCGCGGCGGCGGCCCCTCCGCGCTCGGCGAGGTCGTCCGCCGGCTCGCCGAGACGCTCGACCTGATCACGTTCTTCACCGCGGGCGAGAAGGAGACGCGCGCGTGGACGCTGCGCCGCGGGCAGACGGCGCTCGAGGCGGCGGCGACGATCCACACCGACATCGCGCGCGGCTTCATCCGCTGCGAGGTCGTGCGCTGGGACGACCTCGTCCGGCTCGGCTCGCACGCGGAGGTCGCGCGCGCCGGGCTGCAGAAGCTCGAGGGCAAGACCTACGTCGTCGAGGACGGCGACGTGCTGAATGTGCGCTTCAACGTCTGAGCTGAGAGCCGCTCGTGCGGTCGTCGCAGCCGCGAGGATTCCGTCACTCATCCGTGACGGTGTCTGACCCCTGCCGCCCGGAAACCGTATGAACCGGACGATGCGACCCAATCGAAGCCGCCGCACACGCGGCGTAGCCGAACCCCGGGGTCAGACCCGGGTCTGACCCCGGGGGTTCAGGGGCTCCGCTCTAGCCTGCCGAGATGAGCACGACGCCGGCGAGGGTGATGACGACGCCGGCGTCCTGGGAGAGCTGCACGCGCTCGCCGAGCGCGAAGCGCGCGAGCAGCACCGTCACCACCGGATAGAGCGACGCGAGCACGGAGACGACGCTCAGCAGCCCGTGCGTGGACGATGCGGCCGCGAAGAAGACGTTCCCGCCCGTGTCGAGCACGCCGACCGCGGCGAGCACCGCGAGGTGCGGCCGCACGCCGCCCCGGCGCGTTCGCATTACGAGCAGCGCCGTCCAGACGAGCGTGACCGAGGTCAGCCGGAAGATGAGCGACGGCCACAGCCAGTCGTGCTGCGCCGCCGCGTGCAGCGGCACGTAGTAGCCGCCGAAGGCGAGCATTGCGAGCAGCCCCCAGCCCGCTCCCGCCGCGAGCCTCGGCCGCTCGCCGCCGCGCTCGATCGACGTCATCACACTGCCGCCGAGCGCGGCGACGAAGCCGAGCTCCTGGAGGAAGCTCACCCTGTCGCCCTGGGCGAGCCCCCAGACGACGGGGAACCCCGCCGCGACGGACGCGATCGGCACGACGACGCTCATCGCGCCCGTGGCCATGCCGCGGTAGAAGGCGGCGAGCCCGATCGTTCCGAGCAGCGCCGAGAGTGCCGCCCAGGCGATCTCCGGGCCGGGCGGCGCCGTGCCCCGCACGGCCACGGCCACGGCCAGGATGGCCAGCCCGAACGGCTGCGACGCGCCCATGACCAGCAAAGCGGGCAGCAGGCGGCTCTTGACGCCGCCGAGGAAGTCGCCGAGGCCCCAAGCGAGGCTGGCGGCGAGCGCGAAGCCGGCGGGGAGCACCTAGGCGATGTCCGGAACGGGCCTCGTCGCGGCGACGGCGTCGAGCTGGTTCGCGTGGTAGAGCACCGCCGCCTCGGCCGTCCGGGCGGCGCGCACGTCGTGATGGCAGGAGACCGCGTGCAGCAGCTCCGCGCGCACGCCCGGGTCGAGCGCCTCCGCGCGCTCCTCGATCAGCCGCAGCCCCAGGTGCACGTGGCCGAGCAGGCGCCCCTCGTCCGTCTGCCGGAAGACCGGCCCGCGGCCGAGCTCTCTGACGCGCCCCACGTCGTGGACGAGCGCGGCGGCGAGCAGCAGGTCGGCGCGCAGGCGCGGGTGGAGCTGCGCCGTCTCGCGGCAGAGCGTCGCCACGCCGACGGTGTGCTCGAGCAGCCCGCCCGTGTACGAGTGGTGCCCTTCGAGCGTCGCCGGCAGGGCGCGCATCGCTGCGCGCGTCTCGCCGTCGAGCACGAGCTCGACCGCCGCACGCAACCCGGTGTGCGAGATCTCGGCGACGAGGAACTCGAGGAAGCCCTCGAGCTCGTCGGCGTCGCGCCGCATCGCCGGCGCCATCGCGGCCGGGTCGACTCCCTCCGCCGGCTCGAGCGTGCGCACGTCGAGCTGCAGCCGGTCGCGGAAGCGCTCCACCCGCCCGAGCACGCGCACCGCGTCGCCCTCCGCGAAGCGCGTGTCGAGCAGCTCGACGTCGCTCCACACGCGCGCGTCGATGCGCCCGCTCGGATCGACGAGCTCGAGCGCGAGATAGACCGCGCCGTTCTTCGTCCGCAGCCGCTCCTTCTTCGCCACCGCGTAGACGCCCTCGACGGTGCGGTTCTCCTCGAGCTGCGCGATCGCAGTCACGAACCGGAGTCTAGGCCCGCGGGGCGATGCTACGGTCAGGCTCATGGCGACGATCCGGCCCTTCTGTGCACTTCGCTACGACGGGACGGTCGCGGGCCCGCTCGCCGGGCTCGTCGCGCCGCCCTACGACGTGATCTCGCCCGAGCAGCGGCTCGAGTACCTCGCGCGCAGCCCCTACAACGTCGTCCATCTGACGCTGCCGGACTCCGAGGAGCAAGCCGCGCGCGACCTCGCCTCCTGGCGGGCCGCGGGTGTGCTCGTCGAGGAGCCCGAGCCGTCGTACTGGTGGCTGGCGCAGGACTATGTCGGCCCCGACGGCGTCGCCCGCCGGCGCGAGGGCTTCGTCGCCGCGCTGCGCGCCGAGCCGTACGAGAAGCGCGTGATCCTGCCGCACGAGCGCACCCACGCCGGCCCGAAGGAGGGCCGCCTGCGCCTGCTGCGCGCGACGCGGACGCACCTCGAGCCGATCTTCCTCCTCTGGGACGGGACGATCGAGCTGGACGGGCTCGGCGGGCCGGACCTCGCCGCCGAGGAGGGCGGCGTCGGCTCCCGGCTGTGGCGGCTCGACGCCGAGTTCGGGGACGCGCTGACCGAGGAGCTGCGCGACGCGCAGCTGCTGATCGCCGACGGCCACCACCGCTACGAGACGACGCTCGCCTTCCACGCCGAGGACGGCTCCGAGGAATCGGCCTGGCTGCTCGCCGTGATCGTCCCGACCGATCAGGAGGGGCTGACGATCTTCCCCACGCACCGCGTCGCCCAGGGAGTAGACGGGATTAGCGGGACGCCGATCGACCAGCCGGGTGATGACCTGCCCGGACCCGTCCTCTATCGCGGCGGCCGCTACGAGCTGCTCGAGGGAGAGGGGCTCGACCCGGAGCTCGTCGAGCGGCTCGCGCCCGCGGGCGTCACGTACACGCCGCACGCGCGCGAGGCCGTCGCGGCGGTCGACCGCGGCGAGGCGGAGGCCGCCTTCCTGCTGCGCCCGACGCGGATCGAGGACGTCTGGGCGGTCGCCGGCCGCGGCGAGGTGCTGCCGCAGAAGAGCACGTTCTTCTATCCGAAGCTCACCTCGGGCCTGCTCTTCCTGCCGCTGTGACCGACTGGCTGGCCGTCTGCCGCGCCGCCGTCGGGGACGTGCAGCGCGTGCTCGAGGAGCTGCCGACGCGTGTCGAGCGCGAGCCGGTCGTCGGTCAGGGCCTCGGCGGCGACGAGACGACCGCGATCGACAGGGCGGCGGAGGACGCGATCGTCGCCCGCTTCAAGGACCTCGACGTGACCATCGTCTCCGAAGAGATCGGCCGCGTGGGAACCGGCTCGACGCTCGTCGTGGTCGATCCCATCGACGGCTCCGTGAACGCGAAGAGAGGCATCCCCTTCTTCTCACTTTCCCTAGCGCTCGCCGCGGGCGGCGAGACGATGGACGACGTCTTCTTCGGCTACGTCTTCGACTTCGGCAGCGGCGAGGAGTGGACGGCGCGGCGCGGCGAGGGCGCGTGGCTCGACGGCGAGCCGCTCGGCGCCGTGCGGCCGAAGGACACGCTCGACATCCTCTGCTTCGAGGCGACGCGCGCGCCGCTGATCGCGCGGGACGCGCCGAAGGTGGCCGACCTCGCGTACCGGCTGCGCGTGATGGGCTCGCTCGCCCTCTCGCTTTGCCACCTCGCCGCCGGCCGCGTCGACGCCGTCTGCTCGCTCAAGGGCGCCCGCTCCGTCGACATCGCGGCCGCGCAGCTGCTCGTGCGCGAGCTCGGGCTCGCGATCGACCTCTTCGACGTCGAGGAGCCGTTCGGCGAGGCGCCGCTCGACCTCGAGGGCCGCTCGCGCGTGGCCGCAGCCGGCAGCGAGCGGCTCGTCGCGCAGGTCGCGGCGGCGCTGCGCTCGTAGCGACCCCGCGCAACCTCGCAGCTGCTGCCAGGCCCGCTCAGCGTCGTCGTCGTGTTGAAGATCGTGGCGCCGGACACGGTCAGGAGGACAGGCGAGGACGTCGAGGAGCTGAAGTTGAAGAAGTCGCCGTTGAAGGTGGCGGTCAGGGAATAGGTCCCGGCTGCGAGCGAGCTCGTGACGAGCACGGCCTGCGAGGTCGTGCTCGAGCCGGGGACGGGCGTGAGCGTCACCGTGCCGATCTGATTCGAGCCGTTCGCGAACACGACCGAGCCCGGCGGATTCCTGCCGTCCGCCGCCGCTGAGACGGCGCTCGGTCAGCTCGTCGTGTGCCGCCTGCGCGAGCGAGACCCAGGTGTGCATCCGCTCGGCGCCCGATCCGGATCGGCTCCCGCCGCTGTTCGCCGCGCGTGATTCCCCGAGCCAGCCGTACCAGCGGTCGGTTCGGGATCGGTCGCGGTCCTGTGTGATCAGGCCTGTTCGTAAAATCGTACTTCGGTAGATAACCATCCGGGGCTGGTTCGAAAAGCTGTGTAAATCTGCCCAAATCTCCCCGAGAGTCGATGCTTTTTGGTCCTGATCCCTCGATCGAGTAGGACCATGGACCTATTGATGGTTCTCCCTCGAGGCAGCAGTATGAGGACCTCCGCGCGAGCGGACTGCGGCCATCAAGGGGAAGAGGGGAACAGTGACGTCTGGAGGGCACGCCGCGCAAGCGGCGACGCTGCGGGACTACCTGCACGTGGTGCGCCGCAGGAAGTGGATCATCCTGATGGCGGTCGTGCTCGTCCCGGTGGCGGCGGTGGCGTTCTCGCTCCACCAGCAGAAGCTCTACCAGGCGTCGGCGCAGGTCTTGCTCAGCTCGCAGAACCTCGCGGCGACGCTGACCGGGACGCAGCAGACCGGAGTGGCGCAGGACCCGACGCGCATTGCACAGACGCAGGCCGACGTCGCGCGGGTGCCGACGATCGCCGCGCGCGTCCTTCGCAAGGTTGCCGGCACGGGCTGGACATCCCAGGAGTTCCTCGGTCACTCGAGCGTCACGGCCGCTTCGAGCGCCGACATTCTCACCTTTGTCGTTACCAATCACGATCCAGGGCTCGCGTGGAAGCTCGTCGACGCGTACGCATCCTCGTACACGGTCTATCGGAGGCAACTGGACACGGCCTCCATCACGCGTGCCCTCGCGGGGGTTGACCACCGGATCGCGCAACTCGCACGTGCCGGCGACCGCCATTCCGCCTTGTATGCGAGTCTCGTCGAGCGCCAGCAAACGCTCTTGACTCTCGAGGCGCTTCAGACCTCCAACGCCTCAGTAGTCCAGCAAGCGGGCAGCGCGGCGCAGGTGCAGCCGAGGCCGAAGCGCAACGGCATCCTCGGGCTCGCGCTCGGGATCGTGCTTGGCCTCGGCCTCGCCTTCCTGTGGGAAGCGCTCGACACGCGTGTGCGCAACGCTCAGGAGATCGGCGAGCGGCTCGGCGGCCTGCCGCTCTTGGCACGCATCCCGGCTCCGAGCAAGAAGCTGCGCTCCGAGAACAAGCTCGTGATGCTCGAGGAGCCGAGCGGCGTCCAGGCGGAGACGTTCCGGATGCTGCGGACGAACCTCGACTTCGTGACGCTCGATCGCGACGTACGCACGATCATGGTCACGAGCGCCGTCGAGCAGGAGGGCAAGTCGACGACGATCGCGAACCTCGGCATCGCGCTCGCGCGCGCCGGCCAGCGCGTCGTGCTCGTCGACCTCGACCTGCGCCGCCCGTTCCTCGACAAGTTCTTCGATCTCACCGGCCCGGGCGTGACGCAGGTTGCGCTCGGTCACGCGTCGCTCGCGCAGGCGCTGACGACGATTGCGATCACCGACGCGGATCCGCGACGCGAGCGGCGCAACGGTCAGAGGGACGCCAACGGCAACGGGGACGCCGGCGCGAAGCCGGTGAAAGGTGTGCTCGAGGTGCTGGCGTCAGGGCCGATCCCGCCCGACCCGGGCGAGTTTGTCGGCACGCAAGCATTGAGCGAGATCCTCGAACAGCTTCGCGAGCGGGCCGACTTCGTACTGATTGATGCGCCGCCCGCGCTGCATGTCGGCGACGCGATGACCCTCAGCCGGAAGGTGGACGGGATCATCGTCACGACGCGGCTGAAGATCGTCCGGCGCCACATGCTGAACGAGCTCGCGCGCCAGCTCTCGACGGTACCGACGCCGGTGCTCGGCTTCGTCCTCGCCGGTGCGGGCGAGGAGGAGGGTTACGGGTACGGCTACGGGTACGGGTACGGGTACGGGTACGGGTACGGCCGCCACTACCCGCGCCCTTACGAGGCGAGCGAGAAGGCGACGCGCGCGCGGAGCGAGGCATGAGGCGTACACGCATCCTCGTCGCCGACTCGCTGCGCATCTTTCGGGCGGGCGTCCGCAATCTGCTCGCGCGCGAGAGCGACTTCGAGGTCATCGAGGCCGGAACGCTCGACGAGGTGTTCCGCGCGATCGAGGGCGACTGCCCGGACATCGCGCTGATCGACCTTGAGCTGCCCCCGCTCGGCGGAGTTGCCGCCGTCGAGCGGCTTTCCAAGCGGTGCTCGAGCTACACGATCGTGTGGAGCTTCGAGCCGTCGCGCGAGACGGTGCTCGCTGCGGTGCGCTCGGGCGCACACGGCTTCCTCCACAAGGAGATCTCGCCGGAAGGGCTCGTCCGCGCGCTGCGCGGCGTCGTCCAGGGCGAGGCGCCGCTGTCACGTGATCTCGCGTCGCTGATGATCGACGCGCTGCACGGCCTCGACGAGCGCACGCGCGTCCGCGACCGAGCGGCGGTGTTGTCGTTGCGCGAGCGCGAGGTGCTCGACCTCGTCGCGCGGGGCGCGCGGAACAAGCAGATCGCCGCGTCGCTGACGATCTCCGAGTTCACGGTCAAGCGGCACGTGCAGAACATCCTCCAAAAGCTGGAGCTCCCGTCGCGGCTGGCGGCCGCGACGTTCTACCGGACGGCGTTCGGTGCGGAGGAGGCTCCGGCTGCCGCCACGCAGATCGCATGACCGCTGTCGGAGTTCCAGGGACGACCGACACGCGGCCGCTCGTCGCCGTGGTGTGCTCGGTGCCGTTGCTGGGGGAAGCGATGGGATCCGCCCTTGAGTTCGCCGAGGTCCGCGCCTTCTCCGCCCGCGGTGGCGACATCGGCGGCCTTCTGCGTTGGCTGCACCCCGACGCGGTGATCGTCGATAGCGAGGCGGGCGCCGCGGAGGCGACCGCGTTCGCAATCGAGCACGACCTCCCGGTGCTGCACATCTCCGTGCGTGACCGGGAGCTGCGCTTGTTCCGCGGGGGCGAGTGGGAGCTCATCGGCAACGGTGAAGGGCCGACGCCGGAGTCGATCAGGAACGTCGTCGCCGGCTCGCTCTTCGCGCGAGGGGGCCGGTGAAATGAACGCCACGGAGCGCACCGCCTTGCTCCAGGGGCTCGAGCTCTACGACGAGATGACCGCGACCGTGGACGAGCGGACGCTGGAAATCCTCGAGCGGCGCCGGCGGACCGCCGTCGTGAAGGGTCGCGGCTGGCTCGTACGGCGGATGCTGCTTGCGGCGGATCTTGTTGGCCTTGTCGCGGCGATGGTGCTCGCTGAGTGGCTCGTCAACCGGCACAACAGCCTCGGCGTTCTCAACATGCGTGCCGAGATCGTCGTCTTCCTGGCGTCGCTCCCCGGGTGGGTGGTCGTCGCGAAGTTCTACGGCCTCTACGACCACGACGAGGAGCGGACGGACCACTCGACGACCGACGATTTCGCGGGTGTGTTCCACATGGTCACCGTGTGTACGTGGCTGTTCTGGGTCGGCGCGTACGTCACGGGTCTCGCGCATCCGACGACCCCGAAGCTGCTGATCTTCTGGGCCGCTGCCGTTGCGTTCATCACAGTTGGCCGCGCAACCGCACGATCGCTCGCTCGACGCAACGCCGCGTATCTGCAGAACACGGTGATCGTCGGCGCCGGCGATGTGGGTCAGTTGATCGCGAAGAAGCTTCTCCAGCACCCGGAGTACGGCATCAACCTCGTCGGCTTCATCGACGCGCAACCGAAGGAGCGGCGTGAGGATCTCGATCATCTAGCGCTCCTTGGCGGAGTTGAGCGACTTCCCGCCGTCGTCCGGCTCTTCGATGTGGAGCGCGTGATCATCGCGTTTTCGAACGAGGATCACGAAAGGATGCTTGAGCTGATCCGATCGCTAAAGGATCTGGACGTCCAGATCGACATCGTGCCGAGGCTGTTCGAACTCGTCGGTCCCGGCGTCGGCATCCACACGGTTGAAGGGCTGCCTCTGGTCGGTCTGCCTCCGATGCGACTGTCGCGCTCCTCCAAATTCTTGAAGCGCGGACTCGATCTGATCGTCGCGGGAGCGGGGCTGATCGTGCTGGCACCGTTCTTCGCCGTCGTGGTGGTCGCGATCAAGCTTGATTCAGGTGGTCCTGTTTTCTTCCGTCAGGTGAGGATGGGAGCTCGCGGTCAGACCTTCTCGATCTACAAGCTCCGAACCATGGTCGCGGACGCAGAGGCCCGAAAGGCTGAGGTCGATCACCTGAACAAGCACGCGCGCAACGGCGGCGACCCGCGGATGTTCAAGATCGACGACGACCCGCGCGTGACGCGCATCGGCCGCGTGCTCAGGCGTCTCTCGATCGACGAGTTGCCGCAGCTCTGGAACGTGCTGCATGGCGAGATGAGCCTGGTCGGACCGCGCCCGCTGATCCTCGAGGAGGACGCGTACGTGACCGACTGGGCCGAGCGGCGTCTCGACCTGAAGCCGGGCATCACCGGCATCTGGCAGGTGCTCGGCCGACACGGCATCCCCTTCGAGGAGATGGTCAAGTTCGACTACCTGTACGTCACGTCGTGGAGCCTCGCCGGCGACCTGCGCCTGCTCCTGAGGACGATCCCGATCGTGGCTCGCGGAGCCTGATGCTCGCGCGATCGAAACCGGCAAATGTTGCCGGTCGAACCACTAGGTGATGCGTACCGGACTCGCAACCGTCCAAGCGGCGTCACGCGGACCGGAACAATGACGGCGCACCGTCAGCGCGTCATGATCGCGTACAAGACCCTGCCGACGTACCGGGTTGCCTTCTACAACTCCCTGCGCAAGAGCCTGGCCGCGGTCGACGTCGAATTGAGCCTCGTCTACGGGCAACCAACCGACCGCGAGGCGATGCGGCGCGATACGACCGACCTTGAGTGGGGCGAGCGTGTTACGAACCGGTTCTTTCGCATCGGGAGCAGAAACCTTGCCTGGCAGCCCATCGTGCATCGCGCGCGTCAGGCGGATCTCGTGATCGTCGAGCAGGCGAGCAAACTCCTCGCCAACTACGTACTGCTGCTACAGCAGCGCGTCGGCCTGACGAAGGTCGCGTTCTGGGGCCACGGGGCGAACCTCCAAGGCCACACAGCCGATCCCCGAGCTGAGGCCGTCAAGCGGCTCGTGTCCCGTTATCCGCACTGGTGGTTCGCCTATACGGCTGGCACCCGCGACCGTGTCGCCGGTCTCGGCTATCCCGAAGAGCGGATCACGGTTGTCCAGAACGCGATCGACACGCGGTCGCTCCGCGCGCACAGAGCTGCGGTGTCAGACGAGCAGGTCTTCCGGTTCCGCGCAGAGCACGACCTCGGCGAGGGACCGGTCTGTGCGTTCGTCGGGGGTCTCTACGCAGAGAAGCGCCTTCCGTTCCTGCTAGAAGCCGCGGACATCGTCCATCGCCGCCTACCCGGGTTTCGCCTGATCGTGATCGGCGACGGCCCTGAACGCGCGTTGATCGAGGAAGCGTCTTCGGCGCGGGCGTACATCCGTTATGTTGGGGGCCTCTTCGGGACAGATAAGGTCGAAGCGCTCGCGACCGCCAGCCTCATCCTCATGCCGGGACTGGTGGGGCTCGTGGTACTCGACTCCTTCGCGCTGGAGCTCCCGCTCGTCACGACGACGGTCGACTATCACAGCCCGGAGATCGAGTACCTCGAGGACGGGGTGAATGGCATCCTGGTTCGTGACCCTGAGAATGCGGACGCCTATGCGGAAGCCGTTCTGAGGTTGTTAAGCAGCGAGGCCGAACTCGCTTCGCTGCGGATCGGTTGTCGCCGTGCCGCGGGCATCTATACGAACGAGGAGATGGTCAGGCGGTTCACAGAAGGCATCACGAGGGCAATTGAGGCGGGGTCGTGAGTCTCGCTGTACCTCCCCCGGGAGTGAGCCGGATGACGATGGTGCACCCGAAGCGTGAGGTCCTCGGAGTCGGGATCACGGCGTGTTCGCTCCCGGAGGCTGTCGACGCAATCGAACTCTGGATCAAGCGTCGAGAGCGGGGCGTCGTCTGTTTCGCGAACGTCCACGTTGTCGAAACCGCATCGAGGGATCGCGAACTTGCGGAAGCATTGGCTGAGGCAGAACTCGTGCTCCCGGACGGAGCACCCGTCGCGTGGGCGCTCCGGTGGCTCTACGGCGAGCGTGCGATTCGTGTTCCAGGAGCGGATGTATTTGCCGAGCTCGGTCGCCGTTCCGCCTTCGCGGGTTACAGAGTGTTTCTCCTCGGCAGCACGGTGGACACGTTAGGACGGCTCTCTCGGGCGATGGCTGAGACGTACCCTGGCATTGACGTGTGCGGCGTCCTCAGCCCTCCGTTCGCCGAGCTCGGGCAGGTTGACCTTCGGGCCCTTGCGTCCCGGGTGAACGAAGCTCGCCCTGACATCGTGTGGGTCGGAGTCGGCGCGCCGAAGCAGGAGAAGTGGATGCGAGCACTGCGACCGCAACTCGAGGCGCCTGCGATCGCAGGCGTTGGTGCCGTCTTTGACTTCGCGAGTGGCGGCAAGCCGAGGGCGCCGATCGTTCTGCAGCGCGCAGGCCTCGAGTGGGCTCACCGACTGGCCCAAGAGCCACGAAGGCTGTGGCGTCGGTACCTGATTACGAACGCGACGTTCGTTGCCCGTTTGACCGTCGCTCGTGCGTCACGCGGAAGCCGAGACCGCTGATGTTCGCGTCCCGCGACCCGCTTGCCCACCCGGAGCCGCTGATCCGGCGGGTCTACGCCTACGTCGCCTACCGGATCGGGGACGGGGCCGACGGCGAGGACGTCACCTGTTACGCGGCGAGGCCTTGATGGCGCCGTTCCTCCACCTGATCCTGACGCGATTCAACCTTCGCACATTCGGTACGACGGCGGCGGCGGACGACTTGTGGCTTCGTCATCGCCTCGTGCTCGTGCAGCGGCTGGAGAGGCTTTTCCGCTCGGGATCGGCTCCGGGTTCGGGGTGAGCGCATGCCGACGATCGAAGCCTCCGTGCAAGACGTCGTCCGCGAGTTGGTCGGTGAGCTCGAGGGCGCGCGCGTGCTCGACGCCGGTTGCGGCCGTCAGACGGTATTCGTATTCGGTGGCGCGCACGTGACTGGACTCGACTCCTCGGCGCCGGCGCTGGCCGCGAATGCCTCGCTGGCGGAGCGCATCGTCGGAGACGTCGAGAGCTATCACTTCGTTCCGTCGTCGTTCGACGTGATCCTCTGCTGGAACGTGTTGGAGCACCTGCGACGACCGGAGATCGCCGTTGCGAACATGGCGCAGGCGTTGCGTCCGGGTGGTGCGCTTGTCGTGGGGATGCCCCACGTGCTCTCCGCGAAAGGCCTTGCCACCAAGTTGACGCCTTTCCGCTTTCATCGCTGGATCTATCGACGGGTGCTCGGAAAGCCTCTCGCCGGGACAGACGGCCGTGCGCCCTTCCCGACGGTGCTCCGCCTGTCCCTTCGTCCTCGCGCGTTCATTCGGATGGCGAAGCGCTCGTCGTTGACGGTGGCGTCGTTCGTGGCGTATCGGTCGCCGATACTCGATTCGATCCTCAGTCGAAATCGGCTCCTCGAGCTCATTTGGAGAGTCGGATCGCCGCTCGTGAGAGTCGGGTCTGCAGGACGGATCCGCACGGATGTCACCGACGTCGCAATCGTTTTCACCAGACGGGAGCAGCGTTGAGCAGTCACCCTCATGCGACCGCGTACGGCGGCGGGTTCGGGGTGCCCGTCTACGCAGCCTTCAAGGCCCGGCGGCACCCGCTCGTGCCGGCGGCGTTCGGGGCCTACGTCGCCTACCTCGTCCACGCGGGCGTCGACTGGGACTGGGAGATGACGGCCGTCACGCTGACGGCGCTCTTCATCGGCGCGAGCATCGTCGCCGCCGAGCGGTCTCCCGTTGCGGCTGAGCTCCCCGACAGCCCTGCGTCGGGCGACCTCGAGGAGGCGACCGCCAATGGCTGACCTCGCCTACACCGATACGGCGGAGCCGCGCCGGCCGAGCCTGCGCGTTGCCGTCAGCAGAGAGCGCTACCAGGTGCTCGCGGTCGTCGGCATCGCTGCCCTCGTCGTCGGCTTCGCGGCGGCGGGCGGCGGCTACTTCCCGACCGTCTGGGGCTGGACCGCCCTCGCGCTCATGGGGGTCGCGGCGCTCGCGCTCGTGCCGTGCATGCAGCTCTCCCACACACGGCTCACTGACGTTTCACCGTCCGAGGGCGGGGCCGACACCAGGTCTTGCATAGGCGCGTAAGCACCTACCGCGGGGCAGGCTCAGATCGAATGGAGGTGAATGTTGGCCGTCTTGGCCGAACTCGAGGAGGTGCCCTGCTACTACTGCGGAGCGACCGACGGCTCAGTCTGGGGAGAGGAGGCCGGCTACAGGGCCTTGAAGTGCGCTGGCTGTGGGCTCGTCTATGTGAGCCCGCGCCCGCGCCATGTTCTGATCGACGAGGCCGCCCGCACCGGTGAGCATGCCACCGAGCGAGGATCTCTCACCGTCACCGGACGGTACAAGCGAAGCAGAGTGCGACACCACGCGCACCTGCTCAAAGCAATGTTCGCAGGCTTCCCCGCACAACCCCGCTGGCTCGACATCGGCGCCGGTTTCGGTGAACTCGCGGAAGCCGTCGTCCTGGTTTTCCCAGGTGCTCTCGTCACCGGTCTCGAGCCAAACGAAGCGAAACGTCGAGCGGCGAAGAAGCGCGGGCTTGAGCTTACGGGTACACGGCTCGCGGAGTTGGCTCCGGCGAGTTTTGACGTCGTCTCCGTCATGAACGTCTGGTCTCACCTGCCTGATCCGGCTGCTTTCATGAGCCAGGTGCGGACGCTTCTCGGGGAAGGCGGGCTGCTTCTCGTCCAGACCGGCACCGGCGGAGACCTGGCAAGCGCCGCCGACTACCCAGACGCTTTACTACTTCCGGACCACCTGAGTTTTGCGGGCGAGCGTCACGTTGTCGGGGTTCTTGAGCGAGCAGGTTTCGAGATAGAAACGATTCGACGGAAGCGTGCAGACACGGCGACGTTCGCGGCACGCAGCGCCGTCAAGCGGCTCCTCGGTCGCCCAGCTCGGCTCACCATCCCATATCGGTCTCCGTTCCGAGTCATCTACGTCCTGGCGCGTGGAGTTGAAGTTGACGCCGGAGTTCCGGGAGGAGGCGGTGCGCCTGCACCGTGAGCAGGGGGCGGCGATTGCCGAGATCGCGCGCTGGCTCGGCGTGGGCTCGGAGACGCTCCGCAAGTGGGTGCGCCAGGCCGCGGTCGACGCGCGTGAGCGTGTCGGCGCGGCGCGCGAGGAGCACACGGAGATCGTTAGCTTGAAGCGCGAGCTGCGCCAGGTCGAGGCGGAGAAGCCGATTCTCCAGAGGGCCGTCTATTACCCGAGGAGTCCGATCGCCGGTGAGGACGTATCGGCTGGTGGATCAGGAGGGGGCGCACCATGCCGTCTCCATCCTTTGCTCGGTGCTCGGCGTCTCCCGGCAGGTCTACTACGCCTCGTCGGGGGGACGCGTCCCCTCCGCCCGCGAGCTGCGCGGCCGGGAGCTGAAGGAGCGGATCGGCGAGGTGTTGGCGGAGTCGCGTCGCGCCTACGGGGCGTGCCCAGGGTCGCCAAGGGGTTGCGGCGCAAGCGCGGCCAGCCGGCTGCGACCAAGCGCGTCGCCTGGCTGATGGGCGAGCTCGGCCCCTGCGGCCTCAGTCGAGGAAGGAAGGGACGCGGCACGACCGTGCAGGATCCGGCAGCAACCTCGGCGCCCGATCTGCTCAAGCGCAACTTCAGTGCCGATGCTCCCGACCGCGTCTGGGTCGCGGACACATACATCCGCTGCCATGAAGGTTGGCTCTACCTCGCGATCGTGATCGACTTCTTCAGCCGCAAGATTGTCGGCTGGTCGATGCGCGCCAGCCTCGAGGCCGAGATCGTCTCCGACGCGCTCGCGATGGCCGTCGCCCGGCGGCGGCGCGCGGCTGGGGTGATCCATCGCAGCGACCGGGGCTCGCAGTACACGAGCATCCTGATAGGCAAGACGCTGCGCGAGCTCGACGCGGTGCCGAGCATGGGCTCGAGAGGCTGCGCCTACGACAACGCGGCCTGCGAATCGGCGATCGGCACGACCAAGCTCGAGCTCGTCGAGCAGCACGTCTTCGCGACCCGCGACATCGCCCGACTCAGAGTCTTCGACTACATCGAAGCCTTCCACAACCCGCTGCGTATGCACACCACGCTGGGCGACCTCAGCCCGAACGAATACGAAGCCGCCTACCATGAAACACTCATCGAAGACACACTGGCCGCATGAAACCCGGTGTCAAGCGAAACGGGTCAGGCTCAAGCTCAATACTTGCGTTTCTGGTGAGCGCACCAGATCCCCGACTCAAGTGCTCCCGCGCCGAGCGCCAACGCGAGTGCGGGCGCCGAGACTCATGATTCCAACGGACAGCTTGGTGGCGAGGGCTGCGGTAGCCGTCGTGTTCCTGACCCTGATCACCACGCACGTGCGAGTGATCAAGACAATTGAACGTCGCTACGTGTGGCTTGGTATCGCGTTGATCGGTCTCGTGAGCCCACTCTTGCTCCCGCTCGGCCATCCGCTCACGACGGCGGCGAACTTCGGCGCAGTCGCAGTGCTCGCCTTCGATGTCATCGATGTTTCGCTACAGGCGAACCGTCAATCGCCGACCAAGGTCGCCACAGAGCTAGCTACGACTATCCGAGGGGCGAGACGAGACAGTGGTCTTTACCTAGTCATCTTCGTCTGGTTGTGGCTCCAGCTGAGTACGGCCATCCACGAGAATCGCTTTCACTGGCGTGGGCTCGTCGTGCCGGCTTTCGCGTGGTGGTTAGTACGAACCCTCCCCTCCGCTGAAGCCGCACGGCTCATTATCCAGCGGACCCTCCTCGCCGCTGTGGCAATGAGCATCGTCGTTGATGCTTCCACTGTCCGCGGCGTGGTTAGCGGTCCGTCGAAGCTTCTCCTGGGTCAAGCCCGGCTCGGTGGGCTGTGGGACTCGCCTCAAAGCTTTTGCTTCGCTGCCGTCCTGCTTGCGGGGGTTTCCTGGCCGGAGCGTCGTACGCCGCTGGGCCGGCTCTCCCTCGCCCTCGCCGGCACAGCTCTGGTGGTGGGGGGATCTCGCGGCGACCAGCTCGCAGCACTGATCAGCCTGGTTGCCGCGCCTCTTCTAGGACAGAGCATGCCCTTCGGACGGAGGTTCGTCTACGGGCTCTTGCCGGTTATTCTGCTCGGTATCTATCTCCGCGCTTTGTTCACCATCTCGGCGACATATCACCCAACCGCGCTTACCGGTCGCGCGGCAATATGGCCCGTGTACTGGCATAGCGCATTAGCGCATCTTGGTATCGGCCAAGGGATCGATGCCGCCCAGAGGCTGCAAATGTCGGGAGCTGTGCCATTTGCCTTCAATTCGCCTCATGACGCGTACTTAGCATTCCTACTGGCTGGAGGATTGATTGCTGGGTTAGCTGGCTCGTTGATGGTGCTCTGGCCAATCTTCATCTTACGCAAGCGAGCGGCGCCACTTTGGACTCTTGTTCTCGCGACCTTCCTTCCGTTATCGCTCATTACCGAAACGCGTTTTAGCTTTAACAATCTCGGCCTGGCGGAGACAGCACTTCTGTTTCTGAACCTCCTCTGCGCTCACGCGCACCAAGAGACTCCAGCGCCGCCTCATTCATTCGGCCCGGTGCTGGAGTGTGCGTGAAGATCCGATTCGAGAACTTTTGGACCGGTTTTCGCCCGGAGTCCTCGCTTTTAGGCGAGTGGTGCGCGGCCGCCTTCGGTTCATATAGGACGGTGACGAAGCGGTCGGTACCGGTGGATATCGCCATCACTTCGGTAATGGCTTTTCCGACGAAGGCGAAGCGCGCCGCTGCCCTCAGCGGGTCTTTTTTCAGCCGCGGGCGACGCCTCGCGTATCGAGAGGCGATGGAATACGGCATCCCGTTGAAGAGTGGGCCGGCGCGGCGGCGGGTCTGGTACACGGGAGAGAACATACGGCCGCCTGAAGGGTTTGATCTAACGCTTTCATTCGATCTTGACGACTATGGAGGTACGAACCTCTATGCGCCGTTCTGGCTTGATCGTGTGTCCGTGAACGGGGCTTCAGCCTCAGAGCGGGTGGCGATTCCGGCAGAAGTGCTGACGAGCGACCGAATCATTGAGCGCGTACCTCCACGTTTCTGCGCCGCGGTAATGTCGAATCCGCACCCGATGCGGCTGCGAGCTATCGAGGCGCTGCGTTCAATCGGGCGGGTAGATGTATACGGCCGAGCGTACGGGCGTCCGCTCGCGGACAAGGCTGCCGTGCTGAGTGAGTATCGATTCAACCTCGCGTTTGAAAACGATCTCTACCCTGGTTACGTCACCGAGAAAGTCATCGATGCGTGGTCTGCTGGCTGTGTTCCGCTCTGGTGGGGGATCGACCCCGCAGGCTATGTTGACCCGCAGAGCGTCGTCAATCTGGCGGAATGCGGGAGCCTTCGCACCTTCCTTGACGTCGTGGCAGCCCTTGACGCCGACAATGACGGTTGGCGCGCGATGGCTGAGCACAAGCTGATGATGCGCCGCTTCGACCACGAAGAGGTCATAAGGGCGATCCGCTCACTTGCCGAAAGCTGAGGCGAGCGTCGCGGCATGGACTCCGGGCTTTGCATTCTGATCTGTTCGCTGACTGCGCCCCGCTCGCTGGCGGCAGTCCTTACGGCCGTTGGAGAGTCCCGCACTCCGCCGGTCGACGTTCGCGTCGCGGTTATCTCTAGCCCTCAAGCCCGCGCGAGAGCGGCTGCTCTGGTTGCCGAGTCCCCGGCGGCTCATTGGGCGTCTTGTGAGGTATCGCCTAGGCAGGGCTTCAGTAGCTCGCGTCGCTACGCGCTGCGGTGGGTTCGCGAGCAGCTACCGGGGTACGCCGTGCTGTTTCTGGATGACGACGATGTGCCTGAGAGGGAGATGATTCAGCGGCTTTGGTCGGCGCACCTTCATCACCCGACTGCTCTCGTGGCGGGACGTGTATTGAGCCCCTTGCGACGTGCGTCCCAGGGACAAGAGGCTGCGACGAGCATCGTGAGGTACCACACCGCTAGCGGCCTGCTCCTACCATCGCATCTGCTCGCCGTCAGCGAAACGTGGTTGCCCGTATGGCTGGATCATTGTGGCGGAGAGGATACTGCTCTCTGCGCGTCCGCTGGCAGCGCCGGAATCAGAATTGTACAGGTAGGGAGCGCAGTGGCACGCGAATACCCGTTACACGGCAAACCATCACAGCGCTATCTGTTTAGGCGAAGCTGCCTGGATGCATGGATCTTCTCCTCGTTGTGTCGAAAGGGAGTTATAGATGGGTGGCGGGGCGCGACAGCGGTCAGATTGATTAGCGCTGTGACCTGTGCCGTGCGAGCCCTGCTTGTTGTGGGGGTCGATGTAGACGCAGCGCTGCGGCATTCCGGCCAAGCGGTGGGGACGCTGTGCGGACTAATCTTTCTGCCTCCCCCGCGGTCCTGGCTCGGCGCAAAAAGGGCCGGCGCTGATGCGCCATAGAACGCGCATCGGTGTCGCGGTACGGCGCAGCTATTGGCTGCTTTCTAGGAGCCGTCGCTACGTCTATGCATCACTGACGGCTGGCCAAATTGCCCTCAGCCTGTTGGACGCGGTCGGCGTGTTGCTGCTCGCCAAAGCGGCCACGCAGGCCGTGGCCTTTGCGGAGCACAAGCCGGGCCATTCCACCATGGACTTCGCACTTCTGGTCTTGGCCATCGGCCTATTCCTTGCTAAGACCGCGATGGGCGTCGGTCTGACCTGGGCGCTGCTGCGATTCCTGGCAACCACCGAGCTCAGCGTGTCGATGACGCTTGCAAGCCGGCTATTCGGCGACCCTGGGATCCTGGCCCGAAGGCCTCCAACTCAGAGTCTCATTTATGGCCTCGGCGAGGGCGTCGGATATGCGACTTCCCGCCTCCTCGCGAGCGCCTCTCAGGCATTGGCGGACGTCTCTCTGGCGCTCGTGCTTTTGACCGTCGTGTTGGTCGAACAGCCATTTGGCGGAATCGTTCTTAGCGTCGCTGCTTTCCTCGTGGCAGGGTCGATGACACGCCTATTCTCGGTTCCTTCTCAGCGCGCTGGCCGCGAATACAGCGAAGGAGTGGTAGCTACTTACGGTGTCGTCCGGGACATCGTGGAGACCCAGCGTGAGTTGTACGTAAGCGGGCGCGTCATGTACCCGCTGGAACTCTTTCGTCGCGCGCGACGTCAGACGGCCAACGCAACGGCGAGGCAAGGTCTCCTGGGTCAAGCTCCCCGCTATTTTCTCGATCTCTTGACAGCTCTAGGAATCGCGGCCATCGCTCTGGTGCCAGTCGTCTCGAAGGGCGGTCTCGCCGCAAGCGCTGGCTCCCTCACTCTTATTCTCGCGGCGGTATCACGGTTGATGCCGGCCGTACTCCGTATACAGACATCAATGCAGGGCTTGTATTCGGCAAGCGGCGTTGCGCAACGCACATACGACCTCTTCGATCTCGCGGATTCCCTCAGAGACGAGGCAAGCGATACTCCGCACGCGGCGCGCGGCAAAGGGGCTGCTGCAGCAAGGCCAGCCGCAGACGCTAACGTGCTGGCGTCGGTCGAGAACGTCTCGTTCGTTTACCCGAACGCGTCGCGGCCTGCCCTCGAGAACGTCTCGTTTAGCTTGAGGTTCGGACAACTGACGGCCATCGTCGGGAAGTCCGGAGCAGGCAAGACGACTCTCGTTGAGCTCTTGCTCGGTCTACGGACCCCTTCGAAAGGACGGGTGCTCATTAGGGGCGAACTCCCCCGGACGAGGATCTCACGGCTCCCGGACTCCCTCGCTTACATGCCTCAAAGCACGCACCTAGTGGCTGCGTCACTCGCGGAGAATGTCGCTCTGGGTCTGCCTCGGGCTGAGATCGATGAGGCCCGGCTGCTTGCTGCTGTGGTAGCGGCGGGTTTAGGCGAGGTGGTGGACACGCTGCCGGCGGGTTTAGAGACCCTGTTGGGCGAAGGAGCGCACCCGCTCTCCGGAGGCGAACGCCAGCGCGTCGGACTCGCGCGAGTTCTCTACTCCAAAGCGGAGCTCGTCATCCTCGACGAGCCGACAAGCGCGCTAGATCCGGGCACGGAAGCCGTCGTGAAGGAAACGCTGGATCGCCTAGCTGCGAGGGCAGCGGTGTTGATTATCGCCCACCGCCTAACGACAATTGATCGCGCGAACACGGTACTGGCCTTTTCGAAAGGAAGGCTTGTGTTCGGCGGTCGTCCCGAAGTGGTGGTGCCGAACTTCTTGGCGGCATTCGGGAACCCCAGCGATGAGAACGCGGAGAAGGCACCTGCCTAGGCGAACAGTGTGTGTTCTCTCGAGCGTGAACGAGGTCGCGCGCTACCGCACGGCCGCGGGCGGGTTTTTTCGGACGTGGGCGGCCGCGAGCACCGAGACCGTCGAATTCCTCCCCGTTCTACTCGATGTGTCGCCTGGTCTGATTCGCTTCAGGTCGATGGCAACCAGCGCGGCAAGCATGCCGCCAGTGCTGGTGCCACAGGGAATTTCCTCGACATTTGCCGCGCAGATCGGACGGGTGCTGTTCGCCGGAAGTCTCGACGCCGATGTGGTTCTTCTTAGCGACATTGACATGCTGCCACTTGATCCAACGTATTTCACGCCATGGCTCCCGTCGGAGCGGCAGATAGTCGTATACCGTGACGTGCTGCGGCCGGCAGAGGAAATCCCGATTTGCTACGTCGCTGCAAGTCCGGCGACCTGGAATATGGCTCTTGGAGGCGACGACCCCGTGGGGCGCCTAGACGCTGCGTGGTCGCTTGCAACAAAGATCGGACACAGGGGTATTCGGGGCGGCGCGCGATGGACCTTCGACCAGGAGTATCTGTTCGAGCTCGTCGCGAAGTGGGAGGCGAAGGGCGGGGACGTAGTCCGCTTGACGGATGAAGTAACCGGTTTCAGCCGGTTGGATCGAGTGAGTCGACTCGCTGTCTTGATGCCGGTACTTGCTTTGCTGTTTAGGTACTCGGACTGCCACCGGTCCCTACCGGTCGGGAGGTGGGGGCGGGTTCTTGAATTGGCGGCCTGTCGGGCAGTAAGGGAACGGGCTAGCCATGCTTGACAGGGAATTGGCGAGCGAGCCAACTCGCGGTGCGTTGGAGAGTCGGTGGATGTTTCTGACGTTCGGTGGCGGCTCCCTGCGGTGGAGAGGCGCTGCGTGGCGGCTTGCTCGGCAAGCGCGAAGAACCGAGGTGTTCGCAGCCGTTGTTCGAATTACCGATCGTGATCTGCGGAGGTCTTACCCGACGTTTTGGGACGAGCACGGTTCATTCGTGCGTCGGCACCGGAGAACGTACGGCTATGGGTTGTGGAAGCCCTTCTTGGTGAAAGAGTTGATGTCCGAATACGGGAGTGAGATCAGCGGGATTCTGTATGTCGACGCAGGATGCGAACTCAACTCGGCCGGGAATGCCTTGAACAGGCTTCGTGAATACCTAGCGTTGGGCGAAGCCAAAGGTTTCCTCGGCATGGAGCTGGCCGCTTCGCTTGCGTCCTGGTGCAAGCCTGAGGCGCTGGCGTTTTTCGACTTAGAGGACTCAGAGGGAGGTATTCCGGTAGTTGCTGGAGGGATCGTCGCCTTCGCCAATAACTCTCTGGGTCGTGCCGTAGTTCAGGAATGGTGGGATAGCGCAACCGCCTTAGAGTCGTTCTTATTGACGGACGATCGTCGGGGCGTAGAAGCGGCGGCTGAGCTTGTCGCTCATCCTTACGACCAAGCCTTGCTGTCATGCATCGTCGCTAAATACGGCCTACACACAATCCAGGACGAGACATATTTCTCGCCAAACTGGCGGTCGGATGGGCGCGAGTTTCCGATCTGGGCGATGCGAAATAGCTTGCCCGTGTCTGTCAAACCCGGCACCATGGGCGCGCTGATGCGGCGGCTGCGCAACGGCCTTAGGGCACACCGCGCCAACCACGGGCATGAGGCTTGATGACAAGCGAACTCGGCTACGGCGAGTTGATCCTGGCGGTCAGGCGGTTCGTGGGCAAGTCGTGGCGATCCGGGTCTGAGGCTGACGCGGGCTTGGACGGTAGCGACCTCGTCGGCCAGATGCGTTTCACGCTGGCCGCGGCAGCAGTTTACTAGGTGTCGCGCCTACAGAGGTTGTGAACGGCTGAGGGTTCTATCCGGCCCTCCTTCGAGGCTGTGGGTCTTCCCGGACTCACACTCGAAGGAGGGCTCGGATGTCGTTGCCGGTCGCGCGGGTGATCCACAGCTTCGGCCGCGAGGACCGGCTCGATCGCGAGGCGCTGGCGGCTGGTGCGCTCGATCCAGCGCTTCCTGGGCGGCGGGGAGGCGCTGTGGGCCGGCGCGCCGGACGGCTTCGAGTTCGTGCGCGCCCTGGAGTCGGGCGGCCCGCACGTGGTCGGCTCTCCTCGTTGCTGACCTCGCGAAGCTCCACCCGTGCCGCCATTGTCCCCTCCCGTCCGATAACCGGTCGGCGCGGCCTCCGCTGGGCACTGGACGGTCGCCGCCCGCGACGCGCAGCGCGCCTCGAGCTGGCTGCCCTGGTCGACCGCCCCCTGGCAGCAGCTCGGTGAGGCGCAGCTTGCGCAGGGCCGGACCGCCGCTGCGCAGGCGAGCTTCCGCACTGCGATCCGCAAGGACTCCGGCGACTGGAGCCTCTGGTTGGACCTCGCGCGCGCGTCGACAGGGAGGCAGCTGACGACCGCGCTCGCGCACGCCTCTCGGCTCGACCCGCTCAGCCCCGAGATCGCGACGTTCAAGAGCGAGCTCGGCTCGCAGGGGGGCATCTCGATCACCGCGACGGGAGCCAAGCCGTGAGAGTCGACCCGCTCGCCGACCCGCAGGCGCTCATCCGCCGCGTCTACGCCTACGCCGCCTACCGGATCGGCGACGGCCCGGACGCCGAGGACGTCACGAGTGAGACCTTCGAGCGCGCGCTCCGCTACCGCTCGAGCTTCGATTCGCGCCGCGGCGACCCGGCCGCCTGGCTGATCGGGATCGCGCGCCGCGTCATCGCCGACGCTGCCCTCCGCGGCGACACGCCCACCGACGAGCTGCCCGACCGGCCCGGGCAGGGGCACGAGGAGGACGCCCTGCTCCGGCTCGAGCTGCGCAGCGCCGTCTCCCGGCTCGACGAGCGCGACCGCGAGCTCGTCGCGCTCCGCTACGGCGCCGACCTCACCGCCCGCCAGATCGCCGCGCTGCTCGACCTGAAGACGAACGCCGTCGAGGTCGCCCTCCACCGCGCCCTCGGCCGCCTGCGCCGGCAGCTCGAACCGGGCGAGCCCGAGCCGGGCCCCGCGACGGCGCCCGTACGGGTCTGATCGCCTCCGCGAGTGGCGCAGTTCCGCAAGGAGCTCGCCGAGCAGGGAACGATTCAGGTGGGCGGGTGAGCCTCGTCGATCTCCTCGACGAGGGTGACGGCTGCCCGAGGCGTGAGCACGCGGCAGACGTGCGGGGGAAGATCGACAAGGTGCGCATCGCCCGAAACGAGGGCGGCGGCGCCCGCGCCCCGCGTCAGGGCGACCAGGTAGTCGTCCTTCGGGTCGACAGTGACGGCCGGCGGATCGGGAATGTCCTCGAAGCCCAGCCCATGCTCCTCCAGGGCAGCGACGAGGTTGTCGATCTCGTCGCTGCTCACGCTTCGGAACCGGCCACGGGCGAGCACCGCGCGGAGCTCGCCGAATACGGCCGGAGACACGACGACCTCGTACGCCCCCGCGTCCCACAGCTCGATCAGGCGGAAGGGCGGCCCGCGGCGGGAGAGAAGTGCAGAGACGTAGACGCCGGGGTCGATGACGAGTCGCAGCACCTACGCGCGACTCGCAGCCCGCTCGCCGCGCGCCGCGCGCAGTTCCTCGTAGGCGATGCGCTCGGCCTCGTCGGGGTCGAGGTCGAAGCGTGCTGCGACTCGTTCGAAAACTCCCAGCAAAGTCGAGCGCCGCAGGGCTTCCTCCACGACCTGCGAGACCGGGCGTCCCTGGCGCGCCGCAGAGACGCGAATGGCCCGCATCACGTCCTCATCGACGTAGAAGGTGGTCTTCACTCTCCGGGCCATCGAGTCGAAGCGTACCACCAAGCCGTCATGAAGGAAAGACGCTGATGCGGCGGCACGACCCGCTCGCGAACCCCGAGCCGCTGATCCGGCGCGTCCTGTCGACCCGAATTGCCTGTACTCCACTTTGCGGTGAGCTTGCTCGTCGGCACGTCGGCATCGGTGGCCGCTCGAAGCCGGGTCGGCGTCGCGTGGAACCACGTTCAATGGTTCACCCCAGAACCGTTCGGCCGATTGCCTTTGCGCACTGAGGTTCTTACCGTGTGAGGAGATGGGGGAGTTGTCGTACCCGTCCGTCGGCACGGCGGCGCGTGCTCGCGTACGCGCGGACCTGCGGAGCGGTGTGGCCCCCTTCGGGATCGGCACATTCGGTGTCCTTGGGCTCGGGGCGGCGAACGGCGGCTACTTCCCGACCTCGTGGGGCTGGGCGATCCTCGCGCTCGCGGCCGTGCTCGTCTGGTCGCTCGCGATGCGGGCGGTGGCGTGGCCCACCGCGACCGAGGCCGCCTTCCTCGGCGGGCTGCTTGGCCTCGCCTGCTGGTTCGCGGTCTCCGCCGCTTGGGGGACGGCATCCAACTCGCTTGACGAGACGCTTCGCGCAGTCCTGTACGTAGTCGGCGCGGCCTCGGCGTTCGCCCTCGTCCGCCGCTTGGCCACGCCGGCGCTGCTTGCGGGGGCGCTCACCGGGACAACCTTCGTTGCTGCATATGCGCTCACGACGCGGCTCTTCCCCGACAGGATCGGCACATTCGACTCTGTCGCGGGCTACCGGCTCGCAACCCCGATCGGCTACTGGAACGCGCTCGGGCTGCTCTGCGCGATCGCGCTGCTGCTTTCGCTCGCGCTCGTCGCCTCCACGGCGTCGCCGGTTCGCGCCGCGCTCGCTGCGGCGCCGGCTCCGATCCTGCTTGCGACGCTCTACTTCACCTTCAGCCGCGGCTCGTGGATCTCGCTCGGAATCGGGCTCGCGCTTGCGCTCGCGCTCGACCCGCGCCGGCTGCGGCTGACCGCGACGGCTGCCGCCATCGGGCTGCCCGCGGCGATCGGGGTCTTCGTCGCCTCGCGCTCTTCGGCGCTCACCCACCTCAACTCGACCGTCGCGCGCGCGGCGCACGACGGGCACCGGCTCGCGCTCGTGCTGCTCGTGCTTGTTCTTGTTGCTGCTGGGCTCGGTGCCGGGCTTGCGATGCTCCGGCGCCGCGTCTCGCTTCCGGCCAGCGCGTCGCGCATCTACGCGATCGCACTCGTCGTGCTCGCCGTCGCCGGAGTCACGGCCGGGCTCGTCGAGCTCGGCGGGCCGAGCGCAGCCGCTCGCCGCGCCTGGCACTCGTTCGCCGCTCCGCCGCCGAAGACCCAGACCAACCTGCAGAGTCGCCTCTTCAGCTTCTCCGGCAACGGCCGCGCCGACCTCTGGACTGCGGCCTGGCACGACGCGCAGGCGCACCCGCTCCTCGGCTCCGGCGCCGGCTCGTACGAGGCGTACTGGCTCGCGCACCGCACGACGCCGCTCCAGGTCAAGAACGCGCACAGCCTCTACCTCGAGACGCTCGCCGAGCTCGGCGTCGTCGGGCTCGCGCTGCTCGTGCTCGCGCTCGGCGCGCCGCTCGTCGCCGCCGTCCGCGCGCGCAGGCGGCCCGGCGTTGCGATCGCGGCCGGCGCGTACGTCGCCTACCTCGCCGGCGCCGCCGTCGACTGGGACTGGCAGATCACCTCCGTCACGCTGGCGGCACTGCTCGTCGGCGTCGCCATCCTCGCGGCCGCCCGGCCGGACGAGGAACGCGAGGCGTCGCCGAAGCTGCGCTACGGCGCCCTCGGCGTTATGCTCGCGATCGGCGCGGCCGGGTTTGTCTTCCTCGTCGGGAACATGTTCCTCTCGCGCGCATCCACCGCCGCCTCCGCAGGCCACTGGACGGTCGCCGCCCGCGACGCGCAGCGCGCCTCCAGCTGGCTGCCCTGGTCGACCGCCCCCTGGCAGCAGCTCGGCGAGGCGCAGCTCGCGCAGGGCCGGACCGCCGCCGCGCAGGCGAGCTTCCGCACCGCGATCCGCAAGGACTCCGGCGACTGGAACCTCTGGCTCGACATCGCGCGCGCGTCAGCCGGAAAGCAGCAGGCCGCCGCGCTGGCCCGCGCCTCGAAGCTCGACCCGCTCAGCCCCGAGATCGCGACGTTCAAGAGCGAGCTCGGCTCGCAGGGAGGCATCTCGATCACCGCCGCGGGAGCCAAGCCGTGAGAGTCGACCCGCTCGCCGACCTGCAGCCGCTGATCCGGCGCGTCTACGGGTACGTCGCCTACCGCATCGGCGACGGCCCCGACGCCGAGGACGTCACGAGCGAGACCTTCGAGCGCGCGCTCCGCTACCGCTCGAGCTTCGACCCGCGCCGCGGCGACCCGGCCGCCTGGCTGATCGGGATCGCGCGCCGCGTCATCGCCGACGCTGCCCTCCGCGGCGACACGCCCACCGACGAGCTGCCCGACCGGCCCGGTCCGGGCCACGAGGAGGATGCCCTGCTCCGGCTCGAGCTGCGCAGCGCCGTCTCCCGGCTCGACGAGCGCGACCGCGAGCTCGTCGCGCTCCGTTACGGCGCCGACCTCACCGCCCGCCAGATCGCCGCGCTGCTCGACCTGAAGACGAACGCGGTCGAGGTCGCCCTCCACCGCGCCCTCGGCCGCCTGCGCCGGCAACTCGACCCGCCCGAGCCCGAGCCGGGCGCGGCCACGGCGCCCGTACGGGTCTGATCGCCTCCGCGAGTGGCGCAGTCCCGCAAGGAGCTCGCCGAGCCCGGCCCGATTCAGGCGGGCGGATGAGCCTCGCCGATCTCCTCGACGAGCTCGACGGCCGGGCGCTACGCCAGCGCGAGGTCGGTCTTCGAGAAGTCGTCGCCTTTACAGAGAAGCGGCTCCGCTGCCACCTGCGCCGTCGCATACGCGAGGCAGTCGCCGAAGTTCAAGGCTGCCGGGTGCCGGCCCTTGCCGAAGCGCAGCCACGCCTCGGCGGCGGTCCACCAATGGAGTTGCCCGAACGCGATCACCACGAGACCCGCTCGCTCCACGAAACGCGCCAGGTCGACGGGCGCCTCGTCACCCAGCCGCGACGCGAGCACAATCGCCGTCTCCGCGAGGGTCGGAGCGCCGACCCCGGCCGTCGACGCGCTCTCGAGCTTGTCGAGGAGCTCATCGCGATCGCGTTCGCGAAGAACGATTGCCACGATCGCGGAGGCGTCGAGGATCACACGCCGTGCTCGCCGTAACCGAGGATCTGCTCACGCTCGGCCTTGCTGATCTCGCCGTCCAGCGCCTCCGCAGGCAGCGACGGCCACAGCTCCTGCTCGAGCCATCTCCGCAGCATCCGACCGCGGTCGGCCGGGTCCTGCAGCGCGAGCCGCTCCTTTCGCTCTCGCAGCGCGACTCGTATCGCACCCGTCTTGGACTCGCCGGTAAGTGCAGCGATCTCGGCGGCGAGGCGCTCGGTCTCGGGATCCTTGATGTTCAACGCCATGGTAGAAATCTAGCAAAATGGTGCATCGGCCGAAATCGGGCCGGAAACGGCGACCGCGCCCCTGACGGTCTAACCGACTGCCTCGAGCGGGTAGGCGTCCCGAATGAGATTGCCGCGGGCGCCGGCGGCCGTGCAGAGCTCGGCAAAGAGCCGCCAGTGGCGGGTGCCGGGAGCGGCCATGACGGCGTTCGGGTGTTCACGCAGCGCGTCGCAGAAGGCGAGCGCCTGAGGACGAACGGCGACAGCACGAGCGGCCCGTTCGCCGCCTCCAGCGCGGCCCGGGCCACGGGATCAATCGCGGCCGAAGCCCTCGGCGAGGATCTCGTCCACGCGCTCGGCAAGACCAGGCTCGCCGCGATGTGCTACGCTGCGCTGCACAATGTCCGTGTCCGTGGGTGTCCGGGAGCTGCGCCAGAACCTGAGCCGGTATCTCGATCGGGTCAAAGCGGGCCAGGAGCTGGTCGTCACCGAGCACGGCCGCGAGGTCGCCCGGCTGATCCCGATCGCTGCCGACGCATACGCCGAGCTCGCGGCCGTGGTCGGCGCGAGCGTCCCGACCGGGAGGCTCGAGCGCGTCGCCGAGCGACTCCGCGCTCCCGGCGCTCCGGCCGGGACGACGGACGCATCTCTTGCGGAGAGCCGCGGCGAGCGCAGCGGCTGAGCAGTGCCTGCGGTCTACCTCGACACGAGCGCGCTCGGACGCATCCTGCTGGGCGAGCCCGACGCACCCGCCGTCCTGCGCGAGCTCGGCCGTTTCGACGCGCATGTCGCCAGCCGCCTGCTCCGCGTCGAGCTGCGGCGCCTCGCGCTGCGCTACGGGCTCCTCGAAGCGGCCGGCGAGCTCCTCGCGGCGGTCGCGCTCGTTCCCCTCGACCAGACCACCCTCGACGTTGCCGAGACCGTGCTCCCTGCCGGCCTCGCGACCCTCGACGCCATCCATCTCGTCACCGCCCTCCGCCTCGCCGACGCCGGCCTGCTCGACACCGTGATGACCTACCACGCCCGCCTCGCCGAGGGTGCGTCCCGCCACGGGCTCACGGTTCTCGCGCCCGCCTGAGACCGCCTCGCGGCTCACCAGTACATGTCTGTAGTGGCATATGTAGTGCATCTCTGATAGCATTGGCGTATGAGCACGCCCGTACAGACGCGCCTGGACGAGGCCGAGCTCGCGCGTCTGGACGCAGCGATCGCACGCGGCCGCTTCTCCAGCCGCAGCGAGGCGCTGCGCGCCGCCCTCGCGCTCGTGCTCGAAGCGGAGCGCGAGCGCGAGATCGCCGCCGCCTACGAGCGCGGCTACGGCGAGCATCCGCAGGAGGTGTGGACGGGCGAGCTGGGGCTGTCGCTCCTGGCCGCGGCCGCGGCCGGCGAGGAGCGCGGCCGGGGACCGCTCTGAACCGCGGCGCGATCTACGACGTCGAGCTGCCCGCCGGGCCGCACCCGGTCGTGATCGTCACGCGCGAGACGGCGATTCCGGTGCTGAAGCAGGTGGTCGTCGCCCTGATCACCAGCACGGTTCGAGGGCTACCGACCGAGGTGCCGCTCGGGCCGGAGCACGGACTGGCGCGTGAGAGCGTCGTCAACTGCGACAACCTCTTCACGATCCCCAAGCAGGCGCTCGGCCGTCGGCGCGGCACGCTCGGGCCGGCGGAGACGGCTCGGCTGAACGAGGCGCTCGGGCTCGCGCTGGGCCTGTAAGGCAGCTCGAGCCGGCCGAGCCCGAGCAGACCGCGGCTACGGTGCCTGTGCGGGCATAACCCGGTGGCTCACGCGTCGGGGACGAGCATGGCGGCGAACGCTTGCGGTGTCATCACCGGCGGCGTCGCCCCGACGAGTCCGGTGAGATGGGCATCGCCGGAGACGGTGAGGTCGGCTCGCGCAGCGCGCGCGAGCGCAATGAGATGGTCGTCGCCGGGATCGGGCGTCAGGCCGGGCTCGTTCGGCGGGTCGTCGATCGCGATCGCACCGCGGCGGAGTCCGGCGACGTAGTCTCGGGCCTCCCGCCCGTCGACGCGCACCGCGAGGTGCGGTCGCTGCAGCACGTGTTGGAGCTCCCCCAGGAGCGCGTCGGAGACGACCAGCTCGAACACGCCGCGCCGCCAGAAGTCGACGATCCGACCCGGCGGTCCCTCCGCCGTGATGAACCCGGACACCAGCACCCCGGGGTCGAGCACGACGCGCAGCACGAGCTAGCCGGAGCTCGCTTGGTGGCGGCGCTCCCGCCGCATCGCGTGCAGCTCTTCGTAGGCGAGCTTGAGCGCCTCCTCGCCGGACAGGTCGCTGTTGCGGCTGCGTACGCGCTCGACAACGGCAAGGCCCGCGTACTCCCGCAGCGCCTCTTCGACGACCTCTGAGTCGCGCCGACCGCTCCGCGCAGCCAGGATGCGAGCCGCGCGGAGCACCTCGTCGTCGATGTAGACGGTCGTCTTCGTCTTCGCCATGCTGTGATGGATTATACCGTCATAGCGTCATGATGCAGCAGTCGTTGTAAGGGTTTGACCCCGGCCGCGGGTATTCGGTTCGGAAGCATTGATCCGACACGAGGGGGAGGGCAATCTCCATGACCGGGTTCTTCAGGCGGGGTGACAAGCTCGAGGGCGAGCTCCGTGCCGCGCGCCCGCAGCCGGGCGACGAGCTCGTCAGCCGCATCGAGGCACGCGTCCACGCCGAGCGGCCGGCGCTCGGGCGGCGCGGCTCGTTCCGCATCGCCGTGCCGGTGGCGCTGACCGCCGCCATGATCGGCGCACTCGCCGCCGTCGGCGGCGTCGGCTACGCCGCCTCGAGCGTCGAGCATGCGGTCAAGGCCGTCTCGAAGGTGTTCGCGCCGGCGAAGGCGCACCAGGCGATCGTCGTCCAGGGGCTCACCTCCGGCGGCGACCAGTACAAGCCGGGCTACGGCTTCGGCGACCCGAACCACAACCACAGCGGGCCGCCCGGGCTGAAGAGGAAGGGCGGGGAGTTCGCGCCGCCGCTGACGGCGCGGAAGAGCGGCAAGGCCTTGATCGTCTCGACGAGCTTCACGATCGACGAGCAGGCGCACCTGTTCATCTCCGTGGTCGACACGACGACGGGCAAGGAGCTGCTGATCACGCAGACGAAGTCGAAGGTCGGCAACAAGCTGACGGGGGAACAGGCGAAGAACCTCAACTTCCTCGTGCTCGTGCCGCGCACGATCCCGATCAAGCTCGCGATCCCGAAGAACCTGCTCATCGCAGGCCACACCTACGAGATCAGGATCATCGCCCGCGACCCGCAGGGCAACAAGAAAACCCTCGTGATTCCGTTCACGCTGTAACGGGCGGCATCGGATCGAGCTCCACGACGGCCGGGCCCAGCGCCCGGCCGTCGGCGTTCAAGGCCAGGAGTCGCAGCTGTGTGAGCTGCGCTACGCTCGAGGCCGTCCTTCGACGCCTCCGCATTCGTCTCGATGATGCTTCAGCCGCAGCGCGTCGGCGGACCCGCTCGGCGCTCCGCGTGGAGGTCCGCCGGATAGCCGCCGACGAGCACGATCGCGAGGAGATGCGGATCGTTCGCAAGCAGACAGCCGAGCTCGCGCCGCCGTCCCGCGACTGAGGCGGCTGCGTCCACTAGACGCCGCCGCGGGCGACGAAGCCGGCGAGCGTGCGTTGCTGGACGACGTAGCCGGGTGCGTTCAGCACCTCGACCTGCATCGGTACCCAGCCGCCGCCCGCGTGCGAGGCGACGTGGACGTCGGCGAAGCGGAACGCGAAGGCGTTGCAGGCGGCGGTGCCGCCGTCCCAGCTCTCGCTCGTCGCGACCGGCCGCCAGGCGTTGTGGCTCCCGGCGAGGTGGATCCGGCTCGTCACCGGCGAGCCGTTGACCCACACCCGCCACCAGCCCGTGCCCGCCGCCGACTCGAGGACGGCGACCCGGTAGCTGCGGCTGACCGGCAGGTGGCCGGCGAGCATCACGTAGCGCGCCGCCTTGCCCGGGAGCGCGAGCTCGTAGTAGAGCGCCGACCCCTGGTCCGGCGTGGCGCTGATGCCGGCCTGGAGCCACTCGTCGCTGCCGTTCGGGCCGAGGCCCTGACCGCCGACGCCGACCCAGGCGGCGACGTGGCCCGAGGCCACTCTCGGCGCGCTGAGGGCGGTGATCTCGGCGCTCACGCCGGAGCGCGACTGGAGGCTCGAGACGCCGGCGTACGAATAGCCGCTGTTGCCGCAGGCCGCCGCCGCGCCATGTGAAGGGACTGTGAGCGCGCATGCAGCTGCAAGGGTGGCTGCCGCCACCATGACGGATATGCTGGGGAGCATGAGGACTTCCGCTCGGGGCGAGGGCCGCGTTTGAACGGGGCCTGCATCCCAGAGATCGTCCGAGGATGCCACCGGTCGCATCCCTCGATTGAGGAAATGCACAACCTGTGACGAAGCATTTGCTTACTCGTACGGATGGTGACTGCAGGCCCGAAGGGGGCTTGCGGCGTACGATAGGGAGCGTCCGCTGCCTATTGTACCTGCGCTTTCTCTCCGCTGTGTTTTTTGTCAGCATCGCCGCTGTCTTTGTTGCCGGTCCGAGCCTCGCCGGCCCGCAGGCGAAGACGCTCCACGTGGTGCTGAAGGGCCAGGACCACCACCCGCTCGTCGGCAAGAAGTGGCACTACTCGGTGACCGTCACTGACGCGGCGACCGGCAAGCCGGTCGCCTGCAAGATCCACCTCCTGTTCACCCTCAGCGGGGTGGCGGTGCCGGGCGGCGAGATCGGCGTCCACGTCGTCAAGAAGGGCTTCTGGCAGGAGACGTTCGGCACGCCCGGCAGCCCGCCGTTCCCGGCCGCCGCACGAGGAGTGCATCTCGTCATCCTGGCGATCGTGACGGCCAAGGGCTACGCGACCGCCAAGGCGACCTGGGCGGTCGTCGTGAAGTGAACGGCGCGGCCGTCGGCGTCGAGCACGTTCGCAAGAGCTTCGAGGGCGGCCGCATCCGGGCGCTCGAGGACGTCTCGCTCGGCCTCGAGCCCGGCGAGCTCGTCGCGCTCACGGGGCCTTCCGGCTGCGGCAAGAGCACGCTGCTGAACCTGATCGGCGCGCTCGACCGGCCCGACGCCGGCGAGATCCACGTCGGCGGCGAGGACGTGACGCGGCTCGACGACCCGTCCCGCTACCGCGCGGAGGTCGTCGGCTTCGTCTTCCAGTTCCACAACCTGATCGTGACGCTGACCGCGCTCGAGAACGTGCAGATCCCGATGCTCGGCAGGCGCCGCCGCGCAGAGCGCGAGCGGCGCGCGCGCGAGCTGCTGGAGGAGGTCGGCCTCGCCGCGCGCACCGACAGCTACCCGCCGACGCTCTCCGGCGGCGAGCGCCAGCGCGTCGCGATCGCCCGCGCGCTCGCGAACGAGCCGCGGCTGCTGCTCGCCGACGAGCCGACCGGCTCGCTCGACTCCGAGACGGGCGCCCAGATCCTCGACGTGCTGCACCGCGTCAACGACGAGCACGGGACGACGATCCTGGTCGTGACGAACGACGCCGACGTTGCGGGCCAGGCGGAGCGCGTGCTGCGCCTCCGCGACGGCGTCCTCGCCGCCGCCGCTGCGCTGCGGGGCTGAAGGCTGCAATCAGGTTGCTGCGCAACCTGGTTGCGGTCGTTCGCTAATACGGTGCCCTGAGTCCCTTCAGCATCGGAAAGTGGCGGAGGTTCGTCGTCAGGAGCTCGGCGTCGAGGACGATCGCCGTCGCGGCAATCAGGTAGTCGGCGTCGTCGATTCCACCGTGGGCCTTCCGGTATGCACGTGCCAGCGCGCCTGCCGTCCGAGCGACGTCTTCGTTGACGGCGACCCACGAGAGCGCCGACGAGAACTGCTCGAGTGCCTCGAGCTCTTCGTCTTGTACGCCTGCGAGCAGCTCGAAGCGGACGACTTCGCTCGCACGCACCTCCTCGTCGTCCTCGACCAGCTTGTGGAGGAGGTCCACCGCGGGCGCGACTCCGTGCAGATGGTCGACGGCGACCGTCGTGTCGAGGAGCTTCACTCGAGCCCGAGTCGGCTCAGGCGCTCGTTGAGGTCGCCGCGCACCGCGTCCACGTACTCGGCTCCGGTGAAGGGCCGCCCGCGCCAGGAGCCGGCGCTGGCGGCCAGAGCCTGAAGCTTCTCGGCCTTCGTCTTCTCGCCGAAGGTGTTCCGGATCGCGCGCCGGATCAACTCCGAGCGCGACGCGCCAGTCGCCTCTGCGACACGGTCGAGGAGCTCGAGCTCGTCCTCGCCGAGATAGATCTGCGTTCGGCCCCCGACGTGTCACTCCCGGCGCAGCGCTTCGATCGGGCTGAGCCGCAGCGCGCGCCAGGCCGGATAGGCGGCGCCGATGATCCCGACGCCGAGCGCGAACGCGAGCCCCCAGGCGAACACGCCGGCGTTGAAGTCCGGCGAGACGAGGGTCGAGAGCCCGGTCTGCGCGGTGAAGAGGTGCGCCGCGAGCACGCCGAGCGCGAGCCCGATCGCGAGCGCGACGAGCGAGATCCCGATCGCCTCGCTCACGATCAACGCCGCGATCCGCCAGCCGGTCCAGCCGACCGCGCGCAGGATGCCGATCTCGCGCACGCGCTCGAACACCGACATCGCCATCGTGTTCATGACGCCGATCCCGCCGACGATCAGCGCGAGCGCCGAGATCACCCAGCCGACGTCGAGGATCAGCTGCGACGAGGTGTCGACCTTCACCGCCTGCCCCGGCTCGACGATCGCCGTGATCCCGTAGCGCTTCTCCAGCCGCGAGGCGACCACCTGCGGCCGCTGCCCGAGCTTCACCGCGACCGCGATCGTCGTCGCCTCGGCCGGCCGCTTCGCGAGCGACTGCACCGTCGCCAGCGGCAGCACGACGCCCATGTCCTCGAAGCGGTCGCCGCTGTGGAAGATGCCCGAAACGCGGAAGACGTGGCCGTTGACGTCGATCGGCGAGCCCGGCTGCACGTGGAAGCTCTTCGCGCCGGTGTCGCCGACGAGCGCGCCGGAGCGGTTGCCGGAGATCAGCGTCAGGCGCCGGTACGGGAACTCGTTCGCCGCGAGCCCGAAGACGAGCGACGAGTCCTGGCCCTGCACCTTCGTCACGAGCAGGAAGATGCGCGCCGTCTGCGCGACGCCGAGATCCGCGCCGATCTCCCGCTCCAGCCGTACCGGCAGGAGCGAGCGCGTCGCGTCGCTCACCCCGCTCTGGAAGAGCCCGAAGTCGGCGCGGCCGAGGTGGATCAGGTCGCCCGCCGTGCGCTTCGCGCCGGCGGAGATCGAGAGCAGGGCGACGATCAGCCCCACGCCGAGCGCCACGCCGGCCGAGGTGAGGAGTGTCCGCACCGGCCGCCGCAGCAGGTTCTTCCAGACCAGGCCGAACCAGGTCATGTCACCGACCCTATCTCCGCTAGTCTCGGGAGCGAGATGGAACCAGATCGCAGCGCGATCCTGGAGGCGCTGGAGCAGGTGATCGATCCGGAGCTGCGGCGGCCGGTCACCGAGCTCGACATGGTGCGCGACGTCGAGTCCAGCGACGGCGTCGTTTCGCTGACGATCGTGCTCACCGTGGCCGGCTGCCCGCTGCGCCACTCGTTCGAGGAGCAGATCGGGCGGGCGCTCGCCACGGTGCCGGGCGTGACCGGGGTCGCGCTCTCCTTCGCGGTGATGACGCCCGAGGAGCGACAGAAGCTGACGCGGAAGCTGCGCGGCGGCGCGCCCGCCGGCGATGCGGTGATCAAGCTCGGGCCCGACACGCGCGTGATCGCGGTCGCGAGCGGCAAGGGCGGCGTCGGCAAGTCGTCGCTCGCCGCGAACATCGCCGTCGCGCTCTCGCAGCTCGGCCGCAAGACGGGCATCCTCGACGCGGACGTCTACGGGCACTCGATCCCGCACATCCTCGGCATCCACCAGAAGCCGGTGGCGGTCGACGAGCTGATCGTGCCGCCGGTGAAGGGCGACCTGAAGCTGATGTCGATCGGCTTCTTCCTCGACGGCAACGAGCCGGTGATGTGGCGCGGGCCGATGCTGCACAAGGCGCTGGAGCAGTTCCTCACCGACGTGCACTGGGGCGACCTCGACGTGCTCGTCGTCGACATGCCGCCGGGCACCGGCGACGTCGCGATCTCGCTCGGCCAGCTCCTGCCGCGGGCGGAGGTCGTCATCGTGACGACGCCGCAGAAGCTCGCGCAGGAGGTCGCCTCGCGCGCCGCGTCGATGGCGCGCAAGACGAACATGCGCCTGCTCGGCGTGGTCGAGAACATGAGCGGCGAGGTGTTCGGCAGCGGCGGCGGCGAGCTGCTCGCGGCGGAGCTCGACGTGCCGCTGCTCGGCCGCGTTCCGCTCGACCCGCTGCTGCGCGAGCAGGGCGACCTCGGCGAGCCGATCGTCGCCGCGCACCCCGAGTCGGAGACGGCCCAGGCGATCGTCGGGATCGCGGAGGCGATCGACGCCTCGCGGCAGAGCAGCGGCATCCTCAAGTCGCTGCCGCTCGTCGGCTGAGCCCCATGCCTGCGAGCAACCTCGACGCGGTTCGCGAGGTGTACGAGCTCGCCCGCCGCGCGGACCATCGCGAGCTGCGGACACGGCTCCACGACGACGTGAGCTGGGATCCCGCGCGCGAGGGAGTGTGGAAGCCGTGCACGACCGCCGACGAGGTCGTGCGCACGCTGCTCTGGCGCGCGGAGGCGAACCGGATGCGGCCCGGCGAGATGATCGATCTCGGCGACCGCGTGCTCGTGCAGCTGCGCGGCAAGCGGCTCGAGCGGCTCGGCGCGAAGGGGTTCGTGCCGAAGCTGTTCCAGATCATCGTCCTGCGCGAGGGGAAGGTCTCGAGCATCCGGGACTACGCGCGGCGCGAGGACGCGCTCGGCGCCGCCGGCCTCCGTTACACGCCCGAAAAAGGCGTAAAGTAGGGCGACTGGCCCTGCAGCGAGGATTCCGGCCGAAGGCCCGCAGTCCGCCAAACGCACCCTCGGGCGCGCGAGACGACGAGGAGCCTAGGCAAACAGAGTTCGAGTTGCAGGGCCGGCGCTTCGTTGAAGCGAGCGACCTGCGCCGCGAGCCTTCCAGGCCTCCCGATAGCCTGAGAAGGCGCATGGACAGGCGGCTACCGAGTTTCGCTAGACCCTCCTGATGAGCGCGGCGGCGTTCTTCGACCTCGACCGCACCTTGCTGCGTCGCTCGTCGGCGCTCGCGCTTGCCGGCTCGTTCCGCGAGCGCGGGCTGATCTCGCGCAGCCAGCTCGCGAAGGCCGCCGCCTGGCAGCTGCTGTTCGTCCTGCGCGGCGCGAGCCACGAGGCGGTGCGGCGCGGCGCCGAGGACGGGCTGATGGTGCTGCGCGGCTTCACGCCGGACGGGCTGCGCCGTCTCGTCGCCGAGGCGCTGGAGCCGGTGCTGCGCCCGCTCGTCTACGCGGAGCCGCTCTACCTGGTCGAGCAGCACCGCGCGCGCGGCGAGTCCGTGTACATCGTCTCCGCGACGCTGCAGGAGATCGTGCAGGCGATCGCCGATGACCTCGGCTTCGACGGCGCGCTCGGCACGGTGTGCGAGGTGCGCGACGGCGCGTACACGGGGCACGCGGTGCGCGCGCTGCACGCGGAGAACAAGGCGCGCTCCGTGCGCGAGCTCGCGGAGAGCCGCGGCTACGACCTCGCCGAGTGCACCGCCTACTCGGACAGCCACACCGACCTGCCGTTTCTCGAGGCGGTCGGGCGGCCCGTCGCGGTCAACCCGGACCGTGCGCTGCGCCGGATCGCTGCCGAGCGCGGCTGGCCGGTGATCGAGTTCAGCACGAGCGCGTACCCGCATGCGCGCCGCCGGGTGCCGCCGGCCGTCTGGGCCGCCTCGCTGTTCTTCCTCGCCGGCATGCTCGCGGCCGGGCGGCGCCGTGCAGGCTGAGGAGGCGCTGGCGCGGCTGCGGGCGCGCGGCTTCTCCGACGAGGACGCGGAGCGGCTGGTCGCGCACTTCGCCGAGGCGGAGGCGAGCGGCAAGACGAGCCACGGCTTCTCCCGCGTCGAGTGGCTCGAGACGCTCGACGTCGATCCCGGCGCGCAGCCGGAGGTGCTCGAGGCGTTCGAGGGCTTCGAGCGCTGGCACGGGCGCGGCGCGCTCGGTTACCTCGTGCTCGACGCGGTCGTGCGCGCGCAGCTCGCCGATCCGCCCGAGTGGGCCCGCCTGATCGTCTGCGAGCAGACCTTCCCGACCGGGATGCTCGGCGGCTGGGTGCGGCGGCTCGCAGAGGGCGGTCTCGTCGCCGCGCTGACGACGACCTCGCCGCCGCGGCTCGCCCATCCGGAGGGCGGGCCGGCGCTCGTCGGCACGACGCCGCTCGCGATCGGCATCCCCAGCTCGGACGGGAGGCCGTTCGTGAGCGACGTCTCGATGGGCCGTATCACGCACGGCGACGTGCTCGCCGGGCTCGCACCGGCCGAGGAGCTCGTGCCCTTCGGCGGCGAGCACGCGTACAAGGCGTTCGCGCTCGCGCTCGGCCTGCAGCTGCTCGTCGAGGCGCTCCAGCGCGAGGAGGGCTTCGGCGCGGTGCTGCTCGTCGCGCGCCCGGAAGCGGATCCCGTGCCCGGGCTGCGCGCGCGGGCTGCAGGGGTGCGCCTGCCCGGCGACTCCTAGCGACTCCTCGGCGCCCTTTCGTGGCGCCCTGCGTCCGCGTCCCCGTGGCGGGCGGAGCGGACCGGGTCAGGCGTCAGACGGTCTCGCGCTTCAGCCAGGCGCTGTAGCTCTGCATGAACGGTCCGATCTCCGCTAGCAGCACCTTCACGCCTTCGTGGATCGAGCTCGCCCGGACGTCGGGGTACTCGTGCTGGAGCTCGTTGCGTAGACGGCAGAGGCTGATCATGCGGTCGCGCTGGGCCTTCGTGATCGCTCCTGCTTCGCAGAAGGCGTGAAGGTCGGCGGGGGCGTTCTGTGCGTCATCCGGCTCACGGAGCCCATGTTGTTCGAGCGTCTCGCGCACGAGCTGGGAGATCGAGTTGACCAGAAGCTCGAAGCCGTGCTCGACGGCGTACACCTGTGTGAGCTGCGCGGGATCGGTCGAGCGCGCAGCAGCCTCGTACGCCTCCTGCGGAAAGTCGTCTCCGAATGCGTCCGCGGCGTAGCGAAGCGTCTCGTAGTGGCGGGGCATGTCCGCGACCCGCACCTTGATCTTCCGCGAGAGCGGTTGGCGGCGCGGCTCTCCCTCGCCGGGGCCGCGGCTCATCCGGCTGCCGCCAGTTGGTCGAGCGCTGCCCACGCGGCCTGCTCAAGAGCGGCGTCCTGCTCTGCGGCCGCCTTCTGGATGCGGGCCATCCGGCGGGATAGCTTCGACCAGCGTCCGTCGCGGTCGATCAGGACGCGACCGTCGTGGAGAACGTCCGCGAGCAGCAGGGGGGAACGCTCCGCATCGGTGAGCGTCACGATCTGGACTGGGCGGCCGAGCAGGCGCTCCAGCTTCGATCCGAGCCGGGCGACCGCCAGAGGAGGCGCGCCATCGACCAGGTCGAGCAGCAGGTCGACGTCAGAGGCACTGTGCATTTCGCCGCGGGCCGCAGAGCCGAAGAGGACGGCGAGGCGTACCGCATGTTCCGTCCGCAGAGCCGTGACGAGCCGCTGGAGCATGGGCCAGTGCGAGCGGACGTAGCGGCGTTCGCGGCCGTTGATCGTCGGCTTGTATGGGCTCGTGCGTTGGCAGCGGATCAGGCCGCGGCCTGCGGCGCGGCGCAGGGTACGCCCGCTGATACCGAGGTCTTCAGCGAGGACGTCAAGCTCAGTCATGTGTCCAATTTAGCACGTTCATGTGTCCAATTTGCCCCTTTCGACTCAGCGACCGCGGCAGCCCACTGTGCCGCTCAAGAGCTCGCCGCGACCGGCTGCCTCCCACGCAGAAGCCGGAGGGAGGTTAAACCTGGTTGCGGTCTTTCCGATGCGTTAGCGCGGGAAGCGCGGGTCGTCGCGGATCGCGTCGAGGTCCTCGTCCGTCGCGGCGTACTCGCGGAAGCGCTCCGCCGCGGCGACGGCGGCGTTCAGCTCGTCGAGCGCCCGCTCGCGGTTGCCCGCCCGCGCCTCGACGCAGGCGAGCTGGTAGTGGATGCCTGGCGCGTCCTTCTCGGCGAGGCCCTTCTCGAGCAGCCGCCGCGCCGTGTCCCAGTCGCCCGCGCGCATGTACGGCAGCGCCGGGAAGAAGTACTCCCACGCCGACACCTCGTGCCGGCCGGGGACGCCGCCGATCGCGAGCACGGTCGTGTTCGGCTCGGCCGCCACCGCCGAGCGGCGCTGCGCCGGGTCGTCGAGGAAGACGAGCGTCCCGGCGGGCGCGTCCACCTCCTCGCCGTCGACGGTGAAGGTCGCGCGGCCGGTGAGCACGGCGTAGATTTCCTCGTGGCCGAGCTGTGTCTCGGTGTGGTCCTCGACCACCTCGTCGCCGGCGGCCGCCGCCGTGTACGCGTTGATCCCGAACGCGGTTACGCCGAGCGTCTTGCGCACCGGCTTCCAGACGAGCGAGCCGAGCACCGGGATCCCCTCGACGTCGTCGAGCCGCAGGATCTTCACGCGGTCGCCTCGCGCAGCGCCTCGAGCACGACCGGGTCGATCTCCTCGCCGCCGTCCACGCGCTCCTCGAGGTTCTCGACGCCGGCCCAGGCGTGCAGCGCGTCGCCGAGCTCCCCGCCGTAGCCGAGCTGCGCCAGCCGCTCGCGGACCTCGCCGCCGAGCTCGCCGCCGAGCGGCAGCCACTCCGCGCGGGGGGTGGAGCCGAACAGCCGCTCGTGGATCGTGTGGATCCGGCGCAGCTCCTCGATCGGCCGCTCGTGGTCGTCGACGCGCAGGTCGAGCACGAGGTCGGAGAGGCCCGCGTAGCCGCCGTCGCGCTGCACGATCACGAGCGAGGCGGACTGCTGGCCGCGCCGGTCGCCGCCGGCGGCCTGCGCTGCGGCGAGGCAGTCGAGCAGCCGCAGCGCGAGGGGCAGGTGAGCGCCTGCCTCGAACGTCTTCGCAAGCGCGTCCACCGTTTCCGGGCCGACGAGGATGTTGCCCTGCGCCGAGTAGCAGGGCCCCGTGCGCTGCCCGGCCCAGTCCAGGCAGCCCTCGCCGGTCCAGGCGGCCGAGCCGCCGTGTGCGTCGACGAGGCCGAGCTGCCGCTCGTCCCGCCCCGCGTCGGCGGCGACGAGTCGCTGCACGACCTCTTCCGCCGGGAGCCCCTCGCGCAGGAGCGCCAGGCCGTCGGGGCCGAAGCGCGGGTTTGCGTACGCCTGCGTCGCGACGGCGCCGACCTCCGCCTCCGCCCAGGGCACGACCGAGCCGACGGAGAGGAACTTCGACTGCACCGCGACGCCCCACTGCGCCGCGTCGAGATCGCAGGCGGCGATGGAGTAGGTCGCGACGATCATCCGTACGTCAGCTCGGTGAGGTCGAGCTCGAGCAGATCTGCGTGCTCCTGCCGCACGACGACGCACGAGACCTCCGGTCGGGCGAGCGCCGCCTTGACCTCCGCGGCCGAGGAGGCGCGCACGACGACGGGCGTGCCCGCCTCAAACGCGGCTCGCAGCTCCTCGAGGCCGGAGACGTCGTCGAGCACGAGTGCCTCGCTCAGGTCGAGCTCGTCCTCGAGCGCGAGCTCCGGCACGCGGCGGCCGGTCGCGCCGAACCAGCGTTCTCTCACACCGTCACCGAGCCACCGGGCTGGAGCTCCTCCACCTGCACGTTCGGTGCGAGCTTTTGCAGCGCGGCCGGTGTGCCCGTCAGCACCGGGAACGTGCCGTAGTGGCACGGGACGCAGCGCTTCACGCCGAGAAGCTCGAGCGCGACCGCTGCCTCGCGCGGCCCCATCGTGTAGTGGTCGCCGATCGGCAGGACGACGAGGTCGGGCGAGTAGATGCGTCCGATCAGCTGCATGTCGCCGAACACGCAGGTGTCGCCGGCGAAGTAGATCTTGCGGCCGTCCTCGGTCTCGACGACGATGCCCGACGGCTCGCCCGCGTAGGAGCCGTCCGGCGCCGAGCCGGAGTGGAAGGCGACCGTGAGCGTGAACTTGACGCCGTCGACGTCGACGGTGCCGCCCTTGTTCGGCGCCGGCAGCTTGCCCTGGTCGACGCCCTGCTTGGCGAGCCAGCCGCTGAGCTCGACGATCGCGACGACGGTCGAGCCGTGCTTCTTCGCGATGGCCACGGTGTCGCCGACGTGGTCGCCGTGGCCGTGCGTGACGGCGACGATGTCGGCGCGGTCGGGCTCGCGCTCGCTCTCGGGGCACTTCGGATTGCCGTTGAGGAACGGGTCGACGTAGATGCGCTTGCCGCCCGCGGTGTCGAGTCGAAAGGCTGAGTGGCCGAGCCAGGTGAGTGTCGTGTCCGCCATCGGTCTCCTTTCAGGCCGGGGAGCTCCGAGCGTAACGAAGGGCCGGTCGTCTGCGTGCGGGGAGGACCGTCCGGTTTGGAGGCGAACCTTTCCCGTGATGCTGGGGTCGCGCCTGCTTCCACTGACGCTCGCGATCGGCGCGCTCCTCGCCGACGCCTCGGGAGCCCACCGCGTTGCCTTCTACCTCGTGCTGCTGGCCATCCCGGGCGCGGCGGCTGCCGCCTTCCTCGGCGCCGGCGACGCGTTCGACAAAGAGGGCGCGTGGCTGCGCGGCATCTCCACCACCGTCGCGCTGACGCTGCTCGTGCTCGGCTCGGCGGTACGGGAGAACGCGCCCCACGGCGCGGGCGTGCCGGCGCTCGCCGTCTCGGCGGTCGTAGCCGCGGTGATCGCGTACGCGATCCCGGCGCTCGCATGGGTGCTCGAGCCGCTGCTGCCGCACCCGCGCACGCGGCCGGCGCCGGTCCGGGCCGCGCCGGATCTCTAGTGGCCGCGTCCACTAGCAGCAAAGCCGCAGCCGTTTCCGTGCCGCCCCCGATGGGCGTGCCTCACCGCCGCCCGAAGCTTGCGGGGAGAGGAGGCTTCATGACCACCGAAAGCCACCGCTGCTCGGTCGACGGCTGTCCCAACCTCGCCGCCTACGAGGTGCAGCGGTACACCTTCGATCCCGGCGAGGGAGCCGTGACCGTCCTGCCGGACGACACGTGCGAGTTCCTGTGCGTGGAGCACGCGATCGACAACGAGCTGCATGTGACGGCCAACCGCATTCCCTGGTCGGTCGTCGACTACCCGTACACCAACCTCAACCGCCTGCCCGGCCTCACGCTCTACGTGCAGCTCGAGCCGGCGTACGTCGCGTGATCAACGCGACCTGCACGGAGCACGAGCAGGAGATGCGGGCCGCCGTCGCCGAAGAGGTCGCCGAGGAGATCGAGTCGGAGCTGCGGGACTGGCCTACGCCGGCTCCGCCCGACGAGCCGCTCGGCGCCGGCTACGACGGCGCGAGCGTGCTCGAGCACGAGCCGTAGGCGCTACGCCGAGTAGCGCGTACGGCTCGTCGCTCAGGCGCGGCCGGTCAGCGGGCGAGTGCTTTGAGCGCCGTGAGAAGCTCCTGGTGGCGCCGCTCCTCGTCGCTCGGGCCGGCCTCCTCGGCGGGCTTGCCGAACCGCTTGCTGATCGCGTCGACGGGCTTGACGATGAAGAAGAAGACGGCCGCGGCGATCGAGACGAAGCTGATCGCGGAGGTGATGAACGCGCCGTTCGAGAAGGCGGGCCACGCTCGGTACCCGTTCCTGAAATCGCAAGGGTCTACCGCACTAGGGTTCTTCTTGACCGTTGCAGCACGTTAGGACGGGCGCGAGCCGTGACAGGTTCAGCAGCGCTCTGGAAGTACGCGCTGCGCCAGGCACGTTCGCCGAGCAGATCGGCAAGGATCACGACGAGCACTAGGCAGACGAGAGCGACTGTGAGCGCGGCAACAAACGCCGCCTGCGCCTCGACATCGAAGCCGCCGAAGGCAATCGCAACCAGCGGCACAGAGAGGAGCGCGAGCACGCCGACCGTGGCGAGGAAGACGACGAGTGCTATGCGCCGCACGCTCATGACGCTGCGATCCTGGCACGCTCCGGCCTGGCAAGCGGCCATTGCGAGCTTCCCGTTCCTTGTTCTCCCGTGGTGGGCTCAGCGATCGCGTGCGGCAAACAGTCGGTCGACCAGCCGGCGCGGCTCACGAGTCCGCACCCCGGGCGTCCCCAGCCCTGCGTCGTCAGCGTGCGGTGAAACCGACGATCAGCTCTGCCGTCTCGAGCGGGATGTCGAGCTGGGGGCAGTGGCCGACGCCGTCGAGTACGACCCAGTCCGCGTGCGGCAGCCAGTCGTCGCGGAAGCGTGCGGCGGCCGACGGCCACGCCAGGAGCTTGTCGTCGGTGCCCCACACCACTCGCACCGGGCAGGTGATCCGCTCCGCGTCGAGGCTCCAGCCCTCGCGGAGCGCGTGCTCGATCAGCGCCCCGACCGCCTCGCAGGTCGCGGCGCCACGCATCTGGTGGGCGAGCAGCTCGGCCGGAATGTGCTCGAAATTCGAGGTGATGAATTGCGTCGCGCGGCGCCGACCCTCCGCGGTGGCGACGATCGCCTCGGCATACGGCACGACCGCCTTCAGCTGCTCCTGCATCGTCGTGAAGTAGCCGGGCGTCTCCTTGAACGACTCGTCGCCCTTGGCCCAGCCGCCGGCCGGGGCGAGTGCCACGACCGAGTCCGCCCGGCCACGCACGGCAAGCCGCAGCGCGACATAGCCGCCGAGCCCGCGTGGCCGAGCAGCGTCGGCGCCAACACGTCGTGATGGCGCTCGAGCACCGGCAGCACCAACTCCCACGTCCGCCACGTGTCGGTGAAGCCGTGCAAGCACACCATCGGCGACCCGGAGCCGCCGCGATGCGACGGGGTGAAGGTGGAGTACACGTGCGTAGACACGCCGCGGACACTAGCCCCGCGGCGGTGCTGCCGAGCAGCGTCGCCTGAGCGAGCGTGCTGTCCCTAGAAGGGCAGCGATGCTGCCGCGTGCTTCGCCAGGGTGATCAGCGGCTCGACCGCGAACAGCGAGCCCACCGAGACCGCGAGCGCCAAGCCGACCGCCGCGTGGAGCAGTGGCTCCCGCGCGGGGGCGCCGCCCAAGACTGCCGGGGCGCCCAGGCCCTCGCCGGGCCGCATGTACATCGCGCGCACGACGCCGAGGTAGTAGTAGAGGCTGACGAGCGTCGCGAGCACGCCGACGATCACGAGCCACGTCCAGCCGTGCCTGTACGCGGCGGCGAGGACGTAGAACTTGCCGACGAAGCCGCCGCCGAGGGGCAGACCGGCGAAGCCGAACATGAAGAACCACATGGCGACGCCGAGGAACGGGCGCTCCCAGCCGAAGCCGGCGAGGTTGTCGAGCGTCACCGCCACGCCGAGCTCCCGCTCGCGCGCCGCCACGATCGCGAACGAGCCGAACGCCATCGCCGAGTACGGGATCAGGTAGTACATGAGCGCGCGCGCGCCGAGCGCGGTGCCGACGGAGAGTCCGATCAGCATGAACCCCGCGTGCGAGATCGACGAGTACGCGAGCATCCGCTTCACGTTCCGCTGCACGAGCGCGGCGAAGTTGCCGATCACGAGCGACGCGACCGCGATCCCGGCGAACGCCCACGACCAGAGGTGCGCCTCCTGCGGGAACGCGCTCTGCAGCACTCGGAGCGCGAGCACGAGTGCCGCCACCTTCGTCGCCGACGACATGAACGCCGTAACGGGCGTCGGTGAGCCCTCGTACACGTCCGGCGTCCACATGTGGAACGGCACCGCCGACGCCTTGAAGCCGAGCCCGGCGACGATCATCGCGAGGCCGAGCACGAGCAGCACGTCGCCCTGGAGCCCGTGCCGCCCGACCGCCTGCGCGATCTCGACGAAGCCGATGTGATTCGTCGCCCCGTACACGAGTGCGGAGCCGAACAGGAGCGACGCAGAGCCGAACGAGCCGATGATCAGATACTTGAGCCCCGCCTCGAGCGACCCCTCGCGCTCGTAGTCGATCGCGCACATGACGTAGAGCGCGATCGAGAACCACTCGAGCGAGAGGAAGAGCGTCATCAGGTTCGCGGCGCCGACGAAGAACGTCATGCCGGCTGCCGATGCGAGCAGCAGCGCGAAGAACTCCGCGACGTGCTCGTCGGGGATGTGCTCCACGGAGATGAGCACGGTGCCGAGCGCCGTCGCGCAGAGGATCACCTGCGCGAGCGCCGTCCAGCGGTCGCGGTAGAAGGCGTCGGCGATCACGCGGTGGCCGCCCGCGCTGTCGACGTAGAGCCAGACCGAGGTGACGATGCCGCCGGCCGAGCCGACCGCCGCCACCGCCGCCGCGAACGCGCGCCGCCACGCGCGGGGCACGAGCACCGCGCCGAGCAGCGCGATCCCGGAGGCGCCGAGCAGTACGAGAACCGTCGAGATCGCGAACCAGTCGACGTGCGGCGTGGCGATCACTTGAACTGGGCCCTGATCGCGTTTCCGGGCGCATCGCCCGCGAACGAGTGGTGCGAGACTCCCGCCGGCCACGCGGAGAGGGCGAGCAGCAGCGCGACGAGCGGCACGACGAGCGCGAGCTCACCGGGCCGCAGGTCCATCGCCTCCTCGCGCACCGTCGAGCCGCGCGCCTCGTGCAGCACAGCGGAGATCAGGCGCAGCATGTACATCGCCGCGAGCACGATCCCAGTCGCGCCGATCACCGCCCACCACCACGCGCGCTGGTACGCGCCCGCGAGGATCAGGAACTCGCCGGCGAACGCCGCCGAGCCCGGCACCGCGAGCGAGATGATGCCGGTGGTCATCAGGAGCGTCGCGAGCGCGGGCCGGCCGCGCGCCATCCCGCCGAGGAGCGCGAACTCCCCCGTCGTCGTCCGCCGCTCGATCGAGCCCGCGATCAGGAACAGCGACACCGAGATCAGCCCGTGCGCCACCATCTGCAGCACGGCGCCGTCGAGGCCGATGTTCGTCGCGGAGAAGAGACCGAGCGCGATCAGCCCCGACTGCGCCAGCGACGAGTACGCGACGACGCCGCGGAAGTCGGGCGCGCGGAACGCGAGCACCGACCCGTACACGAGCGTCGCCGCCGCGAGCACGAGGATCGACGTCCGGTAAAAGTGCGCCGGTTCGGGGAACTTCGTGATCGCAATGCGGAGCATCCCGTACGTCCCCGCCTTCGCGATCACGCCGGAGAGCACCGCCGTCACCTCCGGCGGCGCCTCGCGGTACGCGTCCGGCAGCCAGCCGTGGAGCGGGAACAGCGGCGCCTTGATCACGAATGCGAGCATGAAGCCGAGGAAGAGCCAGCGGCTGTAGCTCGTGGGCGCGTCGACGAGATCGAACGTGCCGACCTTCAACCCGTACACGATGATCGCCGCGAGCATCACGAGCGAGCCCGTCATCGTGTAGATCAGCAGCTTGATCGTGGCGCCGAGCCGCCCCGGTCCTCCCCACACGCCGATCAGGATGTAGAGCGGGATCAGCATCGCCTCGAAGAAGGCGTAGAAGAGCAGCATGTCCTGCGCGACGAAGACGCCGACGGTCACGCCGGTGAGGAAGAGCATCAGCCCGAAGTACGCGCGCGGCCGGTCGCGCCCGACCCAGAAGCCGTAGCCGATACACGCCGCCATCGCGACCACGGTCAGCCCGACGAGCCAGAGCGAGAACCCGTACTCGCCGACGTGGTACGAGACATGCAGGTCCTTGATCCAAGGCGTGTTTTGCGAGAGCTGGAGGCCGTTGCGCCCGAAGTCGAAACGCGCGGCCTGCTCGATCCAGAGCCCGACCTCGACGAGCGACACGAGCAGCGCGAGGCTGCCGGTCGCGTAGCGGGAGAGCGGCAGGATCCAGACCGCGACCGCGGCGGCGATCGGCAGCCAGATCAGGACCGAGGTGAAGGACGAGATCGTCATCGAACGACCAGGAAGACGACTGCGACGACCGCCATGCCGGCGCCGAGGAAGAAGACGTAGGTGCGCAGCAGCCCCGTCTGGAGGCGGCGGACGCCGCGGCCGAGCTCGAGCGCACCCTCGCCGAGGTCCGGCCCGGTCGCGAGCACGACCGGCTCCTCGAAGTCGCGGCGCATCCACGCCGCGAGCGCGGCGGCCGGCTTGTAGAAGACGGCGTCGTACGCCTCGTCGAAGTAGAACTTGTGCTCGAGCAGCCGCTGGAGGGCGGGCACGCTGGGCACGGCGGCGCGGCGGCGGCCGTAGAGCGCGTACGCGACGCCGATCCCGGCCAGCCCGAGCACGACCACGAGCGCCGACGAGAGCCCCTCCTGCCAGCTCGTCGGCTCGGCGACGCCCAGGGTCGCGGCAACAGGGGAGAGCCAGTTCGTGACGGGATGCCAGAGCGGCGAGAACTGGATCCAGCCGCCGATCACCGCCAGCACGGCGAGGATCCCCACCGGCAGCAGCATCGTGCGCGGCCCTTCTCGGTGCTCGGCGTGATGGTGTTCGCGCACGAACGGGACCGGCGTGCCCGGGAAGACGATGAAGTACATCCGGAACGTGTAGAGGCCGGTGAGGAACGCGCCGATCAGCGCGACGACCCAGAGGATGACGCCGTACCAGTGGTCGTGCAGCGCCGCCGCGATGATCGCGTCCTTCGAGAAGAAGCCCGCGAACGGCGGCACGCCGACGAGCGCGAGCGCCCCCGCGAGGAACGCCCACCTCGTCCAGGGCATCAGCCGCCCGATGCCGCTCATCTTGCGAATGTCCTGCTCGCCCGAGAGCGCATGGATGACGAGCCCGGCCGCCATGAAGAGCAGCGCCTTGAAGAACGCGTGCGTCATCAGATGGAACATGCCGTTCGCGTACGCGCCGACGCCCGCGCCGAGGAACATGTAGCCGATCTGCGACATCGTCGAGTACGCGATCACGCGCTTGATGTCCGTCTGCACGAGCGCGATCAACCCGGCGACGAGCAGCGTCACCGCGCCCATGCCGGCCGCGATCAGCTCCACGGTGCGCGCCTGCTCGAAGATCGAATGCGTGCGCGCGATCAGGTAGACGCCCGCGGTGACCATCGTCGCCGCGTGGATCAGCGCGCTCACCGGCGTCGGGCCCTCCATGGCGTCCGGCAGCCACGTGTGCAGCGGCACCTGCGCCGACTTCGCCGCGGCGCCGCCGAGCAAGCCGAGAGCGACGAGGTTCACCGTCGTCGACGAAAGATGGCCCGCGGTGGCAAACGACGTCGCATACGCGAGCGAGTGCGAGTGCGCGATCAGTACGAAGAAGGCGAGCGCCATCGTCGCGTCGCCGAACGCGTTCATCACGAACGCCTTCTTCGCAGCGGCGACCGCGGACGGCCGCTCGTGCCAGAAGCCGATCAGCAGATACGACGAGAGGCCGACGAGACCCCAGCCGGCGAGCAGCAGCAGCAGGTTGCCACCCTCGACGAGCAGCAGCATCGAGAAGACGAAGAGCGACATGTAGGCGAAGTAGCGCCGCTCCTCGTCGTCCCCGTCCATGTAGCCGATCGAGTAAAGGACGATCAGGCCGCCGACACCGGAGACGATCAGCATCATCATCGTGCTGAGCGGGTCGACGAGCACCGCCATGCCGATCTTGAAGTTGCCGGCCTGCAGCCACGTCCACGCGGTGGAGATGACACCGTGCTCCGAGCCGTGCGCGCGCAGGCCGAAGAACGACCACACGGCGCCGGCGAAGGCGAGGAAGACGCTCGAGGTCGAGATCCAGCCGGAAGCGCGACGGGAGACCCGCGTGCCCGCGAGCGTGATCAGGATCGCGCCCGCGAGCGGCGCCGACAGGCAGAGCCAGGCGCCTGCGGTCATCCGCGCAGCTCCGACAGCTCGTCGACGTCGAGCGTGAGGCGGCGCCGGTGCAGCGCGACGACGAGGCCGAGCCCGACGCACACCTCGGAGGCGGCGACCGCCATCACGGCGAGCGCGAAGACCTGGCCGGCGCCGTTGCCGGCGTGGCGCGAGAACGCGATCAGCGCGAGATTCGCGCCGTTCAGCATGATCTCGAGCGAGAGCAGCACGATCAGCGGGTTGCGCCGGATCAGCACGCCGAACGCGCCGGTGCCGAAGAGGAACGCGGCGACACCGAGGTACCAGGCGATCCCAGGGCCCAAGAGCATCAGGTCTCCACCTCGCGGCGGCGGACATGGGAGCCGAGGATGACGCCGCCGACCGCGGCGACGAGCAGCACGATCGACGTGATCTCGAACGCGAGCAGGTGGTCGGTCAGGAACAGGCGCCCGATCCAGCCCGGCGAGCCGAACGGCGCGTTCACGTGCTCGGAGTGGCGCAGCCGCCCGCCCGCCTTCAATCCGATCGCGACGACGATCTCGACGAAGAGCGTGCCCGCGGCGAGGACGGCGCCGAGCGTCTGCCAGCTCGGCCCGCCCGCCCACGGCGTCTCGTGCCGCGGCCCGACGTAGGCGATCACGAACAGGAACATCACCATCACCGCCCCCGCGTAGACGAGCACCTGCGCCGCAGCGACGAACTCCGCCGAGAGGAGCAGGTAGAGCACGGCGAGCGAGCCGAGGTTCCCGATCAGCGCGAGCGCCGAGTAGAAGGGGTTCGAGAACGAGACGACCGCGACGCCGGAGGCGAGGCAGGCGAAGCCCGCGACCACCCAGACGATCCAGACCAGAACGCCTCCTGCCGACGCCGCGAGGATCACGAGTTGGTCTCGTAGTAGGGGATCGGCGTGTCGAAGAGCGACGGATCCGCGATCGGCACCTTCTTGATCGGCTCCGCGAGCAGCATGTCCTTCGTGTAGATCTGGTCGTCCCGGTTGTACTCGGAGATCTCGTACTCGTTGCCGAGCGTGATCGCGTCGAACGGGCAGGCGAGCTCGCAGTAGCCGCAGAAGATGCAGCGGCTCATGTTGATCTCGTAGATGCGCGCGTAGCGCTCGCCCGCGGAGACGCGGTTGTCCGGCGTGTTCTCGGCGGGAACGACGCGGATGCAGTCCGCCGGGCACGCCGCGGCGCAGAGCGAGCAGCCGACGCACTTCTCGAGCCCGTTCTCGTGCCGCCAGAGGCGGTGGCGGCCGCGGAAGCGCGGGTAGAGCGGTCGCTTGAACTCCGGGTACTGCTGCGTGATCGGCTTCTTCAAGATCTGCTTGAAGGTGACGCCGAAGCCCTTGAGCGTGGAGGCCGGCTGCGGGCTCACGTCCTCGGCCGCCTTTCGCTCCCGCGCCGCGGAGCGGCGCTCCGCGAAAGGCTGACGACGCTGGCGCCACGCCCCGAGGTCCGGCGGGCCGAGTTCGTACCCGTACGTACTGTCCTCGGCCCGCCGAACGATAGGTCGCGGCGCCAGCGCCGCCCCGAGAACGTGAGCCGTCGGCTCATGTCGCCGCCACCACGAGCGCGGTGATCACCGCGTTGATCGTCGCCACCGGTAGCAGCACCTTCCAGCCGAAGCGCATCAGCTGGTCGTAGCGCAGCCGCGGCAGCGTCGCGCGCAGCCAGATGAACGCGAACAGCACCCCCAGCAGCTTGAGCAGGAACCAGAGCGGGCCGAGGTGCCACGGGCCGTGCCAGCCGGCGAAGAAGAGCGTCACCATCAGCGCGGAGAGCGTGATCAGGTTGATGTACTCGGCCATCTGGAACAGGCCCCAGCGCATGCCCGAGTACTCGGTGTGGTAGCCGGCGACGAGCTCCTGCTCTGCCTCCGGCAGGTCGAACGGCGCGCGGCTCGTCTCCGCGATGCCGCCGAAGACGAAGACGAGCATGCCGACGAACTGGGGCGCGACGAACGGCAGAAACTCGGCCTGGCGGTGGACGATGTCGACGAGCGAGAGCGAGCGGCCGAGGATCACGACGCCGAGCACCGACAGCGCGAGCGAGACCTCGTAGGAGACGAGCTGCGCGCAGGTGCGCATCGAGCCGAGCAGCGAGTACTTCGACTCGGACGCCCAGCCGCCGATGATGAAGCCGTAGATGCCGATCGAGCCGAGCGCGAAGATCAGCAGCAGCGCGATCGGCACGTTCGCGATCTCGCCGTTGACGTGCCAGTGGTAGATCTTCCAGCCCGGCCCCCACGGGATCACCGAGAACGCCGCGATCGCGGTGAACGTCGAGACCACGGGTGCGAGGATGTACGGGAGGCCGATCGCGCTCGAGGGCGCGAACGCCTCCTTGCGCACGAGCTTCACGAGGTCGGCGAACGGCTGCAGCAGCCCGAACTTACCGGCGCGATTGGGCCCGTAGCGGAGCTGCATGCGGCCCAGCACCTTGCGCTCGATCAGCGTCAGGTACGCGAAGAGGAGGAGCACGAGGTTGACGATCACGACCGCCTTGATGATCGAGATCCACCAGGGCTCGGTCATGGCGCTTTCGCCTCCTTCGGAGTCGAAAGCGCTATCGAGACGCGGCCACTCAGGCCGGCTGCATGCTCGAGTGCGACGAGCACCACCCCATCGCGGAGATGCGGGGAGAGCCGGGCGCGGAGCTCGATCGACGTGCCGTTGTGCGACAGCGTCACCATGTCGCCTGTCCGGATCCCCATAGCGCGCGCGTAAGCGCGCGGCAGCTCGACCTCCGGCCGCGGCCGCTGGAACTGGAGCTCCGCCACGCGCTCGACGGCCGGCCCGGAGAAGAGCGGCTTGTACGCGACGAGGTGGAGGCCGCCGTCGACCGGCGCCTCCTTCGGCTCGGGCACCGGCGCGGGCTCGACGTGCTCCGGCGCACCGGCGTAGACGCGCAACGGCGCCTGCTCGCCGACCTCGCCGAAGGAGAGCCCGCCGTAGCAAGCGGCGGAGACCTCGGCGAAGACGGCTGCCGCGTACGGCGCCACGTCGACGCCGAAGCGGGCGGCGAGCCGGGAGATCCACTCGAGCTCGTCCGGTCCGGGCGGCGTCGCCGCCCGGCGCAGCCGCTGGAGCCGGCCTTCGAGGTTGACATACGTGCCGTCGCGCTCGAGGTAGCTCGTGCCCGGCAGGACGAGGTCGGCCCAGCCGACCGCGAGCCCGTGGAACATCGTGATCGCAAGCACGGACTCGGCGCGCTCTGCGAGTGCGCGCACGTTCGGGTTGCCGGCCGCCTCGTCGCCGGAGACGATCAGCAGCCCGATCGAGTCGGCGTCCGGGCCCTCCTCGTCGGAGGCCGCCGCCCACGCGTCGGCGATCCCGCGGCCGTTCGGCGTCGCCGGCACGTAGAACGCGCCGGAGCCCTCCTTGTGCGCGAGCCCGAGCCGCTCGGCCAGCGCGGCGACGCGCGCGCCGCCGACGCCGGGGCCGGACCAGATCAACACGGCGCGCTCGGCCGCACGCACGGCCTCCTCGTCCAGCTCGTAGAGCACCTGCGCGCCGTTCCGCCGCGCCGCCTTGATCCACAGCTCGACGATCGGCGCACGCTCTTCGACCGGGACGTCGCCGAGCACGACGACGACCTGCGCGTCGCGGATCGCCGACAGCGGCAGCCGGTACGCGTCGAGCGCGTCCAGCACCGGCTCGGGAAGCATCGCCTGGTGCGAGCCGAGCCCCCGGCGCAACAGCATCGCGAGCGCATACGTCTGCTCGACCGTCTCCGAGCCGGAGAGCGCCGTCACGATCCGGCCCTCGGCGCCGCGCAGCAGCCGCTCCGCCTCGTCGAGCGCCTCGTCCCAGGAGACGGGCTCGAACCCGCGCAGCCGCACCCGCTTGATCGGGTCGACGATGCGGTCGGCCGAGCGCAGGTGCGTGAACGCGAAGCGTCCCTTGTCGCAGATCCAGCCCTCGTCGATCTCCGGGTGGTTGCGCGAGAGGATCCGCTTGACCTTGCCTTCGCGCACCGTCGCGTTCGTGTTGCAGCCGACCGGGCACAACCCGCACACCGTCGGCACGTTCACGATCTCCCACGGGCGCGCCTCGAAGCGGTACTGCGTCGGCAGCAGCGCGCCGACCGGGCAGAGCTCCGTCACGTTGCCGGTGAACGGCCCGGTGTACGGCTCGTCCTCGAAGGTCGTGATCACCGACAGCGCGCCGCGGTTGCGCGCCACGAGCTGCCCGTCCTCGCTGACCGAGTCGCTGAAGCGCGTGCACCGGTAGCAGAGGATGCAGCGCTCGCGGTCGAGCGAGATCGCCGGCGAGATCGGGATCGGCTTTTCGAAGGTCGTCTTCTCGAAGTTCATGCGCGTTTTGCTCGGTCCGTAGCGGAACGTGAGGTCCTGGAGCGGGCACTCGCCGCCCTTGTCGCAGACCGGGCAGTCGAGCGGGTGGTTGACGAGGATGAACTCGAGCGTCGCGTTCTGGCCGTCCGCGGCCTGCTGCGACGTGCGCGCGGTGCGGACGACCATCCCGTCCTGCGCGGTGAGCGTGCAGCCGGCCTGGAGCTTCGGCATCCCATCGACCTCGACGAGGCACATGCGGCAGGCGCCGACCGGCGGGCCGAGGCGCGGCTCGTAACAGAACACGGGGATCTCGATGCCGGCGGCGAGCGCCGTCTCGACGAGACCCGTGCCCTTCGGCACGTGCACCTCGCGCTCGTCGACCGTCACGCGGACGAGGTCGGGCGCGCTCATGCCTGCAGCTCCGACGGCTGCGACCTGACTGAAGTCAGGTCGCGGATGTTGTCTGCGTGCTGATCCACCGGCGCGAAGAGGCCGTCAAGGGTCGAGTCGTGCCCGAACGGGCAGCCGCCTTGCTCGACGTGCGCGCGGAACTCGTCGCGGAACTTCGTCACGCAGCTCGCGACCGGCATCGCGGCCGAGTCGCCGAGCACGCAGAGGCACTTGCCGATGATCCGGTCGCAGACGTCGAGCAGCAGATCGAAATCCTGCTCCGCCGCGGTGCCCGCCTCGACCGCGCGCAGCAGCTGCACGAGCCAGCGCGTCCCGACGCGGCACGGCGTGCACTTGCCGCACGACTCGTGCATGTAGAACTGCGCGATGCGGAGCGCGAACTGGACGATGCACGTCTGGTCGTCGATCACGCTGACGACGCCGGAGCCGATGAAATAGCCCTTGCTGCCGAGCGAGTTCGCGTCGAGCCTCGTGTCGAGGTCGACCGGTGTCATCACCGGGAACGACGAGCCGCCCATCATCACGGCCTTGAGCGTGCGCCCCTCGGGCACGCCGCCGCCGATGTCGTCGATCAGGTGGCGCACGGTGATGCCGTGCGGTAGCTCGTACGCGCCGGGGCGCTTGACGTTGCCGGAGAGGCAGAAGATGCGGGTGCCGGTCGAGTCGGGCGGCGCGCCGATCTCGGCGTAGTCCTTCGGCCCCACCTCGAGGATCTTCGGCACGGTCGTGATCGTCTCGACGTTGTTGATCAGCGTCGGCGACGCGTAGAGGCCGGAGATCGCCGGGAACGGCGGCTTCGAGCGCGGCTGGCCGCGCTTTCCCTCCAGCGACTCGAGCAGGCCGGTCTCCTCGCCGCAGATGTACGCGCCGGCGCCGCGGTGGATGACGATGTCGACGTCGGCGAGGATGCCGGCGTCGCGAGCCTGGTCGAGCGCCGCCTGCAGCGTCTCGTACTCCGCCAGGTACTCGCCGCGGATGTAGATGTAGACCTGCGTCGACTGGATCGCGTGCGCCGCGATCAGGCAGCCCTCGAGCAGCCGGTGCGGGACGCGCAGCATGATCTCGCGGTCCTTGAAGGTGCCGGGCTCCGACTCGTCGGCGTTGACGGTGAGGTAGATCGGCTTGGCGATCTTGTCGGGCGTCGGGATGAAGCTCGCCTTGCGGCCCATCGGGAAGAACGCGCCGCCACGGCCGCGCAGGTTGGAGTCGATCAGCTCCTGCGTCACCTCCTGCGGCGACATCGCGCGCGCGCGCTCGAGCTGTGCGTAGCCGCCGGCGGCGCGGTAGGCCGCGAGCTCGCGGAGCGGGCTCTCTTCGGCACCGGCGAGGACGAGGATCGGTGCCTCAGCCACCGCGCAGCTCCTCGACGATCACCGGCACGTCCCCGGGCGTGACGGACTGGCGGTAGCGGTGGTCGACGGCGACGATCGTCGGCGTGCTGCAGCCGCCGAGGCACTCCACGGCGCGCAGCGTGATCTCGCCGTTCGCGGTCGTCTCGCCCGGACCGACGCCGAGCTCCTGCTCGAACGCCTCGAGCACCGCCTGCGCGTTCACGAGCCCGCAGCAGACGTTCGTGCAGACCTCGACCATGTGCCGCCCGACGGGCTGCAGGTGGAACATGTCGTAGAAGCTCGCGACGGACATGCAGTACGCGGGCGTGACGTCCAGCGCGTCCGCGACCTCCTCAAACGCCTCGCGCGGCAGCCAGCCGTACTTCTCCTGCGCGAGCCGCAGCGCCGGCAACACGGCGGAGTGCGTGCCCTCCGGATAGTGCTTGCGGACAAGCTGGATCTCGTCGTAAAGCTCGCTCACCGGTCGGTGTCCCCCATCACGGCGTCGAGCGAGCCGACGATCGCGATCAGGTCGGCGATCAGCGCGTCGTGCGTGCACGTCGCCGTCGCCTCGAGCGCGGCGAACGACGGCGCGCGGAAGTGCACGCGCCACGGCTTCGGGCCGCCGTCGGAGACGACGTAGACGCCGGACTCGCCGCGCGGCGACTCGATCGCGACGTAGACCTCGCCCTCGGGCACCCGGTAGCCCTCGGTGACGATCTTGAAGTGGTGGATGAGCGACTCCATCGAGGTGTGGAGCTCCTCGCGCGGCGGCAGCACGACCTTGCGGTCGTCGGCGATCCAGGGCTGTCCCTCCATCCGCTCGAGGCGGTCGAGGCACTGACGCACGATCTTCGTCGACTCGGCCATCTCGTCCATGCGGACGCGATAGCGGTCGTACACGTCGCAGCCGGTGTACACCGGCACGCGGAAGTCGACCTGGTCGTACGCGAGGTACGGCGCGCCACGGCGCAGGTCCCAGTCGACCCCGGACGCGCGCAGCACCGGCCCGGACTGTCCGAGCGCGATCGCGTCCTCGGCGGAGAGGAGCCCGACGCCCTTCGTCCGCTTGAGCCAGATCTGGTTGCGGTCGAGGATCGCGAGGTAGTCGTCGAGCGCCGACGGCATCAAGTCGACGAACTTCCTGCACTCGGGGAAGAAGCCGGCCGGGATGTCCTCGGCGAGCCCGCCCGCCTGGAAGTAGCGCGTGTGCATGCGCGCGCCGCAGACCATCTCGAACAGGTCGAGGATCGTCTCGCGCTCGCGGAAGCAGTACCAGAACATCGAGATCGCCCCCAGCTCGAGCGCCGACGTGCCGAGGTAGACGAGGTGCGAATGGATGCGGTTCAGCTCGCAGAGGAGCATCCGCATCCAGGTGGCCTTCTCCGGCACTTCGAGCTCGAGCAGCTTCTCGATCGCGAGCACGAAGACGAGCTCGTTGTTCTGGTAGCCGACGTAGTCGACGCGCGCCGGGTAGGTGATCGCCTTCCACCACGTCTTCTGCTCCATGTTCTTCTCGAAGCCCGTGTGCAGGTAGCCGATCACGGCCGAGAGCCCGACGACCTGCTCGCCGTCGAGGTCGACGATCAGGCGGAGGACGCCGTGCGTCGAGGGGTGGTTCGGGCCGAAGTTGACCTGGAGGACGTCGTCCACCTCTCTCAGAGCAGGTGGGACATCGAGGATCGTCGGCACGCGCGCCGGGATGCGCGAGCCTTCGTAGGGCGGCTCGCCGACGAGCGGCCACTGCCTCGCGCCGGCGGGTCTCTCGGGCGCGATCGTCATTCCGCGTCCGAGAAGCGGACAGGCTCGCCGCCGATCGGGTAGTCCTTGCGCAGCGGGTGACCTTCCCAGTCGTCCTCCAGGAGGATCCTCGTGAGGTTCGGGTGGCCCACGAACTGGATTCCCATCAGATCGAACTGCTCCCGCTCGTGCCAGTCGGCGGCCGGCCAGACCGAGACGACGCTCTGGATCTCGTCGCCGTCGTCGAGCCAGCACTGGAGGCGGACGCGCGGCGCTCCGTGCTTCAGCGCAAGCAGGTGGTAGCTCATGGAGAAGCGCTTCGGCTTCCCCTGCGGTAGCGCCTGAAAGCCCTGCGTCATCGGCACGTTGAGGTCGCGGCCGGCGGCGGTGCCGATGTACCCGGAGACGGCGTGCTCGTCCCAGCCGAGGTAGTCGGTGGCGACGAGGTCGGCGAGGAAGTCGAAGCCGAGCTCGTCGCGCGCGTAGAGGCACGCGTCGCGGATGCGCTCGCGCTCGACGACGACGGTCGTCTCACCGTGCCCCTCCTTCACCTCCACGAAGCCGGGGACCTCTTCCCAGCTCACGTCGCCACCTGCCTGCGCTCGTAGGCCGGCGGCACGCCGGCGAGGTGCGCCTCGTGCAGGCGGATGATCCCCTCCATCAGCGCTTCCGGCCGCGGCGGGCAGAAGGGGACGTAGATGTCGACCGGGACGATCCGGTCGACGCCCTGGAGGATCGCGTAGTTGTTGAACATGCCGCCCGAGCTCGCGCAGGCGCCCATGGCGATCACCCACTTCGGCTCGAGCATCTGGTCGTAGATCTGGCGCAGCGGCGCCGCCATCTTGTGCGAGACGCGGCCCGAGACGATCAGCAGGTCGGCCTGGCGCGGCGAGGAGCGGAAGGCCTCCATCCCGAAGCGGGCGAGGTCGTAGCGGGCGCCGACGATCGACATCATCTCGATCGCGCAGCAGGCAAGCCCGAACGTGTCCGGCCACATCGACTTCGTCTGGGCCCAGCGCACCGCCTTCTCGAGCGTCGTCAGCCCGAGCGCCTGCTCGAGCTCGTCGACGCCGAGCTCCTCCTCGAACTTCGACGGCCCCTTCGTCGGCCACAGCAGCCGCTCGGACTGGAGGCCGTAATCGCGCAGGCGCTTTGCCATCAGCCCGTTACCACTCGAGCGCGCCCTTACGCCAGATGTACACGTAGGCGACGAGCAGGATCAGGATGAAGAACGCGAACTCGACGAACCCGAACCAGCCGAGTGCGTGCAGCTGCACGGCGAGCGGGTAGAGAAACACGATCTCGATGTCGAAGACGATGAAGAGCATCGCCGTGAGGTAGAAGCTCACGGTGAAGCGTTGCGGCTTCATCTGGCCCTGCGAGACGCCGGACTCGAACGGAAGCACCCGCGCCCGCGTTCTGCGGGCCGGCCGCTGCGCGACGACGAAGGACAGGACGAGCATCGTGGAGGGGACGGCGAGCGCCATCAGCCCGTAGATGAGGAACGGCAGCCAGTCGCGCAACATCTACCGGCGCGTCTCCTCTCCACCCGTGCGAGCGACGGAACCACCCACCGAGTCGGTGACGTTATCAATCCCGCCGACGCTGCACGAGCGGAAGGGGATCGCCCGTAGCCAAGCCTGAGGCGGGTGTCACAAAGTCGGGTCGCCGGGCCCGGCGGGGAACAAGGCGGCGGCCATGGTCGTTGCTACGATGCGAATCCGATGGAAATCCAGGAGCGCACCGAGCAGGTCGTGTCGCTGACGCCGGCGGCGGCGGACAAGATCCGCACGCTGATGGCGGAAGAAACCGGAGTCGCGGTGCTTCGTGTCGCCATCGAGGGCGGCGGCTGCTCCGGCTTCCAGTACGGCCTCGGCTTCGACCGCGACGCCCAGGAGGGCGACCACGAGTTCGAGTGCGAGGGCGTGAAGGTCGTCGTCGACCCGTTCAGTGCGCCGTATCTCTCCGGCGCCACCGTCGACTACCTCGAGACGATCCAGGAGTCGGGTTTCAAGATCGACAACCCGAACGCCGTCTCCTCCTGCGGCTGCGGCCACTCGTTCCAGGTGGCCGACGACGCCGACCCCGGCGAAGCCGGCTCCCCGTGCGGCTCCGGCTGTAGTCACTGAAAGTCCTTTCGGACTTTCAGTGAGGGGCTCCGCTGTCGCGGTTCGGCTCGGCCGGCGACTCGTGCATGGGCGCGAGCGCGGTCGCGCCCATGCGCAGATGTTCACTCGTCGCGGGGTCTGAGCGGCGGGCTCGCGGCGCGGCCGGTGGCGCTTCGCGTCCCCGGCCGCGTGGATCCGGCCTCCGGTTAGCGCGGCTGCGTCTGCGCTAACCTCTGGCCCGTTGCGGCTGCGAGGGTCGGGCGGTCAAAGCGGTCGAATCCGGTTCTGCACGGTTGCCGCTGCGGCCTTCCCCCGACGCCGACGCGTCGGCGCGGCCTCTAGCATCTTTGTCCGATGAGCTCGAACGGGAACGAGCGCCCGCTTCGCGTCGCCGTCGTCGGCTCGGGGCCGGCCGGCTTCTACGCGGCTGGGGCGCTGCTCGCCGCGGACACGGCGGTCGAGGTCGACTTGATCGAGCGGCTGCCGACGCCGTGGGGCCTCGTTCGGCTCGGCGTCGCACCCGACCACCCGAAGATCAAGTCGGTCTCGCGGGCCTTCGAGAAGATCGCCGAGCGGCCCGGCTTCCGCTTCCTCGGCAACGTCGAGGTCGGCCGCGACCTCAGGCACGCCGATCTGCTGGAGCTCTACGACGCGGTGATCTACGCCGTCGGCGCCCAGAGCGACCGGCGCATGGGCATCCCCGGCGAGGACCTGCCCGGCTCGTGGCCGGCCACCGAGTTCGTCGCCTGGTACAACGGCCACCCCGACTTCCAGGAGCTCGAGTTCGACCTCTCGGTCGAGCGGGCCGTCGTAGTCGGCGCGGGCAACGTCGCCGTCGACGTCGCGCGGATGCTCGCGCTCACGCCCGAGGAGCTGGCGCCGACCGATACGACGGAGGCGGCGATCGCGGCGATCAACGGGGCAGGCATCACGGAGATCGTGATGGTCGCGCGGCGCGGCCCCGCACAGGCGGCGTTCACGACTCCGGAGCTGATCGAGCTCGGCGAGCTGGCCGGCTGCGACGTCGTCGTCGATCCGGCCGACCTCGAGCTCGACCCGGCGAGCGAGGCGGCGCTGGCAGGCGACACGAACGCCACCCGCAACCTCGAGGTGCTCCGCGAATACGCGGCCCGGCCGCTGCACGGCCATCCGAAGCAGCTCCACCTCCGCTTCCTGCTCTCGCCGGTCGCGCTGACCGGAGACGGGCGCGTCGAGGCGATGGAGGTCGTGCGCAACCGGCTCGAAGCCGACGAGCGCGGCACGCTGCGCGCGGTCCCGACCGGCGAGCGCGAGACGATCCCGTGCGGGCTCGTCTTCCGCAGCGTCGGCTACCGGGGCGTGGCGCTGCCGGACGTCCCCTTCAACGAGAGCCGCGGCACGATCCGCAACGAGAACGGACGCGTGCTCGACGAGAGCGGCAACCCCTTGCCCGGCGTCTACTGTGCCGGCTGGATCAAGCGCGGCCCGACCGGCGTCATCGGCACGAACAAGAAGGACGCCACCGAGACGGTCGAGCTGCTGCTCGAGGATCTGAGCAACGCGCCGCGCAAAGGCCGCAGCGCCGACGACGTGGACACGCTTCTCGACGAGCGCAACGCTCGGCGCGTCGTCTACGCCGACTGGTGCTCGATCGACGCGGCCGAGCGCGCCGCCGGCGAGAAGCTCGGCCGGCCGCGCGTGAAGCTCTGCACCTGGGATGAGCTACTGGAGGCGGCGGAAACGGTCGCCGCAGAAACCGCGTAACGAACCGAGGAGAAATCATGAGCCAGACAGAGGAAAAGAAGGAGCTGTGGGGCGGCGAGACGACGAAGGCGATCGCCAACTTCCCCGTCTCCGGTGAGCCGATCCCCGCGCCGGTCGCGCGCTGGCTCGGCCGCATCAAAGCTGCAGCCGCGCGCGCGAACGCCGACCTTGGCCTCCTCGACCGCGACAAGGCCGAGCGGATCGCCGCCGCCGCGGAGCGGATCGCCAGGGGCGAGCTCGACGACCAGTTCCCGATCGACGTCTTCCAGACCGGCTCGGGCACCTCCTCGAACACGAACGCGAACGAGGTGATCGCCGCCCTCGCCGGCGAGGGCGTCCACCCGAACGACCACGTCAACATGGGTCAGTCCTCGAACGACGTGTTCCCCTCGGCCGTGCACCTCGCCGCGCTCGACGAGATCACGAACGACCTGCTGCCGGCGCTCGCCGGGCTCGCCGCCTCGCTCGAGGCGAAGGCCGTCGAGTTCGACGACGTCGTCAAGTCGGGCCGGACGCACTGGATGGACGCCGTGCCCGTGACGCTCGGCCAGGAGTTCGCCGGCTACGCGGCCCAGGTGCGCCAGGGGGTCGCGCGCGTCAAGGACGCCCTGCCCCGGCTGGGCCAGATCCCGCTCGGCGGCACCGCGACCGGCACCGGCCTCAACACGCATCCCGAGTTCGCCGCGCGCGTGCGGGCGATCCTCTCGGAGGAGACCGGGCTTCCGATCTCGCCTCCGGCCGACCCGTTCGAGGCGCAGGCCGCGCGCGACGGCATCGTCGAGGCGTCGGGCGCGCTGAAGACGGTCGCGGTCTCGCTGACGAAGGTGGCGAACGACATCCGCTACCTCGGCTCCGGCCCGCGCGCCGGCCTCGGCGAGATCGTCCTGCCGGAGCTCCAGAAGGGCAGCTCGATCATGCCGGGCAAGGTCAACCCGGTCATGGCCGAGGTGGTGACGCAGGTCGCGGCCCAGGTCCTGGGCAACGACACGGCGATCGCCGTCGGCGGCATGCAGGGGCACTTCGAGCTGAACGTCTTCGTACCGCTCCTGGCACGCAACATCCTCGACTCGGTGAAGCTGCTCGCCAGCGCCTGCCGGCTGTTCGCGGAGAAGTGCGTGGACGGGATCGAGGCCAATCGCGAGACGTGCGAGAGCTACGCCGAGCTCACGCTGTCCGCCGCGACCGCCCTCAACCCGTACATCGGCTACGACCGGGCGACCGAGATCGTCAAGGAGGCAGCGGCCTCCGGCCGCTCGCTCCGGGAGGTCGCGCGCGAGCAGGGCATCGAGGAATCCGTCCTCGACCAGGCGCTCGACTACCGGGCAATGGCCAAGCCGCACGGGTAAACGGCTCAGACATCGCTCGCAGGGCGAAAAATCTCACTTTCAAGCTTGACGATGGCCCCGAGCGGGGTCACACTCAGACGGCCGATCAAGGGGGTCGACGGCGGGCGCGTCGCGGTGGCGGCCGGGCCGGGTCGAGGTCGACTGAACGTGAGGGGAGAGGAGAGAACGTGAGAAGCAGTCGTGTCGGCATCTCCCGAGGGGAGGAATTCACTGTGAAGTCTTTTGAGTGGGCAGGGCGGCGCCGTGCGGGCGCGCTGCTGGTGGTCGGCATGGTCGGTGCGCTGCTGTTGGCTGCGGTGGCGGCCAGCGGGGCGACGTTCTCGCGCTCGGCGGCGAAGGTGGCCGTGCCGCAGGGCATCGGGGCCGCGGCGCTGAACCCTGCGGCCGTTTTCGGCACGACCGATCCGAGCACGCCTGAGACGGTGTCTTTCATCTTGGATGCACGGAACCTCGACCAGCTCAAGGCGAGCGTCCAGGCCGGGATGCCGGGCGGTTTTCTGTCGGTGGCCCGGTTCGCCGGCCAGTACGGCCAGCTGCAATCGAACATCGCGGCGCTGGAGAACTATCTGTCCAGGTTCGGCATCAGCAGCAGCGCCTACCCTGACGGGCTCGATGTCACGGCCACGGGGACGGCGGGCGAGTTCGACAGCGCCCTGTCGGTGCAGCAGAACGAGTACACCGCGCCGGCTGTCCCGGCCCGTTTTGGCCATCCTGGGCGGCCGGCCATGCACGTCCACGGCACGACGCAATCCCCCTTGCTGCCCGCAAACCTCGCCCGGTTTGTGCTGTCGATCCTCGGTCTGAGCAACTATCCGACCTTCGACAGCGACGCGGTGCGCACTCCGGCGCTGGCTGCGGGTGTGACGCCGAGCAAGGTGCAGACCGGCGCCCTGACGCCCGAGGACTTCGCGCGTCAGTACAACCTCGATCCCCTGTACTCGCACGGGGCGACCGGTGCCGGCAGGACGATCGGCATCGTCACGATGGCCAGCGTCGACCCGACGGTGCCGGCGTATTTCTGGAGCAACGTCCTCGGCATCAGCACGCCGACAAACCGGATCTCGCTGGTGAACGTGGACGGCGGGTCGGGGCCGGTCAGCGATGCGTCGGGCTCCGGCGAGTCGACCTTGGATGTGGAGCAGTCGGGCGCGCTCGCCCCGGACGCGAACATCGTCGTCTACCAGGCGCCGAACACCGACTACGGGTTCGTGGACGGCTTCTTCGCCGCGGCCAGCCAGAACGTCGTCGACACGGTGTCGGCGAGCTGGGGTGAGTCGGAGACCGTGATTCAGGCGGCTGTCAACGAGGGGGTCGAGTCGCCGACCTACGCGATCAGCTTCGACGAGGCATACCTGGAGCTGGCGGCGCAGGGACAGAGCGCCTTCGTCTCGGCGGGCGACTTCGGGGCCTACACGGCTATCGAGGACCTCGGGACGACCAACCTGTCGGCCGGCAACCCCGACAGCAGTCCGTGGGTCACCTCGGCGGGCGGCACGACGCTGGCAGGAACGATTCCGCTGAGCGATACCGTGTCGGTCACCATTCCCGCCGAGCGCACCTGGGGCTGGGACTGGCTGTGGCCGGAGTACGCGGTGTTCGGAGCGCCGACGGAGGCGGCGTTCGCCGAGGCAGACCCGCTCGGCGGCGGCGGCGGCTTCAGCGTGCTCGAGCCGACGCCGGCCTATCAGCAGGTAGTGCCGGGCACGCACGATTTCAGTGCGGTGCAGTACCTGATGCCCACGGGTTACCAGAGGATCGACGGTCTCATCCTGCCGACCGCGTGGAACTTCAACCCGTCGCCGCCGGTTACGAGGGGCGGCGGCAACGGCCGGGCGACGCCGGACGTGTCGGCCGACGCCGACCCGTTCACGGGCTACGAGGAGTGGTTCACCTTCGGTGATGCGTCCGCATCGCTCGAGGCGGGATGGGGCGGCACCAGCTTCGTCGCGCCCCAGCTCAACGGCTCGACGGCGCTCATCGACTCCTGGTTGGGCCAGCGGGTCGGGCTCTGGAACCCGGCCGTCTACCGTTTCGCCACCCAGCGCAACTCCCCGTTCACCCCGCTGAACACGGCGAGCGCCAACAACGACAACCTCTACTACACCGGCACGCCCGGCCACATCTACAACGTGGGATCCGGCCTCGGCACGCCGAACCTCGCCCAGCTCGCCGCGGACTTCGCGCACAGCCACTAGGCGGCGACATTCCGGGCGGCTACCGTGGGCCGGCGGCAACGCCGGCCCACGCCGTCTCCGGCGTCAGCCGGCCGTGACGGTGAGGTGCGGTGTGAACGCCCGCGCGCCGATCCGGACGGCGATCGGGTAGCTCCCCGCCACTGCGGGATTGCCGAGGCCTGCCGCGCGCGTGAACACAGCGGTGAGCGTTCCGGGTCCGATCACCATGCAGATGACGCCGCGCTGGGGCGGCAGCGTGAGCACGATCACGTGGCCGGTGACGCTCGCGGAGGCCGGCGGCTTGCCGTCGACCAGGACGCTGCCGCGGACGATCGTGTGCGGGACGCGCTCGGCCGCCGGAAGCGAGACGACGAGCGGCCCGGGCCCCGGCCGGCCGCACTGCATCTCGTAGCGGAGCTTCAGCGTCAGCGCCACCGGTCGTGCGCCCGCCGTCGTAGGCGCGGCGACCGCCGTGGCGGAGCCGGTGAGCGGCAGCGGCACGGGCAGCTTCGGCTTCGGCGGCGAAGCCGCAAGGGCCGGGACGGTCCCGCCGGCGAGGACGGCGAGGAGCACTGCGAGCCTCCTCATGCCCTGAGGGTAGCGCGCCCTAGTAGGAGACGGCGCTGCGGCCCGTTGCGGCCGCGTGCCGCTGCTCGTCGGCGCGGTAGCTCGAACGGACGAGCGGGCCGGCGAAGACGGAGCCGAAGCCGAGCGCCTCGCCCTGCTCGCGCAACCAGCGGAACTCGTCGGGATGCACCCAGCGGTCGATCGGCGCGTGCTTCGCGCTCGGCTGGAGGTACTGGCCGATGGTGACGACGTCGACGCCGTGCGCGCGCAGGTCGCGCAGCGTCTCGACGACCTCGTCGTTCGTCTCGCCGAGGCCGACGATGATCCCGGACTTCGTCAGCACCGGGTAGTCGGCGAGCTCCTTCGCCCGCTCGAGCAGCCAGAGCGCCTTGTCGTAGCTCGCCTTCGCGCCGCGCATCTGCCGGTGCAGGCGGCGCACCGTCTCGATGTTGTGGTTGAAGACGTCCGGGCGGGCGGCGAGGACCGTGTGCAGCGCGTCTTCCTCGACGCCGAGGAAGTCGGGCGTGAGCACCTCGACGGTCGCTTCCGGCAGCTTCGCCTTGAGCGCGCGGATCGTGGCCGCGTAGTGACCGGCGCCGCGGTCGGGGACGTCGTCGCGGTCGACGGAGGTGACGACAACGTGCCTCAGCTCCATCTGGGCCGCCGCCTGAGCGACCCGGAGCGGCTCGAGCTGGTCGGGCGGCGCGTCAGGCCGACCGGAGTGGACGTAGCAGTAGCGGCAGGCCCGGGTGCACGTGTCGCCGAGGATCTGGAAGGTCGCGGTGCCGCGACCCCAGCACTCGGAGATGTTCGGGCAGCGCGCCTCCTCGCAGATCGTGTTCAGCGAGAGCCCGTGGACGAGCTTCTGGACGTCGAAGTAGCGGCCGTCCTTCGAGGGGGCCCGTACCTTCATCCACTCGGGGCGGCGCGGGCGCTCGGCGACGGGGAGCGAGGTCTCCACAGGGACTCAGTCTAGTTTGCGCTGCCCGGGCGCCGGCAGCTACGGTAAGCGGACTGACCAGTCCGCTTACCGCCGGGAGAGCCATGCGCCAGACAACGAACCCCTGGGTGATCCTCGTCCTCATCTGCTTCGCGCAGTTCATGGTCGTCCTGGACGCGACCGTCGTGAACGTCGCGCTGCCCTCGATCCAGAACGACCTCGGGCTCTCCGAGGCGAATCTCCAGTGGATCGTCAACGCCTACACCCTCGTCTTCGGCGGCTTCCTGCTGCTCGGCGGACGCGCGGGTGACCTGCTCGGCCGCAAGCGGCTCTTCCTCGGCGGGCTCGTCGTCTTCACGCTCGCCTCCCTGCTCGACGGGCTCGCCGTCAGCTCGGGGATGCTGATCGGCTCCCGCGCGCTGCAGGGTCTCGGTGCGGCGTTCATCTCGCCGGCGGCGCTTGCGATCATCTCGACGACCTTCAAGGAAGGCGCCGACCGCGCGAAGGCGCTCGGCGTCTGGGCGGCGATCGCGATCGGCGGCAGCGCCGTCGGCCTCGTGCTCGGCGGCGGCCTCACCCAGGAGCTCTCCTGGCCGTGGATCTTCTTCATCAACGTTCCCGTCGGCGTCGCGGTGTTCGTGCTCTCGCTGCGGCTCGTGCCGGAGTCGAAGGACGAGACCGCACACCGGAGCTTCGACGTCGCCGGCGCGGTCAGCGTGACGGGGGGCCTGATGGCGCTCGTCTACGCGATCGTGCAGGCGCAGCGCGACGGCTGGGGCTCGGCGCAGACGATCGGCACGTTCGTAGTCGCGGCGGCCTTGCTCGTCGGCTTCGTCTTCATCGAGCTGCGCGCGAAGGCGCCGCTCGTCCGCCTCTCGATCTTCCGCATCCGCTCGCTGACCACCGCGAACGTCGTCATGTTTCTCGTCGGCTCCGGCCTGTTCGCGATGTTCTTCTTCAACTCGCTGTACATCCAGCGGGTGCTCGGCTTCGGGCCGCTGAAGGCCGGCCTCGCCTTCCTGCCGTTCACGGCCGGGATCATGGTGTCGGCAGGCTTCGCGTCGAACTTCGCGCCGAAGCTCGGCGTCCGCCCGATCGCGGTCGGCGGGATGATCGTGACGAGCGTGGGGATGCTGCTGCTCGCGCGGCTCCCAGTCGGCGGCTCGTACGCCGCCGACGTGCTGCCGTCGCTCATCGTCACGTCGCTCGGGCTCGGCTGCGTCTTCGTCCCGCTCACGCTCGTGGCCACGACCGGTCTCGAGAACGAGGACCAAGGTCTCGCGTCCGGTCTCTTCAACACGTCGCAGCAGGTCGGAGGCGCGCTCGGGCTCGCGATCCTCTCCACGTTCGCAGCGAGCAGGACGAGCGGCGAGCACGGCGTCTCGAAGTCGGTGGCGCTCGTCGACGGGTTCCACATCGCCTTCGCGGGCGGCGCCGTCTTCATCGTGCTCGGCCTTGTCGCACTTCTCGCGCTGCTGCGGCGCCACCATGTCGAGCGGATCGAGGCCGAGGCGGTTACGGTGCCGGTCGCATGACCGCAACGCTGCGCGCCGACGCCCGGCGGAACCTCGACCGCCTGCTCGAGGCGGCGTCCGAGTGCTTCGCCGAGCACGGCGTCGACGCGAGCATCGACGAGATCGCCCGGCGGGCCGGGATCGGCCACGGAACGGTCTTCCGGCGTTTCCCGACGAAGGAGGCGCTGCTCGCCGCGGTCGTGCTCGAGCGAGTGCGGGAGCTGACCGCCGCTGCCGAATCGGGGGCCGAGGCGGAGGATCCTGGGGCGGCGTTCGACCGCTTCTTCCGGCACGCGGTGGAAACGTATACGCGGAACCGGGAGCTCGTCGAGGGTTTCGGCAGCTGCATCGAGACCGAGGAGGTCGCCGCGCTGAAGGCTGCCGTGCGCCGCCTCGTGCGCCGGGCTCAGCAGGCCGGCGCGCTACGCCGGGACGTCACCGCCGACGACGTGATGGAGCTCGTCCCGGCGGCGAGCCGCCACCCCGACGTGATCCTCGACGGGCTTCGCCCACCGTCGCGCTAGCCGGGGTCGGCGACGGAGTTCGAGGCGTGGTCGCGCGCCTGCGCTTCGAGTTGCTCCTGCGCAGCGAGCAGGTGGCCGTGCGCAGCCCACGCGTGCGCCGCGCCGCGCGGGACGAGCTCGTTGCGGTAGTGCTCCGCTGCGACCCGGACGTGGGCCAGCGCCTGCTGCAACTCGGCCGCGATCTCGTCGTACGCCTGCGCGACGGCGTCGAGCCGCTCGCTCACCGCGCCGCCAGCTCCGCGTGGACGGGCTGAGCCCAGAGGCCGAGCCCCTCCTCGGCCGGGAGCTCCTCGAACTCGAGGCCGAAGACCTCGGCGAGCGCGGCGACCGCGTGCGGCCGCACCTCGTCCACCGTCACCGCTCGCCCGGTCTCGCGCGCGATCGTCGTGAACATCGCGTCCTCGAGGCCGCAGGCGGTGATCCAGTCGGTGAACGGCGCCGGGTCGAGGTCGACGTTGAGCGCGTAGCCGTGCGTCGTGACCCAGCGGGAGACGTGGACGCCGATCGAGGCGATCTTCCGCGGCGGCCGCGTGAGCCACAGGCCCGTCAGCCCCTCCAGCCTTTGTCCTTCTAGTCCAAACGGCTTGACCGTTTGGACCAGCGCCTCCTCCAGGTCACGGACGTACTTCTTCACGTCGCGCTCGTGCCGCTTCAGGTCGAGGATCGGGTAGCAGACGAGCTGCCCCGGCCCGTGGAAGGTGGACTTGCCCCCGCGGTCGGTCTCGACGATCTCGACGGCGGCCGACTCCGGCACGTGCAGCTCCGCCGACTCGTCCGTCCGCCGGCCGAGCGTCACCACGGGCGGATGCTCGAGCAGGAGCACCGTGTCCGGGACCGCGCCCTGCGAGACGGCGCCCGCGAGTGAGCGCTGGAGATCCCAGGCCTCGCGGTAGGGCACGCTGCCGAGCTGCATCAGGTAGGCGCCCCGCGTCACGCCGTCAGCCTAATGGACGCCGATCCGGGCGAAGTACCGATGGCCGGGCCGCCGCGCGGGCGGAGGCTTGTGCCGGCAAGAGAGGAGCGTGGTGGAGATGAACGTCGGCGACCTCGTCTGGTGCGACTCCTTCTCCTGCGTCGACATCGACTCCGACCGGTACACCGTGCCTCCCGGCCCGGTGAACCTGGACGAAGTGACGATCGTGATGGTGGCGGAGGCGCCGCCGCCTGATCCTGCGGACTGGTTCTACGCCGGCGACGACGCGCTGTTCGCGCGCACGACCGTGCAGGCCTTCCGCGACGCGGGCGAGGACGTTGGCTCGATCCAGGACGTGCTCGACCTCGGCGTCTACCTGACGACCGCGGTCAAGTGCGGCAAGAGCGGCTACGCAATCTCGACGCAGACCGTGAAGACGTGCTCTGTGCTGCTCGAGGCCGAGCTCGGCCTGTTCCCGCTCGCCGAGGTGCTGATGCTGATGGGCGACACGGCGATCAAGGCCGTCAACGCAATCGCGCAGCAGAACAAGGAGCCGCGAGTGGTCCCGGCGGGTGCGACATACACGCTGCACGGCGGCGAGTACCGCTTCCGCGGCATGAAGGTCTTCCCCTCGTACGTCCATGCCGGCCCGGCCTTCTTCATCGAGAAGAGCAAGCGGCGGATGGTCGCCGAGGACATCGCGGCAGCGCTCGAGTACGTCAGGAGGCTGCCAGCCGCCTGAGCGACCCGGTGGATCGCGACGCCGTCCACGAGATCCCGCCAGGCGCCCGCCACGGCTCCGTCGGCCTGGCGTCAGCGGAAGAGGCCGCGGGCTTGGCCCGCGGCCGCTCCGCGAAGCCGAACCCACTCGCCGGAAGTGCGCAGCACTTCCGGCGGCCTAGCCGCCGTCGCCCTCCCAGCTCTCGAGCCGCTCGCGCAGGTCGCGGAGGAAGCGGCCAGCATACGCGCCGTCGACGAGACGGTGGTCGTACGTCAGGGTGATGTTCATGATCGGCCGGATCGCGATCACGTCCTCGCCGAGCTCGTCCTGGACGACCCACGGCCGCTTCACCAGTGCATAGGTGCCGAGGATGCCGGACTGAGGCTGGCTGATCACCGGCGTGCCGTGGAAGGTGCCGTAGCCGCCGGGATTCGTGATCGTGAACGTGCCGCCCTGGACGTCGTCCGGCAGCAGCCGCTTCTCGCGCGCTCTCGCTGCGATGTCTGCGATCGCCTTCGCGAGCCCGAGCAGGTTCATCGTCTCGGCGTTCCGGATCACGGGGACGATCAGTCCCTTGCCGTCCGCGAGCTCGACCGCGATGCCGAGGTTGACGAAGTTGCGCGTGACGATCGAGTCCTCGCGCAGCTCGCCGTTGACGTACGGGTACTCGCGCAGCGTGTCGACCGTCGCCCGTGCGATGAACGCGAGGTACGTCGGGTTGACGCCGTAGGCGGCCTGGTACTCCTTCTTCAGCTGCTCGCGCGCGGCGACGATCCTCGACATGTCGACCTCGATCGCGCTCGTCACGTGCGCGGCGGTGTCGAGCGAGCGCCGCAAGTGCTCGGCTATTCCCCTCCTCATCGCCGTGACCGGCTCATGGCTCTCACCGTCCGCAGCCTGCGGCGGCGGGGGGACTGTCGCAGGCGGAGCGACCGGCTCTTCGATTTTCGCCTTAGGCTGCGCCACGAAGGCCAAAATATCCTGCTTCGTCACACGGCCGCCCCGGCCCGTGCCGGAGACTTGCGCCGGGTCGATGCCGTGCTCTGCGGCGATGCGGGCGACTACCGGCGAGACGAACGCCCGGCCGTTGTCGGAGGGTCGCCGGACGGCCGGGGTGGGCGCGGGCGCCGGCGGCGGCGGCGGAGTCTCGGCCACGGCGGCAGGCGGTGCCTCGGGCTCGGGCTCGGGCGCGACCGCCGCGGCGACGGCGCCGCCGATCTGCGCGAGCTTCGTGCCGACTGCGACCGTCTCGCCCTCCTGGACGAGGATCTGCGTGAGCGTGCCGGAGGCGGGGCTCGGCACCTCGGTGTCGACCTTGTCGGTGGAGATCTCGAGCAGCGGCTCGTCGGCCTCGATCCGCTCGCCCTCCTGCTTCAGCCACTTCGTGATCGTCCCCTCCGAGACGGAGACGCCCATCTGCGGCATCACGACGTCGACTGCGGTCTCCGTGGCCATGCGACTCCCTCCTAGTACTCCGCGAGCTCGCGCAGACCTGTGACGATGTCCTCGACCTGCGGGATGAACGCCTTCTCGAGCGGCGGCGAGAACGGAACCGGCGTGTCCGGCGCGGCGATGCGCTTCAGCGGCGCGTCGAGGTCCTCGAACGCCTCCTCGGCGATCGTCGCCGCGATCTCGGCGCCGAAGCCGCCGGTGCGCGTGTCCTCGTGCAGGATGAGCACCTTCGACGTCTTCCGCACCGAGTCGAGCACCGCGGGCTTGTCCCACGGCATCACGGTGCGGAGATCGACGATCTCGACCGAGACGCCGTCGCTCTCGAGCTGCTGCGCGGCCTCCTCGGCGGTGTAGACCATCGCGCCCCACGTGATCACCGAGATGTCGGTGCCCTCGCGGTGCGTGCGCGCCTTGCCGATCGGCACCGTGAAGCGCTCCTCGGGGACTTCGCCCTTGATGCGCCGGTAGAGGTGCTTGTGCTCGAAGTAGAGCACCGGGCTCGGATCCTCGATCGCGCTGATCAGCAGGCCCTTCGCGTCGGCCGGCGTCGCCGGGCAGACGCACTTCAGCCCGGGGATGTGCGCAAACGACGACTCCGGGTTCTGCGAGTGGAACGGCCCGCCGGAGAAGCCGCCGCCGGACGGCAGGCGCACCACGATCGGCACCGGACTGCCGACGCGCCAGTGCTGTTTCGCGGCGACGGTGACGAGGTGGTCCCACGCGCAGGAGACGAAGTCGGCGAACTGCATCTCGCAGACGGGCCGCAGGCCCATCATCGCGGCGCCGGTGGCGCCGCCGACGATCGCCGTCTCGGCGAGCGGGGCGTCGATCACGCGCCACGGGCCGAACTCCTCCTGGAAGCCGAGCGTGACCTTGAAGGCGCCGCCGTAGACGCCGACGTCCTCGCCGATCAGGAAGACCCGCTTGTCGCGGCGCATCTCCGTGCGGAGGCCGTCGGAGATCGCCTGGAGGTATGTCAGCTCGGGCATCGCGCGCCTACTTGTGGTGGGGGGTCTCGAGGTCTTCCGGCGACGCGTAGACGCCGTGCGTCAGGTCGTGCGGCTCGGGCTGCGGCGACTCGTCGGCGCGGCGCAGCGACTCGCTGAGGAGGTGCTTCACCTGCTCGCCGATCTCGTCCTCCTCGTCGTCGGTCAGCTCGGCGTTGTCGCGCAGCCAGGTGCGGAAGCGCTCGACCGGGTCCGACTCGGCCCACTTCTCGAACATCACCTTCGGCACGTAGAAGGCGTCGTCGTGCACGGCGTGGCCCTCCATGCGCAGGGTCAGGCACTCGAGGAGCGTCGGGCCGCCGCCGGCGCGCGCCTTCTCGATCGCGCGCTTGGCCTCGCGGTAGACGGCGAGCACGTCGGTGCCGTCGACGACGACGCCCTCGAAGCCGTACGCCTGCGCGCGGTCGGCCACGTGCTCGGTCGCGTACTCGAGGTACGTCGGCGTCGAATACGCCCACTGGTTGTTGTCGCAGATGAAGACGATCGGAAGCGTGCGCGTTCCGGCGAGCGTCATCGTCTCGTGCACGTCGCCGCGCGCGGAAGCGCCCTCGCCGAACCAGCCGACCGCGACCCGCGGCTCCTCCCGGATCCGGAAGGCGAGTGCGCAGCCGGTGGCGACGGGGAGCATCGCCGGCAGGTGGCTGACCATCGCGATCAGCCCGAGCTGCGCGTCGGCCATGTGCACGTTGCCGTCGCGGCCGTGCGTCGGGCCGTCGGCGCGCCCCATGAACTGCGCGAAGATCCGCCACGGCTCGACGCCGCGGGTGATGTGGACGCCCATGTCGCGGTGGAGCGGCGTGCCGACGTCCTCCGGGCCCATCGCGGTGGCGACGCCGACCGACGCGGCCTCGTTGCCGCGGCCGGTGTAGAAGGAGCCTGGGATCTTCCCCTGCTTGTAGAGGATGTGCCCGCGCTCCTCGACGCCGCGCGTGATGAGCATATTCCGGTAGATGCCGAGCAGGTCCTCGCGGTCGAGGCCGGCCTCCCGGACCTCGTGCAGCGAGCCGACCGGCTCAGCCTCTCTCGCAATCGCCATGGGCTCTCGACTCCTGGTTTGCCGGGCGGAAAGTCGCCGGCAACTCTAACGACTCGGGACGGCGGCCCAGGCGTACGAGGCCCCGATCGCCCGCAGCAGGTCGCGGGTCTCCTCCTCGCAGAGGGCGCCGGCGACCCCCGCCTCGTAGAAGCTCCTGGGGTCGAGCCCGAACGAGGTCGCGGCCTCGTAGTCGAGGGTCAGGTCGGTATCGAACATCGCCGGGTCGTCGGTCGAGATCGAGCAGCGGACGCCGGCGGCCACGAGGCGGGGCAGCGGATGCTCGTCGAGCGAGCGCACGACGCCGGTGCGGAGGTTGGAGAGCGGGCAGACGTCGAGGACGATGCCGCGGCCGGCGAGCTCCCGCACCAGGCCGGGATCCTCCTCGGCGCGGATGCCGTGCCGAAGCCGGTCGGCGCCGAGCGCCTCGAGCGCGCCGCGCACCGACGCCGCACCGGCGGCCTCGCCGGCGTGCGGCACCGAGCCGAGCCCGAGCGACTTCGCCAGCCGGAAGACCTCCGCGTACGGCTCGGGCGGGAACTCGGCCTCGAGCCCGCCGAGCCCGACGCCGACCACGCCGCGGTCGCGGTAGCGCGCCGCCCACTCGACCGTGGCGCGCGCCTCCTCCTGTGTGAAGCCGCGCGGGATGTCCGGCGTCAGGCGCACCTCGACGCCGTGCAGCTCGAGCGCCTCCTGCGCACCGCCGCACACGCCTTCGTAGACCGTCTCCCAGGAGCAGCCGCGCCGCACCCGCTCCGCCGGGCTGAAGATCCCCTCCAGGTAAACGGCGCCGTGCGACGCCGCCTCGGCTGCGTAGTCGACGACCATCTCCCGGAAGTCCGCCTCGGTCTGGAGCGCGTTCGTCGTCAGCATCCAGACCTCGATGAAGTGGCGGAAGTCGCGGAAGCGGTAGAGCTCCGCCAGGCCCTCGACGGTGTCCGCCGGCAGCGCGTAGTCGTTGCGCCGCGCGATCTGCAGCAGCGTCTGCGGCCGCACCGTCCCCTCGAGGTGGACGTGCAGCTCGATCTTCGGGTACGGCTCCATTCCCCTATGCAACCAGGTTGCGACTACGTCGCAACCTGGTTGCGGCCGTTCGGTCTACATTGGACGTGTGGCCAAGGCCTCCGACTGGTTGCGCGAGGAGCGGCGCAAGGTGCTCGGCGACTGGGTCGCCGTCTGCGCCCGCTGCGGCGCGGCCCGCCGCTGGTTCGAGGACTTCGAGGACCAGGTGCCGGACACGTGCCCGCAGTGCGGCGGCGAGCTGCTCCGCCGCTGCAAGAGCTGCGGCGCCCCCTTCTCCTCGATCGCCGTGGTCGACTGCGAGGAGTGCGGGAAGCCGATCCGCCCGGACGAGCTCTTCGGCTCCCCGATCAAGCGCCGCAGGAAGCAGGCCTAGACATCGCGCTTGCCCCACCGGGAAAGGCCGCAGGCTAACGCCGCAGGCGTTAGCCGAAGGCCGCATCCACGCGGGCGGGGAGGCTTCAGCCCCACCGCCCGCGCTACCGAAACTCCTTGCCCTCGTCAGCCAAGAGGACGCCGGCTTTGCCGGCGTCCGCTCTGCGGAGCACAACCTCCTTCGGTTGGGAAGCGCAGCTTCCCGACCGACGAGAAGCGCAGCTTCCCGACTAAAACTCCTCGCCGGCCCACGAGGGGACGACCGGGCCGTTGAGGATCTGCGAGAAGCGGATGACCGTGACGAGGTCGTCCGGCGTGACTTCGCGGTTGTAGAGCTGGCTGAGGAAGCGTGCCATCTCGTCGGTGCGCCGGATCTCGGGATTGTCGTGCTCGATCTCGCGGGGCGACAGCTCGCCGAGCGGCTTGACCTCGACCTTGTCGATCACCGCGTCGAAGACGCGCTCACGGGCGCCGTAGCGGACGCCGCAGAGCACCTGCACGACCATCCCCTTCTTGTACTTGCCGGACTTGTCGCCGAGCCGGATGGTTGCGGACTTGCGACCGGTGCGCAGCTGGTCGGCGACCATCGGCGAGTAGAAGTTCAGCGCGTACATCGGCTCCTCAAGGCCGCTCAAGTGGGCAGGAATCATAAGGGACGAGCGGCTCGACGTGGGCTCGGGTCACCTGTTCCGGCGACGTGCAGCCGAGCAGCGCAAGCCCGAGCTCGATCTCGTCGTGGAGGATCGACAGCACGCTGCGCACGCCGGCCTCGCCGCCGACGGCGAGCCCGGCCGCGACCGCGCGCCCGCTGAAGGCAGCCTGCGCCCCGAGCGCGAGCGCCTTGAGCACGTCTCCGCCGCGGCTGACGCCGCCGTCGACGTAGACCTCGCAGCGGCCGGCGACCGCATCGACCACCTCGGGCAGCGCGTCGAGACCGGCCGTGGCGCCGTCGAGTTGGCGGCCGCCGTGGTTGGAGACGAACACCGCGGCCACGCCGCGCTCGGCGGCGAGAGCCGCATCCTCCCGCGTCAGGATCCCCTTCAGCACGAGCGGCATCCCGCCTGCAGCGGCGATCCACTCGAGATCGTTCCACGTCAGCGACGGGCACATCGGGAAGTGCTGCGCCAGCGTCTCCGCGTGCGATGGATCGCTGCCGCGGACGTAGGGCAACAGCAGGTTGGCCGGGATCTGGAAGCCGAGCTTCAAGTCGCGCTCGCGCCGTCCGAGCTGCGGCATGTCGACGGTGAGCACGAGCGCCGAGTAGCCGCATTCGCGTGCCTCGGCGAGATGGTCGAGCGTGCGCTGCCGGTCGCGGAGCACGTAGAGCTGGAGCCAGCGCGGAGCGTCGCCGGCGGCGGCCGCGATCTCGGCGTGCGTGCTCGAGGTGATCGTCGAGACGCACATCAGCGTCCCGGCGGCCGCGGCTGCGCGGGCGGTGGCGAGCTCTCCCTCCGGATCCAGGAGTCGCTGCATCGCCAACGGAGCGACGAGCAGCGGCATCGAGACCGGCGTCCCGAGCACGGTGGTCGCCGCGGATGCGCCCGCGACGTCGATCAGCATCCGCGGGCGAAAGCGCCAGCGCCCGAAGGCGGCGGCGTTCGCGCGCAGCGTCACCTCGTCCCCGGAGCCGCCTTCGAAGTAGCACCAGACCTTGGGGTCGACCCGCTCGGCGGCGAGCGCCGCGTAGTCGGCGACGTTCACGGGCTCGCTCACGCCTTGACCCTAGCGCGCGCCTTCACCGCGATCTCGCGTTCCCCGCGGTAGGCGAGCAGCCGCGGCGCCTCGTCGAGCGGCAGCCAGCGCGCCTCGGCCACCTCGACTCGCATCCGCTCCTCGATCTCGCCGATCCGGCCCCGGCCGGCCCGCAGGAGATAGAAGCTCACGATCTTGAAGATCCGCTCGTTCTCCCAGGTGTAGACGTACTTCACGTCGCCGAGCTTCTCGACGAGCCGGCCGCGGACGCCGGTCTCCTCCCAGACCTCCCGCAGGGCGGTGTCGGCGGGCGACTCGCCCTCGTCCACGTTCCCCTTCGGGAGCGCCCACACCCCGGCCGGCTTCCCCTGCGGCCGGATTGCCGCCAGCAGCGGCCCCCCGCGCGCAGCGCGGACGAGCACCCCGCCCGCAGAGAACTCGCGTCTCACGGCGACTTTGTAACAGACTGTCTCATAGCCGGGCGGGTGGGCTTGCGGAAGGCCCGAGATGCTCGTACAATGCCTTGGCACTCTCAAGGGGAGAGTGCCAGCTTGTGTCACTAGAGCAGTCAGGAGGCAGTTGGATGAACCTGAAGCCGCTTGGTGACCGCCTGATCGTCGAGGTCCTCGAGGAAGAGGAGACGACGTTCAGCGGCATCGTGCTTCCGGACACCGCGAAGGAGAAGCCGCAGCGCGGCCGCGTCCTCGCGGTCGGCCCGGGGCCCCGGGACGACAACGGGAAGTTCATCCCCATGGACGTGGCGGAGGGCGACGAGATCGTCTTCTCCAAGTACGGGGGAACCGAGATCAGGGTCGGCACCGACGAGTATCTGATCCTGCGCGAGTCCGACGTGCTCGCGAAGGTCGTCTCGTCGAAGAAGCCGGCCGCCGCCAAGGCCTAGGAACAGACGGAGGTAGGAAGAGACGATGGCTCACAAGGAGCTGAAGTTCAACGAGGATGCTCGCCGCGCGCTCGAGCGTGGTGTGAACACCCTCGCCGACGCGGTCAAGGTCACCCTTGGCCCGAAGGGGCGCTATGTCGTGCTCGACAAGAAGTTCGGCGCGCCCACGATCACGAATGACGGTGTCACGATCGCCCGGGAGATCGAGCTCGAGGACGTCTTCGAGAACCAGGGCGCGCAGCTCGTGCGCGAGGTCGCCACGGCGACCAACGACGTTGCGGGTGACGGCACCACCACGGCGACGGTGCTCGCGCAGGCGATCGTGCGCGAGGGCCTGAAGAACGTCGCCGCCGGCGCCAACCCGATGGGGCTCAAGCGCGGCATCGAGACGGCCGTAGACAAGGTCGTCGAGAACCTGAAGACGCAGTCGAAGGACGTCTCGAGCAAGGAGGACATCGCCCGCGTGGCGACCGTCTCGTCGCGCGAGCGCGAGATCGGCGACGTCATCGGCGACGCGATCGAGAAGGTCGGCAAGGACGGCGTCGTGAACGTCGAGGAGGGCCAGACGCTGGGCCTCGAGCTCGAGTTCACCGAGGGCATGCAGTTCGACAAGGGCTACCTGTCGCCGTACATGATCACCGACGCCGAGCGGATGGAGGCGGTGCTCGAGGATCCCTACATCCTCGTCGCCAACCAGAAGATCGGCGCCGTCAAGGACCTCCTCCCGGTGCTCGAGCAGGTGATCCAGGCGGGTCGCCCGCTGCTGATCGTCGCGGAGGACGTCGAGGGCGAGTCGCTCGCCACGATCGTCGTCAACAAGCTCCGCGGGACGTTCACGGCGGTCGCCGTGAAGGCCCCGGGCTTCGGCGATCGCCGTAAGCGGATGCTCGAGGACATCGCCATCCTCACGGGTGCCGAGGTGATCACCGAGGAGATGGGCCTCAAGCTCGAGAACACGAAGCTCTCGCAGCTCGGCCACGCGCGTCGCATCGTCATCGACAAGGACTCGACGACGATCATCGACGGCGCCGGCGATTCGGAGGCGATCAAGGGCCGGATCAAGCAGCTGAAGGCCGAGATCGAGAACACGGACAGCGACTTCGACCGCGAGAAGCTCCAGGAGCGGCTCGCGAAGCTGTCGGGCGGTGTCGCCGTGGTCAAGGTCGGCGCTGCGACTGAGACGGAGATGAAGGAGAAGAAGCACCGCGTCGAGGACGCGCTGCAGGCGGCCCGCGCCGCCCTCGAGGAAGGTCAGGTGCCGGGCGGCGGTGTCGCGCTCATCAACGCGGCGGACGCGGTCCGCGACGACGTGCTCGGGTCGCTCGAGGGCGACGAGCGCACGGGTGCGACGATCATCTTCAAGGCGCTCGAGGAGCCGCTCCGGCAGCTGGCGGCGAACGCGGGCCTCGAGGGCTCCGTCGTCGTCCAGCAGGTGCGCGCGGCGCAGAAGGGCTTCGGCATGAACGTCGAGTCCGGCAAGGTCGAGGACCTGCTGAAGGCCGGCATCGGCGATCCGACGATGGTCACCCGCTCGGCGCTCCAGAACGCGGCGTCGATCGCGAAGAACATCCTCACCACCGAGGCGATCGTCGCCGAGGCGCCGGAGAAGGTCGGCGCCGGCGGCGGCGGCATGCCCGACATGGGCGGGATGATGTAAGTAGCCCGCGCGAGAGCTGCGCTCTCGCTTGGGATCGGCGAAGGGCCGCCTTGGGCGGCCCTTCGTGTTTGTGCTTCGCAGAGCGCGCGGCGGCCAAGCCGCCGCGCTCTTGTCTGCGCGGGGGAGGCCGCGCACAGACCTCATGCGAATCGCGACCTGGTTTCAACTAGGTCGCGGTCGTAGACCTTCGCCTGCGACCTACTCCAGGATGCGGAGGTCACCAACACGGAAACGGCGCCCAGGGAGGCGCCGTTTCGGGGAGGGGTGGGGAGGTGGATGTTCCATCTATCGGCACCTCCGGCCCCGGGCTTTAGCCCCTGTTTCAGAAGCCGTAGCGCTGCTCCTGCCGGTAGTCGGCCTCGTTGTGGTAGCCGTAGCGCTCCCAGAAGCCCGGCTTGTCCACGGCCGAGAGCTCGAGGCCCCGCAGCCACTTGGCGCTCTTCCAGAAGTACTTGCTGGGGATGAAGAGCCGCAGCGGCCAGCCGTGCTCCGGCGTCAGCGCCGCTCCGTCCGCCTCGTAGACGATCAGCGCCTGCTCGTCCTCGAGCGTCGCCAGCGGCACGTTCGCGGTGAACCCCTCTTCCGCGTGGGCGATCACGAAGCGCGCGCTCGGCTTCGGCCTGCAAAGCGCGGCGAGCTCGCGCCAATGGACGCCCTTGAAGCGGGCGTCGAAGCGGCTCCAGCGGGTGACGCAGTGGATGTCCGTCGTCACCTCGGTGGCGGGCAGCTCCTGCAGGCGCTCGAAGGTCAGCGTCAGCGGCTCCTCGACCTCGCCCCAGACCTTGAAGTCCCACGTCGCCAGGTCGGTCTTCGGCACGTCGCCCGCGTGCAGCACCGGCCACTTCTCCGTCAGGTACTGCCCGGGCGGCAGCCGCGCCGGGTCGTAGCCCGCCTGGCGCACCTTCTCCTCGGCCTTGGACCGGAAGAGCGGCATCGATTCCTACACTAGTCACTATGGATGTGGCTGCACGAGAGCGCGCCTACGTGCGCGTCGCCGGCCCCGACGCGCAGGACTACCTGCAGCGGATGGTCTCGAACGACGTCCAGTCGCTCGAGGTCGGCGACGCCTGCCCGGCGCTGCTGCTGACGGCGAAGGCGCGGGTGATCGCACCGATCGTCGTCTGGCGGCGCGGCGAGGAGGACTATTTGCTCCTGACCGAGCCGGAGCTCGGGGACGCGGTCGGCGGGCTGCTGGCGCGGATGCGGCTGCGCGCCCGCTGCGAGATCGAGCCGGAGCAGCACGCGTCCGTGCTCGTCTTCGGTGGCGACGGCATTCGCACCGACTTCCCGGGCGTCGCCGAGGCGCTCGACTCGAGCTTCGCGCCGACGCTCGACGCGGAGGAGCTCGAGCTGCGCCGGATCGAGGCGGGCGTGCCGCGCTGGGGACGCGAGATCGACGAGCGCGTCCTGCCCGCGGAGGCGGGCCTCGACGCGACGCACGTCAGCTTCACGAAGGGCTGCTACCCGGGGCAGGAGCCGGTTGCGCGCCTGCACCACCGCGGGCATCCGAACCGCGGCCTGCGCGTGCTCGAGCTCGACGACGTGCCGGAGTACGACGCGGAGCTCGTGCACGACGGCAAGCCCGTCGGCCGTATCACGAGCGCGGCGCGCCGCCCCGACGGCTCCGTCGTCGCGCTCGCCTACGTGCGCGTCGAGGTTCCGGCGGGCGCGCGCCTCGAGCTTGCCCATGCCAAGGCTTGAGCCCGCGCCGTGGTGGACGCTGCGCCGCGCGCACAACCTCAAGCCGGCGACGTACCGCTGCCCGCTCTGCGGCTACCGGCTGCACGCGATGAGCGAGCACGTGCTGATCGCGCCCGAGGGCGACACGAGCCGCCGCCGCCACGCGCATCCCGAGTGCGTCGCCGCCGCGCGCCGCGACGGCCGGCTGCCGAGCTACGACGAGTGGCGCAAGACGCAGCCGCGGCCGCCGGGCCTGCTCGCGCGCCTGCGGCGCCGCGCCTGACCCCGGCTACACTTCCCCTCTCGCGCCCGTAGCTCAGGGGATAGAGCGCAGCCCTGCGGAGGCTGAGGCCAGAGGTTCGAATCCTCTCGGGCGCATGGCTCAGGAACGCTGGGCTCTGCGGAAGATGCGCTTCGGGCAGATGGGCCTTCGCCCTGTGGGTAGACCGTAGGCCCGACGCGCTGTCGGGCCGAAGCTACAGGAGGTTCATGATGACTCTCGGCGAGCGCCTGCGCATGCTTCGCGTCGATCACGGCTGGAATCAGTCAGACGCGGCCAAGCCGCACGAGGCCTCTTCTGCAGCTCGGCCGCGCGATCATCCGCTGGCGCCACGGCCGCCGCGTTTGAGCCCGGCTCTAGGGCAGCAGCACACTAAAATGGGTGACGGTCAGCCCATGACGGGAGACGAGGAGGCTTTAACGATGACCGAGCACCAGCAAGACGCAGAGTGGAACGCCGCCGAGTGGCACGGCAAGATGCTGGTCGATCGTGACGGCGAGAGGATCGGCAAACTGCAGGACGTCTACGTCGACGTCGAGAACGATGAGCCGCAGTTCGGCACCGTCAAGGAGGGCTTCATCGGCCGCCACTTGACCTTTGTGCCGCTGGGCGGGATCAAGGTCGGTCCCGATGAACTGCAGGTAGCGGTGGCCAAGGAGCAGATTAAGTCGGCGCCCAACATCGAGCTACACGGCGAGGAGCTCTCCCAGGCAGACGAGTCGGCCCTCTACCACCACTACGAGCTCAACTACACCCCGCCCAGCACCGAGAGCGGACGCCGACTCGCGCGCCGCTGACGCGTCACCGCTACGACAGACCGGCCACCGCCGCCCCCTCAGCACTCAACCCATGTCCGTCGAACACCTGGACGTGAAGGGCGCCAATATTTGTGTCGTGTCTCATGTGGCCGCTTGGTAGTACTCGGCCAACGCTCGCAACCGGATCGTCGTTCTCCCTCTGAGCATCCTTGTGCAGGGAGCTACTTCTTCGCGGAGCGCGCCTTCGTTGTCGTCTTACCTTTAGTTGTTGGCTTGCGGCTGCTGGAGCCAGCCTTCCGCGTCGCTCCACGGGAAGTGGACGTGGCCTTCTTAGTGCCCGCTTCGAGTTCTTTCGCGGTCGCCTGGAGCCCCCGCGCCGCCTTACTCGCGAGCTTCGCGCCGCTCTTCTTGGCCTTGATCTCAAGCTCTCTCGCTTCCGCATCGAGCACCTTCGCGGCCTTCGACGCAACCTTCGCGCCGCTCTTCTTCGCCTTCTCCGCACCGCTCAGCACCGACCCCGCAAGCGACGCCTTCACCGATGGCTTTGACTTCCTCGGCATCTCACTCCTCCAAGTCGAAACAAGAGCTAACCGCCTCTGATTCGACACCCGACCTTAACAGCCCTTCCCGTGGCCAGCTCCCGGCCCGGCTCCTCGAAGCCGGGGCTGGTTACGCAGAGTCTGGCGGAACGGCGCACGTCGCGAAGCACTCTTACTGCTCCAACTGGATCAAGGAGCACGGCGAGCGAACTCACTGCAGGCGGGACTCACGGCGCAGCCTTGCGGAGGCTGAGGCCAGAGGTTCGAATCCTCTCGGGCGCATGGCTGAACCAAGCCGGTCTTGGGGGGCGTGTGCACCCGAAACAGCAGGCATTAGTGCTCTGTTCTCTGCCTCCGGAGGCACCGCGCCCGAGGGCCGTGGGGTACGTAATCCGCGCTTTCGCGTCGGTGTCGGTTTTGCTCCGGCTAGGACTTCACGATGTTGAGGCCCCGCTTGTGCCGGACGACCTTGGCGGCCGCCGACGGCTTACTCTTGTTGCCCGCCGTGTCGGTGGCGGTCACCTGGAAGCGCCCGGCGCGAGCCGGCAGAACCAGGTAGCCGTGCATGGTGGTCTTCAGCTGGTGCCCATTGAACAGCACCTGGTAGCCCGCGACACGAACGTTGTCCTTTGCGCCCTTCAGGAGCAGATACAACTTGTTGCCGCTGACCTGCGCCTTCAGGGTCGGTGCGGTTGGCGCCTGCGTGTCCTTCAATAGGCCGAACAGGGTCGCATGACGGGTGTAGATGTCGACCGACCCGTCGGCGTTGACGAAGTAGCCGTCGGGCTGCCCCGCGGGCAGATTCGGGCCACTGAGCTGCGGGATGGTGATCCAGCTTGTCCCGTCCTGGGAGTACGCCGGCACATCACCAGGCTGGCTGGCCGAGATGTGAATCACGATCGGCGCCTGGAACGAAGTTACCTTCGCACCCGACGCATCGGTCACCGTCAGCTGCACGGTCGTGCTGCCGATGGTGAAGCCCCCAGCCACCGGAGTCGGCGGCGGAGGCGTCGTGCCCCCCGGTACCGGAGCCGCCACTTGCGGGGTCACCGTCACGGTCACGGGAACCGTGAACGTACCCGGATCCCACGTGGTCGTGACCGTCACCGTTGTGCCCGCGGGCGACTGAACCGAGGCATCCACCGTGCCGGAACTGTCTGGTGCCGCCGGAGTCGGTTCGGAAGCATCGGGCACCGGCGTCTTCTGTACACACAGGCCGCCGACTAGGTCGTAGTTCGGCGGAACCGCCGTCTCACCGACGCCGTTGATCGTGCAGACGACCGGCGACGGCACGACCGTCGGCGTCGGTGCCGGTGCAGCCCGGTTGACCGTGACCGTGTAGGTCTTGGTCGTCGTTCCATCCGCCGCCGTCACGGTGATGTTCACCGTGTTGGCGCCGACGGACAGGCTCGAACCACCAGTGACCACGGCGTTGGCGCCCGGGTTGGTGGACCCGCTTGCCGTGACGTCCGTGACGCTGTTATCCACGCTCGCCGTG
>Ga0187873_1000015_pt1 | contig 189446 bp, 168 predicted proteins | sample June2016WEW_16_1_2_FD_133012 | JGI IMG/M metagenome (GOLD analysis project Ga0187873, IMG submission 133012) | Peatland microbial communities from SPRUCE experiment site at the Marcell Experimental Forest, Minnesota, USA - June2016WEW_16_100 | ecosystem: Environmental > Terrestrial > Soil >...
GAACGCCATCGCGGGCATCGACAAGAACAACCGTCTGATCAAGGGCCAAGTGTTCCTTTGGAGGGCCGGCCAGTCTTGGGAAGACCTCTGGGATGTCGATGGGGTCATCAAGCCCTGACGAAGGACAGCAAGGGCGCGAGCTAGCCGCCTTGGGACGGCATCGAGTTCGAGGTGGCGCTGTATCGACAAAGTGCGGTTCGACCCATCCGAGCGATGAGCTGAGGTTCGCGGGATGTGGTCGTCTCCGGTGGAACGCAGGCCCGGGCCGCGGATCCCGACGATGAACGCGTTGCGGCGCGGAGAAGATCCCCTTGCAAGTTGGGAATGGCGTCGTGTGATCCCAACGAGGTCGATGACGGAGCGTCCCGGGGGAAGCTCGCAGAACCGGAACGAACGAAATCATGAGAAGAAGGGTCGTCAACGGGGCGCCCGGCGGACGCGGGGTCGCGGCAGAGAGGCTGTTGGGTTGCAGCGATCGTGAGCTCCACGCTTGGGGTCCTCCGACTCGTGTCCGTTGCTTGCGAGACTTGGCTGCCTGTTAGGCAGAAGTCGTTTTGCAGGCGAGCCAGGCTTAACTTGGGCCGAAATGCGGGTCGTGCTTCGTGAGTTGATGCTCCAGAAGGAACCTGTGCCCGCTAAACGATTACACCAACGATTAGACGGGACCGCTGCCGATACGCTGGGGCATTCAGCAGATGGAGGAAGGCGATGGGCTTCAATCTGAACGAGGTGCTGGAGAGCCACAAGGGCGAGAACTTCGACCTCTACAGCCGGCACATCAATCCTCAGCTCGTGAAGGTTCTCCGCTCGACGGGCTTCGACCGCTTCTACACGCGCGCCGAGGGCGCCTACCTCTACGACGACGAGGGTCGACGCTACCTCGACTTCCTCTCCGGCTTCGGGGTCTTCGCCCTCGGTCGGGGCCATCCGGTGGTGAAGCGGGCCCTCCACGAGGCGATCGACGCCGACCTGCCGAATCTTGTCCAGATGGACGCCGCGCTCCTGCCCGGGGTGCTGGCGACCGAGCTGCTGAAGCGCCTCCACCCGGGCATGGGCCGGGTGTTCTTCGCGAACTCGGGCGCCGAGGCGATCGAGGCCGCCCTGAAGTTCTCCCGGCACGCGACCGGTCGGTCGCGGGTGGTGCACTGTGAACACGGCTTCCACGGACTCACGCTCGGCGCACTCTCGGCGAACGGAGGGAAGGAGTTCCGCAAGGGCTTCGGGCCGTTCATCCCAGGCTTCACCCAGGTGCCGTTCGGTGACGCCGACGCCCTCGAGCGCGAGTTGCAGACGCGCGACGTCGCCGCCTTCGTCGTCGAGCCGATCCAGGGCCACGGAGTCTTCGTCGCGCCGCAGGAGTACTGGGACGCCGTCTCGGGGCTGTGTCGCCGTTACGGGACCTTGCTCATCGCCGACGAGGTCCAGACCGGTCTCGGGCGCACCGGCCGGCTCTGGGCTCACGAGCACTACGGTCTCGCGCCCGACATCGTCACGATGTCGAAGGCCCTCTCAGGGGGGTTCATCCCGATCGGTGCGATGGTCTGCTCGACGGAGGTCTCCGACAAGGTCTACTCCTCGATCAGCCGGGCGTTGGTCCACTCATCGACGTTCAAGAACAACCAGCTGGCAATGGTGGCCGCCCTTGCCACGTTGGCGACGATCGATGACGAGAACCTCGTCGACCGCGCCCGGATGACCGGCGATGCCTTCGAGAAGGCGCTCGCACCGCTCATCGAGCGGCATGAGACCTTCCACGCTGTGCGCGGGAAGGGCCTGATGGTCGGGCTCATCTTCGGTGAGCCGACGTCGTTCCGTCAGCGGACGCGCTTCCGGCTCCTCGAGGCGACCCGCACGGGCCTGTTCTCGCAGATCGTCGTCGGACCGCTCTACAACCGGCACGGGATCCTCACCCAGGTCGCCGCCGACTCGATGAACGTCGTGAAGCTGCTCCCGCCACTGATCATCGGCCAGTATGAGGTCGACTACTTCACCGCCGCCCTCGACGACGTCCTCACGGACTGCGAGAGGAACTCGTCGCTGATCGTCGAGTTCGGCAGGACGCTCGTCAAGGGCTCGCTGCGGCGCGCCGGTTGACGACGAGGTCCGGGCAGGGCGGAGCGACCGTGCGCGCACAACGCTCCGTCCACGTCCTCAGCGCGCTCGCCGTGCTCGCTTGTGCCGTTGCGGCGTGTGGCGGGGCGTCGACGCAGGACGGCACGAAGGCGTCCGTTTCGACGACAACGCTCCCGGTCGTCACCGGTGTCACCGGCTCAGCGGCGGGGGGTGGCTACGCCGCCCTCGGGCGGGTCGAGCGCGTCTCCGTGCTGCCGGTCGCGCCCGGCCGTGTGGCGCCGCGGCTCCTCGCCGACGGGACCATGCGACCGGGGGCGCTGCGGATCGCATTCCGCCAGTTCGGCTCGGGCCCCGATCTCGTCCTCGTCACGGGCGAGCACGGTTCGTTGACCGCTTGGGACCCTCAGGTTCTCCTCGAGCTCGGCGCGCACTACCGGGTGACGGTGTTCGACCTGCCGGGGATCGGCTACTCCGAGCCGAGCCCGCGAGTCGAGACGGTATCGTCCCTCGCCGACCTGACGGCGGGTTTGATCTGGTCGCTGGGACTGTCGCAGCCGACCGTCGTCGGCTGGGGTTTCGGCGGGGAGGTCGCGATGTCGCTCGCCGAGAGGCACCCCGGTCTCGTGTGGCGCCTGGTCCTTGCCGACGCGACGGCCGGGGGGCCGCGGTTCTACCGGCCCGCCGCGGCGGTCTCGAGACTGCTCGCCTCGCCGTCTACGACGCAGCAGGAGATCGCGCAGCTGTTCTTTCCCGCTGACGAGGGGACGGCCCGGCTGAACTGGCTGAGCGACGTCGGCCAGATCAGCCCGGATGACGTCACCGCCTCGGCGATTGTGGCCCAGGCCGCCCTCATCGCCCGGATGTCGCGCGACAGCGCCGTCGCCCACGAGCTCGGGCGGATCAGGATCCCGACGCTCATCCTCGCCGGATCGGACGATGTGGTCGTGCCCGTCGCCAACGCCCGCGAACTGGAGCGGCGGATCGCTCACTCCCGGCTCGTCATCTTCTCTGGTGCCGGCTACGCCAGCATCTTCCAGTACGCCTCGGACTTCGTCGACCAGCTCATCACGTTCACGGGAGCCTGAGCGGGACGGCCCACTGCCACATCCGCCCGGACTCCGCGAGAAGGCCGACCGAACCCACGATTAGTCTTCGGTCGTGACCGACGCCGTCCGCCTCCATGACCCGGATTTCCGCGGATTCGCCAGCGACAACTGCGCCTCCGCCCATCCTGAGGTCCTCGCCGCGATCGCTCTCGCCAATGGGGGACACCAGGATTCCTACGGGGACGACGTCTACACCGCCCACCTCCAAGGGATCTTCCAGCGACACTTCGGCGACCGCGCTCGCGCTTTCCCAGTCTTCAATGGAACGGGTGCGAACGTCGTGAGCCTGCAGTCGATGACGGACCGTTGGGACTCAGTCGTCTGCGCCGCCTCGTCGCATCTCAACACCGACGAGTGCGCCGCCGCCGAGAAAGTCGCTGGGATCAAGCTCCTCACGCTGGAAGCACCGGGAGGCAAGATCACCGCCGAGTCGCTCGCCGTTCACGCCTGGGGGTGGGACAACCCGCACCGGGCCTCTCCCCGGGTCGTCTCGATCACGCAGTCGACCGAGCTCGGCACCTGCTACTCGCCCGACGAGATCGCGCGCATCTGCGAGGCCGCCCATGGCTACGGCATGAAGGTCCACGTCGACGGGGCGCGTCTGGCGAATGCCGCCGCGACGCTCGGCACCGGGTTCCGGTCGTTCACGACCGATGTCGGGGTCGACGTCGTCTCGTTCGGCGGGGCGAAGAACGGGCTGCTCTTCGGCGAGGTGATCGTCGTCCTGGACCCCGATGTCGTGCGGGGGGTGCTCCACCTGCGCAAGGCGGCGATGCAGCTCGCCTCGAAGATGCGTTTTGTCTCCGTGCAGTTCGAGGCACTCCTCGGCGGGGACCTCTGGCTCGAGAACGCACGGCACGCCAACGCCATGGCGCGCCGGCTCGCCGAGGCGGTCCGGGATCTCCCCGGCGTCGAGCTCGTTCACCCGGTCGAGGCGAACGCCGTCTTCGCCGTGCTGCCCGCCGCCGTCACGCGTCGGCTCCAGGCGCGGTCCCACTTCTACATCTGGGACGAGACGACCGGCGTGGTCCGCTGGATGACGGCCTTCGACACGACCGAGGCGGACGTGGACCGCTTCGCGACGGCAGTTGCCGAGGAGCTGCGGGCGTCCTGACGGTGTGGACCCGTCCGACCCGATCCCGGACGAGGGCTGAGCGCGGGGCCGCCCTGGAAGTCGTCGGATCGTCCGGGCGGCTGGCGACCCCTTCGGCGGCCGAAGAGCAAAAGTTGGCGCCGCGCGGCAAAGTAGGTGGGGAGGTTCCATGCAGCTGCGACGTAGGCGCAGGCTCCGCGAAACGGTCCGGCCCGACGACGTGCCCGTCATCGAGGGTCCACCAGCGTTCGAGCACGAGGACGCAGCCGAGGTCGCGTCGCGCGACAGCGAGGTCGATTTCGACGACGAGGCCGACGACGAGATCCCCCCGCTCGACGTCGTCGAGGCGACGGAGCTCGGCGCACTCCTCGACGACCCCGAGTCGCCCGAAGACGACGAGACCTGACGAAAGCCGGAGCCTGTTGGTTCAGCCGGCGCCCCGACCCGGGACCGACGCGAGCCGTCGTCCGCGTCGCCCGGTCGGGTTCCCTCAGCCGGTTTCAGGCGAGCAGGCGATACTTCACGTCGACGTGCACGCTGACCTGGAGCGTTCCGGCCCGGATCGGCACGGGCTCGAGGGCGGCAAAGTCCGACTTGGCGACGGCGTTGTCGAACCCGAGCGGGTACGGCGTCGTGACCTGCTGCTGGTTGGAGATGCTGATCGCCGTCCCGACCTTCTCCCCGGCGCCGGTGGCGAAGCCCTTCGCCTCGGCGTAGGCCTGCTGCATGGCCTGGGACCGGGCCTGGGCTAGAAGCTTGGAGTTGTTCGACAACGAGAAGGAGATCCCGTCGATCTGGACGTCGCTGCCGACGGCGTTCTCGGCGGCGTCGATCGTCCTGCCCGCCTTGACGAAGTCGTGCATCGTGACGGTGAGGTCGTCCTCGGCCCGGTATCCGGTGAGCGTGCCGTGTCTGTTGTAGGTCGGTGACACGCTGAGGTTGTTTGTCTGGAGGGCGGATCTTGGAACGCGGGCCGAGATAAAGACGCCCTGGAGCCGTGCCATCTGGGAGTTGTTCTGGTCGAGGGCACTCGCCGCGGTGCCCGCCGTGTCAGACACGGAGAAGCTCGCGGTCAAGGTGTCGGGCGCGCCGCTCACGTGGGCGTCGGCGGTCACCGCGATCGTCCCCACGGCCGACAGCGGGGACGAGGTGCGGGAGAGGGCGTAGCCGAGGGCGCTGAGCGCTGTCGCGAACGCGAGCACCGCGAGCACGATCGCTGTCGCGGGGGACCGCAGGAACCTGGTTTTCGACATGTCAGAACCTTTCTCTCGAGGTTTGCTAAGTGGGTCCGTGTCATTGGTGCCGGGCCGCGTGTCTTCACCGGCCGGCGGCCCTGGACCTGGCCCGCGGCCTTTGCTGGTCATCGGCAGGGCGTGACGCAGGACGGGGCAGGGCCTCTCGGTGCCGGCAGCCCCAACCATCGCCGGACGCATGACTTGAGATCGTTTCCGCTCGCTCGGATGAAACCCCCAATAGGCGATTCTGGGCACCACGATTACGCTTACCTGCTGCTCGGGCGCTCGTGCGGGCGAGAGGACTCGAACCTCCAACCCCGAAGGGACCGGGACCTAAACCCGGCGCGTATGCCAATTTCGCCACGCCCGCATGGGGCGACGAACATCCCAGCACGCTTCTTGGCGCCCAGAGCTTACCGACGCCGGGATCGCGAACCCGGCGTGCTGGGGTTAGCCTCGGGGCATGACTGAAGAACTCTCTGTGCCGTCGGGCATCTTCAAGGCGTCACTCAACCTGACCGCGGACCCGTCGGCGGACGTCTACCAGCGTCTGCTGCGCGAGCGAATCATCTTCCTCGGGACCCAGGTGGACCAGAATTCGGCGAACGCGATCTGCGCCCAGTTGCTGCTGCTCGAGGCCGAGGAACCCGACCGTGACATCTCGCTGTACATCAACTCGCCCGGCGGCTCGGTGACCGACGGGCTCGCGATTTACGACACGATGCAGTTCGTCCGTTGCGACGTCTCGACCATCTGTCTCGGCCTCGCCGCCTCCATGGGGCAGTTCCTCCTCTGTGCCGGCACCCCCGGCAAGCGGTACGCGCTGCCACACGCCCGCATCCTCATGCACCAGCCCTCGGGCCAGATGCAAGGACAGGCTGCAGACATCGCGATCCAGGCGGAGCAAATCGTCTACCTGAAGAAGATGATGGCCGAGAGGATCGCCTTCCACACCGGCCAAACGGTCGAGCGCATCGAGGCCGACTCGGACCGCGACCGATGGTTCACGGCCGAGGAGGCCCGCGAATACGGCTTCATCGACAACGTCATCGACCGCTCCACCGCGCACTCGGCAAAAGATCACTGACCCCGCTGGACGGGCGACTGTTGAGTTTCGAGGTCGAACCGGGTCGCGCGCTCATTGCGGTTATGCCGCCGAGTCCCCCTCAGGGCACCACGCCGTCGTGCGCCGGGTTCTCGTGGAACATCGGCCAGGCGGGCGGCACGGCCGGGACGACGGGTAGCGGGTAGGACACGATCTTGCCGGGGTAATTGAACTGTGCAGGTCCGCCGCAGGCTTCGATGACGCTCCAGCCGTCCGCCCGGCCCTCACCGCTGACGTCGGCCACCGCGACGGCATTGAACATGCGACAGGTCGGATCGATCGTCGAGCCCAAGGGCGACGTCCCGAACAGAAACGTGCCCGTCCGTCCGTCGATCGCGTACAGGCCGGCCCCGGAGCCGACGAGGACGTCGTTCCACGTTCCGACCTGAAGCGGGACGAGGACCGGCGACGAGAAATCGGTGGGTTGACTCAACTTGTCAGACCAGAGTCGCTTTCCGTTGCCGTTCCACGCCGTCACTCGTGAGGCGTACGGCGTGAGGCAGCTGGAGATGATCAGGCCAGCGCACACCCACGAGGTGTCGACGACTGCCGGGATCCCGGTCCTGTTGATCGTCCCGATCGCGGGGGATCCGAACGACGGACCGGACGTCGTGACCGGCCAGCCGGGAACGCTCGCTCCGTCGTCGGCGTAGTAGGCGAAGAGCCGGTACGTCCCCGACGGGAACGGCTGCCAGAAGCAGCCCGTTCCGACGACGACGACGGCCCGGCCCGTCGAGTTGATGACGCCGACCGCGGGGCTCGACCAGATCGTCTGGCTCTCGCAGTGCTGCCAGACGAGTTTCAGTGTGCCTTTGACGTAGCGGTAGTCACTGATCAGGCCTCCTCGGCAGCCATGCCAGTCGCTGGCGTCGGAGCCGATATAGATGCTGTCACCGACCGTCCCGGGAAGCCGGTAGAGCGCCGGCGAGGACCAGATCGTGTCGGCGTTGTTGATCGGGAAGCCCGGAAGCAGCCTGCCGCTCGGCGTGAGCGCGTAGATGCGGTGGTCCCAGGAGCCGAAGACGATGTCCTGCTGCGTACCACCCCTGAGATTGCCAACGGCCGGGGTCGAGATGACGCCGACCGCCGTTCCCGGGGCGGCGCCCACGTCGAAGACAAAGCGGACGGCCCCGCTGAGGTGGAAAGCCTCGACCTCCCGGGCGGTGTTGTGCACCCAGGTCGATCCGGCGCCGACGATGATCGAGGGGGGCTTGCTCGGTCCGTCGAGGAAGGCGATCGTGGGGCTCGACTCGATGGCGACGCGGGCCCCCTCGGGCGCGGCCAGCCGTTGCGGCCAGCCCGGGAGCTCCCTGCCCGTCGCGGCGTCGATGACGTGAAGCATGCCGTTCTCGTCGCCGACGGCGACGATCGTCGTGTCGTTCCACTGGGCGACGGTCGGCGAACTCTCGGCGATGGAGCCGGTGACGCATGTCACCCAGGAGGCGCTCGGCCAGGTGATGCCGTGCCCCTGCAGGACGGAACAGGGGGCGTCCTGCGACATGGCGGCGCCGGAAGGCGCCGAGACGACCGCCGCCGCGACGGTCACGACGGTGACGGCCGCGAGTGTCGTGGCGACGAGGAGCCGCCTTGTTCCGATCCGACTGCGTCGGTCGGTGCGGAACCGACGGGCATCGGGAGGGCTGGCGAGGCGGATCATGACCCGGACACTAGCCACGCCCGCTGTGCGGTAGTGGGCTAGTTTTACCAGCCTATTATTGGGGTAGTGGGCTAATTTGACCAGCCCTATTGTTGGGGGTAGTGGGCTAATTTGACCAGCCCTATTGTTGGGCTGCAGTTGACCTGCTGGTCAGGGCCATATTCTGCGGCGGTTTGCTTGGAACTCATTCCGAGTCCCAACGATCGCCTTAAACAGGATCGACACTGCGAACATCGCCAGGTCAAACGCGATTGCTCCGACGATTCCCCAACGAACATTGTGCTGCCAGGCCGCGGCGCCTAAGAGCACCCCGACGTTCGCAAAGACGATCAAGGTCAGGATCACAACGGTGAGTCGCTTGGCGAACTTGTGCCGACGCGCACGTTCGGCGGGGTCAAGCCGCATTTGGCGCGCTTGCGAGCAGACTTCCTGGCGGGAGCAGCCTTCACCCCTCGGGTGGCGCGAGCAGCCTTAGCGATCTTGATTCGGCTCTCAGCCGATAGCGCCTTGGCCCGAACGATTCCGCCGAGTCGGCCGCGCTCAACCGCCTTCTGGTCTTTAGCGGGCGATTCATCCAGTCCCGCGGCTTGCTGGGCCACCGCCCACATGCGCTGGTTCACCCTGGTGCAACTGGCCCACTTCCCGCTGTGCCCGATGGGGATCGGCCGTCGCCTACGCTTGACCTGCACGGGAGGGTCCGCCCGAGCGGGGACGACGGAGAAGGCGGCCGACATGGCGCGAAAGACAAGTTCGCGTGCGCGGATCGCCTTCGTCACTCCCCGCTACGGGCCCGGCGTGGTCGGGGGCTCCGAAGCGGTGATGGCCGAGGCAGCGCACGGTCTTGCAGGTCGCGGTCATGAGGTCGAGATTCTGACCACCTGCGCGCGATCGCACTTCAGCTGGGCGAACGAGTTCGACGATGGGAACTACGAGGACCTGGGCGTCGTGGTCAGGCGCTTCCCGACCGTCACGGGGGGCCGGCGGCTCACGGCGGCCAGCCTCGAGCACCGGGTCCGGGGCGGGGAGCGGCTGAGCCCCGCAGCGGAGATCGCCTGGGTGAACAGCCGTTTCCGGGTGCCCGAACTCTACCTGTACCTGCTCGCCGAAGGGCGGCGTTACGACGCCATCGTGCTCTCGCCGTACCTGTTCTGGACGACGATCTTCGGCGCCCAGGTCGCGCCGGAGCGGTCGGTCGTGATGCCGTGCCTGCACGACGAGCCGTACGCGCGTCTCTCGATCGTTCGCTCCGTACTCGCCTCGGTGGCGGCGGTGTGGTTCCTCTCCGAGCCCGAGCACCTCCTCGGCCACCGCCTCGCGCCCGACCTGGCGCCGCGGCACGCTGTCGTCGGGGCCGCCGTCGAGGCCCCCGACTCCTACGACCCGGCAGGGTTCCGGAAGACCCACGGCCTCACCCGGCCGTTCGTCCTCTTCGCCGGACGGCGTGAGGGGGGCAAGGGCTGGCGCGAGCTGCTCTCGGCCTACGGCGCCGCCATCGTCGGCAACGACGCCGCCTTCGACCTGGTGACGGTCGGAGTCGGGGCGCCGGACATCCCTGCCGGCTTCGACGGACGCGTCATCGACCTCGGCTACCTCGAGGCTGACGAGATGCCGAACGCCTTCGCCGCGGCGGCTGCACTCGTCCAGCCGAGCGCCAACGAGAGCTTCTCGCGCACCGTCATGGAGGCCTGGCTCGCTGGCACCCCGGTGATCGCCTCGGCGGCGGGCGAGGTGGTCGCCTGGCACCTCGAGCGGTCCGGGGGCGGGCTCACCTACTCGGACGAGCTCGAGTTCGCGCAGTGTCTCCGCTTCCTCGCCCAGGCGCCGCGGGCCGCCGCCGTGCTGGCGGCGCGGGGCCGCGAGTACGTGCTCGCCAACTACACCTGGGAGATCGTGCTCGACTCGATGGAGCGTTCGCTCGTCGGCCTCACGGGACGGAGGACACGGTGAGGATCCTCATCGTCGGCACAGTTCCACCCCCCGGTGGCGACGCCGCCTTCGCCCTCGCCGAGCTCGCGACGGCGCACCTCGCCGAGGGGCATGACGTCGAGATGCTCTCGCCGGACAACCGCAGCGCGGCGCACCGCAGCGCCCGGTTAGAGGGCCCGGTGTTCGCGTTGCGACTGGCGTGGCTCTCCCGTCGTTTCGAGTCGATCGTCATCCACTTCGAGGAGGGCCTGCCGGTCAGGGCCCACGCGGCACGGCTATGGCGGGTCGTGACGCTCGCGCTTGTCGCGGCGGCGCTGAAGATGTACCAGGAGTCGACCGTCCGCTTCGACGGCGGTTCGGCCATCCCAGGCGGCATCGGCAGCCGGGCGATGGGCGAGGTCTGGTCGGTCGCCTCACACGTCGTCCTGTCGAGCCGCGAGGACCGGGACGAACTCGTCTCGACCTGGGGTCTTCCCGAGGAGCGGGTGGTGGTCGTCTCGCCGCGATCCGCCGTGCGGGCGCCGGTGCCGAGCGGCTGGGTCGTCGGTGACGCCACGGACCCGCGGACCGAGGTGCTCGAGCTCGTCCGGGTGCGGGCCGCTGCCGACCGGGAGGCGAGGGCCGCCCGCGTCGCCCTTGGCGGCGCGATCGGGGCCCCGCCGGGGTCGCCCTTCACGGGCGAGCGGGGTCAGGCGGTGGATGCCGCGGCGTTCACGCGGGCTCTCGTCGTCCTGGCGCGGAAGCTCGTGGCGAGGATCTCGGCGACGAACCCGTCCTGAGGATTTCCGACCCGGCGAGTCCCGCGTCGGCCGCGCCTTGGCCGTCGGCGAGGATCGCCGCGAGGAGTGCTCGGGCGGTGGCGGCGAAGCTGTGGGCGGCGGCGAAGGCGCGACCCGCCTCGGCGAGGCGGCCGCGCCGGAGCGGATCGTCGAGCAGCCCGGAGATCACGGTCGCGAGCTCATCAGCCGTCGTCCCGGAACCGACCAGCTCGACCGCCTCCCGGGGCAGCCCGCGGAGCCAGCCGAGATTCGTCGCGACCGTCGGCACGCCCGACGCCAGGCACTCGCCGACAGCCGCGGAGGCCTCGCCGTTGAACGACCGGCGGAGCTGGACGGCGATCGTCGCCGCGGCGAGCCAGGCCCGGTAGCCGTCGGGCGGCAGGGGTCCGGTGATGGCGAGCCGGTCGCCGATCCCGAGCGCCGCGGCGCGCCCGGCGAGCGTTCCGGCCAGATCCTCCGAGATGGGCCCGACGAAGGCGAGCAAGGCGCCGCTTGCTTCGGAGCCGGCGCGCCCGAGGAGCGAGGCGAAGGCGTCGATCAGCAGCTCCGGCGATTTCACCGGGTCGACGATCCCGAAATGGGCGACGACGGCGCGGTCCGCCCGAACATCGGGTGGCCGCCCCCACCACGCCGCCGCGATGGGACAGTCCTGCGGGACCGCGGCGTCCTCGGCGAAAGCGGTGCGGCGGTCCCCGGGCGCCTCGATCGCGAATGGGAGGACTGCGATGCGACCTGCCAGGGCGGGCCCGGCGTCGAGGCGGGCGAGCGCCGCCGAGGCCGGCGACGAGACGAAGAAGACCTCGGACAGGCAGATCGCCTCGCGGGCCATCAACAGCCCGTAGCGGTCGAAGTCCTCGGAAGCGACCTCGTTGTTCCTCCCGAGGCGCGCCGGCAGGGAGTCGCCGTAAATCGCGCGAATCCGATCGGCCAGGCCGTGTGGAAGCAATCCCGGGTCACCGGTCTCGTGCCGGTAGAGGTTCGTCAGGCGGACGTCGTGGCTGACGACCGCGCCGGGGCGGTGCCTCAAGAGCGCGAGAGCGCCAAGGTGGTGGTGGCTGTTGCCAAGCGTGTAGACGACGCGGTCGTAGCGGCCGGTCAGCCGCTCGACCGGCTGGAGTGCCGGTGCGGCGTACAGGGCCGCGCCCGCCGGGGCGTCGACGGCGCGTGTCGGGCCGTCGGCGAAGACGTCGATCTCGACGCCGCCCGTCGCGACGATCTCCTCGACCAGGCGGTAGCTGTAGGCGGCCACGCCCGAAGGGGCGGGTGGCAGCGGCGAGACGAAGGCGATCCGGGGGATGCGGCGCCGGCCACCGGCGACGGTGGCGGCGGGCCGCGCTGTTCGGGCGGCGAGGAGATCCTCGAACGCCCGCGCGGCTCGGGCGGCGACCTCCGGCCAGCCGGTGGTGCCGCCACGACCGCTTGGCGGGGCCGGGAGGATGCCCCGTCGGCGCAGGGCCCCGGTGATCGCCCGGGCGATGTCGTCGACGTCTTCGGGGTCGAACCGGTCCCCCGGACCGACGAGGTCGTCGAGGGGAGGACGATCCGAGCAGACGGCCGGTGTGCCGCAGGCGGCGGCCTCGGCGAGGGGGAGTCCGAAGCCCTCGGCGAGGGAGGGATAGCAGACGAGCTCCGCCCCCTGGTAGAGCGTGACGAGCGTGTCGTCGTCGACGGTTCCCGTCACGACGACGGGGTCATCGCGGCGCGAGGCCGCGAGGGGGCCCGCGAGGTGGCGGAGGTGGTTGGCGGTCGGGGCGGGGATGTCGCCTGTGATGACGAGCTGCAGGTCCCGACCGGCCTCCTCGAGGCGCGTCCACGCCACGACGAGCCGCTCGTTGTTCTTGCGCGGGTGGCTGCCGCTCGGGTACAGCACGTACCTTCCCACGAGTCCGGCATTCCTCAGGCGCGTGACCGCCGCTTCAGTCGCGACCTCCCGCGATGCGGCCGCGCGGAACCGGTCGTTGGGCGCCGCGCCGACGACGGCCACCAAGGCGCGGTCGACGCCGAGGCTCGCGACGAGCTCGTCGCCGACAGCTTCGGAGATCACCTGCAGGCCTGACGCCTGGCGGACGAGTTCGAGACGGGTCCGGTAACGGCGGCGCTCGGCGAGGTCGACGAGTTCGGTGACGGGGTCGCGTGCGGGGATGAGGTCGTAGACAGTGGCCGAGAAGACGAGTCCGGCGGCCTCGGCCTCCTCGGGCCACACGGCGCGCGTGTCGACGGCGAGGTCGAACGGCGAGAGGGCGTGGAAGATGCGGGCGGCGGGACCGATGGCGCGCTCTGTCCCCCGGTAGGCGATCTTGCCGGTCGAGGCGAGCTCCTCGATGGCGCCGGGCGGCGGCAGATCGGGGTTGAGGAGGTACGTCCCGACGAGTTCCGGCCTCAGTCGTTCGAGGGCGAGCGTCCAATCGGCGGCGTAACGGCCGATGCCATGCGTGCGGGAAGTCGGGCTCTGCAGCGCCTGGAGGTCGACGACGACGGTCCCGGCCGCTGCCGGGGCTCCGTCGCGGGTCATCTGCGGGCGCGCTCGGCCTCGGCGGCCGTCGGGGCGACCTGGTCCTCGAGCGCCGCGAGGCGTCTCTCCGCCGCCTGGAGGAGCCGTCCGAGGAGTGCCGTCGCCTCGGCGTCGCCCTCGATCTGGGTGTGCAGGAGAGAACGTATCTCGGCGAGCTCGGCGCGCATCTCGTCGATCTTCCCCTCGACGTGGCGTTCGAGCGCGTCGATCCTCTCGGTGTTCGACGCGACCCGGCGTGGCAGGGCCGCCCCGGTTCTGATCGTGCGCCACACCTTGCCGTTTCGCGCTTTGGCCACGGCGACTCCTCGACCCGGGGATCTGGACATTGATGGTAGACGCCTGCTTGCAACCCCGAGCCGAAATGCCGACCACTAGGATGCGTCCGAGCTGGCCCGGGGTCCGGCGGCGACCCGGAAAGCCAGTCCGACACCGTCGCCTCGATCGGCGCGCAGGGGATGAGCTGGGGTCGCACCTCGGTAGATGCGACCCCGGGTCGCCTTATTTGTGAGAGGTGTGGGTGGCCATGAGGACGGTGAGCGACGCCGAGAATCCTGGCGTCGCGGGCCCCGTGTCGCGCCAGTGGTCATTCGTCCCCCGTGGCGGGCGCACCGACGGCCGGGAGCTGCCGGCGCGGATCGTCTCGTCGCGTGTGAGTCTGCGCGATCGACTCCGTGAGATCTGGCGCGCCCGGGAGCTGTTCGTCTTCCTCGTGCGCAAGGACCTGAAGGTCAAGTACAAGAACAGCTTCCTCGGGTTCTTGTGGTCGATGCTCAACCCGGCGTTCGTGCTTCTCGTCTACTACGTCGTGTTCAAGTACTTCCTGAAGAACCCGACCCCGAACTTCGCCCTCTACCTGTTCGCCGGGCTCGTCGTCTGGAACCTGTTCCAGACGGCGACGACAGGGTCGGCGAGCGTCATCGTCGCCAACGCGGGGATCGTGAAGAAGGTCGCTTTCCCTCGCGAGATTCTCGCCCTGTCACAGGTCGGCACGGCAACCGTCTTTTTCTTCTTCCAGGCGCTGGTGCTCGTGCTGTTCCTCGTCGGGTTCCAGGTGGCGCCCGCCTGGGGTTACCTGCCGATCGCCTTGTTCGCCCTTGTCGACCTGATCGTCTTTTGCGCGGCGCTCTCGATCTTCCTGTCGGCCGTGAACGTTTACTTCCGCGATGTCGAGCACCTCATCCTCGTGCTCCTGAACGCCTGGTTCTGGGGCGTGCCAATCATCTACAGCTACAACCTCGTCTACGGGTTGTTCGCTCGGCACCACCTCGTCTGGCTCGCGCGTCTCTACCTCGCCAACCCGATCACGACGTTCGTGCTCGCCTTCCAGCGGGCGATCTACGGGAAGGTCTTCGTGCGCATCACGGGCAACTCGCACTACCCGGTGCTGGCGAACTACCCGTACCACTTCTACGTGGAGCTCCTCGGGGCCCAGCTCGGCGCGGCCGTGCTGCTGCTGGTCGGGGCGATGCTGATCTTCGGGCGCATCAGCGGGAACTTCGCGGAGGAGCTCTAGGTCATGAGCTTCGCCGTTGAGATCCAGGACGTCTCGAAGCGCTTCCATCTCTACCTCGAGAAGTACTCCTCGCTGAAAGAGCGCCTCTTGCATGTGGGGCACATCCCCTACGAGGAGTTCTGGGCCTTGCGCGACGTCTCGGCAGAGATCCGGCCGGGTTCGACGGTCGGGATCCTCGGCCCGAACGGATCCGGCAAGTCGACGCTCCTGAAGTGCATCGCGGGAATCCTCCAACCGACCTCGGGCCAGGTCGTCGTGCGCGGCAAGGTCGCGGCGATGCTCGAGCTCGGTGCGGGGTTCTCGCCCGACCTTTCCGGGCGCGACAACATCTTCCTCAACGGGTCGCTGCTCGGGCTGTCGCGCAGGGAGATCAGCCACCGGTTCAAGGAGATCGTCGAGTTCGCCGAGATCGAGCACTTCATCGACAACCAGGTGAAGTACTACTCGTCGGGCATGATCGTGCGGCTCGGCTTCTCGATCGCCGTCAGCATGGACCCGGACGTGCTCCTCGTCGACGAAGTGCTGAGCGTTGGCGACGAGCGCTTCCAGGCGAAGTGCCTGGAGCGGGTGAAGCTCTTCCAGGAGGACGGGCGGACGATCATCGTCGTGTCGCACTCGACGGACATGCTGCGGTCCATCTGCGACGAGATCCTCGTCTTCGACACCGGGCGGCTCGTCGCCTTCGCGCCCCCCGGTGAGGCGATCCGGGTGTTCAAGGAGGGCCTGCTCGCCCTCGACTCGGCCACGGCGCCTGAGCCCGCCCTCTCGGCAAGCGTCGCATCGGACGCCGTCCCGGCCCGCCACCAGGTCGAGATCACCGGGGTTACCGTTGACCATCCGGGAATCGGCGACCGGCCGTACGTCATCACGGGCGAGCCCTTGACGATCCGGGTCGACTACCAGGTGTCCTCGCCGGTGGACGGCGCGTGCTTCGCGATCGAGATCCTCTCCGACAAGGACCAGACGCTCTTCGCCACCAAGAGCAGCGGCGCCGACGAGGCGATGATCCTCGCCCCCGGGGTCGGCTCAGTGACGTTCTACTTCGACTCGCTGCCGCTCCTCGATGGTCATTTCGTCGTCAATCTCGACGTGCGGGACGCCGGGGGAGTCGTCATCGGTCTCGCCGAGCCGGCGTGCGATTTCGAGGTGATGAACCCGACCAGGGCGACGGGCGTCGTGTCGCTCCCGATGCGCGTCGAGGTCGTCGTGCCGGGGGCCCCACGTCACGCCAGCCTGTGAGCGCACTGTCGCGAGCGTGAGGGTCGTAGCCGGTTGAACGAGAATGCTGTGTCGTCGCTCGTGGCCGCGGCGCGTTCCGACGCCGCGCGACTCGCCGCCGAGGGGCGCTGGACAGAGGCGGACTCGGCGGAGCTCGGCCGTGTCTTCGAGCGGTCGGCGGCCCGCGCCCTCCGTACACCGCGCCTCGCCGAGCGTTCGCTCGTGCTGCGGCGCTTCGCGCGCCGCATCGTGCCGGCGCGGGCGCGGCCGCATCTGCGCCGCGCGCTCGCCTTCGTGGAACGCCCCCTCGGCGTCGTCTCGGCCCGGAGGGGACGGTGAGCGCGACCACGGCGGACCCGGTGTCACCGGCCCGCCCGGATCGCATCGACCAGGTGATCCCGTCGATCATCGAGCACGACGCAGTAAGCAATCACACGTTCATCGCGCAGGGGCTCCTGCGCCAGATGGGCTTCCTGTCCGAGATCTACGCCCAGACGATCGGGCCCGGCTGCACCGGCCGGGTCAAGCCTCTGGGCGAGCTGCCGTTCCTCGCCGACGGAAGCCAGTGGGTCCTCTACCAGTGCTCGATCGGGGGCGCGGCGGCCGACGTCGTCGCGCGCCATCCGGGGCGAAAACTCCTCGACTACCACAACATCACTCCAGCGTCGCTCGTCGAGCGCTGGTTGCCGCCGCTCGCGGAGGAGTCGCGTCTCGGTCGCCAGCAGCTGCAGATGCTCATGCCGCTCGTCGCGTTCTCGATGGCAGATTCCGCCTACAACGCCGCCGAACTCGCTGGGGAAGGCTTCGCCTACCCGAGGGTCGTTCCGGTCCTCACCGAGGGCCGCGCCTTCGCCGACCCGCCGGACCCGACGGCGCTCGAGCGGCTCACCGCGGCCCGGTCGCGAGGGGGGGCGGACTGGCTATTCGTCGGACAGATCGCGCCGCACAAGGCCGACCACGACCTGATAAAGGCCTTCGCCTGCTACCGGCGCGTCTTCGATCGCGACGCCCGCCTCTACCTCGTCGGGCGCGAGATGGGGAGCGCATACATCGACGCGCTCCGCCGGTTCGCCGCTGCCCTCGGCCTGGCTGGGGCGATCAGCCTGCCCGGCTCGGTCGGTGTCGGCACGCTCGTCGCCCACTACGAGACGGCCGACGTGTTCGTGTGTCTCTCCGAGCACGAAGGGTTCTGCGCCCCGATCATCGAGGCGATGTCGCGCGGGGTTCCCGTCGTCGCCTACGCCGCCGCCGCCGTCCCCGAGACGGTCGGCGAGGCGGGAGTGCTGCTTCCCGAGAAGTCGCCCGCCCTCGTCGCATCGGCGGTGCACCGGCTCCTCACCGACGGGGCCACGCGAGCGGGCCTCGTCGCCGCCGGACGGTCACGTGCCGCGCGGTTCACCCCGGAAGCCGCCGCGGCGGCGTTCCAGCGGGCGATCGGGGTCGCCCTCGCTGCCCCCTAGTTGGCTGGTCGGATATTCCTCTGTTTGAGCAGGTCACAGCCGTGAACAGTGCTCGCGATTAGCTTGCCGGCGAACTTCAATCTGTTCATGAGAGGAACCGCTTAGAAGCAGAGTTCCTTCACGTCGATCGATCTCCTTTGCGGGGAGCTCCTCGGCGACGAGGGCTCCCTGTCGGTTGTGCGTGCCGCGCATGGCACGAGGTTTCGCGACGCGAACTTCGACCGGAAGAACGCCTAACTGAAGTCCCGCACGGCCAAGGTTCCCTGCGTGGTCTCGCGAAGGTCGAAGCCTGGGTGCGGTCCCGGGTCGAGGCGATGAACCTCGACCGGATCGGCCGGATCGCCGGACTGATCGCGTGAGCACAACCCGCGCTTTCACGCGCAGCCGTCCAACGACCACACCGGGAGGCGCTTACCGACCAGCCAACTAGGCGCTGTGCGACGGTGCCGGTGCCGGCACACCTAACATGAGCACCAGCATGCACAGCAGCATCGTTCGTCACGGAGCGCTGGCCCCCTGCCGTGGCGGGCGCGTGCCCGGGCTTCTCGCGCTGACGTCGGCGGTCGTCGTCGCGGTGCCGCTCGCCGCCGTCGCCTCCGACGCGTCGGCCGGGGAAAGCGTCGCTTCGGTGAGCTTCGTCGGCCACGGCTACGGCCCAGGGCTCGGCATGGGCCAGTGGGGGGACTTCGGGGACGCCGTGCGCTTCCACGAGACCTACAACAAGATCCTGAACCACTTCTATGGCGGTACGTCCGAGTCGAGTCTCGCGGGATCGTCTCTCGGCACCGATCCGACGATCTCGGTCGCGATCGTCGAGAACGTGAAGGCCAACGGGACCGTCGGCTACGACCCCGTCGTGACCTCGCCATCGGCCTTCACGATCACGGGCGCGGGGTCGACCCCGTTGACCAGCACGACGACCACCTCGACGACCACCCCGACGACCACCTCGACGACCACCTCGACGACCAGCACGACGACCACGTCGACGACCACCTCGACGACCACCTCGACGACCACCTCGACGACCACCACGGCGACGCCGCCAAAGTTCTCGGTCCGCGCGAGGATCACGTCGCCGTGGCCGCCGCCGACGACGCTGCCGACGCCGTCGACGACGACCACGACGACGCCCCCGTCCCAGGTCATCACGGTCCCGGCCGGGATGGCGGTCGACCTCCGGCTGACGAGGGCCGGAACCTGGGACGTGTACGAGTCGACCTCCTGCGGCGCAGCCCGCTCCGCAGTGGGACATGCGGTGCCGGTCGCGACCGGCCTCGTCGACCCGAAGGTCCACCCGGCAAGCACGAATGCGAGGGCGACTCCCCAAGAGCTGCTGACGCTCTGCCGGCACGACGGCATCGACGAGGTCGTGCGCGGCGAGGTCGAGGCGTACGACCTCCAGGGATACGAGCGCACGCTCAATGTGCTGCGGTTGCAGTCCTACCTCGACGGAGTCGTCCCCGCCGAGGAGTCGCCGTCGTGGGGCACCGCCGGTTCCGTTGTCGGTGCCCCGCAGGGTCACGCCTGGGGATTCCAGGCGCTCGAGGCCCAGGCCGTCGCCTCACGCTCCTACGCCGTGGCCTACCTGGAGGCCGGGGGCTGGAACGGATACGCCAGCATCTGCGACACGGTCTGTGAGTCCTACGTTGGCGAGAACTTCGAATCGCCGCTGACGGACGCCGCCGTCGCCGACACGTCCGGCGAGATCCGCGTCGCAAGGGCCGGCGGCGAGGTCGCGCTCACCTCGTACTCCGCCTCGTCCGGGGGCTGGACGGCACGCAGCGCCTTCCCCGCCGTCCCCGACCGCGGTGACGTCTGCGTCGTCTCCGGGAACCCGCTCGAGTGCAACCCGAACCACACCTGGCGCCTCGCGCTCCCGGCCGCGCTCGTCAGCCGCCGGTTCCCAGGCATCGGCCAGCTAGTGGGCATCACCGTCGCGGCCCGCAACGGGCGCGGGGCGTTCGGCGGCCGCGTAGAAAGCGTCGTCGTGGCGGGCACGGAATCGTCGGAGACGGTCTCCGGGTGGAACTTCGCCGCTTCCGTCGGGCTTCCTTCGGACTGGTTCGCCGTCTCCTCCACCGGTTAGGCGGGGATGCCTGCGGATCCCAAGGGCGCGCCGCCGGTCGCGCGCGCGTCGCTGGCTGAAAAAAGTCGACGGACGAGGGCGCGACGGGGGCTCGGACGGCGCCAGAGACCCGTCCTGGGGCGACGGTACGCTGCGACATGACGTGGAGCACGCGGCTGCGTCGGATCACGCGGACGCGTTCGTGGCGCGCGCTGCGCTTCGTCGTGGGTCTCGGTCTGGCGGCGCTCGCGCTCTGGGCCCTCAACGGACAGCGCGGTGAGCTCGTCGGCGCTTCGGGGGAACTCACCCACCTCGATGTCGGCTGGCTCGTCCTCGGGATCGCCCTCGAGATCGCCTCGTTCGCGTCCTTCGGCGTGCTTCAGCGCCGTCTCCTCAGCGTCGGGGGGGTGCGCGCTGGCGTCGGCTTCATGACGGCGCTGGCGACCGCTGCGGCGGCAATCTCCAACTCGCTTCCCGGTGGCCCGGCGTTCTCGGCGATCTACGTCTTCGGCGTCTACAGGAAAAGGGGCGCCGACGAGACGCTGGCCGCGTGGACACTCGTCGCGACGTTGGTCTGCGCTGCCGGGACGCTGGGCTTCGTTGCCACCGCCGGCGTCGTCCTCGCGGCGAGCGAGGGCGCGTCGTACGACCTCGTCGGCGTCATCCTCGGCGTGTTCGCGATATCGCTCGTCGCCGACGCCATCGTCTTCCAACGCCGCTGGCTGGCGCGCCTGATGGTGAACGCCCTCCGGCTGACGCATCGCCTCGTCGGTCGGCCGAGGCGTGGCGCCGTTGTCGTCGTCGACGCCTGGGCGGCGCGGCTCGAAGGGTTCCGGTTCACCTGGCGGGACCTCGCCGTGTCGCTGGCGGGTGCGCTGGGCAACTGGGTGTTCGACTGCGGCTGCCTCGTCTGTGCTTTCCTCGCTGTCGGTGGCAGTGTCCCGTGGCGTGGTCTACTCCTCGCCTACGGCGCCGGCCAGCTCGCGGCGAACCTGCCGATCACTCCGGGGGGCCTCGGCGTCGTCGAGGGAAGCATCACCATCGCCCTCGTCGCCCTGGGTGGGTCCGAGCTGTCGACGATCGCGGCAGTCCTCCTCTACCGGATCATCAGCTTCTGGGGCTTCCTGCCCGTCGGGTGGTTGGCGTGGGCCGGGCTGAGGCTGGGGCGCCGAGGGTGGGCGGCGCCTGGGACGACGGCGAGGGCCGGCCCGGCGGGGTTGGTGCGGTTGCCGGCAGAACAGGAGCGCGCGACGGTGGGTGAGCTGCCGGGCGCGCCGGGGGAGGTGGGCGCATGAGGAAGGGAAGGTTCCGACCGGCACGGCGAGAGGGACGGGTGGGGCTCGCGGTGGCATCGGCCGCGCTCGTCGTCGCCGCGCTCGGGCTCGCGGCGTGCACCGCGCCACGCAACGGCCTCGTCCCCTCGGGAGGCTCGTGCTTCCGGGTCCTCGCCGTGGCGCACGCTGCCGTCAACGACACGGGACGCTTCGACGGCGTGCGGTACCTGAGCCCGCACGATCTCGTGACGGCGTTGAGCGAGATGAGGGCGACCCCGTACCGCAGATTCGCCATCCCGGGTGTCGTCCGGCGCGAGCGCAGCGCCGTCTGCGTCGTCGCCTACCGCGGGAGCTTCTCGACCGACGGCGTCGCGCTCGGCTGGCCGCCGGGCCGCCGGCACAGGCCGCTCGCGATCGTCGTCGTGCGCATCCGCGACCTCCGCGTGCTCGTCACCTTCGTTCTCGACAAGCCGCCGCTGGGCTTCTCCCGCTTCCTGCCGCCGCTGGAGTGACCGGCGCCGGGAGCGGCCGACCGCTCAGCCGCTCGTGACCCGGCGTCCCCGGCCGCGCTCGCGCGCTCGGTCGTGCTGGGCGAGGACCACCTTGCGTAGGCGGACGGCCGACGGGGTGACCTCGACGCACTCGGTCACGTCGGCGTGCTCTAGCGCCTGCTCGAGCGTGAGCCGTCGGATCGGCGGGAGCTTGACGAATTCGTCCGAGGTCGACGAGCGCATGTTCGTCAGCTTCTTCTCCTTCGTCACGTTGACGTCCATGTCGTCCGGTCGCGAGCTCTCGCCAACGATCATGCCCTCGTAGACCTGCTCGCCCGGAGCGACGAACATCGACCCGCGTTCGGAGAGGTTGGTGATGGCGAAGGCGGTCGCCGCGCCTCTGCGGTCGGCGATCAGGCTTCCGCTCGCCCGCATGCGGATCTCGCCCTGCCAGGGTTCGTAGCGCTCGAAGGAGTGGTGGAGCTGGGCCGTGCCGCGCGTCTGGGTCAGCAGCTCGCCGCGGATGCCGATCAGCCCGCGCGACGGGACGAGCCCGCCGAGTCGCACCCAGTCCGTCCCGTGGTGGACGATGCGGTCGACCCGGGCCTTCCGCCGGGCGATGAGCTGTGTGACGGTGCCGAGGTGTTCCTCGGGCACCTCGATCGAGAGGCGCTCCACCGGTTCGCACAGCACGCCGTCAACGTTCCGGGTGAGCACCTCGGGCTTGCCGACGGTCAGCTCGAAGCCCTCCCGGCGCATCGTCTCGACGAGGACCGCCAGGGCGAGCTCGCCGCGGCCCTGCACCTCGAAGGTGTCGGCGTGATCGGTCGGGACGAGGCGGATGGCGACGTTGCCCAGCACCTCGGCCTCGAGGCGCGAGCGCAGCAGGCGCGCCGTCAACTTCGTCCCGTCGTGGCCGGCGAGCGGGGAGGAGTTGACCCCGACCGTCATCGACAGGCTGGGCTCGTCGACCAAGAGGAGCGGCAGGGCAACCGGACGCTCGGCGTCGGCGAGCGTCTCGCCGACGGTGATCTCGTCGATCCCCGCGACGGCGATCAACTCGCCGGGGCCGGCGGAGTCGGCCGGGACCCGGTCGAGGCCCGAGGGCACGAGGAGTTCGGTCACCCGGACCCGCTCGATCGAGCCGTCGCGCCGGCACCAGGCAACGGTTTCGTTGTCGTGGATCGTGCCCTCGACGACGCGGCAGATCGCCAGACGGCCGAGGTACGGCGAGGCGTCGAGGTTGGTGACGAGGGCCTGGAGGGCGGCGCCCTCGGTGAACGACGGCGGAGGGAGGTGGGCGAAGAGCACCTCGACCAAGACGGCGAGGTCCCCGCCAGGGGGTGCCTGCGCGATCGGGCAGGTCGGCTGGTCGGGCGACAGCCAGCCGTCACGGGCGCTGCCGAAGAGGAACGGGATGTCGTACTGGGTTTCGGGCGCTTCGAGCTCCAAGAAGAGCTCGATCGTCTCGTCGACGACCTCGGCGATACGCGCGTCTGGGCGGTCGACCTTGTTGACGATAGGCACGACGGGCAGCCCCGCCTCGAACGCCTTGCGCAGCACGAAGCGCGTCTGGGGCCCGGGACCATCCGAGGCGTCGACGAGCAGCATCGCGCCGTCGACCATCGCGAGGGCGCGTTCGACCTCGCCGCCGAAGTCGGCGTGGCCGGGCGTGTCGACGACGTTCAGGCGGCGGGTGCCGAACCGGAAGGAGGCCTGCTTGGCGAGAATCGTGATGCCCTTCTCGCGCTCGAGATCGAGGGAGTCGAGGACCCGGTCGACGACCGTGGCGTGGGCCCCGAAGGCGCCGGCCTGGCGGAGCATCGCGTCGACGAGAGTCGTCTTGCCGTGGTCGACGTGGGCGACGATCGCCACGTTGCGCAGCTCGTCCTTCGTCCGCACCGCCATCATCGGGTCCTGTCGGCTGCCATCGCTTCTTCCCGTGCCTTGCGACTCTTGGCCGCGTACCGGTATCCCCGGCACCCGGACCCCGGCCTAGATTGCTCATGTGCCGACCAGGCTGAGCAGGCTCGAACGAATCACGAACCTTGTCTTGGCTCTGCTGGACGCCTCCCGCCCACTGTCGCTGCGGGAGATCGGCCTCGCCGTCGCCGGCTACCCGACCGCCTCCGGTGCGCTCCGACAGGCGTTCGAACGCGACAAGCGCACGCTGCGGGACAACGGAATACCGATCTCCGTCGAGCGCATCGACGGCGACGACCAGGTCGGTTACCGCATCCTACCTGAGCAGTACTACCTGCCCGATCTTGGGCTCACCCCCGAGGAGGAGGCCGCGCTCGCCTTCGCGCTGCTCGCCGTGCGGCTCGAGGGGGGCGTCGGTCGGGACGTCCTTCACAAGCTCGGCGACCGCGAGGCGGACGAGATCGCGCCCGTCGCGGTGCTCCCGTCGCTCCCCGCGCTTGGGCTCCTTCAGCAGGCGATCCGGGACCGGGCGCCGGTCGCGTTCGCCTACCACGGGCGACGACGGCGCGTCGACGGCTACGGGCTGGTGTTCCGGGGTGGCAGCTGGTACTTCGTCGGCCGCGATGCCGGGGTCGGCGAGTCCGGGGGGCTGCGGCGCTTCCGGGTCGACCGGTTCGAGGACGAGCCGATAGCCGGGACGCCCGCGGGTTATGAGCTGCCGACGGGCTTTGACGCCGCGAGGGAGCTGCGCTACGTGCCGTTCCAGCCGAACGCCTCCGGCCCGGTCGAGCCGGAGACGACCGAGGTCGAGATCGCCGTCGACCGCCGTGGGGCCCGCGGGGTCATCGCCCTCGTCGGTGCCAAGGCGGTTACCGCCCGCGACGACGACGGGTCGGTGCGACTCTCGTTCCCTGTCGGCGACGAGGGAGCGTTCTACTCGTGGGTGCTCGGACTGGGCGACGCCGTCGAGGTGCTCGCCCCCGCGGCACTGCGCCGCGGCGTCATCGACCGCCTCGAGTCCGCCGCCCGCGCCGGGAGGACGCGATGACCGCCGAGCACGTCTCCGACTCGGTCGACGCCGGGACCCGTCTGCGTCGGCTGCTCGCCGTGCTCACGTACCTCGCCAGCGTCGGCGAGTGCCCGATCGGCGAGCTGGCGGCGCGTTTCGGCTTCGACCCGGCAGCCCTCGTCGGCGAGCTCGAGCTCGCCGCCTGCTGCGGCCTGCCCCCGTACACGCCGGACACGCTGCTCGAGCTGATCGTCGACGACGACCGCGTCGTCGCCTACGGGCTCGACGCCCTGCGGCGCCCGGCGCGTCTCACGCCGGACGAGGGCTTCGCCCTCGCCGCCTCCGCCCGGGCGATGCTCGCCGTCGAGGGGGTCGAGACGACGGGCCCGCTCGCCACGGCACTCGAAAAACTCGGGCGTGCCCTCGGACTCGAACGGGTGAGCGTCGAGCTCGACGTTCCCGAGCACCTCGAGGAGCTGCGCGGGGCCGCCGCCGCGGGCGAGGCGGTCGAGATCGACTACCTCGGGCAAAAGCGCGGTGACGAGACGACGCGGCGTGTCGAGCCCTACGCAGTCGTCGCCCGCGAGGGCACGTTCTACCTCGACGCCTTCTGCGGCCTCGCCGGGGACTGGCGCCGTTTCCAGGTGGCCCGGATCACCAGGGTCCGGCGCCTTGGCGAGCCGGTCACGCCCCGGTCGCTGCCGGCCGAGTTCGGCGGGGCGCGGGCGTTCATCGGGGGCGCGGGCGCGCGCACGGCGCACGTTGCCATCGACCAAGGCGCCTATGCGCTCGTCGACCGGCTGGTCACGGCGCCGCCGACGCGGCAGCCCGACGGCCGGGTCGTCGCGCCGATCGAGGTCGGCGACGAGTACTTCCTCGGGTGCCTCGTCCTCCGGCTCGGGCCGGGGGCGGAGGTGGTTGACCCGCCAGAGTTCGTCGGCGCCGCCGCCCGTGTCGCCCGCCGGGCGCTTTCCCGCTACCGGGACAGCCCGTAGCGGGGGCCGGACGGTCGCCCGGCCCCCGGTTGCGGTCGCCGAGCGGTAGGTCGCGGGACAGGCGTGTTCCCTACCTTCGCCGGCGGTGCTGAGCCTGGCGAAGGTGCGGCCTGGGCGCGAGGGGTACTACCTCGAGGCGACCAGAGGGTCGGGGCGCGATGGTCGGGGTCTCGTCGAGCCCGACGGGCTCTGGTGGGGGAGCCTCGCCGGGAACCTCGGCCTGGCCGGGCGACGCGTCCAGCCGGCCGGACTCTCGGCGCTGCTCGCCGGCGTGGATCCGGCGACCGGGGCGGCACTCGACCCCCGGCACGGCCGGGTCACGGTCGCCGCCTTCGACTGCACCTTCGCCGCTCCCAAGTCGGTGAGCCTGCTCCACGCCCTCGGCCCGGCCGACGCCGTCGGGGAGGTGCGCGCCGCGCACGAGGACGCCGTCGCCGGCGCCCTCGGCTACCTCGAGCGGCACGCCGCGCACGTGCGCCGTGCCGGCGCGGTCGTGCCGGTGACGGGATTCGTGGCGGCGTCGTTCCTCCACCGGACGAGCCGCGCGAGGGACCCGCACCTTCACACCCACCTTGTCGTCGCCAACCTGGCGCCGGACGCGGACGGGCGCTGGTCGGCGATCGATGGCCGTCCGCTCTACGCGCACGCCGCCGCTGCCGGCGCCCTCTACCGGGCGCATCTGCGCTTCGAGATCTCCCGGCGACTCTCGGTCGACTGGCAGGCACGCGCCGATGGTTTTGCCGACCTCATCGGGATCCCCGCGTCGACGCTTCGGGGATTCTCGCGTCGCCAGGCTGAGATCGCGGCCGAGCTCGCCCGCACGGGATGGTCGGGGCCCCTGCCGGCGCGTCTCGCCGCCGAGCGCACCCGGCCGGACCGGGACCTCGCCGAGGACTACCCGACCCTCGTGGCGGGGTGGCGTGAGCGGGCCTTCTCCCTCGGTGTGTCCGGCTCGGCGGTCGGCAGGATGGGCGTGCGCGCCCTGCCCGCGCCCGACGCGGCCGGTGAACGGGGCCCCGAGCTCGCGCGGCGCGTCGCCGAGACGGCCGGGTCCCTCGACCGTCCCTTCGACCGGCGCGAGTTGATCCGGGCGACGTGCGCCCGCCTCGGCTCAGGCGCTCCGGCCGATCGCGTCGACGCGGCCGTCGAGGCGCACCTCGGGTCGGGCGATCTCGTCAGGTGCGGCGAACGCGTCGTCCGGCTGCGGGCGAGCGCGGGCGGACGCATCCCCGGGGGTCTCGTCGAGGGCCGGTACGCCACGAGGGAGATCGCGGCCCTCACGGCGCGACTCGCCTCCGAGATGGAGTCGGCACCGGTCATTTTCGCCTGGCAGGGTTGCACCGGGGTTCTGGGCCCGGTGGGCGTCGAGCCGCCCGCGGTCTTCGTGACGGGGCGGGAGGGCGACCTAGTGCGGGACTTCGTCGAGCTGCGCGAGACGGCGCTTGCGGCGCACCGCGACGGCCGCCGGGTCGTCGGCTTCGCGCCCGACCGGCGTGTTGCCTCTCACTTCGAGGCGGCGACGGGGATCGCCACCGCCGTCCTCGGCCAGCGTGAGGCGGTCGCCGGCGATTGCCTCATCGTCGTGGTCAACCCCGCCCGCTGCCCGGTGCGTGAGGTCATCGGCCTCGTCGAGAAGGCGGCTGCCCGCGCCACGACGTTGGTGCTCGTGCGCGGGGGCCCTCGGGACGCTGGGACGTGCGGACCGGGGGAGCCGTGCCCAGTCGCTGGGCGCCTTGGCCATCCGGTTCCCGCCGGGTCGCTCGCGCGCCATGAGGTCGCCGGCGTCGAGGTCGTCCTCGCCGGCGACCTCGGGACGGCTCTCGGCGGGATCGGGCTGCTCGCGGAAGAGCGCCGCTGCCGAGGACGCCGGCCACTCGTCGTCGCCGCCGAACCGCGCCTCCTGGCCCCTCTGGGGCTCGAGGTCTCCCGCCCGGGTGAAGCCCTGCGCCGGTGCGACGGCGAGGTCGATCTCATCGTCTTCGGCGGGGCGCGGCTTCTCGGGTCCGGGATCGCGCACCTGCCGGACGGGGCACGCTGTCACGTCGCCGTCGCGCCCGTGGAGCGCGATCCCGCGGGCGAGCGGGCGATCGCGCTGGAGCTCGCCGAACCCGCCGGCCTGCGCTTCAAGCTCGGAAGGTCTCCCGAGGGCCGGCGTGCACGTGAGGTGTGGCGCGCGAGGGCGATCGGGGCGGAACGGCGGTATCGGACGCGCTCACTTGACCCGGGGCGGGGGCGGGACGATTTCGGGTCGACCCGGGGCGTGCGTCCAGCCGAACTCGGGCGCCGCCGGGAGGCGTCGCTCAGCCGGTGATGGCTCTTCCCCCGGGGCCGGGCCGCAGTCGGGCCGGATGCGGCTGCCCGAGCGGCGGGGGGGCGAGGGGCCTGGCGGAAACCTCCCGCCAGGGCGACGAGGAGTGATGCGGCGTGAGTTCCACGCGCAATGGACGCGCGCCGATGAAGGCGATGGCGGTGCCTCGCGGGGCCTGGGCGATGGCGTCCACGGGGAGACGGGGCTCGCGCCGCGTCGTCACCGTGCGGGTCGTGTGCCGCCGCAGTCGCCCCGGGGAACGTGACGCCGTCATCGAGATGACGGGTTCGTCGCGCCTGCCGGCAAGCGCCGAGAGCGCCTCGAGGGTCCGGACGTCGCCCATGCCGCCGAGTACGAGCTTCACCCCGAAAAGCGTGAGGAAGCCCTCCGTCAGCGTGCCGAAGCGCGCCCGCGCCTGGGACAGGTCTTGCAGGCTGGCGAGCGTGACGACGCCCTGGCTCGCCCCCTCGGCCACGAGCGCCGGCAGGTCGTGGAGCGGCGCGATGTTGGCGAGCTCGTCGAGGACGAGGAGCACCGGGGGACCGGCGCGCGTCGGCGTCTCGGCATGGTGCCGGTAAGCGGCGGTGCGGACATCGCGGATGATCCCGGCGACGAGCGGTGCAAGGTGCATCTGGAACTCGGCCGGGGCGGCGACGAAGAGCGTGGACGACGTCCGCACGAAGCGCTCGGGATCGAAAGGCTCGAGGCGCGCGCTCGCCAGGGCGGCGGACGTGCGGTATCCGGCGAGCACGCCGGAGGCGGTCGACCAGATGGCACTCTGCTCCCGCTCCTCGGTCTCGGTGATCCCGACGAGCAGATCGAGGGCGAGATCCGAGTCGTGGCGCGCGAGGGTGGCAACGAAACCCTCCGGCGCTCTCCGGTTCACCGCCGAGACGACGTCGTCGAGCGAGGCGCCCCCGAGCGCGGCGCCATGGAAGACGGCCGACAGAAGGGCTGCCGCCCGTTCAGTCCAGTGCGAGCCGTCGACGCGGTCCCTCCCCTCGCGGCTCGCGCCGACCATCGACTCGGCCATGAACACCGCCCCGTCCCACGTCGCGGCGGCGGTGAGGGGCGACCAGCCGATTGGGTGGACGCCCCAAGGGACCGCGACCGTCCCGCTCGGGTCGAGGAGCAGACATTCGCCGCGCCGACCGCGCACGACGCAGGTCTCATCGAGCACGTCGCGCTTGGTCGACACCGCGACGACCGCACCCGCCGCCGCGAAAACATTTGGCACAATGACTCCCGACGTCTTCCCGGAACGGGGTGGACCGAGGACGAGCGTTCCATGCTCGTGTGGTGCAAATACCGGTTCGCCGTTCGCGGCGCCGAGGTAGATCCCGTGGTTGTGCGTGACCGACGCAGCGAGCACGCGTGCCAGCGCGTCCCGGCTCGGATCGTTCTGCATAGGGGCCAACGACGTCGTAGGGGCATCGTCGCACGCGAGATCTCACGAATCGCCTACCGTTCGTGCACCGGCGCGCTTCCCGGGTGCGAATGGTGACACCCACTGAGGAGCCTTGAATTACAAGGAACATGAGATGGCGATCGAGGAGGACGCTTCTCCGCTGTCGTCCCTGTTGCCGAGCGTTCGCCTCGTCCGGGCGTCGCGAAGCCGACAGTGCTTGCAATTCGCGGCCAAATCGCCTTTTATTGCATCGGCTACACCACACATACAGGAGGTGGCCGTGAATAGAACCGAACTGATCGGGGCAATCAGTGGTGACACTGGGCTGACCCGTCAGCAATCGGAATCCGCGCTCGATTCGCTCGTATACGAGATCACCAAGGGCGTGCGCACGGGGGTTCCGATCCGCATCACTGGTTTTGGCACATTCAAGCTGCGGGAGCGCAAGGCACGTAGCGGACGGAATCCGCAAACGGGTGCTCCCGTCTACATCAGGGCGTCAAAGGGCATTGGATTTACCCCTGGCGTCCAGTTGAAGACGGACCTGAACTCGAATGCCGTTCTTCAGAAGCCGGCGCTAGCGCCGGTCGCTAAGAAGGCCGCCCCCGCACGCAAGGCTGCGCCGAAGAAGGTGGCGAAAAAAGCCGCCGCGAAGAAGGTTGTGAAGAAGGCTGCAGCGAAGAAGATTGTGAAGAAGGCTGCAGCGAAGAAGGTTGTGAAGCGCGCTCCGGCCAAGAAGGTCGTGAAGAAGGCTCCGGCCAAGAAGGCTCCGGCCAAGAAGGCTCCGGCCAAGAAGGCTCCGGCCAAGAAGGCTCCGGCCAAGAAGGCTCCGGCCAAGAAACGGCCCGCGCGCAAAGCTCCCGCCAAGAAAGCGCCGGCCCGCAAGGCCCCGGCGAAGCGGGCGCCAGCACGCAAGCGACCTGCGAAGCGTCCACCGGCCAAGAAGGCTCCGGTCCGCAAGGCTTCAGCTCGTCCCGTAGCGGCACGACACTGAAAGCGGCACGTCTCGCGTCCACTCTGAGCCCTGGCACAAGAGCCAGGGCTCAGAGTGGGTCGCTCATGCTTCGAGCAGCTTGAACCCTTCTCCCGCCGCGAACCCGTAGGGCGCCCCGACTCCGGCTGCCTCGGCCAGTACCCGTGGGCGGAAAGCGTCGAGCCCGGGGCCGCCATCGGCGTCCTCATCCGGGATCGCCATCGTCGAACGCAGCTGGCTGCGGTGACGGAGAAGCGCCGCGATCTTCACGTCAACCGTCGCGGACACGTCCTCGACGTGGTCGGTCGTGTGGGCTTCGAAAAGCAGGACGGTTCGCGGCCGGTGGGGCGGCAGATGGAGATCGGGGAAGAACAAGGGATCGCGCGCCGCGACGACACCGTCGGTGAGGAGAAGGCCGGCGTTACGGTGATCGGGGTGGAGCCGGTAGTGCTTCCACGGGTCGTGGCCAAGGGCGACATCGGGGCGATCGTCCGTATCCAGCGAGCGATCTCGCGTCGCTGCGCCGTTCCGGACTCGAGCTCGCCGTCGGGCCAGCCGAGGAAGACGACGTCGGCCGTTCCTCCGAGCGTGCGTGCCGCGGCGCGTTGCTCGGTTGCTCGCGTGGCGACGAGTTGAGCTGGGTCACGGTCGGGGTCCGAGGTGCCTTTGGAACCGTCGGTGCAGATGATGTGGTAGATCTCGCACCCGGCGCGGGCCCATTTGGCGAACGTTCCGCCGCATCCGAACTCGATGTCGTCGGGGTGGGCGGCGATCGCGAGCGCTCGGGCCGGGACTGGCAGGTTCGTCGTCATCGCGGCAGCGTTGCGCGGTTGATGGCGCGGGGCGCGCGGCCCGCCAGACTCGTCACGACTCGAGAGAATTGGCCGGCACATCCGGGGGGATGGTGACCGGTTGCGCGGCGAGACGGGAGATGAGATCGAGGTCTTCCGGGACGTCGACGTCCGAGGACAACCGGAGGTCGTCGACGATCGTGCAGTGCAGCCCGAGTCGAGCCGCCTCACTCCGGTGGCGTTCGAAGGAACCCGGTCCGTAGGAGAAGCGGAATCCGGCGCCGACCGGGACGGCGGCGACGTTGGTGCCGTCGCGGGCGCGGTCTGGTGCGAGGGTCACCTCGGAGGGCGAGCCGAAGCCGGACAGGTCGCTCACGAAGGGGAGATCGGCGTGGACGACGACGGCGAGCGAGAAGCCCTGTTCGGCGAGATGCCGGACACCGGCCTCCACCGCCGCCGAGAGTCCGAGGCCCGGCGCGTAGAGGGCGGTCGCCTGGCGGGTTACGGCCCAGTCGGCGACCTGCCCGTCGTCGCAGACGACGTAGACGGGCGCGCCCTTTGCGGCCGACACGGCGATCTCGGCTAGCTCGCGGGCGAGCCGCTCCCGGGCTTGCTCGTCGAGCACCCGCGCCAACCGGAGTTTGGCGAGCCGGAACGACTTCACCGGAACGAGGACGGCGCGCACGGTGGAAGTCTACGATCGGTTCACCGCCGGTTCCCCGAGGCGTGTGCTGCCCGGAATCGGCGGACAGGCGAGACCCGGAAAAGGGGACTGTGGCGGGACCGCGCAGTAGCGTATCGACGGTGGTCGGCATCGCGCAGCCGCCAGACGAGTCGCTCGTGAGGTGCCGATGAAGCTCGCCGTGCTCGGTGCCGGTTCTTGGGGGACGACGATCGCATCGCTCGCCGCGGCGCGTGCGCCGACGACGCTGTGGGCCCGCTCGGAGTCGGTGGCCGCCGAGATCCGGGACCGCGGCACGAATGCGTCGTACCTCGGGGACTACCCGCTGTCGGGGCGAATGCACGCGACGTCGTCGCTCCCCGATGCGCTCGACGGCGTGGAACTCGTCGTGATCGCAGTACCGAGCCACGGCGTTCGCGCCGTGTTGGACGCTTCGTCCGGGGCCGTCCCGGCCGGCGTGCCCGTTCTCAGCTTGACGAAGGGTCTCGAGGAGGGCTCCACGGCCCGGATCTCCGAGATCGTCGACGAGTGCTGGCCGGGCCATCCCGTCGGGGTCCTCACGGGCCCGAACCTCGCGGCGGAGGTGTGCGCGGGCCAGCCCGCGGCGTCAGTCGTCGCCTTCGCCGATGAAAGCCTGGCCGGCCAGATCCGGGACCTGTTCGTCACGGAGACGCTGCGCGTCTACACGAACCCGGACGTGATCGGGTGCGAGATCGCCGGGGCGGTGAAGAACGTCCTGGCGATCGCGAGCGGGATGTCGATTGGGCTCGGGTTCGGTGACAACACGCGGGCCGCCCTGATCACGCGTTCGCTTGCCGAGCTCACCCGTCTCGGTGTCGTTCTCGGTGGCGAGCCGGCCACGTTCGCGGGACTCGCGGGGCTCGGCGACCTCGTCGCGACCTGCACGAGCGCGAAGAGCCGGAACTTCGCGGTGGGTGTCGCCCTGGGGCAGGGCGAGTCGCTCGCGGAGGTGATCGGCAGGACCCGGATGGTCGCCGAGGGGGTGAGGACCTGCCGGCCGGTCGTCGACCTCGCCAACCGACTCGGCGTCGAGGTCCCGGTGGCCGAGCAGGTGGTGGCCGTCTGCCACGGGAGACGTCCGCCATCGGAGGCGATCCCGCTGCTCATGCGCCGCGCCCCGCGGTCCGAGGTCGAAGACCTCGGCAACCTGGGTGACCGGGCCCGTGACGGCAACCGCCGAGCCTAAGCGGTCTCACGATCGCGCCCGCCCCCACCTCGGGAGGCCGGACGCCGGGGTCGAGACGGAGGGACGACTCGTCGCGGCGGGCTGCCGGACCGTCGCCGGGATCGACGAGGTCGGACGGGGGGCCTGGGCGGGCCCGCTCACCGTCGGGGTCGCCGTCGTGACGGGCGACCGCCTGGGGGGGTTCCCGCCGGGGGTGCGCGATTCGAAGCTGCTCTCGTCGCGTCAGCGCCTGCAGTTCTACGAGCCCATCGCCCGCCACGTGCTGGACCACGCGATCGGGCACGCGAGCGCCGTCGAGTGCGACTCCCTCGGCATGGTCGCGGCGCAAAGGCTCGCTGCCGACCGGGCGCTCGCGGCGCTCGACGTCGAGCCGGACGCGATCATCGTGGACGGGCCGCGGGACTTCACGGGGTTGCCCGGGGCCGTGACGATCGTCGGTGCCGACCGTCTCTGTGCCGTCGTCGCCGCGGCCTCGATCCTCGCCAAGGTGACCCGTGACCGGCTGATGGTCGAGGCCGCCGCGACACACCCCGGCTACGGGTTCGAACGCAACAAGGGTTATGCCTCGCTCGAGCACCGCCTCGCGGTGGCCCGGCTCGGCATGACTCCGATTCACCGGCTGAGCTGGTCGGTCGCCGCCGTGGGGGAGCCGGAGGCGCAATCGGCCATGAAGGCCGTGTGGGCGCCGTCCGGCGCGCAGCGGCTATAACGGGCGAAATGGCTTATCTCCTGGCGTTGCTCGCTGCGGGCGCCAACGCCTTCGCGACGGTCCTCCAGCGCATCGGTGTCGAGGAGGCCGAACCGTTGAGCAGGGCGAGCCACCACCTGATGGCGGCCGTCATCAAGCGGCCGGTCTGGTTCGCGGGACTCGTCCTCACGACGGGGAGCTTCCTGCTCCAGGCTCTGGCGCTCAGTTTCGGGAACCTCTCGACTGTGCAGCCGATCATGGTCACCGAGATCCTCTTTCTCGTCGTCATCCTCAGCACCTGGTTCCACCACCACCTGCACTGGACCGACTGGCTGGCCGTGCTCGGGACCGCCGTCGGCCTGGGCGTCTTCCTGGCGCTCAGCTACTCGAAGGAGGGCCACTCCTCCCCGACGAAGTTCGACTGGATGCTCCTGCTGTTTGCCGCGGTCGGCGCCATCGCGCTCGGCGTGGTTGCCGCCCAACGCGGTCGCAGGTCTTGGCGGGCCGCCTGCTACGGGCTGAGCGCCGGGGTCTGCTTCGCGCTGACAGCGGCGTTCATCAAGACCGTCGCCATCGAGTGGCCGCGCGGTGTCGTCTACGTGTTCTCGCACCCGGCGGCGTATTCGGTCGCCGTTGCGGGGTTCATCGGTCTCGTCATCGCCCAGCACGCCCTCGACGCTGGCCCGGTCGCCGCATCCCAGGCGGCGCTCCTCATCGTCAACCCGCTGTCCAGCATCGTCATGGGCATCTGGCTGTTCGGGGACCACGTCCACGCCACGGGGTCGCGGGCGATCATCGAGGGGGTATTCCTCGGCGTGATGTTCTATTCGCTGCTCCAGCTCAGCCAGTCGCCGCTCATCTCGTCGAGCCTCGCGGCCGAGCAGCTCTCGAATCGCCGATCCCTGGCTGAGGCGCGCCCACCCGAGTCCGCCGTCTGACGGCCCAGCGATACGCTCGCAGGAGTGGCCGTGGTGACGAGGTGATCGCATGACCGACGAGCGCTCCGATTCCTGGGACGCGATCCGCGCTCGGATCGAGGACGCCGCCAACCTGCTCGGCCTCGAGGAGGGGCTCACCCAGATCATCGTCAAGCCGGAGCGGATCCTCGAGGTCGCAATCCCGATCCGTCGCGACGATGGGCACCTCGAGATCTTCACCGGGTGGCGGGTCCAGCACAGCACGGCCCGCGGCCCGGGCAAGGGCGGGATCCGGTTCCATCCCGCCGTCGACGTGCGCGAGGTGATGGCGCTCGCCGCTGACATGACGATCAAGTGCGCCGTTGTGGACATCCCATTCGGCGGCGCCAAGGGCGGCGTCGCCGTCGACCCGGTCTCGCTCTCGGAGGCTGAGCTCGAGCGGCTGACGCGGCGCTACGCCTTCGACATCGCCTCGCTTCTCGGCCCAGACCGCGACGTCCCCGCTCCCGACGTCAACACCGACGCCAGGATGATGTCGTGGATCATGGACACCGTCTCGATGATGCGGGGCAACGTGACGCCGGGGGTCGTCACCGGCAAGCCGATCGCCATTGGGGGCATCGCCGGCCACGTCGGCGCGACGTCGTCTGGCGTCGTGATGTGCGCCCAGGCGACCTTTCGCGAGCTCGGCCGACCGATCACGGGGGCGCGGGCGGTCATCCAGGGCTACGGCAAGGTGGGCGCGCCCCTCGTCTTCCTGCTCTCGTCGCTCGGCGTGCGGGTCGTCGCCGTGGCGGACGCCGGCGGGGCGATCCACAACCCCGGCGGGATCGACCCGGCCGCCCTCGGCGAGCACTTCGCGCGGGCCGGCACGGTCGCGGGCTTCGTTAACGCCGAGGCGATCGATCCCGCGTCGCTCTTCGGGATCGGGTGCGAGCTCGCCATCCCGGCGGCGCTCGAGGGCGTGATCACCGCCGAAGTGGCCTGGTCGTTCGGCGGCAAGGTGCTCGTCGAGGCGGCGAACGGGCCGACGGTGCCGGAGGCCGACCTGATCCTCGAGGAACGGGGGGTCACCGTCGTGCCCGACGTGCTCGCCAACGCCGGCGGCGTTGTCGCCTCGTACTTCGAGTGGGCCCAGGCCCGCCAAGGCTACGCCTGGGAGTCCAGCGTCTTCTCGACCCGGCACCGCGAGACGATGGAGCGGGCGTTCGACGCGACCTGGCAGAAGTCGGTCTCCCTCAAGGTCCCCCTGCGGCGGGCTGCCGTGGCGCTCGGTCTCGACCGCGTCGCCGAGGCGACGCGGCTGCGCGGGCTCTTCCCGTAGTGGGTAGGGAAGGTTCCCTGGTGGGATACGTGGTCCGCCGCCGGGCATTACTGCTGGCCGTCGTGGTTCTTTCCGGCGTCGGTCTCGGCGCCTGCGCCTCCTCGACGCCCAAGCAGAAGGCCTACCACCATCACCACCACACGACGCCGACATCGTCGACCACCTCCTCGTCGACGAGTACTTTGCCGACGACTCTGGCAGAGACGGCCTGCTCGGCCGGTGTCCTCGGAATTTCGCCTGCGCCGGGCGGTGTCGCCGCCGGAACGTCCTACGTCGTGTTCACCCTCACAAACCGGGGTCCGACGTCCTGCACCCTCGACGGTTACCCGACGCTTCAGTTCTTCAGCCCGTCGGGCGCCTCGGGGGCCGGCGCGGGAGAGAGACTGTCGATCACGTCGACGGATTCGGGAGCGGCTCCAAGCGTCGTGACGCTTGCGAGTGGTGGAACGGCGGAGTTCATCGTCGTTATCGACGACGTCCCTGTCGGGGGCGTGGGGTGCTCGGCGGTCGCCTCGGTCGACGTCGCCATCCCCGGAACCGGCGAGGCGGTCGCCGTCCCTGTCTCGATGCGGCCGTGCGGGGGATCGGTCAGGGTCTACGCGTTCGCCCCGTCGGGTTCGGAGAGCCCCTGAGGCGACCGGTTCGATCCGGGCGCGAAGATTGCCGGGCATGACCAACCGGTCGCCCGTGAGAGCGCCGGGCCGTGGTCACGCGAGGCGTACGAAGGGCGCTTAGCTCAGGTGGTCAGAGCAGCTCGCTTACAACGAGCAGGTCGGCGGTTCGAGTCCGTCAGCGCCCACTAAATACCGTCTGATGAGGAAGTATGTCGCGGTGATGACCCCCTCGCGACTTTGCACACCGCAAGAAGAGCAGATGACTTTGCCTGATGCCCGCGAAGCCAGACGCGGCTGTCTTCGGAGAAATCGAGGATCTGATCCCGAGTTGGACGCGCAGTCTGCGTGCTCGCAACAAATCCCCGAAGACGATCCGGGGCTACCGGGAGACTGCCGAGATCTTTCGGGCCTTCCTGGTCAACAAGGGGATGCCTACAGCGCTCGACAGGATCGGTCGTGAGCACGTGGAGGCGTTCGTCGAAGACCAACTAGCCCGATGCAAGCCGACCACGGCGCTGACGCGATATCAAGCTCTTCGGCAGTTCTTCTTGTTTGCTGCCGAGGAGGGCGAGCTTGGCGACTCACCGATGGCTCGAATGAAGCCACCGACTATCGGTGAGGTGCCAGTTCCGGTCGTCTCTGATGATGATCTGAGGAGGCTCCTCCGGACGGTCGAGGGTAGAGATCGGGCGAGTTTCGAGCACAAGCGCGACGTCGCGATTTTTCGGCTCTTCATTGAGACGGGGTGCCGACTGGCAGAAGTGGCGAACCTCACAACGGGTGATCTCGACCTCGACCTCGAAGTGATCGTCGTCACCGGCAAGGGATCTCGGGTGCGGTCGGTGCCCTTCGGTCCAAAGTGCGCTACCGCCTTGGATCGCTACCTCCGGCTTCGCTCCCGCCATCCAAAGGCTCGGTCATCGTCGGCACTGTTGCTGGGCCCCAAGGGCGGACTCACAGACTCCGGTATTACCCAGGTTCTGTGGCGACGTTGTGACGAGGCAGGTATCTCCCGGTTGCATCCCCATCAACTTCGACACACGGCTGCGCACGCGTGGCTCGCGGCCAGCGGCAGCGAGGCGGACGCGATGCGTCTTTTCGGGTGGAAAAGCCGTCAGATGCTCAATCGCTACGGAGCATCAAATGCCGACAAGCGCGCCAGAGACGCATATCGGCGCTTGCTGCCGGGGGACCGGTTGTAAGAAACCTCACTGCTGTCGCGAGCGCAAACCGGGCATTCTGTTCCGAGCGCTCCTGTGGGTCGGCGCGCTTCGGGTGGCTACCGTCAAGCGCGCCCGCCTTGTTTGTGATGAACGTGCGACCTGCCGCCGGGACGGCTCCGTACGATAGCGGCGATGAACGGGAGACCGACGAGCAGCATCCCCAGCGTCGCTCACACGTGACCGACAGAACCGTCGTTGTTGACCGAGCCACCCTGTTGCGGTGGCGAAGGGCGATCATGGCCGCCTTTGGTCTCGGTGGGATCACTGTTGCCGCCTGGGGCCCCCGGCTTCCGGCGGTCAAAGCGGAACTCGGCATCGGCATCGCTACGATCGGCCTGCTCCTTGCTGGCGTGACGGTCGGGGCCATCGCCGGTCTCGTCGCCTCGGCACCGATACTCCACCGGTTCGGGAGTCGGGGTGGCATGACCGCATCGCTCCTAGTCGTCGCCGCGGCGATGGCTGTCATGGGCGTGGCCATAACCCTGCGATCGGTTCCACTGGTCAGCGTTGCTCTCCTGGTCATAGGACTAGGGATCGGCACCCTCGACGTGGTGATCAACGTGGAGGGGTCGGCGATCGAACGGGCCGCCGGCCGCACCCTCATGCCCCTGATGCACGGGACGTGGTCGATCGGTGCCGCAGTGGGATCGGGAATCGGTGCGGCGTGCGCGGCACTCGGAGTCACTCCCTCGGTGCAGTTCATCGGCGAAGCGGTCATCATCGGGGCGGTCGGACTTGCCATGGCCCCGGCCATCCCTTCCGGGGGCCGCACGCGGGTCGCATTGCCCACCGAGACGCGCCTCGCCAAGGTGCGCCAATGGCTGCACGGTTGGACGGATTGGCGTCTGCTGCTGATCGGCGTAGTCCTGCTCGGTGTCGAGCTCGGCGAGGGGTCCGCGAACAACTGGCTCACCCTCGCTGTCCGCAACGATCATGGCCAGACCGCTGCCATCGCCGCCCTCTTCTTCACCGCGTTCGCTACCGGCGAGGCTCTTGCTCGGATCTTCGGTGGTCCAGTCGTCGACCGGCTCGGGCGCGTTCGCACCATCCGGTACACCACCGCCCTCGGCGTACTGGGCGTGGTTCTTTTTATCCTTGGCGCCAACTTCTGGACCGTCCTCGTCGGTGTCCTGCTCTGGGCGGTTGGGGTCTCAATGGGCTTCCCCCTTGGCATGTCCGCTGCCGCCGAGAGCGGGCCAGACCCGGCCGCACGCGTCAGTGTCGTTGCCTCCATCGGCTATTTCGCCAACCTCGCCGGGCCACCAGCCATCGGCTTGCTCGCCGGGGCCGCCGGTCTTCTCAATGCCCTGTGGCTCGTCGTCGCACTCTTCCTCGCCGCGTTCGCCGTCGCCGGATCACTGCGGCAGCCCGCGGCACCTTCTGGCGTCGCAGGGTAGGGACCAATGGTGTCTTACCGGGCCCGACCGGAAGACCAACCAGTTGATTTTTCGTTCCTTGCCAGCAAACAAGGCCACAACTGGTTCTTCTGTGGTACCGCTGCTGCAGGAATTGCCGCTAGCTAGCAGGGACATATTCGGCGTTACGCGCAGTCGTGAGTGCCACATAACGCACGGCGATTAGGTGGCAAGGCCCTCGCCAACCTCTCGCACCTGCCACCAGAGGCGCTCGAAACGGTGAAGCGGGTGCTGCACGGCGAGCACCTCGTCTCCGACATCGACGCTCTCGTGATCACGCGGGCGCTGCGCCACGGCGACGCGGCCGCCGTCTGACGCCCATGTAAATCGCGCTCGCCGAGCATCATGCCGCCTGTCGCTCTGCCGTTCTCCTTCGTCGCGTTGCCTGATCTTCCGCCGGTGGCGGTCGCTCGGTTGGCTTACCCCCGTCGAGTTTGAGCGCGCCTTCGCCCTCACGCCACCGCGGCAGCAGGATCAGTCACAACCGGAGTCAGCTGAACGTGCAGCAGACCCTTAAACAACCCACTTTCGGTGGCACGACCAGACGCGTAACGTGTGGCTGGGCCCTCGGGGGTAAACCCACACCGAAGAGCCGGAGTTGAGGGTGAGAACCGGCCGCGCTGGCAGGTCTTTTGACCACAGGTGTCGTTCCCTCCTTGGGACGCTCCCGAGGGCCCACTACCTCATCAGCACCCAGTTTTCGTTTTGGTTGCATGCGGCGGCGACCAATGGCCACCGGCATCTCTCAAGAGGGCAAGGTGCTTCTGGCGCGATTCAGCTGGAACACGCTGCCGGGCACCCGCGTCGAACTGCCGGTCCAGCACCAGGGTCGCTTGTACGGCCAGTTGATGCCGGTCCCCAGCCCCGGAGTCGTGGTGCCGCTCGAGTGCCGGTTCGTGGCGATGGCGCTCGCCAACGAAGTCGGCGCCGTGCTCTCAGGTCTAAGACATCCAAGCAGCCAAGTGATCCGTCGCCTGACAGGACGGGCCTGGCGGCGCAACCGACCGATCACCGACCGTGAATCATTACTTTCTCGCGCGCGAGCCGAAGCTGGGCGAGAAAGGTGCCGAACAACGTGTCGCGTTCTTCGGCCAGCCGCGAGTGGGAAAACGCGAGGACGCGGTCCTGGGCGATCTCAACGCTGTTCGGTGCATCGCTCGGAAGCTGAACGCTGTCGTCCCCGGTCGCCGCTTCGACTTCCCAATTCCCCGCGGTCCTGCGTAGCAGGGCGACGCCGTCGAGGCCGAAGGTATGTCGAATCGAGCGAACCGCCTCGGAGAGGTCATCCGGGGCGACGATCAGGTCGGCCGCGAAGCGCGCAAGATTCTGCGCCTCGGTGTTGGCGCGGACCACCTGTGCACCGCGCCGAGCGAGCAGATCAACCAAACCGCCTACCGCAGCGGCGACCACTCCGAACGTGATCAGCGCAATCAAATCGACGAGGTGCGCCACCCGGAAGCTGTGCAAGGGCGCCGTGTAATAGAAGTCACTGAGAGCGACGGCAACGGCGGTCGCTACAACTGCCGGGAACACCCCGCCCAACAGCGCCACGCCAACCACGGCGACGAGCGAACACAACAACGCCCCAGCAAGCCCCAACGAGGAACGCACCGGGATCAGCCCGATCGTGATCACCCCCGGCGCGACGACGGAGAGGAGCCAGGCCACCACACGGCGCGGACCCGGAAGGGCCGGCCGATGAAGAGGTAGTTGGGGAAGTTCGGCCGGCCCGATGTGCTCTGCGAGGCGACGAGCCGGAATCACGTGCACTTCTACCGGGCCAGCGGCGCGAATTGCCTTGTTGATCACCGATCCGTGCAGCAACTCGTAGACGCGAAAACGACGGGTTGCTCCCAGCACGAGCTGGTTGGCTTTCTCCCGCCGGGCAAATTCGAGAACGGCATTCGCCACGTCGATCCCCGCGAGTTCGGAGTACCGTCCGCCGAGGAAACCCCGGTCGTCGAGACCGCCGACTTCACTATCGACCTCGCAACGAAGCGTGTTCGGCGTGTAGACGGCACCGACGTCCGTCTCACGGCCACCGAGTGGCAGGTCGTAGGGATCCTCGCCCGCAATCCCGGCAAGCTTGTGACCCAGCGCCAGCTCCTCGAAGAAGTGTGGGGGTTGCGCGACACCAAGACCAACTACCTGCGCGTGTTCATGGTGGCGATCCGCCGAAAGCTCGAACCCGACCCCTCCCGGCCGCGCTACTTCATCACCGAGCCCGGATCGGGACTGCGGTTCGTACCCGAAGGCGCTGCGGGCGAGACGCGACTTCCCTAGGGGAGTTGGTGCTGTCGACTCCTCGCGCCAGACGCAAGTCCTTGCCGACAAGCGGTGCTTCCCTCAGCTCCGGACGCCTCCGCGGCTGGCGAGCCCGGCCAGGTTACGCGGGCGCGCCTTCCGGGACACCTTCTGTGGACCAGATCGCCGAATACTTGCGCGAATTCTCGACGCCCGAGCGTGCGACCTGATCGGGGTTCGCGAGCCGTCTTGCGCGTGGACGCCATGTCGACGCGTCGGTATTCGGTGCAGCAAGTTATTCGCGCGGTCCGCCTGTCGGCATTTTCAGGATGGCCGGCTGGGCAAGTCTCCCATGGCGGCGTGAGCTGCCGATCCCACGATTCCCGCAACAGCTTCGGGTCCTGGATCGTGCCAGGATTTGGTCTTGTCCCATCGAGAGGCGACCGGAGGCCAAGGCACCGTTCGGTGGCGGCGCTTGTATCAAACTGGCCTTACGCTCAGGAGAACGTGTAGTTGGGGATCCCTGTGCCGGAGTGGATCGGGCGGACGTTCATCGACGAGATGTGGGGGCAGACCGTCACGGGGAAGTTCTCCACCTCGTCGGCTTCACCCACTGGCATTGGCTGGCCGGGCGGGACGACCCTCAGCCCTGCCGCTGTAACACCTTGGCCGGGGCACGCCGCGCCCGTGTCTTCGACGCCCAGGATTGCATGTGCTGTCGCGCCAGGCTGGAGCGTGACCGTGCTCGGGACGACGCCTTGGTGCGATGCGGACTCACCGATCTCGACGCGGTGCAGAGTGACGGCCGATACGTCGGGGAAGCCGTGCAAGGTGCAGGACTGGGTCCCGATGTTGCTGAACTCCAGTTCGTAGTATGTGGTACCGGCGGTGCCGCTGCCTTCCACCGCCGCCCAGACCTCAGTGTTGGCGGCGCGGCAACTCGTGATTGCGGCCGAGGAGCGCGGGGCTGCCGATGCGGCCAGAACAGCAGTGGGGAGCAGAATCGCACCGCAAACCAGAGCGGCACCGACAGCGAGCCACTTCGTGTGGCGCAGTGAAAGCTTCATGGTGGTTCCTTCTTGGTTGGTTTTCCTCAACGTATCGCTAATCCAACGTGACATCGGGCCGCACCGGGAAGAGCAAGGCTGCGAGATCCTGACGGATTGGCACCTGGTTCGGAAGCCAGGCCGACACAGGCCGGCAGACGGTTCGTGAGCCAGCCCCTCAGGATCTCTGAACGCTGCGAACCAACCGGAACGTCTAGGTGGATTCTTCAATAAGACGGCCTTGGAGCGCGACACGCGCCCCATAACGTTCCGACAGATGCCGGTCTGCACGTGCCCCTGACCGTCAGGTAGGCGCGGCAATACGGAACTTCGGGGAGGGTGGCAACCGCACGCGTGCAGCGCTCGATTTCGGGCGGCACGCCTCCACGGTCCGACTAGCCCTCATCAAGGGAGGGGTGGATACCTCAGAACGGAATTGGCGAGATGCGACTCAGCGATCGGAGTGATATCGAACGGGCTCATTCCAACTGCACCCTGACGACGCGCCTAGCGATAACACCCCGGCACGCGGTGAGATCGATGCCCGTTTCTGGTGTGCCGCACTTGCTCTAATCCTGATCGTTCACGACTGCTTTGGTTTCGGGCGTGGCACCCGGGTCCAGAGTCGCTTGGCCGGCGCAGCGCTCGTCGCCTCGTTCGGCGCCTGCGAGAACAGGTTCCGGATCATCGCCACCGCCAGCGGGAACGTCGGTTGCCAGCCTTTCGGGTTGATGCCGTCCCAGGTCAGCCAGGCGACCGTCGCCTCCGGGTGGACGTCGTCGGCTGGCGAGGGGTTCGCCGTCCGGTCAGCATCGTCGGATATTCGACTACGCGACGGTCGACTCCCACCCGACCTGGGGCTTCCGGCCGCGTCACCGGGCCCGGCTTCCGGACGCCGATGGCCGCGCTCGACAAACGGTGAACCGGCATACTGGGCCTATGAGAACTCGACAACCGACCGTCAGCTGGCTCTGCGACATGGACGGCGTGCTCGTGAACGGGGGAGTGGCGGTTCCCGGGGCCGACCGCTTTATTGGGGCACTCGACAAGGCGGGCTTCAGCTTCCTCGTTCTCACGAACAACTCGCGCTTCTCGCCGAACGACCTCGCGTCGCGCCTGGCGGATGGCGGGCTTTCCATCCCGCCGGGGGCGCTGTGGACATCGGCCTTGGCAACTGCCCGTTTCCTCGACAGCCAGCGGCCGGGCGGCCGGGCGTTCGTGATCGGCGAGGCGGGCCTGACGAGCGCCTTGCACGACATCGGCTACGTGCTCACCGACCACAATCCCGACTACGTCGTGCTGGGCGAGACCCGCACCTACAGCTTCGAGGCGATCACCAGAGCGATCCGGCTGATCGACCGGGGGGCGCGGTTCATCGCCACTAATCCGGACCCGGTGGGGCCTTCTCCGGGGGGCAACCTGCCGGCCACTGGTTCAGTCGCGGCGATGATCCAGCATGCGACGGAGCAGGCCGCCTACTTCGTAGGCAAGCCCAACCCGCTCATGATCCGGGAGGGTCTCGACGTCCTGGGGGCTCATTCCGAGACGACGGCCATGGTGGGTGACCGCATGGATACCGACGTCGTCGCCGGGATCGAGGCCGGCCTGGAGACGATCCTGGTCCTCTCGGGTGTGACCCGACGCGAGACAATCGAGCGCTTCCCGTACCGCCCGTCACGAGTCGTCGACTCGGTCGCTGACCTCGCCGACGAGATCGTCGCCGCGACGAAGTAGTTCGGCGAGTCCCCGGGCGCGCCGGCGCGCCCTTTCTGCCCAGGCTTACGGCTGCACGCGCAGCTCTCCCGGGGCCCCCGCCGGCACGACGGGTTTGCGGGGCACGACCGGGTCGATTCGGCGGTAGCCCTCGCCGAGGGGCGGTCGGGGATCCGGCTCGCCGCGGTTGGGCCATAGTGCCATCGCTCGTTCCGTCTGGGCGGTGATCGTGAGCGCCGGGTTGACTCCGAGGTTGGCGGAAATGGCGGCCCCGTCGGTGACGTGCAAGCCCGGGTGACCGTAGACGCGCTGGTACGGGTCAACGACACCCGTCGCCGCGGAGTCGCCGATGACGGCGCCGCCGAGGATGTGCGCCGTCATCGGGACGTTGAAGACGTCGTTCCACCCACCGGCGGCGAACCCTCCGATACGACGAGCGATGCGCCGTACGGTGTCGTGGCCGACCGGGATCCACCTCGGGTTCGGTTCGCCGTGGCCCGGGCGAGACGTCAACCGCCGGCCGAACGGACCCTTCCGCATATAGCAGCTGATCGAGTTGTCGTTCGTCTGCATGACGAGGGCGATGATCGTCTGCTCCGACCAGCGGTGCATGCTCAGGTTGCGCGCCATCATCACGGGATGGCGGGCGACCTCGAGGGCCCAGCGGAGCGGCCTGACCCGCCCGCCATCGGCGAGGGCGGTGGTCAGCAGCCCCATCGCGTTGTCGCCCTTGCCGTAGCGCACCGGCTCGATGTGGGTGTGGTCGTTCGGGTGGAACGACGAGGTGATGGCGACTCCGCGGGTGTAGTCGACGTCGTGCCGGAACGTGCGCGCCCCCAGGATTGCCTCGGAGTTCGTGCGGGTGAGCTCGCCGAGCCTCGCCGACAGGTTCGCGAGGACGCCGTCATCGCGCATGCGGTGCAGCAGCTTCTGGGTGCCGATCGCACCAGCGGCCAGGACGACCTGGCCGGCGACGACCGTGTGCCGCCGCTGGCGTACCCAGGCGTTGGTGCGCACGGTTGTGATGTCGTAACGGCCGTCGGTTCGCGGTCTGACCGCCGTCACCGTCGTCAGCGCGCGGACCTCGGCACCACCGACTTCGGCGAGGTGCAGGTAGTTCTTGAGGAGCGTGTTCTTCGCCCCGTGCCGGCAGCCGGTCATGCACTCGCCGCACTCGGTGCAGCCGACCCGGCGCGGTCCGGCGCCACCGAAGTAGGGGTCGGCGGCCTCGACTCCCGGTTCGCCGAAGTAGACGCCGACCGGCGCGGCGACGAACGTCCCGCCGGCGCCCATCTCCTCGGCGACGGCCCGCATCACCTCGTCGGCCGGAGTCGTCGTCGGGTTTACCACGACGCCGAGCATGCGCCTGGCCTGGTCGTAGTAGGGTGCCAGCTCCTCACGCCAGTCGGTGATGTGGCCCCACTGGGCGTCGGCATAGAAGGGCGGCATGGGTTCGTAGAGCGTGTTGGCGTAGACGAGCGACCCGCCCCCGACGCCGGCCCCGGACAGGATCATCACGTCGCGCAGCAGCGAGATCCGCTGGATGCCGAGCAGCCCGAGCCTCGGGGCCCAGAAGAACGAGCGCACCCTCCAGGAGGTCTTCGGTAGCGTCGTCTCGTCGAAGCGCCGTCCCGCCTCGAGTACGACGATCCGGTACCCCTTCTCGGTCAGACGCAGGGCCGCCGTGCTGCCCCCGAAGCCGCTCCCAATGATGGCGACGTCGCACTCGTCGGCGTCCATGGCGGCGAGGCTAGACGTGGACTCGCGTGGCGTGCGAAAGCGCAGATGTGTGACCGGCGACGTCCATCGGGTCGAAACGTGGCCGTCGTGACGGCTGGGTTCGGCCGCAACTCGGGGCTTCGAGTCTCCGCCTCGGCTACTTGGTATTCGTCGGGCAGGCCCTCGGGTCGTAGTGCGGGATCGCGCTCGTCGCCGCCGTGGGCGCGGTGAGCGCACCCCCGTCGGAGTTCGGCGTCGTTGCCGTCGTTGCCGTCGTTGCCGTCACCGTCGTCGTGGTGGTGGTGGTGATCGTGCTCGGCGTCGTCGGGCCGGACTTCGTCGGGCCGGACTTCGCCTGGTTCGACGAGCGAGCCGGGTGGGCGCTCGCTACGGCGAGGTCAGAGCCGGTCACGACGGTGACGTCGGCGTGGCCGAGCGTCGCAGCGCGTGCCATGACGACAGTGCCGGACAGGGCAGAGATCACTTTCTCGGCCTGGGCCAGATGCGCTGCGGAGGGGTACTCGACAGTCGTCTCCGAGATCGGCCCGACCGGCGTCTGGGAGCCCGTGGCGACGACGCGGTATCCGAGGGCGCGCAGCTTGGAGGCGACGCGGGCCGTGGTCGCGGGCGATCCTGTGCCGTCGACGACCGAGACGGTGATCGCGTTGGCGTGGAGCTTGAGCCCAGCCGGGTCCTCACCCAGGAAGGCGTTGATCGTCTGCTGGTCCTGCGGCTCCGACGGGAATACGACGTCGCCGTAGGGGAGGCCTTTGTACATGTAGGGCTGCGTGTCGACGATGATCGGGGCCGTGTAGAGCGGCACACTGTTGACGCCCAGGGAACTGAACGTGCTGAGCAGGCTCCGCATTTCGCCGATGCCGAGTGTGGTGTCGACCGTGAGGAACGGCGCGACCGCTCCGAGCAGCTGCTCGTCCGTCACAGGATTGCCGAGGCCGTGCTGCTTCACCGTGGAGGCGAGCACGCGAAGGAAGAGGTGGTCACGCACGATCCGCCCGAGGTCGCCCGAGCCGTCGTAGCCACGCCAGGTTCCGGTCTTGCGGTCGTAGCTGTAGTAGACGTGGCGGGCGCGCACCAGCGCGAGCGCCTCGATCCCGCCGATGTGCTGGCACCCGGTCCGCATCTGGCGTAGGCCGTCCATGTCCATCACCTGCGTCGGGAAGTACATGTTGACTCCTCCGAGCGCGTTCACGATGTCGGCGAAGCTCTCGAAGTTGAGCACCACGTAGTGGTTGATCGGGATCCCGAAGTCCTCTTCGATCGCCTGCACGAGCTGCCCCGGCCCGTCGGCAAGCGCCGAGTCGACCTTGTTGGACCAGTGTTGAGTGCCGTTAATGCGCGCGTCGGGGACGAAGGTGTCACGCGGGATGGATAGCAGCGACGCACGGTGGTCGTTGGAGTTCAGCCTGATGATCATGATCACGTCGCTGTTCACCCCGTTGACGCCCGATTCGCACTCATGGACGTAGACCTCGAAGCTCTTCGCGGGTTTCACGGCGCAACGGGAGGTCGATCCGACGAGGAGGATGTCCTCGACGCCGCCCTTAACCTGCGTGAGGTTGGGCACATTGACGCGTCCGATCTCGTTGAGGCGGTAGATGGTGAGCCCGACGGCAGCACCGACCAGCAACACCACACAAAGGACGAGGGCGATCACACTGCGTGTCGTCCAGCGCCGGAACCTGCTGCGCCGTGCCTTCTTCGCCCGTCGGCGCTGGCGCCACGTGCGCGGTGCGCTCCCGGTGGGGTCGTCGCGTGACGCGGAAGGGTCGGAGCTCGAGGTGTCGGGCACAGTGGTTCAGGGTACCGGCTGCCATGCCGAAGAAGTCGGCGCGCGCCGCAGTGGTCCGCCGGGTGGCGCCGGCGCGGGTCGCTCGCGGGGCGGATCACCGCGACGGCCCGGTTGCCGCCGGCGCGGGTGCCTATTCTGGCCGGATGGCGACATGGACGGCATTGCAACGGAAACGCCTGTTTCCGAGTGCACGTCGGCTTGCCAAGCAGCTGCTCGTCCGCTGGGACCTCTTCGCCCACCGGAGGGACGAATCCGTCCGACGGTGGCGCCCCGTCCTGGCGGGTGCGCGGGCGGGCCACGTCGTCGTCCCGTCCGTCGCCCTCGAGTCGAGCCGCCGGGAGGCGGATGACTTTGCGACGCGGGGGCTCGTGCGGGCCGGCGACCGGGTCCTCGACGTCGGCGCCGGCAACGGTCGGCAGGCGATCGGCCTCGTGGAGCTGGGGGTCGCCTCGTACACCGGCCTCGAGGTCGTGAGACAGAGCGTCGACTACGCCAATGCGGCCTTCGCGACGACCGAAAACGTCCGGTTCGACTGGTTCGACGTCTACAACGCGATGTACAACCCGCGCGGATCACAGACCCCAGAGAAGGCCGCCTTCCCCTATCCGGACGGGTCCTTCGACTTTGTGGTCGCCTTGTCGCTGTACACCCATCTCGAGGAGCTCGCCGTTGTGGCGCGCTACGCCTCCGAGACCGCCCGCGTGCTGCGCGAAGGGGGCGGCGGCTTCATGACCTTCTTCAAGAGCCCGCCGAACGCTCCGACGGCGAGCGCGGTGCGGACCGTGTTCGCCGAGGCGGACATCCGCCGGACGGTCGGGGAGTGGTTCGTGGTCGAGGACGCCGTTGGTGGCGAGACGACCGCCTTCCACGATCAGTGGCGTCTCTACCTGCGTAAGCGCTGAGCGGGCGGGACGGCCGGGTCCGTCGTGTCGGTCGGGGGCGAGAAGGTCCCCGGGCGGGCCCGGACGCTGGTGCGTCTCTTCCGGGTCGGCGCGGCGGTGCACGAGGTGACTTTCGTCCCTGTGGTCAGGATGTCCTGACGGCTACATTCAGGTTGCCCTGAGGACCCCGCTCAGGCGTACTGGAGAAGTTGGCGATCGTGGTCAGCCGCGGTGCCGAAACGATCCCGCTCGGGGCGACGGCCGTGCGTCGGCGCCCGATCGCCGGCGCGGCGCTGCTCGTCATGATCGGCCCCGGTCTGATGGTGATGCTCGCGGACACTGACGCCGGGAGTGTGATCACTGCCGCCCAGTCCGGCGCCAGGTTCCGCTACGCGATGGTGTTGCCGCAGCTCGTTCTCATACCCGCCCTCTATCTCGTGCAGGAGATGACGGCCCGGCTGGGGCTCGCCACGGGGCAGGGGCACGGCGCCCTCATCCGCCGGACGTTCGGGTCGCGCTGGGCGCTCGTCTCGGCGGGGGCGCTCTTCGTCGCCTGCGTGGGGGCGCTCGTCACCGAATTCGCCGGTGTCGCCGGCGTCGGTTCGCTCGTCGGGTTGCCGCGGCTCGTATCCACCGGGGCCGCGGCGGTCGCGCTCATCGCCCTCCTGCTGCTCGGGAGGTACCGGCGGGTCGAGCATGTCGGCATCGCCGTCGGTGCCCTCGAGCTGCTGTTCATACCGGCGGCGCTCCTCGCCCACCCGCACGTGAGTGCGATCCTCCACGATCTCGGTAACCCGGTCCACGCGGGAGCCGGCTTCGCGACGCTGCTCGCCGCCAACGTGGGCGCCGTAATCATGCCGTGGATGGTCTTCTACCAGCAGGAGGCCGTCATCGACAAGGACCGCCGTGGTCTCAGCCTGCGGGCCGCCCTGCGCTCGGCCCGCTTCGACACGGCCACCGGCTCGTTGATCACGCAGCTCGTGATGGTGGCGGTGATCGTCGCGACCGGCGCGACACTCGGGGCCGCCCATCGGGGCGCAGCCCTCAACAGCGTCGGAGCCATCGCCTCGGCGCTCACGCCCTTCCTCGGGCATGACAGGGCGGTCGTGTTCTTCGGCCTCGGCATGGTCGGCGCGGCGTTGGTGGCGGCGCTCGTCGTGACGCTGGCGGGGGCGTGGGGGATCTCCGAGGTCCTCGGCTGGCGGCACAGCCTGAACGACTCGCCGGCGCGCGCTGGTGGCTTCTACAGCCTGGCGGTCGTCGGTGTTGTCGTCGGCGTCGTGCTCGTGGACGTCATCCCGAACCTCGTCGACCTCACGATCCACGTCGAGGTGCTGAACGCCTGCCTGCTGCCGGTCATCCTTGGCTTCCTGGTTGCCCTGGAGCGCCGGGCGATCCCGGCCGAGCTGCGGATGCGGGGCGCCCGAAGGGTGGTCACGTATGCCTTCGCCGCCGTCGTTATCGCCTTCGGGATCGTCACCGCGGTCGTCATCCTGGCCCGGATCACCTAGCCGTCGCGACCGGCGGGATTGAGCCGGCCGACCCTCAGCGTTTCGGTTCCCAGCTGAAGTGGCGGGTGGCGAGGAACAGGCCGGCTATCCCCCAGGCCGCGACGATGAGCACGTCGGTCCAGCTGAACGCCGTCCCGATGAAGCCAGCCTGGATGCCGACCGCGAAGTGACGGACCGGGAAGATCCGGGCGACCCAGACGATCCATCGCGGCGCGTTGTTCCCGAACGGGATGAAGATCCCCGAGAGGAAGAGCAGCGGCATGATCGAGGCGTTGACGACGGCCGGGGCGGCGTCGGCGTTCGGAATGGCTGGCGTGATCGCGAAGGCGAGGGCGGAGAAGGCCGCCGAGCCGACCAGCAGCACGACGAGGAACCGGACGAGGGTGATGCCCGTCGGGATGTCCGCCTGGTAGGCGAACCTGCCGAACGCCGCCGTGATCACGACGAGGATCAACGAGATGAACACGGCGTGGAGCACGCGCGCGGCGAAGTAGATGGCGGCTGGCAGTGGCGTCCCGTTCGTCCGCTTCAGGATGCCGGCGTCGCGCTGGGTGGTCACCGACATCGCGAGGTTCGTGTAGCAGGCGCCGATGACGGCGTAAGCGGCCATTGCCGCGACGTAGTAGTCGGAGATGTGGACCCTCCGCGGGCCGAGGTGCACGATCCCGTGGCCGAGCAGCGACGTGAAGATCACGAGGAACATGAGCGGGAAGGCGAAAGTGAAGAAGGCCGCCGCCGGGTTGCGCCAGAAGGCCTTGTTCACGTAGCGGACCTGGGACAAGAGGCGACCGGGTGCGCTCATGACCTGCCCGGCGCAGCTGCGGAGCTGCCCGTCGTCGCCCCCTCCGGCGCGGTCGTGCCCCCGGTGAGCTCGAGGTAGACGTCCTCCAGCGACTTGCGGACGATCTCGAGTTGCTCGAGCTCGATTCCCTGCTCCAAGGACCAGCCGGTGAGCCGGTGGAGTGTGCGGCTGAGGTCGTCCGGGACGAGCTCGACACCGCCGTCGGCTGTCGGGTGGCCGGCGAGGTCGGCGGGGACCACCGTGCCGGCGGGCAGGCGGAAGCGGATCCGGACGCCCTCGGTGTGGCGATCGCCGAGCTGCTCGGGTGTCCCGGTCGCCACGATCCGGCCGGCGGCCATGACGGCGACGCGGTCAGCCAGGTACTGGGCCTCGTCCATGTAGTGCGTCGTCAGCAGCACGGTCTTGCCGAGGGCGGCGAGGTTCTTCACCACCTCCCACGCCTCCCGGCGCGCCGAGGGGTCGAAACCGGTCGTCGGCTCGTCGAGGAAGAGCAGGTCGGGGTCCCCGGCGAGGGCGATGGCGACGTCGAGACGTCGCTGCTGACCGCCAGAGAGCTTGAGGACGCGGGTGTCGCGCTTCTCGCCCAGCCCGACGAGCTCGACGATCTCGCCGACCGGCCGCGGGTGGGGGTAGTAGCTGGCGTACATCTGGATCGTCTCGACGACGGTGAGGTAGCGGTCGACGCCGGTCGACTGCAGGACGATGCCGACCCGGGGCTTCAGCGCGCTGCGCTCTCGGCCGGGGTCGTGCCCGAGGACCGTGACCTCGCCGCCGTTCCGGTGCCGGTAGCCCTCGAGGATCTCGACGGTCGTGGTCTTGCCGGCGCCGTTGGGCCCGAGCAGGGCGAAGATCTCTCCGATCTCGATCTCGAGGTCGAGACCGTTCACCGCGGCGACGCCGCCGTAGTACTTCGTGAGGCCTTCGACGACGATGGCGGGCGTGCCCGGCACCCCGGGTCGGGGAGCGGCGGAGGCACCGAGGCCGAGCCCCTCGAAGGCGGCCGCAGCGTGCATGGGGCTGAGGGTAGTGACTACTCACAATCATGTCAACACCGTTCCCGGGGGACCTGCGTCGCAGGATCAGCGGTCGGTCTCGACCCAGTGGCGTTGGGTGGCGGCGACGGTGACCTCGGGGTGGGCCCAGACGAACCGCTCGACGGCATCCAGCACCTCGGTGACGTGGGTGGCGTCGGCGGCGACGACGGCGAAGCCGAGCTCGGCGCGCTGCCACTTGTCGTGGTGACCGGTCTCGGCGGCCGACACGGCGAAACGCCGACGTGCTGTGTCGAGGAGGTGCCGCACGACGGCACGCTTGTCCTTGAGGGACCGGCTGGAATCGATCGTGAGCTCGATCGTCAGCACGCCCGCCTGCACGGTGACAGCTTGTCCGGCGACGGCGTCGTGCCGCCAGCCGCCGTCGCAGCACCCGGTGCTAAGCATCCATCGCGGGAATAGTCGCACCGGGCCCGTCGTTGGGGCTACGCGATGCGGCGGGCCGGAGCCAGGGGGCGCGCAACATGCGAATCGGGATGATCGGAGCGGGGAACATCGGGTCGACGCTCGCGCGGCATTTCGTGCGGGTCGGTCACGAGGTCGCGGTCAGCAACTCCCGCGGGCCCGAGACGCTCGCCACCCTCGTCGGCGAGCTCGGCGGCCAGGCGCAGGCGATGACGGCGGCCGAGGCCGCGCGCTTTGGCGAGATCGCGGTCGTCTCGGTGCCGTTCGGCAAGTACCGGACGGTTCCGGTCGACGGGCTCAGCGGCAAGGCCGTCATCGACACCAACAACTACTACCCGAATCGCGATGGGAGGTTCGCCGAGCTCGACGAGGACCGCGCCACCTCGAGCGAGATGCTGGCCGCCCACCTCCCGGGCGCCCTCATCGTCAAGGCGTTCAATGCCATCCAGTGGGAGCGACTACGGGACGGCGCCCGTCCCGCCGGCGTGCCCGGCCGGATCGCCATCCCGATCTCGGGTGACGACGAGGAGGCGAAGCACCTCGTCGAGGGACTGATCGACGAGATCGGTTTCGACCCCGTCGACCTGGGGTCCCTCGCCGTCGGCGGACGCAAGCACCAACCCGGCATGCGTCTGTATGCGGCGGACCTCCCCGCTGACGAGGTGCGCCGGCTGGCGGACCTGTAGGGGCGGCGCCGCCCGGCGCGACGCGGGACGACCTCAGCTCAGCCGGACCAGGTAGCCCTTCCCGCCCGTGTCGGCGACGACCGACGGGTGGGACCCGAAGAGCAGATGTTCGGCGTCCGGCACCACGGCGGCGCCGGTCTCGGCCCCGGTCGCCGGGTTGACCATGACGACCCGTGACGTCGGGCACGCGTAGCTGTGGCAGGGGAACTCGATTGCGAGGATCCCGCCCGTCGTGCCGACGACGGCGGTCGTGATGACGGCGAGATGGCTCGAGTGCAGCTCGGCGAACGTGCTCGTGCCGAACTCGTCGACGAAGGGGACACCGGCGCCTTTGATCGCGAAGACGGCGAGGTTCCCGCCGCTCAGCGCGAGCGGCGCGTCAGAATCCTTCGTCGGCACCGAGAGTTTCCGTGTGCCGTTATTCATCATGTGTGCGAGGTAGTCCTTCGTTCCGACCACCGTCTCGTAGTAGAGCCCGCTCGAGTTGGCAGCCATGTCCGCCGGGAACGCCCTGTCGTCGAGGATCTTGACGCCGGATCCGCCCGTCGGGATCTCGATCACGGTCGCGTACTCGAACCCGCTCTGGTCCGTCGCCCAGTCGGTCCACACCCAGAGCGCCTTCGGTTCGGGGAACAGGCCCGCCGACGTCGGCTTGGTCATGGGGTTCGGCCAGGACCACGTCTTGTGCACCGCCATGTCCGGCACGGTGTACTTGGTGATCGTGCTCGAGACCTCGACGTAGAGATCGTCGTCGCTCGCCGCCAGCGCGAGCACGTTGCCCGCCGCGTGGAGCACCACCGCGGGCGCCGCGTTGCCCTTGACGGCTTTCACCACTGAGCCGCTCGCGAAGTAGACGGTGTCGTTCGGAGCCTGGGCGAAGACCGCCTCGTCCAGGCCGAGTGCCGAGTAGGCACCGAGGTCGATCTTCGCGGTCACGCTCAGCAGCTCGGCCGGCCCGCGCGGTGCGGCGGCGGGTCCGCGCGGATTCGCCGGTCCCGTCGAGGCCCCGGCGAGGGACGAAACCGCGAGGGCAGCCGCGCAGCCGAGCGCGGCGGCTCCCGAAAGGAATCTGTTCTGGGAACTCCTCACCGTCGTTACCGTCCCCCCGGTCGCGTCGGGTCCGGTCTGGGCTCGAATCGCAATTGATCGTAACGGCGGCATGAGGCTGTGGCCGGGCGCCACGCGACCGAGTGCGGCGGCGACCGGTCGAGATGGGTCCGGCCCGAGTGCATTCCCCGACCCCGGGGGAGCGGACGAATCGAATCGAGCCCGTGGCGCTCGTGTCGGCGAATCGGGCCCGGCTCTGGGAGGGCGAGAGTCAGAATGGAAATGGCCTGGTCAGAGTTTGCCCCTGTCACTAGACAACAGAACCCGACGTCGCGTGTGTGCAGCCCGGCATACGTCTCGGTGGTGTCGTCTGCGACCCGGGCCGCTGCCGCGGTGCGCTGCACCCGGGCAGCTGGTGGGCGGAAGCCAGGGGTTTCTGGGAAGCTAGGGCCAATGAGGATCGCGTTGTTCATCACGTGCTTCAACGATGCGATTTACCCCGGGACGGGGCAGGGCGTCGTGTCGGTTCTCGAGCGCCTCGGCCACGAAGTCGTCTTCCCCGAAACGCAGACGTGTTGTGGCCAGATGCACATCAACACTGGTTACCGGGCCGAGGCGCTCGTCCTGGCACGGTATTTCGTCGAGGTCTTCTCCCCCTACGAGGTGGTGGTCGCACCCTCGGCGTCGTGCGTCGGGACGGTCGTCGAGTCCTACGCCAACGTCGCCGAGGAGGAAGGCGACGACGGCTTGGCCGCGGCCGCAAGGGAGCTGGCGCCGCGGGTGCACGAGCTGAGCGAGCTGCTGGTCGACGTGCTCGGCGTGACCGATGTCGGAGCGAGCTTCCCCCACCGGGTCGCCTATCACCCCACCTGCCATTCGCTGCGCGTGCTCCACCTCGGGGAACAGCCCCTCAGGCTTCTGCGCGCCGTCGAGGGACTGGAGCTCGTCGAGTTCGACGGGGCCGCCTCCTGTTGCGGCTTCGGGGGAACCTTCGCCATCAAGAACGCGGACACCTCGGCGGCGATGCTCGCCGACAAGATGGCGGCGGTGCGGGCAAGTGGTGCCGAGGTGCTCTGCGCCCTCGACAACTCCTGCCTCACCCACATCGGGGGCGGGGCGTCGCGCCTCGGCTCCGGCTTGAGGACCATGCACATCGCCGAGATACTCGCCAGCACCGACGACGGTGTGAGGAGATGACCGCCGACTTCCGGGACGCGCCCCCGTTCCCGCGGGCTGCCGCGGCCGCGCTCACGGATGGTCAGCTGCGGGTGAACCTGCGGCGGGCGACGAACACTATTCGCGACAAACGCGCGCGCCTCGTCGGCGAGATGACGGACTTCGAGCAGCTGCGCGCCGCCGCAGCCGCGATCAAGGACGACGCCCTCGGACGTCTCGACGAGCTCCTCGAGGAGCTGGAAGTCAACGTGACCGCCGCGGGGGGCCACGTGCACTTCGCGCGAAACGCCGCCGAGGCGAACCGGATCGTCGTCGGCCTCGTACAGGCGACCGGCGCCCGGGAGGTCGTCAAGGTCAAGTCGATGACCACCGTCGAGATCCGCCTCAACGAGGCGTTGGCCGCCGCGGGCATCGAGGCGACCGAGACCGACCTGGCGGAGCTGATCGTCCAGCTGGGCGGGGACCTTCCGAGCCATATCGTGGTGCCCGCCATCCACCGCAACCGCAGCGAGATCCGCTCGATCTTCGTGGCGCATATGGGCGAGCACGGTCTGCCCGCCCCCGAGGGGCTCACCACTGAGCCCGCAGACCTCGCATCCGCGGCGCGGGTGCACCTGCGCGACCGTTTCCTGCACGCCCGGGTCGCCATCTCCGGTGCGAACTACGCCGTCGCCGAGAGCGGGGCGCTCGTGGTGGTGGAGTCGGAAGGCAACGGGCGGATGTGCCTCACCCTGCCCGAGACGCTGATCTCGGTCGTGGGCATCGAGAAGGTGATCGGACGCTTCTCGGATCTCGAGGTGTTCCTGCAACTGCTCGCCCGCTCGGCCACGGGCGAGCGCATGAACCCGTACACCTCGATCTGGGCCGGGGCCGTCCCCGGAGACGGCCCTTCGGATTTCCATCTCGTCCTGCTGGACAACGGGCGAAGTTCGGCCCTTGCCGACCGGGTCGGCCGCCAGGCGCTGCGCTGCATTCGCTGTGCGGCCTGCCTGAACGTGTGCCCGGTCTACGAGCGAGTCGGCGGCCACGCCTACGGTTCGGTTTACCCGGGGCCGATCGGCGCCGTCATCGCTCCCCAGCTGCAAGGCGTCGCCACCGACGCGGTGGCCGCCGCCCTCCCGTTCGCCTCCACGCTCTGTGGCGCCTGTTTCGAGGTCTGCCCCGTCCGGATCGACATCCCGCGGCTGCTCGTGCACCTGCGCGCCCGGTCGGTGGAGCACAAGCTCGCCAAGGGGCCGAGCCTCGAGGGGATCTCGATGGCGGCGGCAGGCGTGGTCCTGTCCTCGCCCCGTCGCCTGGACATGGCCGAGCGGGCCGGCGGGCGCCTCACCGGCCTCGCCTTTCCCCGGGGCAGGATCCGCCGGCTCCCCTGGCCGCTCAGCCGTTGGACCGCGACGCGCGACGCCCCGGTCCTCGCCGCCGGCTCCTTCCGCGCCTGGTGGCGGACCGAGCACGTGCCGGTGCCCTCGGAAGGCACCGACGGGGGTGCCGCGGCGGCCCCACCGCGGGCGGCGGCCGGGCCGGTCGGGCGTGGCGCAGGGCTCGGTTGGTCACACCTGCTGGCCGCCTTTCTCCCCGGCTCCGTCAGGGCACGGATCACGGGCTCGCGGGCCGGGGGTGTGGGGCAGCCGTACGGCCCCGGCGAGCGGGCCTCGGGCCGCGAGACGGTGCTCGGGGCCGTGCGCGGCGCCCTGCACAGTGCTCCCATGGGAGAGGTCGTGATTCCCCGGGCATACCGCCGGGCCGGCGAGGCCGTCCCGGCCGAGCCTCTCCGGCTCTTCGTCGAGCGGGCCACCTACTACCGGGCAGAGATCAGCTGGGCCGAGCCGAGCGACGTTGGCCACGTCGTCGCCGAGGTGCTCGCCCGTCACGACGTCCGACGGGTCCTCGTGCCGGCCGACCTCCCGGAGGACTGGCTACCCGCCGAAGGGGACTTCAAGGTCGTGCGCGACACGGGCTCCATGGGCGCGCTCGAGGTCGACGAATTCGACGCCGCCGTGTCGGGGTGCGCCGTGGCCATCGCCGACACGGGCACGGTCGTCCTGGATGGCGGACCGGGGCAGGGACGGCGCGTCCTCTCCTTGGTGCCGGACCACCTCGTCGTCGTCGTGACGGCGGGACAGGTCGTCCCCGGGGTGCCCGACGCCTTTGCGAAGCTGTCTCCGAGAGCCGATCAGACCTGGATCTCCGGTCCCTCGGCCACGGTCGACATAGAGCTCACCAGGGTGGAGGGTGTCCACGGACCGCGGAAGCTAGACATCGTCCTCGTCCGAGACACCGGCCCGACCCCGGGCGGGGGGCCCGAGGGGCCGGCACCCGGCTCGGGGAGACAAGGCAGGAAACAGAAGGGAATCTAGGAGCACTACATTCAACCTGCTCGGCCAGCCGCCAAGGCGGGGAGCGGAAAGGGGCTGTTATGTCGGACACAGGAGTACGCCGCTACCAGATGTTCATCGACGGCGAGTTCGTCGGTGCCGACAAGACGTTCCCGGTGGTCAACCCGTCCACGACCGAGGTGATCTCCGAGGTCCCTAGCGGGACCGCGGCCGACGTCGACGCCGCCGTCGCCGCCGCGGGACGAGCGCAGCAGGAATGGCGCAAGCTGCCCGCGATCGTGCGTGCCGGCCACCTGCGCGAGATCGCCCAGCTGGTCCGCAAGAACCGGGACGAGCTGGCCACCGTCATCACCGAGGAACAGGGCAAGGTCCTCTCGCTGGCCGAGGTGGAGGTGGACTTCTCCGCCGACTACATCGACTACATGGCCGAGTTCGCCCGCCGCTACGAGGGCGAGATCGTCCAGAGCGACCGACCGGGAGAGAACATCCTTGTCTATAAGCTGCCGATCGGCGTCGTCGCCGGGGTGGTGCCGTGGAACTTCCCCTTCTTCGTGCTTATGCGCAAGATGGCCCCCGCCCTCGTCACGGGGAACACGATCGTCATCAAGCCCAGCAGCGAGACTCCCAACGACGCCTGCGCCTTCGCGCAGCTCGTGGCCGAGTCCTCGCTTCCCAAGGGCGTCTTTAACCTCGTCACCGGCCCCGGATCGGTCGTCGGCAATACCCTTGCCGCCCACCCGAAGGTCGACATGGTCAGCCTGACCGGCAGCGTGGAGACCGGCGTCGCCGTGATGCGCGCGGCGGCAGACAACATCACCAAGGTCTCCCTGGAGCTCGGCGGCAAGGCACCGGCCATCGTGATGCCGGACGCCGACCTCGACCTGGCGGTGCGCTCGATCCGCGCCTCGCGCATCATCAACACGGGACAGGTCTGCAACTGCGCCGAACGGGCCTACGTGCACGAGTCCATCGCCGCCGAGTTCGTCGAGAAGTTCTCCGCCGCCATGGACCAGACCGTGGTCGGGGACCCCTTCGACCCCACAGTGGAGATGGGCCCGCTCGTGAGCGAAAAGCAGCTCGAGCTCGTCGAGGCCGCCGTGCGGCGGGCCGTGGACGACGGCTGCAAGCTCGTGACGGGCGGCGAGAGGTACACGGGGAGGACCGGCTACTACTTCCCGCCAACCGTGCTCACCAACTGCGACCAGAAGAGCGACATCATGCAGAAGGAGATCTTCGGCCCGGTGCTCCCGATCGCCACGTTCCACGACCTCGACGAGGCGATCGAGCTTGCCAATGACTGCGAATTCGGCCTCACCTCGTCCGTCTACACGCGCAGCCTGGACGTCACGATGCGGGTCTGCAACGAGATCCGCTTCGGGGAGACCTACGTCAACCGCGAGAACTTCGAGGCGATGCAGGGATTCCATGCCGGCTGGCGCAAGTCGGGCATCGGCGGCGCCGACGGCAAGCACGGTCTGGAGGAGTATCTGCAGACCCATGTCGTCTACGTCGACTACGACGTCGCGAAGAAGTAGCCGGGGCTCACGACCGGCGGTCGGCAGCCCCCACCCCGGCCAAGCGCCGGGTCCGGGGGCTGGCCCGGGCGGCTGCGGCGCAGGCGGGGCGGGATTCAGGAGGCCGGAGGTCGGATCACCGCGGCTGGTCCCCGTCCCGGCTCAGGCACCCCATCGTGCCCGGCTCGGACCGGACGTCCGCCCTCAGCCGGCCGGGGGCGGGATGCGAGCTCGTCGCTGCCCGATTCAGCCGGGATCCACCTCGCACACGGAGAGCAGCGTGTCCTCGACGACGTCGCGCCAGCCGTGCATCGCGCCCGGCTCGAAGATGAACAGCTCGGGACCCTGGTAGGCGAACTCCTCGCCGCTCGGGATGACGAGCTTCCCCCGCCCGGAGACGATCTGGCAGACGGCGTAGCCCGGGCCGGCGTGTATGGGGACCGTGCAGCCGGCCGGAATGCGGTACAGCGTCGTGGTGGCGTTGGGCGAACGATGCATCCGCGCGGCCGCCTGTCCGAACTCGTCGGGCTCTGCCCACGGGGGGCTCTCGCTGACCTCGGATCCGACCTGTCCCTCGACCACGTTGAAAACAGTCGCGCGCACCTTGCCAGCCTCCGATCGTCCTTGGCTACTCGGGCCTCCCGCATCGGCTTGGTGTCCGACCACGGTCGTGTGAACGATCACTAGCACAACCCGCATCGCGCGCGCAGATGCCGCAACCCGGGTGTCGACGGGCCGACAGGGCTGGGGCGCTGTGTCGGGGGCGGTCGCCTTCCTGGTCGCGGTATCTTGCGAAGGTTCAGGACGTCGTCTCCGGGAAGAGCCGTGTGACATCGCCGCCAAGACGGGTGGGCACAGGATGACCGTAGGAGCCTCAGAGGGTCCCTTGAGCGGCCCGGACCGCCAGAAGGTCGCGGCCCCCACCGACGGATCGTTCGGTCGGAGGTGACCCGTGTGCCGGGTCGTGACGTTCGGAGAGTTCCGTCTCGCAGCCGATCGCGTGGGCGCTGATGTCAGCCCGACCATTCCGGGTGCCTGAGGTTTCCGGCTAGTCAATGGCCCATCCCGATCCAGGCGCCGGGGCACGAGCGTCGGCGCGCGTCGTCGCCGTCGATCTCGGAGCCTCGAACGGTCGCGTCTTCCTTGTCGAGATCGGTGAGGAGCAGCTCGAGCTGCGCCAGGTCCACCGGTTCTGGAACGGTGGCGTGAGGGCGGGCCACCACATCCACTGGGACGTGCTCAGCCTCTACCACGGGGTTCTCGAGGGTCTGCGCGGCGCCGGTCGATCCGGGCGCCTGGACTCGATCGGGATCGACTCGTGGGGGGTCGACTACGGCCTACTCGACGCCGACGGGGCCCTGCTGGGTAACCCGGTCCACTACCGGGACGACAGGACCCGGGACGTCGTCGAGCCGGTCGTCGAACGTGTCGGGGCACCCGAGCTCTACCGCCGTTCGGGCATCGCGGTCGCACCGTTCAACACGATCTTCCAGCTCGTCGCCGGGCGGAACGACGCGCTGTTCCCGCTCGCGCGGACGCTGCTGCTCATACCGGATCTCCTTGCCTACTGGCTAACGGGATCGGTCGGCTGCGAAGAGACGAACGCCTCGACGACCCAGCTGCTCAGCGTCGACGGTTCCGGCTGGGACTCCGAGCTCATGGATGTGCTCGGCATCCCACCCCGGTTGTTCCCTCCCATCCGCCGGCCGGGTGAGGCGGTCGGGCCGCTGCGCCCGGAGGTGCTCGCTGAGGCGGGTCTGGAGCACCCGCTCGTCTTCACGGCGGTCGGTTCGCACGACACCGCCTCCGCGGTCGCGGCCGTCCCGGCCGTCGACGCCGATTTCGCCTACATCTCGTCGGGCACGTGGTCCATCGTCGGCGTGGAGCTGGACAGCCCGGTGTTGAGCGAGGAGAGCCGGGCCGCGGGGTTCACGAACGAACGCGGCGTCGACGGCTCGATCCTTTACTTGCGCAACGTGATGGGACTCTGGTTGCTGCAGGAGTCGATGAGAACGTGGGAGCGGGCGGGCAGGGGCCTCCCCCTCGAGGAGCTGATCGCCTCGGCGGCCGCGGGGAGGCCCCTTCGCAGCGTGTTCGACCCGAACGATCCTGTGTTCTTCTCGCCCGGTGACATCCCCGCCCGGATCGCGCGGGTCTGCCACGATCTCGGCCAGCCCCAGCCGGAAACCCCGGCCCTGGTCACCCGGTCCATCCTCGACAGCCTCGCCCTCGCCTACCGGCGTACCCTGCGCGCGGCCTGCGAACTCTCGGGCAGGCGTGTCGAGGTCATCCACGTCGTCGGTGGAGGCGTGAACAACGACCTCTTGTGCCAGCTCACCTCCGACGCCTGCGGTCTGCCGGTGGTGGCGGGCCCCGTCGAGGCCGCGGCGGTCGGCAACGCCCTCGTGCAGGCGCAACGCCTCGGGACCGTCGGCCCGGATCGGTGGCAGGCGAGGGCGCTCGTCGCCGAGAGGACGCAGGTGCGTCGTCACCGCCCCTCGGCAGCCGCAGAAGTGCGGTGGGCTGAGGCGGAGGCCCGCCTCGCGGCACCGGGGGCGGGCCGTCGTCCGACCTGACGAGCTGGGCGAAGATTCCGGGGGATTCACTCGCCGTCGCGTGGAAAACGATTAACCTCGGTGACCAGCCCTTGCGGGAGATTAAGGCCCCCGGACCAGGGACGGAACGGGCAGCGTTGTGAGAAACATCGAGCAGCCGTGACCACCATTGTCGACGTCGCCCGAGCCGCCGGCGTCTCCACGGCGACCGTCTCGAGGGTGCTGAACAACCACCCGGGGGTGGACGAGCACCTCGCCGTTGCCGTCCGCCAGGCGGTGAAGAACCTCGGCTACCGCCCGAGCCGTGTGGCCCGCAGCCTCCGGACGCGCCAGAACCGGGTCTGGGCGCTCATCGTCTCCGACGTGCGCACGGGGCCGTTCTTCGGTGCTGTCGTGCGCGGGGTCGAGGACGTCGCCTACGAGGCCGGGTACTCGCTCTTCCTCTGCAACACCGACGAGGACCCGGTCAAGGAGGCCGCCTACATCGAGCTTGCCGTCGCGGAGAACGTCGCCGGAGTCATCCTCACGCCCTCGGGGACGAGCACGGACCTGTCTCCGCTGGCGAACTTCGGCATACCGCTGGTGCTCGCCGACAGGACCCTGCCGAACCGCCAGGCAGACAGCGTCCTCGTCGACAACGTCGCGGGAGCGTTCTCGGCGGTCGGTCATCTGCTCGCCGGGGGCTACGAGCGCATCGCCTGCATCACCGGACCGCTCACGATCACGACCGGTCAGCTTCGCTACATCGGCTACCGCAACGCCCTCGAGGCGGCGAGGATGGCGTTGGACGAGTCGTTGGTGCGGGTGGCCGACTTCCGCGAGCTCGGGGGCCGGGTGGCGATGGAGGAGCTGCTTCGTCAGGCCAATCGCCCCGACGCCGTCTTCGTCACCAACCACCTCATGACCGTCGGCGTGCTGCAGGCCCTCGCCGCCGCGAAGCTGGCGATTCCCACCGACCTGGCGGTCGTGAGCTTCGACGACATGCCCTGGGCCTCCCTCTTGCACCCCCCGCTCACAGCGGTGTCCCAGCCGGCCTACGACATCGGTGTGGAGGGGGCGAGGCTGCTCATGAGCCGGCTGGGTGGCTACACCGGCGCCGCCAGGACGGTGATGCTGTCGACGACGCTGATCGTGCGAGGGAGCTCGCCGCCGAAGCAAGAGGTCGCCTCCCGGCGGCGCTGAACGGAATCTTCCCCGGCCCGGGGCTGTGGCGCGACTGCCCCAGAGAGGAACTGGAAATGTTGAAGCACATCGACCCGCTCCTTACCCCGGAGCTGCTCTACGTGCTGGCCGCCATGGGCCACGGGGACGAGATCGCGGTCGTGGACGCCAATTTTCCCGCCTTCGCCGTGGCCCGCGGCACGACTCACGGTCGGGTCGTGTGCCTCCCCGCCGCCACGATGCCCGAAACTGCGGCCGCCATCCTCACCCTGATTCCCTTGGACGAATACGTCGACGCCCCGGTGCGCGCGATGGAAGCCGGTAGCGGGACCGGGAAGCTCGTCCCCGTCCAGGAAGAGGTCCAGGCCGTCGTCGACGCGGAAGCGGGACGGCACTGGCCGATCGGGGCCGTGGAGCGGTTCGCCTTCTACGAGGCCGCCCGTGGTGCCTATGCCGTCGTTCTCACGGGGGAGTGCCGGCTCTTCGGCAACGTGCTCATCCGGAAGGGCGTCGTCCCCCCGCCGGAGCCGTAGCGCCGAGGTCCGGGAGCGACCTCCCCGGTCCGTGGCCTCACCGGAGGTGCGCCGGGCCCCGGCGGGTGCCCTCGGTCCCTAGGGAGAGGGGGCGGCCTCCGTGCTCTTGTGGGGCTGGCCGTAGCTGACGAACTTCTCCGCGACGCGGGCCATCTCCTCGGCGCTGAGCACGGTCGGGGTGCCGATGCACAGGGCGCGCCACAGGAGCTCCGCCGTGTACTCGACGCTCTCGGCGACGTTCAGCGCCCTGGCGGCCGTGCTCCCGACGGCGATCACGCCGTGGTTCTGGAGCAGGACGGCGTTGCGCTGGCCCAGGGTGCTGACGCAGGACTCGCCGAGCTCCTTGGTGCCGTAGGTCTTGTAGGGCGCCACCTCGACACTCGGGCCGGCGAAGGCGAGGACGTAGTGGACGGCCTCGATGGGTCGGTTGAGGACCGCGAAGGTCGTCGCGAATCGCGAATGGGTGTGTACGACGCTGCGCACGTCCGGCCGCGCGCGGTACACCGCGAGGTGCATCTGCAGCTCGCTGGAGGGCAGGTATTCACCGTCGAGGAGGTTGCCGTCGAGGTCGACAATCGGCAGCTGTGCTGCGTCGAGCTCCGAGTAGGGAACTCCCGTCGGCGTGATGAGGGCGAACCGGCGCGTCTCGTCGACGCAGCTGACGTTTCCTGCAGTGCCCTCGACGAGGCCGGTGAGCTCAAGCGCCTGTGCAGTCTCGACGACGGCCCTGCCCAGCCCCTGTTGCGCCCGCAGATCTTGGAATCCCACCCCGACCCCTTCACCCGCCCGGCGTTGCCCACCCGTCGGGACGGTATCGGCTCCGCGAGCACGGTAATGCTCCTGCGAGAAGCGAGTCCAGATGCCCACTCACGACGGGACCTCGACGGCACGACAATGCTGGCGCGGCGTCCCCGGATTCCAGCCCCGCCATGAAGAACATCATCTTCAGCTGCCGCACGCTGCAGGCGGCCGAACACCGCTTCCGCCCCCTGAAAGACTTCCTCGCCCTGCGACCCGTGTGCCACCGGTTCGAGCACCGGGTCCGTGGTCACATCGCCCTGCGCGTCATTGCCGCGGCGATCGAGGCCGTCATGGGCGACAACCTCGAACGGGCCGGGGTGCGGGACCCTGACCTTCCCGAGCACAGGAAAACGGGCTCTTCTCAATGAACCGGGGTGCGTGACCGCCTGACAGCGCTCCGACAGGGATCGACCGGCGGGCGCTCCAGTTTTTGATCAGCATTCACAAAGTCATCGCCGAGCGCTCAGTCGTGCCCCGATGCCTGGATTTCCTGGCCGTCGGGGGAGGCGGACCGTCTGATGCCGGCTGCTCCGAGAGCCGCACGAGCGTGAGTCCTGACCTCCCGCACTTTCAAAGGTGTCCCAGAACGCGTGCCCCGAGCGAGCGCCGAGGGACACCTTCATGTGCCGGAAGACGTCGCGATCAATCGGCGGCGAGAATCCGGTACAAGCGCCGCCGCGTCTCAGCGAGAATCGCTGCTGCCTCGGCTTGTTGTTCGGTGGTACCCACACGCCCGATCTGAACAGCAGCGACGGCGAGCTGGCCTAGCCCTTCGCGCAGGTTCTTGGCGCCGGGGTCGATTCCTTCGTTCACTTCTTCCCAGGGTGTCTTTTCCCCAGCCATTTCAGCGGCGACAGATCGGCCGCTTTCTGTCAGCGAGAATCGCCGTTTTCCGGCATCTTCTTCGGCAACGACATGTCCCTCGTCTTCCAGCAGTTGGAGCGTTGGGTAGACCGAACCCGGGCTCGGCTTCCAGACACCTCCCGTCCGCTCGGCCAGCTCCTGGATGATCTCGTATCCGTGCATGGGACGTTCGGCGAGCAGCGCCAAGACGGCCGTCCGGACATCGCCCCGCCGGGCGCGTCCTCCCGGACCGCGGCCCCGGCGACCCATCGGTCCACCCCATCCTGGCCCAAAGGGACCGGGAAACCCTCCGAAAGCGGCGCGAGCTTCTTCACTGTTGGGTCCGCGGCGTGCTCGTCTTGCGCGCAGATTGCTCCATGGCATTTCGTTTCGATCGTGTGCGCCTGTGTGATCATGCATGTTGCGTCGTTCTCCTTCTCCGGGAAGCCTCCCGACAAGGAGAGCATAACACGATATATCGCTAATATGTCAAGACATATCAATCTGCTGCTCTGATCGGCTCCGCTCGGAGGCGTTCGGTCCCCGACATGCCGTTACACGGTCGCGGACCGCTGGTACGACCGGCTGGACGGCACGACCGAACGCCTGCCAAGGTCTCGTCCAGACTGGCCTTCAGAAGAGCCCATGGCTTCCGCACCGGGGATGCCCCCCGAGAGGTGCAACTCAGCTACCGCCGAAACGGGATGCGGTCTTGGTCCGGGGGCAGCCAAGTTCCACGTCCAATATCGGTCCGTGTTGTCGCCAGGAACCGTCCGCCCCACGCCTTGTCCTGCACTTCGACGGCGCCGTCCACCAACTGCCGTCGATCCGGTCGCGCGCGCCAACGGCCAAGGAGCAGTTTCCGACTACTGCCCCATGAACTGCGGCTTCTGGCTCCCATCACCGGTCCAGCGCGTCGCTGTGGCACGAATGTGGCACGAAGACCCCTGGGCATGAGAAGCGGGCTCCTTTCGGAGCCCGCTTGGAGCTTGTGACCCGGACGTTACGTGGAGCGGACGACGGGACTCGAACCCGCGACCCTCACCTTGGCAAGGTGATGCTCTACCAACTGAGCCACGTCCGCGTGGGGCTCATGATACCCAGCGCCCACGGTTGACGCGCGGCCGACGGGCGGGTCCGGCCGGCGCGGTGCCGCCTCAGCGCCCCGAATGGCCGAAGCCGCCCGGCCCGCGCTCGCTTCCCGGAAGGGCCTCGGCGGCGATGAAGCGGGCTGCCTCGACGGAGATGATGACGAGCTGTGCGACGCGGTCGCCACGGTGCACCGTGTAGCGCTCGTGGGGGTCGGTGTTAACGAGGACAACCCGGATCTCGCCGCGGTAGCCCGAGTCGATGAGCCCTGGGGCGTTGAGGCACGACACGCCGTGGCGGATCGCCAATCCGCTGCGGGCGAGCACCAGCCCGGCGTGGCCGGGGGGGATGGCCACGGCCTGCCCGGTCGGAACGAGCGCCCGGCCGCCGGCGGGCTCGAGAACGACGTCCTGCGTCGCGACGAGGTCGGCCCCCGCGTCGCCCGTGTGCGCGTAGGCCGGCGCCGACGCGCCCGGATCGAGGGGGGTGAACGGAATGTCGAGCATGGCGGCAGGGTAGCTCCCCTTCTGGCGGGAACGACGGGGACCGGGGACATGCGAACTACCATCCACGCAGTGCTCGTCTGGATGGATCTTGAGATGACCGGGCTTGATCCATCTCGCCACGTGATCGTCGAGATCGCGACCCTCGTCACGGACGACGAGCTCGAGATCGTCGCTGAAGGCCCGGATCTCGTCGTCGCCGCGACCGGAGAAGATCTCGAAAAGATGGATGACGTCGTCCGCAAGATGCACTCGGAATCGGGGCTTCTTTCCGCCATCGAATCGTCGACATTGACCCTGGGAGACGCTGGCGCGGCAACCCTCGAATTCATCCGGAACCATGTGCCCGAAGCGCGGCGTGTTCCGTTGTGCGGGAATTCGATCGGCGTCGACCGCCGGTTCCTCAGCCGGCACCTGCCCGAGATCGAGGAATACCTGCACTACCGGTCGATCGACGTCTCCACCGTGAAGGAACTCGCCAAGCGCTGGCATCCAGCGCTCTACTGGCGTGCGCCGAAGAAGGCCGGCTCGCACCGGGCACTCGACGACGTCCGGGAGAGCGTCATCGAGCTCCGCTACTACCGGGACAACTTCTTCAGGCTTCCCGACGACAAGACACCGGGTGAGGCGCCGTCTATCTAGTCAAATTGGCGGCACGCGAGAATGCGCGTCATTCCGAATGACGCGGCTGTGTCATGTACCCGGCCATACATGGGAGGAAACTCACGTGAGGATGATTACAAGACCCACAAGGTGAGTGATCCAGCATGCAGAACATTGCGGAGGTCGTAGCACCCGAATCGAGCATGCGCTCGATAGCTGAAATGCTGCTCGATGATGCCGAATACGTGAACGCGGGTCCCGAGCGTGGGATCATCGACACCGTGGATCCTGCGGCCGAGGCGAGCCCCCAGAAGGTCGCGGGCGAGCGCATCCGGGTCGGCATCGTCGATGACCACGCTATGGTCGCCGAGGGCCTCGGGGTCCTTCTGCGTGAACAGCGTGATCTCGAGATCGTTGGCATCGCGTCGACGGTGGCCGAGGCCATCGAGCTCGTCGAGCGGCGCCACCCGCACGTGCTGCTCCTCGACTATCGGCTCCCGGACGGGGATGGCGCGACGGCGGCGACGGAGATCTTGCGGCGCTGGCCGTCCACGAAGGTCGTCATGCTGTCGGCCGCCGGTGGTGACGAGCTGCTCGCGCGCTCGATCGAGGCTGGTTGCTCGGGGTTCCTGCCCAAGGATCGCAGTGGGCATGAGGTCGTCAGCGCCGTGCGCGCCGCCTACCGCGGCGAGTCGCTGATCCCGACCTCCGTGCTCGTCGGCCTGCTCGATCGCCTGCGCCGAGCCCCGCAGGGCAAGGCGGGCGATCTGACCCAGCGCGAATTCGAGGTGCTACGCCTGCTCGCCAAGGGCATGTCGACCGAGGGCATTAGCTCGCTGCTGTTCCTGTCGGAGCACACGGTGCGCAATCACGTGCGCAACATCCTGGCGAAGCTCGGGGCCCACTCGAAGCTCGAGGCGGTCGCAGTGGCGGCGCGGGACGGCATCATCTCGCTCGAAGATCGGACCTAGCGTGCACCGCTCCCCCGAGCGGCGCATCACCGTGGTGCTCGCCGACGACCAGCACGCGATCATCGACGCGCTGACCACGTTGTTCGCCGATCAGCCCGACATCGAGGTCCTGGGGGCGGGTCACAACGCCGAGGAGGCCCTCAGGCTTTGCATCCAGCACGAGCCCGACGTCGCCGTGCTCGACGTCCGCATGCCGCAGGGCGGTGGCGCGGTCGCGGCGATGGAAATCAGGAGCCGCGGGTTGCCGACGCGCGTGGTCGCCCTGTCGGCGTTCGACGACAACACGACTCGTGATCACATGATGGCGGCCGGCGCCGTGTCGTACGTGCTGAAGGACCGGCCCGTGAACGAGTTGCTCGAGGCGATCCGCCAGGCGGCGGCGATGCCGGCCCAGGGCGAGGACGTCGCGAGCTAGACAGCGGTGCGGGGGATCCAGGCCCTCACCGTCGTGCCGGCGCCCGGTGCCGAGGAGATCTCGAAACTCCCGCCGGCCCACTCCGCCCGTTCCCGCATCGAGGCGACTCCGAGGTGGCCCGGCACAATCTGAGTCGCGTTGTCCATGCCGATCCCGTCGTCGGACACGGTGAGCCCGATGCCGCCCTGGCTCTCGAGCACGCTGACTGTGATGTTGCGCGCGTCAGCGTGCTTGCGCGAGTTCGTGAGCGCCTCGGTCGTGATGCGGAAGAGCGTGATCGCCTCGTCGGCCGTGGGCTCCTGCTCGAGGGCGGAGTCGAAGCGCACTTTCGGGCCACCTGCCGTCTCGTAGCGGCGGATGAACTCGGTCAGCGACTCGACGAGCCCGCCGAGATGCAGGGCTGGCGGGTGGAGCTCGAAGAGCAGCGTGCGCATCTGCTCGATGGAGAGGGCGACCGCCTTCTTCAGGTCGTCGACGACACTGAGGGCGCTCTCGTCCTTCAGACGGCCCTCGAGGATCTGCAACTGGATCGAAAGGGCGATCAACGTCTGCAGCGGGTCGTCGTGGACCTCGTCGGCGATGCGCCGGCGCTCGTTCTCCTGGGCGCGCAGCAGTAGCTGGGCGAGCTCAGCGTGCTGCTTGTCGAGGCGGTGCTGTTCGGAGACGTCCTGGGCGAACCCGACAACGAAGCGCGGGCCGCCCGGTTTCGGCGTGACGCCCGCCGCCGTCACGATCGCATGCACCGTCTCGCCGTCGGAACGTTGGTAACGACACTCGAACACCGCCGACGGCGTGTCCCCGGCGAGCAGCCCGGCGAACGCGGCGTCGGTCGCCCCCACGTCGTCGGGAGGCGTGAGTTCGCCGAGGTGCCGGCCGACGATCTCGCCGCGCGGCCTGCCGAGCATCCCTGCCAGCGCCGAGTTCACGGCGCGATAGCGGCCGTCCGGCCCGACGACCTCGATGCCGACCGAGAGCCCGTTGGCGAGTTCGCCGAGGGCGTCATTGCGCTGGCGCGCGACCCGGCGCAGGAGATAGACGCCCGCGCCCAATACGGCGATCACGGCGGCGGTGACGATCCACTGTCGGACGGCGAGTGCCGCGCCGGGGTCGCCGAAACGACCCGTCGCCGCGAGGACGATCGCCGGCACGGATGCGGCGTAGGCGTTCTCGGCGAGCGCCGCGCGGGACGAGAGCACCGCGAACGACGTCGGCGCGAACCAGCACAGCAGGGCGAGGACGCCACCCGTCCCGAGCCAGTAGACGTCGGCACCCAACCACGACGTACCGATGGCGACGAGGCAAGCGAGCGGGAGCTCCCCGAGGTGAGGGCGCAACCATTCGAGCCCGGCGCCCAGGCACGCCGCGACGATCCCGGCGACGAGGACCGCCAGGCGGTCCCGCGAGGCGACTCCCGGGAGCGCGGCGAGCACGAGGGAGACGAGCGCGGCCGAGACGTAGAGGACCCCCAGGCACCGCGCGGGATCGAGTGGCGGCGGATCACCCTCCGCTCCGACGGCCCACGTCAACCAGTTCCCCTGCCGGCCAGCAGCGCTCATCGGTCAAATCCAGCCAATCGGTCCACCGCGCCTCGTGTCTCGGTCGGGGGCGACCTCGGGCGGGCATGGCCGGCAGAGCGGCCCGCCGCCCTGCCCAGAGACCCTACCGTCTGGGGGAAGGGCAACCCCGGCTCCTCGGCGCCGCCGGTTGCGTGGCGGGGCGACCGCGGATCACACCGCGGGAACCGGGAACCCGTGACCTGTGTCCCCTGGGCGTGGCCGCGGGACCATCGGCTGCGCCTGACGCGGAGAGATCGAATGTCGGCGTGGCCGGCGGGGAAAGGCACCTCCCAGGAGGCCGGGCGGGTACCCGGCCTCCTGGGAGGTGGATTCTCTGATGGTCGACGGCCGGGGCGGGGGAGCCGATCTCACGGCCGGGTGGCGCGTCGTTCTCGGTTCGGGCGAGGTCGATGCGGCGATCGTCGTGCTGTCGCCCATCATTCCGATGACACGCGAGGAGGCGTCCGATGCCGTCGACGTCGTCGCCGGGGAGCTGCCGGTGGTCGTCGAACTCGACCTCAACCCCGTGCTCGCCACGCCGGAGGCTGCCGTTGCCGTCGACTGCCGGGTGCACGTCGCCCCGGTCCGGTCGACCAGGATGCCTATCCGCGGATCCTGCGGCGTCGCTCGTGCGGCCGGCCGACCGCGCCCGTCCGCCCGCCGTTCCTCCTAACCTCGATACATGGCGTTCTTGACCTCGAGGAAGAAGGAGATGGTCGCCGTCTCGCGGGCGCTACCGGGTCGCAACACGCCGATCCTCCAGCCGGGCCTGCATTTCGTCCTGCACGTCCCGATCGGCGGGCCCTTCCCCCAGGGGATGGAACAAGCCGTCTTCGGGCTGGGGTGCTTTTGGGGGGCCGAGCGGATTTTCTGGCAGTCCGAGGGCGTCTACACGACGGCGGTTGGCTACTCCGGCGGGTTCACCCCGAACCCGACCTACGAGGAGGTCTGCGCGGGCAGGACCGGTCACGCCGAGGTCGTGCTCGTCGTCTTCGATCCGGACCGCACGAGCTACACGACGCTGCTGCGGCGGTTCTTCGAGGGCCATGACCCGACACAGCACATGCGGCAAGGCAACGACGTGGGCACGCAGTACCGGTCGGCGATCTACACGTTCTCGACCGCACAGCTCGACGAGGCGGTGGCGACACGCGACCGTTACGCCGCGGTGCTCGCCGACGCCGGGATGGGGGCGCCGACGACGGAGATCGCCCGGGCGGGGCCCTTCTACTACGCCGAGGACTACCACCAGCAGTACCTCGCGAAGAACCCGGGTGGCTACTGCGGTCTGGGCGGCACCGGCATTTCCTGTCCGGTCGGTGTCGTCGGCGAAGGCGGATCCTGACCCTGGCGTCGGGAGGAAGTCCCCGGCGGGAACGGCGAGATTGGGCTGACCCCGGCGCGGCGGGGGACCGGGCCGGACCCGCCGCAGAACGGAATCTCGCTCGGCTGGCAGGCACGGCAGAAGGCGTCCCCGAGCCGTTTCCGCAGCCCCGGGAGTTAGATTTGGCCCGTGCGCCTCGCCGCGCTGACCGGGGTTCTCCTCGCCGGCGCGCTCGCGTGCTCCGGCGCTGCGTCCAGGCCGCAGCACGCGGCGAACACCGATCCAGTGCCGGGCGGACGTACCAGCTCGATCGTGAGTGTCGCCGCCGGTGCGTATTCGGGCTATGCGGTCCTCTCCGACGGTCACGTGTGGGCGTGGGGCGATGACCTCGAGGGCCAGATCGGGGAGGCGGGGTCCTGGTCGTCGCGTCCCCTGCCGGTGGAGATCAAGGGTCTCCCGGCCGCGGTCGCCGTCGCGGGCGGCGGGAACAGCGCCTACGCGCTTGGGAGAGACGGCAGGGTATGGGCCTGGGGCGACGACAGCCAGGCGCAGCTCGGCGATGGGCGGTTCACGGACCGGCAGACTCCCGCCCCGGTGCCGGCCATCACGGCGGTCCGGGACATCGCCGCCGGGGCGTTCGCGGCGTACGCGATCCGCGGCGACGGAACGGCATTCTCGTGGGGCGACAACAGCTTCGGACAGCTCGGTATTGGGTCGGCCGGAGCTTTTCCCACCGTTCCTGGCAAGCTCGTCGGGTTGACCGGCGTAGTAGCCGTCAGGGCGGGCTCAGCGGACGGTTACGCGCTGCTTCGTGACGGGACGGTATGGGTGTGGGGCGATAACAGCCTCGACCAGCTCGGAGGTGCCGGGTGCGGTCCGGGAACGAGCGGTGGTGGCGGTCGCTGCCTTGGATCGAGCGTCCCGCGCCGGATTCGCGGTCTTTGGGGGGTCGTCGCGATCGCGGCCGGCGGGGACTCGGGCTACGCCCTGCGCCGGGACGGGACCGTGTGGGCATGGGGCGACGACGAGTTCGGCGAGCTGGGTGACGGTGTCCGGACCTTCGACGAGGGCGTGCCCGTCCAGGTGAAGGGCCTTGCGCACGTCGTCGCGATCGCCGCGGGTTCGTGCTCGGCCTACGCCCTGCTCCGGGACGGGACGGTGTGGGCGTGGGGCCGTGGTGACTACGGCCAGCTCGGCGACGGGAGCAGATCGGACCGCAGCCTCCCGGTGCAGGTGAGGGGCCTCACCGACGTCCTCGAGGTGGTCGGGGGCGGCGACATGGCGTTCGCTCTCGAACGGATCGGCAGTCTTTGGTCCTGGGGAGCGAACTCGCTCGGGCAGCTCGGCGACGGCTCGGAGGCCGGTCAGGACGTCCCCGTCCGGGTGCTCGGTCTCCCGGCGTCGCCCGGCTCCGGGAGGTCGTAGCGGGAGTCTCCGCCTTCCGGTGGCGGGGTGATCGCCGGGGGGTGAGGCCCGCGGCAGAATCGCCCCATGATTATCGAGCACGCAGTTCTGAATGTGGTTCCCGGCGAGGAAGAGGGGTTCGAGGAGACGTTCGCGCGGGCCAAGCCGATCATCGCCTCCATGCCGGGCTTCCGCTCCCGGCGACTCGCCCGGTGTGTCGAGACCCCCTCGCGTTACCTCCTGCTCGTCGAGTGGGGTCGGCTGGAGGACCATACCGAGGGATTCCGCGGCTCCGCCGAGTACCAGGAGTACCGGCGACTGCTGCATCACTTCTACGACCCGTTCCCCGACTTCGAGCACTACCAGCCCCTCGATCGCCTCTGACCGGAGTCCCGGTTCGCAGGATCCGCCGCGGTCCGGCCGAAGACGGGCGGCAACCGCGAGTTCGCCGAGGGGCGTCGTCTCGCCCGACGGACGGGGCGGCGGGTGGTCGGCGGAGCTGGGCGCAGGCGGAGAACGAGGGTTCCCCGGCGGGATGGCGCCCGGGCGGGTCGGTCAGTCACGACCCGAGCCCGGGGCAGCACGTTCGCGCCAGTTCCACGGGAGCGTGCCTCCCGCGGCCGGCGCGAACGGGGGAGTCCAATGAGGCGAGATCGGTCGCGACGAGGTCGAACCAGGCACTGCGGGACGAGCGGGCAGTCACTAGCATCGCCGGGCATGCGAATCGATTCGATCAGCAGACCGGTGACGGTCGGCCTCATTGTCGGGAACCGCGGCTTCTTCCCGAGCGAGCTGTGCAGCACGGGGCGCACCGAGATGCTCGAGGTGCTCAAAGCCCGCGGGCTCGAGGTGGTCGCGCTCGGACCGGAGGAGACGGAGTACGGCTCGGTCGAGTCGCTGGAGGACGTCGAGAAGTGTGTGCGGCTTTTCCGCGTCCATGCCGACGAGATCGACGGGATCGTCGTCACGCTCCCGAACTTCGGGGACGAGCGGGCGGTCGCGAACTCCATTCGTGGTTCTCGACTGGGTGTCCCCGTGCTCGTGCACGCCTTTCCCGATGAGACCGAGAAGCTCAAGATCACCCATCGGCGGGACAGCTTCTGCGGGAAGCTCTCGCTCTGCAACAACCTGACCCAATACGGGGTCCAGTTCTCGCTCACCTCTCGTCACACGTGCGGGCCACGGTCGCCGGAATTCGCGGCCGACCTCGACCGCTTCACCAGTGTGTGTCGCGTGGTGCGGGCCGCGAGGGGGATGCGGGTGGGGGCGATCGGGGCCCGGCCGGCCAACTTCAACACCGTGCGCTTCAGCGAGAAGCTCTTCGAACTGGCGGGGATCTCGGTTGTCACGCTCGACCTCTCCGAGGTGCTGGGGCGCATCGGTCGTCTGGCGGACGACGATCCGTCGGTCAAGGCCAAGGGCGAGGCGATCGCCGCCTACACCACCACTGACGGCGTGCCCGGCGAGTCGCTGCTGAAGATGGCAAAACTCGGCGCGGTGATCGACGAGTGGATGGAAGCCGAGCAGCTGGACGGCACGTCGATCCAGTGCTGGACCGCGCTACAGGAGTTCTACGGCATCGTGCCGTGCACGGTCATGAGCATGATGAGCGACAGTCTCAAACCGAGCGCCTGCGAGCTGGACGTCACCGGCGTCGTTTCGATGTTGATACTCCAGGCGGCTTCGGGGGTGCCGAGCGCCATCCTCGATTGGAACAACAACCTCGACGACGAGCCGGACAAGGCGATCGTCTTCCACTGCAGCAATCTTCCGAGCCGGTTCCTCGAATCGACCACCATGAGCTTCCAGGAGATCATCGCCGGCACGGTGGGAAAGGAGCGGACGTACGGCACCCTCTTCGGCCGAATCAAGAGCGGTCCGGCGACCTATCTACGCCTGAGCACCGACGACTCCGCAGGGCAGATCAAGGCCTACGTCGGCGAGGGGCGGTTCACCGACGATCCGGTCCACACCTTCGGGGCCTTCGGCGTGATCGAGGTCCCGCACCTCCAGGCGCTCCTCAAGCACATCTGTCGGAATGGCTTCGAGCACCACGTCGTGATGAGCCTCTCCCGGACGGCGCTGGCCGTTCAGGAAGCGCTCGAGACGTACCTGGGGTGGAACGTCCATCTCCACGAGTAGGCGACTGCCCTTGGGTGGGGCAAAGGTGGACCCGCTGTCGGGATCCCCGAGACGGGCGGTGAGGACGAGGTCGGATCGGTCGCCCGGGCGCTTTGGGTCGGCGCGACAAGGCCGGGAGATCACGCGGAGCATTCCTTCGGTTTCGTGACCAAACTGTGTGCCGTCGTCTCGCCGGGCGGTGGGGATGAACAAACTCCCAGCTCAAACGGGGTGTGCGGCCACGCCTCGGGCCCTTGCTTGTCACGTATCATGTCAGTAACGTGACATTCCGAAGATTCCGTGAAACCAGGTGTCAATGATCTCAGGAGTTCCCGATAAGGGAAGCCGCGGTCGGTCTGTGCCGCCGCGGGGTACCTCCCGAGCTGTCGCCCCCGGGCTCGACCGGCCCGACGACGACCGGGTCCGCGTCGAGTTGGCGTCTTTTCTCCGCGGGGCGGGAGCCCAAGCTTGCTTCGCACCGGGGTGGACTGGCCATCCCGCAACGATCCGCGACGGGCGACGAGCCATCGCTGGAACTCGGCTGGCTTGTTCCGCCGCGACCAGGGAGCGCGACAGCGTCACCTTGGCGTAATGTCATCGGTAGCAACAAGAAAGGGGGTCGACATAAGCGGCTGTCTCCAGCGAGCGCTACGTGGTCGCGTCTGACCGGTGCTCGGGACAGAGTTGCTTAAGTGCCCTTCTGCACCTTGATCAGTCTGAGACAGACCGAGAGAGAAGTCGTTGGTCGAAGTGTCGGCTAGGCCTACTCGATTGCCGTTGACCACTAGGCAGCGGCCGGGGAGGCTCCCGAAGTTGCAACATGCATATAGACAAGCCAAAGGGGATAGGAATTATGGCGAAATTTGAACCGCTAGAGCGGGACCCGAAGGCCTTTGAGATTTCGAGGCGTCGGTTCCTCCGCAACGCGGGCGCGATCGCGGCGTCGGTGCCGTTCATCGGTGGACTAACCGAGATCCTCACCGAGCGGGGCGCAGCAGCTGCGACCTACCGTGACTCGGCGAGCCCGTTCTTCGCTCACCACCCGGCGTACAAGTTCACGTTCGTGAACCACGTCACGACGAACCCGTTCTTCACCGCCACTCAGTATGGGTTGCAGGACGCGGCGCACATCCTTGGGATCCCGGTTCCGCAATGGGCCGGATCTCAGGTCTCGGCGACCTCGGACATGGTCAACGCGATCGACGTCGCGATTGCAGGCAAGGTGAACGGCATCGCCACGACGCTGATCGACCCGACGGCCTTCAACGCCCCGGTCATCAAGGCCCTCAAGTCTGGCATCCCGGTCATCGCCTACAACGCGGACGAGCCGGGGAACGACCGGCTGTGCTACGTCGGCCAGAGCAACCTGACTGCAGGCGCCGCGGCCGCAGCGCGGATCGTGTCCAAGCTGAAGAAGGGTGACCTCGTAGGCATGGTCATCGCGACTCCGGGTACCGGCAACATCCAGCCAAGAATCGACGGAGCTCTTCCGACCTTCAAGAAGGCCGGTCTGGTGACCGCGGTCGTTGCTGGTGGTGCGCTGGTTCCCGCCGAGATCACGGCGGTCCAGGCATGGTGGGAAGGCCACAAGGACGTGAAGTTCATGTACGCGGTTGACAACGGTGACTCTGAAGCCGTTGCCGACTGCATCACCAAGAACAACCTGAAGGGCACCACTGGCGGTTCAGGTTGGGACGTCAGTGCTCCGGTGCTTCAGGGCATCGCGAGCGGCGCCCTGGAGTTCTCGATCGACCAGCAGGCGTACCTGCAGGGCTTCGTGCCGACCATCCAGCTGTTCCTCTACAACATCTCGGCTGGTCTGATGAAGCCGTGCGACACCGACACTGGCCTCGGATTCATTACCAAGGCGAACGTCGCGCCGTACACGGCCCACGTCACGCGTTTCGAAGGAGCCGGAGCCACGGCGACGGCGTACGCGCCGCCGAAGACCATCGGCCTCCCGTAAGTGCAGTCTCCTTCCTCTGAACAAGAGGAGCTCGCGGCCCCCGCTCCGCAATTTGCGGAGCGGGGGCTCGTGCGACGCGTCTCGGACGTGTTCTTTGCACGCCCGGAGGCGACGATTTTCGTCGTCTGCGTCGCCCTGATCGCCTACTTCGCGTACCGCAACTCGACCTTCTACTCCTACTACAACATCGTCGTCATGACGCAGTACATGGCGCCGATCGCGGTCATCGGCGCGGGCGAGGTCCTGCTGCTCGACCTTGCCGAGATTGACTTGTCCTCCGGCCAGGTCTTCCTGACCGCGCCGTGGTTCGTCGTGATCATGGGGCAGCACGGCGTGCCGCTCGGTTGGGGGATCGGCCTCTCTCTGCTCATCTGCTGCCTCATCGGTGCGTTCAACGGGTCCATCGTCGTATGGCTCCGGGTCCCGTCATTTGTCGCGACGCTCGGTGTGAACTACGTACTGGCGGGGTGGGTTCTCATCGCCTCGAGCGACATTACGACCGACATGCCCGGCACGACAGGGAAGTTCGGCGCGTGGTTTGGTCTCAGCAACTGGTCCGAGGGTCTGTGGGGCCTGGGGATCGTCCTCCTCATCTGGGCCTTGCTCAAGGGGACGAAATTCGGTGTGCACACGACGGCGACGGGTGGCAACGAGCTCGGCGCCGCCGAGGCCGGCGTGCGTGTCCGGCGGATCAAGATTTGGTGCTTCGTCATCATCGCCCTCGTCGCGGGCTTCATCGGCATCATCGACTCGATCCGAATCGGGAGCCTCGACCCCGCGGCTCCGGGACTGAACGAGATGCTGGCTGGTGTCACCGCGGCGGTCATCGGGGGGACCGCTCTCACCGGTGGCAAGGCCACGGTGGTCGGAACCCTGATCGGCGCGATCGTGCTCGGCGTGCTCGAGGATGGGTTCAACCTCATTGGCATCAGTGCGAACTGGTTCATCCTCGTGGAAGGCGCCGTGATCCTCGCGGCAATGGCGATAAACGTCCAGCTCGGGCGCTGGACGCTGAAGACGGCACGACGATGAGCGGTCGAATCGAGAGGATGAGATGAACGACGCCCAGCCCCAAGTAGCTGCTGACCCAGAGGACGGTCCCCCGGGGCAGGCGGTGAGCGAGACCGACGCAGGGCGCGCCGGCAGCCTCGACCGCTTCGGGGACCGTGACGTCATCCTTCGCACCGAGGGAATCACGAAGAGTTTCGGTGCGCTCATTGTCCTGAGAGGCATCGACATCTACCTGCGGCGCGGCGAGGTGCTCGGCCTCGTCGGTGACAACGGCAGTGGCAAGAGCACGCTCGTGAAGATCCTTTGCGGCTTCCACAGGCAAGACGAAGGCGAGATCTTCGTCGAGGGGGAGCGGGCGGTTTTCCACTCGGTGAAGGACGCGCGCCAGCGCGGTATCGAGACCGTCTACCAGGACCTGGCGCTCGTCCCGGCGCTCACCGTCTACCAGAACCTGTTCCTCAACCGCGAGATCACCCGGTTCGGGCCGCTTCGATGGCTGTCGAGCAACAAGATGCGCCAGATGGCCCGCCAGTACCTCGACGACATCAAGGTGCAGGTCTCCAGCGTCGATGCACTGGTCGAGAGCATGTCGGGTGGTCAGCGCCAAGCGGTTGCGCTGGCGAGGGCGACGCACCAGGAGTCGAAGATCCTCCTTCTCGACGAGCCGCTCGCGGCGATGGGTGCGAAGGAATCAGCGCTGGTGATCGACCTCGTGAAGGACCTCTCGCACAATCGCGGCGTCTCGATGATCATCATCGACCACAACTATCAGCACCTGTTCGAGCTTTGCGACCGGTTGAACGTCCTGCAGGAGGGGCGCATCAGCCTCGACCTGCGGGTCGAGGACACGACGATGGAGGAACTGACCGCCCACATGATCGCCGAGTACCGTCGCCGCATCATGCTCGGCCAGCAGGAATTGCGAGTTTGATCCGCTCGCGCGCGACAGGCGCTGAGCGTCGCATCGGCGATCGACGGCCCTTGCTTGAGCGGATCATCTCAGACGGCTAAGGAGCCGCCGACATGGAATACCGCCAGCTCGGCTACACGGGATTGCGGGTATCCGCCCTCGCCCTCGGCACGATGACCTTCGGGGGCCGTGGCAAGTTCGCCTTGGTCGGCGAAACCGAGATCGATGAGGCTCGGCGGATGATCGACCGGGCGCGCGACGGCGGCGTGAACTTCATCGACACGGCGGACGTCTACTCGGACGGGCGGTCCGAGGAGATCGTCGGCGAGGTGATCAGGGGGCGCCGCGACGAGATCGTGCTCGCGACGAAGGCGCGCTTCGCGATGGGTGAAGGCCAGAACGACGCCGGGCTCTCGCGCCGGTACCTCCTGCGGGCCTGCGAAGCGAGCCTCCGCCGTCTCGGGACCGACTACATCGACCTGTACCAGGTGCACCAGCGGGACGGCCTGACCCCCATGGAGGAGACGCTCGACGCGCTCGACACCCTCGTCCACCAGGGGAAGGTGCGCTACGTCGGTTGTTCGAACCACTCGGCCTGGCACGTGATGAAGGCGCTCGGCATTTCCGAGCGCCGCGGCCTGCAGCGCTACGTCACCCATCAGATCTACTACTCGCTGCTCAATCGGGAGGCCGAATACGAGCTCGTTCCCCTCGCCGTCGACCAGCAGATGGGGATCCTCATCTGGAGCCCGCTGGCGGGTGGCCTGCTTTCGGGGAAATACAGGCGCGGAGTAGAACCGCCGGCGGGCTCCCGGCAGACGACTCCCTGGGGAGAACCGCCCGTCTACGACAAGGAGCGGATGTACACGATCATCGACGCCCTGGTCGACGTGGCATCCGCCCGCGGGGCCTCTCCCGCCCAGACGGCGCTCGTCTGGCTGCTCGGGCGTCCGGCGGTCACGTCGGTGATCATCGGCGCGCGTAACGAGGAGCAGCTCGTCGACAACCTCGGTTCGATCGAGTGGACGCTCGACGAGGCCGAGCGATCCCGGCTCGACGAGGTCAGCGCGCCGCCGCTCATCTATCCGTACTGGCATCAGGCTGTTACCGCCCCGGAACGTCTCAGCCCTGCCGATGAGACGCTGCTCCGCCCGTACCATTGAGAGGGCGGCGCAGTGACGGATCGGGCGACCGGAACGGGTAGCCGGCGAGCGAACAGAGCCGAGTAGCGGCCTCGCCCACCGGAGCCGCCAGGGTACCGATGGGCGACCGATCGAGTGGGCGTCCGGGGAGGTGGATGGAGAATGGCCGTGCCAACGAAGGAAGACAAGTTCTCCTTTGGTCTGTGGACCGTCGGCTGGCAGGCGCGTGACACCTTCGGCGAGGCGACGCGCCCCCCCCTCGACCCCGTCGAGGCCGTCGGACACCTCGCCGAGCTCGGCGCCTGGGGTGTGACGTTCCATGACGACGACCTCGTCCCGTTCGGCAGCGACGAGTCCGAGCGCGCCCATCTGATCGCGCGCTTCCGTCGCGCCGTCGACAAGTGCGGCCTCGTGGTGCCCATGATGACGACGAACCTGTTCTCGCAACCGATGTTCAAGGAGGGCGCCTTCACCGCCAACGACCGCGGTATCCGCCGCTACGCCCTGCGCAAGGTGATGCGGAACCTCGATCTTGCCGACGAGCTCGGAGCGACGACCTACGTCTTCTGGGGGGGACGGGAGGGCTCCGAGACCGATGCCGCCAAGGACGTGCAGGCGGCGCTCGAGCGCTACCGGGAGGGGCTCGACTTCCTCGCCCAATACGTCATCGACGAGGGCTACCACATCCGCTTCGCGATCGAACCCAAGCCCAACGAGCCGCGGGGCGACATCCTCCTGCCGACCGTCGGGGCCGCCCTCGCCTTCATCGCCACGCTGGAGCACCAGGAGATGGTCGGCGTCAACCCCGAGGTGGGGCACGAGCAGATGGCGGGAATGAACTTCGTGCACAGCATCTCCCAGGCCCTCTGGCACGGGAAGCTGTTCCACATCGACCTGAACGGCCAGCGTGGGGCCAAGTTCGACCAGGACCTCGTCTTCGGCCACGGCGACCTCGTCAGCGCCTTCTTCCTCGTCGATCTGCTCGAGAACGGTGGGCCCGATGGCGGCCCGGCCTACGACGGACCGCGGCACTTCGACTTCAAGCCCCAGCGAACCGAGGACAAGGTCGGCGTCTGGGAATCAGCCGCCTCGAACATGACGACGTACCTCCTGCTCAAAGAGCGGGCGCGGGCGTTCCGCCAGGACCCGGAGGTGCGCGCCGCGCTTGTGGCGAGCCAGGTCGCCGAGCTTTCGGTCCCGACCCTCGCCGCAGGAGAGAAGGCGGCGGAGCTCAGCGCCGACCTCGACGCCTTCGAGCGCTACGACGTCGCTGCCGCCGGGGTCAGGGGTTGCGGCTTCGCCCGTCTCGACCAGCTCGCGATCGAGCACCTGCTCGGTGCGCGCTGACCGCCGGGCTTCGTCGATGCCGGCCACGTGCGTTGCGGGGTTCCCTGCGGGACGGGCTGAGCGATGACGCTCGTCGCCGGGGTCGACTCGTCCACCCAGTCGTGCAAGGTCGTCGTCTGCGACGCCGCCACCGGGAAGGTCGTTCGCTTCGCGAGCGCGCCGCATCCTGACGGCACCGAGATCGACCCGGCGGCATGGCTGAGGGCGCTGCACACCGCAATCGACGAGGCCGGGGGCCTGGGCGACGTCGCTGCCGTCGCCGTCGCGGCGCAGCAGCACGGCATGGTGTGTCTCGACGGAGCCGGCGCGGTCGTCCGGCCGGCGCAGCTGTGGAACGACATGCGGTCGGCGCCCGCCGCGGCGGAGCTCATCGACGAGCTCGGCGGCCCGGTCGACGGGGCGCGGGCCTGGGCGGACGCCGTCGGCAGCGTTCCGACGGCGTCGTTCACCGTCACGAAGCTGCGCTGGCTCGCCGAGCACGAACCGGACAACGCCGCGCGGACCGCCTCGGTGTGCCTTCCCCACGACTGGCTCACCTGGCAGCTCGGCGGTGCCTTGACCGGGCGGGCGCCCGGCGAGGGCGGCCTCGCGACGGACCGGGGTGACGCCAGTGGCACCGGCTACTTCTCACCCGCGACCGGCGCCTACCGCCTTGACCTGCTGGGGCGCGCGCTCGGGCGGCCAACGGGGGTTCCGGGGGTGCTCGGCCCTTCGCAGCCCGCCGGCAAGACACCGGACGGCGTGACGCTGGGCTGCGGGACCGGGGACAACGCCGGCGCGGCGCTCGGTGTCGCCGCCTCCCCCGGGGACGTCATCGTCTCGATCGGGACCTCGGGAACGGTCTTCGCCGTGTGTGACCACCCGGTAGCGGACGCGACCGGGACGATCGCGGGGTTCGCCGACGCGACCGGCCTGTTCCTCCCGCTCGTGTGCACGGTCAACGCGGCACGCGTCTTCACGGCCGTGGGGGATCTCCTCAGCGCAGACCAGCGCAAGTTCTCGTCGCTCGCCCTCCACGCGCCGGCAGGCGCCGACGGCCTCGTCGTCGTCCCGTACCTCGAGGGGGAGCGGACGCCGAACCGGCCGTTCGCCACCGGCGCCGTGCACGGCCTCCGACTCGGGACCGCGACCCCGCGGCACCTCGCCCGTGCCGCCGTGGAGGGCGTGCTCTGCGGCCTGGCCGTCGGCCTCGACGCCCTGCTCGCTAAGGGCGTGCGCGCGGAGCGCGTGATCCTCATCGGGGGGGCGAGCCGTTCCGAAGCGGTCCGGCGGATCGCCCCCGGGATCTTCGGGCGGCCGGTCGTCGTTCCGGAGGCGGCGCAGCACGTCGCCATCGGCGCGGCGCGGCAGGCGGCGTGGGCCCTCTCGGGAGGGGCCGAGCCCCCCACATGGTCGTCCGGCAAGAGCGCGACCTACGAGGGGGAGCCGCTCGACTTCGTCCGGGAGCGCTACGCGGAGGTCTGCGACATGACGGCGGAGCTCCCAGGGGAAGGTCCCGTCGCAAGATGACGTCCGCTCCCGGCGACGTGCCGGCCGGTGGGCGCCGGCATCGTCTCCGGGCGGAGCCAGTGGCGCCGCTTCCGGCGCGCCGGCGGTTGCGGGACGGGGGGTCAGGTGGCGAAGAATTGGGACGGCGCGCCGAGGGATTGCTGGGGACGGTCCCCGGCGCGCGTGAGGCGTCAGGACGACGCGATCGGGCGGGTGGATCATGAGTAGCGCAGCTTCGGCTGGCAGGCGAGTGGCGATCGGGGTTGATTTCGGCACGGCGTCGGGCCGGGTGCTCCTTCTCGACCTTGCGACCGGAGAGGAGGTCGCCGTCTCCGAGGTCAGGTACCCGCACGGCGTGATCGACGCGCGTCTGCCCTCGAACAATGCCGAGCTGCCGCCCGACACGGCGCTGCAGGACCCGGACGACTACCTCGAGGTCCTCTACCGTGGGATCCCCGAAGCGCTGGAGGCGGGAGGCGTCCGGGCGGAGGACGTGGTCGGCATCGGCATCGACTTCACCGCCTGCACGGTCCTGCCGGTGACCGGGGACGGCACACCGCTGTGCCGGATCGACCGGTTCCGGGAGCACCCCTTCGCCTGGGTCAAGTTGTGGAAGCATCACTCCGCCCAGTCGATCGCCGATCGGCTGAACGAGGTCGCGACCGACCGCGGCGAGGCGTTCCCCGCCCGCTACGGCGGGCGCCTGTCCTCGGAGTGGTACTTCCCGAAGCTCATCGAGACCTGGCTGGGCGATCGCAGCGTCTACGACGCGATGGACGCCTACGTCGAGGCGACTGACTGGGTGATCTGGCAGCTCACGGGGAACCTCGTGCGCGCGAGCTGCACTGCCGGTTACAAGGCGTGCTGGTCGGCGAAGGAGGGCCTGCCGCCCCGAGCGTTCTTCGATGCCGCCTATCCCGGTTTCCCGGACCCGAGCGACAAGCTGGGGACGAGCTTCGCCCCTCCCGGCCGGTCCGCCGGGACCCTCCAGCCCGAGATGGCGGCCCGTCTCGGCCTGAGCCCGGCGGTCGCCGTGGCGGTCGGCAACGTCGACTCGTTCGTGGCGGTCCCCGGAGCCGGCGTCGAGCTTCCCGGCGTGTTCGTGATGGTCGTCGGCACGTCGATCTGCGATCTCGTCATCGACCGGCGCGAGGTCAAGATGGCGGGGATCACCGGCGTCGTCGAGGACGGCATCCTCCCCGGGTTCTTCGGCTACGAGGCGGGCCAGGCCGCTGTGGGCGACATGTTCGCCTGGTTCGGGAACCAGCTGATCGGCTTCGGTGACGGTGGTCCCGGCGGGGACTGGTACCAGAGGCTCGAGCGTGAGGCGGCGTCGTCCGCGCCCGGCGCGAGCGGGCTCGTCGCCCTCGACTGGTGGAACGGCAACCGGACGATCATCGGCGACGCCGACCTCTCGGGGGTGATCGCCGGCCTCACGCTGGCGACGTCGGCGGGCGAGGTCTACCGGGCGCTGCTCGAGTCGGTGGCCTTCGGGACGCGGCGGATCATCGAGAACTTCGTCGGGAATGGGATACCCCTCACGGAGGTGGTCGCCTGTGGCGGGATCGCCGAGCGCAGCGCGCTCATGATGCAGCTCCTCGCCGACGTGACCGGGCTGCCGGTGACGATCCCCGACTCGAGCCAGATCCCGGCCCGCGGCTCAGCGCTGTTCGGCGCCGTCGCCGCCGGTTCGGCCCGGGGGGGCTTTGACGACATCGGGACCGCCGTCGTCGAGCTCAGACCGGCGACGTCGCGTCGCTACGAGACGTCGGCGCCCGATCTGGCGACCTACGACGGGGTCTACGCCGTCTTCCGTGCGCTGCACGACGAGCTCGGTGTCGAGCACGCCGAGTGGCTGCACCGGCTGAAGCAGATCCGCCGCGCGGCGCTCGCGGCCCACGTGTGATCGCGCAAGCAAGCCCGCCGCCCGGGGACGAGTCGCAAGGGAGGGTGCGATGCTGACGAGAGGACGACCTCGCATCGGGATGCTCGGCATCATGCAGGAGCTCTACGACGAGATGATCCCGCGTATCACGGAACACCAGGCGGAGTTCTCGCGGCAGCTGTGCGCGCGTCTCGCCCCCGCCGCCGAGGTCGTCTTCACCCGGCCGGCGCGCAACCGCGCCGACGTCGAGGAGATCGTGCAGGACCTCGGCGGGCGGGAACTCGACGGGATCATGATCGTCATGCTCACCTACGGACCCGCGATGCGGACGCTGCGCGCGCTCCAGGAGAACTCGTTGCCCGTCCTGCTCGCCAACATCCAGCCCGAGCCGGCGGTGACGGCGGAGTGGACGATGGACGACCTCACCTACAACCAGGGGATCCACGGGGCCCAGGACCAGTCGAACGCGCTGCTGCGCGCCGGCCTGCCGTACTCGGTGATCACGGACGACTGGCGGTCGGCGGCATTCCTCGCCTCCTTCGAGTCCTGGGCGAAGGCCGCGCAGACGGTGACCAGGTGGAAAAGGACGAAGATCGCGCTGTTCGGCTACCCGATGAACGGTATGGAGGACGTCGTCTACGACGCGGCGGCCCTGCTCCGCAAGCTCGGCCCGATGATCGTCAACGAGAACCTCGGGGACGTCTACCAGCGGATGCAGGCCGTCGGCGCCGACGCCGTCGAGGAAGTCCGCCAAAGGCACGCCGCCCAGTTCGAGATCGACCCGCAGCTCAGCCGGGAAAGCCACGAGTACGCGATCCGCTTCGAGCTCGCGGTGAGGGCGATCCTCTCGGAGGGCGGCTACGACGGATGGTCGATGCACTTCGAGCCCGTCGGGCGCGACGGCCGCTTCGAGCAGCTCCCGCTGCTTGCCGCCTCGAACACGATGGCGGACGGTTACGGCTACGGAGCCGAAGGGGACACCAACGCCGCCGCGCTCGTCTGCGCCGCCCACACGCTCATCGGCGACGCCCATTTCAGCGAGATGTACGCGATGGACTACGAGCTCGATTCCGTACTCATCAGCCACATGGGTGAGGGCAACTGGAGGATCGCGCGACACGACCGGCCGGTCCGCCTGATCGACCGCCCGCTCGGGATCGGCGGTCTCGGCAATCCGCCGACGGCGGTGTTCTCAGCCGAGCCCGGGGTCGCGACGGTCGCCACGCTCATCCCCCTGGAGGGCGAGTTCTACCGGCTCGCCGTCGCCCGCGGCGAGGTGCTCGACACTCCGGAGCTGCCGCTCGTCCAGATGCCGTACTTCCACTTCCGGCCGGACTCGGGGATGCGTCCGTTCCTCACGTCCTGGCTGCGCAACGGGGGGACGCACCATTTCTGTCTGAACCCGGGCGATCATGTCGAACGCTGGCGGCTCCTCGCCGAGCTGGCCGAAATCGACCACGTCGCGATCTGAAGGAGGCGACCGATGGGCATCCGCAAGGGCCTTCGTGAAGAGGTGCTGGAGGCCAACCTCGCACTGGTGCGGCACGGCCTCGTGACCCTGACGTGGGGGAACGCGAGCGGGATCGACCGCGCGAGCGGGCTCGTGGCGATCAAGCCGAGCGGCGTCCCCTACGAGGTGATGGGTGCCGACGACATCGTCGTCGTCGACTTGGAGGGACGGGTCGTCGAGGGCACGTGCCGCCCTTCGACCGACGTCGCGACCCACGTACTTCTCTACCGCGACTTCCCCGAGATCGGTGGTGTCGTCCACACCCACTCGACCTGGGCGACGTCGTGGGCCCAGGCCGGGCGGGCGATCCCGATTCTCGGGACGACGCACGCCGATCTGTGTCCCGGGGCCGTGCCGATCGCCCGCCGTCTCACCGACGACGAGGTCCGCGGCGCCTACGAGGAGAACACCGGGGTCGTCCTGCGGGAGGCGATCGGCGATCGGGGGATCGAGGAGGTCCCCTGCGCCCTCGTCCCCGGCCACGGGCCGTTCACCTGGGGGAAGGACGCCGCCCAGGCGGTCGAGCGGGCCGTCACGCTGGAACAGGTCGCCCGCGTGGCGGTCCTCACCCTCGTCATCGACCCCGAGGCGGCTCCCCTGCCGGAGGTCGTCGTGGAACGTCACTACACGAGGAAACACGGACCCGGCGCCTACTACGGCCAGCCCGCCTGAGGGGAGGCCGGAGGGCCAGTACCCCTCCCTAGGGGAGGATCCCGTCGATCGCCTCGTCGAGCCTGCCCTGGCCCGCCAGGAAGTCGATCACCGTGTAACGGGACCGGATCCGGTTCGCCCAGCGGAACGTCGCCCTGAGCGTCGCCGCGTCGAGGCCGAGATACCCCGGGTCTGCGGGGATCCCCGCCGCCGCCAGTGCCTTCGTGACGGGAGGAAACGGCCGCATCGCCTCGACGGCACGCGCCTGTGCTGCCGCCCACTGTGACGGGGACTTCGGCCAAGACGAACCGTGTTCCGAGATGAAGGCGCGCTTGGCCTCCATGACGGCGCGCACCTCGTCCTCGTGGCCAGCGAACCACAGGTGCGTGCCCGTTGCGTCGCCGTCCTCGACGGGGAAGGGAGCGGCGAGCTCGGCCACTCCGCCGCCGAAGGCGAAGGTCTGCAGGCGCGTCGCGAACTGCGTCGCGTAGCCCACCTGGAGCCCGTGGGGGGCGTGGGGCCGCCGGCCCTGGGAGGCGAGGAGGTCCCAGAAGTGCGAGGCGTGGTGCTCGCAGCCGCTCGCCGGCCGGGAGCTCCCGACCATCGCCATCGCGACCCCGGACTCGATGAGGCCGCCGAGGAGCCCGGTGACCGCCTCCGGCGAGGCCGCGAGGATGCCGGCGACGTTCGCCGCCGCCTCCGCGACCGGCCCGATGACCCGCCGCTCGACCTCGGCGCAGAACGGCTCGCCGTAGAGGGCGTGCGCCATCAGCCAGTCGAGGCGCGCCACCGCCTTGCCGAGCAGGTCGCCGAGGCCCGACCGCGCCATCTCCGGTGGGGCCGCGGCGACGGTTGCCGGCTCGGCGAAGATGGCGACGGGGGTCTTCGCTGGCAGGGTCGTCTTCATGCCGCCGAACTGCATCGCCGCCACGCCGGAGGCGTAGCCGTCCATCGAGGCGGCGGTCGGCACGCTCAAGAATTCACGCTCGGTGCGGCTCGCCGCGTAACGGGTGAGGTCGGTGATCACCCCGGAGCCGACGGCGACGAGGAGATCGGCTTCCGTCGCTCCCAGCGCCCCATCGAGTCGGGCGACGCTCGTCTCGTCGGCGAGGAGATCGCGGCGCTCCGGGAAGCAGAGTGCCGCCACCTGCAGTCCCTGCCGGGACAGTTCCCCGACGACACGCCCGCCGGCGACCTCCTCGGTATTGGCGTCCATGACGACGAACGGCCTCGTCGAGCCGCGCCCCCGCACGTAGTCGCCGAGCTCGTCGATCGCCTGGCCGTCGATCACCACCACCTCGATGGGGACGTGGTGGATCGCACCGCAGGCGCAGCGGCGGCGAGGCACCCGCCCGCCGGTGGGCGGCGGCGCGACACCGCGGGGCCCGGGCGCCACCCGGCCCGTCACGTGCCTTCCCGCCGAGACCTGCGCCGCGCCGGCGTTCGAGAGGGGATCGAGGACGTCGTGGGACCAGGGTAGGCGAAGGCGGTCACCGACGGGCGCCCGCCGGGCCCGCAGAGACGCGCGCCGCGTCGTTTCGCGCCCCGGGTCTGCCCGCCGTGTCGCCCGACCGCCGGCGCAAGCATGACCGGCGGCTCCCGCCGTCCTAGTGTCGGTGGTCGTGCAAGGAGGACGGCTGGTCCCAGGATCGCGACATCGCGCGCGCCCCGGGCTCTCCTCGGCCGGTGGCCGTGGCCCCGGCGTCCTGGAACCGTGGCGGGCCCGGCACTGAAAGGGGAGGCGTTGGCGGAGGGGGGCGCCGACGGGACGCGGGATGCGGGTTTCTCGTTCCCTGTGTTCCAGACGATCCTGCCGTGGCGGCACCGCCCCCTCGGCCCGGAGCTGCTCGCCGGCGTGCTGCTCGCGGCGATCGCCATCCCCGAGCAGATCGCCACCGCCCGCCTCGCGGGCATGCCGGCGACGGCGGGACTGGCCGCCTTCATCGTCGGCTCGCTTGCCATCGCGGTCTTCGGTTCGACGGGCCCGCTGTCGGTGGGGGCCGACTCGACGATCGCGCCGGTCATCGCCGCCAGCGTCTCGTCTATCGCGCTGACTTCGTCGCCGACCTACCGTGCCGACGCTTCGCTGTTGGCGCTACTGGTCGGGCTCATCGTCATGGTGATCGGGCTGGCGCGGATGGCGTGGATCGCCGACATCCTCTCGGCGCCGGTCGTGACGGGATTCCTCGCCGGGGTCGGCATCGCCATCGTCTTGCGCCAGATCCCGGTCGTCCTCGGCCTCACGCCGCCGACCGGCCACGGTCCCGTCGAAACGACCTGGCTGACGCTGCGCGCGATCGGCCGGGCGAACGGCTGGACCGTTGCCATCGCTGCGACCGTCCTCGTCGTCGTGGGCGTCGCTGAGAAGGTCTCCCGGCGGTTCCCCGGCGCCATCGTCGCCCTCATCGCCAGCGCCGCCGTCGTGGCGTCGTTCGACCTGAAGGCGCACGGCGTCGCCGTGCTCGGCTTCGTGCCTTCGGGGTTGCCCCACATCGCCGCCCCCGCCTCGAGCTTCGGCGCGCTCCGGGCGCTGCTTCTGCCGGCGCTCGCCATCTCGCTCGTCGTGCTTGCCCAATCGGCCGCCACCGTGCGCGGCCTCGGCGACGCCGCGTCGGGCGAGCGCGGGTTTAACCGCGACCTCGTCGGGATCGGCGCCGGCTCGCTCCTCGCCGGGTTCGCCGGCTCGTTCGCCCTCGACGCCAGTCCGCCGCGCACCGAGATCGTGGCGCAGGCGCGTGGCCGCACCCAGCTGGCGGGGCTGAGCGCGGCGGCGCTCGTGCTCCTCCTCGTCGCCTTCGCCGCCTCGTGGCTCGACGACGTCCCGCACGCGACGCTCGGCGCGATCCTCGCCCTGATCGGCGTGCGCCTCGTGCGGGTGCCGGAGCTGCGGGCGATCCTGCGGTTCGACAGGATCGAGTTCGTCCTCGCCGCCGTGACGATGCTGGTGGTCGCCCTCGTCGACGTGAAGATCGGGATGGGTCTCGCCGTGACGCTCGCCGTCCTCGACCGGACCCGTCGCACGGCCCGTCCCCGCGACGCCGTGCTTGGGCGCCTCCCGGGCAGCTCGAACTGGGTGCTGCCGAGCACCGGGCTCGAGCTCGAGCGACTCCCAGGGATCGTCGTCTACTTCCTCGAGGCGCCGATGTGGTTCGCCAATGCCGACCATGTCACGGCGCGGATCCGCGCCCTCGTCGCCCCGGGCACGGGAGTCGACTCGTTCGTCCTCGACGCCGCGGCGATCTCCGACGTCGACTACACGGCGGGGCGCCAGCTCACCGGGCTCGCCCGGGATCTCGCCGCCGCCCACGTGCGGATCGGCGTCGCCCGGGCGACGTCGGTCGTCACGACCGAGCTGCGGCGCATCGGGTTCGCCGGCGTGGTCGGCCGGGACAACTTCTTCCCGACTGTCGAGGCGGCCGTCGAGGCGCTCCTCGCGGACCACCCGGGGCCGGGCCCGGCCGGTCCGGCGCTGCCGTAGGGTGGTGCGGCGCCGGCCGTCCGCCCCGGTGGCGCGCCCGTGAGACTGGAGCCGCGATGATCAACGTCTTCCTCCTCGATGACCACGAGGTGGTCCGGGCGGGCCTGCGGGACCTGCTCGAGAACGCCGACGAGAACATCGCCGTCGTCGGTGAGGCGTCGTCAGCCTCCGAGGCGCTCACGCGCATCGCCGCCACCCACCCCGACGTCGCGATCCTCGACGTCCGGCTCGGCGAGGGCGAGACGGACGGCATCGCCGTCTGCCGGGAGATCCGCTCGGAGCACCCCCAGATCGCCTGTCTCATGCTGACGTCGTTTGCCGACGACGTCAGTGCGGCGATCGAGGCCGGAGCCGCGGGCTACCTCCTGAAGGAGGTGCGCGGGCGCGACATCGTCGGCAGCGTGAAACGGGCGGCGCGGGGCGAGTCGCTGATCGATCCGGCGCTCACCCAGAAGCTGGTCGACCGGATGCGGACCGGCAACCCCGAGGACGATCGCCTCGCTCGGCTGACGACGCGGGAGCGGCACGTCCTCGATCTCGTCGCCGAGGGCAAGACGAACCGGGAGATCGGCGCCGAGCTGTACCTCGCCGAGAAGACGGTGAAGAACTACGTCTCCAACATCTTGTCCAAGCTGGGCATGCAGCGGCGCACCGAGGCGGCGGTCTTCGCGGCGCGTCTCGCTGACAAAGAGCACCGGTTGCGCTAGCGGGCGGGGCCCGCTCAGGCGGGGTCGCGGGCGAGCCGCACGCCGGCGAACATCCAGCGGGCGTGTGGCGGGAAGAAGTTGCGGTACGTGCGCCGGGCGTGACCCGGGGGGGTCGCGAGGCAGCTGCCGCGCAGCACCTGCTGGTTGACCATGAACTTGCCGTTGTACTCGCCGACGGCCCCGCTCGCCGGGACGAAGCCCGGGTACGCCCCGTAGGGGCTGGCAGTCCACTGCCAGACCGTGCCGAAAAAGCCGCCGGCAAGCGCGGCGGGATCGCCCGGCTCCGGGGCGAGGGCCTCCCACTCGGCCTCGCGTGGCAGGCGCGCCCCCGCCCAGCGGGCGAAGGCGTCGGCCTCGAACCAGCCGACGTGGGTTACCGCCCCGTCAGCCGCGACTGGTTGGAGGCCGGCGAGCCCGAAGGCCCACCAGGTGCCGTCGCGCTCTCGCCAGTACTCGGGCGCCCGCCACCCGTGTGCCTGGACGAGCGCCCAGCCTTCGGACATCCACAGCTCCGGGCGCTCGTAGCCGCCGTCGGCCATGAAGGCCAGCCAGTCGGCGTTGGTCACGAGCGACGGGGCGACCTCGAACGGCCGCAGCAGTTCCCCATGGACCGGCGACTCGTTGTCGAAGGCGAAGCCCTGCCCGTCGTGGCCGACCTCGACGATCCCGCCGTCGTGGCGAAGCCAGGCGCCGTCGCCGCCCGGGGCGAGCACCGGCGCCCGCCAGGGGAGGGGGCCGTAGGCGGGGGCGAGCGGGCTACGCGACAGGGCGTGCTGGATGTCCATAACGAGCAGCTCCTGGTGCTGCTGCTCGTGGTTGAGTCCGAGTTCGACGAGCGAGGCCGTCGACCCGGCGCCCCGGTCGAGGAGCCGGGCCATCGCCTCGTCGACGTGTTCGCGGTAGGCGGCCACCTCGGCAACCCCGGGACGGGTGATCACGCCGCGCTCGGGCCGCGGGTGCCGGGGCCCGACCGCCTCGTAGTACGAGTTGAAGAGGTAGCGGTAGCCCTCGTGGAAGAGGCGGTAGTCGGTCACGGCGGGGCCGAGGACGAACTCCTCGAAGAACCAGGTCGTGTGGGCGCGGTGCCACTTCGTCGGGCTGGCGTCCGGCATCGACTGCACGGTTTGGTCCTCGGGCCCGAGCGGCGCGGCGAGGGTCTCGGTGAGTCCGCGCACGCGGCGGTAGTCGGCGGCCGCCGTCATCGCCGTAGCGCGAGTGTCAGCGCGAAGTCGCCATCGGGGTCGGTCCAGGTGGCGACGGGCTCGAGTCCGGCCGACGAGAGCTCGGTGCGCAGCCCGGCGATGCGGAACTTGGTGCTCACCTCGGTCAGCAGGTCCTCGCCGGCCCTGAACGCGACGCCGACGCCGAGGCCCGGTACGGAGACGAGCTGGCGGACCTGCGATCGGAGCCGCATCTCGATCCATTCGTGGCCCTCGTCGTAACGGGCGACGTGGTCGAAACGGTCGGGGTCGAAGTCGGCTCCGAGCTCGCGGTTGAGGACTCTCAGCACGTTCTTGTTGAAAGCCGCCGTCACCCCGGCGGCGTCGTCGTAGGCGGCGACCAGGCGCCGAGGCTCCTTCACGAGGTCGGTGCCGACGAGGAAGGCGTCGCCCCGGGACATCGACGTCGAGAGGTCGTCGAGGAAGCGGGAACGGGCCGCCGAGTCGAGGTTGCCGATCGTGCCGCCGAGGAAAACGACGAGCCTCGTCCCGCCGGTCGGGATGGCGCCGAGGTGGCGGCGGAAGTCGCCGGCGACGGCGTGGACTTCGAGGCCCTCGTAGGCGTAGGCGGCGGCGCGCGCCGCCGCTGCGAGGGTCGCCAGGGCGATGTCGAAAGGCACGAACCGGGCAAGCTGTCCGGTGGCGCTGAGGGCGTCGAGCAGGAGGCGCGTCTTCTCGGAGGTCCCCGAGCCGATCTCCACGAGCGTGTCGGCACCGCTCCACGCTGCGATCTCGGCGGCGTGCCGGGCGAGGATCGCCCGCTCCCGCCGCGTCGGGTAGTACTCGGGAAGCCTCGTGATCCGGTCGAAAAGGGCGCAGCCGGCGTCGTCGTACAGCCAGGTGGGGGAGAGCCGTTTCGGCTCGGCCGTCAGGCCGTCGAGGGCCTCCCGGCGGAGATCCGCGGCCCGTTCATCGGCACTGACGGGGACGTCGACGCGGAGGTCGGCGAGGAGGGGACCGGCGACAGCCACAGATTCACTCTAAGGAGGTCCCCGCGGGATCCCCGCGCCGGTGGCGTCAGTCCCCGTCCTGCGCCGCCGGTCCGGCGGCCGACCCCCAGACCGGTCGGACCGACCGCTCGAACGACTTCCAGCGCTTCTTCAGGACGGCGAGGTCCTTGGCCAGCCCGTGCAGGCAGCGCGCCGCATCGAGCCGCTCGATGACGACGAGCTGGCCGGCGAGGAAGGCGCACTCGAAGCGCTCGCCGGCGGTTTCGGTGAGGAACGCCTCGGCGGCGAGGGCGTCCCGGTGGTCGCCGAGGCGGTCCTGGATCGCCGTAGCCGTCGTCGCGAGGTTAGCGGCGCGCGCTCCGAACACCCCGGTGGCGAGTTCGGCAGCGTAGCGGAGCTCCTTGGCGCGGATCCGGAGGGCGTGCAGGTTGGGCTCGGTCGGTTCGAGACGGGCCCGCCGGGCCGCCTCGCGGACGTTGCGCCAGGGGCGGCGCAACAGGCGCGGCAGGGCCTGGCGCGAGCCCTCCTCGGCGCGCGCCGTGAGCGGCGGCTGGGCCGAGACGAGCCGGTCGACCTGCCGGACGACGCTCTCGTAGCGCGGAAGGGCCCGAGCGCTCGCCAGACGGAAGGTCACGTCGCTGCGCTGCAGGGCGACCGCCCCGTACAGGCTTTCGAGGGCCAGCGGGTCGGCGTCCGGCTCGGTGTGCAGGGCGATCCGCAGGGCGAGCACGTCGAGATTGCGGACCTCGCCGAGCAGTTGCGAGAACCAGCCCATGTCGGCCCGGGCGGCGCTCGCCCACTCCGGCTCGACGAGGGAGCGGAACGTTCGCAGCAGGGAGCGGATCCGGCGCAGGGCGACGCGCGCGGCGTGCAGGTCCTCGGCGTCGCGGCCCTCGCCGGAATCGTCGCTGTCGTGGGCGAGAAACGATTCGGCGGCGCGGCGCATCGTCTCGGCGACGAGGTCCCCGATCTGCTCGGCGGGCGGCGAGCCGGGCGCCGCCGCATCGGCCGCCAAAAGGCCGTCGTCCGGCGGTTCACCGGTGAGGAAGGGATCGAACACTCGCCAAGATCGTAGGCGGGCCACGGCACCACCCGCCGCAGAGCACCTAACAACCGGCGTTGAAGCGCTCACATTTCGCTCACGGATTCGTCGATCGTTGCTGACAGCCGTGCTTCAGGATGTCGTCGTTCCAGTCGTTTCCCAGATCTCGGAAAAGGAGTCCACGATGAGGATCCGTTCCATCGCACCGGTGATTGTCGGCGCGGGCATGATGGCGCTCGCTTCGCTCGGAGTCATCCCGGCGGCTTCAGCCGACCCAACCACGACGACCAACCCGGCGACCTTCACGCAGTTGCAGTCGAAGCTCGAGGCCGAGCTCGCCGCCCGTCAATCCCAGCTCGCCACCCTCACGACCGAGGTGTCGAGCTCCACGACGTTGACCACGGCGGACTCCGCCACGCTCTCGGCGAGCCTGTCGACGGAGACGACGAACATCAACGACCTGATCGGCAAGGTCCCCTCGGACACGACGGTGGCCGAACTGCGCGTCGACGCCCAGGCGATGTTCAAGGACAACCGGGTCTTCGTCGTCATGAGCCCGCAGGTGAAGCTCACCATCGCGGCGGACACGGTCAACGCCAAGGCCGGCACGATCCTCGCCAACGGGCCGACGATCACGGCCGACCTCGCGGCCCGCGTCGCTGACAAGGGATATGCCCGTGCCGAGGCGCGGTTCGCCTACTCGACCGCCAAGGCGACCGTGGCGCAGTCCTCGATGACGAGTGTCTCGGCCGAGGTGCTGGCGCAGACCCCGTCCGGTTGGCCGGGCAACGCCCACGTCTTCGTCGGGGCGAAACTCCAGATCCTGCGTGGACGGGCCGACCTCGTCCACGCCTCGGTCGGCCTGCACCTGGTCGAGCGCTGGATCGCGGCGCACCCGGCCTAGGAGGACCCTTCGAGCTGCACGCCGGCCGGTGAGTGAGCGGCCGGCGTGCAGCGCAGTTTCTTCCGTCGACCGGAGCGGCTGACGACGCGGGGCGGGAATCGCCAGGCCCCGCAGGCAAACAGCAGGACCGGCGCCCAGCCTCCCCCGTGGCGTCGGTCCTGCTGCCGTGTCCGGTTCTGGCCGATCGGGCCGTCGGGGGCCGCCCCTACTGGCCGGGGGCGCCGAAGAGGCGTCTTCCCCGGCCACGCAGGCGCTCGGCCCGCAGCGCCTCCTCCTCGAGGTCCTGGAGGGGCTCGAGGATGCGGCCCGTCGCCAGGTTGAGCAGCAGGTCGGCGAGGGCCGGGTTGCGGGCGAGGACCGGACCGTGGAGGTAGGTGCCGAAGACCTTGCCCCCGACGGCGCCGTCGACCGCGCCGGAACCGTTCCCGACACCCGCGGTGACCCGGGCGAGAGGCCGGACACCGGCGCCGAGCCACGTGCGGGCCTGGTGGTTCTCGAACCCGCTCAGCGTCGGCAGGTCGATCGGCCACGCCTCGTCGACGATCGGGGTGGCCACGACCTCGCCGACGGCACGGCGTTCGTTCGTCCGCTTAGTGGCGGCGTCGAGCAGGCCGACGCCGTCGTGGTCGCGCCCGTCGGCTCCGGGGAAGACCGTCCCGATGATCTGGAACCCGGCGCAGACGGCGAGCACGGTCGCCCCCCGGGCGACGGCGGCGGCGAGGGCGCCTTCGCGCAGGCGCTCCGCGGAGCGGATCTGCGGCCCGTCCTCGCCCCCGCCGAGGCAGTAGATGTCGCCCGAGGCGGGCAACGGCTGGTCGGACGGGGCCGTGACGAGCTCGACGGGGATCCCCCGCCACGCCGCGCGGTCCTCGAGCACGCGGCCGTTGCCGAAGTCCCCGTAGGTCCCGAGCAGGTCGGGGTGGACGACGACGATCCGCAGGCGCGATTCCGCGGTGCCCCCCGTGCGCGCCGGGCGGGAGGGTCCGGCGGGCACCGGCACCGGGGGCCGCCCCCCCGGCGCGCCGCCCCCCTGGCGGTGGTCGCGGGCCAGGCGCCGCCGCATCACCTGGAAGGCGGTGTAGTTGCCGATGTAGTCGACTCGGCCCTGCCCCGCGAGCTCGACTGCCCGCAAAGGATCCGCCTCGACGAGGTGGCGCGCCCCGGCGTGGCGGAGGCGGACGGCGAGATCGAGGCGGCGGTCGCCGGTGGCGACGACGAAGCGGTCACCAATCCGTTCGAAAGGGACGTCCCACAGCCAGGACGGGTCGTGGCCGTCGGCCGAGCGGGCGTTGATGCCGATGACGAGCGGCATCCGGTCCGATTCCACCAGCCCGAGCAGCTCCGTCCAGCCGGCGGGGTTCTTGGCGAGCAGCAGCCGCAGCGTGCGGTCCCGGTGGGTGACGACGGCGAAGCGTCCGGCGACCTCGGTCACGCGTCGGGCGGCGACGAGCGCCTCGGGGACGGCGACGCCGAGAGGCATCGCCGCCATCGCCGCCATCGCCGCGTTCGCCCGGTTGAACCGCCCCGGGACGGAAAGCTCGATCCGGTGGGCGCCGCCGTCGGCGAGGACGAGGTCGTCGTCGACGACGGAAGCGGCCGGCTCGGGCCGGGAGAAGCCGCACGTGCAGTGCCAGTCGGCGCCCTCGAAGCTGATGCGCGCGTCGCAGACCGGGCAGTGGTAGGCGTCCTCGTGCCAGAGCGAGCCGGCGGCGACCCACACGACGTGGCGGGCGCTACCGGCGGCGTAGGCGACGAGCGGGTCGTCGGCGTTCGCCACGACGGTCGTCTCCAACTCGTCGAGGGCGCGCCGCCAGCGGGCGGCCACCATCCGGACCTCGCTCATCCGGTCGAGCTGGTCGCGCGACAGGTTCGTGAGGACGATCACCGCCGGATGGAGCGCGGGCGCCGCCCGTTCCAGGTACCGCTCGTCGACCTCGAGGACGGCGTCGGCCCCGACGGGTGCCTCGGCGAGCGCGCTGACGAGGCCCGCCGGCATGTTCGCCCCGGACCCGGACGAGGCGACGACCCCCGGCCCGCCGAGCGCCTCGACGAGGAGCCGGGTCGTCGTCGTCTTGCCGTTCGTCCCGGTGACGAGGGCGACACGCCTGGCGCGGCCGAGCGTGTCGAGGAGGTCGGGGGCGATGAGGAGCCCGACCCGACCGCCGATCGTCGAGCCGCTGCCGAGCCGCAGGGCGCGGGAGAGCCGGCTCGTCGCGCGCAGCGCCCGCGTCGCGAGCGCCGTTCGCAGGGGGCTCGTCTCCGGAGAAGTCGCCACGCCAGCTCGCTTTGCCGTCCGGTCCGTGCGGCGGTCGCCGAGAAGACGCTAGAGGTTGCAGGCGCGCCGAAGCGACCGGGCGGGGGGCGGCTTCCCATCGGGCGTGACGGGCGGGTACGGTCGGGCGGTGCCAGACGTCATGTTCGTCGGGGTTTCGACGGGGCGATCGCTTGTCCATCGCGTGTGGCCAGCCTGGCGACAACTGTTGGGCACGACGTGCGGGCTGCGTGGCACCGACCTCGGTCTTGACGCCGGCGACGGGGACTACGTGGAGCTCCTCGAGCGCCTCCGGAACGACGAAAGCGTGGCCGGCGCGGTGATCACCGCCCACAAGGTCCGTGTCTACGCGGCCGGCGAGGCCAGCTTCTCGCGTCTCGACCCGCTCTCGTTGGCCTGTCGGGAGGTCAACGCGATCCGCCGCACCACAGGTGGCCTGTGGGGCTGGGCCCGAGACCCGATCTCGGTCGGACGGGTCGTCGACCGCATCTGGCCGCACCGGGAAGGACGGGTCGTCTGTCTCGGCGCAGGGGGCACGGCGAGGGCCCTCGCGCACCACCTCATGGTCCGCTCCCAGGTGGAGTTCGTCTGCGCCGACCGCGACCCGGCCGCGGTGGGAGAACTCATTCGCCAGCTCGCCGGGCGAGCCGCCGGCCACGTCGGCGAGGGACCGTGGGACGACCTTGTCGGCTCGGCGCCACCCGGATCGCTCGTCGTCAATGCCACGGGGCTGGGCAAGGACCGTCCGGGCACGCCGATCTCGGACGGGGCGCGTTTCCCCGCCCGCGCCGTGGTGTGGGAGCTCAACTACCGGGGGGAGCTCGAGTTCCTCGGGCAGGCCCGTCGCCAGGCCGACGCGACCAGGCTCGAGGTCCACGACGGCTGGCAGCTCTTCTGCCATGGATGGGCCGCGGCCCTCTCCGTCGTCCTCGACCTTGCGGACGACGCGGATCTCGGCGACCGCCTGATGGAATCGGCCGCGGCCTGGCGTCCGTCCGGTGGCTGAGGCGGGCGACACGGCCCTGTCGGCGGGTCCACCTGGCGTCTGCGCCCTGCAACCGCCGGCACCCGTCCGCGCGTCGTGGCGCTGGCGGTACCCGGATCTTCCGACGGCGGGCACTAAGGTCATTTGCCACCAAGGAGGAGCGCGCCCGTGCCGGAGTCTCACCCCGCCAGCCCCGACGTACCCGAGATCGAACCGTCCGAGGCCGTGCAGTTGGTCGGCGAAGGCGCAGTGATCCTCGATGTGCGAGAGACCGACGAGTTCTCCCAGGGCCGAGCCCAGGGTGCGTTCCACATCCCGTTCAGCGTGCTCGACGACCGGCTCGCCGAGGTGCCGGCCGGCCGGCCCGTCATCGTCGTGTGCCGCTCCGGGGGCCGCTCCTACCGGGCGGCCCAGGCGCTGGCGACCCGGGGCTACGTCTCGCTGAACCTCGCCGGGGGGATGCACGCCTGGCACGATGAGGGTCTGCCAGTCGTGCGCGACGACGGCTCGCCGGGGGTCGTCGTCTAGTCGACGGGGTTCTCCGCGCCGGGACGACGTGCGTCGCCAGGTCGTCGTGCGGGATGCCGGGTGGAAGTTCCCGAGGAGGGTTGATGGCGGTTTTTGACGGGGGTTTCGCGGCCCTGCCGTTCGACGGGCTCCGCAGCGCCGCGCTCGACCGGGCCGGCTCGCTCGGGTGCCGTCACGCCGATCTGCGGGTCGAGAGGATCCGGACCCAGGCGGTCATGCTGCGCGACGCCCGCCTCGAGGGGGCTGAAGACGACCTCTTGCTCGGCATGGGAGTACGCGTGGTCGCCGACGGCGCGGTTGGCTTCGCCGCCACGGTCGAGATCGGGCCCGACGCCGCCGCCCGGCTCGTCGAGCAGGCCGTGGAGGCGGCGGCGACGACCGCCCGCGCGGGCGGCGAGGCAGTCGAGCTCGCCGACGAGCCCGACCACGGCACCGTCGAGTGGACGGCGCCGTACGAGGTCGATCCGACCGAGGTGCCCCTCGCCGAGAAGGTCGCCCGCCTCAGTGCCTGGAGCGCCGACCTGCTCGGGGCCCGCGGCGTTGACCACGTCACGGCGTCGCTGCTCTGCGTCGCCGAGGAGAAGTACCTTGCCACCCTCGCCGGGACCGTCGCGCGGCAACGCCGCGTCCGTATCCAGCCGAGCCTCGAGGCGCTCGCCGGCGACGAGGCCTCGTCGTCGTTCGAGACGATGCGGACACTCGCCCCGCCCACAGCTCGCGGCTACGAGTACCTCGACGGCGATGGGTGGGACTTCAACTCCGAGCTCGCCGCGCTCCCGGAGCTCCTCGCCGAGAAGCTGCGCGCCCCGTCGGTCGAGCCCGGCGTTTACGACCTCGTCATCGACCCGACGAACCTGTGGCTCACGCTCCACGAGTCCGTCGGCCACGCCACGGAGCTCGACCGGGCGCTTGGCTACGAGGCGGCCTACGCGGGGACCTCGTTCGCGACCCCCGACCAGCTCGGCCGGCTCCGCTACGGGTCTGCGCTCATGAACGTGTCCGGGGACCGGACGGCGCGCTACGGGCTCGCCTCGATCGGCTACGACGACGAGGGCGTCGCCGCCCAGCGCTTCGACCTGGTGGCCGATGGGATCCTCGTCGGCTATCAGCTCGACCGGCGCATCGCCGCGGCCCGCGGGTACGCCCGCTCGAACGGCTGCGCCTTCGCCGACTCGCCGCTCAACATCCCGATGCAGCGGATGGCGAACGTCTCGCTCCGGCCCGCCCCCGCCCCGGGGCCGACGACCGCTGAGCTCGTGGGCGGCGTCGACCGGGGCATCTACATCGTCGGGGACAAGAGCTGGTCGATCGACCAGCAGCGCTACAACTTCCAGTTCACGGGGCAGCGCTTCTTCCGGATCGAGCACGGCCGGCTCGCCGGGCAGCTGCGCGACGTCGCCTACCAGTCGACGACGACGGAGTTCTGGGGGTCGCTCGCCGCTCTGGGCGGCGAGTCGACCTACCTTGTCGGTGGGGCCTTCAACTGCGGCAAGGGCCAGCCCGGCCAGGTCGCGCCGGTGAGCCACGGGGCGCCGAGCACCCTTTTCGAGCAGGTTCGCGTGCTCAACACCCGGGCGGAGTCGGGGCGATGACGGCCCGCGAGGAGTCGGGGCTCCCCCCCGCCCACCGTGTCGTCGAGGCCGCGCTGGGGGCATCGCGGCAGGCCGCCTGCGTCGTCATCGTCGACGAGGTGAGCGACGCCAACGTGCGCTTCGCCAACAACACGACGACGACGAACGGCGTGCGGCGCGACCGGCACGTGACCGTGGTGAGCTTCGCCGACAAGCCTTCGGGGATGAGCGCCGGGGTGGCCTCGGCGAGCGGCCCCGTCGACCTCGCCGACCTCGTCGCGGCGGCGGAGTCGGACGCGGCCGGCTCGGAGCCGGCCGGGGACGCCTCGCCCCTCGAGGCCGTCGGCGACGACCGTTCCTTCACGGAGCCGCCCGAGTCGACCGATCTCGGTGTCTTCGCCGGGATACTCGGGGACCTGCGCCCGGCGTTCCACGCGGCGGCGGCCGAGGCTCGGGTGCTGGCGGGCTTCGCCATCCACGAGGTGCGCACCACCTACCTCGGCTCGTCGGCCGGGGGGCGCCGCCGCCACGTCCAGCCGACGGGAGCCTTCGAGCTCGTCGCCCGCTCGGCCGACGGGCAGGCGTCGTCGTGGGCGGGCGTCGGCACGCCCGATTTCGCCGACGTCTCGCTGGCCGAGATGGATGAGAAGCTCCGACGCCGGCTCGGCTGGGCGCAGCGGCGTGTCGACCTCCCGGCCGGCCGTTACGAGGTGATCCTGCCCCCGGACGCCGTCGCCGATCTCGTGCTGGAGCTCGACTTCGCGGCGAGCGGCCGGGAGGCCGAGGACGGGGGCACCGTCTACTCGGCGCCGGGGGGCCGGACCCGGCTCGGCGAGCGGCTGACCGCCCGGCCCTTCGCGATGTGGAGCGACCCGGCCGCCCCCGGCCTCGAGTGCGCGCCCTTCGTCGTCGCCCCGGCTTCGGGCCCTGACCAGTCCGTCTTCGACAACGGCCTGCCGATCGGCGAGGCCCGCTGGATTGACGACGGAGAGCTCCGCCGGCTCCGCTACCACCGCGCCGGTGCCCGGCGCTCCGGGGCCCCCTTCGCCGCGGCGGCCGACAACCTGCAGCTGGCCCTGCCCGGCGCGCAGGGCGGACTCGACGACCTCGTCGCCCACACCGAGCGAGGGCTCCTCCTCACCTGCTTGTGGTACATCCGGGAGGTCGACCGCGCGACGCTGCTCTTGACGGGACTCACTCGCGACGGCGTCTACCTCGTCGAGCACGGCGAGGTGACGGCCGCTGTCAACAACTTCCGGTTCAACGAGAGCCCCCTCGACGCTCTCGGCAGGACGATCGAGGCGGGCCGGACCGAGCGGGCGCTCTCGCGGGAGTGGCATGAATGGGCGAACCGCACGGCGATGCCCGGGTTGCGGGTCGCCGAATTCAACATGAGCTCGGTCAGCCCGGCGAGCTGAGCGGCCGCGATCGCCGCTCGGCGCGCTGATGGGCGTGCCCCGTCGGGCATGCTAGAGACATGAGCCCCTCCGGCACGACGCCGCGTGCCGCCCGCGTCCGGCGCAAACCGGCGGCGAAGGGGTTCGTGCGGGCCGAGGCCGGGCGGGGCGACGCTCGCGGTGTCCGGCGGCGCACGAAGATTGTCGCCACGATCGGCCCGGCGTCGGACACCGCCGAAACCCTCATCGCGATGGCCAGGGCCGGGATGGACGTCGCCCGGGTGCCCCTCGCCCACTCGCCGATGCCGGAGGCGATGGCGCGCATCCGGCGGATCCGGGCCGTCATCCCGCAGGTGGCGGTGCTCGCCGACCTGCCCGGGCCGAAAATCCGCTGCACGCACTTCCCCGACGGCGGGGTCACGCTCGCGGCCGGCGCCGAGACCGTGCTCGTCCCGGGCTCGGCGGCACGGTCGAGCACGGCGGCCCGCGTCGGCGTGGCGCTCGACGAGGCGGTCGCCGACCTCGAGGAGGGCGACCGGGTCGCCATCGGAGACGGGGGCGTCTCGCTTGTCGTCGTCGGGCGCCGTGGGGACGACGCCGTCTGCGCCGTGGTGAGCGGGGGCCGCCTCCAGGGCCAGCCCGGGGTGACGATCCCGGCGAGCCGGATCTCGCTCTCGACGCCGACGCGAGAGGACATCGAACGGATCCACGAGCTGGTCGCAGAGGGCGTCGACCACATCGCCGTCTCCTTCGTGCGCCTGCCCTCCGACATGGCCGCGGCGCGGGCGGCCCTCGGGGGCGACAAGACGATGCTCGTCGCCAAGATCGAGACGCCGGAGGGCATCTCGCATCTCGACGAGATCCTGCGTGCGAGCGACGCCGTCATGGTCGCCCGCGGCGACCTCGGCGTGCGCGTCCCGCTCGAGGACGTGCCGCACCTCCAGAAGGTGATTATCCGCACCGGGGTGCGCCTCGGCATGCCGGTCATCACGGCGACCCAGATGCTCGAGTCGATGATCAACCTGCCCGTCCCGACCCGGGCCGAGGTCACCGACGTCGCCAACGCCGTCCTAGACGGCACGAGCGCCGTCATGCTCTCGGCGGAGACGGCGATCGGCCGCTACCCGGTGCGCGTCTGCGAGACGATGGCGCGCATCGTGCTGCGCACCGAGGAGGACTTCGACTACCTCGGCTGGGGGTCGCACCTCGACCCGCAGGAGGTCGCCGGCGACGCCTCGGCGCCGGCGCACGTCACGGCGGCGATCACGGGGGCGGGCTGGCGGGCGGCCCTCGAGATGGGCGCCGTCGCCATCGTCGCCTGCACGAGGTCGGGGGCGACGGCGCGGGCGATCTCGCGGTTCCGGCCGCGGACGCGGATCGTCGCGGCGACGACCTCCCGGCGGGTGCAGCGTCAGCTGGCGCTCAGCTGGGGGGTCGAGACGGTGATCGTCGGGGAATCCGTCTCGACCGACGACGTCATCAGTCAGGCGGTCGAGGCGACCGTCGCGGCCGGCGCCGCCACCACCGGCGACGTCGTCGTCGTGCTCGCCGGCTCACCGCACTCCGAGGTCGTGGTCTCGAACACGCTCGAGGTCATCCGCGTCTAACGGTCGGCGGGACCCCGTCGCCAGGCGTCGGCATCGATGCCCTCGATTGCCGGCCGGGGGCGGTGGCGCGGCAGGACGACGATCCCCCCCGAGCCGTCCTCGATGATCCGCAGCTCGGCGCCGTAGTGGCGGGCGAGGACCCTCTCCCTGAGGACCTCCCGCGCCGTTCCTTCGGCGATGACGCGGCCCGCTGCCAGGAGCGCCAGCCGGTCGGAGAACTCGCCGGCGAGCGTGAGGTCGTGCATCGCCGCCACGACGGTGAGCCCGCGCTCTGCCCGCAGCTCGTCGACGAGCTCGAGGACGTGCTGGCCGTGACCGACATCGAGGGCCGCGGTCGGCTCGTCGAGCAGCAGCAGCGGTGCCTCCTGGGCGAGCGCCCGCCCGAGGACGGCGCGCTGGGCCTCGCCGCCGGAGAGCGAGCCGAGCACCCGGGTCGCCAGCTCGTCGAGCTCGAGCCGGGCGAGGACCCCGGCGGCGACGGCGCGGTCGTGGCGGCTCTCCGTGCCGAAGAGCGTGATGTACGGGGTCCGCCCGAGGAGGACGTAGTCGGTGACGGTCATTGCCGCCGGCAGCACCGGCCGCTGGGGGACGTAGGCGACGCGACGGGCGAGCTGGCGGCGGCGGCTGGTGTCGGCGGGCTCGCCGTCGAGGCGCACCTCGCCGTCGAATCTGATGAGACCGCACACGGCCCGCAGGAGCGTCGTCTTGCCGCTCCCGTTCGGCCCGATGAGACCGAGCCAGCCGCCGGTCGGGACGGCGAGCGAGACGCCCGTCAGCACGTCGTGGCCGTCGTAGGCGACGCGCACGCCGCGAATTTCGAGCCTCACGGCGCCCGCCTCGACTGGCGCAGAACGACGAGGAAGAACGGCGCACCGACGAACGCCGTGACGACGCCGAGTGGCACCTCGGCGGGCGACAGGACGGTTCGGGCGACGAGGTCGGCGAGGATGAGGAACGCCGCGCCGCCGAGGATCGAAAGCGGCAGGATCCGCCGGTAGCTCGGACCGACGACGAGCCGGACGGTGTGCGGCACGATGATGCCGACGAAGCCGACGAGCCCGCTCACCGCGACGACCGCCGCCGTGGCGAGTGTCGAGGCGGCGACGACGAGGAGGCGGACGCGTCCGGCTTTCACGCCAAGGCTGTCGGCCTCCTCGTCGCCGACGGCCATCACGTCGAGGAGCCGGCGGCAGGCGAGGAGGATGCCGCCGCAGACGACGACGTAGGGGACGACGAGCCCGACCTCTTGCCAGTCCGCCGTGGAGAGCCCTCCGAGGATCCAGGAGTAGACCTGCTCGAGCGTCGGCGTGTTGCGCTGTTGGGTGTAGGTCTGGATCGCCGTGAAGAACGAGCCGACGGCGACGCCGGCGAGGATGAGGCTCGTCGTCGTGCGCTGGCGCTGGCCGGAGCGGCCGAGCACGTAGGTGAGGGCGACGGCGACGAGCGCGCCGGCGAACGCCGCGAGCGGCACCGGATCGACCACCCACGACGTCGCGCCCGGCGCGGCGGCGACGGCGATCGTCGCGCCGAGCCCGGCCCCGGCCGCCACGCCGAGCAGGTAGGGGTCGGCGAGGGGGTTCTGGAACACGCCCTGGTAGGAGGCCCCCGCCATCGCCAGGGTCGCGCCGACGAGGGCTCCGAGCACGACGCGAGGTGCGCGGATCTGCCAGACGATCCCCGAGTCGAGCGCCGAGACGTGGCTGTGGTAGCCGAGGGGAAGTTTCGAGACGAGCACCGAGAGCACCGTCCCGGGCGACAGGTCCGCCGGCCCGATGAGCACCGACACGAGGGCCGCACCGCCGAGCACCAGGCAGGCACCGACGAGGAGCCACGGGCCGAGGCGGGCCCGCGCCAGACCCGGCGTTGGCCCGCCCGCCCGTCCGCTCAGGCGCCGCGGTGTCGCTTGATCCGCCACAGCGCGGCTTCGATATCCCGGGTGAGGACGACGACCCTGGGGCCCCACCTCGAGGCGATGTCGTCGTTCAGCCCGACGACGGCCCCGTCGCGCACGGCGGCGACGTTTCCCCATCCCGGTCGGGCCGCGACGGTGCGTGCCGACTGACGGCAGCAGATCGTGTCGGCGAGGAAGATGATCCGGGGGTCGGCCTTAACGATGTACTCGTTGGAGAGCTGCGGGTAGCCGCTCGACGCGCCCTTGGCGGTGTCCGCGATGTCCCGCAGCCCGAACATCTTGAGCAGCTGGCCGACATAGGTCGACGACGTGACCGAGTAGAAGTCCGTTTCAAGTTCGAAGTAGTAGGTCTCGGGCGGGGAAAAGCGCGGCGCGCCGGCGATCGCCGCCGCGATCTCGACGCGCATGCGCCGCACGAGTGTGGCCGCTCGGCCGGCGTGGCCGGTGACCCTCCCGAGCGCCTCGATCTGGGCGTAGGTACCGGAGAGGTCTGTCGCGGACGGTTCGAGCAGGACGGGCACTCCGAGCGCGGCGAGCGACTTCACGAACCCCTCGGGGTTGTAGGAGACGACGACGAGATCGGGGTTGTAGCGCGCGATCGCCTCAATGTTCGGTTCGAGGCCCGAGAGCTTTGTGCGCGGGGCGTCGGCCGGGTAGTCGGAGTCTTCGTCGACGGCGACCACCTGGCGGCCCGCACCGATCGCGTAGAGCATCTCGGTCGCCGTCGGCGAGAGCGAGATGATCCGGTCCGGTGGCTTTCTTGTCGCCCCGATCGCGGCCGCGCTCGCGCGGCGCATCGCGTGGTCCGGGCGGATCGCGGCCTGGGTGGCTGATCCTGCGAGCAGCGACGCCAGGACCGCGACGGCGGTACCGGCGACGAGAAGGCCCCTCGGCGGGCGGGCCCCGCTTGTCCGCACCCGGGATCGCGGCGCGCGCCGCGTCCCAAGACGATCGAACATGTTCACATCCCGCTCCTCCTGGCCGAGCGCGCGGCCTATCGGTCGGCCTCACCCTCGGAGCGGGGACACCCCCGGGAGGGTCCCAGGGGCGCTGCACCTTGCAGCCGCCAACCTTGACGCGAGGCTCGACATCTCCTCCCGAGGCAGGTCTCCTGACTCCCGGATCAACGCTTCCCCGTGCCTTCCCAGGACCGATGTCCCAGTGGCGTCGCTCGGGTTCGCTCCCCGGTCACAGTGGCGCGACCGTGCCGGACTCCCACCGGCTTCCCTTTTCGGCCGCCGGCTCAACGTCGCCGGCAGCTACCTCGGGTACTACGCAATTCGTGCAGCGGCGTCATTTTGCACGCCGGGTCCGACGGGTGCAAGCGCCTCAGGAGGCGCCGCCCGCCGCCCGGGCGGGTGCGACCGCGCCAACTCGCCGGGCGCGGGCGTCGCGCCGGCTGAGGGTGACGAAGACGGTGACAGCGGAGACGGCGTAGGCGAGGTAGGCGATGAGCTGCAACGCCGTCGGCTGGTCGGCGTAGCCGACGAGGGAGTGGAAGACGTCGCCGATCGAGGAGCCCTCCGACAGCTGCCGGCTCGTGTCCCAGAGGTGCCCCGACAGGACGTGGACCCAGCCGAGCTGCTGGAGGTTCTCGACCGAGTCGGCGACGAGGCCGGCGGCGAAGACCATGAGCACCGTGCCGACGACGGTGAAGAAGATCCCCAGGTTGACCCGCCGGCCGAGCCGGAAGACGGCGAAGGAGAAGGCGAGGGCGCAGGCGAGGCCGCCGGCGGCGCCGAGCAGCGTGCCGTGCGTCCCGGCGGCGAAGACGATCGCCAAGGTGAATACGGCGGTCTCGAGGCCCTCCCGCCCGACCGCCTGGAAGGCGAGGAGCCCGAGGCCGTAACGTTCCCGCCTGCCGAGGGCGCCCTCGGCCCGGGAGGCGAGGTCACGGGACATCGAGCGCGCGTGGCGGCGCATCCAGAAGGTCATGTAGGTGAGCACGACGACGGCGACGAGGTAGGTGGCCGTCTCGAAGATCGTCTGGACCCGCGAGCCGCTGTAGGAGTGGATCGTGTAGTAGGCGGCGAAGCCACCGCCCGCGGCGAGGCCGGCGGCAAGTCCGACGCCGACGAACACGTCGCGGAAGTGGCGGCGTTGCCCGGTTCGGTCGAGGTACGAGCACAGGATCGCGACGATGATGCTCGCCTCTGTGCCCTCTCGCAGGAAGATGACGAACGCCGCGAGCACTCGGCCCCCCTGGTCCCAATCTCAGGTGTACTTGATATCTAGTATCCAGTCAACCTGATATTCCTCGTCGCCCGGATACCGGCTCCGGCGGGGCCGCGCCGTGGCCACCTATCGTGGTCCGGCGGGGAGCGGCGGATGGGACACAGCTCGCCATCGAGGAGGGTGGGAATGACGATCGCAGTGGGAGAGCGGATCCCCGACGTGGAGCTCCGCACGATGGGGGAGGACGGGCCGAAGGCGGTGCGCAGCACCGACGTGCTGGGGCGCGGCAAGGTCGTCTTCTTCGGGCTGCCGGGAGCTTTCACCCCGACGTGCACGGACTTCCACCTGCCCGGGTTCGTCCTGCGCGCCGAGGAGCTCCGCGCCAAGGGCGTCGCGGTCATCGCCTGCGTCTCGGTGAACGACGCCTGGGTAATGGACGCCTGGGCCTCGTACCGCCGGGTCGGCGACAAGGTGCTGATGCTCGCCGACGGCAACGGCGAGTTCGCCCGGGCGCTCGGCCTCGAGGAGGACCTGTCGGCCAACGGCCTGGGCATGCGCTCGCAGCGCTATGCCGCCGTCGCCGAAGACGGCGTCGTCACCTACCTCGGGATCGAGCCGGGTCCGGGGCTCACGGTGAGCGGCGCCGACGCCGTGCTCGCCGCCCTCTGAGGGCCGGTCCGGCACGACAGATGGCGCGGGCCGGGAGAGTTGACATGATTGTGAGTGATCACTAACATAGTGGCGGTGGTCGCCACGCCAGGCACCGAGCCGCCGGACCGCAAACGCAGCGGGCTGCGCATGACCGCCGACGAGCGGCGGACCGCCGTGCTGCAGGCCGCGCTGGGGATCTTCGCCCGGAACGGGATCAACGGGGCGTCGACCGAGGAGATCGCCGCCGTGGCGGGGATCTCGCAGCCCTACCTCTTTCGGCTCTTCGGGACGAAGCGCGAGCTCTTCCTCGAGACGGTGGCGCTCGCCTGCACGGGGATTATCCGGTCGTTCAGGCAGGCGAGCGAGGGCCTCGAGGGAGCCGAGGCGCTCGAGGCGATGGGCCGGAGCTACCCGACCCTCATCGCCGACCAGAACCTGCTGCTGATCCAGTTGCAGGCCTACGCGGCGGCCGGTGAGCCGGAGATCCGCAAGTTCACCTCGGAGCAGTTCACCAGCATCGTCCGCTACGTCGCGAGCCGCACGGGGCTTGGGCCGGCGGCGATGCGGGAGTTCTTCGCGACGGGGATGCTCATCAACCTCGTCGCGGCCCTCGGCCTCGTCGACCTCGACGAGCTCTGGGGCGACCTGCGGGATGACCCAGACATGATGGCGATCCACCACCATTTCGGCGCGCCCCCTTTCGACCCGGCGGGGTGACCGGCTCGTTCGCGCGTGAGCCGATCGTTTGTGAACCATGAAGCTAGTGACTACTTAGTACCAACGAGCAAGGAGAGCAGTGTGAGGACGAGTTCGGCATCTCGGTGCTCGGCGGGGTGTTCGCCAGCTTCGGCAGCTACGCCGCCGGCGCGAGTTACGTCGCCGGCCTGACGCCGGCGCTGCGGGTGGGCGTCGCCGTTGTCGTTGTGGGTGCGCCGCTGGCGCACCACCTGCCGGCCCGGTGTCGCCCCGACGCGTTTCTCGGGACAGCCGTCGAGGCCGTGTAAGGGTCCCGCCGACCCGAGAAGCGCGCGCCCGGGGCCGGGATTGGCCGACCGATTAGATTTGCGCCATGGCGAGTGAGCGCGAGACAAGGACGGGCAAGGCTGCGGACCGCGTGACGGGGACCGACCGGGTGAAGCGCGGCCTCGCCGAGATGCTGCGGGGTGGCGTGATCATGGACGTCGTGACGCCTGAGCACGCGAAGATCGCCGAGGACGCCGGGGCCGTCGCGGTGATGGCGCTCGAGCGCGTCCCGGCCGACATCCGCCGCGACGGAGGTGTCGCCCGCATGAGCGATCCGGCGCTCATCGAGGGCATCAAGGCGGCGGTCACCATCCCCGTGATGGCCAAGGCCCGCATCGGGCACTTCGCCGAGGCGCAGATCCTCCAGGCGCTCCAGGTCGACTACATCGACGAGAGCGAGGTCCTCACCCCGGCCGACGAGGCGTACCACATCGACAAGTGGGCCTTCGAGGTGCCCTTCGTCTGCGGCGCGACGAACCTCGGCGAGGCCCTACGGCGGATCTCGGAGGGAGCGGCGATGATCCGCTCCAAGGGCGAGGCCGGGACCGGCAACATCGTCGAGGCGGTCCGGCACCTCCGCTCGATCCTCGGCGACATCCGGGCGATCGCGACCTGCGATCCCACCGAGCGCTACGGGTGGGCGAAGCGGCTCCAGGCGCCGGTCGGTCTCGTCCAGGAGATCGCCGAGACGGGCCACCTCCCGGTGCCGCTGTTCTGCGCCGGCGGCATCGCGACCCCGGCCGATGCCGCGCTCGTAATGCAGCTCGGTGCCGAGGCGGTCTTCGTCGGCTCCGGGATCTTCAAGAGCGAGGACCCGGCAGTTCGTGCCCGGGCGATCGTCGAGGCGACCGCGCACTTCCGCGACCCCGAGATCCTCGCCAAGGTCTCGCGCGGCCTTGGCACGCCGATGAAGGGCGCCGAGATCTCGACGCTCGAGACGAGGCTTGCCGAACGCGGCTGGTGAGATGACGAAGGGACCAGGAGGCGCGGCCGCGGGCCATGCTGTCGTCGCCGTCCCCCCGCTGGTCGGGGTCCTCGCGCTCCAGGGCGACGTCTCCGAGCACGTCGGGGTGCTGCGGGCGCTCGGTGTCGGCGTCGTCGAGGTCCGCCTGCCCCGGGACCTTGCCGCCGTCGACGCGCTGGTCCTGCCGGGCGGGGAGTCGACGACGCTGCAGCTGCTCATCGAGGCGGCCGGCCTGCGGGAGGTGATCGCTGCCCGGATCGCGGCGGGGATGCCGGTGTTGGGCACGTGCGCCGGGATGATTCTGCTGGCGACCACCGTGCTCGACGGCCGGCCCGATCAGTGGAGCTTCGCGGCCATCGATCTCGCTGTGCGCCGCAACGCCTTCGGGCGTCAGGTCGCTTCGTTCGAGGAGGACATCGAACTCGCCGGCATCGCCGGCGGGCGGCTGCACGCCGTTTTCATCCGGGCCCCCGTCGTCGAATCGGTCGGGAGCGGTGTCGACGTCATCGCCAGCGTCTCCATGTCCGGTGACGGCGCGCGTCCTGTGGCGTGCCGGCAGGGGAGGGTGACGGTGGCCGCGTTCCATCCCGAGCTCGTTGGTGACTCCCGTCTGCACGAACTGCTCGTGGCCGATGCCGTGGCGGCCAGGGTCCACTGAGTCCCGCCGATTCCCCACATCCGGCGGGATCCTGGACCGCGCGGCGAGTTGGCGCATCCTCAAGCCGACGCGCCCTCCCGCGGCCGGTCATCGCCTGGCGCGGCGGGGGACTCGGGCGCGCGAGAGCCGGCGCGCCCACCTGCGACCCATCCGCGAAGTAAGCCGGCGTCCGAGGTCGCTGGTATCCCGTCGCCGGGCCCCAGGGGTTCTCTCGGCAATCCGGTGCAGACGTCGCCAGCGCAACCGCGTCCTCGGCACGCAGGTGTCCGAAGACACCCAGAGGTTCCAACTGTGACGCCGGCACCGCCGGCATTGCACCGCTGCTCCCAGCGATCTTCGGGCTTCTCGCCAGCCCGTACGGGAAGCCCAACCGCGAGCAGTAGCGCGTCCCGATCCGCCGGAGTCGTCCGGGCGGAGAGCTATATCTCGCTGGCGAGGTAGTTCGGCGCGTCACGCACGCCGGACAGGTCGTGGGGGTGGCTCTCGCGGTGCGCATCGGGGCTGACGCGGATGAACTGCGCTTCCTCACGGAGTTGCGTGATCGTGCGCGTCCCGCAGTAGCCCATTGCCTGACGCAGACCTCCGACGAGCTGGTGGACGACCCCGCCGAGTGGGCCACGGAACGGCACGTAGCCCTCGACGCCCTCGGGCACAACCTTGTCCGGGTCGACGACGACCTCCTGGGAGTAGCGGTCCTTCGAGTACGAGCGGGTCGCCATCGCCGAAAGGCTCCCCATCCCCCGGTAGCGCTTCATCGGCCGGTTCCCGAGCATCGTCGTTTCCCCAGGGCTCTCCTCGACACCGGCGAACAGCCCACCGATCATCACGGCGTGCGCGCCGGCGCCCACGGCCTTGGCGATGTCGCCCGAGAAGCGGACGCCACCGTCGGCGAGGATCCCGACGCCCAGCTGGCGTGCCTCCTCGGCACACTCGTGGATCGCCGTCCACTGCGGGACCCCGACTCCCGTCACGACCCGTGTCGTGCAGATCGCGCCGGGTCCGAGCCCGACCTTCACGACGTCGGCGCCGGCTTCGGCGAGCGCCCGCGTCGCGGCGGCCGTGCCGACGTTGCCCGCGATGATCACGCCGCCCGGCCAGTTGCGCCGCAGCTCGGCAACTGTTTCGATCACCCGCCGGGCGTGGCCGTGGGCCGTGTCGACGCAGACCGCGTCGACCTCGGCGTCGATCAGCATCTTGGCCCGGGTCAGCCCCTCTGTCCCGATCCCGATCGCGGCGGCGACGCGCAACCGGCCGTCGGGGTCTTTGCAAGCCTGGGGGAAGGCCGCCTGTTTCGTGATGTCCTTCACCGTGATGAGGCCGCGCAGGCGGTTGTCAGCGTCGACGATCGGGAGCTTCTCGACCTTGGCCGCTCCCAGGATCCGGCGTGCCCCGGCGAGGTCGGTACCGAGCGGCGCCGTGACGAGTCCGGTCGAGGTCATCACCGCCGAGACGGGAACGGCGAAGTCCTCGTGGAAGCGGAGGTCGCGGTTGGTCACGATGCCCAGCAGATGGTCGTCGGGATCGACGACCGGGATCCCGGAGATGTGGAAGCGGCTCATCAGCTCGAGGGCCTCGGCGACCGGGCGGTCCGGCCCGATCTTGATGGGATTGATCACCATGCCGGCCTCGGAGCGCTTGACGCGGTCAACCTCCTCGGCCTCCTGCTCGGCTGGCATGTTGCGGTGGATGAACCCGAGGCCGCCGAGGCGGGCGAGCGCGATGGCCATCCGGCTCTCGGTGACCGAGTCCATCGCCGCCGAGACGAGGGGGATGTTGAGCTCGAGGCTCTCGCACAGGCGCGCCGTCGTGTCGGCCTCGTGCGGCAGGACATCGGACTCCTGGGGGACCAGGAGCACGTCGTCGAAGGTCAGGGCGATGCCGTCGAGCGACTTCGGATCGACGAGCGCCACGGCGCACCACCTCCGGCTCTGGCCCACGAGGGCGGGGCTTGTTCCCTGAACAGTACCGACAAGGCGCCGGGAGCGCCTTGTCACGCCCGGCTACAAACCGACCTGTATCGAGCAGACCGGCCATGCCGACCAGCCGGAGATGCGCTGCAGGCGGAGGGCGGCGCGGTCCTGAACCACCGCCGGAGCCTCGTTCGGCAACCCCTGGTAGCCGAGGGCCCACCATGTCGCCAGGGCGAACTGGTAGGCGCCGTAATAGCCGTTGCCGGTGTCCATGCCGTATGAGTCGCCGGACTCGCAGGTGCGCAGCGCCCGCCACTGCGCCTCCGTCGCCGCCGGCCGGGCGAGCAGGTGGGGCCGCCGGACCACCGAACGCCCCGGGCGGCGGGGATGGTCGACGATCAGGTACGGCAGCGTCCTCGCGACGGGGTCATCACGCAGCAGGCTGGCCGTTTCGGAGGTGCGCCTGACCTGGGTCATGGCGCGGCGGCGTAGAGGGGTGGTGCGGACCGATTTCGGGTGGTTTGAGATCGCCGAGGCACGCGGGCCGAGCGCGCCACCGCCGAACACACCCACGCCACCGACCATGACGATGGCGGAAGTGACCGCGAGCGAAGAGTGTCGTCGCATCGATGGCCTCCTTGGATTGGGGGATGTTCCACTTCTTCCAGGTGGGTCGAGATGCGGGCGAACCGTCTCTGTGCATGCGTCTCGCGACCCGGTGCCGGAAGGACAACCCACGGGTCAGGGCGCACAGGGCGCCCGGGCGAGGTGCAGACGGAGTACGCCCTTGGTGGTTGTTTTGGCTGCTCCTTACTGTCCTGATAGGACGGTTCCAGGTGGTCGGCGCAACGGCCATCGGCTGGGCGAGGCCACCTTTCGACCTTCGCCCGCCGCCGGTCATCCGGTGACACGCGCGCCTATAGACCGACCGGAAAGTTATCTTCCTGTAGTTTACCCGCCGGTTGAGCCGCGGTTGGGGATTTCGGGTGTTCCGCCCTCGCGCGGGAGCGGCAGGTCGGAATCCGCCCTGCGGACGCCCGAGGGGACGGCCATCACGGGGCAGCCGGGACGTCGGCGGCGGGCGCGAAGCAGGCGTCGAGCTCGGCGACGCAGCTGGCGACGAGGGCCTGGACCGCCGGGTCGGGGTCGGCCGCCGGGTACGTGATCGCCGTCACTGTCGCGTAGTCGTCGGCGCCGAGCGCCCAGTCGTCGTCGCCGCCCTCGGGGTGTCCGGCGAAGCCGAAGGTAACCCGCACCTGGGATGCATCGACGTTCACCACGTGAAAGACGTCGGCGTCGCTCAGCTCGGCGCGCCGCACGCCCCGCAGCCTCTCCGGCGGGAGGTCGGGGACGTTGCAGTTGAGCACCGTTCCGGGCCGCATCGCGGTCAGCGGTCCGATGAGCGCGGCCGCGATGCCCGCGGCGGTGTCGTAGTGCACGGGGTTGTCCACTTTCGCCTGCAGGCCGACGGCGATAGCAGACCGTCCGAGCTGGGCCGCGGTGAGGGCGGCGCCGACCGTGCCGGAGTGCAGGACGAACCTTCCCGTGTTGCGGCCACGATTGATCCCCGAGACGACGAGGTCGGCGGGTGGCCCGAACGAGCCGGCGAGGGCGAGCGAGACGCAGACCGAGGGGAGGGCCGCGACCGCGAAGGCGGGCACGTCGGGCAGGGCCTCGAGCTCGACGGCCTCGAAGACGAGCGTGCCGACCGAGTGCTGCAGTTGCAAGCCGGTGGCGGCACTCGAGCCGCTGTGGTCCTTGGTTGGCGCGACGATGGTGACGTCGTGGCCCGCCTTGACGAGGGCGCGCGCAGCCGACGCGATGCCGGGCGCCGAGACGCCGTCGTCGTTCGTCACCAGGATGCGCACGCCGACTCCTCGATGCCCCGGAAGGCTTTCCACTGCTGGCCTAGCGGGACATCGGAACCTTACCCGAGACGCCACGGCTCTCTGGAGAGCGGCACGAGATCGGCGCGGGGGAGACGACACCCACGGTCGCCGAGGCCGGTGCCGTTCTCGCCCGGGCTGTCCGTCACTCGGGCGACACGCCGACGCCGATGACGTCCGCGCTGGGCTGGCGATCGAGTCGAAGGTCGTTGCGTCCAATCCCCGAGCGCCCGTTCGACGCGATCAACCCGGCGCCGACGACGAGCTCCCACGGACCCCCGGGGGTCTACTTGCAGGCCTTCGGGGCAGCGCCCTCGAGGCTCACGAGCGCACAGAAGCTCGTGTCGCTCACAACCCAGACCTTGTTCTCGAGTATCGCCTTACCGGAGGCGTTCGGCTCGGCAGGCGTGCCGCTGATGTAGATCGTGTAGATGACCGTCGCCGACGTCTTCGACGTGATCTTCACCTTGGTGACCTTGACAGTCGTCTCCTTTGCCGCCGCGCTCTTCGCCTGTACCTTCAAGAAGGCGGCGAACTTCGACCCGTTCTGGAGCAGCTTCTCCTTCTGCGCTGCCGGCGTCGTTCCCTTGAAGAAGAGCGTCCAGTTCGTCTTGATCGCCGCCGTCGTGGCCGCCGAGCCACCCGAGGAGCCGGAAGCGCTCGGCGCGGCGGCGCCGAGGGCGAGCGCGCCGAGGACGACGAGCGACCCGAGCGCGAGGCGCGTTCGGGCTTGACCACCGTGCGAATTGGAGCTGATCATCAAACTCACCTCCGGGGCGGCGTCGAGAAGGCGGGATTGCCTCTCGTCATGCCCACATCTCAATGTTAGTTTCCGCCCGCCCGGCGCCATCGAGCCTCGAGGACCTGCCCGGCAGGAAGCGGTGGTCCCGGCCGCATCCCGGCCTGTGCACCTGATGGGGACCCCGGGGCGGCCCCGCTAGAATCGGACGCAGACGGGGACGGCGCGACTTTCGCGCCCATCCCGCCGAAGAAGGGGAACGGCCGATGATCCAGCCTCAGACCGGCTCGACGGGCATTCGCCCCGGACACGCCTTCGTGGTAATTGGAACGCTCGTCGTGGCGTGTGTCGTCGCCTTCGCCGCGCTGCACTTCGTCGTCGGGCTGCTGTGGTTGTTCGTGAAGCTCATCGTCATCTTCGCCGTCGTGTTCGTCGTCGCGAAGATGGTCCTGCGTCACGCCCGCCGCTAGCGGGGCTTCCCCCGGGGGTCGATAGGACTTGTGCGGCCGCTACGTCCTCGCGACGCCGATCGACGAACTCGCGAGCTTCTTCGAGGCGCGCCCCGCCCCCGGGCTCGACAGTGGGTGGGGCGCCAACTACAACATCGCCCCGACGAGGACGGTAGTGTGCCTGTCACCCGGTCCCGACGGCGGCCGATCCCTTGACTTGTACCGCTGGGGACTGATCCCGTCCTGGGCGAAGGAACAGACGGTCGGGAACCGCCTTTTCAACGCCCGCGCCGAGACCGTCGCCGTCAAACCCTCGTTTCGTGCCGCTTTTCATAGTCGCCGGCTCGCTGTGCTCTCGGACGGGTTCTATGAGTGGCGGCGGGGTCCGGGGAGCCGCCGCCAGCCGTACTTCCTCAGCCGCGCCGATGGTTCCCCGATGGCGTTCGCCGGCCTGTGGGAGTCCTGGCGGGACCCGCGCGCCCAAGGCGACGAAGCGGGGTGGATCCGTACGTGCACGATCATCACGACGGAGGCCAATCCCGAGGTCGCGCCGATCCACGACCGCATGCCGGTCCTGCTCGAGCACGACGTGCTGGGCGCCTGGCTCGACCCCGCTGTCGCCGAGCGAGACGAGCTCGAGGCGATGCTGCACCCGTCGCCCGCCGGCACGCTCGCCGTCCGCGCCGTCAGCCCGCGGGTCGGCAGCGTGCGCAACAACGGCGCGGATCTGATCGAGGAAATGGCGCCGGGGGGCTAGCGGTGTCGGTCGCCCGGTCGGACGCTCACAGCCAGTTGTCGGCGTAGTAAAAGTCACCACCGTCGTAGTCAGGTCGCTCGCCGAGCTTCATGCGGATCGCGACCCTCCCGGCCCGATAGCCGCGCTCGACGAGGCCGTCGATCGTCCTCCAGGCCGATCCGGGGACGCGGACGGTGAGCGCCGTGAGCCCCCGTTCGGCGCAGGCCTGCTCGGCGGCGTCGAGCAGGAGGAGGAAGGCAGTCTGTGTCGGCGCGGCAAGGAAGGGCACGAACCCCGTTCCGGCTCCCTCGAAGGTCGGCGCGAAATGGCAAATGGCCACACCGCCCTCGGCCGTGAACGTCGTCCCCACGGCGCGGGATTCCGTGGTCGCGGCCTCGGCACCGACGTCGAGGCCCTCGTAGACGAAATCGAGCTCGGCCGGCGCGCTGTGGGCCGTGACTCGGCCGGGCGGGCGCACCGATTCGATGCTCCGCCGGAAGCTGACGCCGGTCCACGACGGGCGGAATCCGGACTTCGCGTACAGGTGCACGTGGAAGGGGCTCTCGGCGAACGTCTCGAGTCCGACGAGGCGCACGCCGCGGCCGCGCATCTGCTCGAGACAGGCCGCGATCAGCAGCTGGCCGACTCCCTGACCCTGGGCGATCGGCGACACCGCGAGGGGGCCGAACCATCCCAGCGCGCCGCGGGCGGTGGAGAAGACGGCGCCGGTGACCTTCCCCGCCGGGTCGCAGGCGACGAAGCAACCCGCCGGGTCGGTGGCGAACCGGGTCGGGAAGAGCAGCGGCGGCATCACGGGCGCGGGGACCTGGCGACCCGTCATTTGCCCGATGATCAGGCCGAAGGCGGCATCGGTGAGGCGCGCCACCTCGGCAAGATCAGTGGTCTCCATCGGTCGCACCCGAACCGGGTTCCCCGCCACCCCGCCTCCTTCGGCTGCCGGCCGGACAGGCAACTCTCCCGCTGACGGATCAATCCCTGCGGTCCTCGGACGCTAGCCGCAGGCTATCCGGGCCGGCTGCACGGGTCGCACGCCTACTCCCTCGGCGCGACAGCCGCCGGGTTTGTGGTGGGATCCCAGCGGGTAATCCTGCGGGGGCGCCGGGCGACGACGATGTGCTGGTCATCGGCGAGCCGGACCGCGACGTGGTCTACGGGGCGGCCGACCAGGCGGAACACCGCCTCGGGATGCCGGTGCAGGTGACCTTCCGCCCGGAATAAGCGTGACAATCGGCCAGGAATCCATTCATCAGAGAGGTCCGGTCGCGGCCGCTCGTATCGCCGATCGAGGAGACCGACAAATGACGTCGGCGATCGGTCGGGAGCGAGTGAAGGAACGGCGATGTGTGGCCTGACAAAGCGGCACACACTGAAGATCGGAGCCAGGCACCCCCGGCAAATTCCCTGATCACCCCAGCGGAGGAGCTGACGGACTACGCGGACTACGACGACTACATCCTGGTCGGGTGGGTCCTGGTGGCTGAGGTACTTAGCCGAGCGCTGGGCACGCACCGGAGTGGACAATCGGCGCGCATCACGGTGCTCGACGCGCTCATGGAACGGTTGGGACACGGCGCGGGCCGATTGAAAAACGCTGCCTACGACGTCCTGCGGTCGTTTGAAGACAATGTCGGGACCGAGGGCAAGGGGGGCGCCTACAGCGTTGTCGAGACATTTCGCGTTCGTCGCGTCGCGGAGGCCGCGGTCCGTGAACTCTCGTCCGGCCTGATCGTTGCCGCCATGCCTTGGATGGGATGGGGAAACATCCGCCCTGACGCGGCCAAGCGGGTCACAGACATCTCCGCAGCGGTGCGGTCAATCCTCGTGAGCCGATTGGCTCCCCTGTTGACTAGCTACTCGAGCGCCGGCGATGGAAGCGAGCGTGCGTAGGGTGATCACGCGGCAAGCAATACGAGGCGGGAACGCAGGCCCCGTCCCAACCTGGAAGAGCGATTCTCGTTGCACCCACTCAAGCCCGAGGAGGCCTTGCGACGACTCCCCAGGGGCACGTCTGAGAGTCGAACAGAGTCAGCTGAGACGCGGCCGGAACCGAAGCCGGAACCGAAGCCGGAACCGAAGCCGGAACCGAAACCGGAGACTTGACCACCCGTTTAGGTTGCACGAATGAAACGAGAGTCGGTGGCGTGCCAGAAACCTTTGTGCGTCTGTGTCGCACTCGAAGCCGTGGTCTTAACCTCCCGCTATCGCGCCAAGCACGATAAGCGGCTCGACTCCCGCTACCACCAGCTCCGGTAGTGGCTGGTCGATTGGTCCATGGGACAGGTCTTCCTCGCAGGCGAAGAAGCGGACGAAGGCGCGCCGTCTCTTGGTCTCAACGTCGCGGATCGTGCCGCGGAGAACCGGGTAGCAAGCTTCGACAACGTCGAACACCGATTCGATCGTGACCGGGGCCGCGACGTCGAGTTCGATCTCCCCTGCGGTGTTGGCAAGCGTGCGAAGCGGCTGCGGCAACACGACACGGATCATGGCAAGGTCTGGACCTCGACGGAGAGCACGCGAGGCAGGTCGTGCACAATCGCCGACCAGTGATCACCCTCGTCGGAGGAGGCATAGACCTGACCGCCAGTCGTGCCAAAGTAGATGCCGCACGGATCGAGGTCGTCAACGGCCATGGCTTCGCGCAACACGTCGACGTAGCAGTCACGCTCAGGCAGACCCGCGCCTAGCTCTTCCCATTCGTTACCGCCGACACGGCTGCGATAGACGGCCAGTCGGCCATTCGGCGGGTAGTGGCACGCGTCACTTGTGATCGGCAAGACGTAAAGGGTCTCCGGCTCGTGCGCATGGGTGTCGATGACGAACCCGAAGTCGGTCGGCAGGTTTCCGCTGATCTCATACCAGCTCTCCGCACCGTCGTCGCTCCGCATCACGTCCCAATGTTTCTGCATGAACAGAACGTTGGGACGCTCGGGATGTAGCGCGATCCGGTGCACGCAGTGTCCGACGAACGCGTCGGGGTCGGGAATGTAGGTCGATTGCAGACCCACGTTGGCCGGGCTCCACGTCGCTCCGGCGTCGTTGGTCTTGAACACGCCTGCCGCGGAGATCGCGACCCACATGCGCTCGTTGCTCGTCGGATCCAGCACGATCGTATGCAGGCACATTCCTCCGGCGCCCGGCTGCCACTGTTGCCCGGTCTCGTTCTCACGAAGTCCGGCGATCTCGCTCCAAGTTGAACCTCCGTCGGTCGTCCTGAATAGTCCGGCGTCCTCGACGCCTGCGAAGACGGTGTCGGGATCGGACAACGAGGGCTCGAAGTGCCAGACTCGAGCGAACTCCCAAGGATGAGGCGTCCCGTCGTACCACTGGTGGGTGCCCGGCGTAGACGCGTACGCGAATTCGTTACCGATCGCTTCCCAGGTCTTGCCACCGTCTTCGCTGCGTTGGACGACTTGGCCGAACCACCCTGAAGTCTGGGAGGCGAAGATCCGATCGGGCGCGACTGGCGATCCGGTCATGTGATAGATCTCCCAGCCCGCGAAGTGTGGTCCCTCGATCGACCAGTCCTTCCGCAGGCCGTCGCTCGTCAAGATGAACCCGCCCTTTGCGGTGCCGACAAGCACACGAATTCGACTCATTGGTCTCCTCCTGACACGGCCGGGGCGTTCCGGAGACCGACGTCGCCTTTCCGCGAGCTTCGCGCCGTGCCGGAAGAGTCCACCCATGACTGGGGCGCGACGACGGGATGCCTAGCGATTTGGGATGGTCGGGGATTCCGCCTGATGCTCTGTCGCGTTGGCGAGGGTCTCCTTGATCAGCACAGGGTGGTGTGAGTAGGAGGTTAACGGCAAGGACTGGAGGCTTGCCTTGTCAGCGCGTACATCGCCGCATTCTTGGAAAGCGAACATATGTTCGCTATCGTTCGGGGATGACCGCAACATTTTCCGGCCCCTTCCCGGGCGGGCCCGGCCCCGAAAGGCCGGGTCTTGGTCAGCGGGCCCGTCCGGCGGCCCCCGGACTGCTCGCCCAACGGACCCGGCCGCTCGTCCTGGCGCGGGATGAGCTCCTGCCGGTCGCTTCGGGATTCACCCGGCTCCTCGGCACGCCCGGTCTTCGGAGGGGGAGCACCCTCGCCGTCGCGGCCGAGGGTGCCAGCGGGACGACGGCGGTCGCCCTCGCGCTTCTCGCTCGGGCGAGCTCGGCGGGGGCGTGGTGTGCGGCCGTCGGGCTCGAGGACCTGGGCCTCGTCGCTGCCGACGAACTCGGCGTCGCCCTCGATCGCTTCGTCCTCGTGCCGCGGCCGGCGAGGCGCTTTTCGACCGTGGTCGCGGCGCTGCTCGATGGGTGCGACATCGTGCTCGCCGCCACGCCCGCCCTCGCCCCGGCCGACCGGCGCCGGCTGAACGTCCGGGCGCGGGAGCGCAGGGCGGTGCTCGTCGTCCTGTCCGGTTCGCGGGCGGCGCCCGCCATGGTCGGCCGGCCCTGGCCGGACGGGGTCGACGTCCGGTTCTCGGTGACCGGGGGTGCCTTCGCCGGGCTGGGGTCGGGGAGCGGCCGGATGCGCTCCCACCGGGTCGACCTCGTCGCGACCCGGCGTGCCGTCTCCCCGCGGGAGATGCAGGCCAGTCTCTGGCTCCCGCCGTTGCCCGGGGACGAGCCGACGGCGCTCCCGGTCACGACGGAGGCGGCGGAGTCGGCGGGTGCGCGTTGAGGACCCCGACCCCGGCGCGGGCGCTCGTCCTGTGGTGCCCCGACTGGCCGGTCAGCGCCGCCGGGCACCGGCCCGAGGAGGCGGTCGCGGTCGTCGCCAACGGCAGGGTGATCGCCGCGTCGGCGGCCGCCCGGCGGACGGGTGTCCACCCTCCCCAGCGCCGGCGCCAGGCGGAATCGTGCTGTGCCGGGCTCGCGACCGTCCCCCGTGATCCTGGGGCCGAGGCTCGGGCCTTCGAGCCGGTCGTCGCCGCGCTCGAGGGTTTCGGGGCGCCCGTCGCCGTCCGGCGCCCCGGGTGGGCCGCCCTCGAGACCCGCGGGCCGGCCCGGTACTTCGGGGGCGAGGAGTCCTTCGCCCTCGCGGTGGCGGGGGCGATCGGGGCCGTCGGCGAACACCTCGGGCTCGGCCTGGCGCCGCAGCCCGGGGGCGAAAGGATGCCCCTCGTCGGCGAGTGGTGGCGGGTCGGGATCGCCGACGGACCGTTCGCGGCGACGATGGCCGCCCAACTGGGCCGCATCGTTCCCCGGGGTGGGGCCAGGGCATTCCTCGCGCCGTTCGACGTCGCGCGCATCGGGAGCGGGGAGCTCGCCGATCTGTTGCGGCGTCTCGGGATCACGACCCTCGGCGAGTTCGCCGCGCTCGGCGAGGCCGACGTCCTCGCCCGCTTCGGCCCCGACGGGGCGCGGCTCCACCGGCTCGCCCGGGGGCTCGACGGGCGTGTCCTCGGGGTGCGCCCGCGGCGGCGCGACCTCGCCGTCGAGACGCTCCTCGAGCCACCCGCCACCGATGTCGACACGGCGGCCTTCCTCGCCAAGAACCTCGCCGAGAGGCTCTGTGTGACCCTCGGGGCCGAAGGGCTCGCCTGCAATCTTCTGGCGATCGAGGTCGAGACATCGACGGGGGACCGGCTCGCGCGCCGCTGGGCGCACGACGGGGCCTGGACCCCGGCGCTCGTCGCCGAGCGACTCCGGTGGCAGCTCGAGACGTGGCTCACGGGTGCCGGCCGGCGTGATTCCCCGGACGGGACGACCGAGCGGACCGGGATCGCCCGTGTCCGGCTCGTGCCGGTCGAGGTCGCCCCCGACACCGGCCGCCAGCTCGAGCTGTGGGGGCGGCCGCGCACCGACGACGAGCGGGTCTCCCGGGTGCTCGCCCGGGTTCAGGGGCTGCTCGGGCCCGAGGAGGTCGTCCGCCCCCTGCTCGCCGGCGGTCGGGGACCGGCCGAGCGGGTCCTTCTCGTCCCGTTCGGCGATCCCGCGCCGACGCATCCTGAGAACGTCGCGCAGCCGTGGCCCGGGCAGCTGCCCTGCCCGAACCCGACCGTGGTGCCGCTAGAGCCGCATCCCGCCGAGGTGTTCGACGGCGAGGGCCGCCACGTCGGCGTGGACGGGCGTGGTACGCCGAGCGGGGTGCCGGCGACACTCGCCGTCCAGGGACAACCGCCGTCGGCGATCGTCGCGTGGGCGGGCCCGTGGCCGATCGACGAGCAGTGGTGGGACACGGCCGCGCGCCGCCGGCGCGCCCGGCTGCAGGTCGTCACGGAGGACGGGGAAGCGAGCCTGCTCGCCCTCGACCGGGGCCGCTGGGTCGTCGAGGGGAGCTACGACTGACGAGAGGCGCGTGCCCCGGGAAACGGCGAGAATCCTCCCAACGAGCCGCTGGGAGGATCCATGGACGGGCCAGAAGTCGACGATCCCCATCCCGCCTCCGCCGGGCTCGTCTACGCCGACGTCACCCACCTCGGACTGGCGCTGTCGACCGGCGAGACGACGAGCGCCGCGCTGACCGAGGCGTGCCTCGCGCGGATCGCCACCCTCGACCGCGCCGGGCCGCGCCTGCATTCCGTGCTCGTCCTTGACCAGGCGGCCATGGACGTCGCCCGGGAACGCGACGCCGAGCGCGCCGCGGGGCGGGTGCGCGGGCCGCTGCACGGCATCCCGGTGCTCGTGAAGGACAATCTCGACACGGCCGGGCTCGCCTCGACGGCCGGCTCACTCGCCTTGGCGACCGCTCCGCCCGTGAGAGATGCTTTCGCCGTGCGGCGGCTGCGCGCCGCCGGTGCGATCGTCCTTGGCAAGACGAACCTCTCGGAGTGGGCGAACTTCCGCTCGACGCGCTCGGCGTCGGGATGGAGCGCCGTCGGCGGCCAGACGCGCAACCCGTTCGCGCTCGACCGCAGCCCGAGCGGGTCGTCGTCGGGCTCCGGCGCCGCCGTCGCCGCCGGACTGGCGCCGCTCGCCGTCGGCACCGAGACCGACGGCTCGATCCTCAGTCCGGCGGCCGTCGCCGGGCTGGTCGGCATGAAGCCGACGGTCGGCCTGGTGAGCCGAGAGGGCGTCGTGCCGGTCGCCGCCAGCCAGGACACGCCAGGGCCGCTGGCCCGCTCCGTCGCCGGCGCCGCGGCGCTGCTCGGCGTGCTCGCCGGCGCCGACCCGCAGGATCCGGCGTCCGCCCGCCGCCCGGCGGACCTGCCCGCCGACTACCTGCCCTTCTGCCGGCCCGACGGTCTCGCCGGCCTGCGGATCGGCGTCCCGCGCTGCGCCGAGAATCCGCGACCCCGGTTCCGTTTCTCCGGTTACCACGCCGCCTCGGACGCAGTGTTCGCCGACGGGCTCGCCGCGCTTCGACTCGCTGGCGCAACGGTTGTCGAGGACGTCGAGGTCCCGGGTGCCGAGGAAGAGGCGGAGCCCGACGACGAGCTCGTCGTGCTCTGCCACGAATTCCACGCCGGCCTCGACGCGTACCTGGCGGCCCGGGCCGCGGCGGTCGGCGGCGGGCCCCGCTCGCTCGTCGACGTGATCGAGTTCAACGAGGCTCACGCCGACGTCGAGCTCGCCCTTTTCGATCAGGACCTCCTCGAGCGCGCCGCCGCGACCGGGGGACTGGACGACGGGGCGTACCGTGCCGCCCGGGAGCGCTGTGACGGGTGCTCGCGGGCGAGGGGGATCGACTGGGCCCTCGACGCCGGCGGCCTCGACGCCCTGGCCGTGCTCACGACGTCGCCGGCGTGGTTGGTCGACCATGTGATCGGCGACACCTTCCTCGGCGCCGGCTACAGCATCGCCGCTGTAGCGGGCTATCCGTCGATCACGGTCCCGATCGGCGCGGTGCACGGGCTGCCGGTCGGGCTGACGTTCCTCGGCCGGGCGTGGAGCGAGGGCGTGCTTCTCTCGGCCGCCGCCGGGCTCGAGGCGGCGCTCGGGCCGGCGCCTCGCCCGCGCTATCTGCCGGTGAGCACGCTCGCCTGACGGTGCCGACCGGCGGGGCATCGGGGCAGTTGGCGGCCGCTGGCGAATCGAACATACGTTCGATATCGTCGTCCGATCAGTTCGTTCAACCCGATCATCCCTTGGTCCGAGCTCGAGCGTCGCCTCTCGGGACGGCGTGACGACCGCACGCCGTCCCATGCCGGGGCGTGGCGCGCGACAGGTCGCGAGGCCGGGCCCCAGCTGGAGCGTCGCGAGCCTCCCCGCGGCGGGGTGCCCTACGCCGAGCTGCACTGCCATTCGAACTTCAGCTTCCTCGACGGCGCCTCGAGCCCCGAGGACCTTGCCGAGGAGGCAGCGCGTCTCGGGCTCGAGGCGCTTGCCCTCACCGACCACGACGGGTGCTACGGCGTCGTCCGCTTCGCCGCCGCCGCCCGGGAGTGCTCGCTGCCGACCGTCTTCGGCGCCGAGCTCTCGCTACCGGCCGGTGGGGCTTGCCGGCCCGAGGCGCGGGCCGGTGCGATCGACCCCGAGGCCGTCCACCTCGTCGTGCTGGCGCGGGATCCCGAGGGGTACGCCCAGCTGTCGATGGCGATCGCCCGCGCCCACCTCACCGGGGGCGAGAAGGGCCGGCCCGCTTACGACCTCGCCCTCCTCGCCGGGGCCCATGACGGCCACTGGTGCGTCCTCACCGGCTGCCGGCGGGGTGCCGTGCCGGCGGCGCTCCTCGCCCACGGTCCAGCCGCGGCGGCGCACGAGCTCGCCCGCCTCGTCGAGGCCTTCGGCCGTGACAACGTCGTCGTCGAGCTGTTCGACCACAACACGCCGCTCGACGAGGCACGCAACGACGTCCTCGCCGAGCTCGCGATCCGTGCCGGCGTCGGCCTCGTCGCGACAGCGAACGCGCACTACGCCACGCCGTCGGGCTACGCGTTGGCGACGGCGCTCGCCGCCGTGCGCGCCCGGCGCAGCCTCGACGAGGTGGATGGTTGGCTCCCGCCGTGGGCCGGGGCCTCGTTGCGTTCGGGGGCCGAGCAGGAGCGGCGCTTCCGCCGCTACCCCGGGGCGGTCGAGGCGGCCGCCGAGCTCGGTCGGGCGTGCGCCTTCGACCTCCGGCTGATCGCCCCGGGCCTTCCGCCGTTCCCGGTGCCGGAGGGCACCAGTGAGGCGGGTTTCCTGCGCACACTCGCCGAGGCGGGCGGTACCCGCCGCTACGGCCCGCGCGCCGCCGCCCGCGTCCCCGGTGCCTGGGAGGCGATCGACCGGGAGCTCGGCGTCATCGAGATGCTCGGTTTCCCCGGCTACTTCCTCGTCGTCTGGGACATCGTCGAGTTCTGCCGGCGCGCCAACATCTACTGCCAGGGGAGGGGATCGGCGGCGAACTCGGCGGTTTGCTACGCCCTCGGGATCACGAACGCCGATGCCGTGGCGCTCGGATTGTTGTTCGAGCGGTTCCTTTCACCCGCCCGCGACGGGCCGCCGGACATCGACCTTGACATCGAGTCCGGCCGGCGGGACGAGGTCATCGCCTACGTCTACGACCGCTACGGGCGGGAGCACGCCGCCCAGGTGGCGAACGTCATCACCTACCGCCCGCGCTCGGCGGTCCGCGACGTCGGGCGGGCACTCGGCTATCCGCCCGGCGCGATCGACTCCTGGTCGGCGGCGGTCGGGACAGCCTTTGTCGCCAGCATTGCGCCCCCCGCGCCACCCGGTACCCGGGCCGGGGCTGATCCCGGCGGGTTGGGCATCCCGCCGGAGGTGGTGCGCCTCGCCGCCGAGTTCGAGGGCTTCCCGCGACACCTCGGCATCCACTCGGGGGGGATGGTGATCTGCGACCGGCCGGTGATCGCCGTCTGCCCGGTCGAGTGGGCCCGCCGATCCGGGCGCTCGGTCCTCCAGTGGGACAAGGAGGACTGCGCCGCGGTCGGGCTCGTGAAGTTCGACCTGTTGGGGCTCGGCATGCTCGAGGCGCTCCACCGCATGGTCGACCTCGTAGGTGAGCGCCACGGCGAGACGGTGGAGCTGGCGACGATCCCCCAGGAGGATGCCGTCTACGACATGCTCGCCCGGGCGGACTCGATCGGGGTGTTCCAGGTCGAGAGCCGCGCCCAGATGGCGACGCTGCCGCGGCTGCGTCCTCGGGTCTTCTACGACCTCGTCGTCGAGGTCGCGCTGATCCGGCCGGGGCCGATCCAGGGCGGTTCGGTCCACCCCTACCTGCGCCGCCGCAACGGCGAGGAGGAGGTGCGCTACCTCCACCCCCTGTTGGAGCGGGCGCTTAGCAAGACGCTCGGCGTGCCGCTTTTCCAGGAGCAGCTGATGCAGATCGCGATCGACGTCGCCGGGTTCAGCGCTGTCGAGGCGGACCAGCTCCGCCAGGCGATGAGCGCCAAGCGCTCGGCGGCGCGCATGGCGCGGTTGCGGGGACGCCTCTACGAGGGGATGGCGGCGCGGGGTATCACCGGCGAGGTTGCCGACACGATCTGGGAACAGCTCGCCGCTTTCGCCAACTTCGGCTTCCCTGAGTCGCACTCGGTCTCGTTCGCCTACCTCGTCTACGCCTCGGCGTGGTTCAAGTACCACTACCCCGGGGCCTTCCTCGCCGCCCTCCTCAACTCCCAGCCGATGGGGTTCTGGTCGCCCGAGAGCCTCACCGCCGACGGGCGGCGCCACGGTGTTGTGGCGCTCCGGCCGGACGTGAACCAAAGCGCCGCCGAGGCGCGCCTCACCGACGACCCGGGCCACGCCGGCGCGACGGCGGTGCGTCTGGGGCTGGGCTCGATCCGGGGGATCGGGGCCGAGCTCGCCGGCAGGATCGCCGCCGGGGCGCCGTATACGAGCATCGACGACCTCGCCCGCCGGATCGGTCCGACGCGGGCGCAGCTCGAGTCGCTGGCGACGGCGGGCGCCCTCGCCGGGCTCGCGGCGGTCGCTGGCGCCGCCCGGGCCGGGGGTACGACCTCGCGTCGGGCGGCGCTGTGGGCCGCTGGCGTGCTCGCCGGGGGGAGCCCGGCGCGCCTGCCGGGTATGGTCCCCGGGGCGGTCGCGCCCGACCTGCCGGCGATGAGCGAGATCGACACCCTCGCCGCCGATCTCTGGGCGACGGGCTTGTCGACCGACAACCACCCCCTCGCGCCGCTGCGGGAGTGGCTCGCCGCCCGCGGCGTCACCCCGGCCGCCTCGCTCGTGGCGATGGCCCCCGCCCGGGTGCTCGTGGCGGGCATCGTCACCCACCGCCAACGGCCCTCGACCGCCGGCGGCACGGTCTTCGTCAACCTCGAGGACGAGACGGGGGTCGTCAACGTCATCTGCTCCCCGGGGCTGTGGGCTCGTCACCGGGGGTCCGTCGCCTCGGCGCCGGCGCTCCTTGTCCGGGGCCGGCTCGAGGGCGCCGGGGCGGCCCGCACGGTCGTCGCCGAGCGTCTCGAGCCGCTCGAGCTCGCCATGGCGGTCGGGCGCTCCCGCGACTTCCGCTGATCCCGCACCTCGGCCACGCTCGGCGCGCGGTCCCCTCCCAGTCCCATCGCCCGCGAGCCAGCCACCTGCGCCGACGCTGCGGGTGCTGGCACCGCTGGACCACCACGCGGGCACAGAAGCGCTAGTCAACTGGGCATCAACCACGAGTAGTGGTGAATATGGATTTCATCTTGACTGAGAGTGGTCATGATGCCACACTGCGTGGTATGCAGAACACGACAGAGGCGGAGCATCTCCAAGCGACCGAGACCTTGGGCCAGATGGTCCAGCTGGGCGAATGGGTGATCGAGGCCCGTACCCTGAGCGGGGAAGGGACGCCGATCGACGAGGTCCTCGCCCGGGGAGGGACCTTCTACGGCCGTGAGGTCCTCAACGCCTGGCGCTTCCTCCCGTCGACCGGCTGGCGCCTCGCCTACGAGGACCAGATGAACCGGGTCTACTGCGCCCCGGAGCCAGGGGTCGAGGGTGAATGGGCCGTCGCGCCCTTGAAACTCGAGTCCGGCATCTGGCGCGCCGGCAGCGCCGCTCGCAACCTGCACGCCGTCGTCACGAGCATGTCGCCGACCAAGGACCTCGAGCTCATGTGGCCGGTCGAGCTGGTCATCGTGCGCGGCCAGCCCCCGCAGCTCTACGCCAAGGTGAAGAACACGAGCAGCGAGCTGTGGTCGGCCGACGGCGACACGCCGCTCGAGGTCGTCGCCTGGCTGCTCGAGCTGCCGTCGAACCGGCGCCTGCTCGCCTCGCGCGACGACGAGCTGCCGTCCCGCCCGAATCGCCCCGGGAAGACCATCCTCGTCCCGCCCGGTGCGGCGATCGAGGTCCCGGTCAGGTTGGCGACGATCGCGCCTGAGACCTTGGTCCCCGGCACTTACGGCATCATCGGCCGCCTCGAGCGGCTCGGCCTGACCTCCGCGACCGGAACGGTCGTCGTCGTCGAGCGTTGATCTCTCGACCAGGGTACGAGAAGAGCCCGGCCTGCGGCCGGGCTCTTCTCGTACCGGGTGTCGGCTCAGTCGTCGAGCTTGAAGTCCCCCGAAGCGGCCGCCGGGCCGGGGGAGCTCCCCGTGCTGGCGGGTGCCTGCGAGGCGGCGGCCTCCGCCGCGGCGGCGACGGTCGCCTGGTGATCCTTCAGCGCGGCGACAAGCCGGTCGATCTCGCCCGCCGTGGAGCCGTCGCCGGTTCCCGTGCGCTCGGCGTACACGGCGGCGCCGAGGTCGCGGAACATCGCGTCCTGCTCGCGCTTGGCCTTCGCCTCATCGATCTTGGCCTGCCCGGCTTTCGCGGCCTGCTGAGCCTTCTGAGCCGCCTGGGCGGCACCGGCCTTCATCTTGTCCATGAACGGCATGGCTTCCTCCTAATCGGTAATCATCGGTCGCCTAGAGCCTGTCGAGGAGGCCGCCGCCCTGACGCATGCCGCGCCTCTCGTCCTCGTTGCGCTCCTCGGTCTCGAGGTTGTAGTGCAGCGTTGACTGCAGGATCACCGGCCCGCTGCCCGACAGCGTGATGAGGCTCAGTCCCTGCCCACCGAAGGCGGCGGTCATCACGGTCTGCATGTTGAGCGCGCCGACGTAATCGACCCCGTACTCGATGGTCTCGGCGAAGGCGACGAGCGCCCCGGCGTGTACCTGGATCTTGCCACCGTAGTTGGCGGGATCGAGGTCGATGAGCGTCCCGCCACCGCTGACGAGCAAGGTCCCGGAGCCGGTGAAGTGCTCGAGGATGTAGCCCTCGCCGCTGCGCCGGCCGGAGCGGAACTTGGAGAGCGCGATGCCAAACTTCACGCTGTCCTCGGCGCAGATGAACGCCTCCTTCTCCGTGAACCAGCCCGTCGTCCCGTCGAGCTCGATCACGCGCATCTGGCCGGGAAGGTTCCCGCCGAAGGAGACGAGTCCGGAGCCCCCCTCGGGGCGGAACCACTGGAAGGCGAGGCTCTGGCCGGAAAGCACGCGCTTGCCGACGTCGGTCGCCGTCGACAGCGCCTGCTGCAGGAGGCCGCCCTTCTTCGCCGGAGCGCCCGAATCGTCGGTGCCCGGCGGCGTGCTGAGGCGCGTCTCCATCGTTACGTTCGTCGTCTTCCAGCGGAACTTGTTCGAGTTCGTGTAGATCGTCTGCCCCTGCTCGAGCTGGCAGGTGACCGACTGTGCGAGTTCCCCGGCGACCTTCATCTTGATCGTCACGACCGACCTCCTCGAAGCGAATGGCACCCGGTGGTCTCGACGGTATCGCGACCGCCGACGCGGGGCTGCGGTCACCCCCTCGAGGTCGGCTGTGGTCCCGCTGTAACGGCGGCAACATGCTCGCGCGCTCCCAGCGCCGCCGCTCGTGCGACGCCGTCGGCGCCCGAGCGACGGGCGGTCGGGGGGACGGACGGGGTCCCGATTCCGGATTGGGGCCGGTCGACCTAACATCTCGGTAAGGACGTTAGAGGAGGTCCGCATGCGGCGCCGACGTCAGCCCGAGCCCGTTCCCGCAGGTCCGGAGTGGCAGGTGGTATCGGATTTCCACCACACGATCGCTTCGGACGTCGCCGACCAGCTCGCCGAGATCGACCGGCGGGTCCAGCGGATCGCCGCCGACCGGCCGGAGGGCGGCGACCTCAACACGCTCGCCACGGCCATCCACATCCTCATCGACTGCATCCGCGAGCTCCACGGGACGACGTAGCGTCCTCGTCCGGACGGAGGTCTCAGGGGCCGGCTCTGCGCGCGGCCCGGGCGAGCAACTCGACGACCTCGTCGTCCGAGGTCTGGGCGAAGTCCACGTACCACTCGCCGACGGCGTTGAACCCGACCGGCGCCAGCAGGCAGACAAGCTCGTCGACCGAGCCGGCGAGCGCGGGGAGCGCCTCGGCGGGGGCGACGGGGACGGCGAGGACGACCCTGGTAGCGCCCTGGGCACGGGCGACCTGACAGGCGGCACGGGTCGTGGCACCGGTCGCGACGCCGTCGTCGACGACGATGACACGGTGCCCGGTAAGGGCGACACCCTCCCGTCCAGCGCGGAAGAGATCGGCGCGCCGGGCCACCTCGGCCGTCTCCCGTCCTTCGATCTCCGCGAGCACGTCGTGACCGATCCCCGCGGCGGCCGCCAGGGTGGCGTTGAGGACCCGGACGCCGTTCTCGCCGACGGCGCCGAGCGCGAGCTCGGGCTGCCGGGGTGCGCCGAGTTTGCGCACGACGATCACGTCGAGCGCCAGCCCGAGAGCCTCAGCGATTTCGAAGGCGACGGGCACGCCCCCGCGGGGCAGTCCCGTGACGACGGTGTCGGTTCCGCGGTACTCCTCGAGGGCTGCGGCGAGCTGCCTGCCCGCGTCGGTGCGATTGGTGAACCGCCCGCGTGGCCGACCAGTGGGGAAGCGCATCGCAAGTCGATTCTCGCCGATCGGCGGGCACCTTCGCGACGGGCCGGCGCCGGGGGCCCGTGGGGCTCCCGTTCTCCGCGATGGCCGTCGGTCGATCTAGGGGACGTCGGTTCCACCTCGACCTCGCATCGCCGGCTGTTCGCGACGCAGCACCTGCGGTGTGCGGCCTCGGCGAGGTGGCGGACCCCGCAGTGGAGAGGGAGGAGGGTTGTCTCTCGGATCACCGGCGACCTCGCCAGATCGTCGCCCAGCACGTCAGCGACGAAAGCTCGCACTACTGGGGCGCAGCCCCAGCCCCCGTCCCGCAAACCGAAGGAAGCCCCCATGCCGTTTGCAGGTGCTGTGATACAGGGCACGCACCCGCCCACATCCAGCCGCCACCATGCACGAAAACCGTCGCTCTGCTTGCCTCGCGCCACCGCGTGATCCAGGTCAGAGCGAGCGCGGATCGGCGATCATGTACTGCCGCCAAGGAGTGCCTTCGTGTTCCTTGGATACATCGATAGCGGGAGGGCCGATGTGCCGAGCGACGATGAGATCCGAGACGTTCAGCGAGCGACGTGGGCCGGCCTCTCTCTGGGCTGGGAGAAGTGGGACTCGGTCATCATGGAGCAGCTGGCCCCAGTCAGCGCAGCGATTATCGAACGTCTCGACATCGCTGAAGATCAACAGCATCTCGACATTGCCGCGGGCACGGGTGAGCCGGGTTTGAGCATCGCGAGACTGTCGCCGAAGGGACGCGTCGTGCTGACCGACCTCGTAGCGGAGATGCTGGACGTAGCCGCGCGACGAGCCAGGGCTCAAGGGGTCGCCAATATCGAGACGAAGGTGTGCAGCGCCGATGATCTGCCGTTCAACGACGCGACGTTCGGTAGCGTCTCGGTGCGTTTTGGGTACATGTTCTTCCCCGACATGGGCAAGGCGACGGCCGAGTTCGCGCGCGTGCTGAAGCCGGGCGGACGTCTCTGCTCGTCGGTATGGGTCAAGCCCGAGGAAAACCCGTGGACGACGATCGCCATGCAGGCAATCGCGACCGAGGCGGTGGTGGCGCCACCCGAACTGGACGGACCGAATATGTTTCGGTGCGCTGCCCCGGGATATGTCAGTGCCCTGTACGAGGGCGCGGGGCTGCGCGACGTTGCCGAGTGGGACGTCGACGTCGAACTCGTGACGCGATCGCCCGAGCAGTATTGGGAGATGATCAGCGAGCACGTCTCGCTCGCAGTTGCGGCGCTTCAGCAGGTCGACGAACCGGCGCGGGAGCGGATTCGGGCAAACGCCATTGCGAAGGTGAGCGCGTTCGAGAAGAAAGGCAAGGTCCGGGTTCCCGGCGTGGCGCGCTGCATCGTGGGAACGAAACAGGACGCGAGCGGCACGCGCCCACGCGACGGCGCCCCGTCCTCCAGCGCGGGCTAACCGACCAAGCCGTAGGCCGAAGCCGCGCCATAACTGCCGATCTGCACCCAGCCGTCGACGAAGCCTTCGGCAGCCCCATCAACGCCCTATTCGGCGTTCGGTGGTCACCCGCCGCGTACGCCTCGTTACCAGTCCCAGATGCGCGCCGTCGGCTCTCCGACGCGAACCCCCCACCCAGGTACTGGCGACATTAAGAACTTGTCGCTGACAGCGGCCACGGTCTCGTTAAGAGTCTCGCTGTCGGATCAGCACGGCCCAGCTACCTGGCGTCGTCGACCGAGAGCTGGGTTCGAGATGTTCTGTATGTCGTGGCGGGAGGCGGTTCAGATTCCCCCTTGACGGATGGAACGAAAGCGCTTTCCACCGCTCTTGACCTGCCATCCGGGCTCGCAGTCGATCCTTCAGGGAGCACCGTTGTGGCCGAGCCGCCGATAGTGTCTCCGGTGCTAAGGCAGACGAACAAGGGGGAGAGCCCGATGGCAGTGTTCAATGGCGTGTTCCCAATCCTTCCCGGTAAAGAACAAGGAGGAAGGGACTTCGCGGCGGCGTGCATGGGGGAGCGCCGCACGGGGTTCGAGGCTCAGGCGGCTAGGTCGGGACTGATCCGGGAGACTTGGGCTCTGCAGGAGACCCCGATGGGGAGCTTCATGTTGGTTTGGTTCGAGGCTCCCGACATCGAGAAGGCGTTCACGGAACTCGCCACCTCCGGCGACGAGTTCTCCATCTGGTTTCGCGGCCAAGTCAAGGATCTGACTGGCGTCGACCTGAGCGCTCCACCCGAAAGCCCGCTCCCCGACGTGCTGGTCGACTGGACCCCCTGAACAAGGGGCGGGCGCCGTTGGCGCCCTGCCCCCCTCGTCCCTCGGCGGGGCCAGAGCGCTCACGTCCGCACCCTGGGGTTTTATCCGCCGAACGACGATGGGCCAGAGGGCACATTAAGAACTTGTCGCTGACGCCGCCCTCCCTCGCCGGGCCGCCGCAGGTGAACCGCCGCCCAGGGCGATCCTCGTCAGGTGCGCCGGGGGAGGGGAGGTCGTCGGACATCTCCCCGGCGGCGTCGTCCTCATAGCCGACGAGTCGGGCCGCCGCCGTCCCGCCGCAGCGCAGAACGACGAAGGCTGGGACGCGGCTGTCGCCCGCACGACGAGCCACTCGGGATTCCAAGCCCGGGATCCCCCGGGGAGAGGGTCGGTGTCGACCGAGAGGGTCACCTGCCGCTCGACGTCTCGTGGGGCCGGTCGTGGTGCTCGTCGTCCGCGCCCGTCGACCCGGGCCAGGAGAGCCGGTCGCCGTAGGCGGGCTGGGGCCATGGGGAGATTCTTCCCGGGACACGTCGCCCGCCGTCGGGGTCTCCATCCGCCGGCGGGAGCTCCGGGCAGCCGCGACAGTCGGAAATCTGATGTGGCAGATCGCGACAAGTGAGTCAACTAAGTCGATAAAGTCGCAGGAGTTAGTCGACGATGGCTGACAACGTCCCCGACAGAACTGGAGGATAAATGCTGCGCCGCATCACGATCCCGCTTCTCATTCCGCTCCTGGCCCTCGGCGGCGGCGCCTGGGTCACCGCGGGGGCGGCCCTGGCAGGCCAGGCGGACTTGGCGCGGGTGGCGCCGGCGACGGCGACACTGGCCCCGGGCGGCGTGTTGAACGAGAGGACCGACACGACGACGCCGGCGGCGGTCACCCTGAACGGGGCCGGCGCCAACTCGATCGAACCGTTCTTCCAGCGGGTCTTTTACGACTACAACAAGGCGAACAGCCAGACGACGGTCAACTACTCGCCAGCCGGGAGCAGCGTCGGGGTCGCCGACATCGAGCAGAACACCGTCAACTTCGGGGACTCGGAGATCCCGATGGCGTCGACGGACCTCGCCGAGGCGACCGCTGGCAAGATCATCCAGATCCCGGTCGACCTCGGAGGCGTCGCCGTCAGCTACAACCTTCCCGGGATCAAGCAGGGGAAACTGAAGCTGGACGGGCCGACGCTGGCGGCGATATTCGACGGGACCATCACGAACTGGGACGACTCGAGAATCGCCCAGGTGTCGGGCCTCAAGGACCTGCCGAACCTGACGATCGTTCCCGTGCACCGGGCCGACTCGTCGGGACCGGGCTGGGACCTCGACGCCTACCTCATCCGTACCACCCGGGCGTGGGTGAGCGCGATCGGCACGTCGAAGCCGTCCAAGACCTGGCCGCTGCCGAATGTCGGCGTCGGTGAGCAGCTCAACTCGGGTGTCGCCACTTACATCCACCAGACCCCCGGGGCGATCGGCTACGTGGAGTACGCCTACGCCTTCCAGTCCGGCTTCACCAACGTGGCGCTGAAGAACCTGGCCGGCAGGTTCCTCCTGCCGTCCGAGCGGTCGATCGCCGCCGCGGGAACGAACTCACCCAAGATCGGCGCGTTCCGCTTTGACATCATCGACCGGCCCGGAGTCGGCACCTACCCGCTCGCCAACTTCTCCTGGACGCTCGTCTACCGCAAGCAGCCCAATCTCGACACGGGCATCGCGCTGGGAAAGTTGCTCTACTACGTCGTGACCCAGGGCCAGAAGGCAGCTGCCGCTCTCGGCTACGCGCCAATGCCGGCGGTCGACGTCCAGCTCGCGGTGAGCGGAATCGAGGAGGTCGAGACCTCGATGGGCGCACGGCTGTTCGCGTCCTGACGCGCCGGTTGACCGAGATCCCCTGGTGAGCTCGATCTCGCCGGGCAGACTGCGAAGCTCGGATCCCGCCGTCGGCGTGCGCGACACGCTCGCCCGCCGACGGCGCGGATCTCGGGGCCGCGTCTATTCGGCGTCCCGCTGGATCGCCGCGGGGCTCTTCGCCCTGCTGCTCGTCAGCCTCGTCGTCAGTCTCGCGACGGGAGCGGACCAGGCGTTCGCGCACTCGGGAATCGGCTTCGTCTGGTCGGGAACGTGGAACCCCGCCGCCAGCGAATACGGCGCCGGAATCCTCGTCGTCGGTACGCTGGTCACGACCGGCGTCGCGATGCTGCTCGTCGTGCCGGTCGGCCTCGGTGCCGCGGCGTTCCTGTCCGAGCTCGCGCCGCGCTGGCTGGCCGGCCCGCTTTCCGCCGCGATCGATCTGCTCGCAGCAATCCCGAGCATCGTCGTCGGCCTGTGGGGGCTCATCGTGCTCTCGCCGCTGTTCGCGCGCGATGTCGAGCCGGCGCTCAGCTCGGTGCCGCTCGCCAGCTGGTTCTTCCACGGGCACGCCTACGGCCCGGGCATCTTGCTCGCGTCGGTCGTGCTGGCGGTGATGACGCTGCCGACCGTCGTCGCCCTGAGCCGGACGGCACTCGGCGGGGTGGCGGTGGCGGATCGCGAGGCCGCCCTCGCGCTCGGCGCGACCCGTTGGCAGGTCGTCCGCAGGGCGGTCATCCCCGGGGCGCGTTCGGGGATCGCCGCCGCGATCACGCTGGCGATGGGCCGCGCGCTCGGCGAGAGCATCGCGGTGGCGATGGTGATCGGCAACGAGCCGTCGATTCCCCACTCGCTGATCGGCCCCGGAGCCACGCTCGGCTCGGCGATCATCAATCAGTTCGCCGAGGCCAACCCCGGGCTCGGGGCGAGCTCGATCGTGGCGCTGGCGGTCGTGCTCCTCGCCCTGACCGTCGCGGTCAACCTCGGCGGCCAGGCGCTTCTGCGCGCCAACGCGGCGCGCCTGTTGACGCGGGAGCGGATCCCGTCGTGAGCCCCGCCGTCTCGCCTGCCGTGGCCCTGGGGGGCGTGCCGCTCGACGCCGACGACGGGCAGGCGGCCCGCCGGCGCCGCGAGCTCGTGCAACGGGCCGCGCGGCGGTCACTGCGGCGTCGTCGCTTCGCCGGTCGGACAGGGGTGCTCGCGTGCCTGGTGGCGCTGCTGGTCGGGCTGGCGCCGCTCGTGGCGGAGCTCGGCTACACGGTGGACCGCGGAGTCGGGGGCCTCTCGCTTGGGTTCTTTCTCCACGCCCCGACGCCGCCGGGCGTTCCCGGTGGGGGGATCTCGACGGCCATCGCCGGTACGGCGCAGATCGTCGGGTTGGCGCTCGCCATCTCGGTGCCCCTCGGGTTGTTCACGGCGCTTTTCCTGTATGAGCGCCGCGGCCGCCTCGCCGGGGTGCTCCGGTTCGGCGCCGACGTCCTCACCGGCGTCCCGTCGATCGTCATCGGCATCTTCGCCTACGAGCTCGTCGTGCGCGGCCTGCATCACTTCTCCGACCTCGCCGCGAGCTTCGCCATCGCCGTGTTGATGGTGCCGATCATGATCCGCGCCGACGAGGAGGCGATGCGGACCGTGCCGGTGGACCTGTGGGAGGCGGGCGTCGCGCTGGGCGCCCCGCGTAGCCGTGTCGCCCGCTCGGTCGTGCTGCGTGGTGCGCTGCCGGGGCTCGTCGCGGGGAACCTCCTGGCGGTTGCCCGCGGCGTCGGGGAGACGGCTCCACTGCTCTTCACCGTCGCGGCGCCGACCGCGGCGATGACACTCCTCATCTTCTCCGAGGGGAGCCAGGCGCTGCCCGCGGCCCAGCAGACCGCGTGGACGACCGCCTTCGTGCTGCTGGCATTCGTACTCGTGCTCAGCGTCGCGTCGCGGGCCGTGGCCTGGGGCCTCACCCGTAAGGCGAGATGAGCTGGACGGAAAGGACGACATGACCGACGACGCGCCGATGATCACGACCGACGGGACGGGAGAGGCGCTCGCGCCGCACCCAGCGGGCGCGTCGACCCTCGGATCGGTCGCGACGCGCTCCGCCGCGACGCGCTCCGTCCCCGATCCGCTGGCTCCCCCGGCGATCACGCTCGAGCACGTGACCGTCTCGTTCGGGCGGCAGTGCGCGGTGCGCAACGTCACCCTCGAGCTCCCCACCCGACAGGTGACCGCCTTCGTTGGCCCGTCGGGGTGCGGCAAGACCACCCTGCTGCGCGCCATCAACCGGCTCCACGACCAGACCGGCGGGCGGGTCCAGGGGTCGATCCACGTTGGCGGGCTCGACGTCTACGGAGCCGGGATCCGGCCGGAGCTCGTGCGCGGCCGGATCGGCATGGTCTTCCAGCGACCCAATCCGTTCCCGACGATGAGCATCTTCGACAACGTCGTGGCGGGGCTGCGGCTCAACGGCATCCGGAAAAAGTCCCTCCTGCGGGAGGCCGCCGAGGTCGCGCTGCACCACGCCGCGCTGTGGGACAGCGTGAAGGACCAACTGCGCGAGCCGGCGATCCGCCTATCCGGTGGCCAGCAGCAGCGGCTCTGCATCGCCCGGGCCCTGGCCGTCGAACCGGAGGTCCTCCTCATGGACGAGCCGTGCTCGGCGCTCGATCCGATCGCCACCGCCAAGATCGAGGATTTCATCACGGCGCTGTCACCGGAGATCACGATCGTCCTCGTCACCCACAACATGTTTCAGGCGGCCCGCGTCGCGGAGCGGGTGGCGATCTTCCTGCTCGGCGACGATCGCGTCGGCGAGCTCGCGGAAACCGGCCCGACCGCCGAGGTCTTCACCTCACCGTTCGACCCGCGCACCAAGGCCTACGTCGAGGGGCGGGTGGGCTGAGGGCCCGACGCCGTCGGCGCGGCCCGGAACGTTCGGGCGCGGGCGGCGAACGGACTTGTACGCTCGGCGCCAGGCAGCGGATCTAGGAGAGACGATGGCGGCACTCGAACTTTCGACGGTCGAGCTCGAGATCCCGAACGAGCTCAACGTGATTGTTGGCCAATCGCATTTCATCAAGACCGTCGAGGATCTCCACGAGGTCCTCGTCGGGTCGAGCCCGCACCTGCGCTTCGGCGTCGCGTTCTGCGAGGCCTCCGGGAAGCGGCTCGTCCGGAAGTCGGGCAACGAAGACGAGCTCACCGACCTCGCGGCGCGCAACGCCGAGGCGATCGGCGCCGGGCACTGCTTCGTCGTGTTCCTGCGCGACGGCTACCCGGTCAACGTGCTCAACCAGATCAAGCAGGTCGTCGAGGTCTGCTCGGTCTTCTGCGCGACAGCGAATCCCGTCGAGGTGATCGTCGCCGAGACCGCCCTGGGGCGGGGAATCCTCGGCGTCATCGACGGGAGCCCGCCGCTCGGCGTCGAGGGCGCCGAGGACGTCGCCGACCGCATCGGCTTGCTGCGCGCGATCGGCTACAAGCTGGGCGGGTCCTGAGTTGTCACCCGTCCCCGGCACCGGGGCGAGGTGCTCGCGGGCTCAGGCGCCGCGCAGGCGCGTGGCGATCGTCGCGGGGTACTCGGGGAAGTAGTCGGCGATCTGGTCGAGGTGAAAGCGCCGCAGGATCGAGGTCGCCGGCTCGTGTTCCAGCAGGAAGCCGAACGAAGCCCGGACGAGCCGCTCGTTGGGCACGCCGTCGCAGCCGAGGGCGGCGGGATAGCCCGCGGGGACGCTGACGAAGTGCGTCGTGGTGGTCCCATCGCCGCGCACGTCGACGCGGAAAGTCCCGTCCACCTGGGCGGCCACGGTGACCTCGGTCATCGCCGTCATGTTAGTGAGGGTCGTCTCCGGCCCCCGGCGCGTACCGGGGGCCGTCACGTCGTCGTGCGGCGCCGGATCAGAGGCTGCGGCCGACCAGCTCACCGACCGAGCCGACGACGGTGACGCTGGGGCGCTTCTCGGGAAGCGCGCGGCCCGCCGCGACCCACACGGCCTCGAGCCCGGCGTCGAGCGCGCCGATGATGTCGCGCTCCCAGCTGTCGCCGACCATGACCGCCGACTCCGCCTTGGCGCCGAGCTGAGCGAGCGTTAGGGCGAAGATGTCGGGGTCCGGCTTGCCGAGGCCCACCTCGCCGGAGATGACCACGGCACCGAAGCAGTCGCCGAGGCCGGTCGAGGCGATCTTGAACCGCTGGATGTCGGCGGGACCGTTCGTCAGCAGGCCGAGTCGGCAGCGGCCTTCGAGCGAATGGACGAGTTCGGCCGCGCCGTCGATGAGCGGATGACCCGAGCGCTGCGACGCCACGTAGGCGTCGGACAGTGACGTGGCGAGGGCCGGGTCGTCGATGCCGAGCTCGGCGAGGGCGGCGCGCCAGGCCTCCTGTCGGTAGACGGGGGCCCACGCCTGGACGTCGTCGAGGATCGGGGGGCCGCCCTCGAACGTCGCCCAGAGGCCCTCCCAGGAGGCGAAGCCGAGCTGGTGGCAGAGCGGGTAGTCGGGGCCGGCGCGCCAGATCCGGCGGGCCGCCGCCAACACGACGTCGACGACGGTTCCGGGGTCCCGGCCGGCCACGAGCCCGGCGGCCCGCCGCAGGGACGTCCGCGCCACCTCCTCCTCCACGATCAAGGTGTCGTCGAGGTCGAGGATGACGGTGCGGGAGATCACGCCCGCAAACATACCGATGTGGCCGTTCGCCGGCATCATTGCCCGTCCGGGTCGCCGGCGGCAGACCCAGGCGGCGGGGGGCGCGACGGGTCGATCGCGCAGGCTGGTGCCGTCCACGCCGAGGCGTCGAGCAGCACGGCGCCGGGGTCGGGTGGCTCGCGCCGCGCCAATCTCGCCAGGACCTCCAGCGGGCGCGCCTTTTGGCCGCGGCGGATCGGCCGCCCGGCCTCCTCCCGCGCGCCCTTCGCGCGGGGCGTGAGGAGGAGACCGTCCTCAGGACTGCCATCAGCATCAGGCGGGGACGGGTCTCGAAGACCGGGACCGGGGGCGTCGAGGTGCGCGGCGACGCCGAGCGCGTCCCCGATCTTCCGCCAGGACCATCCCGAGGCGCGCCGCCGCGTCGTGGATCGCCTCGGCACGTTCGGCCATGTGCTGGAGGGCGAGGGCGGCGCGCAACCCGATGGCCGAGTCTTCGGCCGGGATGGTGCTCGCCGCCGCGTCGATCTTCGCCATCGCCAATTTCGGCGCGCGCGCCGACGCCGGGCCGTGGTTCGGGACCCTCGGCGTCCCGGCAACGGTCGTCCTCTCGGTCCTCGCGGCGTTCGGCTAGCTTTCGGCCCATGACAGACGGGATCGAACCTTCGGGCGTTTCGGGGGGCCTCGGTGAGCAGCCGGCTGCGCCAGGGCGGGGGATCGGGCGGAAGGGCCGCAGAATCGCGGCCGTCATCGTCGCGGTGTGCCTCGTTGGCGGCGGTGTCGGGACGGCGGTGGCGGTCTCCGGCGGTTCCGGCGGCTCCCCGACGCCGGTTTCGGCGGTGACGAGATTGCTCGCCGCTGCCGATCACAGCGATCTGCTTGGCGCGCTCGACGCGATCGTCCCCGGAGAGCGGGCGGCGCTCGAGCCGGGCATGACGGGATTCGTCGACGAGCTCGGGCGGCTGAACGTGCTGTCGCACAGCCTCGATCTCAGCTCGGTGGGCGGGATGTCGTTCCAGTTCAAGGGCGTCACAATGTCGACCACGACGCTCAGCCCGACCCTCGTCGCCGTCAGGCTCACGGGCGGCTCGGTCACGGGGACGCTCGACGCCCGCAAGCTGCCGATCGGGTCGTTCGTGAGCGGACTCGTCGCTGGCAGGCTCCCGCAGAAGATCGAGACGTCGACGGGAGCCGTCTCGACCGGTCGCGAGGCGATCGTGACCGAGAACGTCAGCGGAACCTGGTACGTGAGCCTCGGCTACACGATCGCCTACGACGCCCTGACCTCGGCGGGTCGCCCGGCGTCGCCGCCGGCGAGCGGGGCCGTGGTCGCCGTCGGGGCGAGCACCCCCGAGGGCGCGGTGCGGGCGCTGCTCGACGACACGGCGGCGTTCAACCTCGGGGGGGTGCTAAGTGATCTTCCGCCAGGCGAAATGGGGGCGCTGCAGAGCTACGCGCCCCTCTTCGTTCCCAGGGCGGGCGCGGAACTGGCGCACGCCCGCTCGCTCGTGACCGTGAAGATCACGAGCCTCGCACTGTCGAGCTCGGCCGTCGCCGGCGGGACGTTCGTGAAAGTCGGCGACCTCGGCCTCTCGGTGAAGTACCACGGCGAGACGTTCGGCTTGGAAGGTGGGTGCCTGACTGTCTCCACCGCCGCGGGAACCGCGCGCGAATGCCCTTCGAAGGTCATGGTGTCCAAGGTCCTCGGGTCGCTGATCGCGGCCTTCCCGCCGTCTCTGCGCCCGCTTCTCGATCGGCTCACGAAGTTCCGGCCGGCGGTTGGATTTGTGACCGTGCAGGAGAACGGTCAGTGGTTCGTGAGCCCGGTGCTGACGATGTCCGACGAGGTGAACGGGTTCCTCGCGGTGCTTCAGCCGGGGGACCTCGTCGCTTTCGCCTCCTTCCTCGAGAACCACGCCCAGGAGCAGAGGACCGAGCAGGCGATCATGAGCCTGTTCAGCAGCGAGTTGGCGCCGCTGGCCGGCTCACTCTGAGTACCGCGCGGCGGGTCGGAGGTGACCGCCGTCGAGCCCGTCGTCGCGATGGTCAAACCCGTCGGCCCGATCTGCAACTTCGCCTGCGGCTACTGCTACTACCTCGCGAAGTCGAGTCTCTTCGGCCCGGGCGAGCGGTTCAGGATGGACCGTCGGGTTCTCGAGTCCTACGTCCGGGAGCTCATCGCGGCGAGTCCCGGCCCGGTCGTCAACTTCGTCTGGCACGGCGGGGAGCCGACCCTCGCCGGGACCTCCTTCTACGCCGAGGCGCTCGAACTCCAGGCGCGCTACATCCCTGAGGGCTGGACCTGCGAGAACAACCTGCAGACGAACGGCAGCCTGCTCGACGACACCTGGTGCGCCTTCCTTGCCGAGCACCGCTTCTCGGTCGGTCTCAGCCTCGACGGTCCAGCCCGCCTGCACGACGCCGGCCGGCCGGACCGGCGGGGTCGCCCGACGCACGCCCGGGTGATGCGGGGCCTTCACGCGCTGCGCGCCCACGGCATTGAGCCTGACGTGCTGTGCACCCTCAACGCCCGCAGCGCCGCCGCTCCCACCGAGGTCTACCGGTTCTTCCTCGCCGAGGACGTCCGCTGGCTCCAGTTCCTGCCGGTCGTGCTGCGAGATCCGGAGGGGGGCGTCTCGCCCTGGTCGGTGTCGCCCGAGGCGATGGGGGAGTTCCTCTGCGCGGTCTTCGACGAGTGGGTCCGCCACGACGTCGGCCGGATCGGCGTGCAGAACTTCCTCGAATCCCTGCTCGTCGCGAGCGGCAGGCCCGCCAACCTCTGCATCGTCGCCGAGACCTGCGGGCGGGTCCTCGCCGTCGAGCACGACGGGGGTGTCTACTCGTGTGACCACTTCGTCGACCCGGCGCACCGTCTCGGCAACGTGACGGGGGACGGGATCGGCGTCCTGGTCGGCGGGCCCGTCCAACGCGCCTTCGGCGAGGCCAAGCGCGATTCCCTGCCGGCGTACTGCCGGGCCTGTCCTGTCCGCGCCTACTGCAACGGAGGATGCCCGAAGGACCGTTTCGCGACCACCCCCGACGGCGAAGCGGGCCTTAACTACCTCTGCGCGGGCTATCGCCGTTTCTTCTGCCACGCCCGGCCCAAGCTCGAGGCGATGGCGGCCCATTCACGCCTCGGCCGCTCCCCGGCGGCGATCATGGCCGAGCTCGAGGCCGCCGAGCGCGAGGAGCGCAAGCTGTGGCGCGCGACCTCGCGCAACGACCCCTGTCCGTGCGGCAGCGGCGTGAAGTTCAAGCACTGCTGCCTATCGCGGCGGCGGGGCTGACACCCCCGGGTCCTTCGGGGGGCCGCACCCCGCCCCGCTAGCATCGTGCCTCCCATGCCGGGATCCGTCGCCTTCGTCTGTGCGATGCCGATGGAGCTCGCGCCGCTCAGGCGCAAGCTCGCATTGAAGCCCGCCCGTGTGGGCTCGCTCGACCTGTACCGGGGCTCGGTTGAGGGTCGACCGGTCGTGGGAATCGTCACGGGCATGGGTGGCGTGCTCGCCGGCCGGGGAGTGGCGCGTCTTTGCGCGGCGGTCGAGATCGAGCGGGTCGTCGTCGTCGGCATCGCCGGGGCCCTCGCAGCCGAGATGGTCATCGGCACACTCGTCGTGCCCGAGGTGGTCGTCGACGCCGCGACCGGTGTGGAATACCGCCCGGACAGGCTCGGCGGGGGCGAACCGGACGGCACGATGTGGACGACCCAGGCACTCATCATCGAGCCCGACGCCATCGCGGCGCTGCGGCAAGCCGGTGTCGTCTGCCTGGAGATGGAGACGGCCGCCATCGCGCAGGCCTGCACCGCTCGCAACATCCCGTGGTCGGTTGTCCGGGCGATCAGCGACCGCGCGACCGACGGCAGTCTCGACGCCGAGGTCTTCGGCCTCATCAACCCGGACGGCTCGTTGCGGCCGGGGGCGATCGCCCGGTACTTCCTGAAGCACCCTGGATGCGTGTCCCCGCTGGTCCGTTTCTCGAGGGACGCGAGGCTCGCGGCCGCACGTGCCGCCGAGGCCGCCGTTCGGGCCGTGACACACCGGCCGGGACCCGGGGAGCAACTGCCGGCACCGTAGGGATCGCGGAGCCCCGTCAGAGTGCGCGCTGAGCACGCTCGCACGGGCCGACTCGCGGTGGCGACGGATTGTCCCGGCCGATGAGACGCGAACGGCCGAGCTGTCCGCCCGACGGGGATCAGTCGGGCGGCGTCTCCGTGGCCGGTTCGGTGGGTTCGTGTGAACCCTGTTTCGATTCGGCCCGCTTGTGCCCGTGCCCACGGTGGTGTTTGAGGAGCCTCCCCTGCATCCGGCTGCGGAGCTGGAGGATTCGCGCCGCGCCGGCGAGCGCCACGAACAGTCCGCCGATAACGGCGGCCAAAAGGAGCGCCACCCCTTGGGGCAGATGACCGTGCACGCCGAAGAAGTCGACGCGGGCAGTCTGTCCGTTCTCCAGGATGAAGACGAGCAGGACGAGCAGGACGAGAAGTCCCACGACGACGGCGATCCAGTAGCCGCTCGTCCGCGTTACGGCAAGCGGCGAGCGCTTGGTAGTGCCGGTCTTCGTTTCCGATTCGGCCGTTGTCGACTGCGGGGCCTTTTCGCCCTTCTCGTCGGTCCCGGCCGGATCCTTCGTGTCGGTCATATCGCGCCATGAAGTCTAGGCGCGTTCACATCCGGGACCACGGGTGCCGGGAACGGCTCAGGGCGCCGCTTCCGGTGGCGGGTCGCCATCGCCGCCCCCGAGCCAGCTGCTGATGCGGTCGAGCACCGTCGAGATCCCCTCGCCCGCCCGCTCCAGCACCGCCGCGAACCGCTTCCGGTAGTGCTCGAGCGCGGCGTCGAACTCCTCCGAGGGTGGCGGCTCCTGACCGCGGCGGAGGTAGCTCCCGGAACGGATCCGGTCGAGCTCGCCGGCGCTCACCCACGCGATCAGCTCCCGTGCCCGCCGCACGGGGAACGGGTGGGTGGTCGTGATCTCGGCGAAGAATCTCGAGTACCGGGCGAAGGGGTCCGCCTCCTCGGCGTACTCGGTCGCCTGGCGGAGGAAGGCGTCGAGGTTGAGGTCCGCCACCGGGCCGGCCGCCATGCGCATGAGCGTCCGGCAGACGACGAGGGGCTCGCCGACGACGATCGCGCTCGCCCGGTCCGCGGTCAGCTCGGCCGCCCGGGACCACTCGAGGAGGGCGAGGTACAGCGCGAGGAGCGGCACGCCGGCGAGAGGCACCGAGCGGACGGCGCCGCCGAGGATCATCTGGACGAGCTGCAGGGTCGTCGTGAGCCCGACGTGGTCGGCGAGAACGTGCCCCATCTCGTGGCCGAGGACCGCGGCGAGTTCGTCCTCGGTGTACGAGCCGACGAGCCCGGAACTCACGAGCGTGACCGGCTCGTTCGTGCCGATCGTGAGCCCGTTGCCGACCGGTTCCTGGGTCACGTAGAGCTTCGGGCAGCGCGCAACGTCGAGCACGTCGGCGCAACGCCGCTGCAGGGTCCAGACTCGGGGCAGCTGGTCATCGCCCAGGCGCAAGGCGTTCCCGGTGAGGAGCTGGCGCAGCCGGCGCTCGTAGCTGTGCTCGGTGACGAGCTTCACGACCCTGTCGAGTCCCGGCACGGTGCGGATCGCCGCCGTCGCGGCGCGCTCGGCCGGGTGGGCGAAGCCCTGTGCGCTGATCCCGGGATACCTGACCTCCGGTTCGATCGCCATCGCCACCGCCTCGGATCCTGTCGGGTGCTCCGCTATGGGACGGATGTCTTTGTGGAGGCCTGTGCCTGGTGGTCGCCGCCCCGGGCGCGCGGGCAGATTCGGGGACGAAGGGCGGCGGGAGCCTCCTCGTCCCGACCGCACGTGGGACGAACCGTACCTCGACCTGGTGACGCGGGGTCGTCGCGCCGCGGCGGGCGTGCGGACGTGATCGTCGTCTCCACGCCGCGGCTCCGCGCTTTCGGGACCAAGGCGCTCGACGGCATCCGTCTGCAGCCTTGGACCTATGTCTGACCGCGCGGTCTCGTCATCTGCCCCTCGTGGGGCGACGATACGTCGTTCGGTCTGGCCCTTTCACGATCAACCATCCGATCATCCGGCTTGTCGTGTCGGTCACGGCTGCTCTCCTGGGTGAGGGATTGGTCACCCTCAGGATCCCTGGCTCCTTCCGGCCCGTCCGGCGCCGATCTCGGATAGCCCGATGCTCGACCGCGCCCCCTAGACCGAGTCTGTCCGCATCGGTTTCCTCCGCGGGCGGACACGGTCGGGAGCGGCGAGGCGAGCGGTGAATCCGGCCGGATCCCACGCGGATAGTCGGCGACTGCCGCTGCCAGGCCAGCCTGTTGCTGCGGCGGTGGTCGTCATCGGTCCACCTGGTCAGTGGCGATGGATGTCTCCGGCCTTGTTGAACCACTCGACGCGCACAGGCGGCGGGACCTCGGCCTTGGCGAAGGCGGGTCCAAGCTGGGAGTGCATGAACTCCTCCTGATCGGCCTTGGATTCCCACACCTCGACGACGACGAGCTTGTCACCCGCCTCCCCGGCGATGTGGCTCAGCATGCCCTTGGGCCAGTTGTCCCAGTCGGGTGTGCCGTCCCAGCCGAGAAGATGGTTCACCTTGTCGTAGATGCGTACCGCATCGGGACTGGAGAATTCGAGAACGATAACGTCGGCCACAGAGGCCCCCCTTGGTAGTTGCGCGGGTCGGAAACCTGCACGGGACATGACGTTAACGGTACCCCGGGATTGTCAGGCCGCAACGCAGTCACCGCATCACAACTGCAATCTCGCCGGAGTCGGCGCCGGGCATCGGACCCGGGTGCCGCGTGGTGCCACGGGGCACCCGATTCCCGACAGGTCCAGGTGCTGTCCTTCTTCTTGGGCGTCCGCGTAGCTACAACCATCACCGGAGGCACACTGCGATCGGGGCACCCCCGAACACCCGTGTGACCAACGTCCCGGGGGAAAACACCTAGAACCGGTCACGGCTGGTCTGTCGAGCCGACGATATGCTGCGTTTCATGGCTCATGATGAGAATTACTGGTGGCGCCTCATTAGGCGATCCTGGACTCTCCCCGACGCCGTGAGCGACGAAACAGCCGAAAATTTCCTTAACGGCGTTATCACGAACGGTGCCACACTTGCCGGACAACCGTGGCCAGGCCCTGTTGTTGGCGATGATCATCTTGGGGTGACAAGGAAACTGCTGGGTCTCATTAAGGCTGACGGCTCGACGGGCAAGCTGGACGGGCTCTTAACTGATCCCCAGACCGATGTTTTGGCGGACATTGCAAGAACGCTTAATCTCCAAGTCGGTCCGCAACCGCTCGACTGGGCGCAGGGAGGATCTGAACCGGTTCTGAGGAAGCTCGTCGAGTACGTGAAAGCGCACCCCTTCGACGCGTGACCACGAAGGAACTGATGGCCCGTCTCGGCCATTCGAGCCCGCGTGCGGCGCTCATCTACCACCACGTCACGGAGGAACGCGACCGCGCAATCGCCGACCAGCTCGACACCCTGATTGCCTCGACGCAATGTAAGTCGCGAGCCGAGGTCGTGAACCTGGCGCTTCGGAAATGGGCGGAGTGCGGTCACGGTGGCCTGCCGCGCTCGCGATCGTTGCCCCGCAGCGGCACTTCCGGACGAGTCCCTAGAAGGAAATCGCTGCGCCCTGTGTCGCACTCGCGAAAGCGCGTGACGCCGAATCGGTCGCGCGAACCAGCCTTACGACGTGGCGGGACTCCCCACCTGTGCGCGCGTTCGGGCGCGACCCATCGTCGGTAACTGGGGCGGCGGCGGCGCGCAGGCGGAACGGCTTCCTCGCACCTGTAACGCCATGCGACCTGTTGGGCCGTACCTGCGTCCAGACAGCTCAGGTCAGGAGCAGGTCCAGCGGATGGTGCCGGAGTCGATCCCGCCCAGAAGACCGTGAGCGTCACTGAAACTGAGTGACCCGGAGCCGTCGGCGTTGAGCTTCAACTTGGCACCGGTCATGCCAAACTGGTGCGAGCCCAGATCGACCGCCTCGAGAGACGCCGTGAAAGGGATGGCATACGTTCCCGGACCGTGGTACTCGCCAGGTTTGAGACCGACCACCATGTAGAAGTACTGGCCGCCCACCGATTCGGCGATCTCGGGGAGTGCGGAGTAGGTGGCGAACCAGGTATTGCACGACACTCACGGGCGGAGGTGGGTACTTCACCGAGAAGCTGCCGCTGCCGGGCGCGGCCCCGGTCATGGTGACGGTAAAGACGAGCGTCATGACGCCGCCACCCGCGGAGGTGGTGCTGCTGGCAGGAGCGTGAGTGCCGCTTGGGCCAGCGCTGCCGCTTCCAGCCGAGCCACAGGCCGAGACCAGCAACGCAACCGCCACGGCGGCGGCTGGGAGTGCCCGCGCAGCGAACCTCGTCTTCCGCTCCGCCTGCAAGCGCACAGACACCTAGCCGTGGGCCTCCCTTGCATCTGACTCGACACCGGCGATCAGCCGCCCTTGGATGCCAAACTCAGCGCCACTGCCACAATGCCCGACGCCACATCCTCCATGAGCGCCGAGCAGCTTTGAGGCCGTCAACCGCCCGGCATCGACACCTGGGGCGAGCGCATAGCGACGCCCAGAATGACGCTCCGGGTGACGGCCTTGCCCTGTCCAGATCGACGATGAGGAGTCCATGGCATCTCCCGTGATGCGCGGCGGAACAAGGAGTTGAGCGCGTTGCCTATCGCCGGGTCAGTGGGGCACCTTCTGGCCCCCAGATCATCAAGTGTTTGCCATCGCTGGCGGCGCACCCCGCTCAGGTCCGAAGTGCCGTGAACCTCAACCAGCTGGCTTCGCGCACGAATCGCGCACGTCGCTCAGAGGATGGTGCGACCTGGGGCGTCTGATCGGCTGCTGAACTGCGTTCATATGTAGAGGCGGCGCCGGGAATCGAACCCGGGTACAGGGCTTTGCAGGCCCTTGCCTAAGCCACTCGGCCACGCCGCCGTGGTGGGAAACCTTACTTCGGCGGGATCACCGTTCCGCCCCTGCAGCCTGCGCCGTGCCGCTTCGCGCCTCCCGGTTCAGGCGCCGGTCGCGTGGTAGCCCCCATCGACGTGGATGACCTCGCCGGTTGTCCGCGGGAACCAGTCGGAGAGCAGGGCGACGCACGCCCCGGCGACGGCCCCTCGATCCCGGTCGATGTCCCAGCCGAGGGGCGCGCGTTCGCCCCACACTTCCTCGAAGCGCGCGAACCCGGGGATCGCCCTCGCTGCGACCGTGCGGATCGGTCCGGCGGCGACGAGGTTGACGCGGATCGCCTTCGGCCCGAGATCCCGCGCAAGGTAGCGGGTCAGTGACTCGAGTGCCGCCTTCGCGACACCCATCCAGTCGTAGCCCGGCCAGGCGACGGTCGAGTCGAAGTCGAGCCCGACGATGGACCCGCCGCCGGCGGCTTCGAGGAGCGGCAGGAACGCCGCGGCGAGGACCTTGAGCGAGTATGCGGAGATCTCGATGGCGGTGGCGACATCCTCCCAGCCGGCCTCCAGCATCCCGCGTCCGATGCACGGGTCGGGGGCGTATCCGATCGAGTGGAGCAGGCCGTCGAGTCGCCCGAAGCGCCGGGCGACCTCGGCGGCGACGGCTCCCGGGTGTTCGGGGTTGGTGACGTCGAGCTCGAGCACGTCGGTCGGCTGGGGGAGTCGGCGCGCCATCCGTTCGGTGAGCGACATCCCTCGTCCCGCTCCGGTCAGCACCAGCTCGGCGCCTTCTTGCTGGGCGAGCTGCGCGACGGCGAAGGCGATCGAGTCCTCGGTGAGGACGCCTGTCACCAGGATCTTCTTACCCTTGAGGAGGCCCAAGGTTCCTTCTTCGTCGTCGAGCTCCGGAGGACCGGTTCTGCGGACACTACTGGTGGCTTCCCCGAGCGTCCATCGGGACGGGAGTGGATGCTCGGACGTTGCCGGCTGACCCTTAACCTGATCGTGTCTCGACCGCTTGGTCGGGCGCCGGATTTTCACGATGCGGACGGGGATGTGCCGGTTCACCCGGCCTGCCAACGGATTCTCGACCAAGGCTCAGTTCCTCGCGGCCCCGGTTTCGCCTCGCATGACGCATCGCAACTTCCGTCGCCCGCTTCTGGGGCTCGGCACGCGCGTCATCCCCGCGATGACGGAGGGAGCCGCTGATTGCGCCTTGTCGGCTCGGGGGATCACGGGATTGTCCGGCTGAGCATGTCCAGCATGGCGGTCACGATCTACGGGGTCTGCGCTGTCTCTTTCATGATGGCGATGTACGCGCTCGAGCGCCGCGGCCCGAGGTTCGTGCTTGCGTTCGCGCTCGGCTGCCTGCTTTCCAGTGCCTACGGTTTTCTCTCCGGAGCGTGGCCCTTTGGAGTGGTCGAGGCGATCTGGTCGATAGTCGCCGTCCGCCGTTACCGGGTGGCGAGGTCGAGCTAAGCCACGTTCCCGCTGGTTGGAACGGTGGGGAGGGGCGGATGTCGCCGTCGTGCCGGCTGGGCTGATCCGCGGTCGGGACACGGCGTGTTGGACCGTGGCGGACCTGTCGCTGCCAGTCCGGATCGCGCACGTGCCCTCACGCGAAATCCGGCCGGCGGAGCCCACCGGCCGGATCTGAGACTCGCGTTGTGACCGCTTACGGCATCAGGCCGTTACTACTTAATCGTCGTGCCGCTGGGGACGACGAAGTCGCTCGCCGGCGGTGAGGACGAGAAGCCGACCAGTGTTACCGACACTCCCTTCACCGCGGAGTAGGCGAGGACGCCCTTGTCCGTCACGCAGTAGGTCACCTTCTCGCCGTTGTAGGTGGCCGAGACGCAGGTCGAAGCCTGACCGGAGAACGTCTTGCTGAAGGTCGTGACGCCCTTAGCGCCCGACTCCAGCGCGGCGACCTCCGGGGCGACGAGACCCGGCTGGAAGAAGCCAAGTTCCCCGCTTATGGAGGAGTTGGACTTCTCGTGGTAGCACAACGCGTGGCCCGAGACGTTATAGCACTCGTAGGCTGTCTTGCCGATCTGGATGAAGACGAACGAACCAGCCTTCTCCTGGAAGGCGAGCCTGTAGTCCGGCGGCTTCTGGGCGTAGGAGTAAGTGCCCTTTAGGCTGGAAGTGACCAGCATGTAGGTCACGCTGAACGTCGCCTTCTCCTCGGCTTTCAACGAGTTGGCGATGGTTTTCACCGAAGAGGAGCCCCCCCCGGGCTTCGGCTTCTTGGGGGCGACGGAGGTGGCCGAGGCCGCGGTCGCCAGCATTGTGGTGACGCAGAGCACCGCGAGGAGGACGTAACCGGCACGCCGCGTCAATCCCCGGGCGTCAGACGATGGAACCGTGTGCATGTGCACCACTTCCCCCCGAGAGAATTTCGGGTCTAGAGATCCATGTGGATGCCTAGATGCTAACGGTGTGCAACGAGGCTCGTGACGTCCCGCACGACGCCGGGCGGGACGCGACACCCGGCGGCGGCGTCCGCGGTCAGCCGACCGGGCTCATCCGGGCCGGGTGGCCGGAGAGGCGCGCGTAGAGCGCCGCCGTCTCGGGGTGCACGCCGCGGAGCGGGTCGCCGTCGATCTCGAGGATGAGGGCCAGGTGGCGCAGCGTCGCCTCGACCCCCGCCCGATCGCCCGCCGCGTCGGCGGCCTCCATGAGCAGGCGGTGGAGGCGCTCGTCCCACGGCGTGGCCCGCAGGGCCCGCTGTGCGGCCCAGATGGCGTCGTCGGGGCGCCCGGCGTCGAGGCAGAGTCCCCCGAGACGGAGGGCGCACTCGACGACAGCGTGCTCGATCTCGGCGGCGAAGCCCTCGAGGACGGTCCACTGTCCCTGATGGAGATCGAGGAAGGGGCGACCGCGCAGGAGCCCCAGGGCGTGCCGCCACGCCGCGGGGTCCGCTTCCCGGCAGGCGAGGGTCTTGAAACGCTCCCAGTCCGTCCCGACGTCGGCGATGAGGTGGCGCTCGCCGGACTTGCGCAGGCGTGGCCGGCCGTCGGGCGAGAAGCCGAGCGCGCGGCGCGCCTCGCTGAGCCGGTTGGCGATCGTCTGGGGCGGCATGCGCCGTTCGGGCCACAGAGCGGTCTCCCACGCTGGGGTCGTCGCGCCTTCGGGATGCATCGCCAGGTAGACGACGAGCTCGGTGAGCCTCGGATGACGCTCGAGCGGGAGGGTCGCGCCGCGGACCTCGACCGGTCCGAGGACGGCGACCTCGATCGGGCCAGAGGGCTGGGTGTACCCGGGAAGTGCGTCGGAGCGGGCGCGGACCGAGGCAGCCGGCGCTGCGACCCGTGGCGGTTCGGGGGCGCGCACGTAGACGGCACAGCGGTCCCGCCTTCCGGCGACGAGGATTGCCCGTGCCGTCGTGTGCGCCGCGGCGACGACGCAAGCTGAGCCCCGGTGTCGGCGGACGGCGGCGACGAGCCGCTCGAGGTCGTCGTCGGCGCAGGGCGTGGAGACGAAGACGACGACCGGGTCGGTCGACGCGGCGAGGGCGCCGAATGCCTCGGCGACCGTCGCGACGCGGTCGGCGTGCGGCGGACCGAGGTCGCCGACGACGAGGACCCGCGCCCGGCGCGACCGGGAGGCCGTGGCGGAGCGGATGGCCGTGTCGATGACCCGCGCGGCATCTTCGGGGGGCCCGACGACCGACGTGCACCCGGCGGCGATGACGTCGACGAACAGCGTCGCCCCGCCGGCGTTCGGCACGGTGACGAGACAGGCGTCCAGGGACTCCGCCGTCCCGCCGGCCGAGGGCGGACCGGAGTCGGCGTCGTAGGGGAGGGTCCAGGCCGCGCGGAGCGTGCCGTCGCCGAGCGGCGGATTCAGGCGGACGCCGTTGTCGGAGGCGAGGACGAGGTCGCGCCGGGTGAGCTCGTAGACGACGGGTCGCCCGGCACACTCGCCGCTCAACGAGGAGGCGACGAACCCGAGGATCTCGTCGGCAATCGGCCGGCGTCCGTGCTGCCGTTTCGCGCTGGCGACCGGCCGAGCCCCTTCCCCGGGCCCGGAGCCCGTCTCACGGCATGGCCCGGCCGATCCGAAGGCGGCGTGTTCCGGCTCGCCGCCCATCGATGCTCCCTCTCGCATCTCGCGTCCCCCGTCGGAGGGTCCCTGGACCCCGTCGCGGTCGTCGATCGGTCCCGCCCGATCTCGCGCCAGCATCGATGGGTGCCGTACCGTTCCTTCTACCGCGTCGGCGCGTTCCCCGCCAGATGAGATCGCGTCGCCGCCGCCCTCGGGGCCGGAATTGGCCGGGTTCCGGCGACGGTCTGGTTGCTATACTTGTGCTGCGGTTTGTCGAACGGAAGGTTGGTCTGAACGTGGGCTCCGCGCCCACGTTCTTGTTTTTCGGAGCAGTTCGGTGGTCGGTGGGATTCGACGGTGGCAGCGGGAGAGATGTCGAAAAGGAGAGCGGACGTGGCGAGGAGCGGGGTGTCGGCAACCGATGTCGCCGACGATCTCGAACGCGCGCTCTCAGCCGTCGTCGGGACCCGCCGTCACGAGCTTGTCGACCTGGAGCTCGCGGGCGGAATCCTGCGGGTGACCGTCGAGGGCGGCGCCCTCGACCTCGACGAGCTGGCAGAGGTGTCCCGCCTCGTCTCGGCGATGCTCGACGACCGCGCCGACCTCGCCCCTTTGGGCCGTTACGAGCTCGAGGTCACCAGTCCCGGCGTCGAGCGGCGGCTGCGCCGGCCGGCGCACTTCGTGCGGGCGCTGGAAAAGCGCGTCGCGGTCCGGACCGTCGCGGGCACACCCGGCGAGCGGCGCCGTGAGGGCACGCTGCGCGCCGCCGACGAGGACGCGATCGTGATTGTTGACGACAACGGCGCCGAGCACCGGGTCACGTATCCGGCGATCGAGCGCGCCCACACGGTCTTTGACTGGCGCGCCGCCCTCGCCGGCGATCGCGCCAAGGCAGACAGGGCGACGACGGGGAGCCAGGCGTCATGAGCACGACGAATTTCGAGTTCCTCGACGCGCTGCAGCAGATCGCGCGCGACAAGGGCATCGCCGTCGAGACGCTCCTCGAGGCGCTCGCCAACGCCCTCGTCGCGGCGTACAAGCGCCAGCCGGACGCCGCCGAGGAGGCCTTCGTCACAATCGACTCGGACTCCGGCGAGATCCGCGTCTACGGCCAGGAGCTCGACGAGGACGGCAACGTCGTCAGAGAGTGGGACGACACTCCGAACGACTTCGGCCGCATCGCAGCCCAGGCCGCCAAGCAGGTCATCCTGCAGCGCATCCGCGAGGCCGAGCGCGACCTCAAGTACGAGGAGTACGCCGGGCGCGAGGGCGACATCGTGACGGGGATAATCCAGCAGAGCGACAACCGCTACACGCTGCTCGATCTCGGCAAGGTCGAGGCGCTGCTGCCCCAGGCCGAGCAGGTCCCCTACGAGCGCTACGACCATGCCGCCCGTCTGAAGGCCTACATCGTCGAGGTCCGCAAGACCGCGAAGGGGCCCCAGATCGTCGTCTCGCGCAGCCACCCGGGTCTCATCAAGCGGCTCTTCGAGCTCGAGGTCCCGGAGATCTCGAACGGCGTCGTCGAGATCAAGGCGTGCGCCCGAGAGCCCGGGCACCGGACGAAGATCGCCGTATGGTCGAACGACCCCAATGTCGACCCCGTCGGCGCCTGCGTCGGAGCGAGGGGCGCCCGCGTCCGGATGGTGACGAACGAGCTGCGGGGCGAGAAGGTCGACATCGTCCCGTACTCCGACGACCCCGCCGAGTTCGTGGCCCGTGCCCTCCAGCCCGCCCGGGTGAAGGAGGTCCGCCTCGACGAGGCGACGGGGACGGCGACGGTCATCGTCCACGACTTCCAGCTCTCGTTGGCGATCGGCAAGGAAGGCCAGAACGCCCGCCTGGCGGCCCGTCTCACCGGCTGGCGGATCGACATCAAGAGCGAGACCCAGCTCGCCGAGGAGGAGAGCGGCGTCTCGTCGGTCGATTGGGCCGAGGGTGAGTGGGTTCGGAACGACTCGGGCGAGATGGTCTTCCAGCCGGCGGGCGGCGGGGCCCCGATCTCGATGGCCGAGTGGGCACAGGGCGGAAGCCCGGAGGGTCCCGACGTCCCGGCAACGGAGGTTCCGGCGGCTGAAGCCGGACCCGAGCCCGCCGCCGATGCCCCCGAGGCACCGGCCGACGGTCGGCCGGAGCCCTCCGCCGAGCCGGCTGACGAGGTGCCCGTCGGCGAGGCCGCGACGCCCGCCGACGAGATGCCAGTCGACGTGGCCGCGGCGCCGGCTGACGAGGAGTCGGAGCCAACCCCGTAGCGGTCCGCCGACGGCCGGGCCGAGGCGCCAGCCCGCCCGTCCGATGTCACGGCGCACCTCGGTGGGGACGGCGCGAGCCGTCGTGTGCGAGGATGGACTGCCGTCGCGCGCCGGGGTACTGGCGCGTCACCTTTGCCGTGAGAAGGGGCTGCAGGGAACTTGGCCAGGAAGATCCGCGTCTACGAGCTCGCACGAGAGCTCGGCCTCACCAACAAGGAGGCCCTCGACCTCTCGTTGTCGCTCGGCATCGGCGTGAAGAGCCATTCCTCCTCGATCGAGGACGCCCAGGCGGACCGTGTCCGGCGCAAGGCCGACCGCGAGGGCCTGATCCGGGAGGTCCAACCGGAGCCCGAGCCCGCCCCCGAGCCGGTCCCGAAGCCCGCCAAGCGCGCGGGGAGCGCGCTTCGCGTCCCCGTCGTCGAGCCCGAACCGATTCCGGAACCGGTTCCCGAGCCCGTCTCCGCGCCCCAGCCCGCGCCCGAGGTCCACCATGTCGTGCGCAGCCGCCCCGCGTCCGAGCTCGGCGAAGTGCCGCCGGTCCGACCCGCCGTACCGAGCCGTCCCGCGACCGCCCGCGAGGCCGCCCCGCTCCGCCCCGCGCCGTCCCGCCCGTCGGCATCGCCCGAAGTTCCGGTGCGACGTCCGCTCACCAGTTCGACCGGCAAGCCGATCCCGCCCCCACCGGGCCCGCCGCGAGCCGCCGGCCGGCCGATTCCCCCCCCACCGGGGCTGGGATCGTCGGGTGGGTCGCACCCCTCGCCCTCAGGTGGATCCCGCGGCGGCGGCTTCGGCGCCCGGTCGGCCCCGGGCGGCGCGCCGCGCACCGGTTTTGGCGGTGGACGCCCCGGTGGTTACGGCGGCCGTCCCGGCGGAGGGCTCGGCCAGGGCCGCCCGCCCGGAGCCGGGGGACCGCCTTCCGGCGGCACGCGGGGCGGACCGGGGGGCCGGTCGCGTACTCCCCAGCGGCGGACCCAGCGCCGGCGTCGCAACGTGGAGGAGCTCGAGCCGATCCAGGTCGCGACGTACGTGCCCTCGAACTCGCCCGTCCCGGACCACGAGGTCATCGTCGAGCGGGGCAGCACCCCCCAGGAGGTCGGGCCGAAGCTCAACCGCTCGGCCGGTGACGTCATCCGGTTCCTCTTCCTCCAGGGCGAGGTCGTGACGGCGACGCAGTCGCTCTCCGACGACATGATCGAGCTGTTCGCCGCCGAGATCGGGGCTCGGGTCACCCTCGTCGACCCGGGCGAGGAGCAGGAGGCCGCCCTGCAGGCCCGCTTCTTCGCCGACGAGTCGGCCGAGGTCGACCCGGCGATGCTGCGCAGCCGGCCACCGATCGTGACGGTGATGGGGCACGTCGACCACGGCAAGACGCTGCTTCTCGACCGGATCCGCAAGACGAATGTCGTCGAGGCCGAGGCGGGCGGCATCACCCAGCACATCGGCGCCTACCAGGTCGAGCGGGACGGCCAGCGGGTCACCTTCATCGACACGCCCGGCCACGAAGCATTCACCGCGATGCGGGCCCGCGGCGCCCAGGTGACCGACATCGTCGTGCTCGTCGTCGCCGCCGACGACGGCGTCATGCCCCAGACGGTCGAGGCGATCAACCACGCCAAGGCGGCCGGGGTCCCGATCATCGTGGCGCTCAACAAGATCGACAAGGAGGGGGCGGACCCCAACCGCGTCCTCCAGCAGCTCTCCGAGCAGGGCCTCGTGCCCGAGGCCTGGGGCGGTGACACGATCACCGTCGAGACTTCGGCGCTGGAGGGGCTGGGCATCGAGGACCTTCTCGACCAGATCGCCGTGCTCTCCGAAGTTCTCGAGCTGAAGGCCAGCCCGGAGATGCCGGCCCGCGGCGTCGTGCTCGAGGCGAACCTCGACGTCGGGCGCGGCCCCGTGGCGACGGTGATCATCCAGTCCGGGACGCTGCGCGTCGGCGACACGATCGTCGCCGGCCCGGCGTGGGGCAAGGTCCGGGCCCTCATCGACGAACACGGCGACCAGGTGAAAGAGGCGCTCCCCTCGATGCCGGCCCAGGTGCTCGGGCTCTCCGAGCCGGCGACCGCCGGCGACGACCTCAGGGCGACCTCGGACCTCGCCATCGCCCGCACGATCGGCGAGGCCCGCGAGCAGCGCCAGCGGTACGCCGGTTACGCTCCCTCGCCCTCGGCCCCGGCTTCGGGCGCCAAGCTCGAGGACATCTTCGAGCAGATCCAACGGGGCGAGACGGCGACCCTCAATCTCGTGCTCAAGGCCGACGTGCAGGGCTCGCTCGAGGCAGTGACCGAGAGCCTGCGCCGGCTGGAGCGCGAGGACGTGAAGGTCGCCTTCGTCCACCGCGCCGTCGGCGGCATCACCGAGTACGACGTCCAGCTCGCCGTGGCGGCGGCTGCGACAATCATCGGCTTCAACGTCCGGCCCGACCGGCGGGCCCGCGAGCTCGCCGAGACCCAGTCGGTCGAGATCCGCACCTACGAGATCATCTACAAGCTCGTTGAGGACATCGAGGCGGCGATGGTCGGCATGCTCGCCCCGGTCTTCGAGGAGGTCGTGACGGGCGAGGCCGAAGTGCGCGAGATCTTCCGCGTGCCCCGCGTCGGCGCCGTTGCCGGCTGCTACGTGCTGAACGGGACGATCACGCGCGGCTCCAAGGTCCGCTTCCTGCGCGAGGGCACGGTCATCTGGAAGGGCGCGATCAGCTCGTTGCGCCGCTTCAAGGACGACGCCCGCGAGGTCCAGTCGGGCTTCGAGTGCGGCATCGGCCTCACCGACTTCCAGGACCTGCGCCAAGGCGACATCATCGAGACCTACGAAGAACGCGAGATCCCGAGAACCTGATCGATGGTCGGCCCTGCCGGCTGGCGGGGGCGAGACAGGAGATGGACGAGGATGCGCCGCCGCGGCCCTGCACGGCCCTACCCACGGCTCGCCCGCGTGAACGCGCTCGTCCACGAGGTGCTCGCCGAGGAGATCGAGCGTCTCGGCGACGCCGATGAGCGGCTCGCCCTCCTAACGATCACCGACGTCGTCTGCGCGGCCGACCTGTGCCACGCGGTCGTCTACGTCGCCTCGCTCACGCCCGATGCGCATCTCGCGCTCGAGGAGCGCCGGCGGCACCTCCAGCGGGTCATCGCATCCCAGGCGCGGCTCAGGCGCACGCCGACCCTCAGCTTCGCTGTCGACCCGGCGATCGTCGGGGGTGACCGGATCGAGGAGGCGTTGCGACGGGCGAAGGTCGCGAAGGAGGCCGGGGCCCCACCGGAGGAGGGGTCCTGACGCCGGCGGGCTCCGCGGGCGCCCCGCGCCGGGGCCCGGGCCCGGACGGGTTCGTCGTCGTCGACAAACCGGCCGGCTGGACCTCGCACGACGTCGTCGCCAAGGTCCGCGGGATCCTGGCCGAGAAGCGCTGCGGGCACGCCGGGACGCTCGACCCGGACGCGACCGGCGTCCTCGTCATCGGGGTCGGCCGGGCGACGCGCCTGTTGCGTTTCGCGACCTCGCTCCCCAAGTCCTACGTCGGCGAGGTCGTGCTGGGGATGACGACCTCAACGCTCGACGCCTCCGGGACGGTGACCGGGACGTTCGACATGGCCGCCGTCACACCCGACCAGGTGCGGGCCGCGACGGGGAGTCTCACCGGGAGGATCCAGCAGGTCCCGCCGATGGTCTCGGCGGTGAAGGTCGGCGGGCGGCGCCTGCACGAGCTCGCCCGCGCCGGCGTCAACGTCGAGCGCGCCCCGCGCGCGGTCGAGGTCTTCTCGTTCGAGGTCGACCCCACCGGCGACCCGGTGGTGTACGCGGTGAGGATCGAGTGCTCCTCGGGCACCTACGTTCGGGTGCTCGCGGCCGACCTGGGGACCGCCCTCGGTGGCGGCGCCCACCTGCGGGCGCTGCGGCGTACGGCGGTCGGGGGATTCTCCGTCGCCGAGGCGGTGCCGCTCGACCACCTCGGCGCGGGCGACCTGCGTCCGATGGCCGGGCTCGTCGCGCACCTGCCGTCGGTCGTCGTCGGGGCGGCGCTCGCCGAGGAGGTCGCGCACGGCCGCGTGATCTCGCGCCAGGCAGTCGGCGCGACCGGTGACGGGCCGTGGGCCGTCGCCGACGAGGACGCGCGGCTCCTTGGTGTCTACGAGGCCCATCCCGCCGACCGGATGAAGCCGATCGTCGTCGTTGCCACGGCGCGACCGGGTGGGGGCGCACACCCCGGCGAGTAGCGTCGGGGCCCGATGGCCGTGACCGACCACCCGATCGAGCGCGGCGGTCACGTCGTCGCGACGATCGGCACCTTCGACGGCGTCCATCTCGGGCACCGGCGTCTTATCGACGAGACCCGTCGCCAGGCCGCGGCGCGCGGGTTGCGAAGCGTCGCCGTCACCTTCGACCGGCACCCGATGACGATCGTGCGCCCGGAGGCGGCACCGCGCCTGCTCACCGGGCTCGATCACAAACTCGAGCTGCTCGCCGCGGCTGGCGTTGACGCCGTCGTGCTCGAGTTCGACGCGACTCGCGCCGCCCAGGGCGCCGAGGACTTCGTGAAGGACGTGCTCGTCGGGCACCTCGGCGTGCGCGCCCTCGTCGTCGGTTCGACCTTCCGCTTCGGCTACCGGCACCGCGGCGACGCGCGCCTGCTCGAGACGATGGGCGCGCGCCTCGGTTTCTCGGTGACGCCGATCGAGCTCGTCACGGACGACGGCGCGCGCACCGTCATCTCGTCGTCCCTCATCCGCTCCCTCGTCGCCGACACCCGCCTCGACGAGGCGCGCCGCCTGTTGGGGCGGGACCATGAGGTGCGCGGCGTGGTCGTCGACGGCGCAGCCGGACTTGTCGCGGTCCCAGCCGAGCTCCTCGTCCCACCGCCCGGCGACTACCGCGCGTCCTGGTCGTTCGCGAGGACCACCCGCGCCGGGACCGCCCGCGTGCGCGAGACCTCGCCGGACGGTTCGACCGTCGTCGAGCTCGCGCCGAGCGTGATCGACGCGGGCGACGGCGAGCCGGAGGCGCCGAAGGAGGGCGGGCGCGTAGCCGTGCGGTTCGTCGCGACAGCGGAAGGGCCCGCTGAACCGGGCGATTCGGCCCCGACGGTCGGCTCCCGGGGCCGTCGGTAGGATCGGCAACGTGGCGACACACCCGATCCGGATCTTCGGCGACCCGGTGCTCCGGCAGCCCACCCGCGAGGTTGACAGGATCGACGACGCCCTCGTCCAGCTCGCCGAGGACATGCTCGAGACGATGTACGCCGCGCCCGGGGTCGGGCTCGCCGCCCCGCAGATCGGCGTGCAGCGCCGCTTCTTCGTCTACGACGTCGGCGACGGGCCCGGCGTCGTCGTCAACCCGCGCATCGTCGAGTCCTCGGGGGAGTGGAACTACCTCGAGGGCTGCCTGTCGGTCCCCGATCTGCACTGGGAGATCGTCCGCCCCGCGCGCGTCCACCTCATCGGCCTCGGGCTCGACGGCGAGGAGATCGACATCGAGGCGGACGAGCTGCTCGGCCGGTGCTTCCAGCACGAGGTCGACCATCTCGACGGGATGCTGATCATCGAGCGGCTCGGCCACGGCGACCGCAAGAAGGCCATGCGGGTCCTGCGCGAACGCGCCCTCGCCAACGGGCGCTAGGGAGCGCGCCCTGCGCCGGATCGTGTTCCTCGGCACGCCGGAGGTGGCGGCGGGGACGCTGCGGGCGCTCACCGAAGCCGGCCACGACGTCGCCTTGGTCGTGACGACCCCCGACCGCCGCCGGTCGCGGCGGGCCGAGCCGTCGCCGACGCCGGTGAAGCGGGTCGCCGCGGAGCTCGGCATCCGGGTCACCGAGGACGTCGGGGATGTCGTCGGTGCCGGCGCCTCGCTCGGGGTCGTCGTCGCCTTCGGCCGGATCATCGCCGCCGATGTGCTGGTGCAGGTCCCGATGGTGAACCTCCATTTCTCGCTGCTGCCGCGATGGCGCGGGGCGGCGCCTGTCGAGCGGGCGATCCTCGCCGGCGACCCGACGACCGGGGTCTGCGTGATGGCGGTCGAGAAGGATCTCGACACCGGTCCCGTCTACGCCCGCCGGGAGGTCGGAATCGGCGAGGACGAGACGGCCGGCGAGCTGCGCCGCCGTCTCGGCGCGCTCGGCACGGCGCTGCTCGTGGAGCTGCTCGGCCGGGAGTCGGGTTTGCCCGAGCCCGTGCCCCAGTCGGGCGAGCCGACCTACGCCGCCAAGCTCACCCCGGACGAGCTGCGGCTCGACTTCAACCGTTCGGCCGTCGAGTGCGCGCGCCTCGTGCGGGCCGGACGGGCCTGGACGACGTTCCGGGGGCGGCGTCTCATCATCGTCGCCGCCCGTGCCGTCGCCGGGGGCGCGGCGGCGGCCGGCCCGCCGGGAGTGCTCGAGGGGTCCGCCGTCGTCACGGGCGCTGGCCTCCTCGAGCTCGTCGGGGTCCAGTCCGAGGGTCGCGGGCCGCTCCCCTTCGGCGCCTGGCGGACAGGCGCGCGACCCTGTGCCGGCGAGGTCCTCGGCGGCGTCCCCGCACCGGCACGGCGACCGACGGCGCACGGCGGGCCGCGCGCGGGGCGGTAGTGTCCGATTCGTGCTCGCACCTGGTGAGTTCCGGATCAATCCGTCGATCCTCGCGGCCGACTTCGCCGAGCTCGCCGCGGAGATCGGCAAGGTCGCCGCAGTCACCGACTGGTTGCACGTCGACGTGATGGACGGGCACTTCGTCCCGAACCTCACGATCGGGCCGCCCGTCGTCGCCTCGCTGCGCCGCCACTCCACCGCCTTCTTCGACTGCCACCTGATGGTGACGAACCCGGACGACTTCCTGGAGGAGTTCGCCCAGGCGGGCGCCAACCACGTCACCGTCCACGCCGAGATCGGCGACACGACCGGCCACCTGCAGGCGATCCGCGAGCTCGGCCTCTCTGTCGGGCTCGCCCTCAACCCGGACACGCCGCTCGAGGTCGCGGAGCCGTTCCTCGACAAGATCGACCTTCTACTGCTCATGACGGTCTTTCCGGGGTTCGGCGGCCAGGAGTTCATCGCCGACGTCGTTCCGAAGATCGAGGCGGCCAGTGCCGTGATCGGGGCGAGGGGTCTCCCGGTCTCGATCGAAGTCGACGGGGGCATCGATGCCGAGACCGCGGCGGTGACGGCGGCCGCGGGCGCGCGCGTCTTCGTCGCCGGCGAGGCGATCTTCAGTGACCCGCGACCCGCCGTCGTTGTCGAGGAGTTGCAGCGCGCCGTCGCGGCGACGCTCGCCGGCGCCGGGGCGGGCCGGACCAACCGGGGGGGTTCGTGATGCTCCGACTCGTCGTGCCCAAGGGAAGCCTCGAGCGCCAGACCTTCGAACTGTTCGCCGCGGCGGACCTGAGGATCGACCGCAGCTCGGAGGTCGACTACCGGGGGATGATCGACGACGCCCGCATCGACGAGGTGCGGGTGATGCGCCCTCAGGAGATCCCCGTCTATGTGGCCGACGGCATGTTCGACCTCGGCATCACGGGGAGGGACTGGATCGAGGAGACGGGGGCCGTCGTCGAGACACTCGGTGAGCTCGCCTACTCCAAGACGACCGAACGGCCGGTCCAGATCGTGCTCGCCGTGCACGGGTCGTCGGGGGCGGACCGGGTCGAGGACCTGCCGGCGGGAACGCGGGTCTCGACCGAGTACCCGCGGCTCACCGAGCGGTTCTTCGCTGCCCACGGGGTACGGGCGGACATCCGGATCTCGTACGGGGCGACGGAGGCGAAGATCCCCGAGATCGCCGACGCCGTCGTCGAGATCACCGAGACCGGCCGGGCCCTCGGGGCCGCCGGGCTGAAGGTGATCGGTGTCGTGCTCGAGTCGACGACCGCCCTCATTGCCAATCCTGCCGCGGCTGCGGACCCCGACAAGGCGCACGCGATGGGCCAGATCCTCACGCTGCTGCAGGGCGCGCTCGACGCCCGCAGCCACGTGCTCGTGAAGCTCAACGTCGCCGAGGCCGACCTCGAGTCGGTGATCGCCGTGCTGCCGTCACTCAAGTCGCCGACCGTGTCGAAGCTGTTCGGGGAGGGCGGTTACGCGATCGAGACCGTCGTGCCGAAGTTGGCGATCAACGTGCTCATTCCGGAACTGAAGGACCGGGGCGCGACCGACATTCTCGAGTTGCCGCTCGCCAAGATCGTCCATTGACCCGGCGCGCGCGCGACCCTTGGGGCTCGCTCACCTCGGCCCATGGGGGCGCGGTCGTCGAGTTCGACACCGACTCCGGGCTGGGGGCCGTCGTCGACACCGACGGCCGCCGCTACCCGTTCCACTGCACCTCGATCGCCGACGGCACGCGCGCGATCGAGGTCGGCAAGGCGGTGCGCTTCACGGTCGCCGCCGGCGCCGCCGGCCGGCTCGAGGCACGGGATCTGACCGCTTAGGCGGAAGCTATGTCCACGCAGCTGGCCGAAGCTCACCCTGAGCATCGAGTTCGGCGTCTCGGCCTGCCTGAGCTAATCGGCCCGCAATGGAGGTCGCGCGACGTGGCGCTCGGCCTGGTCTGTGCCCAGGTGCTCGGCCCTCGCCAAAGGCTGCCCGCACGACATGGTGGTCGGACACGACGCTCGCTGCGGGCCTCTCCCTCGGCGGGCTGCGCACCGACTCGTGCGACGCGGCGCTGGACTTCCTCTCCGCAGAAAAGGACGGGGTCGAGGCGGCGCTCTTGACCGTCGCCCCCTCGCCGGGCACCGAGGTGACGTTCGACCACCTCGCCGAGCCGACCGAGACGCAGCGCAAGGCGTTCGAGCTGATCGACGTCCCGATCCCGCTCCGTCTCAGTCCGTCAGCAAATGGACCGCCGTCTCCAGCAAACTCCCAGCTCACCGGGGACAAGAGCCACCTCATGAACGTAACTTCCGCTTAGGCGGGGGGCGCTTCCCCCGTCGCGCCGCTCGTGTCGGCCTTGGGGGCGCCGTCGGCGCCCGGCGCGGGCGGCTTGGCGGAGAGCTCGACGAAGGCCAGCCGGACCTGTGCCAGCGCCCCCTCCAGGGTCGGCGCCGACTCGCCGAGACGGCCGGAGAGGGTGTCGACCACCGCTCCGAGGGCGTCGATGGCGAGCTTGGCCTTGGCGAGTGCCGGCGGGCGCTGCGTGAGGTAGAGGGCGGCGAGCTGGAACAGTCCGAAGCAGTGGTTGGCGACGATGTCCTCGGCCGGCGCGGCGGCGAGCTCGCGCTCGAGCGCCTCCCGCTCGGCGGCGAGCTGCTCCTCGGTCATCGGGTCGGGAGTGGCCGTCCCGGCTCCCGGCGGGCCCGCGGCGGGCGGCGCATCGGGTACCCCGTGCTCGCCCTCCGGTGTCCACAAACTGGGCATGCTGCTAGCCTACGGGCAAACAAGCGGGAAAGCGGGGCTGCACGACGTGCGACTCCCACCCGATCACCGTCGAGGATCCCGTCCCGGCGAGTGCATCGGGTCGTCGGTGTTCGCGCCGGTCGGCGTCGCAGTCCCTCTTGCCGGGTTCTCCGCCGGGGGTCCCGGTCTGATGAGAGGAGTGATGCCCGATCTCGACAGTCCCCACCGTCAACGAGCCGCGAATGAACGAACGTATTCGCGCCCGCGAAGTTCGCCTCGTGGATCCGGAAGGACAGCAACTCGGCATCAAGCTGTTGCCCGAGGCGCTGTCGATCGCACGGCAGATGGATCTCGATCTCGTTGAGGTGGCGCCGCTCGCCGATCCTCCCGTCTGCCGGATCATGGATTACGGGAAGTTCAAGTTCGACGAGGCGCAGCGGGCGAAGGAATCTCGCCGCCGCGCGACGAACGTCGGGATCAAAGAGATGAAGTACCGCCCGAAGATCGGCCAGGGCGACTTCGACACCAAGACCCGTCAGGTGGCGAAGTTCCTGACCGATGGGCACAAGGTCAAGATCACGATCATGTTTCGCGGCCGGGAGGTGTTCCACCCCGAGCTCGGCAAGAAGATCCTCGACCGCATCGCCGAGTTCACCGAGGGGAATGCCAAGATCGAGTCCGAGCCCCGCCTCGACGGGCGGAACATGGTGATGGTGCTGGCACCGGACAAGCGGGCCCGCCAGAGCCAGGCGGCCCGTTCGGCGGCGGCCCCGGCCGAGCAGGCGGCCCCGGCCGAGCAGGCGGCCCCGGCCGAGCCGGCGGCGGCCGAGGGATAAGGCGGACCGGCCGGACGTCGATCCGACCGGAGAATCGCAAACGACGAGGTTGATCATGCCGAAGATGAAAACGGACAGAGGTGCCGCCGCCCGGTTCAAGGTGACGGGCACGGGCAAGTTGATGCGGCGCAAGCCCTTCAAGTCGCACCTGCTCGAGAAGAAGTCGTCGGTGCGCACGCGCCGGCTCGGCCGCGAGGCCGAGGTTGCGCCCGCCGACCGGCGCAGCGTCCGCCGGATCCTCGGGATCTGATCCGACCGGCCGCCCGCCGCACCCGTTCGGGCGCGGCGCGCGGTGGGAGTTCTCACCGAAAGGAGCATCATGGCGAGGGTCAAGCGCGCCGTCCATGCCAAAAAGAGCCACCGCACGGTCCTTGGACGGGCCGAGGGCTACTACGGGAACAAGTCCCGGTCGTTCCGCGCGGCCAACGAGCAGGTCATGCACTCGCTGCAGTACGCCTACCGTGACCGCCGCGCCCGCAAGGGGGAGTTCCGGAGGCTCTGGATCCAGCGGATCAACGCTGCCGCGCGGGCCGAGGGGATGAGCTACAGCCGACTCATCGCCGGGCTGCACCGCGCCGAGGTCGAGATCGACCGCAAGGTCCTCGCCGACATCGCCGTGCGCGACAGCGCCACCTTCGCATCCCTCGTGGACATCGCCCGGCGCTCGCTCGACGCCGCTCCCGGGGCCGCCAAGGCTGACGCCAGCGAGGCCGCCTCCTGAGCGAGGGGCTCCTCGGCGGCCGCCACGCGCGGGTGCAGCGGCTGCGCCGCCTCACCCGCCAGCGCAGCGTGCGACGCCGGGATGGCGCCTTCGTCGCCGAGGGCCCGAAACTCGTCGCCGCCGCCCTTGACGCCGGCGCGGCGATCGAGGCCGTCTACCACGCGCCAGAGGCGCGGACCGTCCCCGGCGTCGCCGCGGTACTCGACCGGGCCCTGGCCGCGGGGGTCCGGGTCTTCGGGCTCGCCGGTGGGGTGATCGAGCGTGTCAGCGACACGACGACGCCGCAGCCGGTCCTCGCCGTCGTCGCCACCGTCGATGTCGGCCTCGAAGAGGTGCTCGCCGCGCCGATGCTCTTCGTCCTCGTCGACGTGCGCGATCCGGGCAACCTGGGGGCGATCCTGCGTGTCGCCGGTGGGTCCGGAGCGGGAGGCGTCGTCTGCTGCGAGGGGACCGCCGACGTGTACAACCCCAAGACCGTGCGGGCCTCGGCCGGGACGCTGTTCACGGTGCCGATCGTCCAGGCGATCCCGCCCGAGGTGGCACTTGTGAGGATCGGCGCGGCGGGGTACCGGCGAACCGGCACGGCGGCGCGGGGTGGCGTGGACTACCGGCACGCGCATCTCGGGGACAAGGTCGCCCTCGTGCTCGGCAATGAGGCGCGGGGGCTCGGTGACGCGCTCGCGGGTTTGTTAGACGAGGTCGTGACGATCCCGATGGCCGGGTCGACCGAGTCGCTCAACGTCGCGACGGCGGCCGCCGTCCTCGCCTTCGGACTCGCCCGACAATCTCAGCAACCCCCGGGCGGGTCCTACGATGAGCGGACATGAACCGCAAGAGAGCCGCCGCCGAGGACGGTTCCCCGGGCCCGTTGGGCGATGACGCCCTCGCCGCGCTCGTGGCCGACGCCGTCGCGCGCATCGGGTCGGCTCGGGACCTCGCGGCCCTCGACGCCCTCGAGGGCGAGTTCACGGGCCGTCGCGCGGCGCTCACCCTTTGGAAGCGCGAGCTCGGCGGGCTCGACGAGTCCGAACGGCGTCGGCTCGGCGAGGCGCTGAACGGGGTCCGCCGCCAGGTCGACGCGGCCGTCGCCGCCCGGCTCGCCGCTCTGGCGGACACGACGCGGGCGCAGGTCCTTGCTGAGGACCGGCTCGATCTCACCGAGGTGCTCGCCTCCCCGGGGCCGGGTCATCTCCATCTGGTCACACGGATGCGCGAGGAGCTCGAGGACATCTTCCTCGGCATGGGCTACGAGATCGCCGAGGGTCCCGAGGTCGAAACCGACTGGTACAACTTCACGGCGCTCAACATGCCGCCCGACCACCCGGCTCGCAGCGGGCAGGACAGCTTCTACCTCGACCTCGGCGACGGCGAAAGCGTGCTACTGCGCACCCATACCTCGCCCGTGCAGATCCACCTGCTCGAGCGGGGCGAGCTCCCCATCTACGCCGTCATGCCGGGCCTCGTCTACCGCCGGGACACCCCGGACGCCTCGCACCTGCCGGTCTTCCACCAGATCGAAGGGCTTGTCGTCGATGCCGGCGTCACCTTCGGCGATCTCGCCGGGACGGTCGGCACCTTCACGAAGGCGATCTTCGGGACAGACGTGCGGGCGCGACTGCGCCCGGGGTACTTCCCGTTCACCGAGCCGTCGGCGGAGTTCGACATCTCCTGCACGATCTGCGGCGGGGCGGGCTGCCGGACCTGCTCGGGGGTCGGCTGGATCGAACTCGGTGGCTGCGGGATGGTCCACCCGGCGGTGCTCGAGTCGACCGGCGTCGATCCCGAGAGGTGGTCGGGCTTCGCCTTCGGCTTCGGCATCGACCGCGTCGCCATCATGCGCCACGGCATCGAGGACCTGCGCAGCCTGGTCGATAACGACGTGCGCTTCCTCACCAGGTTTTGAGGATCGACAAGGGAGGGCCGTGCGCGTCCCGCTTTCGTGGCTGAGCGAGTTCACACCCCTCGGCGTCGCCGCCGAGGACCTGGCCGCCGTCGCCGCGCTCGGCGCCGAGCTCGACTCGCTCGGGCTGGTCGTCGAGGGAGTCGAGCACGTCAGCGGGGGACCCGCCGGGGTCGTCGTGGCCCGAGTCGTCGAGATCCGGCCCATCCCCGGCGCCGACCGCATCCGGCTCGCCCTCGTCGATGCGGGTGGGGACGCTCCCGTCGAGGTCGTCTGCGGCGCCTGGAACTACGTCGTCGGCGACGTCGTGCCCTTCGCCACGGTGGGGGCGCGCCTCGCCGGTGGCGTCGAGATCACGCGGCGCAAGATGCGCGGGGTCACGTCGCACGGGATGCTCTGCTCGGCCCGCGAGCTCGGCCTCGGCGCCGACGCCGCCGGGCTGTTCATCCTCGCCTCGACCGGTGGGGCGGATGCGGCGCCCCCGGCCGGGCTCGAGCTCGGCACGACGATCGCTGAGTACCTGGGTCTCGTCGCCGACGTCGTCTTCAACCTCGAGGTCGAGCCGAACCGCCCCGACTGCCTCTGCGTCACCGGGGTCGCCCGGGACGTGGCGGCCGCCCGCCACCTGCCCTTCGAGATCCCCCGACCGGTCGTCGCCGAGGACGGGCCGCCCGTTGGCGAGCTGGCGAGCGTCGTCGTCGAGGCGCCCGAGGCCTGCCGGCGCTTCGCCGCCCGGGTCGTCACGGGGGTCACGAGCGTCGCCTCGCCGCCCGACGTCCAGCGCCGCCTGATTCTGTCGGGCATGCGGCCGATCAACTCGGTCGTCGACGCCTCGAACTACACGATGCTCGAGCTCGGCCAGCCGACGCACCCTTACGACCTCGACCGGCTGCCGGGGCACGGCCTGCGGGTGCGCTTCGCGCGGCCCGGCGAGACGCTCACGACGCTCGACGGCGAGGAGCACGTATTCGGCCTCGAGGCGCACCGCTCCGGCGAGGAACGGCGCGTCGAAGACCTGATGATCTGCGACGCACAGGACACGCCGGTCGGCGCCGCCGGGGTGATGGGCGGCGAGTCGAGCGAGATCGGTGTTGGCACGTCGGCCGTCCTCATCGAGTCCGCCGACTTTGCGCCGCTGGCCATCGGGCGCACGGCCCGCCGCCAGCAGCTCCGGACCGAGGCCTCGACGAGGTTCTGGCGGGGGGTCGACCCCGAGGGCTCGGTACGCGCCGCTGACCGGGTCGCCGAGCTCATCGTCGCGGCGGCCCGCACCGCCGGCGCGGTCCCGCCGGTCGTCGCCATCGGCGTGATCGACCTCCACCCGACGCCCGTTCCCCGCCGCACGGTCCGCCTGCGCCCCGAGCGGCTGAACTCCCTGTTGGGCACCGCCCTCGACTCCGGGACGATCGCGGCGCACCTCGGGCCGCTCGGCTTTGTGGCCGTGCCGGACGGCGACGCCCTCGCCGTCACGGTTCCGTCGTTCCGGCCCGACACCGAGCGCGAGGTCGACGTGATCGAGGAGGTCGCCCGGCTCCACGGCTACGAGCGGATCGTGCCGACCCAGCGACGTGCGCCAGGCGTCGGGCTGTTGCGCCCGCACCAGGCGGACCGGCGGCACCTCGCCCGGTGCGTCGCCGGCTACGGCGCCAACGAGGCCTGGACGAGCTCGATCGTCAACCCCGACCTCGCCGGCCGCCTCGGCGGGGGGGCGGTGCGGGTCGGACTCGTGAACCCGATCGTGCGCGAGGAATCAGCGCTGCGCACGAGCCTCCTGCCGGGGCTCCTCGCCGCTCTGCGTCACAACGCCGCCGCCCGCAACGGCTCGGTCCGGCTGTTCGAGATCGGGCGCGTCTTTTTCGCGCCCGCGCCGGGCGAGGTGCTGCCCGTCGAGCCGGAGCACCTCGGCGTCCTCCTCGCCCGGGAGGGCGACGGGGCGCCGGCGGCGGTCGAGCTGTGGAGGGGGATCGCCGAGGGCCTCGGCCTTGCCGGCGACCATCTCGAGCTCGCGCAGTGCGAGCCGGGGTCGTTCCCCGCGGACGACCCCGTCGCCCTCGGCTGCCACCCGACGAGGACGGCGGCGGTGCGCGGGACCGACGCCCAGGGCGCCGCCGTCGCGGTCGGTTTCGTCGGCGAAGTCGACCCCGAGGTGCTCGGGGCGGTCGACATCACCGGCCGCCGGGTCGGCTGGCTCGTCCTCGACACGGCGCGGCTCTTTACGCTGGCGCGCCGCTCGGGGTCGGGGCCGGCCCTCAGTCGGTTCCCCTCGAGCGACATCGACCTGTCGTTCACCCTCGCCGAGTCGGTGCCATCGGCGCGGCTCGAGGCGGTGCTGCGGGCGGCGACGGGCGACTTGGGCGAGAGCGTCCGCCTCGTCGACGTCTTCCGGGGCCCGGGCCTCGGCGCAGGGTTGCGCAGCCTCACCTTCCGCGTCCGATTCCAGGCACCGGACCGCACGCTCACCGACTCCGACGTCGCCGCGGCGCGCGCCCGGTGCATCGCCGCGGCCGAGGCCGAGCTCGGGGCGGGGCTGCGCGGCTGAGGCCGTGTCGGCTCCGGCGGCGCGAAGGCCGTTCCGCGAGGCGGTCGCCCGCCGGCGCCCGGCGCCTGGCGCCCGCCGCGCTCCGGTCGGTGGGGGAGGGCCGCCCCGGGACCTCGGCGGGCCAGGCGGGGCGGGGCGCTGGACGAGGCGCCGCTGGGCCCTTGTCGGCGGCCCGACGGTCCTCGCCTTCATCCTCGCGGTCGTCGACCTTGACGCCCGCAGCCTCTGGCTCGACGAGGCGGCGACGGTCTCGATCGCCGCCCAGCGCGGCGCCGGGCTGGGATCGGCGATGGCCCGTGACGGCGGCAACATGCTCGGCTACTACGCCCTCATCCACGTGCTCACGGGGTGGTTCGGGTCGAGCGTGTTCGTCCTGCGCTTTCCCTCCGTGATCGGCTGCGCGGCGACGACGGCCCTCGTCGTCGTGCTCGCCGACCGGCTTTTCGGCGAAAAGGTGGCGCTCGTCGCCGGCGCGTTCTCGGCGGTCAGCCTGCCGTCGGTCTACTGGGCCCAGAACATCCGCAGCTACGCCCTGATGATGGCGTTCGTCGCCGCCTCGTTTCTCGCCTTCGTCGCCCTCACCGATCCGCGGGGAGGCCGGGCCCCGTGGGGGGCGGGTCTCGCCTACGTCGTCACGACGACGCTCGCGCTCTACATGAGCTTTGTTGCCGTCCTCGTCATCCCGGCCCAGCTCGTCGCCCTCGTGGGCCACCGTCGGCGGGTCCGCCCCGCGGCCGCCCTCGGCCTCGTCGTCGTGGCGTGCGCGCCGCTGGCGTGGCTGGCGAGGTCGCGCGGCTCGGGCCAGCTGTTCTGGGTGCCGCGTCCCGACCTCGCCGCCCTCGGCCAGGTTCTCGTCTCGCTCTCCTCGGCGGGCTTCCAGCCGAACTTCCACCTCACGGCGACAGCAGTCCCCCTCGCCGTCGTGACGGTCGCCGCCTTTGCGGCCGCCCTCGGCTTCGTCGTCGTCCACGTCGCCCGCGATCGTTCCGCCGCCCGGGTCTGGGGCGAGCTCGTCGTGGTCGGCTGGCTCGTCATCCCCCTCGTCGTCTCGCTCGTCGAGTCGCGGATCTCCCAGCCGACCTTCACGGCGCGCAACCTCCTCGTCTCGCTGCCGGCGGCGGCGATCGTGCTGGCCCGCGTGGTTTGTGACCGGCGCGTGGGGCGCCTCGCCGCCGCCGGGCTCATCGTCGGCTTCGCGGGACTGCGGGCGGCCCAGCTCGTGCCGAGCTACGGGGTCTCCCCGGAGAACTGGCGGGCGGCGACGCTCGACGTGCTCCAGCACGCCGAGCCCGGCGATTGCGTCGCCTTCTACCCCTCCGACGGGAAGATGGCGTTCACCTACTACCTGGACCACTTCCCGACGATCACGCCATACGTGCCGCGGCCGGTCGTGCCGGCGACGCCGCTGGGGCGGGTGCTGCCGTATGTGGAGCGGTACACGACGCTCGATCAGGCCCAGATCGACCGGATCGCGGCGACGTGCCCGCGCCTGTGGCTCGTGGCGAGCCACGAAGGGTCCCCGACCGGGACGGCGGCCTCGCGGACGAACTATGTCCAGTACCTCCGGCTCGCCGGGGCGTTCGAGACGCGCTATCCCGAGACGACGGACCACACCCGCGGCTGGGCGAGCCCCATCACCATCTGGCTCTTCGGCAAACCGGCCCCGATCCGCACCACGACTGCGTCCGGGACCTAGCTGCGGGGGAGGTCCGCGGGGCCGGCCACAGGCGGCCTCCATGGCCCTCGCCCACCGTGCCGACCTGCTGGCGATCCGCGCGCCGACGACCGACACCACCGCGCACCCTCGTCGGCGAGGGTGATCCACCAGGGTGCCAGCGCCGCCAGCGGGCTCGTGAGGACGGAATGGCTCGCCGGGGCCGTGTCGGGGTCGCACCCGGCGGCGGGTCCGGGGGATGGGGTCCAGCCGTGCGCGGCCCGACGCGGACCGCGCACCGGCCGGAGGCGGCGGACGCGCGCGGCTTTGGCACGCGAGCCGCCGCCGGAGGAGGCTCTGGCCCCCCGAACCGCGGCCCCGCCCTTGTCGCCCCGTCCCCCGGATCTCGTTGCTGCGCCACGTTCGCCAGCAAGGTCCCGAGACCGCTTTTCGGGCCCGGATGGGGACGGCCGTCCGTTGTACAACCAGGCGACCTGGTGTGTCAAGGTCGCCTGAGCTCTCGGTTTCCCGCGGGCCGGATCTCCGCTAGTTTCTCGGAACTACAGAGCGAATCGGGGAAGCGGCTGGGGCGTGCCGGGAGGGAATCCGGGACGTGTCGCCCGCTTCTCGGGAAGGGATGAGGACCAGTGGCGCGGCGTGGCGACCAGAGTTTCGCGGGCTGGCTCCGATCACAACAGCAACGGTCCGGGATCACCCAGGACGAGATCGCCGAGGCATGTGGGGTGAGCCAGCAGGCCGTGAGCCGCTGGGTGCGGGGGGCCGCGCGTCCCGGCGGCGTGCGTCTCGGCAAGCTCGCCGAGGCGCTCGGGGTGCCCGTCGCCGTTGTGATCGAGCGTCTCGAGGCGGACCACCGAACGCGGGAGATGCTCCCTACGGATCCCCCGGTGGAGTTGCGGGCGGAGCTGACGGATCTGTGGGCTCGTCTGGCTCGCCTGGAGCGACTAGCCGAAGGCCTTGATGCTCGCCAACGGCGGAGGCCTCCAGCGCGCTGACGCGTTCGTAGAGGTCGGCGAGGAGCCTCTCGAGCAGCCACCTCCGGGCCGAGAGCTCCCGGCTCATCCGGCCGTTCCCGCCTGCCGCACGACCGTGGCGGCGGTCCGCGCCGGGACGCCGGCGGGCGGAGGGGCCGGGTTGGCGGGGAGCGGGGAGGCCGGGAAGCAGTCGGAGGAGAGGCCGGATCCGCAGTGGCCGGACCCCGGCCGGACCCGCCCGCCGCCGCCGTCGTGCGCCCGGGTTTCGTGAGTGGTCCGTCGGTGCAGCCGAGAACCTTGATTGAGCACCGGACTCCCCATGTCCCAAGCCCCATTGCCGGGATCGAACCGCCCCACCGCCCGCCTCATCGGACACCGCCGGGCGGGAAATGGGTTTCCGGCGGGGGTGGTGGCCAGTTGTACAACTGACCGTCGTCGGCTGTCAATGATGCTGGCGCCCGGCGGGGCAGCGGTCGGGCGATCCGGCGGGCCGGCCGGCGGATTCCGGAGGGACCCGGGAGCGCCGGACCGGTTTGCGCGTCGAGCGCGCATTTCGGGAAATGGAGCCCGGCGACATTGCGCCGCACCGGGACGGCGGACACGGTCTCGTGTCGCGATGTTCGTGCAGAGATCGGCCGGCGGGCGGCACCGGCGGCTGGCCCGCCCCTGATGCCGCCCACGCAGGTGGCAGGCATTGCCGGAGAAGTGGCGGGATGGCTCGGGGCGAGGGCCGGGGTCGGGTCGATCGGGCACGCCACAAATGTGGCTATCGGCTATATCAAATCGCGCCTGAAATGCCAAAATACAGCTTTGTCATTTGTGGTGCCAGCCGCGCCTCGCCGTGGCGGCTTGCGGGGGAACGTTGCGTCGCGGACTCGGGAGCGCGAGCTGAGTGGGTGACGTCGCGGGCCGTGAACGACGGCGTGTGGCACGGTCGGGGGTCTAGCCGCGCCTTGCGCTTTGGCCCTACCCTGGGGCGATGGACCCCGACCAAGCCGCGCTGCACCCCCTGTGGGCGGGCCCACCCGACGATGATCCGACGGAAATGGCGAGGGCGGTGGGTCTGACGGGCCCGGGCGGGTCGCGATGAGCGCGCCTTCGGCCTCGTTCTCGATCACGATGCGGGTCGAGCTCACGGACCCGCGTGGGGTCGGCGCGATCACGACTGCCGTGGGAGACGCCGGCGGTGTCGTGATGGCGCTCGACGTGGTCGAGTCGCGCGGCGAGACCCTCGTCGTCGACATGGCCTGCAACGCCTTCAACGAGGGTCACGCCGGACGCCTGGAGGCGGCCGTCGAGGCCGTGGGGGGCGCCCACGTCAAGGCGATGAGCGACCGGACGCTGCTGCTCCACCTGGGCGGCAAGCTCGAGATCGCCTCACGGGTGCCCTTGAGAACGCGGGACGACCTCTCGATGGCGTACACCCCGGGTGTCGCCCGGGTCTCGATGGCGATCGCCAAGGACCCGTCTGCGGTGCGCAACCTGACGATCAAGCGCAACACGGTCGCCGTCGTGACGGACGGCTCCGCCGTGCTAGGCCTCGGCAACATCGGCCCGGAGGCCGCCATGCCGGTGATGGAGGGCAAGGCGCTCCTTTTCAAGCGGTTCGCCGGGGTCGACGCCTGGCCGATCTGCCTCGCCACCCAAGACACCGACGAGATCGTCCGCATCGTCGAGTGCATCGCGCCGGGCTTCGGCGGTATCAATCTCGAGGACATCGCCGCGCCCCGCTGCTTCGAGGTGGAGGAGCGGCTGCGGGAGCGGCTCGACATCCCCGTCTTCCACGACGACCAGCACGGCACGGCCGTCGTCGTCTTCGCGGCGCTGACGAACGCCCTGCGGGTCGTCGGCAAGCAGATGAAAGAGGTGCGCGTCGTCGTCCTCGGCATCGGGGCGGCGGGCGTCGCCGTCACCAAGCTGCTGCTCGCCGAGGGCGTCGGCGACGTGGTCGCGCTGAACCGTCGGGGCATCCTCGCCGAGTCGACCCCGGGCCTCGACGAGCCACGGCGCTGGATCGCGACCCACACCAACTGTGAGAAGCGCGTCGGCGGGCTGGCCGAGGCGCTCGAGGGCGCCGACGTCCTCATCGGCGTGTCGGGTCCGAACCTCGTCACCGAGGAGCAGCTCTCCCGGCTCGGCAAGGACGCCATCGTGTTCGCCCTCGCCAATCCCACCCCGGAGGTCGACTCCGAGACCGCCAGGCGCTACGCCGCCATCGTCGCCACCGGGCGCAGCGACGAGCCGAACCAGATCAACAACGTGCTCGTCTTTCCGGGGTTCTTCCGGGGTCTCCTGAACGTCGGCGCCCGGCAGGTCACCGACGAGATGAAGCTGGAGGCGGGCCGGGCGCTCGCCGCCGTCGTCGGCGAGGACGAGCTCTCGCCCGCCTATATCATCCCGACGGTCTTCAACCCCGCCGTCGTCCCGGCCGTCTCCTCGGCCGTCGAACGGGTCGCGCGCGCCTCGCTCTAGCGACGCGCGGCTCAGGCGGTGTCCCGCCAGTGGATGGCGGCGAGGCGCTTGTCGGAGACGTGGCCGTTGGCGGCGAACCAGCGGGCCGAACGCTCGATCGCCTCGGCGGCGGGCCGCGACTCGTAGCCGAGCTCGCGGCGGGCCCGCGCGTCGCTGAACACCATCCGGGTCGAAGCCATCCGCGCCCCCTCAAGCGGGACGTGCGGGGTGTGCCGCAGAAGGCGCCCCTCGACGAGCTCGGAGATCCAGGCGGCGCCGAGGGCGGCCGGGCGGGGGACCCGGAAGCGCGGTCCCGGGAGCCCCGTGCAGCGGGCGAGCTCGGCGAGGATCGCGCGCAGCTCGAGGTTCTCCCCGCCGACGATGTAGCTGCGCCCGACCACCCCTCGCTCGGCGGCGAGGAGGTGACCGGCGGCGACGTCGTCGACGTCGACGATGTTGAGGGCGGTGTCGAACCACCCGGGCATTCGCCCGTTGAGGAAGTCGACGACGAGCCGGCCGGTCGGGGTTGGTGTGTGGTCGCCCGGCCCGAGCGGCGTCGTCGGAAGCACCAGGGTGACCGGCATGCCGAGCGCCGTGGCGCGCAGCACCTCGTGCTCGGCGACGTACTTCGACTGCTTGTAGAGCCCGAAGAGGTGGTCGACGTGGGGGGCGCAGGTCTCGTCGGCGGGTCCGCGCTCGGCGACGTGCTCGAGCCCGAGCGTGCCGACCGAGCTCGTGTAGACGACGAGCTCGCAGTCGGCCGAGCGCGCCGCCGCCAGCACGTTGCGGGTGCCGTCGACGTTGACGCGGTAGAAGGCCGCCGGGTCCGGGGCCCAGAAGCGGTAGACGGCGGCGACGTGAAAGACGGTGCGAGCCCCTTTGATCGCTGACTCCATCGCCGCGGCGTCGCGCACGTCGGCCTCGACGACCTCGACCTGCAGCCCGTCGAGGCTCGCGTGCCCGATCCCCGGTTCGACGAGGGCGGCGACGTCGACGCCGCGGCCGACCAGGGCGCGGGTGATCGCCGAGCCGATGAAGCCGGCGGCCCCGGTGACGGCCACCCGCTCGCCCGCGGCGAGCACGCCCCGGGCGGCGGCCTCCGCCGCCGGTTCGGTCCCGCTGCGCTGCGATCTGGCCATCGTCACTCCCGTCATCTGGGGGCCGGGTACTGTGCCTAGCGCGGCCGTGAGCCCAGTTTCGCCGAGCTCGTCGGTCACGTCGCTTCTCGACGCAAGAGGCGAGTTGGCCAGTTATACACTCGCCTCCCGACCGCGAGGAGGTGCCGTGAGTCCATCGACTGCATCACCGCCGCTCGCCAAGCTGGCCAATTTCGTCGGAGGTGCCAAGCTGCCGGCGCAGGAGGGTGAGACGACCGAGGTCATCAACCCCTCGACCGGCGAGGCCTACGCCGAGGCACCGCTGTCGCGGGCGGCCGACGTCGACGCGGCCTTCGCCGCCGCCGCAGCGGCCTTCCCGGGCTGGCGCGACGCGACGCCGGCCGAACGGAGCCTCGCCCTCCTGCGCATCGCCGACACGATCGCCGCCCGCGCCGAGGAGCTCGTGCGGATCGAGTGCGAGAACACCGGCAAGCCGCTCGCCCTCATGAGGTCCGAGGAGATCCCGCCGCTCGTCGACCAGATCCGCTTCTTCGCCGCCGCGGCGCGCCTCCTCGACGGGCGTTCGGCTGGCGAGTACATGGCGGATCACACCTCGTACGTGCGGCGCGAGCCGATCGGAGTGTGCGCCGCCGTCACTCCCTGGAACTACCCGGCGATGATGGCCGTCTGGAAGTGGGCGCCCGCCCTCGCCGCCGGGAACACGATGGTGCTGAAGCCGTCGGACACGACGCCGGTGTCGACGCTGTTCCTCGCCGAGCTGATGGCCGAGCACCTGCCCCCTGGGGTCTTCAACGTCGTCTGCGGCGACCGGGACACCGGGCGGGCGCTCGTCGCCCACGAGACGCCGGCGATGGTCTCCATCACCGGCAGCGTGCGTGCCGGCACGGAGGTCGCCGCCGCCGCCGCCAGGTCGCTGAAACGCGTCCACCTCGAGCTCGGCGGCAAAGCCCCGGTCGTCGTCTTCGACGACGCCGACCTCGAGGCCGCCGCGGCGGGGATCGCCGCAGCCGGCTACTTCAACGCCGGGCAGGACTGCACGGCGGCGACGCGCGTTCTCGCCGGGGCCGGAATCCACGACGACTTCGTCGCCGCCCTCGCCGGCCGGGCGGCGGCCACGAAGACGGCGGGGATCGACGTTCCCGACGCCGACTACGGGCCGCTCAACAACGCCAATCAGCTCGCCCGGGTGGCCGGGTTCGTCGAGCGGACGCCTTCGCACGCCGAGGTGCTGGTCGGGGGGAGCCGCATCGGCGAGCGGGGGTACCTTTTCGCGCCGACCGTGGTCGACGGGCTCCACCAGGACGACGAGATGGTCCAGGACGAGATCTTCGGCCCGGTGATCACGGTGCAGCGCTTCGCCGGGGAGGCCGAGGCGGTCGCCTGGGCCAACGGCGTGCGCTACGGCCTGGCCGCGAGCGTGTGGACCCGGGACCACGCCCGGGCGATGCGGATGACCAGGGCGCTCGAGTTCGGGGCGGTGTGGGTGAACACGCACATCCCGCTCGTCGCCGAGATGCCCCACGGCGGGTTCAAGGCCTCCGGCTACGGTAAGGACCTTTCGGTCTACGGCTTCGAGGACTACACGCGGATCAAGCACGTCATGCACTACATCGGCGGGTGACGCCGGGAGGAGACGCGAGGTGGGAGACGAGGGAGCTACGGCGGAGGGAGTACCGCAGCGGCGCGAGATCGTGACGGAGATCCCCGGGCCACGCTCGCGGGCGCTCGCCGCCCGCCGGGAGCGGGCGGTCGCCCCTGGGGTGTCGTCCTCGTTCCCGGCGTACATCGCGCGGGCCTCGGGTGCCGTCGTCGAGGACGTCGACGGCAACCGGTTCATCGACCTCGGCTCGGGGATCGCCGTCACCGGCGTCGGCCACGCCTCGCCGCTCGTCGTCGACGCGGTGCGCGGGCAGGTCGCCCGTTTCACCCACACCTGTTTCGCCGTAGCCCCCTACGAGCCCTACGTGGCGGTGTGCGAGGAGCTGAACTCGATCACCCCGGGGGACCACGCCAAGACGTCGGCGCTCTTCAACTCGGGGGCGGAGGCGGTCGAGAACGCCGTCAAGATCGCCCGCCGCGCCACCGGCCGGCCCGCCGTCGTCGTCTTCGACCACGCCTTCCACGGGCGGACGAACCTGGCGATGGCGATGACCGCCAAGTCGATGCCGTACAAGTCGGGATTCGGCCCGTTCGCGCCCGAGGTCTACCGGGTGCCGGTGTCGTACCCCTACCGGGACCCCAAGGGCATGACCGGCGCCGAGGCGGCCCGACGCGCCGTCGACCAGATCGGGGTGCAGGTGGGCGCGGCGAGCGTCGCCTGCCTTGTCGTCGAGCCGATCCAGGGCGAGGGGGGCTTCATCGTTCCGGCCCCGGGCTTCCTGCCGGCGCTCGCCGCCTGGTGCCGCACCAACGGCGTCGTGCTCGTCGCCGACGAGATCCAGTCGGGTTTCGGCCGCACCGGGGACTGGTTCGCCTGCGACGACGAGGGGGTCGTGCCGGACCTCGTCACGACGGCGAAGGGGATCGCCGCCGGGATGCCGCTCGCCGCCGTCACCGGGAGGGCCGAGCTGATGGGGGCGGTCCACGCCGGCGGGCTCGGCGGGACCTACGGAGGCAACCCCGTCGCCTGCGCGGCCGCCCTCGCCGCCATCCGCACGATGCGCGAGGACGACCTGCCGGGGAGGGCGCGTCGCATCGGCGCGGTGCTGGCCGACCGGCTCGGGATGCTGCGCGCCCGGTTCCGGGGGATCGGGGACGTGCGCGGACGGGGCGCGATGTTCGCCGCCGAGTTCGTCCGCCCGGGCACCCGCGAGCCCGACGCCCCGGCCGCGGCAGAGGTCGCCGCCGCCTGCCACGCCGCCGGGGTCGTGGTCTTGACGTGCGGGACCTGGGGCAACGTCGTCCGGCTGCTGCCGCCTTTCGTGATCGGAGAGGACCTTTTGTCCGAGGGTCTCGACGTCCTGGAAGATGCCGTCGGGAGCGCGCTCGGGAGAGGCTGACGACCTTGATCGCCGCGCTCGCCGGCCGGCGCGCACCCCGTCCCGGCGGGGGAGTCAGGCGGGGAGCGGCGGGGTCTCTCGGCGGAGGACCTCTTTCAGCTTCACGGCGCGACCCGTGCGCAGGATGGCGCGGCGGTAGATGACGGCGGCGAGACGCGCCATGCCGACCGTCGCCGTCGCCGTGACGAGCCCCGAGAGGACGACCTGCCACCAGGCGACCTGGCCAAGGGCGAAGAGCACCGGCATGACGAACGGCGCCGTCGGCGGCAGGAAGGCGAGGACCTCGCTGAGCGTCGAAGGGCTCGAGGCCGCGAGCGCCGTGAACGAGATGATGTAGCCGAAGAGCAACGGCAGCTGCACCGGGAAGGCGACGCTCTGCACCTGCTCCTGGCGTTCGACGAGCGAGCCGATGGCGGCGAAGAGCCAGCAGTAGAAGGCGTAGCCGAGGACGAGCCAGACGAGCCCGACGACGACGGGCACGGGGGCGGTGCCCTTCACGAGGTTCGAGCCGACGGCGGCGCCGAGGGCGAGGGCGAGGGCGACGATCGCCGCCGCCTGCGCGAGCGCGACGAGGCCGATGCCCGTCACCTTGCCGACGAGCAGGCGCAGCGGCGACACGGCCGAGAGCAGCACCTCGACGACGCGGTTCGCCTTCTCCTCGACGACTCCCATCAGCACCCACGTCCCGTACTGGGTGAGCAGCACGTAGGTGAGGATAAGGACATAGAGCGCCGTGATGAGGTTGGCGCTCTTGTGATGGGCAGGCGCGAGGCCGGTGATCGGCAGGTCATCGGCGGAGCCGGCGACGGCGGCGGTGACCGCGCCGACGCGAACTGCGGGGACGCCGTCGCCGCGCAGCGCGCCCTCGACGCCGAGGTAGTGGGCGACGGAGTCGGCGTAGGTCGCGAGCGTCGAGTTGTCCGACGGCGTGATGGCCTGGGCGACATCGAGGTGGTTGTCACCGACCAGCACGAGATCGACCGTCCCCGCGCGCAGCGCCCGAGTTGCCGCAGTCGTCGAGTGCTCGGCGATGATCCGGATCTTGACGCCCTGTGCCTTGCCCGTGTCGAGAAGCGTCGGGCGTGTGAGCGCCGTCGTCGGGCCGACGACGCCGACGCGGATGACCGGCGTTGCGCCCTTGTTTAGGACCGGGATGACGACCGCCGCGGCGACGCCGAGCAGCACGACGAGCGTGCCGATCTTGAACACGCGCGAGGACGTCCGCTCGTGGACCTCTCGCCGGGCGATGAGCTCGACGTCGCCGCGGACGCGCCGCGAGCGCGTGTCGCCCTCCGCGCCCTCGCCCTCCGGGCGGAGGGTCTTGTGGGCGTAGCGGTGGCGCCAGATGCGGATACCGAGAACCACCACGCCGAGCGTGATGAGTACGGCCGTCACTGGACGGCCTCCCGAAAGACCTCGGAGAGGCGCCGCCTTTCGAAATCGAACCGGACGACCGGGCCCGCCGCCATCGCCGTCGCGAGCAGCGCCTGGCTGTCGACCCCGTCGTCGAGGACGAGGCGGGACTCGCCACCGTCGGTGCGCGAGATCGTGACGCCGTCGATCCCGGCAGCCCAGGCGCCGTCGCGGTCGCCCTCGACCTTGACGACGAGCCGGCGGGAGCCCTGGCGTTCGAGCTCCTCGAGGTTCCCCTCCGCGACGAGGTGGCCCCTGTCGATGATGGCGACCGACTCGCAGATGTCCTCGACGAGATCGAGCTGGTGGCTCGAGAAGAGCACGCCCCGGCCCTCCCGGGCCTGCTCGGTGAGGATCGCCGCGAGGTCGTCGATGCCGACCGGGTCGAGACCGGCGAAGGGCTCGTCGAGGATGAGGAGCTCGGGGTCGTGGATGAGCGCCGAGGCGAGCTGGACCCGTTGCTGGTTGCCGAGCGATAGCGACTCGAGCTTGTCGAGGGCGCGCTCGGGGATCCCAAGGCGCTCGAGCCAGTGCGCGGTCGCCCGGCGGGCGTCGGCGGGGCTCCTCCCGTGGAGCTCGCAGAGGTACTCGAGCTGACGCTGGATCTGCATGCCGGGGTAGAGGCCCCGCTCCTCGGGCATGTAGCCGAACCGGCGGCGTTCGGCGATCCCGACCGCGTCGCCTTGCCAGCGCACGCTCCCGCCGTCGAGGTCGACCAGGCCGAACACGGCCCGCATCGCCGTCGTCTTCCCGGAGCCGTTCGGGCCGAGGAAGCCGAAGACCTGGCCGGGGGGCACGGCGAACGAGAGGTCGTCGAGCGCGACCACCTCGCCGAAGCGGCGGCGCAGTCCGATGAATTCGAGGCTCATGGGCGCCGGCTCCGGGCTCGCCCGTCGGCCGCCGCGGGGTCCGGGGAGCCTGCCCGCCAGCTTCTCCGCGTCGTCACCTGGAGCCCGCCGCGCGACCCAGTGGGTCGTCGGCGCGGACACGACACCGCGGGCCACGGGGCATGCGACGACGGTAGTGCCGTGGCAAGGGCGCGCCAAGACCCCTGACCACGCCCACCTTGCGTCGTGCGGCACGACCGCGGGCCGGGGGCCGCCCTCAGGTCGCGTTCCTCGTCAGTGCCTCGTGCAGGGCGGTGATCAGCTTCTCGTCCTGGGCCTGGAGGTGCTTCTGGATCTCGAGGGCCTCGGACAGGATCGACTCGGCGTCCTTGTAGGTGGCGTCGGCCCGCTTGTCGCTCGCCTTCGCCGCGATGTTCTGGCCGACGATGATGATCGAGAGCAGCACGAGCTGGAGGAAGGTCTGGGCGATCCAGGCCACGATGAGGATGAGCCCGGGTTTGGTGAAAAAGTGCGGGACGTCGTTCTGATGCAGGGCGCCCGCCTCGATGAGGATCGCCGGCAGGCTGCACAGCGCGATGACCGCGAAGACGTAGGAGCAGGCCATCGTCCCGAAGCCCCTGGTGATCTGCACGGCAAGCCAGGAGTTGAGGCGCTTGAGCCGCGTGCTCCGGTCGAGGCCGTCGCGCGTCTGGGCCGGCCTGTCGCGGTGCTCGAGACGCTCGATGGTGTGCGGGTGTGGGATGTGCTCGTAGACGTCAATGGTCTCCCTTCCGTCGCGCGCGATCATCACACGAGGTCGGGGCGATGCTCGCGAACAGTCCGCCTAAGGTCTTGTCAGCCCGCCCCACCCAGCTCAGAGCCGGAATCGAACCGAATGCCCGGCGGGGGAGTTGTAGAAGCGTGAGATCACGACCGCTGGACGCGCCATGACGGGCGCGAGCGCCGACACCTCGGGGCTCGAGGACTGGATGAAGTCGTGGTACGCGCCGGCGTACCGCACCGCCTGCCTCGTGCTCAACGACTCGACCGGGGCCGAGGAGGCCGTGCAGGAGGCCTTCCTGCGGATGTGGCGCTTCCGCGACGCCATGCCCGAGGGTGAGGCGGCGCGTCCCTGGCTCTACCGAGTCGTCGTCAACTCCTGCTACTCCTGGGCCCGAAAGGAGTGGGGCGTCGACGGCCGGCGGGCGCCGCAGGCGTCGCTCGAAACGCTCGCCGAGTCGTCCCCCGGACCCGACGAGATCGCCGTCGTCGGTGACCGTGCCGCGGCGGTGCGCGACGCCCTCGCCCGCCTTCCCGAGGCGTTCCGGGTCCCGGTCGTCCTGCGCTACTACGCCGGAATGTCGGAGAAGGAGATCGCCGTGGCGATCCACCGGCGCGCCGGGACGGTGAAGTCTCGGCTGCACGAGGCCCGTCGGCTGCTCAGCGCCGATGCCGCGCTCAGCGCCTTCACGGAGGAAGAAGAGGGAACGAGATGATCGGCGACGACGAGTTCGAAGCACTGCTCCACGCGGCGGGAGGCGAGTTCGCCGTCCCGGCGGACGGGCCGGACAAGATCCTCGCCGCCGCGGCACCGCCGGCGGCGGAGGGAAAGGTCGTCCGCGGCCGGATCCGCTTCCGCGAGTTCGCCCTCGCCGGCGTGAGCGTCGCCGCCGTCGTGGCCCTCGCCATCGTCCTGGTGACCTCGTCGGGGGGATCCCCGGTGGTGGGGAACGGGGCGCTCAGGACGTACTCGCTCGAGCAAACCGCCGGCGCGCAGAACGCCATTGCCACTCCCAGGTCGGCGGCGCCCCATGCCACCGCTCAAAACACGAGGACGAAGGCGACGAGCGGGCGCGACATCGTCGCCACGGGAACGCTCCGCCTGACGACCACCCGGGCCGCGCTGCGGCGTGACGTCGCGCGCCTCGAGGCGCTGGCCATCCGGTTCGGGGGGTACGTGTCGGCCGCCGCCATCGTCGAGACCGGCCCCCATCCGGGCGGGAGCATCGTCGTGAAGGTGCCGGCGGGTTCGTTCGCGGCGTTCAACGCCAGGGCCGAGCGGATCGCCAGGGTGAAGAGCCTGTCGACCTCGGACACGGACGTCACCGCCCGGGTCGTCGACCTCGGCGCGCGCCTCACGGCGCTCGTCGACGAGCGCAGCCAGCTCGAGGTGTTGCTCGGCCGGGCCGGGAAGATCTCGGACCTGCTCTCGGTCGAGAACGAGATCGAGAACGTGCAGTCCCAGATCGAGCAGATCCAGGGTGAGCAGCGCACCCTCGCCGCCCAGGTGGGCTACTCGGCGCTCACGGTGCAGCTCGCGGTGCCGCGGCCGCCGCATTCCTCGGGCCCGTCGAACGGGTTCGGCCATGCCTGGCACGAGGCGGTCTCCGGCTTCGTGAACGGCGTGAAGGCGTTCGTGTCGGTCCTTGGCGACCTGCTGTTCGCCGTGCTGTCGTTCATCGTCGCGGCGCTCATCATCTACGGACTGTGGCGCAGCGTCTGGCCCCGGGTGCGCCGGCGGATCGCCTAGGGCGGAGCCCCGGGTCGGCGGCGTCCGCGGGGCGCGGAGGGAAGTCGGACGGAACTTGGATTCGAGCGAGGAGGAGGCCACATGGGGATGGCGGGTCCTTCTCCAGAGTTGAACCGAGGGGCCGGAGGGATCGCCAGGCTCGGGGCCGCCGTCCTCGCGACGCTGCTCGCTGCCGCGACGCTGACGGCCGCTGCCACCGCGACGCCGTCGAGCTCCCAGAAGCTCACGGCGGTCGAGTCCTTCGCCCGCGACGTGCTCGGCGAGGCGATCGTTCCGCCGGGCGCGCGATTGACCGGGGTCGCGCGGTCCGGGGCGCTCGCGGGGAGTTTCGGCGAGATCGGCGCGCCCGGGTGCCTGGACGTCCACCGGTTCTACCTCGTCGGTGCGGGACCGGACGCGGTCGAGGACTATCTCGCCGCGCACGTACCCCGTGGCGCGACGCAACTGGAGAAGGGGAGCGGCAACGGCCCCCACGGCATCTTGTTCGTCGATCTGGCGTACTACCTGCCGGTCTCGGGTCCGCACCGGTACTCGGCGGAGCTCATCTACACGACCGCGCCCACCGGTTCGGGCGCCGAGTTCCGGGTCGACTCCGAGGTCGTCTGGGAGCCGAGCCATCCCGCCGACGAGCGTGCTCCCGCCGGCGGCGTGATCGCGGTGACGGGCTACTCCCAGATCTCGTTGGCGCAGAATTCCTCGGGTCCCGTCACCGCGACGGTGAGCGGTGCCCGGGCACGATCGATCATCGGCGCCCTTAACGCCCTGCCGCTCGCGCCCCGAGCCGGCTGCTTCGAGAACCCGCTCCTTTTCGAGTTGGTCGTCCGCCGGTCCGCGCACTCGGCGCGGTCGCTCACAGTCGCCGGTTGGGGCTGTGCGGGGATCGTGGTCGTGACGGCGCACGGTCGCACGATGCCGGAGCTCAACGACGCGAGCGGTCTCTTGCTGTGCGCCGTCGTTAGGGTCCTCCCCGCTCACGAGGCGGAGGGCACGCGTTCCGCGGGGTTGTCCTGCACTCCGCCTGCCTCCGCCCCCAGGACCGCCGCGACGAGGATCTCCGTGGCGGCGCTCGCGAGACTGACGACGATCGCGCGCGCAATCGCGAATGCCAACGGGGACCTCCACGCCACCGACGCGATCGCCGTCGCGACGACGCACGCCTCCGCGCTGCGGGTCGCCACCCCCGGCGACGCGACGCCGTCGGTCCCCGCCGGCATGCCGGTGTACCTCGTCACGATGCGGGGCCGTTTCACGGCCCTCGGCTCCTCGCCACCCGCCGGCGCGCCGCTGCCCCGGGGGACGTTCCTCGCCGTCGTTGTCGACGCCGCCACGTTCGAGGTCACGGACTGGGGGCTGGGCGCCCGCGCCTCGAAGGTCCAGCTCGCGTCGCTCGGGCGGGTGTACCCGCTCCACTGGGCGGGGACGGTCGGGGCGCGCGATCCGGCCGCGGCCGGGGGGTTGACGACGAGGCTCGAGCTCTCGCGCACGACAGTCCGGGCGGGCGAGCCGATCGGTGCCGAACTCGTCGTCACGAATCCCGGGCCGCGGGTCAACGAGACCCATGACTGCGCGCCCTACCTGATGGTGGTGTTGGCGGACAAGGAGATCCCGGCGGATGCCGTCATCCCGACCCCCTGCCGGTTGGCGCCGTTCTGGATCCGGCACGGCGTCAGCCGGCTGGGGATCGTCGTGTCGACCCGCTACGACGTCTGCACGCAGACCCCGGCTCAGGCGACGGTGCGCCTGCCGGTGTGCCTGTCGGGTCCCGTGGAGGTGCCGCCGCTTCCCGCCGGCCGCTACCGGACCGTCGCCGTGGGAGCCTGGGGGGGCATCCCGATGCCGGCGGCGGTGGCGGTGACGCTCGAGGGCTGACCGGCGGGGGAGCCGGCCTAGCGGCCCGGGTCGCCCGCCGACCCGCGGCGCCGGCGCAGCTCGGTGAGGATGGCGGCCGTGGCCGACACGCCGAAGCGGTTCGCGCCGGCCTTCTCCATCGCCAGCACGGCGTCGAGCGTGCGCAGGCCCCCGGCGGCCTTCACACCGACGTGGGGCGAGACGCTCGCCCGCATGAGGGAGACGTCGGCGGCCGTCGCGCCCCCGGGTGCGAAGCCGGTGTTCGTCTTCACGAAGCCGGCCCCGGCTTCCTCGGCGAGGTGGCAGCCGAGCACCTTCTGGTCGTCGTCGAGGTAGGCGTTCTCGAGGATCACCTTCACGGTCCGGCCGGCCGCCGCCTCGACGACGGCGCGGATGTCCCGCTCGACGTACGCCGCCTCGCCGCCGCGCAGGGCCCCGATGTGGATGACCATGTCGAACTCCTCGGCGCCGGCCTCGAGCGCCCCGGCGACCTCGGCGACCTTGGCCGCTGTCGCGGTCGAGCCGTGCGGGAAGCCGATCACCGTCCCGACGATCACCCCCGAGCCCGCGAGCTCCTCGGCCGCCCGGGCGACGTCGCTTCCGCGCACGCAAGCCGAGGCGGTGTGCCAGGACAGTGCGATCCGCAAGCCGTCGGTGAGCTCGGCCGAGGTGAGCTCGGGCCGCAGCAGTGCATGGTCGATCGCCGCGGCGAGGTGCTCGACCGTCGGCAGGTCGTCGCGGGGAGGCGGCGTGTCGCCCATCTCCATCGCCTTTCTCGCCTCTCGGTGCGTCCGACGCCCGGTGCCGGAGGGCCGGGCTCAGGGTAGCGGTCAGCTCCCGCCGCTGTTCCCGAGCTTGCGGCGGACGGCCTCGCGGCGGGCCTGGAGCTCCCGGTAGCTGAGCTTCTCGGTCCCGGCTGCCACGCCGATCGCCGCCCGGACCCCGTCGAGGTCGACCCCCGCGAGCGCAGGGTCGACACCGATCTCGCGGGCGATCTGCTCGCCGTGGCGGCTGGCGAAGTACCCGGCGACCTCGACGACCTCGCCGAGCAGGTCGACGTCGGGCGCGAAAACGGCGACCACGCCGTCGAGGAAGAGGATGTTCTTCACGAAGAGCATCAGCTCCTTGGGGAGCTTCGCCCCGTTGGCGAGGAGGTGCTTGGTGAGCTCGCGCATCTGGCGGCTGAGCTCCTCGGCGCTCATCTCGGCGAGCTCTTGGGGGGGCGCGTCAAGGCCGAGGGCGACGACCATCCGGTCGACGTCGGCGTCCGCAGCGAGGGCGCCGAGGTCCCGGAGCGCCACCACTTCGCCGCGGGCGTCGTTCATCGTCGCCCCCATCACGAGCCGGAGGAACGCCATCCGGTGGTGCTCGTCGAGACGGCCCGTGATCCCGAAGTCGAGGAGGGCCACCCGCCCGTCGGGAAGGACGAGGAGGTTGCCCCCGTGGAGGTCGCCATGGAAGACGCCGAAGAGCATTACCCCCTCGAGGAAGGCGACGATCGTCGCGCGCATCACCTTCTCGGTGGCGATCCCGGCGTCCCGCATCGACGCCACGTCGTCCCAGGCGAAGCCGTCGAGGCGTTCCATCACGAGCACGCGCGGGGCGACGAGCCGGGAGTGCGGCCGGGGCACGACGAGGGTGCGTTGCCCGGCGGCGGCGACCGCCGCCGCGACGTCGAGCATGCTCTCGGCCTCGAGGCGGAAGTCGAGCTCCTCGACGATCGTCTCGGCGAACAGCTCGATGAGCGCCGGCGGGTTGGCGAGGACCGCGATCGGGATCCGCCCGACGAGGTGCGGCGCGAGGAAGCTCATCACCGCGAGGTCGTTGCGCACCCGGGAGGCGATCTGAGGCCGCTGCACCTTGACGACGACCTCCTCACCGGTCGAAAGGCGCGCCCGGTGCACCTGGGCGATCGAGGCCGCGGCGACGGGCTCTCGGCAGAACTCGGCGAAGACCTCGCCGAGGGGGCGCCCGAGGTCGGCCTCGACACAGGCGCGCACCGTCTCGAACGACTCCGCCGGAACGCGGTCGCGCAGCAGCTTGAACTCGGCCACGAGCTCGGGGGGGAAGATCCCCTCACCCGAGGAGAGGATCTGGCCGAACTTGATGTAGGTGGGGCCGAGCCGCTGGAAGGCGAGCCGCAGCCGGTGAGCGAGCCCCGCCAAGGACGCGGCCTGGCTCCGGCGTCGGTCGGCGAGCCACCAGCCGGCGACTGCCCAGCCGAGGACCGCCGAGACCCGCACGATCCGCCGCGCCGGCGGGAGGCGCCGGCGGCGGATGAGGCCTGGGACCGTCCCCCGGGTGTTCTCCCGCACGAGGTCGAGACCGACCCGCCACAACAGGTCGTCGGGCTCGACGAGCCACGGCGCGTCGTCCGAGAAGGCCCCGACCGAAAGGTCGGCGGGCGGTCGGGCCGCGCTCAGCTCGTCACGGGGCCAAACACGAGGCATCCGTTGTGCCCCCCGAAGCCGAAGCTGTTCGAGAGCACCGGGCCCGGGGAGATGGGCCGCGCCGTCCCCGTCACGATGTCGAGGTGGATCTCGGGGTCCTGCTCCTCGAGGCCCGCCGTGGGGGGAATGAGACCGCGCTCGATCGAGAGGACCGAGGCCACGGCCTCGAGTGCCCCGGCGGCGCCGAGCGAGTGCCCCGTGACGCCCTTGATCGAGGTGACCGGGGGCCCGGGGCGGCCGAAGACCTTCTCGATCGCCTCGGCCTCGGCGAGGTCGTTGAGGGGTGTCGAGGTGCCGTGTCCGTTGATGTGGGCGACGCCGTCTGGCGCGATCCCGGCGTCGGCGAGGGCGAGCTCCATGCAGGCGACAGCCCCCTCGCCACCCGGGGCCGGGGCGGTGATGTGGTAGGCGTCGGCGGTCGATCCGGCACCCAGCACCTCGGCGTAGAGGTGGGCGCCCCTCGCCAGCGCGTGCTCGAGCTCCTCGAGGATGATGGCGCCGCCCCCCTCGGCGATGACGAAGCCGTCGCGGCGGCGGTCGAACGGGCGCGAGTGCCCCGAGGTCGACAGGGCCGTCATGTTGGCGAAGGCGGCGATGCCGATCGGGTCGAGGCCGCCAGCCGGCGAGATCGCCGCCTCGGCCCCCCCGGTGATGACGGCGTCGCAACGGCCGTCGCCGACGAGACGAAAGGCATTGCCGATGGCGTGGGTGGCCGAGGCGCAGGCCGTGA